>VFQN01000012.1_pt1 | contig 450770 bp, 406 predicted proteins | sample 3512371 | NCBI WGS metagenome assembly VFQN01 (sample SAMN10412370, study PRJNA504923) | tailings metagenome | isolation source: Replicate 2 from Balatoc abandoned mine | place: Philippines: Itogon, Benguet | collected 2017-08-28 | reverse complement strand
CGGCACCCTTAGCAACGCCCCCGTCATACTCCGGTATGGCGGGGGTTTTGCGTTGGTGGCCGTTCAGTTTCCATGGCCCCTTTCCATCAAATGACGGTAGCGTCACCACGCGCCACCGTGTACCCTTCGACTCGCTTGAATCCCACCTCTGTCCCTTTCGCATGACCCGAGCTGGCATCGTTACCGTGGCTGGATTCCCGAACGCTGGGAAGTCCACGCTGCTCAACCGGCTGGTCGGGGAGAAGCTGGCAATCACCTCGAACAAGCCGCAGAGCACGCGGCATCGGGTGGTGGGTATTCGCACCGAGGGCGAGGCGCAGATGATCATCCTCGACACCCCCGGTCTGCTCGAGCCGCGCGATACCTTGCATAGCGCCATGCGGAACGCCGCCCTGGCGGCCGTTCGCGACGCCGATGTGCTGGTGCATGTCGTGGACGCGACAGGAAGTATCCCCGGCTCCTTTGCCGAGGCGGCCCATCTGGAGCAGGCGCCGCGCGCCGTGGTGCTGCTGGCGCTCAACAAGGTGGATCTGCTCGATGCCGCGAGGCGCGAGGCGTTGACGCTGCGCTACCCTGAGGCCGTGCAGATCTCCGCCATCAAGGGCGAAGGCATGGAGCAGTTGGTGACAGCCATCACCGACAGATTGCCAACGAGTCCGTATTACTATCCGGACGATGAAATCTCCACGCAGCCCGTGCGGTTCTTCTGCGCGGAGTTCGTGCGAGAGACGGCCATGGAGCAGCTTGGCGACGAATTGCCACATGCGCTGGCGTGTGAAATCGAAGAGTATCGGGAAGGCTCGTCCCCGCTGTACATTCGGGCCGTCCTGCATGTTGAACGTGAAAGTCAGAAGCGCATCGTGATCGGAGCCAACGGAGAACAGATCAAGAAGTTGGGCAAGAGCGCGCGAGCCAAGATCGAGCGCTTTGTTGGCCAGCCGGTCTATCTCGACCTCTGGGTCAAGGTGTTGCCGAATTGGCGACGCAACCGCGGTGCGGTCATGCGACTTGGGTACGGCGACCCCAACTCGCGCGCGTGATGCGGTCCTCTGGCAAACGCGCGTGCCGGGATGTGCTGCAGGCTCTCGGCGCGGCTTTCCTTCTTGCTGCAGCGCCCATGTCGCTTGCTGCGCAGAGCGGTGGGCTCTTTCTGCTGGCGCCATTCGGTTCGCGTGCCGTGGGCAGCGGTGAAGCCGTGGCCGCCGACACCGCGCTGGGCACTGAGGCCATGTGGTGGAATCCCGCGGCGCTGGCGCGACTGAACAAGCGCGAGCTGGCCGTGCACAACTCGGCGACCATCGTCGCCAACAGCAACATGCTGGCCTTCTCGGTGCCCTCCAAGGTCCTGGGCACACTGGCCGCGTCGGCGTATCTCGTGGACTATGGCGACCAGGAGAACACGGACCCTCAGGGCAACATTCTTGGCACCATCACCAATCGCAATTACCAACTCGCGGTGTCGTATGCCACGCCCGTGGGCAAGGCCTTCAGCGCAGGACTGACGTACAAGTTCGTGATGTTGCGCTTCGCCTGTACCGGGATTTGTGGTTCTGTGCCCGTACTCTCCGGCTCAACCAGTGCCCTGGATCTCGGGGCGCAGTATGTCCTGCCGACCCGTCTGCCGATCACGGTGGGCCTGTCGGTACGCAACGTAGGCCCCGCCCTGCAAATCCGTGATGCCGAGCAGGCCGATCCGCTGCCGCGTGTGGTGCAGGGCGGTGTGCGCACCCGTGTGCCCATCAAGGCGCTGGCAGATCGTGAGGCGTCGCTTGAAGTGAGCGGCGACCTCATGAGCGCATCCGCAATTGGCGGTGCGGCGGCTGGGGTGGGGGCGGTGCTCGGCTACAAGGACGTGCTGTTCCTGCGTGGCGGCTACAAGATGCAGGAAGGGCAGGGACGCGGACCGTCGATTGGGTTTGGCATTCAACGCGGGGCATTCGGCCTCGACATCGCCCGTCGCTTCGATGCGTTCTCGTCGTCGCTGGTGGGTCAGCCGCCCACGTACGTCACGCTGCGGACGCGATTCTGATGCGCGCACGGCTGTCCTGGCAGGCTGCGCGACGGCTCGGCCTCGGCATCGTGTGCTGCGCGGCGACGCTGCCGGCACAGGCGCCGGTGGCGCTGCGTCGAGAGATGCCGTCGGTCACGCAACCGCTCGTAACGCCGCTCGTATCGCCGCTCGCGTCAACGCTTGCCCCGCCGCAGGCCTGGCGTGCGGACTCGCTGAAGGCCCCCTGGTGGGCCCCACTGGCTTCGCTGGCCATCCCCGGCAGTGGACAGTATGCCTTGGGCCAGCAGCGCAGTGTCGCCTATCTGGTGGCCGAGGGCTTTCTGATCGTGCAGTACTTCTCCGCACTGCGCGACGGAAACCGGGAACGCGATACCTATCGGTCGATTGCCGCTGAGGTGGCCCGCCAGCCCTTTGCGGGACCCAAGCCGCTGGGCACATGGGATTACTACGAGACCATGCAGCACTTCCTCGAAAGCGGCGTCTACGACCGCGTTCCTGGGGGCGCCGTTGATCCCGAAATGGACCCGACCACCTACAACGGGGCTCGCTGGCAACTGGCGCGCGAGACGTACTGGCGGGACCCGGACAATGCGCCGCCGGTGGCCAGCCCCGAGTACCAGCGGGCTCTCGCCTTTTACCTCCAGTACGCCGTCACGGACGAGTACCGCTGGAGCTGGCGTGATGCCCAGCTCCAGCAGGATGTCTACAGGCAGACCATCAACTCGGCCAACCGCAGCTACCAGCGGGCGGTGAACTACCTCGGTGTGGTGGCCGTGAACCATCTGGCCAGCCTCGTGGACGCGTATGTGAGCGTCCGGGTCCGCCGCTTTGGCGGGGTGGCTGGGGTGGCCGTTGGGGACGTCAAGACGCGCTATGTGCCCATGGGCGACCCGGCCAACGGTCAGGGAGCCTGGCAGGCGGGTGTCTCCCTGCGACGGACGCGCTAGCCCAGCCATCCCCCCAGGGCAACGTTTGGGCAACGCGTGAGCAAAGTGTGAGCAAAGTGTGAGCAAAGTGTGACGCTCCGCACGCCGTGCCAAATGCCTGAAGTTGATCGTCCATAGGTTACGGCCCTTATTGGACCGATCCTCCGTTCCGCCGGGCGCTGTCCGGCGGGGCCGGTTTCGTGCCCGCTTCTCCGACTCCGCATGACCGCCACACCAGACGACCAGAGCGCGATGATCCTCACGCGACGCGTGGTCGACCCGTTGTGGCTGACGGAGTTTCTGACCGACGCGACGCGTGGTTGCCTGCGCACGGACCGGGCCGACCTCATCGTCGCAGGCTCCCTCAAGTCGCGGCCGCGTGTCATCGTGCTTGATGCCTCAACGATGGCCGGGGCCGGCGATGCCGGGGCGGACGCAACCACCGATGCTGCCTGGCTGGACGAGGCGCTGGCGGCCTGCCGTCGGCTCAAGCGCGACGCCTTCACGGGAATCATCCCGGTGCTCATGCTGGTGCCCGAAGCGGGTTTGGCGGCCGCCTTTGAGGCGGGGGCGGACGAAGTGCTCCGCGACGATGTGCCGGCCGAGGAAGCGGCCACCCGCGTGCGGGTCATGCTGCGCCGGAGCGACCGTGACGTGGATGTGCACCCGTCTACGCGTCTACCGGGCGCCCGCGAGATTGCTGCGGAGTTGGCCAGACGCGTTGCCAGTGGCGAGAAGTTCGCGGCCTGTTATGCCGATCTCGATCACTTCAAGGAATTCAACGATCGCTACGGCTACCACCAGGGTGACAAGGTCATCCAACTGGTGGCCCGCATTCTCCACGACGTGGTGAAGGGCTGGTGCGGGGCCGAGGGCTTTGTGGGGCACATCGGCGGTGATGACTTCTTGTTCACCATCCCACTCGCGGCCGTCTCGCGCGTGTGCGATGATATCGTGCAGGTCTTCGACGAATTGGTGACCTGGCAGTATTCCGAGCAGGACCGCCGCGTGGGATATTTCTTCGGCAAGGATCGCCGAGGACAGTTGCACCGCGTGCCCCTGATGACGTTGTCGGTGGGCGTGGTCACCAATCAGCGGCGTCATTTCACGCGGGCAACCGAGGTCAGCGAGTTGGCGACGGAGATGAAGAGCTACGCAAAGACGTTACCGGGTTCGGTGTGGGCAGTGGATCGTCGTCGTGATGAGCAGACGCCGGCCTTCACGCCCGCCATCCCCGACTCCCGTGTTCGCGGTGACACCCGCTCGGCCGGAGGTGCCGCGTGAACGTCAGTTGCCCGGAGTGCCGTTCGATGTTTCGCGTGGATCCGGCCAAGGTGCCGGCCACCGGTGTACGCGCCCGCTGCAGCGTGTGCGGCGGCGTGATTGCGATAAGCGGCGGCACATTGCCGGTGTCCATCACGCCGGCCAACGCCGCGGCCGCCGTGCCGGCCTTTGGTGGTGGTGCCTCGCGCGCTACCCCTGCCCGCGGAGTGGCCGCCAGCGCGACGCCGGCGGCCGTTGCGCCGGTGTCTGCCCCACGCAACACCCCGGTGTATGCGCCGCCGCTGCGCAGCGCGACGCCGCAGTCCTCGCCCGCGCTGGTGCCCCAGTCGCCGTCCATGACGCCGAGGGCTACGCCGAGTTTGACGCCAAGGGCGACGCCCGCCCAGGACGCGCCACCGGCGCCACGTCGTTTCGGCACGCCGCGTTCCGCCACGCCGGTGGTGTCGCCGCGGATCGGCACGCCGGCCGCGGGCACACCAGCGGCCGGCATGGCTGCACGGGCCACCCCCGTCGCCGGCACGCCAGCGGCGGGCCGTCGACCCATCAATCCCTTCCTCAAGGCGGATCCCGCCGAGCGGGCGCGGCGTCTGGCGCGGGCCCTGGTCAGTGACCTCGTGGCGTATCAGCCGAAGAAGCGCGAGGAGGGGCTGCGCGACGGCACACTGCGGCAATTGTTCCGCGAGGAAATCAAGAAGAGCTACGAGGAGTATGTAGAGCAGGTGGGTCGGGACGTAGCGGAGCAGTCGCCGCATTTCCAGGACGCCCTCAACGACATTCTTGCTGGCGGACGCCGCCTCTTCTGAACCCGGCGGGAACACGCGCCCCCGACTGTCGGGACGCGCGTGGACCCGATAGCTTGCAAAGGTTCGAGGCAGGTCATGCAGCAGGCACATCCCGGGCCGCTTTCCCCTGCGGAAAGCGGCTCGCGTCGTACGTGGAGGCGACAATGCAGGACGGCGAACGCCTGAAGGTGCTCGCGCGGGCTGAAGAACGGCTCGCGGACATGCGGAGGTATCTTTGACGTCGAGAGCAAGCGCTCGACGCTGAACGCATACGAAGAAGAGATGGCCGACGCGGCTTTCTGGAACGACCAGGAGCATGCACGCGACATCGTTCAGCAGGTCAAGGTATTGAAGGGGTGGGTGGAACCCACCGAATCGCTGACGTCGCGCATCGCGAGTGCGCGCGAACTCGACGAACTGCTGGCGATGGAGCCGGACGCGGGCATGAACGCCGACCTCGATGCGGAAGTGGAGCGCATTGTGGTGGAGCTCGATGCCTTCGAGCTCAAGTCGCTGCTCCGCGGCAAGGACGATTTCCGCGACGCGCAGGTCGAAATTTCGGCGGGTGCCGGTGGCACGGAGGCCCAGGACTGGGCCAGCATGCTGCTGCGTCTCTACACGCGCTGGGCCGAACGCAAGGGTTTCGAGATCGAGATGCTCGACTTGTCCGAGGGCGAAGAAGCCGGGATCAAGGGCGCCGTCCTCGAAATCAAGGGACAGTTCGCCTATGGCTTCCTGCGCCCCGAGTCCGGGGTGCATCGTCTCGTGCGAATTTCACCGTTCGACTCGCAGGCGCGTCGCCACACGAGTTTTGCATCGGTCTTCGTGTATCCGGTGGTGAACGAGGAGATCAACATCGAGATCCGCGAAGAGGATCTCCGGATCGATGTGTATCGTGCCTCGGGTGCCGGTGGGCAGCACGTCAACAAGACCTCGTCGGCCGTGCGCATCACGCACTTGCCTACGGGCATCGTGTGTGCCTCACAGCAGGAACGCTCGCAGTTCAAGAACAAGGCCGCGGCGATGAAGCAGCTCAAGAATCGCCTGTATCAGCTCGAGGCGGAGAAGCAGGCGGCGGTGAAGGCCGCGTTCGACGCCAACAAGCAGGATGTGACGTTCGGCAGTCAAATCCGCAGCTACGTCTTCCAGCCCTACACGATGGTCAACGACCACCGCACCGAGCTCAAGATCGCCGACGTGCAGAAAGTGATGGACGGCGACATCGATCCGTTCATCCAGGCCTACCTCAAGCAGGAGAGCGCCGCTGGCGCCGAGGGAGGCGTGGCGTGAGTGAAGAACTGAACTTCCTGATGCAGGCTCGGCGCGAGAAGCTCGACCGCTTGCGGGCGGCTGGCGTGGAACCCTTTGGGTACTCGTTCGATCGCACGCACACGGCGGCGGAAGCCGTGGCGGCATTGGGCAGCAGCGAAGAGGGTCCGGAGGTCACCGTAGCCGGTCGTCTCGTGTCGTGGCGCAGCCAGGGCAAGACGGCGTTCGCGCACCTGGCTGACATGGACGGCCGTGTGCAGTTGTACTTCCGCAAGGACGAAATCGGCGACGCGGCCTTCGCGCAGTTGGGCGATTACGACCTGGGCGACTGGGTGGGCGTGCGTGGCACGATGATGCGCACGCGCACGGGCGAGGCCACGATCAAGGTGGTGCAGGTGGAATTGCTGTCCAAGTCACTGCGTCCGCTGCCGTTGGGCAAGGAGCAGGTGGTGGACGGGCAGCTCGTGCGCTATTCGGCCTTCAGTGATACCGAGCAGCGCGCGCGGCAGCGCTATGCGGACCTCGCGGTGCATCCCGAAGTGCGGGCGCTGTTCCGTGCCCGCTCGGTGCTCACGCGCGCCATCCGCTCGCACCTCGATGGTCTGGGGTACCTCGAAGTGGAGACGCCGGTGTTGCAGCCGCTGTACGGCGGCGCCGCGGCGCGTCCCTTCATCACGCACCACAACACGCTCGACATGCCGCTGTATCTGCGCATTGCCGACGAGTTGTACCTCAAGCGCCTCATCGTGGGCGGCTTCGAGCGCGTGTACGAGATCGGCCACGACTTCCGCAACGAAGGAATCGACCGGACGCACAATCCGGAGTTCACGATGCTCGAGTTTTACGAGGCGTTTGCCGACTACACCACCATGATGGAGCGGGTGGAGTCGCTGCTGGTGGCCGCCTCCGATGCGGTGCGTGCCATTCCCATCGTGGGTGAGAAGGTGCCGCAGCTGGTGACGCCGTTCCCGCGCATTGAGTGGGTGCCCAGTCTGTCGAAGGCGGCGGGTGCCGACGTCATGGCGGCCAGCGATGCCGAGTTGCGAAGCATGGCCGAGCGCATTGGTGTGTCCAAGGTGTCCACCCTGAGTCGGCCCAAGCTGCTCGACGAGATGTTCCAGGAACTCGTGGAGTCGCGCATCGATACACCGACGTTCGTGGTGGATTATCCGAAGGAACTCTCGCCGCTGGCCAAGCCCAAGCGCGGTGGCCCGGAAGGCATCACGGAGCGCTTCGAGCTGTTTGCCAAGGGCAAGGAACTGGCCAACGCCTTCTCCGAGCTCAACGACCCCATCGATCAGCGCGAGCGCTTCGAGGCGCAGGCGGCGCTGCGTGCCGCGGGTGACGACGAGGCGAGCGGTGTGGACGAGGATTATCTGCGCGCGATGGAGTACGGCATGCCGCCCACGGGCGGCGTGGGCATCGGCATCGACCGGTTGTTCATGTACCTCACGGACACGCACAACATTCGCGATGTGATCCTGTTCCCCACCATGCGGCCGGAGTAGTCGCATGCGTGCGCTCGAGATGGCGATTGCCTGGCGTTACCTGCGCAGTCGGCGCGGGTCGCGGCTGTTGTCGCTCAGTAGCGTCATATCCATCGCTGGCGTCGTGGTGGGCGTTTCGGCGCTCATCATCGTGATGGGGGTGATGAGTGGGTTGCAGTACTATCTCCGCGAACGCATCCTCGTGGGCAGTCCCGATGTGCGCGTGCTGCCGTATGGGGACGACATGCGACTGCGAGACTGGCAGCCGGTCCTGGAGCAAGTGCGTCGTGCACCCGGTGTGGAACGCGCCGCGCCCTTTGTGCAAACGCAAGCGCTGGTGCGCAACTTGCGCGGGTATCCGACGGGTGCGCAGGTGGTGGGACTGCCACCTGCCGGCGACGGCGACGTCACCACCATTCGTCAGCATGCCATTCTGGGGGAGTTTGCGTTCCGCCGCGAAGGCGTGGACTTGCCGGGTGTGGTATTGGGCCGCTTGCTGGCGTCCAAGCTGAACGCGTTCCCCGGTGACACGGTGGTGCTCTACGGTGTCGGCACGCAGGAGATCAACGCGTCCACCGGCATGCTCATCCCGGGCTACGATTCACTGGTGGTGACCGGGCTCTTCGAAACGGGTCTGTACGACTACGACGATGGCTGGGCCTATGTCTCGCTGGAGGCGGCGCAGCGATTCTCTGGGTTTGGCGAGGATGTGACGGGCATCGAAGTCAAGACTGCCGATCGCAACGCAGCGCCGGCGGTCGCCGACACACTGCGCGCCACATTGACAGCGCCGGTGCGGGCGATTTCGTGGCAGGAGCACAATCGCTCGTTCTTTCAGGCCCTCAGTCTCGAGAAGCTGGGCATGGGCTTCATCCTGCTGCTGATATTTGTGGTGGCAGCATTCAACATCGTCAGCACACTGACCATGGTCGTGTCGGACAAGACCCGTGAGATCGGCATTCTGCGTGCCATGGGCCTGTCGGCGACGTCTGTGCGTCGGGTCTTTCTCTGGCAGGGCGTGGTCATTGGGGCGGTCGGCACGGTGGGCGGATTGGTGCTCGGCATCAGCCTTGCCTGGCTGCTGGAGGCCAAGCAGTTGATCGCCCTCGATCCGTCGGTGTACCTCATCGATCATCTGCCGGTGAGGCTCGATATCCCAGACATCGTGCTCATTGTCGGTGTCAGTTTCGTGGTCTCCACCCTCGCGACCCTGTATCCGGCCGCACAAGCGGCCCGCCTCTACCCGGTGGAGGCCATTCGCCATGAGTGAGGAGTCCCAGGGTAGTCAGGCGACCGTGGCCCCGGTGGTGGCGGCAGAGGGTGTGGTCATGGAGTACCGCGGCGGCGACGGCATGATTCTGCGTGTGCTCGATGAGGTGGCCATTGAGGTGCAGCGCGGCGAGATGGTGGCCATCGTAGGGGAAAGCGGCGCCGGCAAGAGCACATTGTTGCATGTGCTGGGGGCGTTGGACCGACCCACGGCCGGCCGGGTGCGCCTGAACGGTCAGGCCGTGGAAACCCTCAGTGACGAGGCGGTGGACGCGCTGCGCAACCGCACCGTGGGCTTTGTCTTCCAGTTCCACCACCTCCTGCGCGAATTCTCGGCCATCGAGAACGTCATGATGCCACTCCGGATAAGTGGGATGGAGGAGGCCGAGGCCCGGGAACGGGCGGCCGGTCTCCTGGCCCGCGTGGGGCTGGGGGAGCGTCTGCATCACCGGCCGGCGGCCATGTCGGGCGGCGAGCAGCAGCGTACTGCCGTGGCACGCGCCCTGGCGGCGCGCCCGGCGGTGCTGCTGGCGGACGAACCAAGTGGCAATCTCGACCGTTACAACGCTGAGCGGTTGCACGACCTGTTTGCGGAACTGGCCCGTGAGCAGTCTCTGGGTTTGGTGGTGGTCACGCACAACCAGAGTCTGGCGGCACGGGCCGATCGGGTGCTTTCGTTGGTAGGGGGACGGTTGGTGGAGTCGGATGTCCGGGGGGACGGCTGATGCTGTGCGACAGCTGCAAGGAACGGGATGCGGTGGTGCACCTGACGCGGATCGTGGACAACGCGGTCACGCAGTTGCATCTCTGCGAAAAGTGTGCGGCGGCGAAGGGCGTGGAGACCACGCTCTCGGTGCCGCAGCACCCGTTGGGTGACATTCTGCAGGCGGTGCAGCAGCAGGCACCCAGCACCAGCGAAGACGCAGCGGCCTGCGCCTTCTGCGGGGCCACGGCGCGTGATTTCCGCGCCAGTGGCCGGCTGGGTTGCGCGCACTGCTACGATGCCATGGAGCACAGTCTGCGCGAATTGCTGCGGCGGCTGCATGGCAGTTCGCGTCATGTGGGTCAGCGTTACGATGCGCCGGTCACCCATGTGCTCGAGAAGCCGGACACGTTGCACGATTTGCGGGATCGTCTGCGCCGCGCCGTCGAGGCCGAGCAGTTCGAACTGGCCGCGTCGCTCCGCGACCGCATTCGCCAGTTGGAGACGGAAACCGTATGACGAGTCCGCGTCCGGAACTGGACCTGTCGCTGCTGCCCGACGGTGGCGTGCAGTGGCTGGATGCGTCGGGCCCCAACAGCGACGTGGTGATCTCCACCCGTATGCGATTGGCGCGCAACGTGAGCGGCTATGCGTTCACGGGGCGGGCCCGCGATGGCGAGCGACTGCGTTTGCTCGCCCAGGTGCGGGATGCGCTGGGCGGTGTGCCCACACTGCGCAGTTCGGTGCTGGTGCGCCTCGATGAACTGGAGGCGGTGGATCGCCAGCTGCTGCATGAGCGGCATCTGGTGAGCAAGGAACTGGCCGGCCTCGATCCGCAACATCCGGTGCGCTCAGGTGCTGCGGCTTTCCTGGGTGAACAGGCCGGCTTGCTGGTCAACGAAGAGGATCACCTGCGGCTGCAGGCTTTGCGGTCGGGCTTCGCCGTGGCGGAGGCCTTCGGGGCCGTGACGCGGCTCGATCGTGAGCTGGGCGCGCAGCTGCCCTATGCCTATCACCGCGAGTTCGGATTCCTCACCGCCTGTCCGACCAATACGGGCACCGGATTGCGGGCGTCGGTGTTGATCCACTTGCCGGGACTGGTGCTGACCAAGGAAATCGGCAAGGTGCTGGCCGGCCTGCAGCAGATGGGCCTCACGTATCGCGGGTTGTACGGCGAGGGCAGTGAGGTCGTGGGCAACTTTTTCCAGTTGTCCAACCAGACCACGCTGGGACGATCGGAAGAGGAGTTGCAGGACCTGCTCGTGCGCGTCGTGCGTCATGTGATCGAGCGCGAGGAGGAAGCCCGTCGTGTGCTGGTGCGGGATGCGGGCTATATTATCGAGGACAAGTTGTGGCGCGCCTACGGCACACTGCGGTACGCCCGCAGTCTGACGTTCGACGAAGCCATGAACTACCTGAGTGGCGTGCGACTGGCGGTCGGTCTGAAACTGATCACCGGGCTCAGTGTATACACTCTCAACAAGCTCCTGATTTTTGCGCAGACGGCACACCTCTCCCATGGCGAGGGGCGGGTGCTGACGGATGGCGAAGCAAACCTGGCCCGTGCCCGCTATGTGCGGCAGGTCCTGGTGAGCGAAGGCGGTGGTGTCGAATGAACCGCTTCCCAACGACCCTGAGGGGACGATGAACGGCTACAACTTCACCGAGCGGGTGCGGAAGGTCCTGGCCATGGCGCGCGAAGAAGCCGCGCGACTGCACCATGAGTACGTGGGCACGGAGCACATCCTGCTCGGCCTGATCCGCGAGGGGGAAGGGGTTGCGGCAGCAGTGCTGCAGAACCTCAACGTCGATCTCGACGACGTGACCACCAAAATCGAGGATACGGTCAAGAAGGGGAAGGCGGCGCAGGCCACCGGCCCGGATCTGCCGTATACATCGCGTGCCAAGAAGGTGCTGGAATTGGCCATGGCCGAGGCGCGCGATCTCAACCACAGCTATGTCGGCACCGAGCACCTGCTGCTTGGCCTGCTCCGTGAGGAGAAGGGCATTGCCGCGCAGGTGTTGACGGACGCGGGCGTCAACCTCGAAGCGGCGCGCGCTGAAACGCTGCGCCTGCTCGGCACGGAAATGCCGCAGGGTGGCACACCGCCGGCCGCCGAAAAGGCGGGCAGCGGGGCACCGCCGTCGGCCGCGTCGTCCTCGTCGGCCAAGGGCGAGAAGAAGTCCAAGACGCCGGCACTCGACCACTTCTGCCGCGACCTCACGCAGCTGGCGGCCGAAGGGCAGCTCGATCCCACGATCGGGCGTGCCAAGGAAATCGAGCGCGTCATGGAAGTGCTCACGCGCCGCAAGAAGAACAATCCGGTGCTCATCGGCGAACCCGGTGTAGGCAAGACGGCCATCGTCGAAGGGCTGGCACAGCTCATCGCCAACGGCGACTGCCCCGATTCGCTGCGCGACAACCGCGTGCTGTCGCTGGACATGGCGGCGGTCATTGCGGGCACCAAGTATCGCGGTCAGTTCGAGGAGCGCCTCAAGGCGGTCATGAACGAGATCGCGCAGAACAAGCAGGTCATTCTGTTCATCGACGAGCTGCACACGCTGGTCGGTGCCGGAGCGGCCGAAGGCGCCATCGACGCCAGCAACATGCTCAAGCCGGCGCTGGCGCGCGGCGAGCTGCAGTGCGTCGGTGCGTCCACGCTCAACGAGTACCGCAAGTACATCGAGAAGGACGGTGCGCTCGAGCGTCGCTTCCAGACCGTGGTGGTCGATCCGCCGTCAATCGACGAGACCGTGCAGATTCTGCAGGGCCTGCGCAAGAAGTACGAGGATCACCACCGGGTGAACATCCCCGACGAAACGCTGTTGGCGGCGGCCAAGCTGTCGGAGCGCTACATCACCGATCGCTTCCTGCCGGACAAGGCCATCGACGTCATCGACGAGGCGGGTGCGCGCGCGCGCCTGGCCGCGCAGGTGCCGCCGGCGGAAGTGGCGGAGCTCAAGGAACAGCTCGAAAAGATCAACGCCGACAAGGAAGCGGCGGTCCGCGACCAGAACTTCGAGCGCGCGGCCTCGCTGCGTGACACGGAGCGCGAGCTGCAGGGCGAAATCCGTCGCAAGCAGGACGAGTGGGAGCAGCGGCGTCAGTCGTTCCGCCCCACGCTCGGCGAGGAAGAGATCTCCTTCATCGTAAGTCGCTGGACGGGCATTCCCGTTACGCGTCTGCAGGAAGCGGAGACGTCGCGCCTGTTGCGCATGGAAGACGAGCTGCACGGCACCGTGGTGGGCCAGGACGAGGCCATCAAGGCGCTCGCGCGGTCCATCCGCCGCAGCCGCGCCGGTCTCAAGGATCCGCGTCGCCCCATTGGCTCGTTCATCTTCTCGGGTCCCACGGGTGTCGGCAAGACCGAGCTGGCGCGTGCGCTGGCCAAGTTCATGTTCGCGGACGCCTCGGCGCTCATTCGCGTGGACATGAGCGAGTACATGGAGAAGTTTTCCGTCTCGCGTCTGATTGGTGCGCCGCCGGGTTATGTGGGCTACGAGGACTCGGGGACGCTCACCAAGGCCGTGCGCCGCAAGCCGTACAGCGTCATCCTGCTCGACGAAATCGAGAAGGCGCATCCGGATGTGTTCAACATCCTGCTGCAGGTGCTCGATGAGGGTCACCTCACCGACAACTACGGTCGCGTCATCGACTTCAAGAACACCGTGGTGATCATGACGTCCAACGTGGGCGCCAAGGACATCACCAAGGGCAAGTCGCTGGGCTTCGCGACCAACGATGCGCGTGGGGATTTCGAGCGCATTGCCGACAAGGTCAAGGAGGAGATGGGCCGGGTCTTCAATCCCGAGTTCCTGAACCGCCTGGACGACGTGATCGTGTTCCACCCGCTGGGCAAGGAGCACATCTCGCAGATCGTGTCCATTCTCTTCGCCGACGTACAGAAGCGTCTGGCCGAAGAGGAAATCACGATCAAGCTCACGGCGGAGGCCACGGAGTTCCTGGTCGACCATGGGCACGACGAGCACTTCGGTGCGCGTCCGCTCAAGCGGGCCATCCAGCGCTATGTCGAGGATCCGCTCTCGGAGAAGATTCTCACGGGCGAGTTCTCACGCGGCGACGATATCGAGGTGGCGGTATCCACGTCCGAGAAGGACAAGTTGGAGTTCCGCGTGCTCAGTCCGACCCCGCAGGCGTCCTGATTTTCGACGCCCCGGGGCGGGATTCCGGGGAAACGATCGCGCGGGACTTGGTGTCAAACGGCTGGCCCCTCTCAGGGCCGGCCGTTTGTGCGTCGGGCCAACGGGATGCCCGTTCGGCGGCGTGAAGAATGGCCCGCCAAGCCACCCCCTTCCGGGGGCGTCGCCCGCTATATTTCGAGGCTATGCTGAAACGCGTGTCCCAAAAACTGGTGCAGTGGGTGCTGCCGGCCGCGGCGGTCCTTGGTGCTTTCCTGGGAAGCCCGAGGACCCTTGAGGCGCAGGACGCGAGTGGACGATGTGCCACCGCCGATTCCGTGGTGGTGCGTGGCAATGTGCGGGTGGAAGCGTCGCGCATTCGGACCGAAGCCGGCATCACACCGGGTATGCAGCTCAGCTTTCCGCCGCTGCAGCGCGCCATCAAGGCGCTCTATCAGTTGGGCGAATTTGACGACGTTCAGATTCTTTGCGATCTGGAGACGGTGCCGGAGCGCGTGCTCACGGTCATCCAGGTGCGCGAGCGTGCGATTCTGGGCGATCTCAAGGTCACCGGGCCTTCGGCGTTGTCCGAGCGCTCCGTGTCGGACAAGATCGATCTTCTCATCGGCCGTCCCATTGATCCGCTGCAAGTCGCGCGTGCGCGCGCGCGCATTGACTCCACCTACGAAGCGGCGGGTTATTATCTCGCCGAGGTGAAGATCGATTCCACCGTCATGGACGACGGGCGCATTGCGCTGACGTACACGGTGGATGAGGGACGGCGCCTGGCCATCTCCGGCATCGACATCGTCGGCAATGACGCGGTGAAGGAGAAGGTTGTCGTGGGCGCCATGAAGACCAAGCCCGAGGGCTTCTGGTTCTTCCGCAAGGGTGAGTACGACGACGACAAGTACGTGGGCGATCTGGGCGAGCGCATTCCGCAGCTGTATGCGCGGCTCGGTCATGTGGACATGCGCATCACGCAGGACACACTCATTGTCGATCGTGAGCTCGGCAAGGGACTCGTCCGCATTGGGGTGGATGAGGGGCCCAAGTTCCGCGTGGGCAGCTTTGAGATCGCGGGCAACCGCCGGTTTCCCACCGATGCCCTGCGTCGTTTTTATCCCTTTGATGGGCAGGACCCCTCGCTCAGTCAGCGTCTCAAGGGGCTCATTCGCCGCCAGCCGGCAGCGCCTGAAGGCATCTTCGATCAGGCCAAGTGGGATGAGTCCATCGAGAAGCTGAACAACGAGTACCGCAACAACGGCTATCTGTATGCGCAGGTGCGGCCGGTGGTGGAGCGTCGCTATGAGGGGGCCGATTCGGTACCCACGGTGAACCTCCGCTGGGAAATCGACGAGCGGAATCCCGCCATCGTGAACCGCATCGAGATCATCGGCAACGACTACACGGCGGATGACTGCATTCGCCGACAGATCTTCCTGGTGCCCGGCGGCCCGTTCAATCAGGCGGCGCTGATTCGCAGCTACCAGAGCATCGGCAACATGAATTTCTTCGAGCAGCCGATGCCGTTCCCCGACTATCGCCCCATCAATGATCAGGGCGACGTGGACATTGTCTTCCGTGTGAAGGAGAAGCGCACGGGCAGCATCAACTTCGGCGCCAGCATGGGCCAGGGTGGCGTGGGCTTCGGCGGCTTCATCGGGCTCGAGCAGCCCAACCTGTTTGGCCTCTGCAAGTCGGGTCGCCTCAACTGGCAGTACGGCCGCTTCTTCAACGACTTCACGGCCACGTACACCGACCCCGCGCTGCGTGGCACCCGTCTGTCGGGCGCCCTCAGCGCCTATCGCACGCAGTCGCGCTTCATCGTCGGCAACCTGGGCCAGAACATCCGCACGGGTGGCCAGTTCCGCCTCGGCCTGCCGGTGCCCTGGTCGCTGTTCTCGAGCCTCGGTATTTCGTACAACGGTGAATCCGCCACGTTCACCTCGGGTACCATTCAGGGGAGCTGCTCGCGCAACTGCTTCCGCTCGAACCTGGGTCTCGAGTACACGTCGGATACGCGCGTGGACCTGCCGTTTGCCACGGAGGGCTCCATGAAGATGATCTCCACCGACTTCAGCGGCGGCCCGCTGGGGGGGACGGTCAACTTCCAGCGTGTCACTACGGAAATGCGGGCCTACTCGCTGCTGGGGCAGCTTGGTGGCGGCAACCCGGGCTCGCAGCCGATCAAGTTCACCATGGGCCTGACTGCCCGCGCTGGGGCCCTGTTCGGCAACTCGGGTCCGTTCTTCTTCCAGCAGCAGTTCGCCGTGGGTGGCGTGATGTTCGGTCAGCAGCTGCGTGGCTACCCGGAGTTCTCGATCACTCCGGGGGGCTTCAATCCGAATACGGACCAGTTCCGCTCGGACCCGGCCTCGTTCGGCAACGCCTTCATGACGATGACGGGGGAGATCGGCCTCCGCTTCAACCAGATGTTCTACGCGAACATCTTCGCCGACGCCGGCAACAACTGGGCCTCGGCCCGTCAGATCAACCCCACCCGCCTCTTCCGTTCTGCCGGATTCGGGGTATCTACCGTTACGCCCCTCGGTCCTCTGGGACTCGACATGGCGTACGGCTTCGATCGCACGACGGTGGACGTGCTGACGGGACGGATCCGCAAGGACCCCCGCTGGCAGTTCCACTTCCGGCTCGGTCAGCTCTTCTAAACCAGGACTTTTCTCATGCGTCTCATCCCCGTACTTGGTGCGTGCGCCCTGCTGGCGGCGGTACCGTCGCTTTCGTCGGCTCAGGCCGCTCAGAAGTTCGCCTACGTGAATTCGCAGGCACTGCTGCAAAACGCCCCGGGTCGTGCCGAGGCGGAAGCGGCGTTCGAGAAGGACATGGTGGGCATCCGCACGCAGCTGTCCAAGCTGCAGGACTCGCTCAACACCATGCAGGAAGCCTTTGCCAAGGAGGAGGTTTCGCTCTCTCCCACGGCCAAGGAGGCGCGCCTGAAGACGCTGCGCGAGAAGGAAGCCGCGTGGCAGCAGCAGGCGCAGAAGCTGCAGGAGCGCGCGCAGGATCGTCAGGAAGAGCTCATGGCGCCCATCATGGAAGGGCTGCGCAAGGTGCTTGACGATGTGCGCCAGGAAGGCGGCTACTCGTTCATCTTCGATGTCACGGCGGGTGCGTTCATCGTCTCGGCCGACAAGAACCTCGACATCACGGATCGTGTGCTCAGCAAGCTGCGTCTGAGCGCGCCCAAGGCCACCGCGGCGCCGGCGGCCAAGCCGGCCGGTCCGACGTCGGCCCCGGCGGGTGTCACCACCAAGAAGCCGCCCACGACGTGAGTCCGGCGCCTGGTGGGTCAACCACCACCTGGCAGCAGAACGGCGGTGATGGGCAAGAGCCCATCACCGCCGCTGCCATTGCAGCACAGGTCGGTGGCGTGCTCATTGGCGATGGATCGGTGCTGGTGCAGGGCATCGCGCCGCTTGATCGCGCGGGTGCACAGCATCTGAGTTTTCTGGCGCATCCCCGTTATGCGGCGTCGTTTGCCGACTCCGCAGCCGGCGTGGTGCTCGTCACCCCGGCCTACGCCGAGCAGCCGGGACGTCCGACCACGCGTATTGTGGTGGAGAAGCCCATCGACGCGCTGGTGGGCCTGCTCGCGCGCTTCCACCGCCGTGAGCCACGCGCCGAGGGCGTGCACGCCACGGCGGTTGTCGCGCCGTCGGCTCGCCTGGGTGCGGGTGTGACGCTCGACGCGCATGCCGTCGTGGGTGACGATGTGGTGCTGGGTGATGGCTGCTGGATTGGCGCGGGCGCTGTCGTGGGGGCGGGCAGTGTGCTCGGGCGCGACGTGCGGCTGTATCCGAACGCGGTCGTGTACCCCTTTACTGAACTCGGGGATCGCGTCGTGCTGCATGCCGGGGCGCAGGCGGGCCGCGAGGGCTTCGGTTTTGTGCCGCGACCCGATGGCGTAGCGCGGATTCCGCATATCGGGCGCTGTGTGCTGGAGCATGATGTGGAGCTTGGCGCCAACAGCTGCGTGGATCGCGGCAGTGTGGACGACACCATCATCGGGGCCGGCACCAAGATCGACAGTCTCGTGCATATCGCGCACAATGTGCGTGTGGGGCGGTTCTGCTTCTTCGCCTCGCAGGTGGGCGTGGCGGGATCGGCGCGCATTGGTGACGGCGTGCAGTTGGGCGGTCAGGTTGGAGTGGGCGGCCACCTTACCGTTGGCGCGCGCGCCCAGTTGGGCGGTCAGGCCGGTGTCATTGGTGACGTACCAGCCGGCGAAACGTGGTCGGGTTATCCGGCACGTCCGCACAAGGAGCAGCTGCGTGCACAGGCTGCGCTGGCGCGACTGGTGAAGCTCATTCGCCCACTCGAGCGCCTTGTGCGTGGAGACTCGGCATGATCGCCTTGGCCGGAGAGGGAGCGACCTCCGCGCGTGGACCGCGCTCGTCGCTGCATGCGCCGCGGTACACCATTTCCCGCGACGTGCAGGTCGAGGGTATCGGTCTGCATCTGGGGCAACCCTGCCGCCTGACCTTCCGGCCGGCTGCGCCGGGCACGGGCATCGTGTTCCGCCGAGAAGACCTGCTGGATCGTCCGATCATTCCGGCCAGGGTGCAGATCGCAGTGGAGGCCGAACGCCGGACGCAGTTGGGCACAGGTGCCGCGGCGTTGCACACGGTCGAACATGTGCTCGCGGCCGTCGGTGGGCTTGGCCTCGACGACCTCGAGATTGCGATGGATGGTCCCGAGCCGCCCATCATGGACGGCAGCGCGCGGCCATTTCTCGAGGCACTGCAGGCGGCGGAGCCCGTGGCGCACGGCGGCCGGCCCGAGTGGCTCGTGCTGCGCAAATCGATTCGCGTAGTGGATGGCGAATCGGTCTATGAGGCGCATCCGAGCATGGGCTTCGACCTTGCGGTCACCATTGATTTTCCGCATCCCCTCATCGGCGCCCAGCAGTGGGCGGGGCGCGTGACGCCCTCGACGTTTGCCGGGGAGCTTGCGGCCGCCCGCACGTTCGGCTTCATGCACGAAGTGGACGCGCTGCGGTCGAAGGGATTGATTCAGGGGGCGTCCACGGCCAATGCCATCGTGCTTGATGGGCAGGGGCTGGTGGACACCAGTTTGCGTTGGTCCGACGAGTTTGCGCGCCACAAGGCGCTGGACTGCGTCGGCGATCTCGTGCTGGCGGGGGCCCGGTTGCGGGCTCGCGTCGTGGCCCACAAACCCAGTCATCGGGGCACGGTTGCCCTGGTTTGCGCCCTCGTGCAACACGCTGTCCCGGAGCCTGCCGTGTACACCGTCGAAGACATTCTGCAGGTGCTGCCGCACCGCTATCCCTTCCTGCTGGTCGATCGCATCCTCGATATCGAGGAAGGCAAGCGCATCGTCGGGCTCAAGAACGTCACGATCAACGAGCCGTTCTTCCAGGGGCACTTCCCGGGGCATCCCATCATGCCTGGCGTACTGATCATCGAGGCCATGGCGCAGGTGGGCGGCATGCTGCTCATGCGCACCATCGACGATCCGTCATCGAAGGTGGTGTACTTCATGTCCCTCGACAACGTGAAGTTCCGGCGGCCTGTCAAGCCGGGCGACCAGCTGCGTCTGGAGCTCGATGTGCTGCAGATGCGTGGCACCATGTGCAAGATGAAAGGCACGGCCTACGTCGACGGCCAGGTCGTCACCGAAGCGGAGATGGCGGCCATGGTCCGCGATCGATGAACGCCGAGACTCTCGCGTCTACCACCACGACATCATCCGTGCGCATCCATCCGTCGGCGCTCATCGATCCGTCGGCCGAGATCGGTCAGGACGTGGAGATCGGTCCTTGGGTGATCATCGGTCCCCAGTGCACCGTGGGGGACGGGTCACGCATTGCGGCGCGCGCCACGCTCGAGCGCAACGTGCGCCTCGGTCAGCGCGTGCAGGTGGGCATCGGGGCCATCCTCGGTGGTGATCCACAGGACCTCAAGTACCGCGGTGAAGAGACCTGGGTGGAGATTGGAGACGACACGGCCATCCGTGAGTACGCCACGGTCAACCGGGGCACGTCGCACTCCGTCACCACGCGCGTGGGCAAGCACTGCTTCCTCATGAGCTACGTGCACCTCGCGCACGACTGTCATGTGGGCGACCATGTCATCATCTCGAATGGCACGCAGCTCGCGGGCCATGTGATGGTGGAGGATCGCGCCACGATCTCCGGTCTCTGCGCCGTGCATCAGTTTGCCCGCGTGGGCAAGCATGCGTTCATCGGGGGCTGCTCGCGCGTGTCGCAGGATGTGCCGCCCTATGTGCGTGCGGTGGGCAACCCCATCAAGCTCTTTGGGCTCAACTCGGTGGGCCTGCAGCGCAGCGGCTTCGACGACGCGGTGGTGCGTGAGCTCAAGCGCGCGTATCGCTTCTGCTTCCGCTCCGACCTCAACCTGTCGCAGGGCGTTGAGCGCGCGCGCGCGGAGATGACGATGATTCCCGAAGTCGAACACTTCCTGGGATTCATCGAAGCGAGCCAGCGCGGCGTGGGGTTCTGAGCCAATCATGAGCGCCTCATGAGCAGCACCCCGGCGGTGGATCTGCAGCGATTCAGTGGACCGAGTGCCCCGCGTGTTGGTGTGGTGGGCGCCGGTGGCCTCGGCATTCATCACGTCCGCATTCTGCGCGATCTGTGCGGTGATCGGTTTGTCGGCTTTGTCGACGAGAACCCGGCGCGCGCGGCGCAGGTGTCCGAACAGCACGGGGTTCCGGCGCTGCCATCGCTGGAGGCCCTGCTCGAGCAGGCCGACGCGGTCTCCATCGTGGTGCCCACCACGGCGCATCATGCCGTGACCTCGGCAGCCCTGCGCAAGGGGCGTCACGTATTTGTCGAGAAGCCATTCACCGTCACCCTGGCCGAGGCGGACGAGTTGCTGGCGCTGGCGCACGCGGCGGGTGTGGTGCTGCAGGTCGGGCATGTCGAGCGCTTCAATCGGGCGGTGCGTGCGGCCATGCCGTACGTGGACGGACCGCGCTTCATCGAGAGCGACCGCCTCGCACCGTTCAATCCGCGTGGGTCGGATGTGGCGGTGGTGCTCGATCTCATGATCCACGATCTCGATCTCGTGCACACGCTCGTGGGCACGCGGGTGGTGGATGTGCAGGCCATGGGCATTCCGGTCCTCACGCCGCAAGTGGACATTGCGAACGCGCGGCTCACGTTTGCGAATGGCGCCGTGGCCAACATCACGGCCAGCCGAGTTTCGCGTGAGCGACTGCGCAAGCTGCGCATCTTTCAGCGCAGCGGCTATCTCTCGCTCGATCTGGCCGCCGGCACGGGTGAGTTCTTCCGTCTGCGCGGCGATTTCGATCCGCGCCTCCTGGCCCGTGCGCCCCGTGCGCTTGAAGAGTTCGTGGAGCGCGTCGAACTCGACGCGCCCGACGGTGAACCGCTGGGGCTCGAACTGGCGCAGTTCATTGGCGCCATCATGGGACAGAACCCGGTGGCGGTGACGGGTGAGGAAGGCCGCGAGGCGCTCGAGGCGGCGCTTCGCATTGTGTCGGCCATCGAACAGGCGCATGCCGCCATGGGCGAGCACGCCCATCGTGACGGTCTGCCCGACGGACCGCCTGACGGACCACCGCGTGCGTGACGTGCTGTTTGTCGTCGGTGAGGCGTCCGGCGACCTGCATGCGGGCAAGGTGGTGGAAGCGCTGCACGCGTCCTGGGATGCGGATGGCGTACCGGCGTCGTCGCGCGCGCGGCTGCGTGGTGTGGGCGGGCAGCACATGGCGCGGGCTGGCGTGGACATCATCGAACCCGTCGAGCATCTCGCCGTGATGGGGTTCGTGGAAGTGCTGCAGCATGTGCCCAAACATTGGGCGCTGCTGCGTCGTCTCAAGCGCGACATGGCGAGTGGTCGCGTGGGGTTGGTGGTGCTGCTGGACTATCCCGGCTTCAATCTCAAGGTGGCGGCGGCGGCGAAGGCGGCGGGCATTCCGGTGCTGTACTACATCACGCCGCAGGTATGGGCCTGGGGCGCCGATCGTTTGCCGCGCATTGCGCAGGTCGTCACCAGGGCGGCGTGCATTCTCCCGTTTGAGGAAGCGCTGCTGCGTCAGCATGGCGTGGATGCCACGTTTGTCGGCCATCCGCTGCTTGATCGCGCGCAGCACTTGCCATCACGCGAGGAGGCCTGCGCGCAACTGGGCCTCGATCCGGCGCGGCCGGTGCTGGCGGTGTTTCCCGGCAGTCGGCGCGCGGAGATCGCTCGCCATCTCGCGCCGTTCGTTGAGGCGGCGCAGGCGGTGCAAGCGCAGCGTGCCGACGTGCAGGTCATCGTGGGCGTAGCGCCCACGGTCTCGATTGATCAGGCGCAGTGTCCGTTCCCCCTCGTATCGGGGCAGGGCTTCGTGGTGCAGCGTGCCGCCACGGCGGGCTTGCTGAAGAGCGGCACCAACACGCTCGAAGCGGCGGTCGCCGGTCTGCCGCACGTGATTGGCTACATGACCAACCCGCTCACCTATCGCATTGCGCGGCGGGTGGTGAAGATCCCGCACATCGGCCTCGTCAACGTGGTGGCCAAGCGCGAAGTCTCGAAGGAGTTTGTACAGCAGGATTTTGTACCGGCGCAGGTGGCGTCCGCGTTGTTGCCGCTGCTGGACGTGCAGAGCGCCGCGCATCGCAACGCACTCGAGGGTTTGACGGCGGTTCGTGATTCGCTGGGGTCCCCCGGCGCTTCCGCTCGTGTGGCGGCCATGCTGCGGCAGCTGCTGGAGCCCGCGACATGACCGCGTCCGAGCCGCGCGCTGCGCAAGGGCTCGATTGGAAGACACGTCTCAGCATTGCGCTGGGCTGGATGGTGTTTCGCGTGCTGGGGCTCACCTGGCGGAGCACCGTGCATGGTCGGGAGGCCATCTGGCCGCGCCGCGAAGGGCAGACCGCCTGTGTATACACGCTCTGGCACGGGCAGATGCTTCCCGTGCTCTGGTCGCATCACGTGCGCACGGGCGTGCTGGTGAGTGAGCACCGTGATGGTGAAATCATCACGCGCATTCTCGAGAAGTTCGGCATGTTCGGCGTGCGAGGCTCCTCGTCGCGCGGCGGCACGCGCGCCTTGCTCGAGGCCGTGCAGGTGGTCAAGCGCGGCACGGACATGGCCTTCACGCCCGATGGACCACGTGGGCCGCGACACAGCTTTGCGCCCGGTGCGCTCATTCTGGCGCATCGGGCGCAGGTGCCCGTCGTGACCATCACCGCGCATGTTGATCGCAAGTGGCAGTTGCGCAGCTGGGATACCTTCGAGATTCCCAAGCCGTTCGCTCGCATTACGGTGGTGTATGGCGAGCCGCGCCTGCTCACCGATGGGGATGTGCGGGAGGCGGCCGCGCGCACCGAAGAATTTGCGGCACATATGGCCGCTGATCAGGCGCAGGCCGCCGCACTGGCCGCGGCGCCGTCAGGTCCATCACGCAACGGATCGTCCGGAGCGACGTGATGGCACCGGAGCTCGGACGTCGCGCGGCCGAATGGCTGTGGTACGCCGATGGGCTGCCGGGCGAGCTGGCGCGGACGGTGTTGTGGCCCGCTGAGGCGCTCATGCGCCTTGTCGTGGCCCGACGCGGCCAGCGCTATGATCGCGCGCAGCGCGAGGGGAGTCTGCCCGCCATGGCGCTGCCGGCGCTTTCCGTGGGCAACCTGACTGTTGGTGGCACTGGCAAGACACCGGTGGCCGCCTGGTTCGCAGCGCGTCTCCGCGAACGGGGCGCCCATCCGGCACTCGTCATGCGCGGCTATGGCGACGACGAGTGGCGCGTGCATCAGGTGCTCAACCCGGCGGTGCAGGTGCTACGCAATCCCGATCGTGTGCACGGCACCGGCGAAGCGGCCCGAGCGGGCGCAGACTGCGTGGTGCTTGATGACGCCTTCCAGCATCGTCGGGCGAGACGAGTGGCCGATGTGGTGCTGGTCAGCGCTGACCGCTTTGACTCCGCGGTGCGTCTGCTGCCCGCCGGACCCTACCGGGAGCCCCTCGCTGCGTTGCAGCGGGCGACGGCCATCGTCGTAACGGTGAAGGCCGCTGGGCCGGAGCAGGTCGATCGGGTACTGCAGGCAGTGCAACGAACCGCCCCAGAGGTGGGGGTGGCGGTGCTGCGGCTGGTTCCCGGCGCCCTGTGCCAGCTTTCGTCATCCGATCCACATGACGGGCTGGCACCGGTGGCCGGCTCTCCCCCGGCAACGGAGGGAAACCGGGAGCGTGGGCCGGTGGTGCTGCTGTCGGCCATTGCCGACCCCCAGGCCTTTGAAACCCAGATGCGCGGGTGTGGTTTGGACGTGCGCGCGCACCTGGCCTTCGGGGATCACCACACGTTCACGGCGGCTGATGTGGAGACCGTGCTCGCGCGGATGGCACAGCAGGCGGCCTCGGCGGGTACCACACCGTCGACGCGTGTCGTGTGTACCCTCAAGGACGCCGTCAAGCTGGCACCGCTCTGGCCTCGCGTCGGACCGGCGCTTTGGTATGTTTCCCAGCATGTCGCGGTTGAACGCGGCGCGGCACTTCTCGACCAGCAGGTCGAGCGGGTCATCACCGCGCGCGACACCGCGGTTCCTCCCCCCGGCTGAGCCGGCCCACCACCTACTGCCTCATGGCCATCGACCTCCTCCGCCTGCCGACGGACAGCATCGTCCGCCCGGACAAGGATCGGTTTCTCAACGAAGAAAATCCCTTCGAAGCGATGATGTCCCGCTTCGACCGCGCCGCCGAGCTGCTCGACCTCGAGCCCGGCATTTACAAGATTCTCCGCAACCCGGAAAAGCAGCTCATCGTGTCCGTTCCCGTCATGATGGACAACGGGGACGTGGAGGTGTTCACCGGCTATCGCGTGCTGTACAACACGTCGCGCGGACCCGCCAAGGGCGGTATCCGCTTCGACATGAATGTCACGCTGGAAGAGGTGAAGGCGCTCGCCGCGTGGATGACCTGGAAGTGCGCCGTGGTCAACCTGCCGTTCGGCGGCGCGAAGGGCGGCGTGATCTGCGACCCCTTGCAGATGAGCGTGGGGGAGCTCGAACGCGTGACGCGCCGCTACACCAAGGGCATCATCTCGCTGCTCGGTCCCGATACCGACGTGCCGGCGCCCGACGTGAACACCAACGAACGTGTCATGGCCTGGCTCATGGACACCTACTCCATGCATGTCGGTCGCACGGAAAACGCGGTCACCACGGGCAAGCCCGTCGAGATGGGTGGCTCACTGGGCCGCAAGGAAGCCACGGGCCGTGGCTGCATGCTGGTCACCAAGGAAGCACTCGCGCACCTCGGCATGGACATCAAGGGCGCGACGGTGGCCGTGCAGGGCTTCGGCAATGTGGGCTCCATTGCCGCCAAGCTGCTGGCCGAGCAGGGGGCCAAGATTGTCGGTATCAGCGACCGCTTCGGTGCCTTCCACAACGCCGCAGGCATTGATGTGGACGCGGCCATCAAGCACGTGCAGAAGCATCGGTCGCTCGAAGGGTTCACCGGCGGTGACGCCATCGATGCGGACACGCTGCTCACGCTGGAAGTGGACGTGCTGGTGCCGGCGGCACTCGAGAACGTCATCACCACCAAGAACGCGCCGAAGATTCGCGCGAAGGTCATCTGCGAAGGCGCCAACGGCCCCACCACGGCGGCGGCCGACCCCATTCTCGACGAGAAGGGCATCTTCGTCATCCCCGACATTCTCGCGAATGCGGGTGGCGTGACGGTGTCCTACTTCGAGTGGGTGCAGGATCGCATGGGCTACTTCTGGTCGGAGGAAGATGTGAACTCCCGACTCGGTGGCATCATGACGCGCAGCTTCCAGGACGTGCTGCAGTTGTCCAAGCAGCACCGCGTCAACATGCGTACCGCGGCCTACATGCTGTCCATCAGCCGTGTGGCCACCGTGCACCGGCTGCGCGGGATCTACGCGTAATGCCTGGCTGTACCCGTGCGTCGGATGCCGGCACGAGCCGGCTCCGGCGCTGACGGCCCAGTCCCATGCGGGTTCTCGTGTGTGTCATCGGCCGGCCTCGCCATGCGGGGCTGGCCGATGCCATTCAGGACTACGAGACGCGGGCCCAGCGGTATTGGCCGCTCGAGGTGCACGAGCTGCGCGAGGAGTCGGGCCGAGCACTGAGTCCCGAGCAGGTCAAGGATCGCGAAGGCCTGCGATTGCTCGAACGAATTCCCGGAGACACGCTGGTGGTGGCCTGCGATCCGGGGGGCGTGTCACAGGACTCGGCCCAGTTTGCCGCCTGGCTGCAGCAGCAGCGGGAGAGCGCACGTCACGTGGCCTTCATGATCGGCGGCGCGCACGGGCTGTCTGAGACGGTCCGAACGAGGGCTTCTCGGCGTCTTTCACTGGCGCCGTGGACGCTTCCTCACGAGCTTGCACGTCTGGTGCTGGCTGAGCAGTTGTACCGCGCCGGAACCATCGTGCGCGGGGAGCCTTATCACAAGTAGACTCTCGGGCCAGCTAGCGGAACCGACCCGTGATCCGATCCACCGACCTGACCAACCGACCTGAGCGAGAATCCGAAGGCGTGAGCGACCTTGAAGCGTTGAGGCAGGAAGGCCTGCACATCCGCACGGCCGCGTTGGGAGGCAGCGCCCTCTCGCGTGCGTTGCAGACGGGGCAGGTGGGTGAGAACTGGTTGGCGCCGCGTCCACGCTCCGTTGCCGCGTGGCGCACGCACGCCACCACGGTACGGGCCGATTTCCCCGACGACGCGTGGTGTAGACGGCTGGCGCCGGCATTTGCCGCCACCGGTGCGGCGGCCGAGCGTCTGCAGCGCGCCGCCCAATCGGGCGTGGTGGTGACCACTGGGCAGCAGCCGGGACTCTTTGGCGGCCCCACGTACACGTTCAGCAAGGCCATGGGGGCCATTGCCCTCGCGGATGCACTTGAAGCCGCACTGGGCATTCCGGTCGCGCCGGTGTTCTGGGCCGCGACGGATGACGCCGACTGGATGGAAGCGGCAGTGACCTGGGTGGCTGGTGCCCGTGGTCTCTCCAAAGCGCAATTGGCAGGACCGGCCACCGACGGTGTGGCCATGGCTGATGTCCCACTCGGTGACATCAGCGCCGCGCGCGCGGTCCTGGGCAACGCGTTTGGCTCGGCGGCTCACGGGAGTGTGATCGACCTCATCGACCGCAGCTACGTGCCGCAGGCCACGATGGGTGGTGCCTATCTGCAGTTGCTGCGGGCCTTGCTCGAGCCGCTGGGTATGGCGGTACTCGATGCCGCGCATCCCGCCTTGCGTGAAGCGGCCGATCCGCTGCTCCGCCGTGCGCTCAAGCAGAGCGCGAGCATCCTGGAGTCGGCGCAGACAAGAGCGCGTGACATCGAGCGCGCCGGCTACTCGCCGCAGGTCGATATGGTGGATGGCTTGTCGCTGGTGTTTCGTACCGCAACGGCCAGTCAGGGCGGACAGGTGCAGCGTGTGCGAGAGCGCGTGCCGGTGGCCGAGGCCATGCAGGTGGCGCGTGAGGCGGAAATCGGGGCGCTCGGCGCCAACGTACTGCTGCGTCCGGTGATGGAGCGAGCCATACTGCCCACCGTCTGTTATCTCGCGGGTCCTGGGGAGTACGCCTACTTCGCACAGGTCTCACCGGTGGCTGAGGCCCTGGAGGCTGCCACGCCGGTGGCCGCGCCGCGCTGGGCCTGCGCCCTCGTGGAAGCACGCAGCCTGATGCAGCTCGAGCAGCTCGGTCTCAGCGAAGAGGATCTGCTCGATCCGCACCGCGCCGAGCAGCGCGTGGCTCACGCGCATGTGGATGCCGAGTTGGCTGATACGCTCGAGCGCCTGCGCATTACGGTGGATGCGCAACTGCGCGCACTGCACGATGCGGCCACCGGTCCTTCGACACCGTTGGCGGCGGAAGTGGTGGACGGTCTCACGCGTGATCTCACCCATCGCATTGATCGCTTCGAGCGGCGCGTGGTGGCTGGCGTCAAGCGTCGCGAAACGGAACTGCTCACGCAGGTGGCCGCGGTGCGTGCGTCGCTCAGGCCCAACGGGCAGTCCCCGGAGCGCGTGCTCAACCTCATGCCGCTGCTCGTGCGATACGGGCCACGCGTGCTCTCGGGCATGCGCGAAGCGGCAGCGGCTCATGCCGACGCGCTACTGCATGGCACGGGGGCCGACGCGGTGGAATCGGCGTCGGTACGCGCGGAGACTGCCGCGCACTCATGACGGACGCGCGGCCGGGGCGGGAGGACGGCGGCCGGTACGCCATGGTGGTGGCCGCCGGGATCCTGGTCAGCCGAGTCGTGGGTCTGCTGCGCAACACGGTGTTTGCGCACTACTTCGGGGCTGGATTGGCCTCGGATGCCTACAATGCGGCATTCAAGATCCCGAATGCCATGCGCAACCTGCTCGGGGAAGGTACGCTGTCCGCGGCCTTCGTGCCCGTGTACAGCGCGGCTCTGGCGCGTGGCGACGAACGGGGCGCCCGTGCGCTCGCCAATGCCGTGCTGGGTCTCCTCATGGCGGTGGTCAGTGCGCTGACGCTGTTGGGCATCGTGGCCGCCCCATGGCTGACCACGATGCTTGCTCCTGGTTTCGATGCCGATGCACGGGAGCTCACCACCCGGCTCGTACGCATTCTGTTTCCGATGACTGCCGTGATGGTGCTGAGCGGCTGGTGCCTCGGCATTCAGAATTCGCACAAGCGATTCTTCTGGTCGTACGCGAGCGCCGCATTCTGGTCCATCGCGCAGATCGCGCTGCTTCTGGTATGGGGCCCGCGTGCCGACTCGGCGGCTTCTCTTGCCGTCGCGCTGGCCTGGGCCACGTTGGTGGGCGCGCTCTTGCAGGTGGCCGCGCAGTGGCCTGAAGTGGTGCGCGTGTTTGGGGCCGTGCGTCCCACGCTCAATCGACAGGATGCCGGGGTCCGTCAGATTCTGCGGCATCTGGTGCCGGTGCTCACCGCGCTGGGTGTGGTGCAGTTGTCGTCGTTCGTCGACTTGCAGATTGCGTCGTATCTGCCGGTGGGCGCCACGACCACCATGACCTACGCCAATACCCTGGCGCTGCTGCCGGTTTCCCTGTTTGGTGTGTCGGTGGCGGCCGCGGCGCTGCCGGATCTTTCACGCGATTCGTCCGCGATGGCGTTTGATGTGCTGCGCGAGCGGCTGCGTGCAGGGTGGCAGCGCATCCTGTTCTATGTGGTGCCGAGTGCGGTGGCCTTTATGGTGGTGGGCGACTACTGCGTGGGTCTGTTGTATCGCAGCGGACAGTTCGGCGCGGTGGAGCAACACGCTGTACATGTGACACTCGCGGCCTATGCCGTGGGCCTGGTCAGCTTTGGCTCGGTCAAGTTGCTGGGCAGTGTGCACTACGCGCTGCAGGATTATCGCACGCCGCTGCGCGCCTCATTGCTGAGCATCGTGATTTCGGCGGCGGCGGCGGCGTCGCTGGCGTATCTCTTTCGGAGTTCGACGTTGGCGGTGGCGGGTATTGCGCTGGGTTCCGCGCTCGGCTCGTATGCGAATCTTGCCGTGCAGGTGCGCGGGCTGCGTGCGCGACTCGGTCCGCTGTACACGCCGGCCATGTGGAAGGGTACTGGGCGCATTGTGGTGGCCGCGGTGATGGCGGCATTGGTTGGGGCAGGGCTGCGTCTTGCCCAGCAGCGCTATGCGCCGGGCTGGCATCCACGCCTTGCGGCGTGGCCTGTGCTCGGTGGATTTGCGCTGACGTATCTGCTCACGGCGTGGGCGTTCGGTAGCCGCGAGGCTTCTCGGTGGTTGCGTCTCGCCCCACGCGTGTCACCAGACGCGGCGACATGAGCACGCTATCCGATCGTGTGGAGCTGCCGGACGACGAGTGGACGCGCGCTGCCCTGGCGCGTGGCATGCCACCGGCGGTCGCGCAGAAACTGCCGCACTTGCCGGACTCCCCGGGTGTGTATCTCTGGAAGGATGGCGAAGGCGGCGTGTTGTATGTGGGCAAGGCCAAGCGCCTGCGCGCGCGTGTGCGCAGTTACTGGGCGCAGGATCATGAGAGCAGCCCCAAGACGCGCGGCTTGCTGCGCAAGGTGCGCGACCTCGAGACCATCGTGGTGCCGTCCGAGGCGCATGCGCTCATTCTCGAGGCCACGCTCATCAAGGAGTACCGCCCGCGCTTCAACGTGGCGTTGCGCGACGACAAGTCGTATCCCTGCATCAAGGTCACGGTGCAGGAACCGTTTCCGCGCGTGCTGGTGACTCGCCGCATTCTCGACGACGGCGCCCGCTACTTCGGGCCCTATACCGATGTCGGTGCCATGCGTCGCGCGCTCAATGTGGTCAAGCGGCTCTTCACGGTGCGCTCCTGTCATTACGACCTGCCGCGTGAAGCGCCCGAGCGACCCTGTCTCGACTACTTCATCAAGCGGTGCAAGGCGCCGTGTGTGGGCTATCAGGATCAGGCCGACTATCGCGCGATGATCGATGAGGTGGTCTGGTTCCTCGACGGGCGGACCAGCGACGTGGTCGTGCGCGTTAGGGAGCGCATGCACGAGGCGGCGGAACGGTTGGACTTTGAACGCGCGGCCGAGTTGCGCGATGCCCTCGGCCATCTCGAGCGGATGGAAGAGCCTACGGTGGTGCTCGAGGTGGAGGGCGGCGACCGCGATGTGGTGGGCTACGCACGCGACGGCGCCGATGCCTGCGTGGTCATCCTGCGCATTCGTGGCGGGAAGCTGCTGGCGCGTGATCATCGGCTGCTCGAGCACGCCGACGATGAGGAGGATCAGTCGGTGCTCGGCGCCTGCCTGGCGCAGTGGTATCGCACCATCGAGGGCCGGGCCAGCGAGGTGCTGGTGCCATTCGAGTTCGAGGATCGCGAGATGCTGCAGGCGGCGCTCGAGCGGACCGCCATTCGTGTCCCGCAGCGTGGACCACGCCGCGCGCTCGTGGATCTTGCCGACAAGAACGCGCAGCATCTGCTGGAAGAGTTCAAGCTTGCTTCCCTCGAAGCCGAAGAGCGGGCGGCCGACCCGGTGTACGAGCTGCAACGCGAACTGGGGTTGCCACGCCTGCCACGCTCCTTCGTGACGTTCGATATCTCCCACGCGCAGGGCACCGACGTGGTGGCCAGTGCGGTGTGGTTCGAGAACGCCCGGCCCAAGCGCAGCGAGTACCGCAAGTTCAAGATCAAGACCTTTGAAGGCAACGACGACTTCCGGTCGATGCATGAAGTGGTGACGCGCTATTTCCGTCGCCGCCTCGACGAGGAGCGGCCCTTGCCCGATCTGGCCGTCATCGATGGCGGCAAGGGGCAGTTGAATGCCGCGCGCACGGCATTCGACGAGCTGGGCCTCACGCAGGTGGGACTCATCAGCCTCGCCAAGCGTGATGAAGAGATCTTCCTGCCGGGCAAACCAGACCCTGTGCGTCTGCCGCGCCGGTCGCCCGCGCTGCGCATGCTGCAGCAGGCGCGCGATGAAGCCCATCGCTTTGCCATCACGTTCCAGCGTCAGAAGCGTGCCGCACGTACCATCACGTCGGAGCTGCTGAGCATCCCGGGCGTCGGCCCCTCAAAGCGCCGCGCACTCCTGCACGTGTTTGGCAGTGTGCAGGGAGTCAAGGACGCGACCGTGGAGCAGATTGCTGCGGTGCCCGGCTTTGGTGAAGCCTCCGCGCGCAAGGTCCTGCGTGCGCTTGGGGTTCCCGACAGCGCGCCGGTGTCAGCTCCCGACCCAACGCCTTCAACCGAATCGAACGCATGACCGCTCCTCACTGGACTCTGCAGTGTTCCGCCTGCGGCAGCGCCGCCCCACTGGCGCGCGCCGGTCTGTGCCCCGCGTGCAGTCAGCCACTGTTCGCCCGCTATCCCAACGTGCCCAAGAGCACGACGCTTGATGCACGGTGGGATATGTGGCGCTACCGTCCGCTCATGCCGCTGGCGGCAGGGGAGTCGCCCGTCACGTTGGGTGAGGGGCTGACGCCGCTCATCGAGTCGAGGTCATTGGCCGCCGATGTCGGCGTGGCCCGGTTGTGGATCAAGGACGAAGCACAGAATCCCACGGCCTCGTTCAAGGCCCGCGGCATGAGCGCGGCCGTCACGCGGGCGCGTGCCGAGGGCTATCCCGGTCTGGTGGTGCCGACGGCTGGCAACGCAGGGGCCGCCCTTGCGGCCTATGGTGCCGCCGCCGGCATGCCGGTCAAGGTGTTTGCACCGCGCACCACGCCTCGGCCCATTCTCGACACCATCGACGCCTTCGGTGCCGACCTTGTGCGCATCGATGGCCACATCGGCGACGCCGGCAAGCTGGCGCTGGCCCATGCCGCCGAGACGGGCTTCTTTGCCATCTCCACGCTGCGTGAGCCGTATCGGGTGGAAGGCATGAAGACCATGGGTTTCGAGATGGCCGAGCAGCTGGGCTGGCGTGTGCCGGACGTGGTGGTGTATCCGACAGGCGGCGGCGAGGGCACGGTGGGTATCTGGAAGGCGCTGGAGGAACTGGCCGCCGGTGGCTGGCTCGCGAGCGAGCGCGTGCAGCCGCGATATGTGGTCGCGCAGGCCGCGGGCTGTGCGCCCATCGCACGCGCGCATGCCGCCGGACTCGATCGCGCCGAACCCTGGGTGGATCCGGTCACCTATGCGGCGGGCCTTCGGGTTCCGTCACCGTTGGGTGACCGGGTGCTGCTGCGCATTCTGCGCGAAACGAACGGCGTGTCAGGGACGGCCGGCGAGGAGGACATCCGTGAGTGGACGCGTCGCCTGGCTGAGGCGACTGGTATCGACGCGGCGCCGGAGGGCGGATGTGCCCTCGTGGTGCTCCGGGATGCCGTCCGGGCGGGACGGATCGCCGCCGATTCGGAAGTGGTGGTGTACAACACGGGGAGTGGCGCGTCCTACCGCGCCTGAACCTATATTGGGACGAACGGCAGGACAGACTCACCGAGGAGACGAGATGAAGGGCAAGACCTGGATGCACGCCGTGGCGACGGCGGTGGTGGTGACACTCGGCACGACGCCGGTGGCCGCTCCCCTCGCGGCGCAGGAGTGCAACATCAACGACAAGAGTCCGTTCCAGCTGGCCAGCGCCCGGCAGTACGTGTCGATGGCGGCCAACTCGCGCAAGGACGACGAAATTCCGCGTCATCTGGCCAACTCCATCCGGGTGCTGACGGACGCGCCGGACAAGATCAAGAACGAACCGGGACGCCAGTTCCTGCTGCTCCGCACGTACCGCCAGTACCTCGAGAAGAACGAGGGCGTGTACGAGATGAAGCGCGGCGACATGGGCTTTACCACCAACAAGGACGGCACGCACAACCTGCTGCTGGCGGTGGACTCTGCCGCATCGGCTGTTGAGCGCCTGATGCCCGAGTGCGCGGCCGAGGTACGTCCGTTCCGCACGCGTTTCTTCAGCGACATCCTGAACAAGGCCATCAACGCCATGAGCGCCGATCAGGATGACTCGGCCTCGTACTACGCGCACATGTCCATGCTGGTGGCCGGCAAGGACCCGCGGCCCTGGAACGTGCTTTCGTCGGTGTACCAGAAGCGCGGGCAGATGGACAGTGCCACCATCGCCATGGAGCGTGTGATCGAGTACTCGGGGACCGACACCCTGTATACCCGCGTCAAGCAGCAGAGCCGCTACAACCTCGCGGTGCTGACGCTGCAGCAGGCGGAGGCCGGGGAAGGGTCGGCCAAGGAAACCAAGATCACCAAGGCTCGCGGCTTGCTCGAGGCGTTCCTCAAGGAGACGCCGGGTGATGCCAACGCATCGCAGGCGCTCGGCCGGGCGTTGCGCCTGTCCGGTGATACGGCGGCCGTGGCCAACATGTTCGGCGACATGGTCAAGGATCCGGCGAAATTCACGGCCGACCAGTTGTTCGAGGCGGGATCCAATGCGGCGGCGGCTGGTCGCTCGCAGGATGCCGTCAACCTCTTCGAAGCCGGGTTCACCAAGAACCCCAACCATCGCTTCGCGCTGTACAACTATTCCACCACGCTCTTCGACCTCAAGGACACGCAGCGCATGGGACCCGCCATCACGCGACTCATGACGCTCGACCCCAACTTCGAGCGCGGCTGGCGCCTCATGGCCGGCTACTGGCAGCGTTTGGCGCAGGCTGAGTCGGACGCGGCCAAGAAGAAGGTCTACAACGACTCGGTGCTTTTCTACCTCGACAAGCAGCAGAAGACCACGCCGAAGATCGAGATCACCATGGCCTCGAAGGTAGGCGCCGCATTTCAGGTGGGCGGCTCGGTCACGAACGATGGCCAAGCCACCGGCAGCTGGACGATGAAGCTCGAACTGCTCGATGAGACGGGGGCGGTGGTGGCCACCAAGGACGTCGCCATCGGACCTGTCGAGGCGGGGTCAGGCACGACGTTCAGTGTGAAGGTGGATGCGCCCAAGGCGGTGGCCTTCCGCTACGCGCCGCTCAAGTAGTTCGGAGGCTGCAAAGCACTCGCATACGCGCACCGAAGTGCATGAATTTGATTGACTTCGGTGCGTCGAGTTCGTAGATTTTCTCAAGTGGGCGGCAGCGCAAGGTTGCCGCCCGCTTGCGTCCCGGGGGAAGGCCAGCGCGCCGGTCCCCCTTTTTTGTCCCGGGTATCATGGTTCGCGTCACGCACGTCGAGCCGGGCAGCCTCGCCGAGTCCCTCGGTCTGGTGCCTGGCACCGAACTCCTCACGGTCAACGACCGTCCGCTGGAGGATTTTCTCGACTGGGAGTTTCTCACGGCCGAGGAGTCGTTCGTGGTATCCGCACGTTTGCCCGACGGGGGCGAATTCGTAAAGCGCGTCGATCGTGGGGACGGGCGCCCCATGGGCCTCGAGCTGGCGCCGCCCACCGTGCGCCGCTGCGCCAACCGCTGCGAGTTCTGCTTCATCGAAGGACTGCCCAAGGGACTGCGCAAGGGCCTCTACATTCGCGACGACGATTACCGCCTGTCCTTTGCCTACGGCAACTTCGCAACGTTGTCGAATGTGAAGGAACGTGATATCGCGAGGATTCTGGAGTACCGCCTCTCACCCCTGTATGTGTCGGTGCACGCGACGCCGTGGGAAGCCCGCAAGGTGCTGCTCAACAACCCGCGCGTGCCGAACATTCTCGAGCAGTTGCAGCGGCTGGCCGAGGGCGGCATTCAGTTCCACTGCCAGATGGTCATCGTGCCGGGCCTCAACGACGGCGAGGTACTCGAACAGTCGCTGACCGACCTGTGGAATCTGGGTCAGGCAGTGTTGTCGGTCGCCATCGTGCCGGTGGGCCTCACGCAGTTCTCGCATCTCTACACCGGCAAGTCCATGGATGCAGCCAACGCCGGTGCGCTGCTCGACCGGGTGCATGCCTGGGAAGAGCGGGCGCTGGCCGAGCGCGATGATCGCTGGGTGTTTGGCTCCGACGAGCTGTACCTGTTGGCCGATGTCCCGTTGCCGGACGAGGAGCACTACGGCGAGTTCGCGCAGATTGAGAATGGCGTAGGCGCCGTGACCTCACTGCGTGCCCGGGTGCGCGACGGACTCGACCAGCTTCCGCGTCTTGATGGCAAGCGCATTGGTGTGGTGACGGGCGTGTCCATGACGCCGCTCATGCCGGAGCTGCTCGAACAGATCAGCGCCGTGACCGGGGCCCAATTCGATCTGATCACCGCGGAAAACTCACTCTTCGGTCCCACGACCACCACCGCGGGACTGCTGGTTGGCGCTGACATCAAGCGCGTACTGGCAGGGCGCCACGACCTCGATCTTGCACTCATTCCGGCGGAGTGCATCAACGACAACGGACTGTTCCTCGATGAGGAGTCCTTTGTAGCCGTTCGGGAATCGCTTCCCATGCCGGTCTATCCTTCCTACGATTTCATCGATGCGCTCGTCCCAGAAGGGGACGCGGCGGTTCGATCCGCCGCCTGAGCCCATATATGAGTTTACCTGTTGTTGCCCTCGTCGGTCGCCCCAATGTGGGCAAGTCGCATTTGTTCAACCGTGTGATTGGTGAGGCCACGGCCATCGTCAGTGAGGAGGCCGGCACCACGCGCGATCGCCACTTTGGTGAAGCCGAGTGGGCGGGGCATCACTTCTGGCTGGTGGACACCGGCGGCCTGGTCGAAGACTCGGATCTGCCCATGGACAGCGCCATTCGTCAGCAGGTCATGCAGGCCATCGATGAAGCTGACCTGCTGCTGTTTGTCGTGGACGCCAAGGTCGGTGTGCATCCCAGCGATGCGCGCATTGGCGACCTGCTGCGCAACTCGCGCAAGCCCTGGCTGCTGGTGGCCAACAAGGTCGACAACCCGGACAGCACGGACTTCTACGAGTTCTACCGTCTGGGCGTGACCGATGTGTATCCGGTGTCCGCGTCCAACGGTAAGGGGTCGGGTGATCTGCTCGACGCCGTGGTGAAGGCCATTCCCGAGACGGCGGACGAGCCGTCGAACGCCACACGTGTGGCCGTCATTGGCCGCCCGAATGTGGGCAAGTCCAGCATCGTGAACCGCCTGCTCGGCGAAGATCGCCTGGTGGTGAGCGACGAGTCGGGCACCACGCGCGACGCCATCGATGCGCCCATGTCGTACCATGGGCAGGAACTGATCTTCGTCGATACGGCGGGCTTGCGTCGGCAGTCGCGCATCGATGACGGCATCGAGTTCTATTCGTCGCTGCGCACGCGCCGCGCCATCGATTCCGCCGATGTGTGCGTGCTGGTCATTGATGCCACGGAAGGCCTGCACAATCAGGATCTCAAGATTGCCACGATGGCCTGGGAGGCTGGTCGCGGCCTGATTCTCGTGGTGAACAAGTGGGACATGTACGAGGACAAGACCGACAAGAGCGCCGACAAGTTCCGCAAGGATGCTGTGGAAAAGGTGCCTTACCTCAATTTTGTGCCGTTCCTCTTCACGTCGGCCTTGACCGGGCAGCGCATTACCAAGGTGCTGGACGTTGTGCTGCAGGTGCAGGAACAGCGCACCCGCCGCATCAGTACCTCGCAGGTGAACGATGCGCTCGAGGAATTGCTGGCCCGTCGCCAGCCGCCGCAGGCTGCGGGTCGCGAAGTGAAGCTCAACTACGCCACGCAGGTGGAAGTCGAGCCGCCTACGATCGCGGTGTTCGGCAATCATCCCGAGACCATTCCCGAGCACTACATCCGCTTCCTGCACAACGGCTTCCGCGAGAAGTGGGGATTCCTCGGGTCGCCGCTGCGCGTCATTCTCCGGAGAAAGAACAGCTGATGGCGACGCCGTCGATGTTGGCGGGCGGTGTGGCGTTGGCCTACGTGGCCGGTTCCTTTCCCACGGCCTATCTCGTGGGCCGCGCCAATGGCATTGACCTGCGCACGGTGGGGTCGGGCAACCTCGGCGCCACCAATGTGCAGCGCACCCTGGGCTGGGGTTGGGGCGGGCTGGTATACCTCGTGGATTTTCTGAAGGGTTGGATGCCCACCCTCCTGCTGCCCGGCGCGCTCGGCGTGTCGGCGGGCTGGCCGTGGGGCGTGTGTTTCGGGGTGGCCACGATTGCGGGCCACGTCAAACCCATCTTTCTGCTGGGCCGAGGGGGAGGGAAGGGCGTCGCCACGGCGAGTGGTGTGTTCATGGCGCTGGCGGCGCTGCCCACGGCCATCGCCATTGCCGTGTTTGCGCTGGTGGTCGCGGTAACGCGGTATGTGAGTCTCGGCTCCATGGTGGCCGCGATAGCGCTCGCGTCCGTCCTCCTGGTCACGGCCGGCCCACGCTCACCGTTGTTCGGGGTGTCGTGTGCAATTGCCGCTTTTGTGATCTGGGCGCACCGGGAGAACATCGGGCGTCTGCGCCGCGGTGAAGAGCGTCGGCTTGGCAGCCCACGTCCGGCGGAGCGTGTGTCATGAGCGAGACGATGCGCTGCGCGGTGGTGGGGGGCGGTGCCTGGGGCACGGCCATCGCCGACCGGCTGGCACGCAACGGATGGCCCACCATGTTGTGGGCCCGCGAACTCGATGTCGTGGAGTCCATCAACACCACTCACGAGAATCGTCGCTTCCTGCCTGACCTGCCGCTGACGCCCGCGCTGCTGGCGAGCGACGACATGTCGCATGTGCTAAGTGATGCCAGCCTTGTGGTTTATGCAGCGCCTTCGCATGTGCTGCGTCTGGTGGTGCAGGCGTCGCAGCCCTCGCTCAAGGCCGGTGCGGTGCTCTCGGTTGCCACCAAGGGTATCGAGCGGGAAACGCTGGCGCTCATGACCGACGTGGTGGAGCAGGCGGCGCCGGCGCACGACGTGGTGGCCATCAGCGGGCCGAGTTTTGCGGCGGAAGTCGCCAAGGGACAACCCACCGCCATTGTTGCAGCGGGGACGTCTCACGACGCCGCCAAGCTCGTGCAGCGCGCCCTCAGCGCGCCGGCGTTCCGCGTCTACACGTCCGATGATGTGGTCGGTGTGGAATTGGGCGGCGCGCTGAAAAACGTGATGGCGGTGGCAACCGGCATTCTTGATGGGTTGGGCATGGGCTTCAATCCGCGTGCGGCGCTCATGACGCGCGGGCTCGCGGAGATGACGCGACTGGGTGTGGCGCTTGGCGCCAAGCCTGACACCTTCGCCGGTCTGGCTGGACTCGGCGATCTGGTGCTGACCTGCACCGGCGCGCTTTCGCGCAATCGCGCCGTGGGTGTGGCCATCGGGCAGGGGCAGACACTCGAGCAAGCGCTGGCCGGCAAGGACAGCGTCGCTGAGGGGGTGCTCAACACCGAGAGCGCCAAGGCTCTGGCCGACAAGGCGGGTGTGGAAATGCCCATCATCGACGCCACACACCGCATTCTGTTTCAGGGGCAGTCTCCGCGAGATGCGGTGGCGGAACTCATGGCGCGCGAATTGCGCCCGGAGCGCGACTGATCGTGGCCTCGCCACGTGGGGAACTGCTGCAGGAGTTCTACTCCATCGGCGACGTGTGCACGTTGACCGAGCTCAAGCCGCATGTGCTGCGATATTGGGAGAGCCAGTTCAAGGTGCTGAGCCCGGCCAAGAATCGTAGCGGCAATCGCGTGTACTCGCGCCGCGAGGTCGAGCTCATCCTGCTGGTGAAGCACCTCCTGTACACCGAGAAGTACACCATCGACGGGGCCCGTCAGAAGTTGGATGAACACCGAAAGGGTGGCGCCATCCGTACGGCAGCTCGCGCGGCACTGGAAGTCGAAGTGCTCGAAAGCATCGAGCGTGAACTGGCGGAACTGCAAGCCCTGCTTAACGATATGCCGGACGACCGGCGCTGATTTCTCAACTCTCTCATGCGCATTCTTCTCAGTAACGACGACGGAATTCTCGCCAAGGGGCTCAAGGTGCTTGAGCAGGCCTGTGAGCCAATCGGCGAGTTGCACGTGGTAGCCCCGGACCGGGAGCAAAGCGCCACGAGCCATTCGCTCACGCTGCATCATCCACTGCGGCCGGTGCAGTTGGGCGAACGGCGCTGGCAGGTGGACGGCACACCAACCGACTGCGTGATGCTGGCCTGTGAGATGCTGCTCGAGCAGCGGCCGGACTTTGTCATCAGTGGCATCAACCACGGCCCCAACATGGGCGAGGACGTGCTGTACAGCGGCACCGTGGCTGCCGCCATGGAAGGACTGGCGCTCGGCATTCCGTCGATTGCGTTGTCATTTGCGGGCAGCGTGCTGCGTGCGGATGCCGTGCTGGAGACCCAGGTGGGGCAGGTGCGCTCGCTGCTGTACCATCTGACCTCGTTGCCGCAGTTTCCCGCGGATACGCTGCTCAACGTGAATCTGCCGGCAGTGCCCGGGCCCGACATCAAGGGTGTGCGGCTCACGCGCCTCGGTCGTCGAGTGTTCAGCGACTCCATCAAGAAGATGAAGGACCCCTGGGGTCGCGACATTTTGTGGATTGGCGGTGGCACCGTGGAGTGGAGCGGCAGTGACGACTCCGACTTCCGCGCCGTGAAGGATGGCTACATCTCCGTGACCCCGTTGCATCTCGATCTCACGCACCGCGACGTGCTCAACTCCGCGACCGACTGGTGGCAAGCCCCGTAGAGCCGGAGTTCCGCGGCGCCAGACGGCGCCTTGTGGAAACACTGCAGGACAAGGGAATTCGTGATCTCGCGGTCCTGCGGGCGGTGGACATGGTTCCTCGGCATGTCTTTGTGCCGGAGACCGTGCGCCATCGCGCCTACGAGGATTCTGCGCTGCCCATCGGAAACGGGCAGACCATTTCGCAGCCCTCGGTTCACGCCCGGTCGGTCGAACATCTGCAGTTGACCGGCAAGGAGAAGGTGCTGGAGATCGGCACCGGCTCGGGCTATCAGACCGCGCTGCTGGCCGAACTGGCCGCCCAGGTGTTTTCGGTGGAGCGGTACCGGGAGCTGCTCGATCGCGCGCGGCCCATTCTGCAGCAGGCCAATGTGCGCAATGTGTCCCTGTCCCTCGGCGACGGCACCCTGGGCTGGAGAGAGTACGCCCCGTATGACGGCATTGTGGTGTCGGCTGGCGCACCGCATGTGCCACCGGCACTCGAGGAGCAGCTGGCGGAGGGCGGTCGCCTGCTCATTCCCATCGGGGACCGGGAAGAGCAGATGCTGACCCTCTTCACCAAGCGCGGCGGCCGACTCGAGCGACGTGACATCACGCCGGTCCGCTTCGTCCCCCTTATTGGGGCAGGGGGCTGGCCGAGCTGATCGGTCCGTCCTGAATTGCGCCCGTGGCATTCCTGCGCCAACTTCGCGATTCCTCGACCGGATCTCCCATGGCCGTTCCCGCCCGCGTCTCCACCGATCCGCACACTCCCATGAGCGAGCTGACCAACACGCCGCGTCCGTATGCTGGGCCGACCGCTGCGTCGGCGGCTGCGCTCGAGATTGCGCGTGGCCTGCTGGACGCAACGGCCAACGGCCCCTATGTGCCGGCCGCCTGGCGGAGTGCCGATGCGGCGCCGGCGCGGGTTGCCGAACTCACGCCATCCACGCCGATGGTGGCTGTGGCCGCTGAGGCGGCTGAGGCGGCGGCGGTTCACGTTGAGCCTCAGTTCGCCGAGCCGGTCGTGACGGAGCCGGTCGTGACGGAGCCGGTCACGACCGACGTGCAGACGACGATTTCAGATGACCTGCCGTGGATTGATTCGTTCCTGGCCAGTACGCCGCCGCTTCCCATGATGGCCATCGAGGACGCCTCGATGTCTGTTGTGGCGGATGAAGTCGCGGATGAGGTCTCGGATGTAGTCGCGCTTGACGCGACTGTTGAAGAGCCCGGCCACCAGGTTCACGTGGAAGAACCGGTGGTTTCGGCGGCTGCGTCTGACGTGTCATCTGAAACGGCAGACGATACCTGGCCGCTCGACGAAGCCACGCCGGACTTTGAGCGTCTTTCGCAGCAGATCGATGCCTCGCATGGGCCGGAGGTGTTGGCCACGCCCGCGCGGACCACGCCAGCGCAGACCACTCCGCCGCAGCCTGCGCCCGCTGTGCCGCTCGGTCAGTCGCTGCCCGCGACACCCGCCATGGCACCGTGGTCTGACGAAGAGTTCATGGACATCATGCCGGTGCGCCGTGCGATGCGCACGCCGATGTCATCGGCGGCGGTGGATCAGTCGTCGCAATGGGCGGAGCGTGCACGAGCGGCGCAGGTTGCGCGCGACGCCGCGCAGGATGCCGGCGTAGGCCGTGCGAGCGAGGCGGCCGAGGCGCTGGAGATGCTGGCGCGTCGTGTGCGAAGCGGCGAACTGGCGGTTCCCGAGTTCGACGGTCGCAACGGCGAGTCGGCGGCGCTGGTAGCGGCACTGGCCGCCGTGCTTGGCGTGCGCCTGCGCTGATGGCGGCTATGCGCGTCTCACACGGCGGCTGAATGCTGGTGCGCGCGTTTGTGGTGGAAGGTCTGGTGCAGGGCGTTGGGTTTCGCTGGTTTACGCGCGAACAGGCGCGCCGGCATGGCCTGCGCGGCTGGGTGCGCAACGAAGCCGACGGACGGGTGCGCGCGGTGGCGGCCGGGCCGGCCGCGTCCCTTGATGCCTTCGAGGCCAGGCTGCGGGAAGGGCCCGCCGGTTCCCGCGTGGACGCCGTGATCGTGGAGCCTGCAGGGCCAGTGCTCATTGACGACCTGCCGCAGCCGTTTAGCGTGTTGCGATAGCGTGTTGTGACAGCGTGTTGTGACAACGTGTTGCGCTAGCCTCCGACCTCTTCCGCATGCAACAGACCGTACACAGTCGAGCCGTGGTGGACCGCCATGCGCTCGCCGCGCGCATCCTGGCCACGCTTCGCGACGTCCCGGATTTCCCCTCGCCGGGTATTCTCTTCAAGGACATCACGCCTTTGCTGGCTGACGCCGCGCTGTTTGCCGACGTGGTGCAGGCCATGGCCGACCCCGCGGCAGGCGTCACGCACGTCGTCGGCGTGGAGAGCCGAGGGTTCCTGTTTGGCGCGCCGTTGGCGCTCGCGCTTGGAGTGCCGTTTGTACCGGCCCGGAAACCCGGCAAGTTGCCTTGGCATGCGGAGCAGGAGGTGTACACCCTCGAGTACCGGCAGGACGTGCTCGAAATGCACCGGGATGCCTTCGCCGGTCACGCGTCGCCGCGCGCGCTCGTGGTGGATGATGTGCTGGCCACCGGTGGTACGGCAGCGGCCACGTGCCGTCTGTGCGAGCGGTTGGGCGCCACGGTGGCTGGGATAACGGTCCTGCTGGAGATTGGCGCGCTTGGTGGTCGATCGCGTGTCACCCATCCGGTGGACGCGCTTGCGGCCTGCTGACTAATTTGTCGGAGCTCCACCCAGCCCCCGTAGCTCAGTTGGATAGAGCAGCAGTTTCCTAAACTGTTGGTCGGAGGTTCGAATCCTCTCGGGGGCACTGCAATACCATCAGACCGGGTGCCTTCCAGGCGCCCGGTTTGCTATCTTTCAGGACTCGGTGGTACCGGTGGCGCGCGCGGGACCCTCGCGCGGCACCGGACCCAGGTCCTCATCCTTCATCCGTTGGCTACCCGCATGGCGCAGGCGCCCCGTACCGCAGGCTCTTCGGCCTCCCTGAGCGACGATCCGATCGAGTCGCTCACCACCTGGCTGCAGGTGAACAGCAAGCCGATCGCCATGGTGGTTGGCGGAGTGGCCGTGGCGGCAGCGGCCGTGTTCCTGTACCGGAGCACCACGGCCTCCACCCGCGAAAAGGCGTCGGCCGCGCTGTACACCGCGCAGCAGCCGTTCGTGGAGGGCAAGTACGCCGAGGCCGAGACGGCGCTGAAGAAAGTGGCCGACGGGTTCGGCAGCACGGCTTCGGGTCAGCAGGCCCTTCTCATGCTGGCGCAGGTGTACTACGAGCAGAAGAAGTACGACGAGGGCATCAAGGCCGTGGAGGAGGCGGTGGGCTCGGCCAGCGCCGAGTTCAAGCCCAGCCTCCAGGCCATGGCGGCTTCGGGGTACGAGCTCAAGGGTGATATGGCCAAGGCGGCCGAGGCCTATGGCAAGGCGGCGGCGGCTTCGCGGTTTGAGACCGAGAAGCAGACCTTCCAGGCAGCGCAGGCGCGCAGCCTGATGGCGGCCGGCAAGTTGGCGGACGCCAAGCCCATCTGGGAGTCGCTGGCGCAGCTCGATGGCACGCAGGTCCAGCAGGAAGCGCAGGTTCGGCTGGGCGAAATCGCTGGCAAGCAGCCCTGACATTCCGTTGGCTCGTGCGCGTGAATTGCGGCCCGATCGACATGCGATCGGGCCGCTTTTTTGTGCCCGACATCGGGTCTGCAGGGGAGTGTTCAGTATGGCTGCACCAAGGCGTCATTAATGGGACAATGGTAGTTGTCTTTCGAACCAATAAGTGCGCATAATACATGTTATGTAAACCCAACATGGTGGATAACTGTGGGAAAAGTCCACGTGGAAATCTCCGGGAAATCCCTCATGATGGCGTATGTGTATGCCAATGAAAGACTTAGTGTCTCTCAACGGATGTCCGTGAGGAGCCGACGCTCACACAGTGTTCGGACTGTCCACCTGTCCACATTCCGAACGGCACATTTCGCCGGACCCTTTTTCGGTCCTTATTGCACAGGACCAAGCCTGTGAGCCACAACGGCATTTCGCCGCCATTTCGGCGCCCGTTTTCCCATCGGGCGCGACCTGCGATCTCAGGCCAGAACGGGCCCCAGAGAGCCGATCGTGCCGCGGAAAACCTCGCGACCTTCCCCGCTCAAGGTGGGACGGTAACCGGCTCCCTCGCCGCCAGCCTCGGTCAGCGTCACCCGGACATCGAGCCCGCTGCGAGTCTCGAGCACCACGTCGGGGAGCTGCGCCAGGCCCCAACGGGCCAGCAGTACCGCGGTGGCCACGGCGCCGGTACCACAGGCCAGTGTTTCCCCCTCCACCCCGCGCTCAAAGGTGCGGTAGCGCCAGCGACCCCCCGGGAGCGGCGACACCCAATTCACGTTGGCGCCGGCGGGTCCGGTGCTGGGGTGCCAGCGGAGTCCCGGGCCGCGGGCCGGTAGGTCGATGAGATCGACGTTGCTGGTGAGCAGCACCAGGTGCGGGATGCCGGCCACCGCGAACCCCACACGCTGCTCGTTCGGGCCAAGGTCAATGGCCATGCTGCTGCGGATGTCCGTGACCGGCTGCAGATCGATGGCTGGCCGGATGGGCCCCGCGCCCGAAGCCGAGAGGCGGCTGAAAATGGCGCCGGCTCCGGTCTCGAGCGCCATGCCCGACGGGCTGGTCATGCCCCAGGTTGCCGACAGCGCCGTTGAGCAAAGCGTGGCGTTTCCGCAAAGATCGGCAGGCGTCCCGTCGCTGTTGTAGTAGTGCACGCGGACGTCGGTGCTACCGCCCGTGGGTTCAAGAACCACCACGCCGTCAGCACCTATCCCGTTCTGGCGATGGCAGATACGGCGTATCGCCTCAGGTGATGTGACAAGTGCCAGCGGCACCTCGCGGGCATCGAAGAACACGAAGTCGTTGCCGGACCCCGTCATCTTGACGAAGGGCAAGCCCGAGAGCGGATCGGCGCTGGACATGCGTGACGAGCTCAGACCTGACCGGTGAGTGCCCACCAGCGAAGCCGCCAGACCATCCACACGGCTTCGCGCACGATGCGCTTGGACATCTTGGACTCGCCCTCGGTTCGGTCGTGGAAGACAATGGGAATTTCCGCGATACGGAACCCTTTCTTCCAAGCCCGAAAGCTCATCTCGATCTGGAACGCATAACCATTGGAGCGCACCTGATCGAGCGGGATGGCCGCCAGGACTTCCCGGCGGAAGCACTTGAACCCGCCGGTGCCGTCGCCCAGCCGCAGACCCGTCACAGCGCGCGCATAGATGTTGGCGCCATAGGACAACATGAGCCGGGTCATGGGCCAGTTGACCACCGTCACCTTGCCGTCCCGGTAGCGTGAGCCCAGCACGAGGTCGGCATCGCGGACCGCCGCGAGGAACTCGGGCAGGTGCCGCGGGTCATGCGAGAAGTCGGCGTCCATTTCAAAGATGAACGCGTAGTCGCGCTCGAGCGCCCAGCGGAACCCGGCCAGATAGGCGCGGCCCAGCCCTTCCTTGCCCGGCCGGTGCAGCACGTGCACCCGCGGATTGTCCGCCGCCATTTCGTCGGCGAGCTGGCCGGTGCCATCGGGCGAGTTGTCGTCAACCACCAGCACTTCGAGCCGCGAATCCTGATCGAGGATCTGCGGCACGATGCGTGTGATGTTCTCGCTTTCGTTGTACGTGGGCACGATGACGATGCCCCGTTCACCCAACGCCAGCGCACCGCGCGCTGGGGTCTGCATTCGTGTCACGCGATAGTCTCTGAGGTCTCGGGCGCCGGACCGACCGACCGCCGCCGGTCCATCGCCGCTCCGAGAACCCACCAAAGCAGCGCGGCGCCAAGTGCCAGCAAGGTAACGAGTTTGCCCGTGTGATATGGAGCGCTGTCGAAGCGCAGCTGCACCTGTTTGGCACCCGTGGGCAGTTCGACGCCGATGAGCGTGAAGTCTGCCCGCGCCGTGGTGGCCGGCTGCCCGTCCACAGTAGCCGTCCAGCCCGGGTAGTAGTTCTCCGACACCACGAGGGCACTGCCCGTCGGCGCCGGGCCATCGAGTGTGATGTCGATGGCCCCCGGTTCGAAGCGGGTGACGTTGGCGCGGAACGGCACGGGTTCGGGCAGCGGCGAATTGACGGGCTGGGCCTCGATGGTCGCGCTGGTATCGAAGATGGCCACGCGCTTCACGTCAAAGAGCGGGTTGAGCACCGTGGCCTTGGCGGTGGGGTCGTCGAGCTTGACCCGCATGGGCGCGACCCAGGCGGCGGGGTGATCGCCCGGCAATTCGTACAAGAACGTCATGGTGCCGGCGGCATTGCGCACCGGGCCTGCCACCAGCTTGGCGCCCTGGAAGGGCAAGCCGGGGGCGTTGGAGAGGAAGTAGCGGGCATTGGTGAGCGACCAGAAGTTGGGATTGGCCAGCGAGGCGAAGCCTTCGTTCTTGCCGTAGAGCTCCTGGAAGCGCCCAAGCTCGTTTCCGTGGTAACCCAACACGCCACGCACGCCGTGCGCCATGAGCGCATCACCCAGAATGAAGGGGTCGTGCGACGCGAGGTTTTCACCCAGCGGGATGGCGATAACTCGGGACGGCTCCGGCGCATTCTTGAGGAAGCGCACGATGTCGTCTTCGGCGTACAGCACCGAGGCCGGCTCAGAAAAACTCCAGTAGTGCCGCTCAATGCTCCAGAGGTCGAGCGCCACCACGGCCGTGAGTGCCCAGCCAGCGAGGGTGGCCGTCAGCTTGCCGCGTGAGGCCAGCACCAGCACGACCAGGGCGGCCAATACCGCCAGCGCCGAACGCCAGGCGCCGAGCACTACGTTGGATGCGTTGGCCTGAATGGCGTCGCCCCGCACATCGCCCAACATGGAAAAGGCCAGGTTGGTGAAGGCGCCTGCCGAGGCCAGTCCGGCCACCAGCACGGCAAAGACCGACCAGCCAATGGCGTAGCGCAGGGTCCCCTTCCCTGCCAGCACCCGCTCGGCGCCAAAGGCAGCCAGAACGGCAATGGAGAAGGACACCACGTACAGAATGGTGCTGGGGGCCCGGAAGAACTTGGAGCCCGGCACGATGGCGTAGACCAGCTGATAGAACGGGGTGTTGCCGCCCCAGGCCCAGAACAGCGAGACGATCAGCGCGCCGAGCCAGAACCAGGCGTGGCGACGATGACGATTGAGCAGACCGCCGCCCAAGGCGAATACGGCCAGTACCAGCACGCTGGCGCCCACGTATTCGCTATGGAAGTGAATGCCATTGCGGCCCCAGTAGCTGTCGAGGATACCGGAGAACTGGGGCAGGTAGAGGTTGATGGTCTCTTCGAGTGGGAACGAGAACGACGTGGCGTAGTCGTAGCCCTTTCCACCGGCACGCGGCGACCAGGGCACGTACTCGCGCACCGGCAGATACTGAATGGCACCCATGGCGCCGCCAAGCAGCACAGCGCCAAGGGCCAGTCCGAGGCGCGGCCACTGGCTCGCGGCGGCGGGCGTGGCGGCTGGGGCGGTCGCCGGCTTGGCACTCGCATCGCCATTGAGCGCAGTGGGCGAAAGGGCCAACCAGAGGGCAAAGGCTCCGGATGTCAGCAGCATGTACTGCAACAACTGCGGATGCGGCGACAGCACGGCCAGACCGACAATGACGGCCAACGCCCCCCACGCGGTCTGACGTCCGTCACGCATGCCGCGCACCAGCGCCCAGAGGGCGGCCGGCAGCAGCGCACTGACAAACAGCTTGCCGTCGTGGCCCGGTGAGGGGTACGAAGCGACGGCCCCACTCAGCAGGTACGCCACGCCACCAATGATGGCGGCCTGCGTCCGCACGCCGGCCGCACGCAGAAAGCCCGCCGTGAAGAACCCGGCCAGCACCGTGTGAATGATGAAGCCCCACGTCATGGCGACGTCGGTGGGCAGCATCATGCGCAGCAGGAAGGTGGGATAGAAGATGTCGCCGTGCATGGCGGCGACGTACGGCATGCCACCGAACTGGTAGGGGTTCCAGAGCGGAAAGCCGTTACCTGCGCGCAGCGACTGCGCGGCGAACTCGCGGAAGGAGTAGCCGGCGATGTACTGGTCGCTATTGGGATTGACCAGAAACGCGCCGCCGAGTGCGGGCCACGCCAGCAGCAGCGTGGCGAGGACGCATACGCCGGCCGCCAACCAGAGCGACTGGCGGGAGTCGGGCGAAGACGTTGGCGACGGGTTGGATCGAGCCATGAAGCGCAGTGTCAGAAGAAAGAAGCGGGAGTCACGAGTTCTGTCGCAGGGCGGCGCGCTGCCCCGGGCTCAGGGTGAGCAGGGCCAACAGCCCTGGCAACACTTCGAGCACGGTGAGCCAGATGCGCGAGGTCGCACTCAGAACCGCCGCGTCACCCTGCCCCGCCATGCCCAGTCCCACCAGCAAGCTGCCCAGCGCGAGCTCCCTCACGCCGAGCCCGCCGGGCGCAAAGAGCGCCAGGAAGCCCGCCAGATACGAAGCCGAGTAAACTGCGATGAACACCAGCGGATCGCCACTGATACGTGGGGTTACCGCGCGCGAAAACATCCAGAACGCCACGCCGTAGGCCACCCAGGACAGCAGGTTGATCCCTGTGGCCATCCATAATTGGCCGGCACTGAGGTGCTGGCTGGTGAGCGGCAGCCCGCGTCGTGTTGCAAAGGCTGCCAGGACACGAGGCAAGAGTCGCGGGAGTGCTGCGACCCCCACCACAAACCCGATGGCCGCAGCAATCGACACAACGCGGAAGCCAGGAGCGACATACTCGAGGCCATCGGCGCCAAGAACGACCGCCATGGCCAGTCCGGCGCCAAGGTTGAGCAGCGTCCCCAAGACGGAGGAACCCGCGGCGGCGACGCCCGACACACCTTCCTTGGAGGCCATGTACCCCAGCGCGCCAATGGACCACACCTTGCCCGGCAGCCAGCGCCCGAGATTGGCGATGGCCCAGATGCGGGTGGCTGAGCCAAAGGCCAGATGACCGCCCCAGCCGCGCAGCAGGATGCGCCAGCTGTGAATGAGCATGGCGTAGGTACCCAGCACCACGGCGGTGGCCATGGCCACCCAACGCCACGCGATATCGAGCGACTGCCAGGAGGCCGCGACGTCTTCCCACTGCTTGGCCAGCGCCACCACGATGAACCCGATGGTGATGAGCAGCAGCACCGTGCGCACCACCGGTTGACGCAGCATGCGCGTCATAGACTGCAGAAGCGAGGACATCAGGCGACGCCCTTTGCCAGATGGCCAGTCCTCGCCTGCTCGTAGAGTGCGAGGTAGCGTGTGGCCACTGCCGCGGGGGCGAAACGCTGCAACATGAGGTGCCGAGCCTGCGCGCCGTGGGTCTGTGCCAGAGCTTCGAGTTCGGCGTTGGCCCCGGCAAACTGCGACAGCGCAGCGGCCAATGCCGGGATGTCCCCCACCGGCACCAGCGTGCCGCCATGCGCCGGGTCCACCACGTCCAGCAGACCGGCATCGGCGTACGCGACGACTGGCGTGCCGGCCAACTGCGCTTCCACGCCCACCAGACCAAGGCCTTCTCCGCGTGACGGCATGGCGACCACGCGCGCCCGCGCGTACCGAGGCAGCAGGTCCTGTTGCGAAAGCGGTCCGTGCCAAGTGACGCGTTCGGCCACACCCAGCGCACTCGCACGCTCGCGGAGCGCCGAGGCATCGGGGCCATCGCCCACGACATCCAGGGTCAGTGTGTGCGCCGGTGGCAGTGCCAGCGCCTCGAGCAGATCGGCCAGGCCCTTTTGTGCGTTCAGTCGACCGACGAAGAGTACGCCATTTCGCTCTGGATGCCCTTCGGCGTCTGAAGAGGCACTCGCGGACCTGGGGCCAAGAAGTGGGCTGACATCAACGGGCATCGGCGCGACTTCCACCGGCACCCCGGCAATGAGGCTGGCCGTTTGTGCCAGCCAACTGGACACGGCGGTTCGCACCGCCGCACGCTGCAACACGGCACGCATGAGCGGATGGGCCGCCGGCTTCTTTGCCGCCAGACGCACATCACTGCCGTGCATGGTGACAACAACCGGTGGCCACCACGGGCGTATCGCACCAAGCAGCGCCAGTCCCGACGGGAACCACCAGTGGACATGCAGCGCGTCGTACGGTGCACCTTCGCGGCGGGCGCATTGCACCGCCTCACGTACGGCGCCACGCATGGCCCAGAGCAACTGGAGCAGCGCGAATCGTCCACTCCACGAGCCGGCCACGGCTTCGGCCATGGTGCCGGTGTACGCCAAGGTCATGCGGGCGTCGCTGGCGTAGCGCACTCGCGTAATGGACACGCCTTCGATATGGCCGTGTGGCGCAAGCCCGCTCGCGCCTGGCGCAAGAACATCCACGCGCGCGCCGGCCGCCTGCAATGCCACCGCCAAGCGCAGAACAAACGATCCGGCGGCGTCCCCGGAAAAGCGGGGTACGTTGTGTGTGACAAAGAGCAGGCGCGGCGAACCGCTCACCTGCCGGCCGCGTCGCTGTTGTGGTGGCTGGCCATACCGGTGGCGCTCGACGCATCCGTCGACTGACTGGCGTCGATCGCTTCCTGTTGGGTAGTCGCGACGTCGTCGAGTTCACGGCGGAGCTCCCGCACTTCGGCGCGCTGCTGCGCGATTTGTTCGCCGAGCAGACCGGTGGCAAAAAACACCGAGCCGAGAATGAGTGTGGTCTGAATGACGGTCCACACCCAGCGCTGTCCCTGGCCACTGATCAGCAACCACACCAGTGCACCCACACCAGCCAGCACACCCACCGCAAAGAGCGCGGCGCCGAGCATGCCGAAGGCCAGCAGCGGCTTCTGGCCGAACCGCAGTTCGAACCACACAGCCAGCATGTCGAGCACGCCCACCGGTATGCGCGACAGGCCAAACTTGGAGCGACCGGAATGACGCGGATACAGCGGGATGGGCACTTCGGTGACGGTGAAGCCCTGCGCCGCCGCCATCACGATCATGTAGCGATGAAAATCCGGCCGCATGGGCAGCGAGGCCATGATCTCGCGCCGGTAGGCTTTCACGTTGTTGAGGTCGCGCACCGGGATGTGAAAGAGCGTGCGACTGAGCCCGTTGTAGATGCGCGACACAAACGCCTTCTCGTACTTGCCCTGCTTGAACCCGGTGACCATGTCGGAGTCGCCGGCCAGAATGGGCCCCACCAGCGACGGGATGTCTTCCGGCTTGAATTGCAGGTCGGCGGGATAGAACACCAGCACCTGACCCTGCGCGTGCAGATAGCCGGTGCGCAGGGCCTCGGCGATGCCGCGCTGTGCACGATGCCGCACGGGACGCAGAAACGGATAGCGCGTGGCGAGTTCCTGCAGCAACGCCCAGCTCCCGTCCGCCGAGCCATCGTCCACCACCAGGACCTCGTAGCGCGCAGACTGCGCGCGAATCATCGCATCGCAGAGCTCCACAAAGAGCGCGAGGTTGCCGGCTTCGTCCTTGGCGGGAACGAGCACACTCACGTCGACGGGCGCGGAGAGCGCGCGACGCGGTGTGGGACGGGCGGGTCGGGTACTGACAGCCATGAATGAGTTGATGCGGGGAGACGGCGACGAGCGTTGCGACGCCGGCGCTACACGCGCTTGCGCATGCGCGCGGGCAACACGCCGAGCTGGTCGCGATACTTGGCCACGGTGCGTCTGGCGATTTGCACACCGGTTTCCTGGAGAATCTCCACGATGGCCTGATCGGTGAGCGGGTTCCGGGGATCTTCACCGGACACGAGTTTCTCGATCTGGTCCTTGATGCCACGGGCCGATACGTCGTCACCGTCCGCGGTGGCAAGGCCAGACGAAAAGAAGAACTTGAGTGGCAGCACGCCGCGCGGCGTCTGCACGAACTTCTCGTTGGTCACGCGGCTGACCGTGGACTCGTGCATGCCCACGGCCTCGGCCACTTCGCGCAACGTGAGGGGCCGCAGGGCCTGCACGCCCTTCTCGAAGAAGTCGCGCTGACGGTCCACGATGTAGTGCATGACCTTGAGCATGGTCTGACGCCGCTGCTCAATGGCCTGGATCATCCAGTTGGCCGAATTGAGCTTGGAGGCGATGAAGTCCTTGCTCTCGGCATCGAAGCGCTTCTTGTCTCGCGCAAGATCCTGGTAGGTGCGCGAGAGCTTGAGTCGCGGCAGGTTGCCGTCGTTGAGGAAGATGTGGTAGTGGCCGTCGATCTTTTCGACGACGAGATCGGGAATGATGTAGTTGTCGCTTCCCGCGCTGTAGCGGAGGCCCGGCTTGGGATCGAGCTTGGCGATTTCGTCTGCCGCGCCCTGCACGTCCTGCGCACTGATGCCATAGCGCTTGGCCAGTTCGCTCCAGCGATGGCCGATGAGTTCCTCGAAGGCCTCCTCCACCAGGCGATGCGCGAGCGAAGCTTGCTGCCCCGCGGCGCGCAACTGCAGCAGCAGGCACTCCCGGAGATCCCGCGCGCCCACACCCGGTGGGTCGAGATCCTGCAGCACCCGCAGCATGGCCAGCACTTCGTCTTCGCCGAAGAGCGGAATGTCGCCCTGGATGTCGCGGGACTCGGCCTCGCTCAGCAGGCGTTCGTTGACCGCCGAGCGAATTTCTTCGAGTGGACAGGCGAGGTAGCCATCGTCGTTGATGTTGCCGACGAATTCCTCGGCGAGAAACTGCTGCCGTGGCGAGAGGTCAAGCAGCGCGAGTTGCTCGCCGAGATAGTCGGCGAGATCGGTGGTGGCGACGGTAACCGGCTCGATGTAGTCGCGCTGCTCAGTCTCTTCGCGTGCGCCACCGGTCTCGAAGCCGTCGAGCAGCACGGCCTCCCAATCCACGTCGTCGTCACCGGTCTTCTCCGGCTCGGCCTCGGCCGAGGCCTCCGGTTCGGTGAGATCCTGCGGTTCGGGCGAGTCTTCGTTGTCCGCTGAGTCGTCGTCCTCGTCCTCGGGCTCCACCAGCTCGAGGAAGGGATTGGTCAGGAGTTCCTGCTTGAGATGCTGCTGCAAATCCAGCAAGGGCATGTACAGCAGATCCATCGCCTGATACAGGCGTGGATTGACCTTGAGCTCCTGGCGGAGCCCGGTCGTCTGCTGCAGGCCGGTTCGCATCAGACGGCAACCTCGGCTTCGTCATCGGCGAAGCGCTCACGCAGTCGGGCCGTGAGCGTGGGGCCAAGGTAGATGCGTGCCACCTCGTCATCGAATACGAGCTCGCGCACGGTGCCCGACACCTTCACCTGGCCGTCGAACATGATGTAGGCGCGGTCCACGATGTCGAGCGTCTGCTCGACGTTGTGGTCGGAGATGAGCACGCCGATGCCACGATGCCGCAGGTCGGCCACGATGGACTGGATGTCGTGCACCGCGATGGGGTCGACGCCCGCAAACGGTTCGTCGAGCATCATGAACTTGGGCTCGGTGACGAGCGCGCGTGTGATCTCGAGGCGGCGCCGTTCACCGCCCGACAGCTGGAAGGCCTTGCTGTTGCGCAGGTGCTTGATCTTCAGCTCGTCGAGCAACGACTCGAGACGAGTCCGACGGGCCGCTTCGTCGAGTGGCAGCGTCTCGAGGATGGCGAGAATGTTCTGCTCGACCGTGAGCTTGCGGAAGATCGAGGGTTCCTGCGAGAGGTAGCCAATGCCCTGCCGTGCCCGCTGGTACATGGGCATGCTCGTGATGTCCTTGCCATCGAGCCGAATGGTGCCGGCCTGCGGGGCAATGAGTCCCACGAGCATGTAGAACGTGGTCGTCTTGCCCGCGCCATTGGGACCCAGCAAGCCAACGATCTCCCCCTGCTGCACACGAACGGCCACGTCGTTTACGACGCGTCGCCCACGATAGACTTTGACGAGGCCATCGGCGCTGAGGATGGACCCGTCCGGCACGATGGCGGACGGACGGCCGGTTTGCCCTTCGGCACCGCGGCGCGGCTCTTGGGCGGACACGGGCTCCGTGTCCGGCTCAGGCGCGTCCATTGGTGGGGTGGAAGGATCGGGAGGGTTCGTCATATCCGGCGTCGGAGGGCGAATGTCGAATAGTATGCATCAAGCCACGCTGGCGCGCGGTGCGGAGCAAAAGGCCGCGGCCCCGGCTCGGGAGCCGATCCAGGGCGAGCGGCCAGTCTGTCCGCCCCTCGTAGCGCCATTGCGGCTCCCAACAAGGTATCCGGTCTCGGGCGGCGGGCGGTCGTATCCCGTCGTCCGAGGCTGTCGCGCGAGGTGCTGTCAGACAGACTATCGGGGGCGGGTTCGAGATACAGGCCGCTGGCCGCGGAGTCCACGCGCACGTCGCGGACCGACCCGGTATCGAAATTCACGTAGATGCGGACCCCCCGAACGTAGTTGATGCCCGGCGGAGCCGACGGCCCTTTGGAGTTGGCCATGTGAAAAAGCGAGCTGGCGTTGCCAAGGGCACGGATTTCCCGCAAGCGTGTCCGGGTGCCGGCCTTGGTGGGGCCGCCTGGCCGGGGCTTGGCGCTGTCCGCCGCGGCCGCTGTGGTATCGAAGAACGCCAGCACGCTGTCACCACGCAGCACATCCTTGCCCGTGGTCTTCATGCGCAGCGTATCAGGCGTGCCGATGGCGACGGCGCGTCCAATGGCCCGGACCTCCTGCACCTGGCGGTCCGCGAGCTTGATGCGCAGTGAATCGGCCTCGACATCCTGCTGGGGCGTGGTGGCCCGCGCCCGACCTTCGCCAAAGGCGAAGGCCTCATCGAGTTCCTGATTCTTGAGACGCATGTCGATGCGCTCGGCGTTCAGCACCAGTTGTTCGTTGGTGGCCGTTGCCTTGTGCAGCGCAAAGACCCGATCGAGCTGCCGATCGGTGCTGTACAGGTTGATGGTGTCGCCCGTCAGCACGAAGCGCTGCGCCGTATCGGTGTTGGTGATGCGCGCGCCGCGGATGAGCCGGGCCATTTGCGTGATCTTGTCGAACGAGGCACTGTCGCTGCGGCCATCAATGCGCTCACGCTCGATGGTCACGTCACCCCAGGCCATGAGCACGGAGTCCCCGGCGTCTTCGAACCGGTTGGCGCTCACCACGACCGGCGGCTGTAGTCGTCCGGTGCTGTCCTTCTCGATCATGCGTGCGGTGGACCGCTGCGGCGCAATCATGCGGGCATACGGGCGCTCTTCATTGGCCCGGTAGTACTCCATGGCCGGTCCCGAGAAGGTGCTACCGGTAGCCAATTGGGTTACCACCACATTGCCATCGGCGTAGAGTCGGCCTTCCCGCGTGAAGTACGTGGCGCGGGCCGCGGTCAGCTGCATCTTGCCGATCTCTTCGTAGACCACGTTGCCGTACAGATTCACCACGCCGGCTTGCTGGAATTGCTCGGCACTGTCGGCGCGCAAGCGATTCTTCTCGCCCTGACAGCGCCCGACAAATCCACCGCCGATGAAGGTGTTGGACACCGAATCGGAGATGCGGCTATACAACATGCGCGTTTCCGGCGGCGACTCGGCAAAATCGAGCACGCACTCGCGGGTGGCCGTGCGCTTCTTGCGTCGCGCCTTTTCCACTGAGTCGCGCGAGACCGAATCGCGGCGCACGGAATCGCGGGCGAGTGAGTCACGCCGCGCGGTGACGCGCGCCACGGAATCCTTGCGCAGTGAATCGCGGGTGAGCAGGGCCAGCTCGGCATCGGCCCGCACGGCGGAATCCCGCGCCAGACTGTCGCGGCGGATGGAATCCCGCGTGGCGCTGTCAGGGCGCGCGCCGGGTACCACCGTGGGTCGCTGACCGTCCGCTCCCGGCACGGCAGCGCCCGGGCCGACAGGTCGCGTGCGGCCGGCGCCGCGGCAACCCGCAATGACCACCAGCACGGCGATCACCGTGAGACGCCACCAGGCATGGCGCGTGGCAAGCCCGCGATCACTCACTGCGCCGGAACCTTCACCGGTGCGACACCCTTGCAGGCCCGCAGACAGCGGAAGTTGGTGAGCGCCGGGTCGGACTCGAAGCCAATACCGGAGATCTCGCGCTTGGGCTCGGTGAGCACGAACGCTGAATCGGTGAAGAACTGATTGCGGACCTGATCGTACACCAGTTGCTGTGTGGACAGACGCTTGCCGTCTTCACGCACCACGACCACATCGCCACGTGCCTCAATGCGCGAGAGGCGCGCGTTGTACGTGGCCTCGCGCGAGGTCATCACGCCGTCCTTCACCCCAAGCGACGTGAAGAACGTGAGGTTGACGCGCCGCAGTTCGAGTCGTGTCCCATCGTCGTAGGTGAACGTGGTGTCGGCCAGCAACTCGCCCTTGTTGACGCCCTTGTCGGTGAGAATGGTGCTCACGCCAAACCCCAGCTGTTCGGCTGAGTCGGGCAGCAGCGCCTTGGCCGCGCGGGGCGGCGTCTTCTTGGCTGGCTTGGAAGGACAGGCGGCGGCGCCCAACGTGACCATGGTCACGAGGGTGAGGGCGACCAGTCGCGCGCCATGGTGCAGCACAGGGGCGGCCCTCATGCGGCGCCAGCGCGCAGGAGATCGTGCAAGTGCACCACGCCCACCAGCCGTTCGTGGCTGTCCAGCACCGGCATCGCCATGATGCCGTGAGTTTCCATCCGATGCACCACCGCACTCCCCAATTCATGATCGTAGGCCACGCGGGGCGACGTGCTCATCACGTTGGCCACCGGTTCCGACAGCACGTCGGCCTCACGCTGCATGAGCCGCGTGAGGTCTCCTGCCGTGACCACCCCCAACACGCGCTCCTGTTCCGTGACGATGGCCAGGCCACGACGTTTTGCCAGCAGCACCACCGCGTCGCGCATGATGGCGTCGCGCTGCAGCACGGGCAGATCGTTGCGCTCCATGACGTCCTGCACCCGTGTGAGCAGCCGACGTCCGAGCGCACCGCCCGGATGGAGTCGCGCGAAGTCTTCGGGTCGGAACCCCTTCTCCAGCAGCACAGCCACGGCCAGCGCGTCACCCAGCGCCATGGTGACCGTGGTGCTGGTGGTGGGCGCGAGGTCATGCGGACAGGCTTCTTCGCGCACCAGCAAGTCCAGCGTCACGTCCGCATGCCGCGCGAGTCGCGAGCCCGCAACGGCCGTCATGGCGATCATGCGCACGCCCATGCGCGCCAGGGCCTCAATGAGGCCGAGCAGTTCGTCGCTCTCGCCACTCTTGGATATCAGAATGGCGACGTCATCAGGGCCCACGATGCCGAGGTCCCCGTGCACACTCTCGACGGGATGCAGGAAGAGCGCCGGCGTGCCGGTGCTGGTAAACGTCGCGGCCATCTTGCGGGCCACGTTGCCTGACTTGCCCACGCCGGCAATGATGACACGGCCGCGGCAGTCAGTGAGCAGTGCCACGGCGCGGGCAAACGGCTCGCCCAGTTGGCGCTCCTGCTGCAACAACGCCTGGGCTTCCTGCTCGAGCACCCGGCGTCCGCGTGCAATGATGTCACCGCTGCGGGACGCGAGGTCGGTGGCGGCGTTGGCGGCGCGATCACTCATTGGGCGTGCTCCATCTGTGTTTGGCCCTGCCGCTCGTTCACCACGCTTCGGCTTTGCACGTAGCGCTCCACGGCGTCGTCCCAGGTTCCGCGGGCTGTTAGCAGCCACTCGGCAAACTCGCGCACGGCGCCGTGTCCGCCCCGAGCGTTGAGGTGCAGCGCGGCCACACGACGGATTTCCGGGACCGCGTTGCCCACCGCAACCGGCAGTCCCACTTCCCGCATGACGCCGAGATCCGGCAGGTCGTCTCCCACAAACGCCACGTCGGCGAGTGTGAGACCCAGCTCGGCGCAGAGACGCTGGAGCGCGGGCAGCTTGCGTGCTTCCGGGTCCTGAATGCAATGCGGGATGCGCAGTTCACGCGCACGCATGGCCACACTCTCCGACACCCGACCCGTGATGATGGCGAGGGTCAGTCCACTCTCGCGCAGCATGGCCATGCCCAGGCCATCCTGGATGTCGTAGCGCTTGAACTCAAACGGCCGCGTCGTTTCGCCGTCCGGCGAACGCGTGGCGCCGAGGTACACGCCACCGTCGGTGAGGACGCCGTCCACGTCGAAGCATATCAGGCGCACGCGCTCGGCCGCGCGACGCATGGCGTCACTCAAGTGGGCGATGCGCGAGAGCGGCGGTAGTACGCCACCGCTGCCCGCGTCACCCGGGGCAAGATCAGCAGACGGCGAGGAGGTCATCGACGCGCGCGATCCCAGATGTCGACGGCGCGCAGGATGAGGTCCGGCAGTTCATGCAGCGGAATCATGTTGGGACCGTCGCTCGGCGCGTTGTCCGGATCGGGGTGCGTCTCGAGGAAGAGTCCCTGCGCACCGGCGGCCACGGCCGCATAGGTGAGCGGCGCGATGAACTCGCGCGCCCCGCCACTCGTGCCGCCGGCGCCAAGGCCGGGCTTCTGCACCGAGTGCGTGCCGTCAAAGATCGCGGGTACCTGGCAGGCCTCGCGCATGCGGGCGAAGGCGCGCATGTCCACCACGAGATCACCATAGCCAAAGAACGTGCCGCGCTCGGTGACCGCCATCGGACCCACCGTGCGTCCGGCAAGAGTGGCGCCGGCCTCCACCTTGCGCACGGCCCCCTTCATGCCCTCCGGGTGCATCCACTGGCCCTTCTTCACGTTCACCGACTTGCCCGTGGCACCTGCGGCCAACAGCAGGTCGGTTTGGCGGCAGAGGAAGGCCGGGATCTGCAGCACGTCCACCACCTGGCCGGCCGCCGCACACTGGGCGGGCTCATGCACGTCGGTAAGAATGGGCAGGCCCGTGGCCGCACGCACACGATCGAGCGCCGCGAGACCGTCCTCGAGGCCGGGACCGCGCACGCCATCGACGTTGGAGCGATTGGCCTTGTCAAAGCTGGCCTTGAACACGATGCCGCCGGGCACCTGTTCGGCGAGACGTGCCAGCGCCTCGCCGACGCGCAGGTTGAGCGCGTCGTCTTCGAGCTGACAGGGACCGGCGAGGAGAAAGAGCCGATCGGACGGAAAGTGGGCAGCGGACACCGACATCACTGATTGACGTGTTCAAGAGCCGGCGCCGCCGCGCTGCCCCCTTCGAGGTGCTTGCGGCGCGTAGCTGCCGCCACGAACCCGGCAAACAGCGGATGCGGACGCAGCGGCCGCGACTGCAGTTCCGGATGGAACTGGCACCCCACGAACCACGGATGGGCCGGCAGTTCGATCATCTCCACCAGCGTGTCGTCGGGCGACAGGCCGCTGAGACGCAGGCCGTGCTCAATGAACCGCTCGCGGTAGCGATTGGACACTTCGTAGCGATGACGATGTCGTTCGCTCACCTCGTCCTGCCCGTAGATCTCGGCCGCCTTCGAGCCGCGCTGGAGGCGGCAGGGATAGGCACCGAGACGCATGGTCCCACCCTTGTCGGTGACTTCCCGCTGCGAGTCCATGAGCGAGACCACGGCGTCGCTGCATTCGGGCGCAAACTCGCTGGAGTGACTGTCACCGAGGCCAAGCACATGGCGCGAGAACTCGATGATGGCCACCTGCATGCCGAGGCAGATGCCGAAGAACGGCAACTGCATTTCGCGTGCGGCGCGAATGGCCTCGACCATGCCTTCCACCCCGCGCACACCAAAGCCGCCCGGCACCAGCAGGCCGTGGTGCTGCGAGAGGATTTCGCGCGCCTTTTCTGGCGACGTGAAGTGATCGCTCGATGTCCACGCCAGTTCCACACCCACTTCGTTGGCAATGCCGCCGTGGATGAGGGCCTCCTGCACGCTCTTGTAGCTGTCCACGTAGTCGGTGTACTTGCCCACCACGCAGATGCGCACCTTCTCGCGCGGCTGCGTGATGCGCTGCACCATGGCGCGCCAGGCCGTGAGGTCGGGCGTGGGCGCCTGCAGACGCAAGCGCTCCATGACGCGTTCGGCAAAGCCCTGCTGCTCGAAGACCAGCGGGATCTGGTAGATGGTGGGCACGTCGGGGCTTTCAATGACCGCGCCGAAGTCCACGTTGCAGAAGAGCGCGATCTTGCGCTTTACATCGTCCTGCAGTGGCTTCTCGCTGCGGCAAATGAGGAAGTCGGGCTGGATACCGATTTCCATGAGCTCGCGCACCGAATGCTGCGTGGGCTTGGTCTTCACCTCGCCGGCGGCCGCGATGTACGGCACCAGGGTGAGGTGCACAAAAATCGCGTTCTCCTTGCCCACTTCGCGGCGGAACTGACGGATGGCTTCGAGGAACGGCAGCGACTCGATGTCACCCACCGTGCCGCCGATTTCCACCAGCACCACATCATTGCCCGGTGCGATGCGCTTGACGGCGTTCTTGATCTCGTCGGTGATGTGCGGGATGACCTGAACCGTCGAACCCAGATACTCGCCGCGGCGTTCCTTGGTGATGACGTTCGAGTAGATGCGGCCGGTGGTGATGTTGTTGGCCTGCGAGAGCGGCCGATCGAGGAAGCGCTCGTAGTGGCCGAGATCAAGGTCGGTTTCCGCGCCGTCGTCGGTGACGAACACCTCGCCGTGCTGGAATGGCGACATGGTGCCCGGATCCACGTTGAGGTAGGGATCGAGCTTCATCATGGTCACGCGCAGGCCGCGCTCAACCAGCAGGCGGCCGAGCGACGCTGCCGCAATGCCCTTCCCGAGGGAGGAGACGACGCCACCGGTCACGAAGATGTACTTCGGGGTGGTGGCTCCCTGATTGGTCAACATGGAGGACATGGGTGCGGGGCTCGGAGCGGACGAGGGGGTGGTGGAGGTCACGATGTATGGGCAGCCCAGCGCGCGTTGGCGCGCACCAGGTCGTCTTCAGTGTCGATGCCGCCTTCGGCCGAGGGCACATGCGCCACGCCAATGGCGAGACCGTGAGCCAGCGGCCGGAGTTGTTCGAGGCGCTCGACCAACTCCAGCGGATGAGGAGCCCAGGCCACCCATTGCTGCAGGGCGGACCGGGTATAGGCATAGACGCCGACGTGCTGGTGCACGAGTGGTGCCAGCATGGCGGCGTCCTGGGGTTCCCGCAAACAGGGGATGGCAGCCCGTGAAAAATAGAGGGCCCGGCCATCATCCGTGCAGACGACTTTGACCACGTCGCGGCGCTCGAGCGCGTCAACGGGTACCGGTACCGCCGCGGTGCCGATGGGGGCCCGACCCTGCTGCACGATGTCCACCGCGCCGCGCAGCGCGGCGTGAGACACAAAGGGCTCGTCCCCTTGTACATTGAGCAGGACATCGAACGCCCCAAATTCCGGACGATTGGCCACTTCGGCCACGCGGTCGGTGCCACTGGGGTGATCGCTGCGGGTGAGGACCACGGGGATGCCGCGCGCCTGACAGGCGTCTGCAACTTCGGCATGGTCGGTGGCCACCACACAGGCGTCAGCCACGGCGAGCGCCGCTACGCGCTCGTGGACCCGGACGACGAGGGGTTCGCCTCCGAGGAGGCGAAGTGGTTTGCGGGGAAGTCGGGTCGCGCCAAGGCGCGCCGGAATCACCGCGAGGACCGGCATTGTCCTGTCCGTCGGGTCGTAGTTGCAGCAAAATTCACGCCAGTTAAGATACCCGTTTCGGCGCGACAAGGCAAACGGGCCGACTTTCCTCTCTTAGCGGTTCGGGATGCCTCTTTCGTGGTGGATCGGTTTCAACGCGCTGGTGCTGTTTCTGCTGGCGCTTGACCTCGGGATATTCAATCGCAAGGCCCACACGGTTTCGGTGCGCGAAGCCCTGGGCTGGAGCGCCTTGTGGGTGTCGCTGGCCATCGCCTTTGGTATCTGGGTGGGCCAGGCACTGGGGCGTCAGGCCATGCTGGAGTTCTACGCCGGCTATCTGGTGGAACAGGCCCTGTCGGTCGACAACCTGTTCGTTTTCATCCTGATTTTCGGCTACTTCCGCATTCCGCCCGAACTGCAGCACCGGGTGCTGTTCTGGGGCATCCTGGGCGCGCTGCTCATGCGCGGCGCCATGATCGGGGCGGGCGCGGTGCTCATCGCCCGCTTCCACTGGATCATCTACGTGTTCGGGGTCTTCCTCGTGTACACGGGCTTCAAGATGGCCTTCAGCGGTGGCACACATGTGGAGCCGGAGCAGAATCCGGTCATCCGGCTGGTGCGCCGCTTCGTCCCGCTCACCACCCGCTTCCACGGCGAGCATTTCTTCATCCGGGAGCCACTCTCGCCAGGTGGGGTGGCGCGGCTTGTGGCCACGCCGCTGTTCGTGGTGCTCGTCCTGGTGGAGACCACTGACGTGGTGTTTGCGGTCGATTCCATCCCCGCCATTTTCGGTGTGACGCGCAATCCCTTCCTCGTCTACACCTCAAACGTTTTCGCCATTCTGGGCCTGCGCTCACTCTACTTCGTGCTCGCCAACATCATTGGCAAGTTCCACCTGCTCAAGTACGGCCTCTCCGTCGTGCTGGCCTTCGTGGGCGCCAAGATGCTGCTCAGTGAGATCCGCCCCATTCCCATCGGGATCTCGCTCGGCATCGTGGCCGCGGTGCTGATTGGCAGCGTGCTGCTCTCGCTGGTCATCCCGCCGAAGGAAGAGTCGAAGCCCGCCTGAGGCGGGCCATGCCCAGGAAGTTCTGCAGCAGGGCACGGCCGTGCTCGGTGAGAATCGACTCCGGATGGAATTGCACGCCCCACACCGGGTGCACACGGTGCTGCAGTGCGTGAATTTCCGTGGGGTCATCGACCGCCGTGGCCGTGACGACGAGGTCTGCGGGCAGCGTGTCGTGCTCCACCACCAGTGAGTGATAGCGCATGACGCCCAGCGGTGACGGCACGCCGGCAAACAGCCCCGTGCCGTCGTGTGTTATGTGCGACATCTTGCCGTGCATCACGCGCCCCGCGCGCGTGACCACGCCACCGTAGGCCTCACCGATGGCTTGGTGGCCGAGACACACACCCAGGAGCGGAATCTCGGCGCCGTAGCGACGGATGACGTCCACCGAGATGCCCGCGTCTTTCGGCGCGCAGGGGCCCGGTGATACCACGATGGCCTCGGGCTGCATGGCGCCAACCTCGTCCACGCTCAGGGCATCATTCCGGTGCACCTCCAGCGTTTCACCCAGCTCGCCGAAGTACTGCACCAGGTTGTAGGTGAACGAGTCGTAGTTGTCGATGACGAGCAGCATGGGACGGCGGATGCGGGACGTGTGCGATGCGTGGGACCGACGGGGTCAGCCGCGCGGATGGTATTGCTTGTGCACACTCCGAAGATACTCACGATCGACGTGCGTGTAGATCTGCGTGGTGGCAATATCGGCGTGGCCGAGCATCTCCTGGACTGCTCGCAGGTCGGCGCCCCCTTCGAGAAGATGCGTGGCAAAGGAGTGCCGCAGCGTATGGGGCGACACGTGTTTTTCGATGCCGGCCAGCGCCACGTACTTCTGCAGAATCTTCCAGGCGCCCATGCGCGTGAGCGGCTTGCCCTGTCCATTGAGAAAGAGCAGCCCCTTGCCCTGCCCACGCTCGAGTACCGGACGGAGTTCGCGCAGGTACACGGCCACGGCGCCGATGGCCGAGCGGCCAATGGGCACCAGTCGCTCCTTGCTGCCCTTGCCAAACACGCGCACCAGGCCGTCCTCAAGCAGCACGTCCTTCTGCTGCAGGCCGATCCACTCGGAAACGCGCAAGCCGGCACCATAGGCCAGCTCCAGCATCGCGCGGTCGCGGAACGCGAGGCGCTCATCGAGACTGGGGGCGGACAACAGGCGCGTGATGTCGTCCACCGTCAGCACGTCGGGCAGGCTGCGCCAGCGCTGTGGGGCATCGAGGCGTTCGGTGGGATCCACCGTGACCAACCCCTCGGCAACCAGTGTGCGGAACCAGGACCGCAACGCAGAGAGCCGGCGGCGCACCGTACTGTTCTCACGCGGTTCAATGCCACGTTCCGGATCGGCGTCCTTGAGCGAGTAGAGGTACTCACGCAGGTGCGCCGGGCGCACGTCCTCGATGCGCTCCACGCCCTGGGCGCGCAGAAAACGTGCGCAGTCGATGACGTCGCGGCGGTAGGCATCGATGGTGCGCGGCGACGCAACGCGTTCCGTGGCGTACACGTCCAGAAACGTCTGGACATGCAGCCCCGGATACTGCGCCGGGTCGCGTTCCGGATCTGCCGCTGCGCGCGGACGTCCCATGGCTCAGGGCTCCCCGTCGAGCGTGTCGGTGTTGGCACGGGCATTGGCATCGACCCTGGCATTGGCGGCGCGACGACGACGCCACCACCAGATGCCAGCGGCTACGGCTACGATGCCCAGCGCCACGAGGCCGATGCTGCGTTGCTGCGTGGCAATCTGCGCCAGCAACACGTCGGCGTTGCTTCCGGCCCGGAAGGCCAGCACACACACGATGCCATACCACAGCGCGGAGGCGGCCGACATGGCGAGCAGTGCCCGACCTGCCCCGATGCCCAGGGCGCCGGCAACGGGCGGGACCACCGCGCGCACGGCCGGAAGAAAGCGACTCACCAGCACAGCCAGCACACCCTGCGTGGCAAAACGCTCAGAGAATCGTTCGGCCGCGTCCGCCGGAAACGCCCGTGGGAAACGCTGCTGCAGACGCGGAAGGCCGAAGCGATGGCCCACCCAATACATGAGCATCGCACCGCCGATATTTCCGACCATGGTGGCGGCCCACACCCCGAACTCCGTCCCGTTGCCACGCGCCGCGACAAAAGCCCCCAACGCGATAACCGTGTCGGCCGGCAGCGGCGGGAATACGTTCTCCGCAAACGCGGCCACCACGATGATGCCGTAGAGCACCGGCTCGGGCAATCCGATCAGCCACGCCAGAAGGTCGGCCATCATGGGCGGCGCGGCGTCAGGCGCAGCACGTCAACACGAAGCCGCGCGCCTATCAGGCCGCCGCTCAGCGCGGCAGCAGCGATGCTGTGCAGAGCACCGCCAGACCTTCTTCGCGCCCTATCCACCCCATGCCTTCGTTGGTCTTGCCCTTGATGAACACCATGTCGGTACCCACCTGCAGGGCGGTCGCCAGCGCTGCACGCATGGCCTCACGATTGGGGCCGATCTTTGGCGCCTGCGCCACGACGGTCACGTCCACGTTGTGCACGCGCCATCCCGCCTCGTGCACACGCGCGACGGCCGCTTCCAGCATCATGACCGAGTCTTTGCCCTTGTTGGCGGCGTCGGTATCGGGAAACATCTGACCGATGTCCCCAAGGGCCGCCGCACCGAGAATGGCATCGGTCACGGCATGACACACGGCATCGCCATCGGAGTGACCCGCGCAATGCACCGCGGACGGGACATCCACGCCGCCCAGGCGCATGGGGCCACCCGGCGCAAAGCGGTGCGAGTCATACCCGATGCCCACACGCATGGCGGGCGCCGTACTGGATACCGTGCCGCCGGTGCTGCTCATGCCGCCACCGTGGCGGCCGCGGCCGGCAATGCCTCGCCGCTGATGATGGAGTAGTCCTGTCGGCGACGGGCGGGCGTGAAGCCCGCGTCGCGGATGAGACGATCGAGTTCGTCGGTGGTGGTGCGATACGTGGTGTTGGCAGCCGAGACCACGTTTTCCTCGATCATGAGCGAGCCGAAGTCGTTGCAGCCGTAGCGCAGCGCCAACTGCCCAACCTTCATGCCCATCGTCACCCAGCTCGACTGCAGATTGGGCACGTTGTCGAGCACGATGCGCGAAATGGCCACCGTACGCAGATAGGTCGTGGCGTCGGTCTTGGGCATATGCGAGAGTGTGGGCGTGTTCTCGGGCTGCAGCGGCCAGGTGATGAACGCCGTGAAGCCATTGGTGCGCGCCTGCAGCTCCCGCACGCGCTGCAGGTGCTCGATGCGCTCGGCCAGGGTCTCGCCGATGCCGTACATCATGGTCACCGAGGTCTTCATGCCCTCGTTGTGCGCCAGCTCCATGATTTCAAGCCAGCGATCGGCGCCCGCCTTCTTGGGCGCCACCAGATCCCGCACGCGCTGTACGAGAATCTCGCCGCCGCCGCCGGGGATGGAGTCGAGTCCGGCCGCCTTCAGTTCCCGCACGACGTCCCGCGCGTCCAGCCGGAAGCGCGTGGCGAAGAAGTCCACTTCACTGGGCGAAAAGCCGTGGATGTGGATGGGGTGGTTGCGCTTGATATAGCGCAGCAGATCGAGGTACCACTCGAACGGGATGTACGGATTGTGCCCGCCCTGGATCAGGATCTGCACGCCACCCAGCGCCTTGGTCTCCTCGATCTTCTCGCCGATCTGCTCGTACGACAGCGTGTAGCCTTCGCCGTGCTTGGGACGCCGATAGAAGGCGCAGAACCCGCAATCGGCCACACACACGTTGGTGTAGTTGATGTTGCGGTCGACGATATAGGTGACCACGCCGTGCGGGTGCTTCTGCTCGCGAACGCGGTCAGCTTCGTGACCGAGTTCGAGCAGCGGGGCGTTGGTGTAGAAATCGAGCAGGTCGCGCATGGTGGCGTTCCGTTCAGGGCACTCAGGCGGCTGGCAGAAAGGCCAGTGTGCCGTCGGGCACACGACCGGCCAGCACCAGACGCCGGAAGAATTCTGTCAGTCCCGCAAGGTGCGGGTAGGACAAACGGTAGTCGAGGCCCGCGAAGTATTCGCGGCAGGTACGCACCGGCACACCACTGGCTTCTGCAGCCTGTGCCGACAACACATCAAGATGGGCCAGTCCCCAGTCCCGCGACGCGATGAGCGATGCATGCGCCGACAGCGACTCGTGCACCGGCGTGCCGCGCTGTGCCACCCACACGGCAAAGACGAATGGCAGGCCGGTCCACGCTTTCCACGCCGCACCGAGATCTTCCTGCCACGGGTAGCGTTCGGCCCAGGCGCCACCGCCCTGCGACTCATGAAACAACTTGAGCGCGGCATCCCCGATGACCAGACGCGCATCATGGTCATCGTTGGCGAAGTGCGCGATGTCGGCCAGCTCGGCATCACCTGGCACGAACTCCGGTCGGCACTTCCACACGTGCTCAAAGAGCAATTCGAGCAGCGCCACCGACGTCATGCTGCTGCGACTCACCAGCACACGGCGACCGCCCAGGTCCTGCGGCGCGCGCGCGCTGAACAGCATGACGCTGCGCACCGGACCATCGCTGGTAATGCCAAGCTCGGGCAGCAGCAGGAAACGATGGGCGTCGCGTGCATACTCCACCGCCGACACCACGCTCACATCGAGCTGCCCGTCGGCCATGAGCTGATTGAGCTGCGTCGGCACGCCATCCACCAGTTCTCCGGCCAGCGGCACCAGGCCACGCTCGATGGCCCCGTACACCGGGTAGCAGTTGATATAGCGGATACGGCCCACGCGCAGCATGCTCAGGCCACCGCCAGTGCGGTGTCGGCCTGCTGGCTTTCGCCTGTTTCGCCGGGGCCGAACTCGCGCAACACGCGATAGAAGGAGTCGCGCTCTGCCGGCTGTTTCCCTGCCCCGCGAATGAGCTGCAGCAACTGCGGCAGCGTCATGCCCTGCGGCGTGTGGGCGCCAACCGCGTGATAGATCTTCTCGCGCACCACGGTGCCCTCGATGTCGTTCACGCCGAAGTGCAGCGCGACTTGCGTGAGCGAGGGGGTCACCATGATCCAGTGCGACTTGATGTGCTCGAAGTTGTCGAGGAACAGGCGACCCACGGCCAGATTGCGCAGGTCGTCGAAGCCGGTGGTGCTGGTACCGGTGCGGCCCAGCGTGGCGCCGAGTTCGTTGTCGTCGGGATGGTAGGCCAACGGGATGTACGCGAGAAAACCACCCGTTTCGTCCTGCAGATCGCGCAACATGGCCAGGTGCTGCATGCGATCGTCGATGGTCTCGACGTGGCCATAAAGCATGGTGCAGTTGGAGCGAATGCCCAACTGATGCGCCGTGCGGTGCACGTCGATGTAATCGGTGCCGCCGAGCTTCTTGTCGGCGATCTGCTCACGCACGGCCGCGCTGAAGGTCTCCGCCCCACCACCAGGCAAGGTGTCCAGCCCGGCCTCACGCAGGGCGGTGAGCACGTCGGCACGCGACATTTTTTCGATGCGCGCGATGTGCGCGATCTCGACGGCCGTGAGTGCCTTGATGTGCACCTGCGGATGCCGCGCCTTGAGTGCGCGGAACATCTCGGTGTAGTACGCGAGGCCCGCCTGCATATCGAGCCCACCGACAATGTGGAACTCGCGCGTGATCGTGCCGTCGGCGCGATCGGACTCGGCCAGCACCTGATCGAGCGAGTAGCGGTAGGCGCCCTCTTCCTTGGGCAGCCGCGCATAGCCGCAGAAGACGCAGGTCTTCCGCAACACGCAGATGTTGGTGGGGTTGATGTGCTGGTTGGACGCGAACGTGACGCGGTCCCCATGCCGTGCGCGATTCGCGGCATCGGCCATGGCCCCAACCCCGTTGAGATCCGGGGTGGTAAACAACGTGACGCCATCGCTCAGCGACAGGCGCTCACCCGCGTTCAGCTTCTCGCCGATTGGGCGAAGAGCCGGGTCGCGCAGACGATCAAGGTCGAACGGTACAGCTCGCGGCATCAGGACGCACCCCAGAAGCGGCGCGACGGCCCGGGAAGCGGAGCCGTCGCGCTGTCATTCGATGTACGCCCCGCCGGGCCTATTCGTGCCAGCGTCGGAGCGCGATCGAAACGTTGTGACCACCGAAGCCCGAGCTGTTCGACAGCGCCACCTCCACCTGCCGTGCCTTCGGCACGTTGGGGGTGATGTCGAGATCGCACTCCGGGTCCGGCGTGGAATAGTTGATCGTGGGCGGAATCAGTCCGTCGCGCATGGCCAGCGCGCAGGCAATGAACTCCACACCACCGGCTGCGCCGAGCATGTGCCCGGTGGCCGACTTGGTGGAACTCACCGACAACGTCCGCGCGTGGTCACCAAAGACGGTCTTGATGGCCTTGATCTCGTTGGGATCATTGAGCGGCGTGGACGTGCCGTGTGCGTTGATATAGTCCACGGCCGTCGGATCGAGTTCCGCATCGCGCAGGGCGCGGCGCATGGCGCGCTGCAGACCCTCATGGGCCTCGGGCTGGCCCGTGAGGTGGTACGCGTCGCCTGTGGCGCCGTAGCCCACCACCTCGCCGTAGATGCGCGCGCCGCGGCGCACCGCATGCCCCAGCTCTTCGAGCACGACCACACCGGCGCCTTCACCCAGCACGAAGCCATCACGGGTGGCGTCGAACGGACGCGAGGCAGTGGCCGGCGAATCGTTGCGCTCGGACAGCGCCGTCATGTTGCCAAAACCACCGATGGCCATGGGCAACACCGCGGCTTCGGACCCGCCTGCAATCATCACATCGGCATCGCCGTACATGATGGTGCGGAAGGCCTCACCGATGGCATGCGCGCTCGTGGAGCACGCCGAGATGGTGGCGAAGTTGGGCCCCTTGGCGCCGAAGCGCATGGACACCACCCCCGCCGCGATGTCGGCGATGTACATGGGCACGAAGAACGGAGAGATGCGCCGGTTGCCCGACGTCATGTACACCGAGTGCTGCTCTTCCATGGTGGCCAGGCCACCGATGCCGCTGCCGATGATGACACCGCACTCCTCGGGCACGAATCCGCCCGAGGCGAGACCGGCATCCGTCATGGCCTGCACCGCTGCCCCCATGGCGTATTGCGTGTACAGGTCGGCGCGCTTGGCTTCCTTGCGGTCCATGTACAGACCGACGTCGAAGCCCTTCACCTCACACGCGAACTTCACCTTGAAGTCCGAGGCATCGAACTTGGTGATGAGCGCACCGCCCGACTTGCCATCCAGCAGGCCCTGCCAGGTCGTCGCCAGGTCGTTGCCGACCGGCGTGATCGCCCCAAGTCCCGTGACGACGACCCGCCGGCGCATCAGCCCGCGACCTTCGCCTCGAGGTACGCGATGGCGTCACCCACGGTGCGCAGCTTCTCGGCGTCCTCGTCGGGGATGTCGATGTTGAACTCCTTCTCGAACTCCATCACCAGCTCGACGATGTCCAGCGAGTCGGCGCCGAGATCCTCGATGAAGCTCGCCTCTGGGGTCAGCTTCTCGCGCTCCACGCCGAGCTCCTTCTCGATGATGTCCTTGATCTTCGACGCGTTATCCGACATGGGAACGGTTCCTCTGGGGTTGTTGGAGTTGAGAGACGGAAAGGTAGCCAGCTGAGGGCGTCACAGGGAGGGTCTGGCGCGGGTTTGCGCTGACCGTCCCCCGGACGATCACATGACGAGGCCGCCGTCCACTACGAAGACCTGACCCGTCACATAGGCCGTCAGGTCGGAAGCGAGCACGACGACCATGCCCGCCACATCCTCGGGCGTGCCCAGACGCTCGAGGGGAATGCCAGCCGACAGCGAGGCGCGCGCCTCGGGGGTCATGGCCGCGGTCATGTCCGTGTCGATGAAGCCCGGCGCCACCACGTTGGCCAGGATGTTGCGCGAAGCCAGCTCCTTGGCGATCGACTTGGTCATGCCAATGAGACCGGCCTTGCTGGCGGCGTAGTTGGCCTGACCCTTGTTGCCGATGAGACCCACGACACTCGCCACGTTCACAATGCGACCGTAGCGTCGCTTCATCATGCCACGGCTCGCGGCCCGACAGGTCGCAAAGGCACCACGCAGGTTGGCGTTGATGACCGCGTCCCAGTCGTCGTCCTTGAGACGCATGAGCAGATTGTCGCGCGTGAGGCCGGCGTTGTTGACAAGAATGTCGAGCTGGCCAAAGGCCTGTTCCACGGCATCAACGAGTGCCGCGGCCTGACTGGGCTCCGAGAGATCCGCCGCGAAGCCGCGCACGTCCGCGCCCGTCTCTGCAGCCAGCTCCGCCGCCACCGCCTCGGCCTTGCTCTGCTCACGGCCGGTGACCGCCACGCGCGCGCCGGCGCGGGCCAGCGCGGCGGCAATGGCGCGACCGATACCGCGTGTCGAGCCGGTAACGAGCGCCACGCGCCCGCCCAGATCGATCGTCAACCCACGTGCTGCCGGTGATTCGGACATGACGAAGTGCTCGACTCGTTTCAGGTGTGAGACGACAGGCTCGAGAGCAGCTTCTCGACTTCCGCCACGGTGCCGCAGTTGGCGGTGGCGACCGCGGGCGCAATGCGTCGCACGAGGCCAGTGAGCACGGCACCCGTGCCGATCTCGAGGAAGGTGGCTTGCGGGAAGCGATCGGCCAGCGTGCGCACCACCTGCGTCCACTGCACGGGCGCGGAGAGCTGCTGCTCCAGCAACGCGCGCGCGGTGTCCGCGTCCTGCACGGCCTCCGCGTTCACATTGGCGACCACCGGCACACGCGGGGTGTGCCAGGTCTCGGCGCGCATCGCTTCGGCCAATCCGTGGACAGCCGGTGCCATGAGCGGCGAATGAAAGGCGCCGCTGACCGGCAAGGGGAGGCAGCGCTTGGCGCCCGCTTCCTTTGCCAACTCCATGGCGCGTTCCACACCCGCGACTTCACCGGAGATGACCACCTGCTCTTCGCTGTTGTAGTTGGCCGGCACGACGAGTCCACGCTCACTGCTGGCCTGCGCACAAATGGCGTCGATGGGCGTGTTCAGCACGCCGAGAATGGCGGCCATGGCGCCCGGACGTGCCACGCCCTGTTCGAACATGAGCGTGCCACGTCGGCGCACGATGCGCGCAGCGGACGCCAGTTCGAGCGCGCCGGCCACGTGATAAGCCGAGAACTCCCCGAGGGAGTGGCCTGCGGTCGCGCGCACGTGCGGGGCCAGCGCGTCTTTCAACACGGCCCAGACGGCGGCGCTGTGCGCCAGCAGCGCGGGCTGCGCGTTCAGCGTGCGCGTGAGGTCATCGGCCGGTCCTTCGAAGGCCAACGTGGAGAGTGATGCGCCAACGGCGTCGTCCACGGCATGAAACGCCTCACGGGCGGCCGGAAAGGCCTCGAAAAGGTCCTTGCCCATGCCCACCTTCTGCGAACCCTGGCCGGGCAGCAGCACCACGAAATCCATCGCCATCGGAGTTGCGTTACCTGAGTAGGGAGAGACGTGCGCCTAGTAGCGCACGACGAGCGAGCCCCAGGTGAAGCCCGCGCCGAAGGCCGCGAACAGCACCGTCATGCCTTCCTTGAGCACCCCCTGCTCCACCGCGTCGTTGAGCGCGATGGGAATGGACGCGGCCGACGTGTTGCCGAAGCGATCCACGTTGACGAACACCTTGTCCATGCTGATGCCGGCGTGCTTGGCCGTCGCCTCGATGATGCGCACGTTGGCCTGATGCGGAATGAGCAGGTCCACGTCGGCGGCGGTGATGCGCGCCATGTCGAGTGCACGATCGGTGGCCTCGGCCATCGAGCGCACAGCGTGCTTGAACACTTCACGCCCCGCCATGTGGATGAACTGCCGCTTGGTGCCGTGCGTGTCGGGCGTGAACGGCTCGGCCGCACCACCGGCGGGGCGCCACAGCAGTTCGGCCAATGCGCCGTCGGACCGCATGAACGTGGACATGATGCCCTTCTGTCCACCACGCGCGCGGCGCAGCACCGTCGCCCCCGCGCCGTCGGCGAATAGAATGCAGGTATTGCGATCGGTCCAATCGACTATGGCGCTGAGCTTCTCGGCGCCGATGACCAGCACCGTGTCGGCCGCACCACTGGCGATCATGGAGTCGCCCACGATGGCGCCGTAGAGCCAGCCGGAGCATGCCGAGGCCACGTCAAACGCCGCGGCGCGTGAGCAGCCCAGCAAGGTCTGCACTTCCACTGCCTGCGAAGGCAGCAGGTGATCGGGAGACGCAGTGCCGACGATGATGGTGTCGATTTCGCCGGGCTGCACACCCGCTCGCGCCATGGCTTGCACCGAGGCCTTGGCGCAGAGCGACGCGAGTGATTCGCCGGGCTCCGCAATGTGGCGCTGGCGAATGCCGGTGCGCTCCTGAATCCAGGCGTCGTTGGTTTCGACGCCCATGGCGGCAATGTCGTCGTTGGTGACGACCTTGGCCGGCACGGCGTGGCCGGTGCCGGCGATGTACGAATACGGTCGCTTCATGCGGTGCGTTCGCTGTCCGGCGTGGGACTCGGCACACTGGCAGCGAGCTGTCGCCCGATTTCGTCCGTCATGCCCGACTCCACCGCGCGCAGCGCCTGATGGATGGCGTTCATGATGGCCTTGGGCGAGCTCTTGCCGTGTGAGATGATGGAGACGCCGCGCACACCCAGCAGGGGCGCGCCGCCGTATTCGTCGACATCGAGCTCGGTGAGCGAGGCCGCCACCTTGCGTGGGTCGAGGTTGGCCACCTTCGACACCTTGCCGATGAGCATGGGGCCGATGCTCTCGTAGAACTTGAGCAGCACGTTGCCCGTGAAGCCGTCGCATACCACCACGTCGATGGCGCCGCGGTCGCAGTGGCCACGCGGCAGGTCGCGTCCCTCGACGTTGCCGAGGAAGTTGAGACCGGCGCCCAGGAGCCGCTGATGGGCTTCCTTGACCACCAGGTTGCCCTTCTCGGCTTCCTCGCCAATGGACAGGAGCCCGACGGCGGGATTGTCGCGACCGAGCAACGCCTTGGCGTACACGGTGCCGATGCGGGCGAACTGCACCAGCTCATCGGCGGCGCAGTCGACGTTGGCGCCCACGTCGAGCACGAGGATGGGCTGGGCGGCTGTCGGAAACAGCGTCCCGATAGCGGGACGCTTGAGACCCTCATGCAGCTTGAGCAGCATGAGGGAGGCGGCCATTTGCGCGCCGGTGTTGCCGGCGGACACAAAGCCATGCGCGAGCCCTTCGGCCACACGACGGATGCCCACCACCATGGAGCTGTTGGGCTTGGCCCGCATGGCGACACGCGGACTGTCCGTCATTTCGACGACGTCGGGTGCCTCGACGATGGACAGTCGGGGCCGGACATGCGAGAACGCCGCGAGCTCATCGCGCAACAGCGCGTCGAGTTCGCGTTCGATGACGGCCGTCTGGCCCACCAGCTCGATGTGGTGTTCCGGGGGCAGCGCTCCGAGCGCATGGAGGGCGCCCGCGATGGGGGCCCGGGGGGCGTAGTCGCCCCCCATGGCATCCACGGCGATGCGCGCCAAGCTTACGCTTCCTGCGCCGCTACCCGCTGCTCACCCGCGTAGTAGCCGCACTCGCCGCACACGCGGTGCGGACGCTTGGCGGAGCCACACTGCGGGCACGACTGAATGACGATGGCGGGCGCGGTCTTGTGCGTGTTGCGGGCGCGCTTCCGCCGCTTCGAGGTGCGGCGCTTCGGTACAGCCATGGATACAGCCCTGAGCGTTCGAGACGAAAATGACCGTCAGTCGGTGCTGCGCAGATCGCGCAACGCCGCCCAACGGGGATCGAGAGTTGGAGAGCACTGACAGCTCCCCGTGTTGCGATCGACGCCGCAGGAGGGACACAGGCCCTGGCACTCCGTCCGGCACAGCGCAAACGCCGGAACGGCCAGCAGCCACTCCTCACGCACCGCCGGACGCAGATCCAGGACGCGGGCTCCCGCGGGGATCAGCACGACATCATCCTCTTCCGCCTCGTCGGTGCCCGACTCGGCAAAAATCAGATGCACTTCTTCCGCAACCTGGACCGTGGCTTCGCCCAGACAGCGACGGCACTCGGTTACGGCCTTGCCTTCGATGCTGCCGCTGAAGTAAAAGCGGCCCGCGCCCGCACTGGAAAGACGGCCCACCACCTGCACGCCCGGCTCCACCGGTCGCGCATCGCCGTCCAGCCACGTCGGATCCGCGGTCGCCAGCAGTCCTTCTACCTGGGCGGCCCGCGCCTCCAAACTGCGGATGTCAAAGTCCAGCATAGCCGTGTAACGTAGAACGGCAGCCCCCGTTTCACAAGGGCTGCCGCTCACGGTTTTCCGCCAATTCGGGCTGCCCAAGTGGCCATCGGGCCACAAGTTAGGCCGCCCGCACCCAATCAGGCGATGACGTCGGCTTCGGCGAAGAAGAACCGCGCCTCGCGGGCCGCGTTTTCGTCGGAGTCCGAGGCGTGGATGGCGTTCTTGCCCTTCGACTCGGCGTACAGCTTGCGCACCGTGCCCTCGGCCGCTTCGGCCGGGTCCGTCGCGCCGATGGCCGTACGGAGCGCCGCCACGGCGTCGTCCTTTTCGAGGATCATCGGCATGCACGGGCCGCTGGTCATGAACTCCACCAGCTCCCCGTAGAACGGACGCTCCTTGTGGACCTCGTAAAAGGCGCCGGCCTGGGCCGTGGTCAGGTGCATGACCCGGGCCGCCTTCACGGCGAAGCCCTGGCGCTCGAGCAGCGCGATGATGTTTCCGGCGTTGCCGGCGCCAAAGGCGTCGGGCTTCACGATCGTAAGGGTGCGACGGCCAGCCATGGTCGTGTGGTGTCGAAGGGTGAATGCACGGCGCCAGAACGCAGGCGCGGCGGGACCCCGGAGGATCCCGCCGCGCGCAAGATAACTGCTCCGGCCTGACGCGGCAGGCCGGTCCCGCGTGTTACAGGCGGGCCTTGATGAGCTCGACGAAGTCGATCGGACGCTGGGCCACGCCCATGCCCGCCGCCTTGAACGAGTCGATCTTCTCGGCAGCCGTACCAGCCGAACCCGAGATGATGGCGCCCGCGTGACCCATGCGGCGTCCCGGCGGAGCCGTCTGACCGGCAATGAAGCCCACGACCGGCTTGGTCATGTGGTTCTTCACGAAGTCGGCCGCTTCCTGCTCGTCCGTGCCACCGATTTCTCCCATCATGGCCACGGCCTTGGTGTTCGGATCCTTCTCGAAGGCCGCGAGGCAATCGATGAAGTTGGTGCCGTTGATGGGGTCACCACCGATGCCGACGCAGGTGCTCTGGCCGATGCCGGCCTTGGTCAGCGCGTTCACCACTTCGTAGGTGAGCGTGCCCGAGCGGCTGACGACACCCACCGGACCCGGCGTGCAGATGCGACCCGGAATGATGCCGACCTTGCTCTCGCCCGGCGTGATGAGGCCCGGGCAGTTGGGGCCGAGCAGTCGAGCGCCGTGCTCCTTCACGAACGGGTACACCTTGGTCATGTCGAGGACCGGCACGCCTTCGGTGATGCAGACGATGAACTTCACGCCGGCAGCCGCCGCTTCCATGATGGCATCGGCCGCGTACATGGGCGGCACGTAGATCACCGACGTGTTGGCGCCGGTGGCCTGCACCGCGTCGTGCACCGTGTCGAAAATCGGCGCCGTGCCTTCGAAGGTCTGGCCACCCTTGCCGGGTGTGACACCGGCCACGACCTGCGTGCCGTACTCGATCATCTGCTTGGCATGGAACGAGCCATCGCGGCCCGTGATGCCCTGCACCACCAGCTTGGTGCTCTTGTCGATGAAGATGCTCACGCGGCACCTCCCTTGGTCGCGAGTTCCACCGCGCGCTGCACAGCCGAATCCATGTCGCTCGACGCGGAGAAGCCGTTGTCCTTCAGGATCTGCAACGCGATTTCCTCGTTCGTGCCGGTGAGGCGGATGACGATGGGCACCTTGAGCGGATTCGCCTTCGTCGCCGTGACGATGCCATTGGCCACGTCATCGGTGCGCGTGATGCCGCCGAAGATGTTGAACAGGATGCACTTCACGTTCGGATCGGCGGTGATGATGCGCAGCGCATTCACCACCTTCTCCGGGTTCGACGAGCCGCCGATGTCGAGGAAGTTGGCCGGGTCGCCGCCGTAGTACTTCACGAGGTCCATCGTGGCCATGGCGAGGCCGGCGCCGTTCACCACGCAGCCCACATTGCCGTCGAGCTTGATGAACGTGAGGTTGGCATTGCGCGCGTCCACTTCGCTCGGCGCTTCCGACGATTCGTCGCGCAGCGCGGCGATCTGCGGCAGACGATCGAGTTCGTTGTCGTCGATGACCATCTTGCCGTCGACGGCAATGAGCTCACCCTGCGGCGTGAGCACGAGCGGATTGATTTCCGCGAGCGAGCAGCCGGCGCTCATGAACGCCGTGTAGAGCTGCTGCATGATCTTGGCGGCCTGACGCGCGAGCTTGACGTCCTTGTACAGGAAGAAGCCCATGCGCATGGCTTCGAACGGCAGCAGGCCGTAGCGCGTGTCCACCGGATGGTAGAGAATCTTCTCCGGTGTGGTGGCGGCCACTTCTTCGATGTCGATGCCGCCGGCGGCGGACACCATGAACACCGGCTTCTTGGTCGCACGATCCACGATGATGCCGACATAGGCTTCCGAGCCGATGTCCGCCGCCACCGTCACGAGCACCTTCTCGACGGTGAGGTCCTTGATCGTCATGCCCAGGATGGCCTGTGCCTTTTCCTTCGCCGCTTCCGGCGTGGGGCAGAACTTCACACCACCGGCCTTGCCGCGGCCGCCGGCATGGACCTGGGCCTTGACCATGACGGCCACGCCATAACGCTTCGCGATGGCTTCCGCCTGGTCGGGCGTCGTGGCGACTTCGCCGGGCGGGATCGGCACACCGGCCGCCCGCAGCAGCTCCTTCGCCTGATACTCGTGTAGGTTCACGCGTTCTCCGAACTGGGGAATGTCAGCGGTTCACTGCCAGAGGGTCGGACCCGGTGCACACCAGTGTGCCACGGACCCCTCCCGACGGAGCCATCGCCGTGAACCGGCGACGACGACTCCGGCCGCAATCACTGCGGCGGTCGTCCCAATACGCGCCCAAGGCTATCAAACGCTGCCCCGAACGCACTCCAGTCTCCGCGGCGCATGGCCTGACGCATCGCGTCATACCAGCGCGCCGCACTTGCTTCGCCGGCCACCGGCACCAGATCCATGGCGGCCGCGCCTGCGGTTGGACTCGAGCTCACCGTCACGCCGAGCCGCGACAGCGCCTCGGCGGTGGTGCTCCCAACCCCGACTCGTGCGCCATCCGTGATGGCGACGCGCGCCACCACCGTGCTGCCATCACCACGCGCCCACTGCACGCCCTGCAGGTACAACAGGCCCGCTGCGGTGGGCACGGCGACGATGCGCCCGCGCCGCAGGCGCATGTCCCGACGCGCACCATCCGGCAGGGCGGCGCGCGCGCTATCGAGCCCGATCTGCAGCGCGGTGTTGAGTCCGCGCCACTGCAATTTGGTACCGGAGACCGGCCACCAGTAGGTCGCGCGTTCACTTCCGCCCATCACCACCGCCATGCCGTCCACCTGTTCGCCGCTGTCGAGCAACGGCACGGCCCAGCCTGGGGTGGGACGCGGGCCGCTGCCAAGTGCCATGGGCGCGGGCGTCCCGCCAAAGAGGGCGCTGTCCGGCACGGTGCGCGGCGCGGCGCCGTCGAGCCGGGAGCCGTAGCGGGCGAGCGTGCGAATCTGCAGCAGCCCGCGCTCGCTGGCGGGTGGCAGGTGATCGGCCAGCCCGTCCGGCAGCAGGCTGTCGGCCGTGAAGAGTGCGGGAAACCGGGTCTGCCAGGTCCGCGTGACCGGATCCGGCGTCCGCACGGGAACCAGGCGGGTTTGCCCCGTCGCCGCATCGACAAGCGCAGTCGCCGCCAACTTGAAGTACGAATACACCCCGGCCCCGACCTGCCAGCGCTGGCTGAGGGGGTAACGATCAGAGGCACTGTAGAGGTGAAGCGCCCAATAGAGGCGGTTGCCGTGCAGGAGCGGTTGCAGCTCCTGTCCTTGCACAAAAATCGGCGCCAGTCGCTGCACGCGTTCCCGCACGTCACGGTGCGTCACGAGCAGCGGCGCGCGATACCGCAGGGTGTCAGGCTGCAGCAGCGACGCGTCGCGCAGGGCCCAGGCATGGGCGATACGCGCGCGCCAACTGTCGAGTGGCACCCCCACCACCGGGTGCGCGGCGTTGACTGCGCTGGTATCGGAGAGACCTGACGACGCCGGCGACGGGGCGACGTCGAGCAACTGCGGCTCACTCAAGCCTGGTCCGAACAGCGGCCAGCCGCCGCGCGAGGTCTCGTGCGGCAGCTCGTCGGGTGCGGCGTCCTGCACGTCGTCTGCCCGCGCGGGCCACTCCAGGACTTGGTCGCGCAGCACGGGTTGCGTCACGTCCACCAGACTCACCGGCCAGCGCTCGCTTGCGCCAACGGGGCGACGCACGCGCAACGCGTGCAAGCGGCCATCGCTCATGCGCCAACTGATGGTGGCCGCGTCGATGTAGCGGGCCGAGAGCACGTCGGCGGTCGAGCCGGTTGGCAATGGCGCCGGCGCGGCCAAACCCGCCGCGGGCAACGGCAGGTTCCCTCCCGCAGGCGTGCCCGTTGCCCCGCCACGGTCGGACGCGGCGCGCGCTCCCGCACTCTCTGCGCGCGTGGCCACGCTGGATGACGCGGTCGAGGGTTCCTCGCCCAATCCGGCCGCCAGGCTGGCACGATCCCACAGGCTGACGCGATCGGCCAGCGTCGCGGTCGGGAGCACCAGCCGTGCAAACACCGCAGAGCTGCTGTCGTTGGCGACGGGTTGCATGGCATCCACGTCGAACGCGCGGCGGCTGTAGAGCGCGCGTGAGGCCACGTAGTCGGCATCACGACGTCGCGCATCGGCATCCGGCTGCGCCCGCGCCGCGACGGCGGGCGCCACATGACGCAGACCAAGTGCGGAAACCAGGACCACGGTCAGCGTGATGAAGGCGGTGCGCAGCTGCCCCACCCAGCCCGCACGAAACACCACCAGTGCCGCCAGTACGGCGCCGTAGGACAGGATGGTGTCCATGCGCAGCGTGATGCGATGGTCCACGCGCAGGAACATGCCATCCGGGCCGCTGCCGTGGGTCAGCAGATCAAACGCATCGAGTCGATAGCTCCACGCCAGCAGCAGCAACACCAGGCTGCCCAACACGCTCAAATGGCGCCGCACATGGGTGCTCGCGGCGAATCGCCGGCCTTCAAGCCGCAGGGAGCGCGTGAGCGCATACAGCACCAGCACCATGGCCGTGAGCGCCACCACCGATACCAGCGCCCACAGATACAGCGTTTCTTCGAGCGGCAGCCAGTAGAGGTAGTGGCCAAGGTCCCGATCGAAAATGCCTTCGATTTCCCCGAAGCGCTGTCCGTGTCGGGCCATCAGCAGCGCTTCCCAGTTGTCGAGCGGCCAGGCCAGCACGGCCCCCACCACCAGCGACAGGATCACGGTGAGTGAGAACAATCGTCGCCCCGGCACCATGGCCGTGAGCTCGATGTTGGCCACCCGCGACGGCACCGCAACCGCCAGAATGGTGCGACGGACCGCGTGCAGGTTGGCAAACGCGAACAGGGAACCCACCAGCCAGGCACCGCCCTGCAGCCACAGCGTGTTGGTGAGCTGCTCCCAGAAGAGACCAGGCACGCCCATGGCGCGGTACCACGCATGGTCGACCACGAGGGCCGTCACGGTGCGGCCCGCGAGCAACAGCGCGGCCGCTGCCGCCAGCAGACCGACCAACCATGCGCGGCCTCGCATCTCAGCCTCGGGTGCGCGGCGTCAGACGCTCACGCCCTGCGCACGCAGCCACCCTTCCATCACGCCGCGAATCTCGGCCAGACGTTCCGGGCTGCGGGCCTCGTAGCGCGCCACGATGACCGGCTGCGTATTGGACGCGCGCAGCAAACCCCAGCCATCACCGAAGAGCACACGCACGCCGTCCACATCGATGACATCATGCGAGGCCGTGAAGTGCGGCACCGCGCGGGACATGATGGCGAATTTGGTGGCCTCGTCGGTATCGATGCGGATTTCCGGCGTGGACACGAACGGCGGCACGTCCGCCAGCAACTCGTCGATGCGCTTGCCGCTGTCGGCGAGAATGCGCAGCAGACGGGCCGCGGCGTACAGCGCGTCATCGTGTCCGTAGAAGCCCTCGGTGAAGAACATGTGACCCGACATTTCACCGGCGATCGGGGCCTGCATGCTCTTCATCTTGTCCTTGATGAGCGAGTGCCCGGTCTTCCACATCACCGCCTGCCCGCCGGCCTTCTCGATGGCGTCGGTGAGCGCCTGCGAACACTTCACGTCGAAGATGATGGGCTGGCCGACGCCGGTGCGCGCCAGGACGTCGCGCGCGTACAGAATGAGGATGTGGTCGCCCCAGATGATGCGACCCTGCGCGTCCACCACACCGATGCGGTCCGCGTCGCCGTCGAATGCCACACCCAGTTCGGCGCCGTGCGTGCGCACGGCGGCAATGCAGTCCTCGAGATTCTCGGGGACAGTGGGGTCCGGGTGGTGGTTGGGGAAGGTGCCATCGCTCTCGGTGAACAGACCGATGCCCTGCACACCAAGCGCCTGCATGAGCTGCGGGGCGACGAGGGCGCCCGCGCCGTTGCCACAATCGTACACCACCTTGAGCGGGGTGCCATCAGGATGCGCGAGCGGTCCGATGCGCGCCGCGATGTCCGCAACGTAGCGATCGATGACCTCCACATGCCGCACCTGGCCCTGCCCCGCCGGATGCGCGCCGGCCACGATGTAGCCGTAGAGCGTCTGGATGTCGGCACCGTGGAGTGATCCCGTGCCCAGGCACATCTTGAATCCGTTGTACTCCGGCGGATTGTGTGACCCGGTAATCTGGATGCCACCAACCACCGGCTCATGATGCAGCGACCAGTAGAGCAACGGCGTGGGCACCACACCGATGTCCACCACGTCCACGCCGCATTCGGTCAAACCGCGAACCAGCGCATCGCGCAGCGCCGTGCCGCTGGGCCGATTGTCACGTCCCACCGCCACCGCACCCGCGATCCCGCGCGCGGCGAGCAGCGTGGCGCAGCCACGACCGATGCCGTATGCGACCTCCTCCGTCAGGTCCTCTCCCACGATGCCGCGTACGTCGTACTGCCGGAAGATGGTCTGGCTGATGCTCACGATTGGCTCAGTTGGATTTGCGGAACCGGACAGGCCGGAGCACCTGCGCTCCGGCCTCCAGAGACAAACTACTCAGCGCGGCTCAGCGCGCGACGCTCGCCGCCTGAACCCGTGCCGGCGCCCCGCGCTCCGGGACCGGTGCGGCGGGCGTGTTGCCGCTGGTGATGGCCAACTGCGCCAGACGCGTCACCGGCGTGGGATACATGCCGAAGAACAGCAGCAGGGCGGCGGTGGCCGCGATGAGCGAATGCGACAGCACCGACATGGAGGCAAGTGGCTGGTCCGCCGGGCGCGGCCTCATGAACATGGCAGCCACCACGCCCAGATAATACGCGGCCGATACCGCGCTCGTGACCACCAGGACCACCGCCAGGATGGTCTGCGGCGCCGGCGCCTGCAGCGCGGCCTGCAGCACATACCACTTGGCGAAGAACCCCATACCGCCCACCAGCGGCATGCCCATGAAGGCGAGCAGGAACACGGCCATGGCGCTGGCCAGCCATGGCCGCTCGAGCCAGAGGCCGGACACGTCGTCCAGCGTCAGGCTGCGATCACGACCATTGTTGACGACAATGAGCACGCCAAAGGCGCCCATCGTGGCCAGCGTGTACGACACCATGTAGAAGACGAGCGCCGAGGTCGACGCGGGGGTGGCCACCACCAGTGCGACCAGCAGGTAGCCGGCATGCGCAATGCTCGAATACGCCATCATGCGCACGAGGTTCTTCTGCGACAGGGCGAACACGTTGCCCACCACCATCGTGGCAACCGCCAGCCACCAGAGGCTGCTGTGCCAGCGCGGCGCCGCAGCGGCCAGCGACTCCACCAGCACACGCGCAAACACCGCAAACGCCGCCGTCTTCACCGTGGCCGACATGTAGGCCGTGATGGGCAATGGCGCGCCGTCGTAGACATCCGGTGTCCAGAAGTGGAACGGCGCGGCGGCCACCTTGAAGCCAAAGCCGACGAACAGCAGCGCGATGCCCACCACAAAGACCGGAGAGAACGTGGCCTGCGCGGCGGCCCACTGCCCAATGTCCTCGAGGCGCGTGCTGCCAGTGGCGCCGTACAGCAGCGCGACGCCGTACAACAGGAACCCACTCGAGACCGCACCCAGCAGGAAGTACTTGATGGCGGACTCGGCGCCGCGCGCGCTGCGCCGGTTGAGGCCGGCCAACACGTATACCGCCAGTGACATGAGTTCGATGCCGAGGAACACGAACATCAGATCGCGCGCGGCCGCCAGCACCATCATGCCGACGGTGGCGAGGATGATGAGCACCGGCACCTCGGGGCTGTAGGCCCCGCTGCGCTGGTGATCGATCTCCACCAAACCAAGCGTGAGGATGGTGCCGAGCAAGAGCACGAAGTCCACGGCCCAGCGGAACCCGTCTCCGGCAATCCGCCCGTCGGGGGTGCCTCCGACGCCGTCACCCCAGGCGATGGCCACCACGAGGGCGGCCATGAGGCAGAGGGCCGTACCGAAGCGCGTGATCGCGATGGTACGCTCGGCCCCTTCAGCCGAAGTGGCAGCGACCTGCTGCGGCTTCCAGACGGCGGCCAGCAGCATGGCCATGGCCCCGGCCGACAACAGCAACTCGGGGGCAAGGGCCTGCAGAATGGCGCCGGCGTTCATGACATCCGTCATCCGTCAACGTCCCAGCGAAACAGGGGGAGTGGGCGCCGGGGCGTTGGGCCCGAAGCGCACCGCTTCAATGAGACTTTGGGTGGGGCGATCGAGGCGCTTGAGCACGGGAGCCGGCGCCACACCCACCGCCACGATGCCTGCGGCCAACACAACCAGTGCGGCGCGCTCGTGGAATCCGAGATCGCGGAGCGTGGCGTGGCGTTCGGCGTCGAACGGACCGAACAACACACCTTGCAGCGCCTTGAGCCCATAGGCCGCAGCGAACACCACACCCGTGGTGGCAACGACGGCCAGCACCGGGAACTCCGCGTAGGTGCCGATGAGCACAAGGAACTCACCCACGAACCCGGCGGTGCCAGGCAGCGCCACCGTGGACAGCATCGCCACAACCAGCATGGTAGCCAGCATCGGTGTGCGTCGCGCCATGCCACCGAAGGCGTCGAGCGACGTGCTGCCCGTGCGATCCTCCAGCATGCCGGCCACCAGGAACAGCGCCGAGGTGGCAAGGCCGCTGTTCACGATGCTCATCACCGCCCCTTCAACGCTCTGCTGGGTGAGCGTGAAGCAGCCCAGCATGATGAAGCCGAGGTGACTGATGGAGCTGTAGGAGATGAGTCGCTTGAGATCCTTCTGTGCCATCGCCACGAGGGCGCCGTACACGATGGACACCACGCTGAGCACGAGGATGACCATGCGCACCGTGTCGTGCGTGGCCGCCGCCGGAAACAGCGGGATGGCGAAGCGCAGTATCGCATACGCGCCGACCTTGAGGCCGAGCGTCACCGAGGCAAAGGTTGGCGCCACCTGCTGCGCATCGGGCAACCAGGTGTGGAACGGGAACAGCGCCGACTTGACGCCGAAGGCCGCGAAGAACGCGCCGAACATGAGCAGCTGGGCCGTCGGCGACAGCGTGAGCGTGCTCAGCGCATCCAGGTGCATCGAACTGCCGTCGCCCACCGACCACAGGGCGATGATGGCCACCAGCATGAGCAGCGAACCCACCAACGTGAACAACACGTAGCGCAGACTCGCGCGCGTGTTGCCTGCCGTGCTCCAGACACCCACCAGGAGGTACGTGGGAATGAGCATCAACTCCCACGCGAGGTAGAACACCAGCAGGTCGAGCGCCACGAACACGCCCATCAGACCGCTGGTAAGCAGCAGCGCCAGCGCGCCGAAGGCCGGCGTCCGGACACGCACGTTGTCCCACGACGCAATGAATGCCACCGGCAGCACCACACCGGTCATGAGCACCAGGGGCAGCGACAAACCGTCCACACCGAGGCTGACTGTGGAGCCGAAGTCGGGCAACCACGGCAAATCCCACCGGGCCTGCCAGCCATCACGTGCGGGATCGAACACGCCCCACAGGGCAAGCGTCAGAAGCCCTTCCACCACCAGCGCAGCGGCCGTCAGCGTGCGGGCGTCCGGCCCACCACTCGGCGCTTCCGTGCCGAGCCGTTCGCGCGAGGTGTCGCGACCAAGCAGACGCACGAGGACGGCGGCGACCACCGGCCAGCCGATGAGCACCGGCAACACCCAGCGATCCACACCCAACGAAACCAGGAAGTCATGCATGATGTGCGCGCCTCAGCTCAGCGAAAGGGCGGAGATGAGCACGATGGCTCCGGCAGCAAGCAGCCAGGCATACTTGCCGGCATCGCCGTCCTGCAGCTTGGTGCCAACCAGCGAGGCCGTGCGCGTGAGCAGCGACCCACCGGCCGAGAGCCCGCCGTCGACGCCACGCTCCACTCCACGCGTCAGCACCGCGTCGGCCAGGCCACGCACGGGGCGCACAATGACCGCGTTGACGATGTCGTCCACACCATAGGCACGCGCCAGCAGCGAACGATCCTCCGGGGAATTGGCCTTGTCGGCCTGCGGTCGACGAAACACGACGAGTGCCACGGCAATGCCCACCAGGGCGATGGCAATGGCAATGGCCACGAGCACCAGCTCCGTCGCATGATCCACATGCGCGTTGGGGCCAGCCAGTTGTGCGGCGCTCGCACCGGTAACGGGTGCCAGCCACTTGTCGAGCAGTCCCACCGGACCCATGGGCAGCAGCGACGGCAGATTGAGCCATCCACCACCCACCGTGAGCACCGCGAGCACCAGCACCGGCGCGGTCATGATGAGCGGGGCCTCGTGCAGCGCCGCGCGCTCCCCTTCCCCGGTGCGATTCTCGCCGAAGAAGGTCAGGACCAGCATGCGCGTCATGTAGATGGCCGTCAGCAGCGCGGTGACGAGGCCGATGCCATACACCACGTACAGCAGCGTGGTGCCGGGAATGCCGAGCAGCGTGGCCGAGGCCAGCGGCGAACCGTGCGCCCGGGCGAAGACCGAGGCCAGGATTTCGTCCTTCGAGAAGAAACCGGCGAGCGGCGGCACGCCGGCAATGGCGGCCGTGGCCAGCGCCATCGCGCCGGCAGTGGCCGGCATGTAGCGCGCGAGGCCGCCCATGTTGCGCAGATCCTGCGGATCCTCGTCACGGTGCGTGTGGTGATACGCGTGATGCATGGCGTGAATCACCGAACCCGCGCCCAGAAAGAGCAGCGCCTTGAAGAACGCATGCGTGACCAGATGAAAGACGCCGGCGGTGTACGCCCCCACCCCGACCGCCATGAACATGTAACCGAGCTGCGAGACGGTGGAGTAGGCCAGCACCTTCTTGATGTCCCACTGGCGCAGGGCAATCGTGGCGGCAAACAGCGCCGTCAGCGCGCCCACGGTGGCCACCACCAGCGAAGCCTCCGGTGCACCGGCAAAAATCGGCGCCGCGCGGGCGACGAGGTAGACGCCGGCCGTCACCATGGTGGCGGCATGAATCAGTGCCGACACGGGCGTTGGGCCTGCCATGGCGTCAGGCAACCAGATGTACAGCGGCAGCTGCGCACTCTTGCCCGCGCAGCCGACAAACAGCATGAGCGCGATGGCCAACACGACGGGCGTTCCCGCCATCGGCGTGAGCGCTGCGTGCGCCCCGGCGAAGTCGAGATGCTGCGTGGTGCTCCAGATCAGGAACATGGCCACGAGGAAACCGAAGTCACCCACGCGATTGACCACGAAGGCCTTGTTGCCGGCTTCCACATTGGCGCGCTCGCCGAACCAGAAGCCGATGAGCAGGTAGGACGCGAGCCCCACGCCTTCCCAGCCCACAAACATCACGGCGTAGCTGCCGCCGAGGACCAGCACCAGCATGAAGGCCACAAAGAGGTTGAGATACGCGAAGTAGCGCGCGTAGCCCGGGTCCTCCTTCATGTACCCGATCGAAAACAGATGAATGAGCGAGCCCACGCCGGTAATGACCAGCACCATCAGCATGGAGAGCTGATCGAGCTGGAAACTCCAGTCGATCACCAGATTGCCCACGGGCATCCACTGGCCGAGCGACACAATGGCTGGACCACTCATGCCCACGCGCATGCGCATGAACAGCGCAATGGCGAGAGCGAAGGCGGCGATGATGACACCGGGGCCAATGAGCGTGACGAGCGGATGGCGCGCGGTACTGGGCGCGTCGGCCCCCGGCTCCGCGCGGCGCGTGACGGCGATCAGGCCGTTCGCCACGAAGCCCAGGAGGGGCAGCAGAATGAGCAGGGGCAGCAGGGCAGCAATCATCCGCGGAGCGCCCGGAGCGAGGACAGGTCCACCGTGCCGTAGTGCCGGAAGATGGAGATGATGATGGCGAGCCCGATGGCCGCTTCAGCCGCCGCCACGGTCATGACCATGATCACGAACACCTGACCGGTCACGTTGTGCAGCTTGGCGAACGCCACAAAGCTGAGGTTCACGGCGTTGAGCATGAGCTCTGCGCACATGAACAGGATGATGGCGTTGCGACGGGTCAGCACGCCGACCACGCCAATCGCGAAGAGAATCGCGGAGACGATGAGGGCTTCGGTGATCATGACTGTACCCGCTTCTTGGCCAGCAGCACGGCGCCCACGACGGCCACGAGCAGCACCACGCTCGTCAGCTCGAAGGCCACCAGATAGTCGGTGAAGAGCGACGCGGCCACCGGCGTGACCACGTTGTCCGAGGCCTGTGCCGACTCGAGCCGCGGAAAGCGCTGGCGCTGCACGACGAGCAGGTTGGCCAACAGCGCGAGTCCCACGAACCCGGCCCCGAGTCGCGCACCCAATGAACGCAGGTCGCTGATCTCACTGCGGCCCAGATTGAGCAGCATGACGACGAAGACGAACACCACCATGATCGCGCCGGCGTACACCAGCACCTGAATGGCGCCGACGAAGGGCGCGTCGAGCATGACATACAGGCCGGACAGCGCAAACATCACGTTCACCAGCCACAGCGCCGCCGGCACCGGGTTCTTGCGCGTCACGAACAGCAGCGCCGACGCGATGGCCAGCAGCGCGAACAGGTAGAACTGGAAGGCGAAAAAGCCGCTCATTCGCCCTTCGGGTCTGCAGGGTCCCACAACTCGCTCACCGGATGCGTCTGCGCCGTGAGCCGCTCGAGGTCGTACACGAACGACGCGCGGTCATACTCCGCGTTCTCGTAGTGCCGCCCAACGTGAATGGCCTCTTCCGGGCACACTTCCTGGCAGTAGCCGCAGAAAATGCAGCGGAACTCGTCGATCTCGAAAACGAGCGGATAGCGATTGCCCTGTTCGTCCTCGCCCGGCGTGAGCTTGATGCAGTTGGCGGGGCACACCGTCGGACAGAGGCCGCAGGCCACGCACTTGGCCTTGCCGTCCTCGGTGGTGAGCATGCGATGCGTGCCGCGCCAGCGCGGCGAGAGATCCCATTTGGTCTCCGGATACTGCATGGTGACCTTGTGCGGATCGACCAGATGCTTGAGCGTGGTGGCCATGCCCTTGAGCGTGGCCCGCACATAACTCACCTGATCGAGCGGCCGATTGAGCACCTTGACGCCGATGGCCATCAGTCGCGTCCCTCAGTGAGAGCCGGGGCCGGCGTCTGGACCGCCGGCCGGGGCGCCGTCAGTTGGCGCCGGGTTAGGTCGAGTCCCCGCGCCCGGAGTCGCTCCAGGTCCATGGGCGCCACGCGGGCGCTGGCGGGGCTGATGAGTTTGCCGCGGTCGAGCCAGGCCAACAGCACGGCTATGATGACGACGTTGAGACCCAGCAGCGCGAGGGAGAACATCGGGCCGCGCGCCACGCCGAGCATGTCGAGTGCCAGGGTCGCGCTGGCAATGACCACGATGTAGCCGAGGGCCAACGGCAGCATGATGCTCCAGCCCAGGGACATCAGCTGGTCGTAGCGGAAGCGCGGCAGCGTCCAGCGGATCCACATGAAGAGGAAGATGAAGAAACCGATCTTCCCCACCATCATGGCCAGCGTCGCCAGTGTCTTGGCCACCGTATACGGCGCGACGTTGTCCCACTGCGTGAAGGGCACGTCCCATCCACCGAAGAACAGCGCCGCCGTCAGGCCGCTGACCGTGAGCATGTTGGCGTATTCGGCGATGAAGAACATCGAGAACTTCATGCCGCTGTACTCCGTGTGGTAACCCGCCACGAGTTCCGATTCCGCTTCCGGCAAGTCAAACGGCAGGCGGTTCGTTTCGGCGAACGCCGCCACAAGGAACGTGAACCACGCGACGGTGAGCGACAGCACGTTCCAACCCATCGTGGCCTGCTGCTGCACGATGGCGGTCAGTGAGACGTTGCCGGCAAGCAACAGGACCGGGATGGTGGACATACCCATCGCGATTTCGTACGACACCATCTGCGCGCTGGAACGCAAACCACCCAGCAGAGCGTACTTGTTGTTGGAGGCCCAGCCCGCGAGCACGAGTCCGTACACACCAAGCGACGAAATCGCGAGCGTGAACAGGAATCCCACCGGCAGCGGCGCGATGGCCATGTCCACAAGGCCCCACGGTGTCGGGAGTGGCGCGGCAAACGGAATGACGGCCCAGGTGAGCAGGGCCGGAATGAAGGCCAGTGCCGGAGCGATGATGAAGAGCCACTTGTCCGCGAACGGCGGATTGGTCTCTTCTTTCATGAAGTTCTTGAGGCCGTCGGCCACGGGCTGCAGCAGGCCCCCCGGCCCCACGCGATTGGGGCCGCGGCGATCCTGGAACCAGGCAGCCAGCTTGCGTTCGAGCAGCGTGAGCATGGCCACGGTGCCGAGGTACACCGCAAAGAACACGAGAATCTTGATGATGCTCGCGGCCACAAAGGTGCCGATGGCGTCCGGCGCAGCTTGCGGATTGGCGCGAGGAAACCATGACGCCACATCGAGAGCGGCGAGAAACGGCATGCCACTCACGGTGCCACCCCTGACGTTCCGGCTGCCATGGCGCCCGTTGCTGCGCCAGCCACGCCGGGCATGGGCAGTCCGCGCAGGCCCAGCGCCTCGTAGTTCAGACCGGCGAACGCGGCGTGCACCTGCGTCATGGCACCAAATACTTCGGACGGCAGGTAGAACCGGCCTTCCCCACCCGCGGCCGCCAGCAAGTCGGCCAACACATACCACGTGGGACGCGCCACACCCGGCGCCGTGCGCGCCTGCAGGTAACGCTGCACACGGCCACGCAGATTGGTCAGCGTGCCTTCTTCTTCCATCGTGTTGGCCACCGGCAGCACCACCGCCGCGCGCGCCTCGGCGACCGCCGGCAGCGTGGTGCCCACGTACACGAGTGTCGCCGCGCGGGCGAGCACATCCGTCGGTATGGCCTCAAGACTGTCGCCCACCACGAGCAGCGCGTCACCATCGTTGAGGACTGCGGCGAGCTCAGTCACTTCGGTGAAACCCAGCGCACGGGCGCCCGTGGCGTTGGCGGCGCGTTCCGCACGAAGCGCGAGGTCCGGCGCACCGGGCAGTACGGACTCCTCACCACGCGTGACCGTAAAGCTTCCAACGCCGCCCAACTGCGTGCGCAAACGCTCGAGCAGGAAGAGGGCCTCGTTGGACAGGTTCGGGGACACGTGGACCACCAGACGACGACCACTGAGGGCCTCGGCCGCCAGCGCGATGGCCTGATCCCATTCCGCGATGGCCAGCCCTTGGCCGGATCGCACCAGCGGCTGATCGGCGCGGTCACGGCGGTTGAACTCGCGATAACCCGCGCGGCCCACGTCGCAGAGGAAGTACTGGTTCACGGCCTCATTCGGACGTGGCTTGAAACGCACGATCACGTTGTCGCGTGACTCTGCCACCGCGTTGCAGCCCTGGCTGCAGCCCGTGCACACCGTGGGCGCACGATCCAGCTCCCACGCACGCGCCTTGTTGAGGAAATCCTTGCTGAGCAGCGCACCAACCGGGCACAGATCGATGACGTTTGCCGCCCACGGGTTGGTGAGGTCATGTCCTTCGGCCTTGCCGATGAAAGCGCGGTCGCCGCGCTCGGACACGTTCAGCACCGGCTCCTGCGCCACGTCGCTCATGAAGCGCACGCAGCGTGTGCAGAGAATGCAGCGGTTCTGCACGTACAGGACATCGCCGCCAAAATCCTCCACCGGATTGAAGCGCTTGGGTTCCCGGTAGCGGGAGTCCGCGCGCCCTTCGGCAAAGGTGTAGTCCTGCAGCTCGCACTCACCCGCCTGATCGCAGATGGGGCAGTCGAGCGGATGGTTGATGAGCAGGAACTCGAGCACGCCCTTGCGCGCTTCGAGTGCCTTGGGCGAGTGCACGTGCACAACCTGACCTTCCATCACCGACGTGGCACAGGCCGGCGCCAGCTTGGGCATCTTCTCGACTTCGACGAGGCACATGCGGCACACGCCCGCCACCGGAAGACCCGGGTGGTAGCAATAGTGCGGGATGAGCACACCGGCCGTCTTGGCGGCCTCGAGGATCGACAGACCGTCCGGCACCTGCACCGGCCGGCCTTCAATCGTGAGGTTCACCATCTTCAACTCTGCCATGCGTCCCTCAGGCCGCCGAGGCGCGCAGCGCCGCGGGAACGGTGACCTTCGACGGGTTCGCGGCAATCTTCGCCTCGAACTCGTGGCGGAACTTCTTGAGTCCCGAAATGACCGGCGTCGCGCAGGAATCGCTCAACACGCAGATCGTCTTGCCGCTCATGTTGTCGGCAATGGACAGCAGCGTGTCGAGGTCCTCCATCGTGCCTTCGCCGTCGCGGATACGTTCCATGATGCGCGTGATCCACGCCGTGCCCTCGCGGCACTGTGAGCATTGCGCGCAGCTCTCGTGCGCATAGAAGCGCGTCAGGCGCGCAATCTGTCGCACCATGCACTGCCGATCGTCGAATACGATGGCACCGCCGGAGCCCAACATCGTGCCAGCCGCCACCATGCCTTCGTAGTCCATGATGGCCGCCTCGGCTTCCTCACGCGTGAGGATGGGCACCGACGAACCACCGGGGATGACCGCCTTGATTTCGCGGCCGGGCAGCGGCCCGCCACAGAGATCGTACAGGAACTCCTTGAACGGGAACCCCAGCGCGACTTCGTAGTTGCCCGGGCGCGTGATGTTGCCGCAGACCGAGAACAACTTGGTGCCGATGCTCTTGGGGTTGTCCGGACGACCGAACTGCTTGTACCACTCTGCCCCGTTCTTGATGATATACGGGACCGTGGTGAGCGTTTCCACGTTGTTGATGGTGGTGGGCTTGCCGAACAGGCCCGCCACCGCCGGGAAGGGCGGCTTGATGCGTGGATTGCCGCGACGCCCCTCCAGCGAGTTCATGAGCGCCGTTTCCTCGCCGCAGATATAAGCCCCGGCCCCGCGATGCACGTGCACATCCACACGCTTGCCGCTGCCCATGGCGTTGGCACCGAGAATGCCGGCGGCATACGCCTCCTCCACCGCTGCACACACGCGCGCATAGGGCTCGGTGAACTCGCCGCGGATGTAGATGTACGCCGTCTCGGCATAAATGGCGTGCGCGCCGAGCGCGACACCCTCCACCAGGCCGTGCGGCGTCCAGCGCATGATCTCGCGATCCTTGAACGTGCCGGGCTCCGACTCATCGGCATTGCAGCACAGGTAGTGCGTCTTGCCGTCGGGTTTCATGAATGACCACTTCATGCCCGTTGGGAATCCGGCGCCGCCGCGACCGCGCAGCCCCGAATCCTTGACCACGTTCTGGATGTCCTGCGGGTCCATGGCCAGCGCCTTCTGCAGCGCTTCATACCCACCACGTGCCCGCCAACCGGCCAGCGTGCGCGCCTCGGCATCGCCGAAGTAGCGCGACAGCACCGGTGTTTCGCGGGGATGCGAAGGATGCGGATAACCCATTACTTCAGCTCCGACAGAATGCGCGGCACCGACTCGGGCGTCACCGACTCGATGAAGTCGTTGTTGATCATGACGGGCGTGGCAAAGCCACAGGCGCCAAGACACTCCACCTCGATGACCGTGTACCGGCCGTCGGCGCTGGTCAGTCCGAGATCGCCGCAGCCGGTGTGTTCGAGGAAGCTCTTCACCACATCTTCCGCGCCGCACACGTTGCACGGCGTGGTGGTGCACACCTGGATGAAGTGCTTCCCCACCGGATGCTGGTGGTACATGGTGTAAAAGCTCACCACGCCCTTGATGTAGGCCGGCGTGAGCTCGAGCACACGGGCCACTTCCTCGATGCCCTGCTCGCTCACCCAACCGCGGGCATCCTGCAGCATCCACAGCGCGGGCAGCAGCGCCGCCTGTTTGGTGGGATAGCGCGAGAGAATCTTGTCGAGCTCTGCACGCGCGGCACCGACAAAGACCGGCTCGTGCGGTTCGTCGTGATGATGGCCATGCGGTGGAGCCGACACGATGGCGCCGCCACTTGCCGATGGACCGTGACTCATCGGTCGATCTCTCCCATGACGATATCGATGCTCGCGTTGATCGCGATCACGTCAGACAGCAGGTGTCCCTCGACCATCTGCGGGATGGCCGAGAGATTCACGAACGACGGCGGGCGGATGCGCCAGCGTACCGGCTTGCTCGTTCCATCGCTCACGAAGTAGTAGCCCTTCTCGCCCTTGGGGCTTTCGACCGCCACATAGCACTCGCCGACGGGTGGACGCGGGCCTTCCATCACCAGCTTGAAGTGATGGATCATCGATTCCATCTCGCTCGTCGCCTTGTGCTTGGGCGGCAGGATGAGACGCGGGTCGTCGATGTTGATGGGGCCACCTGGCAGACGCTGCAGGGCCTGCTCCAGAATGCGCACACTCTGCCGCATCTCTTCCACGCGCACGAGGAAGCGATCGTAGACGTCGCCCTGCGTGCCGACGGGTACGTCGAAGTCGTAGGTCTCGTAGTCGAGATACGGGAAGTCCTTGCGCACATCGTAGGCCACACCCGACGCGCGCAGCATGGGGCCGGAGAGCCCCGCGTTCACCGCCTCCTGCGCACTCATGGCGCCAAGGCCCACGGTCCGACCGGCCCAGATGGCGTTCGTCTCGAGCATGCCCACCGACTCCTCGAGGGTCTTGGGGAACCCCTTGAGGAAAGCGCGCAGGCCGTCGAGCCAGCCATCAGGCAGGTCGGCGGCCATGCCACCCACGCGCGTGGCGGTGGTGGTCAGACGCGCGCCCACCCAGCCCTCGAGCAGGTTGTAAATGTTCTCGCGTTCCTGGTACAGCCACAGGAACGGCGTGAACGCGCCGATGTCCACCGAGGTCGTACCCAGCCACACCAGGTGCGACATGATGCGGGAGAGCTCCATGAGGATGACACGCAGCACTTTCGTACGCTCTGTCATGCCCACGCCGAAGAGCCGCTCCGCACCCAGCACGAACGCCACGTTGTTGCCCGGCGAGTTGAGATAATCCTCGCGGTCGGTCCACGGGATGATCTGGTTGTACTGGCGGTACTCGCCGATCTTCTCAAAGCCGCAGTGCAGATAGCCGATGTGCGGAATGCACCGCACGACGGTTTCGCCATCGAGCTCGAGCACCAGACGCAACACGCCGTGCGTCGCCGGGTGCTGCGGCCCGATGTTGATGAGCATGTGATCGGCGTCGAACTCGGGCTCTCCGCCAAGGGGAGCGAGCGCGGTGCCGGCGCCTTCACGCGCCACGGCTGCCCCGCCCTGGGCCACCAGTGGCGCGCGCAGCGGCACACCCTGCGCGTCGAGTCCACTTGTGCCAAGCGCCACTTCGATGGTGCGACGCGCGCTCATTCGCCCTCCACCAGCGGCTGGGTGGCCGACTGCTCGCGAAGGCGACGCTTCATGTCTTCAGGCAGCGAGTCGAAGGCCTCGGCGATGCTCAGTTCTTCCATGGAGTAGCGCGCTTCCGGTTCGGCGGCCAGCGCCTGCTTGAGCTGTTCAGAGCGAGAGAAGCGTCCGCGCAGCGGGAAATCCTTGCGCAGCGGATGGCCTTCCCGGTACTGCTCCCACATGAGAATGCGCCGCATGTCCGGATGGCCCTCGAAGCGGATGCCGAACATGTCAAAGCACTCGCGCTCCAGCCAGTTGGCGCCGGTATAGATGTCCATGACGCTCGGCACCTCGAGCGGCGTGCCGGGCTCGAGTTCCACCTTGAGGCGCAGAAAGCGCCGGTGACCCAGGGCGCGCAGATGCCACACGACCTCGAGCGGGCGTCCGCCGCCGCGGTACTCCACGGCGGTGACATCCACGAGATAGTCATAGCGTTCGCTGGGCTCGTCGTGCAGCCAGCGCACCACCGCGTGGAGGGCCTCGCGTGTCACGTAGACGATGGTCTCACCCCAGATCACCTCAACGCGCGTGATCGCCGACCCGAAGCGGGCCGCCAGCACGGCGGCGGTCGGATTGGCCGGCGCGCCGGTGCGTGGAATGTTGACCGGCGTGATGGGCGAGCCGTTGGCGTCGGCCGCAACGGCTGCCATGACCGGCGACGTGCTGCTCACGTCGTTTCCCGGAACCGGAGTCGTCATGGCGCGGAACGGGTCTGGTGCACCGAGTTGCCGAACGGCTCCGACAACTCGTCGATGCGCGAGGGCGGAATGTAGAGCTGGCTGGACGGATCCGGCTCGATTTCCACGTGACGTGTGCTGTCCTTGAGACGCTCCGTCATCACCTTCTTCTGCAGCATGATGATGGCGTGCATGAGCGCTTCCGGCCTTGGCGGGCAACCCGGCACGTAGACGTCCACCGGAATGATGGTGTCGATGCCCTGCACCACGGCGTAGTTGTCGAACATGCCGCCCGTCGAGGCGCAGGCGCCCATGGAGATGACCCACTTGGGCTGCGGCATCTGCTGATAGATGCGACGCAGCACGGGGGCCAGCTTGAGCGGCACGCGACCGGCGCAGAGCAGCACGTCGGCCTGACGCGGCGAGTAGCTCAGGCGCTCCATGCCGAAGCGCGAGAGGTCGAACCGGCTGGCAGCCGTGGCCATGAACTCGATGGCGCAGCAGGCGGTGCCGAAGGGCATGGGCCAGAGTGAGCCGGCCCGCGCCCAGTTGACGAGGAAGTCGAGCCGCGTCGTGACCCAGCCGTCCTGCGAGCCGGGGTCCATCTGCACGAGGCGGCGATCCGTGGCCTGGGTCAGTCCCACGTCAGCGCTCCCTTCTTCCACACGTAGATGAAGCCCACCACGAGGATGAGCGCGAACACCAGCATTTCCCCGAGACCGAAGAACGACAGCTGCCCGGTCGGGCACACACCGTTGACGAGCGGCACCTGACAGGAGAGCTGACGGTAGTGCACGCCCCACGGGATCATGAACACCGTCTCGATGTCGAACACGATGAAGAGCATCGCGACGAGATAGAACTTCACCGAGAAGCGATCCCGGGCATCACCAAGGGGGCTGATACCGGACTCGTAGGGCTGGGATTTGACCGGTGTGGGCTGCGCCTTGGTCGTCAGGTGGCTGATGCCGAGGATCAGCACCGCGTTCAGGATGACGAAGCCAAGCAGCAGCAGGACCGGCAGATAGGATCGGAGCATCAGGCAGCAGCGGAGATGCGTCGCACGTTCACGCTCTTCGGATCGTCCCGAAGTTCGTGAAAGAATTCACAAAGGATCTGGAAGAAGCTATGCGCCGGACCGGCCGCACTCAACAGCACACAAAGATGTTTTTGTGCGAAGTAACCTGCAAACACGGATTCGCACGGACCGGCTCGCTCGGCCCGTCTCCAAACTGAGCGCGGATGCCGATAATGGGGGCCGCCTTGTCGTCGCAGACTTTGGCGCCAAACACGACAGGTCCCTAAGTTACCGCGCCGGGCCCTCGGGCCCGTCGTTGCTCATCTCGGAGTTGGACCGAACGGTCCAAAGGCTTGCTCACCTTCAGCTCATTTCGCCACATGGGGCTCTGCTCTGACCGCTGGATCACGCGCATGGCGCGCGAGCATGGCATGATTGAACCGTTCGAAGACCGCCAGGTGCGCCAGGGCGTCATCTCCTACGGCGTCAGCTCCTACGGCTACGACATGCGGGTGGCATCCGAGTATCGGATCTTCACCAATGCGCTGAGCTCCATCGTCGACCCCAAGCACTTCGACCCCAAGAGCTTCGTGGAGTTCGAGGGCGATGTATGCATCGTCCCGCCCAACTCCTTCGCGCTCGCGCGCAGCGTTGAGTACTTCCGCATTCCGCGCAACGTGCTCACCCTCACCGTGGGCAAGAGCACCTACGCGCGCTGCGGCATCATCACCAACGTCACGCCCTTCGAGCCTGAGTGGGAAGGGTATGTGACGCTCGAGATTTCGAACACGACGCCGCTGCCGGCCAAGATCTACTCGAACGAGGGAATCGCCCAGGTGGTCTTCTTCACCGGCGACGAGGATCCCGAGGTCAGCTACGGCGACAAGAAGGGCAAGTACCAGGGCCAGCACGGAGTGACCCTGCCCCGGATCTGAGTCGTGAAGGTGCTGCGGGTGCTCCGCCTGTTCGACTTGCGCCGTGATCAGCGCGAGCCGGACGCCATCCACGAGGCCATCGCGGCGGGCGTACAGGTCGCGGGCACCAACCTCTGGGTGCTCATCTTCGCCATCTTCGTGGCGTCGGTGGGACTGAATGTGAACTCCACGGCGGTCATCATCGGCGCGATGCTCATCTCGCCGTTGATGGGCCCCATCGTCGCCATCGGCTACGGCGCCGGGGTGAACGACTTCGCGCTCATCAAGCGCGCGCTGCGTACGCTGGGCCTGTTCGTCTTCATCAGCCTCGCCACGGCCACGTTGTATTTCGCCGTCAGTCCGCTGTCGCAGGCCCAGTCTGAATTGCTGGCCCGCACCAGTCCCACGTTGTGGGACGTGCTCATTGCCTTCTTTGGAGGCGCCGCCGGCATTGTTGCCCTCACGCGCCGCGACGTCTCCAACGTGGTGCCCGGTGTGGCCATTGCCACCGCGCTCATGCCGCCCCTCTGTACTGCCGGCTTCGGTCTCGCGTCACGCAACCTGAGCTACTTTGGCGGCGCGTTCTACCTGTTCTCCATCAACGCGGTGTTCATCGCGTTCGCGACCCTGTCGGTGGTGAAGGTGCTGCGCCTGCCTTCGCGTGGTGTCGTGGATGAAGCGGTACGTCGACGCACCCGCCTCGCCATAGGCGTCGCCGTGACGGCCATGCTGGTTCCCAGCACCTGGCTGGCCTACCGTCTCGTGCAGCAGGAGTTCTTTGCGGCCGCCGCCGGCCGTCTCGTGCGTGAACTCTCTGCGAATCAGTCCATCGTGCTGCTGGCCAGTGATGTCGATGCGGGCCGCCGCACGCTCTCACTGACGCTGGGGGGGACGCCGCCACCAGACGACTTCGCCGAGCAGTTGGCGGCGCGGCTCTCGGGGCCAACCTCCGGGGCCGCCACCGTGCGGATTCGGCAGGTGGGTGGCGATCAGCTCGACGTGGCCTCATTGCGTCGCGACTTGCAGCGTGACCTGCAGCGCGACCTGTTCAGCAGCACGACACAAGAATTGCAGCAGCGGGTCCGTGAGCTGCAGCTCGAGGCGTCCACAACGCGCACGGCGCAGATCGCGCGCGCGCAGTTGCTCACCGAACTCCAGGCGGAGTTCCCGGAAGCCGTGTCGGTGACCGTGGCGCAGGGCGACCAACGCACACCGGGCGATTCGCTGTCGGCACCAGTGCTCGTGGTGCATATGCAGGTGTCGCGCGCGGTAACCGCCACCGATGAACGCCGCCTGCGGGCGCGGCTCACGTCGCGTTTCGCTCCGACGCGCGTGGAACTTGTGATCACGCGGCAGCGCTGAGCGAGCGCGTCGAACAAGTGCGACAAACGCCGGCGCTGGCTGACTGCGCGAACCAGCTGCGCTAACTCCCGGCGTAGATGTACCGGCAGCCGCGATCCTGGGCCTGCTGCAGCGTCACCACCATCGACGGCACGACCTCCACACCCGGCAGCAGCGTGGCGCGCACGCGCTCGGCAAAGGCGTTGCGCGCCGCCGTGTCGTCGCGCTGCGCGGCCGGCAGAAATCGCTGGCCCGAGGCACGAATGGAGTTGCCGCAGGCCAGCAGAATCACCCCGCGCTCTGCGAGACTGCTGATCAGCGCGCGCTGCGGGTTGCTGCGACCTGGCGCGCCCATCACCTCGCCGATGCTGCCCTGCTCCGCCCACAGGGCGTCGCCGAAGAACCAGCCGATGGAGCGGCCATTGAGGCCCACCACCACACTGCAGTCGTGTTCCGCGATGCCGTAGCTGCTGCGTTGGGTGTCGAGATAGGTCTGCGCCCAACGCAGCGCGAGGCCTTCGGTGGGCAGGTGGGAATGAAACACCACGCGATGTGACCCGCGCAGCCGCGAAATCCAGGGATCGTCGCGGAGCGCGTTGGCCTGCGGCTGCGCAGGAACGGACGCTCCGGCTCGCGTACTGCCAAGGCCCAGCGCCGCGCAGAGCGCGGTGAAGCGCGCAAGAAAATCCCGTCGGTCACGCATGGGTCGCTCTCCGGTCGGCGGTGGGGCGGAAATGGAACGATAACGGGTCAGCGGGCCGTGGGCTCGGGCTGTACGCGCCGTGGCAAGAGGGGGCGTGGTGCGGGCAGGCGCGCTCCCGCAGCCTCCGCCGCCGTGGTGGGATAGGCAACATCCGAGGGGGCATCACCCATTGGCCAGTCGCGTTCCTTGCCGGGATGATCCTGCCGGAGCTGCGTCAGTACGTAGGCCGCGATGTCCGCGGCTTCCTGATCGCTGAGCGTATCCGACTTGTCGTAGGGCATGTTGTGCCGGAGGAACGTGGCCAGCGTGTATTGCCGAGCCATGCCTGCTCCCACGGAGTAGCTGTCGGCCCCCCACACTGCCGGAGCCACGGCAATCACGCCCTCTCCATTCGCACCGTAGCAGCGTGCGCACTGCGCCGCGTATGCGCGCTGGCCCTCATCGACCCGACCGGCCAGCGTCACCGGCTCGAGAGCCGGGGGGCGCGGCTGATCGTTGAGCGTGGCCATGTAGGCCACCATGTCGCGCATGTCCCGTCCGTCTTCGGCAATCATCTGTCCGGCGAGACTGCGCGCGATGCACTCGTTGATGCGCCGCTCAATGGACTCCGCGACGCCGGGTCGTGCGCGATACTGCGGGTAGCGCGCGAGGGTGCCGAGCCAGGGAAGCGCCTCGGGGCGCGTGCCTTTGTCGAGATGGCAGCTGGTGCAGCGCAGCAGGTTGCCGCTGTGCGTGGGCAACGAATCACGAAAGGCGTTGAGCAACGCGAGGCCACGCTCGGCGTTCGCCGCTGTGCTGCGCGCCCTGTCAGCCCCGGAGCCACAGCCAGACGCCGCAAGACTCAGGACGATACCCAGTGCCGCTCCAAGTGAGCGAATGCCTGCTCCCCAGCGAACCGTGTGCATGCTGAAAGCAAAATCACAGAGCAGCTGACGACAATGGCTGCCAATGCACAGCGCATCGGCAGCCATCGGTCGGTTCTTCACGCCGCGTAGGCGGCAGCGTGTGACGAGCCGTCAGCCCGCTCCACCCGAGACGGCTCGCGGCTCCTGCCGCTTGGCACTGGCCACGAGGTAGTCACGGTTCATCCGCTTGATCACGTCGATGCTGATCTCCTTCGGGCAGGCTTCCTGGCACTCGCCCGCCAGGGTGCAGTGACCGAAGCCCTCGAGATCCATCTGCTCCACCATGGCCAGCACGCGCTTCTCGCGCTCCGGCTGTCCCTGCGGCAAAAGACCCAGATGGGTGATCTTTGCGCCGGTGAACAGCGACGCCGAGGCGTTCGGGCAGGCGGCCACGCAGGCGCCGCAGCCAATGCAGGCTGCCGCGTCCATGGCTTCCTCCACGACATCCTTGCCGATGAGGATCTCGTTGGCGTCACGTGCACCACCCGTGCTCGCCGAGATGTATCCGCCGGCCTGGATGATGCGATCAAACGCGCCCCGATTGACCACGAGGTCCTTCACGATGGGGAACGGCGACGCGCGCCACGGCTCCACCGTGATGATGTCCCCGTCCTTGAAGGCCCGCATGTGCAGCTGACAGGTCGCGGCGCCCTTCCACGGACCGTGCGCCTGACCATTGATCATCATCGCGCACGAACCGCAGATGCCCTCGCGGCAGTCATGCGCGAAGGCCACCGGCTCCTTGCCGGTTTCGGTGAGCTGCTCGTTGAGCATGTCGAACATCTCGAGGAACGACATGTCCGGGCTCACGCCCTCGAGGACATAGGTCTCGAGCTTGCCGGGCGCCTGCGCAGCCGGTTGGCGCCACACGTTGAGCGTGATCTTCATTACTTGTAGCTCCGCGTGGAAAGCTTCACGTTCTCGTACTCCAGCGGTTCCTTGTTGAGGATCGGGTCCTTGCCTTCGCCCGCATACTCCCAGGCCGCCACGTACGCGAACTCGTCGTCGTTGCGCTTGGCTTCGCCCTCTTCCTGATACTCCGTGCGGAAGTGTCCGCCGCAGGACTCCTCGCGGTGCAGCGCGTCGCGGCACATCAGCTCACCGAGCTCGATGAAGTCGGCCACGCGTCCCGCCTTCTCCAGCGACTGGTTGAGCGACTCGGCGCTGCCCGGCACGTTCAGGTTCTGCCAGTACTCTTCCTTGAGCGTTTGAATGAGCCCGATGGCCTTGGTGAGGCCTTCGCGATCACGCGCCATGCCGCAGTACTCCCACATGATCTTGCCGAGCTCCTTGTGGAAGGAGTCCACCGTGCGCTTCCCGTTCATGCCCAGGAACTGGGCCTGACGCGCACGCACCGCTTCCTCCGCCGCGCGGAACTCCGCGTGCGAGGTGTCCACCGGCTCGAGCTTGGTGCTGGCCACGTAGTCGCCGATGGTGTACGGCAGCACGAAGTAGCCGTCGGCGAGACCCTGCATGAGCGCCGACGCGCCGAGGCGATTGGCGCCGTGGTCGGAGAAGTTGGCTTCGCCGGCCACGTGCAGGCCGGGGATGGTGCTCATGAGGTTGTAGTCCACCCACAGGCCGCCCATGGTGTAGTGCACGGCCGGGTAGATGCGCATCGGCTGCTTGTACGGATTCTCGTCCGTGATGCGCTGATACATGTCGAACAGATTGCCGTAGCGCTCGGCAATGGTCTTTTCGCCCAGACGCTTGATGGAATCGGCGAAGTCGAGATACACGCCAAGGCCACCCGGGCCCACGCCACGGCCATCGTCGCAGGCTTCCTTGGCGGCGCGCGACGCGATGTCACGCGGCGCGAGGTTGCCGAAGCTCGGATACTTGCGCTCGAGGTAGTAGTCGCGCTCTGAATCGGGAATCTGCGCCGGCGGCCGCGTGTCGCCCTTCTTCTTGGGCACCCAGATGCGTCCGTCGTTGCGCAGCGACTCCGACATCAGCGTCAGCTTCGACTGATGCTCGCCGTGCACCGGAATGCACGTGGGGTGAATCTGCGTGTAGCAGGGATTGGCGAAGGCCGCGCCCTTCTTGTGCGCACGCCACGAGGCCGTGACGTTGGAGTACTTGGCATTGGTGCTCAGGAAGAACACGTTGCCGTAGCCGCCGGTGGCCAGCACCACCGCATCGGCGGCGTGCGAGGTGATCTTGCCCGTCAGCAGGTTGCGCGTGACGATGCCGCGCGCGTGGCCGTTGATGACCACCACCTCGAGCATCTCCTCGAAGGTGTGCATCTGCACCTTCTTGAGGCCGATCTGCCGCTCGAGGGCCTGATAGGCGCCCAGCAGCAGCTGCTGGCCCGTCTGGCCGCGGGCGTAGAAGGTGCGGGACACCTGCGCACCACCGAACGAGCGGTTGGCCAGCAGCCCGCCGTACTCACGCGCAAAGGGCACGCCCTGCGCCACGCACTGGTCGATGATGTTCACCGACACCTGCGCGAGGCGATAGACGTTGGCCTCGCGGGCGCGGAAGTCGCCGCCCTTGATGGTGTCGTAGAACAGGCGCTTGATGGAGTCGCCGTCGTTCTGGTAGTTCTTGGCGGCGTTGATGCCGCCCTGCGCCGCAATCGAGTGCGCGCGACGCGGCGAGTCGTGGTACACGAAGCAGGACACGTTGTAGCCCAGCTCCGCCATCGTGGCGGCCGCCGAGGCGCCCGCGAGACCGGCGCCGACGACGATCACGGAATGCTTCCGCTTGTTGGCCGGGTTCACCAGCTTCATTTCGAAGCGGTGCTTGTCCCACTTCTGCTCCAGCGGACCGGAGGGAATCTTGGAATTCAGGTCGAGCATGTCAGTGCGTCTCCGCCGCGGCCGTGTGCGAGTCCGCAGCGCCTTCCACCAGCGCCGGGGCTTCCGGGAACATGCCGGCCAGCGTGGCCAGCGGAATGATGGCAAAGCCGCCGGCCACGATGATGGCCAACAGCAGCGCGACGCGGCGCTTGAGCGGTGACGAGGAGGGGCGCGCGACACCGAGCGTGCGCAGCACCGCCCAGCCGCCGTGATACAGGTGCAGCCCCAGCGCCGCCATGGCCAGCAGGTAGAAACCCGCCACCAGCGGGCTGGCGAGTCCGAGGCGCAGGTTGTTGTACGGGTCGAGATGCGTGAACTGCGGATGCACCGTCCCCAGCGTCATGTGCAGGATGTGAAACACGATGAACACCAGCAGCAGCACACCGCCCCAGCGAATCGTCTTCGCGGCAAGCGTGGTGACCTGCGGGTTCTTGACGGCGTACCCCTGAGGCCGGGCGGCCCGCGACTGCATGGTCAGCTGGTACGCGGCCAGCGCGTGCAGCGCCACCGCGGCCAGCAGCCCCAGGCGCACGGCCCAGAGCAATGGCATGCTCGTGCGCAGCAGGAGCGCGTAGTCGTGCATCGCCCCCTGCCCCTTGAACATCAGGAAGTTGCCGGACATGTGGCCGAGCACGAAGAGGATGCCGACGATCCCCGTCACGGCCATCACGATCTTCTTGCCGATCGTGCTCTGCCAGAAACGCGTGAGTGCGTACATAAGCGGGATGTGATGAAGAAACCGGCGCCGGCACCGAAGTGCGGGCGCCGGTTCACCGGATCAGAGAGAGAGCGCAGCCATGGGTTCGCGCACCGCCTGCGCGGACTTCTCGAGCGCAGCGCGCTCGTCGGCGGTGAGCTCGATCTCGAGCACCTTCTCGAGTCCGTTGCGACCAAGCTTGCAGGGCACGCCAAGGAACAGGCCCGACATGCCGTACTCGCCTTCCAGCCACGCGGCGCAGGGCAGGATGCGCTTGCGGTCGTGCACGATGGCCTCGACCATCTCCACCGCACCCGACGACGGCGCGTAGTACGCTGAACCCGTCTTGAGGTACTTCACGATTTCGGCACCGCCGTCACGCGCCCGCTGTACGATGGCCGCGAGCTGCTCCTCACCCATCAGCTGACGGATGGGGATGCCGCTGATCGTGGTGTACGACACCAGCGGAACCATTGTGTCGCCGTGACCGCCCAGCACCATGGCCTGGATGTCGCGCACCGACACGTCGAGCGCCTCGGCGATGAACGAACGGTAGCGCGCCGTGTCCAGCACGCCCGCCATGCCGATCACCCGCTCACGCGGGAAGCCCGTCACGTGCTTGGCGACATAGCACATCACGTCGAGCGGGTTCGACACCACGATGATGATGGCGTTCGGCGACGTGGCCTTGATCTGCTCCGACACCGACTTCACGATGCCGGCGTTCGTGTTCAGCAGGTCGTCACGCGACATGCCCGGCTTGCGCGCGATGCCGGCCGTGATGACCACGATGTCCGAGCCCGCCGTTTCCTCGTAGCCATTGGTGCCGATGACCCGGGTGTCGAAGCCTTCCACCGGCGCCGATTCCCACTGGTCGAGGCCTTTCCCCTGCGGGATGCCCTCGACCACGTCCACCATCACCACCGTGCGACCGAGCGACTTCTCGGCGATGCGCTGCGCCGTCGTGGCGCCCACGTTGCCCGCGCCAACGACCGTGATCTTGTTGACCATGTTCTGCCGGATCTCCGAACGGCTCTCGAAGCGAAAACCTGCGCTGTGAAGGATCTGATCCGCGCGGGGCGACGACCGAAAACTCCTTAGCCGGTTACTCGGCCCCGCGTGTCCAGTAGGAGTGTCGTGTGCTCAACTTAGAGTGTGTCCACGCACCGAGCAACACGCGACTGGGACTAACCGCCGACCTGACTGAGCGCCTTCAATCCGCCGACGCGCATTTGCAGCAGCTCGTGCGCCAGCGGTTTCTCCGCCAGCGCCTTGGCAAACAGCGGTGCCAGGGGCTCGCCGCGGCGCAGGGCGTCGCGCAGCAGCACTTCGTGGTCACCGAACAGGCAGGTTCGCAGGCGGCCGTCTGCGGTGAGTCGCACCCGGTTGCAGCGCTCGCAGTACGTGTGCGTCATGGGAGTGATGACGCCCACGCTGCCAGGCGCTCCGGCGTAGCGGTGATACACGGCCGGTCCATTGCCGCGCGCGGGCCCGGCAAACGGCTCCAGCGGCCCCTGGGCCGCAAGCCGCGCCAGAATCTCGGCCGAGGGCACGACGTGGTCCCAGGTGAGCTCGCGCAACTCACCAACCGGCATGAGCTCGATGAAGCGCACATGCCACGGATGCTCCCGGGTGAGCGCGGCAAAGTCACCGACCTCATCGTCATTGATGCCCCGCATGACCACGACATTGATCTTGATGGGGGCAAGTCCAGCCGACTCGGCCGCACTGGCTGCGCGCACCAGATCAAAGCCCAGATCCCGGCGCGCAATCTCCACCACTCGCTCGGGCCGCAGGGAATCGGCGCTGATGTTCACGCGGTCGAGGCCGGCCGCGGCCAGCGCCGGCGCCAGTTCCGGCAGGCGCACGCCATTGGTGGACAGCGCGATGTCTTCGATGCCGGGCACCGCGCGCAGCTGCGCCACCAGTTCGGCCAGATCGGGGCGGATGGTGGGTTCGCCACCGGTGATGCGGAGGCGGCGCAGCCCAAGCGGCGCCAGCTCACGCACGATGGCCGTGATTTCTTCGTAACGCAGAATGTCCTGCTTGGGCAACCACGGCAGCCCTTCGAGCGGCATGCAGTAGCGGCACCGGAAGTTGCAGCGATCGGTGACGGAGATGCGCAGATACTCGATGCGACGACCGTGCTGATCCTGCATCAGGCGCTCACACGCGCGGCCGTGGGATCCACCCACGTCCAGTCGCCTTCCACGTAGTGCTCGCGCTTCCAGATCGGCACACGCTGCTTGAGCGTTTCGATGATGCGACGCGCCCCATCACAGGCTGGCCCCCGATGGGCATGCGCCGCCACGATGGCCACGCTGACGTCACCCAGTGCCAAGGTGCCGATGCGATGCTCCACACACACCCGCAGGCCCGGTGTGTCGGCGCAGGCTTCGGCTGCCACGGCGGCAAGCTCCGATGCCGCCATGGCTTCGTAGGCCTCGTACTCCATGCCGGTCACGCGCCGCCCATCGTTCACGTCGCGCACCGTGCCCAGAAAAATGGACACCGCGCCAACGCCGTCGTGCTGGGCCCGTGCGATCAGCGCGGACAGATCAATGGGCGCCGTGACGATGGCGCTATGCAGCACGCCGCTGGGTAGCACGCCGCTGGGTAGCACGCCGCTCTTCTGCACGCCGCCGACCTCAGCCACCGGCAACGGGCGGAATAACCGCCACCTCATCCTGCGGGTTGATCATCGTCTCAGCGCCCACCCACTGCCGGTTGACCGCCACCAACGGCGTGGCCGGCAGACGCTCGCCACCGGGAAGACCGCGCATGGCCTCCACCAGCGAGGCGACCGGCAAGGGCGCGGACACGGGGACCTCGAGTCGGCGCGAACCGAAGGCGTCGGCGTAGGACGCGAAGAGAAGAACCGGAACGCTCATGATACAAACAAGATAGCGCGTGGACGCGAAGGGAGTTCCCGAAGGCAGGGTCCGGGAACAACAACGCCCTGCACCGCGAAGACGATGCAGGGCGTGCGAAGCGGGACGGCTCAGCTGTCGTGCAGATCGTCGCCGTCGTCTTCGAGCATGGAGGCGTCTACACCGGCCACCATGGCGCGCAGTTCCTTGCTGGGCTTGAACACCGGTACCGGACGCGCGGACACTTCGACTGGCGAACCCGTGCGCGGGTTGCGCGCCATGCGTGTCTTGCGCTGCCGGATCTTGAAGGTGCCGAACCCGCGCACCTCAATGTTCTTCTGCTCCTGCAACGCTTCCTTGATCGCATCGAGGAAGGCGTCGACGACGCGCGCACAGTCCTTCTTGGAGATGGTCGGTCCGGCGGTCCGGGCAATGCGAGCCGTGACGTTCTCGACCAGGTCGGCTTTGGTCATGAGGCGGGCGTGGAGAATCAGGGCAGAAACGCGGCGAGCACCCAGCAGTCGCTGTGTGCCCGCGAAGCGAACGTATGGCCTTAGTGCTTATCAGTCAAGCGTTTGGACCATCTCACCCACGACGATTTCTCAGGGCAGTCAGAAACTGGTCGAACAGGGGAACCGCATCGTGCGGGCCCGGCGCGGCCTCCGGGTGGTACTGGACCCCGAAGATTGGCAGGCTGCGGTGCTTGAGTCCCTCAACAGTCTGATCGTTGAGGTTGATGTGGGTCACCGCCAGCTCTGGAGCCCCTTCCACGCCATCAGGCGACCCCGCCACGGCAAACCCATGGTTCTGGGAGGTGATGAGCACCTTGCCCGTCTCCAGGTCCTTGACGGGCTGGTTCCCGCCCCGGTGTCCGTAGGGCATTTTGACCGTGTGGCCCCCAAACGTGAGGCCCAGCAGCTGGTGCCCGAGGCAGATGCCAAAAATGGGCAGCTTCTGCTCAGCCAGCGCCCGGATCGTGGGCGGCGCGTACGTCACCGCCGCCGGATCGCCGGGGCCGTTTGAGAGAAATACGCCATCGGGGTTCATGGCCAGCACGGCGTCGGCCGACGTCTCCGACGGTACCACCGTGACCCGGATGCCATGGGCATCGAACAGGCGCAGGATGTTGCGCTTGATGCCGTAGTCGAACGCCACCACGTGATAGGGGGCTTCCGAATGGCCGAACGGATACGGCTCCCGGGTGGAGACCACCGTGGCCAGATCGAGCCCTTCCATGCTCGGACAGGCGTCGAGGGCTGCCAGCGCCTCGCGGGTGGGTGTCTCACCGGCCGCAATGACGCCGCGCATGACACCCGCGCTGCGCAGGTGCTTGGTGAGGCGACGCGTGTCCACCTCGGTCAGCGCCGGCACGTTGCCGGCTTCCAACCAGTCACGCAAACTGCCGGTGGCGCGCCAGTTGGAGTACGTGGGCGAGAGCTCTCGGCAGACAACGCCCGCCACCTGTGGCTGCGCCGACTCCGGGTCTTCGGCGTTGACGCCGTAATTGCCGATCTGCGGCGCCGTCATGACCACGATCTGTCCGCGGTACGAAGGGTCCGTGAAGACCTCCTGGTACCCGGACATGTTGGTGGTGAACACCACTTCGGCCACGGACGGCGCCGTGGGACCGACCAATCGGCCGGAAAAAAGGGTTCCGTCCTCGAGGAGGAGGAACCCCTTGGGCAGCGACGTGATCACCGGCGTTACGGCTGCGGCGGTGTGGTCGGCTGGCCCGCCGGCTGGCCGGCTGGCTGCGTCAGGGGCGACGCGGGCGCGGCACCACTTGCCGGAGCCGACGGAGCGGCCGGCGCTGCGGCCGGTGCGGCCAGCTTGTCGAGCACCGACTTGGGCGCCGCCGAACGCGACGACATCATCTGCAGGATGAACGCGAGGCCCAGGAAAATGCCACCGCACCACCAGCTGGCCTTGGTCAGCAGGTTGCCGGCCTGACGCGTGCCGATGAGGGAGTCCGCCGACGAGCTCGCGCCGCCGAAGCTGGCAGCCAGCCCACCACCCTTGCCCGCCTGCAGGAGCACGGCGGCGGCCAGGACGAAGGCGTCGAGAATGAGGAGGGTCAGCAGAAACGTGTACATGTCGCGGGTGCGCGGGTCGCCGAGGCGACGTCGGTGAAACGAATCGAGGCTCCGGTCGCTGTGCCGGAGCCCCGAAAAATCATCAATCGACGCGGTAGGTGCAAGTGCTTGGCGGCCCATACTTTGGCCGCGTTTGCCAAATGCCACCTCAGGCGCGCACGATGCTGGCCCAACTGTCGGCATCCAGCGAGGCGCCGCCCACCAGCAGCCCATCCACGTCAGGCGCCGCCAGCAGCTGCGCCGCGTTGCCGCGGTTCACACTGCCGCCGTACAGAATCGGGATGCCGGCCGCCACCTTGTCGCCCACCCGTGAGGCCAGCGCCCGGCGCAGCACGCCATGAATCTCGCTTGCGTCATCGGGCGTGGCCGTCCGCCCCGTGCCAATGGCCCATACCGGCTCATAGGCCAGCATGATGGCTGCCACCTGGGCGTCGTCGAGCTCTGCGAGACCGGCCGTGAGTTGGCGCTCCACCACGGCCGCCGTGCGGCCCGCTTCCCGTTCGTCCAGCGTTTCACCCACACAAAGCATGGGGATCAGACGCGCCTGGGCAATGAGCGCCATCTTGCGCGTGGTCATGACGTCGGTTTCGCCAAACACGTGACGCCGCTCGGAGTGACCCACCAGCACCACGCGAGCGCCGATGTCGCGCGCCATCAGCACGGAGTTCTCACCCGTGAAGGCGCCCTGCGCTTCACTGTGCACGTTCTGCACGCCCACCCACAGGTCGGGACGATCCTTGAGTCCGTCCATGACCGTCGTCACGGTCAGCGCCGAGGGAAAGAAGATGACCGTGCGATCGTTCTGCTTGGGTGACTGCGCAAGGAAGCGCTGCAGAAACGCGCGCGCGTCTGTCGGCCCGTGATTGAGCTTCCAGTTGGCCGCGATGACCGGCTTGAGATACATGGCGAGGTGAGAAGCGGGTGGCGGAATATGTGAGGACTGGCTCAGCGCGAATCGAGTGCGCTGACGCCAGGGAGATCCTTGCCTTCGAGAAACTCGAGTGACGCGCCGCCGCCGGTGGACACGTGCGACATCTGCGACTCGAGCCCGGCCTCCGCCACAGCGGCGGCCGAGTCACCGCCACCGATGATGGTGGTGGCGCCATTGGCGGTCGCGGCGGCCATGGCGAGCGCCACCGCGCGGGTGCCGGCATCAAACGGGGGCTTCTCGAACACACCCATCGGTCCGTTCCACAGCACGGTGCGCGCGCCGGTCACCAGCGCGCGATAGGTGTCCGCGCTGGCCGGTCCGATGTCGAACATGGCCTGGCCCGCAGGAATGGCCTGACGCGACACGTGCGACGCGGCGGCGCCGGCGTCCATGGCCGGTGCAATCGTGGCATCCACCGGCAGCACGAGCTTGTCGCCGGCGCGCGACAACAGATCGCGCGCCATGTCGAGACGGTCGGGTTCCACCAGCGAATTGCCGGTCTCGAACCCCATGGCCTTGAAGAACGTGCAGGCCATGGCGCCGCCAATCAGCAGTTTGTCCACCTTGGGCAGCAGCGCCTCCACCACATCGATCTTGCCGCTGATCTTGGATCCGCCCAGAATGGCCACAAAGGGTCGCGCGGGATTGGCGAGCGCGCCGCCCAGATACGCGAGCTCCTTCTCCATGAGCAAACCGGCCACGGCCGGTCGGCAATAGCGCGCCACCCCGGCCGTGCTCGCGTGCGCACGATGCGCGGCGCCAAAGGCGTCGTTCACGTACACGTCACCCAACTCCGCGAGCTGGCGCGAGAGTGCGTCGTCGTTCTTCTCTTCACCAGGCAGGAAGCGCGTATTCTCGAGCAGCAGCACTTCCCCCGCGGCCAGCGCCTTCGTGGCCGCGACGGCCGCCGCGCCCACGGTCTCGCCCAGGAAGTGCACGGGCCGTGGCAGGAGTTCACGCAGGCGTGCGGCGACCGGCGCCAGCGAATACTTCGCCTCCGGCGCGCCCTTCGGACGCCCGAAATGCGCCAGCAGGATCACGCGCGCACCGGCGTCGAGCAACTGCGTGATGGTGGGCAGGGCGGCCGTAATGCGCGTGTCATCGCTCACCCGCCCGGCGTCATCGAGCGGCACGTTGAAATCGACGCGCACGAGGGCACGCTTGCCCTGCAGCTCGGCGGGGGTGAGATCGCGAATGGTTTTGGTAGCGGTGGACATCGTATTTCCTGCAACCGTGCGTGAAGGCGGAATCCGAAACAGCTCACGCAGAGGCGCGGAGGAAGAAGAGGTCGCAGAGAAGTGTGCCCTACACTCTGCGTTCTCTCTTCCTCTGCGTCTCTGCGTGAGCTGTTCTACCCTGTCAGTGAATTAGAGCCGCGCGCCGACGTAACGCAGCAAGTCCACGCAGCGCGAGGAGTAGCCCCACTCGTTGTCATACCAGCCGCTGATCTTCACCAGCGTGCCGTTGATGACGATCGTGCTCAGCGCATCGAGCGTGCAGGAGTGCGGATCGCCGATGTAATCCACCGACACGAGCGGCACTTCGCTGTAGCCCATGATGCCGGCCAGACCGTTCTCCGACGCCGCCTTGAACGCCGCGTTGACTTCTTCCTTCGTCACCGGACGCTCCACGACGCACGTCAGGTCGGTGAGCGACACGTCGGGCGTCGGCACACGCACCGCCACGCCATCGATCTTGCCCTTCACTTCGGGGAGTACGAGCGCCGTGGCCTTGGCCGCGCCCGTCGACGTCGGGATCATGCTCACCGCGGCCGCGCGCGCGCGGCGCAGATCCTTGTGCGGCAGGTCGAGGATGGACTGGTCGTTGGTGTAGCTGTGGATCGTGACCATGGAGCCGTGCACGAAACCGAAGCTGTCACGAATGACCTTCACCATCGGCGCCAGGCAGTTCGTGGTGCACGAGGCGTTGGAGATGATGTGATGCGACGACGGATCGTACTTGTCGCTGTTCACCCCCATCACCACCGTGATGTCTTCGTTGGTGGCCGGCGCCGAGATGATGACCTTCTTGGCGCCGCCTTCGATGTGCTTGACCGCGTCCTTGGCATCGGTGAAGCGACCGGTCGACTCGAGCACGATGTCGACGCCGAGGTCCTTCCAGGGCAGCTTGGCCGGATCACGTTCGGCGAGAATCTTGACCTTGTCGCCGTCGATGGTGATGCCATCGGCCTCGGCACTCACCTGCCCATCGAACTTCCCGTGCACCGAGTCGTACTTGAAGAGGTGCGCGAGCGTCTTGGTGTCGGTGAGGTCGTTGATCGCGACGAAGTCGATGTCCGCGACGCCCTGCAGCTTGGCGGCCCGAAGCACCTGACGGCCGATGCGGCCGAAGCCGTTGATGCCAACGCGAATGCCCATGTCGTGTCGAATCCGGGTAAAGGAGCGAAGTCAGGAAGCGGTGCGGTCGCCGGGATCCGGCGCCCGTCCGAAGGTCACAGCACTGACGATGCGGGCGCCGCCCGCCACGAGCGCTTCGGCAGCCGCATTGAGGGTCGCGGCGGTCGTGACGACATCGTCCACCAGCACGAGGTGCGCGCCCCGCAGTTGCGCCAGCCGGCCCTGAGGCACGGCGAACGCCCGTGAAACGTTCACCGCCCGCTCCGATGGTGTCAACCGCACCTGCGATTGGGTATCGCGCATTCGCACCAGCACATCCGACCACACCGGGCAGTGCCACATTGGGGCGATCGCGTCGGCCAGACACTGGGCCTGATTGTAGCCACGCTCCCGCAGCCGGGTACGGGACAGGGGGATGGGCACCAGCGCTGCCCGTTCACTCAGCACGTCGTCCGGCCAGGACAAACGCGCCATGCGACGCCCCATGGCGACCGCCACGCCACGCCAGCCCTGATACTTGAGCGCGTGCACGAGCGCCGGCCCGCTACCGTCGTCCATGCGCGTGACGGAGCGCACGGCCCGTATGGCGGGGTGCAAGTGCGGGCACCAGGCGCATGGGGCCGCGCGCTTCGGGCCTGACATGCCCGAGGGCGCGATGCCTGAGGGCGCGGAGCCCGAGGGTGCCTCCTGCGCCAGGGGCACGGCCAGTGAATAGCGGGGATGTCCACAGCGCGCGCACAGCGGCAACGCCAGCGGCACGATGCGGGAGAGGCAGCTCCCGCACACGATACCGTCCGATCCGGGCTCGTGCGGCGCCCGGCAAATGGCACAGGCGGCTGGCAGCAACAGCTGCAGCAGGCCCGCGAGCATCACCGCGAAGGCGCGGCCGCAGCGGGTTGAATCGAACGCGGCTCGTTGAGACTGGGGGCCGGCACACACAACGCGCGCCACATGACATCCCGCGGAGCGCGTTCCCCTGTCCACACCTCAAACGCCGCCGCCCCCTGCTCCACCAGCATGCGCAATCCGTCTTCCGCGCGCTTTCCAGCCGCTTGCGCCGCACGAATCCAGTCGGTGCCGAGCGCAGTGTATACCAGATCGAACAGTGCCGTCATCGGCCCCACCGAACTGAGCGGCAGCGGATGATCTGGACCCTGAAGGCCGATGGGCGTACAGTTCACGACCAGCGCGGCTTCCGCGAGCACCCTTTGCAAGGGGCCGCGGGCCACGCCCGCCGATTGTGGGAGGGCATCATGCGCGTGCACCGTACCGTTGCATGCCAGCCGGGCAAGCAGTGCCTCGGCGCGTGCGCCGTCCCGCACCACCACGTGGATATCGCGCACACCGCGCTGCGACAGCGCGTACAGCACGGCCGCTGCACTGCCGCCGGCGCCCAGCACAACGGCCGGACCAGAGACACCGTCCGGACACAACGCCATAATGCTCGCGTCGGCACCGGCCACATCGGTATTGTGTCCAACGAGATCGTCGCCGTCCCACCAGAACGTGTTCACGGCACCGGTGCGCTCCGCGGGTGGCGTGAGCTGCGTGGCCAACTGCGCCACCGCTTCCTTGTGCGGGATGGTGACGTTGCCCACGATGCGATGCGCCTGCAGCAGGTCGAAAGCCGACCGCAGTGACGCTGGTGGCACATCGAGACGCTCATAGCGCTGCTTGGCCCCGATGGCCTCGAGCGCCGCATTCTGAAAAACTGGCGAGAGCGAGTGCGCCACCGGATGTCCCAGAATCACAAAGCCATTCCACGGCAGTTCGCGTAACATGCGAGGCTCCGAGGGCCGTCAGGGAGCGAGCCTGGACCGCTCGGCCACCGCCTTGTCGAGCACGGCACGAATCTCCTGTTCGAGTTCGGCCGCCGTGGCTCGATACACCGACAGGTCCCCGCCAAACGGATCACTCACCGGACGCGGATTGGTGCCGGCATATCCCGTGAGCAGGTGACTGCGCCCTTCGCCGCCCAAGGCTTCTGCGCGCTCGAGATGATGCGGACCCATGGTGAGGATGAGGTCGGCTCCCGCCACCAGTTCCGGGGACAACTGGCGCGCACGGTGCTGGCTCAGGTCCATGCCCTGCTCCATCGCCACGAGCAGCGCACCATCGGACGCCGGGGCATCGGGCCACGCGCTGGTGCCGGCGCTGCCCACTGTCACGGACGACAGACCACGATCGGCGATGAGCCGTCGTGCGATGGCCTCGGCCATCGGGCTGCGACAGGTGTTGCCGGTGCAAACGAACAACAGGTGCATCAGGATTCACTCCGGTGGACCGGCGAGAACAAACCGAGAACAACAGTTGGCATGCGGGCCCCTCCGCGTGCACGGGCCACGACGCCGACGGTGATGCGAATAACATGGCGGCAAAGGACCAGCCATCCAACCGACGGGCGCCAATTCGTGGTGCCGGTCCCGTCAGCTATAGCCAGCTGCGGCACCAGGCGTTCGCCCATGCCACATCAGTGATCACCCACCAGGTCGGGTACCACGTCACGCAGCGTGGCCGCGGACAGCACACCGGGACGGATGACACGTGGCCGGCGTCCGGTGCAGTCGACCACCGTGGATGGCGGTGAAGGGGCGAGTCCTCCGCCATCGAGGACGTGCAGCACGCCGCGGTGGATGGCGTCCGGCCACTGCGCGAGAATTTCGCTGGCCTGGGTGGCAGGGGGAACGCCCGGTCGATTGGCACTGGTGCTGGTGATGGGCTCTCCGTACGCGGCCAGCAATCGCTGCAGGCCCTCATGCGGCGTCCAACGCACCGCCACGCCGCCCTCGGGACCACGCAGGCGCGCGGGCACGCGTCGGTCGCCGCCTGGCAGGACGAGGGTAAGTGGTCCGGGCCAGAAGCGCGCGGCGAGATGCGCGGCGTAGGTGGGCAGATGCAGGTCGAGACGGGCAATCTGACTGGGATGCGCGATGAGCAGCAGAAAGGGTTTGCCTGGCGGACGCCCCTTCAGCTGCACGAGGGTCTCCACCGAGTCGTGATCGACGGCCGTGCCGAAGCCGTACACCGTTTCGGTGGGATAGGCCAGCACGCCGCGTTCGCTGAGATGCAGGATGGCCGGACGAATGGCCGCCTCCACCTCCGCCGGCGACCAGAACGGCGTCGAACGCAGACTGTGCATGCTCATCTCCGCGACTCCGAGACGATACCAGCGCGTGTCAGCACCCTGTCATTCATCGCGCAGCAGGCTGAGCGCGTCGGCGCGCGCAAAGTCCACCTCTTCGGTGATCTTGAGTCCGCGCTCGCTGCCGCGCACCACCACCACCGGCAATCCCAGGCGTTCGCAGAGGGCCGCGTCATCCGTGGCGCCAATGTGATCACGACGCGCCGCCACGTGCGCTTCTTCGATCATGCGACGCGGGAAGGCCTGCGGCGTTTGTGCACGCCAGAGTCGCGTGCGATCCACCGTGCGCAGAATGCGGCCGGTCTCATCCACTTCCTTGAGCGTATCCACCACCGGCAGGGCGGCCACGGCACCATGCCCTTCGCGCGCCGCCGCAATCACGCGATCGATGGTCGCGTCGGTCACCAGCGGCCGTGCCGCATCGTGCACCACCGCGATGGTGACTTCTTCGGGCAGGTCCTCCAGCCCATTCACCACGCTCTCATGACGCTCGCGTCCACCGACACTGACCAGCAACCGATCGACGTCACACTGAAACAGCCAGGGCGGCGGATCCGCCGCGTACGCCTTGGGCAGCACCACCACCACGACCGCCACATCAGGTCGGGCCATGAAGGCCTGCACGCTGTGCAACAGCGCCGGCTTGCCCGCCACCCAGCGGAATTGCTTGAGTTCCGTGCTGCCCGTGCGACTGCCCGACCCACCTGCCACGATCACCACCCCCACATCGCGCACGGTGTCACCGCCAGCACGTGCCGTCTCCGGACGTGATGCCACCACCGGAGGCGGAATGATGCGTCGCGGGGGCTGAGGACGCGCTGCGCCGCTCTCGCCCTGCGTGTTGGACTCGCCGGATGAATCAGTCGTGCTCATGAATCGCTTGCCGCGTTGGTGGTCGTGTTCGTTGCCGCGTTGGCTGACGTGCAGCGTCGCCAGTCATTCCGCGCCCTTGCCCAGCGTACGCTCGAGCACGTCGCGCAGGGTGCGCACGCCGATCAGCCGCATGTCGCCTGGCACACGGCGCGGCAGCGCCCGATCGGAGAGATAGGCGGTGGTCATGCCCAGCTTGGCCGCTTCGGCCAGACGACGCTCGACCTGCGACACCGGACGCACTTCCCCACCAAGCCCCAGCTCGCCCAGAAAGATCGCCTGTGCCGGAAGTGGACGGTCCACGACACTCGACGCGAGTGCCGCCACCACCGCGAGATCAACGCTGGGTTCCTGCACCCGCATGCCGCCCACCACGTTGCAGAACACATCGAGCTGCGCGCACGAGAACCCGCCGCGCTTGTCGAGCACGGCCAGCAGCAGCGCCAATCGGCGGCTGTCGATACCGTTGGCTACACGTTGCGGCGTGCCAAAGCCCGCCCGCGCCGCCAAGGCCTGCACTTCCACCAGCACGGGACGCGTGCCTTCCATCAGCGCACACACCGCGCTGCCGCTGGCGACATCCCGGCGATCGCCGAGGAAGAGTGCGGAGGGGTTCTCGACGGGCACGAGCCCCGACTCGAGCATCCGGAACACGCCGATCTCGTCCACGCTGCCGAAGCGATTCTTGGTGGCGCGCAGCACACGATGATCGAGCGTACCGTCCCCTTCGAAATACAGGACCGTGTCGACGATATGTTCGAGTGTCTTTGGGCCGGCGATGCCACCACCCTTGGTCACGTGTCCAATCACGAACACGGTGGTGTTGCTGTCCTTTGCAAAGCGCATCAGACGGGCGGCACACTCGCGGACCTGCCCCACATTGCCCGGCGCGCCTTCCAGCAGTTCCGTATGCACCGTCTGAATGGAGTCCACGATGAGCACCTGCGGCCGGCGGCCATCGGCTCCCGCCACTTCAGCAGACGCGATGATCGTTTCCAGCGACGTCTCCGTCAGCAGCGACACCGCGGCCGCGTCTTCGGCCAGCCGTTCCGCACGCAGGCGCACCTGCAGTGCGCTCTCTTCGCCCGATACGTAGAGCGTGGCCAGCCCCGCCTGCTCGAGGCGCGCCGCCACCTGCAGCAGCAGTGTGCTCTTGCCGATGCCGGGCTCACCACCCACCAGCACCATGCTGCCCGGCACGATGCCGCCGCCGAGCACAAAGTCGAACTCGTCGAGGCCGGTTCGCCAGCGCGGTGTGGCCGTGGTGGAGACGCGGCCGAGCGCCACGGTGGGCGCGGCAATGCCTCCGGCCTGCCTGGCCGCGGTGCGCTTGCTCGTGACCACCGGCGACACCACTTCCTCCGCCAGGGTGTTCCACGCGCCGCAGCCTTCGCAGCGTCCCGCCCACTTGGGTGATTCCGCCCCGCACTCCGTGCAGCGATACACCGACCGCGACTTGCCGCCAGCCTTGGCCATCAGAAGGGCGTGCCGCTGAAGTCGTCCTCATCACCGCCCTTCACGAGCTTGGGGCCACCATACCCGCCTCCACCACCTCCTCCATACCCACCGCCGCCATACTCCGGCGGTGGCTCACGATTGGAGAAGTTGTCGAAGCGCGTGTACTGCTTGTGGAAGAACAGTCGCGCACTGCCAATGGGACCATTGCGCTGCTTGCCGATGATGATCTCGGCACGTCCCTCCAGCGACGGATCCTTGAGGCGACCGTTCTCGTCGCGCTCTGCATACACTTCCTGACGGAAGATGAACATGATGACGTCGGCGTCCTGCTCGATGGCGCCCGACTCACGCAGGTCGGAGAGCTGCGGGCGACCCTTGTCGTCACCGGTCCGCTGTTCCGGTGCACGCGACAACTGCGAGAGCGCCACCACCGGCACACCAAGTTCCTTGGCCAGCGCCTTGAGTCCTCGCGAGATCTGCGAGACCTCCTGCTGACGGTTCTCCACGCCGGCCGGTCCCGTCATGAGCTGCAGGTAGTCCACGATGATGAGGCCGAGGTCGTGTTCGGCCTTGAGACGGCGCGACTTGGCGCGCATGTCGAGCAACGTGATGCCCGGCGTATCGTCGATGAAGATGGGCGCATGGCTCAGAATACCAGCGGCCTGCGCCAGACGTGGCATCGATTCGTCGAGCGCCCTACCACCTTTACGCAACGCCTGCGCATCGATCAGCGCTTCCGCCGCCAGCATACGCTGCACCAGCGACTCCTTGCTCATTTCGAGCGAGAAGAAGGCCACCGGCACCTTGGCCGTGATGGCCGCGTGCTGCGCGATGTTGAGCGTGAACGCCGTCTTGCCCATGGACGGTCGCGCGGCCACGATGATGAGGTCGGCCGGCTGGAAGCCCGAGGTCATGTGGTCGAGCTCGGTGAAGCCCGTCGGCACGCCGGTAATGGCCTGATCGCGCTGCGCCAGGAGTTCGAGCTTCTCCATGGCCGGCCAGAGCAGTTCCTTGATGCGCGCGAATCCGCTCTTCTCCTTGCTCTGTCCCAGCGAGAAGATGCGCGATTCCGCGTTGTCCAGCAGATCCGTGGCGGTCGTGCGTCCCTCGAAGGCCTCCTGCACGATCTCGGTGCTGACCTCGATGAGTCGACGCAGCAGCGCCTTCTCCTTCACGATGCGTGCGTGGTACTCCACGTTGGCCACGGTCGGCACCGCATCGAGCAGGAAGGCGAGATACTCGCGTCCGCCCGCATGCTCCAACTCACCACGCCGTTCGAGCTCATCGGCCAGCGTGAGCGGATCCACCACGCTGCCACGCTCGGTAATGGCCACCATGGCGCGAAACAGACGACGATGTCCCTCGCGGTAGAACATCGAGTCATCGACATGCTCGGCCGCGCGCATGATGGCGTCGGCGTCCAGCAGCATGGCGCCCAGCACGGCCTGCTCCGCTTCCTCGGACCAGGGCGGACGGCGTTCCTTGTACGGATCGCGTGATGGGGCGGTGGCAACCACCGGTGCGGCACCGGTGGCGGTGACGGCAAGACTGGTCATGAACGACTCACTCGAACGATCGCTGCGGTTCGGCGGCGCGTGCGGCGTCGAGCACACGACGCGCCAACTTGACGTCTTCCCACGTGGGACGCTTCCACGCTTCATTGCGCAGCAGCGCCGCGGGATGATAGGTGACGATGAGTGGCACGCCGTGGAAGCGATGAATGCGCCCACGCAGCGCGCCAATGGCGGTGCCGGTCTGCAGCAGGGTCTGCGCCGCGAAGCGTCCCAGCGCGAGAATGACGCGCGGACGCACCAGCTCGATCTGCCGCAGCAGATAGGGCTGACACGCGAGCACCTCGTCGGGATTCGGGTCGCGATTTCCCGGCGGACGATGCTTGAGCACGTTGTGGATGAACACGTCGTCGCGCCCCAACTGAATGGCCGCCAGAATCTTGGTGAGCAACTGACCCGCCTCACCCACGAACGGACGCCCCTGCATGTCCTCGTTGGCGCCCGGCGCTTCGCCGACGCATAGCAACTCGGCTCGGGGATGTCCCTCGCCCGGTACCGGATTGCGCGCGGTCTTGTGCAGTCCACAGCGCTGGCATGCCGCGATATGCTGCGCAACGGCCTCGAGGGACGGCAACGCGGACACGTCGGGTGATAGGTCCTGCACACGCGCAGCGCCGGCCTCGAGACCGGCGGGCACACCCAGTGCCGCCAGCCAATCCGGCAGAACCGCAGGCACGCCGGACAGACTCGCGGCGGAGGCCGCGGGGGATACCGGGGCCGGTGAGCTCGTACGCGCCGGGGTGGGCTGAGCCGGCAAGGACGCAGCGCCCGCATCCCCATCCGGGCGTCTCGTGCCCGCCTGTCTCAGCGTCTCACGCCAGTCCGTGCTGGACTGCGCATCGAAGCGCGCATCGGGAGCGGGTGGCGGCGGCGGCGGTGGTGCTGATTGCGCGGCAATGTCCGCATCGTCTGGAGCGGAAGGCGCCACCGGTGCAGCCGGCCGCGAGACGCGAGGCGGCTCGTCTCCCGCAGGCGCAGTGCCCCGGTTACTCCGCACCGATGCATTGGCCGCTCCCCCCCCGCGAACCCCCAACAGGCGCATCGCGTCTTCGACGGACAGCCCATCAAGCACAAACTCGGATTCACCGAGTTCGCGACGTTGCTCCAGGTATCGACGAAGGCGATCTCGGGCGTCCACGCGTGGCGACAATCACGAAGGGAGGTGGGGGCGACACACAGGGGGGAAGAAACGGCGCCGCGCCGGGACCGAAGTCGCGGCGCGGCGCGAGTGCCGAACACTCGGCTCGCGGCAACCAGCACCTTGGCGCTGGTCGCCGCAGCCGCCGGTCAGGCCGAGCGACGCCGCGGCACGACCTTGTAGTCGATCTCCCCGGACGACAGCTCCTCGAGGGCGCGCGTGGTGAGCTTCTTCTCGTGCAGCGAACGATCACGGGGGAACTCGTTCAGCACCCGCGCAAACTTGGCCGCGATGAGCACGCTGAGGTACTTGTTGGCCGCGTGCTTGGTAACGTCGGTCGGTGTGAAAACCTGCATCAGTCGCCCTGGCTGAAGTCGTGAATTTCCTGCTCGAGTTGTGCGATCAGTGCCTCCACCTGCGCCTCCACGGCATGCACCCGATCGTGGCGCAGTCCTTCGGCGTCGATGATCGCACTCACCTGCTCCACGGCCCGCTCGAGATCGTCGTTCACCACCACGTAGTGATAGCGACCGACTTCTCCCAACTCGGCCCGCGCGTTGCGCAAACGCACCAGCAACTTCTCCCGATCCTCACTCTTGCGCGCGGTCAGGCGGGACTTGAGTACCTCACCCGACGGCGGCAGGACAAAGATCAGCACCGTGTCGGGAAACGCCGCGTGGAACTGCCGCGCACCCTGCACATCGATGTCCATCAACACGTGGCGGCCCGTTCCCAGCACCCGCTCGACCTCCGAGCGCAGGGTGCCGTAGTGCTGACCGTGCACCTCCGCCCACTCGGCGAAGTCGCCGCGCGATACGCCATCGAGGAAGGCGTCGCGCGACAGGAACCGGTAGTCCCGGCCGTCCACCTCGCCCTCGCGTGGTGCACGCGTCGTGCAACTCACAGAATAACCCAAATCACTCCGCCGCTCCAGCAGACGACGAGCGATCGTGGTTTTCCCACCGCCACTTGGGGCGGACAAAATGACCGGAAAAGAGCTCACTCGAGGTTCTCGACCTGTTCGCGGATGCGTTCCAACTCCTCCTTGAGCCCCACGACCTCATGGAGAATGGCCGCATCTGCAGCCTTGCTGCCCGTCGTGTTCACCTCGCGCAGCATTTCCTGCAACAGAAATCCCAGACGCTTGCCCACCGGTTCGCCGGCCTGGTCCTCCAGTGTGGCGCGAAACGCGGTCACATGCGATCGGAAGCGGTCCAACTCCTCGGCCACATCCATCCGGTCCGCCAGAATCGCAATCTCCTGCGCCAGTCGGGCCTCATCGACCTGCAAGCCGTCGGTCAACTCCTTGACCGCCAGACGCAGACGGTCGCGGTGAGCGATGAGGCGCTCCGGGGCCCGCTCGGCGATGCGTTGCATGGCCTGCTCCATGAGGGCCAGGCGCTCGTGCAGCACCGCCGCAAGGCGCAGCCCTTCCTCGCTGCGGGACCTGGCCAACCCATCAAGCGCCCGGTCGACAATGGCCAGCAACTCCGCGGACGTGCCGCTGGTGTCGTCTTCACGCGGCGCGGCGAGCACGTCGGGCATGCGCAACACCGTGGCGAGGTCCACTCCACCACTCAAGGCATGGCGCGTGAGCAGGGTGCGCAACTGATCAACGGCCGCGGCAAAGCGGGCTTCGTCGACACCGAGCGCGCTTTCCGTCGTGCGTTCACTGCGCGCGGTCAGCGTGACATGACCGCGGCTCACCTTGAGCCGCATGGCTTCGCGCACGTCCGCTTCCCATCGGCCAAAGGCTCCGGGCAGCTTGATGCTCGGTGAGAAGAAGCGGTGGTTCACCGTGCGCACGTCCACGTGCACGCGCAGGGCGCCCACGGTGCCTTCGGCCTGGCCGTAGCCGGTCATGGAGCGAATCATCGCTGCAAGCTAGGCAGGCCGGGTCAATTCCAGAACTCCCAGCGCACGCCATACATCTGCACGGCCGACGGCATGGTGATGCCGCGGATCTGCTCGTACTGGCCGCCTGTCAGGTTGCGGTACTGGTAGAACAGGATGGCGCGTTGAATGCGGAGCTCCAGCATCCCGGTGACCACCTGGGCCGGCTCGGTGACGCGCAGATCGAGGCCTTCGTCGTTTTCGCCGTAGAAGAACGGCACCCCGCCACGTCGATCGTAAATGAGTCGCGTGTTGACGCTGAACTCACCCTTGGGGAAGCGGCTCAGCCAGTCGCTGATGAGTGCCAACTCCACGCGCACGTGCGTTTGCGGCGTGGTGAACTGGGCCTTGTCCCAGCGAATGGTCTGCACGTCGAGGCGCAGATCCTTGTACAAGCGGCCACGCGCGTTGACCAGCACACCGGTTGATGCGGCGTTGGCCAGCACCCGGGCCGGCGCACCCACGAGCACCAGATTGTCGAATTGCGTGGCGTCTTCGCGCACCAGACCGCCACCCACCCACAACTGGCCAATCCGCACAGCGCCCTCGGTGCGCAGTGCGCTGGACTGTGGTCGGCCCGTGGTGTCGTCGGGCGATCGCGTGCTGTGCGCCGCCGAAAGCTGCAGCCACGGGAATGGCCGGGCACGCAGCCGGAGGTCGGTGCGATCGGTGCTGTCGCGCCCATTGCGCTCCGCATACGCCGAAGCGTCGAAGATGCGCCAGGTGGCACCTACGCGCAGCGCGGGCGCATGCCGCAGTGCACCGTCCATGGGGCGCGCACGATGCGTGTATGACGCGTTCCACCATGAAGCGCGGTACCCAACCGCCACCAGGTGCTGCGTCTGTGAGCGTAGCGTGTCCAGCGAGACCACAGTGGTGTCGGTCTCCGTTGAATCGGCGCCGTCCTCCCCTCCTGCCGATCCGTCATCCGACGACGTGGCGCCACTATCGCCCTGCATGCGCACGCGCAGCGCACCGCTGACGGCCTGCGCCCAGAAGCCCCGCAACGTGTCGCCGTAACCCACGCGCACATAGCCTTCGCGGCGCTGGCCCTTGTAGGACGGCAGACTGTCGAAGTCTTCGCGCGGTGTGTGCGAGTCGCGTTCGCGCGCCACGTTGCTGCCGTAGGCGTCCACGCTCCACTTGTTGCGCGCCCATCCGAAACGACCGCTGAACGACTGCACACTGCCGTCGCTTCGCAACTGTGTGGTCTGTCCGGCTGGTGCGCCAAATGCGGAGACGCGACCGGTCTGCGTGGCGACCTGCTGCCCGCCCAGTTGCAGCATGAGACCGTTGCGCCAGCGTCGGGCAAACAGCCCGCGGAAGCCGTTGGTGTTGAGGTCACCCGTGAAGATGTCGACGCGGGTGAACGGCGTCGTTTTCACGACTGAGGCCGTGCGCATCCACACGCGCACTTCACTGGGCGCGCGCTCGATCACGATCTCGTCGTACGCCCACAGCTGGATGTCGGTGAGATCCACCGCACCGCCATTGCGCACGTCGATGGCATCGACTTCCAGGCCATCGATGAAGAGACGAACGCGACGGGCATCGCCCAGGTAGGTGGCCACGTGCAGGCCGGCCATCCAGCCACTGCGAAAGGTGCTGACACCCGGCACACGATCGAGCAGATCGGCGAGGTTTACCGCCCCACTCGACAGAATCTCGCGCCCTGTGAAGCGCAGACGCTCCTCGGTCTCGCGCATCGGCGTTTCGTAACGCGTCAACGGCGACTTGATGGAGTCCGCAAGAATGGCCTGCCGCACACTGTCGGTGCGTGCGAGGATGCGCGCGCGCACGATGGAATCGGCCACCGCCGCACTGTCAGCCGGTGGACGCGGGGGCGTCTGCCCCTGCGCATGGGCCGTACTTCGGGCAGCGCCGGCCATCGTCACCAGAGCGACGAGAGCCAGCGCGCGGGTCCGCCATGACGTCAAGACACCCGGGCCCGGACGAATTCAACAAAGGTGCCCACCGGCGTACCGGTTGGGCCCCGCGGAATCCAACCCAGATCGGCCTGCGAGTAGGCCGTGCCGGCCACGTCGAGATGCACCCAGGGGAATCCGTCCACGAACTCCTGCAGGAACAGCGCCGCCGTGATGGAGCCGGCGGCGCGGCCACCCGTGTTCTTCACATCGGCCACGTCGGACTTGATCTGCTCGCGGTAGTCATCCCACATGGGTAGCGCCCAACCCGGCTCACCAGCGGCCTCACCGGCCGCCAGGACTTCGTCCACCACTGCCTGCTCCGGCCCGAATACCCCCACGGCATTGTGGCCCAGGCCAATCACGATGGCCCCGGTGAGTGTGGCCGCGTCGATGGCCACCGCCGGATTGAAGCGCCGGGCGTACACGAGCAGGTCGGCCAGGACGAGACGGCCCTCTGCGTCGGTGTTGATGATTTCGATGGTCTTGCCGTTGGACGCACGCACCACGTCGCCCGGCTTCACCGCTTCTCCGCTTGGCATGTTGGTGGTAGACCCCACAATGCCCACCACGTTCACCGGCAGCTGCATCCGACCGATGGCTTCCATGGCGCCCATCACACCGCCAGCGCCCGACATGTCGAACTTCATCCACTCCATCTCGGGAGCGGGCTTGATGGAGATGCCGCCCGTGTCGAAGCACAGCCCCTTGCCGATGAGCACGACCGGCTGCTGATCGGCCGGGCCACCGCGGTGCTCCAGCACCACGAGGCGCGGCTCCTGCGACGTACCCTGCGCGACCGACAGGAACGAGCCCATGCCCGCGTCGGCCATGTCGGATCGGCCCATGACCGTGAGATGCATGCCGTGTCGCGAGGCAATGTCGCGGCCGACTTCCACGAACGTTTCCGGTGTGCAGTAATTGCCCGGCATCTGTCCGAGCCTCTTGGCCAGGTCCTGTCCGGCGGCCAGCGCCTCGCCGGCGGCCAGGGCGCGGCGCGCGTCGTCGGTATCAGCGGTCAGCAGCACCACGCGCTCCACGCGAGCGCGCCGATCCTTTTCCGCCGGTGGCGTGAGCAACTCTGCGTACTGCCAGGACCCGGCGGCGGCGCCAATGGCCAGGCCTTCAATGGCGGCCACGTCACCTTCACTACCGGGTATCCAGCAAGTCATCTCGGGCACGCCCAACTTGTTGACCGCACGCGCGGCCACGGCGGCTGCGCGGCGCGCCACGCTTCGGCTCAGCGGCGCCGCACCGCGTCCCACCAGCAGCACGCGCTGCACCCCCGTGTCGCCGCCGGCAAGCAGCAGCGTTTCATCCCGTCCGCCGCGAAAGTCCCGACGCGTCAGACTGCGCGACAGCGTGCCATGCAGCTGGGTATCAAGTGGCTCGAGGACGGACTGCCACGACGCGTTCCACGACACATCGGATGGCAGCACAATCGCCAGCAGCGATGTCTCGAGCGACGCCGCAGCGGCGTGGGTAAGCGAGAAGGAAAGCGGCATGACGGAGCCAGAGTCGAAAATTCGGAGACGCCGGCACCAGCCGGCGCGCAGGAAACGCGGAAGCTAATGCACAAGGCCCGGCACCGCAGCGCGGTACCGGGCCTTGAGAAGCTGGGGCGGGTGGACTCGAACCACCAACCGTCCGATTAACAGTCGGATGCTCTGCCATTGAGCTACACCCCATCAGAAACCGATGCAGTCCACCAACCGGACGCGCATGGGTTTGCCGCTGTAACGCACCACCCTGCGCAAGCGTTGGTCACCCTCGGTGACTCGTCTCACACATGGCCCCCCAACGGCATGCCCAGAGTGGGGGTCGAACCCACAAGACCTTGCGGTCGGAGGATTTTGAGTCCTCTGCGTCTGCCAATTCCGCCATCCGGGCTCGCGCCAGGTACGGCGCACCACCAAGTGTACACGAACGGGGCAGCGCCCGCTACCGCCGGCCTGCCCCGTTCCGTTCAGTCCATGCTCAGCGTTCGCCAGGCGGCCGTTGATAGCCCCGACGTCGACTGCTGCTGGTATCGCGGCGGTCCCGTTCGTCCTTGCCGTCACCCATGCGACTGTGCTGCATCTCCTGCATGCTCCAGCGCAGTTGTTCCTGCAGGGCAAAGTACCGGGCACGCTGCACCGCGGTGAGAAAGCGCGAGAGCTCCTTGAGTTCCTGCTCCGAAACTTCAAGACGACGGCGCTCCAGCACCGGTACCTGATCGAGCAGCTCCGCCACGCGGGCTTCGTTGGCCTTGTCGCCAGCCATGAGCTCGCGACGCAGCGCCAGACGAATGCGGATTTCTTCGCCACGGAGCGTGCGCCGTTCCTGCTCGGTACGCGAGGCCACTTCACGCAGCCGGCTGTGCTGTTCGTCGGTCAGTTGCAGACGCACCCGCACCAGTGAATCGAGACGCTCACGAAACTGGCGCTCGAGCTCCTGTGCACGCTGCGCCCCGCTGTACCCTGAACGACGCGGCGTGCTTCCGGGAGGTCCTCCGGGCGGTCCGCCCTGCGCCGCAAGCGCCGGTGCCATCAACAGCAGCCCACCGAGGGACGCACCAACGAGCCGGTGCCACATCGTCGTCTTCATCGCGGGCCCCCGCCGAGGGCATTGGCAAGCCCGGACGGCATCGGCTCCGAGTTGGGCGCGCCATCCCAGGCTTCAAGCCGGTCGAGCATGCGCTGCAATTCTTCGTCGGTGTAGTTGCCCAGGTCTCCGTACGACACGGACACATCCGGCGCCGGCAGATCGACCGACGGCTGCGCCACGGCCAGCGACTCGCTGTCCGGCAAGGCGGAGATCGTCATGAGGCTCTCGGCGGCCACCACCGTGCCGGAGCCGTCGAAGGCCCGCACGCCCTGCCGCGCCACGATGACAGACGCCGCGCCAGCCAGCAGCACACCCAGGACGGCGGCGATGCGCAGCGAGGGCACGCGTTCCATCAAACCACGGGCACCACTCACACGGCGTGGGCGAACCGACGGCGTCCGCATGGACGGCGCCGTGCTGATGTCGCGAACCATCGGATCGGCAACCGGATCGACCGCTCGCGGCGGCGCCGGCAAGGCGGCCACGATGCGTGCCACGTCAGGCATGGCCACCACCGGACGCACGCGCTGCACGACCCGCAGTAGCTCCAGATCGTCCGCGCAGGGCGTACACGACGCCACATGCTCGGCCAGCTGCGCCATCTGCGTTTCGTTCAGCAACTCCGCCGCGTAATCGGGGAGCAGGTCCTGCAGCTCGGGGCTGCGACACTCAGTCATCGAGAAACTCCTTTACCGCCCGCATCGCGTTGTGGTAGTGCACCCGGGCCGACCCCTCGCTGGTGTCGAGGATCTCGGCGATATCCCGGTAACTCCGGCCTTCCTGCACGCGCAGCAGGAACACCTCCCGTTGCAGCCGGGTCAGGCGCGAGAGCGCCTGGGTCACCCGTTGCGACAGTTCATCCGCCATCAGCGAGTCGAGAGCGTCGAAGCCCGTCACGGCATCGGCGTCCTGCAACTCCACAGTGCCCGACCGCCTTGCCTCACCGCGTCGCCGGTCGATGATCAACCGGCGTTCGATGGTGAAAAGCCAGGTGCGCAGCGAGCTGTCCGACCGAAACTGGTCCAGCGCAGCAAACGCCCGCACAAACGTGTCCTGCACCACTTCGTCGATCTCATCGCGCACCCCCAGCTTGGCGGCGAAGCGCGCCAACGCCTCAGCGTGCCGCTCCACGAGGAGCGTCGCCGCGCGCTGGTCGCCAGCCTTCCACTGTTCGATGAGCATGCCGTCAAGCCGGGCATCCTCCTGTTGGGTGGCGTCGATCATACCTTGCTGATGGTTGGACGCTGCGGGATCGCCAATGTTAACCTGTGGTCCCAAACCCTGAACACTGGTGACGGACCGATGACGGCCCAGTGCTTGACCGGGCGGGCGGTGAAGCGGAGCTTCGCCTCATGGACAGCACAGAACAGGCCAGAGATGGGTCGTTGATGCCTCCGCGCCACCGCCCTCGTATCGTGGCCCATCGGGGAGCCTCGCGGGACGCCACGGAGAATACCCTGCGCGCCTTTGCGCTGGCCCTTGACCAGGGGGCCGACGGCATCGAACTGGACGTGCACGCCACTCGCGACGGCGTCTGTGTGGTGCACCACGACGCCCAACTGCCTGCCTCAAACGGACGACGGGATGCCATCGCCGACCTGACCTGGACCGAACTCGCCGACCGCCGATTGCCGTCAGGGGATCCGGTTCCCACGTTGGCCGCCGTGTTCGACCTGGTCGGGGCGCGCGCCACCATGTACGTGGAAGTGAAGGGACGAGGCATCGAGGCCCTGGTGGCGTCCGTGCTGGATGCCTATCCGCAAGTGGACAGCGCGGTGCACGCCTTCGACCATCGCATCCCGGTGGCCCTCAAGGCGCGCCGCCCGTCCACACCCATTGGCCTGCTCAGTACGTCCTACCCGCTGTCGCTGGATGGGGTATTGGCCGACAGCGCTGCCCGCACGCTGTGGCAGCACGTGGACCAGATCGACGAGGCCCTGGTTCACGCCGTCCACGCCCGCGGTCTCGAGCTCATGGCTTGGACGGCAAACGACATCCCCCACGCGCGCCTGTTGGCGGCGTGGGGGGTGGACGGTCTGTGTACGGACCTGCCGGGCGCTATGCGTGCGGCGTTGGCGGGCTAGCCTCGGCCCCGGCCGACGGCGGGGGCGCCGTGGGGCCTGTGGACGCCGGTGACGGGGCGCTGGGATCGGCCGGCGGCGGCGGCGGGCTGCCCGGCGAGGCCCCCGCGCTGGCCGCGGCCTTGGCGTTCGCCAGATCCGTTTCGAGACGCCGCGCCTCGTTGTCCTTCTGGCGGAGGGCGTCCATGAGCCGGGCCCGCGCGTCCGCCTCAAGTTCCCCGCCTGCCTCGAGGGCGCGGAATACCGCATACCCCAGGGCCTCGGCCGCCTTGTCCGCCTGCTCACGCACGCGATAGGCGTCGACGCGCAGCTTCCCCTCGTCGAACACGTCCTGCGCGGCCTTGCCGGCCTTGTCGATGCCCTGCTTGACCTTGTCCCACAGTGCCATGGTATCCGTCCTTGCTGGTGGAGTGGCGTGTGGAGACCCTACGGTTACCGGCCTCCGGAAGTTGCGGGCCCAACGCAAAAGAGCGCCCCCTTGCGGGGACGCTCCATGCACGCCGGTGAGCCGGGAGGCTTACGCCTCGACCGTCTGCTCGGAGTCTTCTTCGACGTACTCCACGGGGAGCACGTTGACCTTGTAGGCCTTCTTGCTCTTGTGTGCGAACTGCACCACGCCGTCCACCAGCGAGTAGATGGTGTAGTCCGTGCCCATGCCCACGTTGGCGCCCGGGTGCCACTTGGTGCCGCACTGACGCAGGATGATGTTGCCAGCCGTCACGAACTCACCGCCGTACTTCTTGATTCCCCGGTACTTCGGATTGGAATCGCGGCCGTTGCGTGAGGAGCCGACGCCTTTCTTATGTGCCATGACGAATACTCCGGAAAGGCAGCGCACCGCGAGGCGCGCCGCCGATGCTCAGCCGAGGGTGATGTCCTTGATGCGGACTTCCGTGAACTTCTGCCGGTGGCCCTGCTTGCGGGCGTAGTTCTTCCGGCGCTTGAACTTGAAGACGATGATCTTGTCTTCGAGGCCGTGCTTCACGATCTCCGCCGTGACCTTGGCGCCGGAGAGCGTGGGCACGCCCAGGCGGACCTGCGAGCCGTCGGAGCCGAGCAGCACGTCGTTGAATTCGACGGCGGTGCCCGCCTCGCCAAGCAGCGAGGGGATCCGAAGGGTCTTGCCCGGCTCGGCACGGTACTGCTTGCCGCCGGTGCGGATGATCGCGTAGCTCATGGGTGATTCCAGGTAGATGCGTTCCAAACGTAGCCTAGAAGCTTACCGGAACACGGTTTAGGTGTCAACTGGCTGAAGGCAGCCGAGTCGGGGAATATTGCGGGGAACGTGATGGGGCGTTTGCCCAGGCTGAAGTCTTTGCGACTCAGGCCAGGGCGTACTGCTGGGTGATGTCCCGCTGGGCGCCCCGCACCACGAGTTTGATCTCGTCGGGCTTGAGCAGCGGATCGTCGCGCAATTCGAGCGGGAACCCGGCCAGTTTTTCCAGCCGCTTCACGAACTCGTGTTCCTGCTCCAGCACGTGGAGCGCCACCTCCGGGTGCAGCCGGAGGGTGACCGACTCCTTCCGCCCCTCGGCCGCCATGCGCCGCACGGCCCGCTCGGTGCGCCGCACGATGGTCTCGGGCGTGAACACGCGTCCGGTGCCGCTGCAGGTCGGACAGGCCTCGGTCATGCTCTGGTAGTGGCTCTGGCGCACCCGCTGGCGCGTCATCTCCACCAACCCCAGTTCGGAGACGGCAAAGGCTTTGGTGCGTGCGCGGTCGCGACCCAGGTGGGTGCGGAGCTCGTGCAGCACCTTGTCGCGGTTGGCCTGCGTCTCCATGTCGATGAAGTCGCAGACAATGATGCCGCCCACATCGCGCAGCCGCAGCTGCCGCGCAATTTCCCGGGCGGCTTCGGTGTTGGTCTTGAAGATGGTCTTCTCGGGGTCACGTTTGCCCGTGTATCGCCCCGAGTTCACATCGATGGAGACCAGCGCTTCCGTTTGCTCGATGATGATATAGCCGCCGCTCGGCAGATCGCAGCGGCGCTTGAACAAGTCACGGATTTCGGTCTCGATGCCTTCCTTGTCGAACAGGGGCACCGTGGCTTCATACAACTTGACCCGCTCCACCAGCTCGGGCGCGATGCCCTGCAGGTATTCGGTGATCTCGTTGTACACCTGCTTGGAATCGACCGAGACGCGCTCCACCTTGGCGCTGAACAGGTCGCGCACGAGGCCGCGCGTGACGTTCGTTTCGCGGTGCACGAGGGCCGGCGCGCGCAGGAACTGGGTTTTGCGCTTGATGCGCTTCCAGTTGTTCATGAGCGTGTTGAGTTCACGCTCGAACGTTTCCTTGGTGGCGTCTTCCGACACCGTACGCACGATGACGCCGCCGGCGTCGTCGGGCAGCATTTCCCCGACCATGGCGCGCAGGCGCTGACGCTCGCCCCGCTCGTCGATCTTGCGGCTCACGCCCACCTTGGACGCAAAGGGCATGTACACCAGGAAGCGACCGGCCAGCGAAACCTGGGCCGTGACCCGGGGCCCCTTGGTTGAGATCGGCTCCTTGGTGATCTGCACCAGGATGTCCTGGCCGCGCTTGAGCAGGTCCTGAATGGGACGAACCTCTCGGCGCCCGCGGCGACCACCGCCGCCGCTGTCGTCCGACGAATCCTCGTCGTCGTCATCGTCGTCGGAGACCTGTTCGTTCTCCACGACCACGTCGGCCGCGTGCAGAAACGCGGACTTTTCGGTACCGATGTTGACGAAGGCGGCTTGAATACCGGGCAGCACGGCTTCGACCTTCCCGAGATAGACATCGCCCACCATGCGGCGGGCATCGGGCCGATCGACCAGCAACTCCACCAGTTGGCCGTCCTCGAGAATGGCGACCCGCGTTTCGCGCGGTGTCGCATTCACCAGGAGTTCTCGCTTCATTGACGCATACCACGTTCGCAGGGCGCCTGGCGACTCCAGGCACCGAGGCCGCGGTGCAACACGGTGAACCTACGGGATGGCCCGCGCGCGCCGGAGGAGGGGGCCGCGGCACGGACAAACGTCACAGGGCTCCCCCACCAGACCGACCGATCGGACGGACACCTCGCGCCCGCCAACGCGGCCATCCAGCGCGTCGGACTGACCGACCGCAGCAGGAGGCGCAGAACACGGGAATGAACACGGGCATCCGCGATCGACGCACACGAGGTGTGTCGGGCGGTGAGACGCGTACGTGGGTCGGTCGGCGGCGCGCTGGCCCCGGCCGGCCCTCCGCACAAACGCAAACGGCCCGCGAGTCGCGCGGGCCGCCGGCGCCTGAAGCGACGGCTAAAGGAACGGCGTAAGCTACCGTGGGGTGAGGGTTTCCCGCAATGTGGCTGAAGTCGATACTCAAAACTCCTCACCCAAACGCAAAACCCGGAACTGATCAGTCCCGGGTTCTGCGTTCAGGTCGCGAGTCCCGAGTACCTCAGGCCGCCAATCCCTTCAGCAGGTGCCGCGCGATGACCAGACGCTGGATCTCGCTCGTGCCCTCGCCGATTTCACAGATCTTCGCGTCGCGCATGTAGCGCTCCACCGGGTAGTCCTTCGTGTACCCGTAGCCGCCATGGATCTGGATGGCCTTGATGGTGGCGCGCATGGCCAACTCCGAGCAGAACAGCTTGGCCATGGCCGCTTCCTTGCCGAACGGCTTCCCGTTCTGCGACAGCCAGGCGGCATGGTACATGAGGTGACGGCCCGCCTCGATTTCCGTGGCGATGTCACTCAGCTGGAACTGTACGCCCTGGAAGCTCGCAATGGCCGAGCCGAACTGCTTGCGCACGCTGGCGTACTTGAGCGACTCATCGAGCGCCCCCTGGGCGATGCCCAGCGACAGCGCCGCGATGCCGATGCGACCGGCATCGAGCGTCTTCATGAAGTTGATGAAGCCCAGGCCTTCGGTGCCCAGCAAGTTCTCTTCGGGCACTTCCACGTTGTCAAACAGCAGTTCACGGGTGTCCGACGCACGCCAGCCGAGCTTGTCTTCCTTCTTGCCGGCCTTGAAGCCCGGCATGTTGGGCAGCGTGTCGTCATGACCCACACCGAGCACGCGGCAGGCGTCGACGTCCACCGATTCCTTGGTGAGAATGAAGCTCGAGATGCCTTTCGTGCCCGCCGACGGGTCGGTCACGGCCGTGACCACGAAGACCTCACCAACGCCCGCATGCGTGATGAAACGCTTGCTGCCGTTGAGGATGTAACGGTCGCCCTTCTTCACGGCCGTGGTACGCGTGCCGCCGGCGTCGCTGCCTGCCGCTTCCTCGGTGAGGCCGAAGCCGCCGAGCACCTTGCCGCTGGCCAGGAGTGGCACATAGCGCTCGAGCTGCGACTTCGTACCGAAGTTGACGATGGGCGAGGTGCCCAGCGTGGTGTGGGCGCTGATGGTGATCGAGTGCGACGCGCAGACCTTGGCCAGCTCTTCGATGGCGATCATGAAGCTGATCGTATCGAAGCCGGCGCCGCCAAGCTCTTCGGACCACGGCACACCAAGCAGACCAAGCTCGCCCATCTTCTTCACGTTCTCCCAGGGGAACGTCGAGGCTTCGTCATGCTGCGCCGCGACCGGCGCCACATGCTCGCGCGCGAAGGCGCTGACCATGTCACGAACAGCGAGATGCTGTTCGGAGAAGTACAAACTGTCGTCCATTGCCGACGGTGGGTTCAGGGCAGGTAAAGGAGGGCAACTGCAGGTGGGACCGGTGCCCGCACGTGGCACGCGTCCCCCGCAAGGCTACGCACGAGGCCGGGTGCGCGTTCGCGCGGGCCGTGAACTCTCAAGGGCCGCGGGCGCATTGCTCGTTCCCAGACAGCGATCACAGGCACCGCACGAGGCGCGGGCCTCAGGGTCTCCGAAATAGCGCAGGACGAACGCTCTTCGGCAATAGCGGGTTTGCGCATACCGCTGCATGGCATCGAGTCGACCGAGGTCGGCCTGACGCCGACGCTCCAGCAGCGCCCAATCCACCGGAATGGTCTGCCCGGTCTGGACTCGTGGATCGATGCGCATGCCACCGCCCGTCGCCGTCCACGTGACGAACTGCTGCGACTCGAGTCGCTCCAGGACCGGGACCAGACCCATCGCACCGCCAAGTCCGGGCGGCAAACCGTCGAGATCCACACTCGCGCCAGTCTCCAGACGTTTGCCCACCGCGCGCCAAAGCGCGCGCAGCACTTCCCGATCAAACTCGCGCTCTCCCACCAGTTCGCGCGTGATGCGCGCTGGTGTGGCCAGAAGCCGCACGAACACGCGGCCCGGTGCTGGCGGTTCGATGGTGCACAGGCCATGCGCCATCAGCACTCTGAGCGCGGCGCCCACTTTGCGGTCGCCCACCTTGGGCGGCACGCGCTGCACGAGGTCTTCCAGCGTGAGCGGCGCGAAGCCCGTCGGATCGGCCGCCTGCTGCATCTGCTTCCACACCAGTTCCACCACGCTGCGCTCGGGATGTGCGTTGGCGATGAAGAACTCGTGCGTGAATCGATCGGGATAGCTGTGCAGCAACACACAGGTACTCTGCTTGCCGTCGCGCCCTGCCCGCCCGGCTTCCTGGTAGTACGCTTCCAGCGTACCCGGCATGGCGTGATGCACGACCAGACGCACATCGGGTTTGTCGATGCCCATGCCGAAGGCACTGGTCGCGACGATGACCCGCGCGCGTTCATTCATGAAGGCGTCCTGCGCGCGCTGACGCAGACTGTCGTCGAGGCCCGCGTGATAGGCGGTGGCGCGAATGCGACCGCGCACCAGAGTGGCCGTCACGCGCTCCACCGCCTTGCGGGTGGGCGCATACACAATGGCCGGCCCCTCGGCCTCGCGCAGCCACTGCACCGCCGTGCTGTCCTTGTCGTGCTGCGTGCGCGTGGGCACCACGTGATACGTGAGATTGGTGCGGTCGAAGCCGGCCACCACCACCTCGGGTTCGCGCAGTGCCAACTGCTTGACAATGTCCTGTCGCACATCCGGTGTGGCCGTCGCGGTCAGCGCCACCGTCTGCGGTCCACCCAGCCCGTCGCGAATGCGACCGATGCGCCGGTAGCTGGGCCGGAAGTCATGCCCCCACTCACTGATGCAGTGCGCTTCATCCACAGCCAGCAGGGCCACGCCAATGTCGGCCAGGCGCTGCATGGTGCGGCCCGCGTCCATGCGCTCCGGTGCCAGATACAGCAGCTTGAGTGAGCCATCGCGCGCCCGCGCCATGCGATCGGACACTTCGTTGCTGCTCAGCGTGCTGTTGATGTAGGCCGCACTGAGTCCGCGTCGCTCGAGCGCCTCCACCTGATCTTTCATGAGGCTGATGAGTGGACTGACCACAATGGTCAGCCCCTCGCGCATGAGCGCCGGCACCTGATAGCACAGGCTCTTGCCGCCGCCGGTGGGCAGCACCACCAGCGCGTCGCGACCCGACAACACCGCCTGCACCGCACGAACCTGCGGTGGACGGAACTCCGGATAGCCGAAATGCTTACGCAGCGTGGCGCGCGCCTGATCGAACGCGGCGGACACGTCAGTCTGCGGTATGGAAGTGCGCGAAGCGGACATGCCGCATGCTAAGCACGGGACACGAACGATGCGACATCAATTTGACGCATGCGCTGCGGCGTGCCGGTTGTGACGCGAAGGTCGCGAGGCGAAGGTCGCGAGGCGAAGGTCGCGAGGCGAAGGTCGCGAACCGAAGGTTGCGACGCCCGCGCGTCACACCGCCCGCGCAAAATGTCCGCGTGTAAACTCGCCGTTGAGCAGGGTCCGCACGGCCATGGCGTCGGCCGACTCGCCAACCGCCAGCGCATCGAGCTGCTGGCGATAGCCCCGTACGATGGCCTCAATGGGGTCGCCCGGCACGTTGAACAGCAAGTGATAGCCACGCACGCCCTGCGCCCACAGCGCGGGGAGATGCTCACTGCCATCGATGGGGCGCGAATGCAGCAGACGGTTGCGGCAGTTGCTGTCGGTGGCCACCGCGAACGTGTAGCCTGCCGGATCGGTGAGGGACACGTTCGTGTGCTTCTGCACGCAGAGGTCGCGGCAGGTGGTCGGCTCACGCTCGAAGGCCGCACTCAGCACACAGTGCTCAATGGTCATGCCCTCGGTGCGACCATACACCAATACATCGAACCCGCGCCCTTGCCATGGACTCATCACGTCGAGCATCTCGGCCGTGGTGAGCTCGATGGACGCCGTGAGCCTTTGCGCCCCGAGCTCGAACAGCCAGGCGGCCGTGTGCTGATTGAACACGTTGGTGGCATAGTCTCCGACTACGTGCACGCCCGCCTCGGCCAACTCGGCCAGCAGCCCGACATGGCCCGTGAGCACCGGCAATCCCAGAGCCAGCCACTTGTCGAGGCGCTTGCGTTCTTCCGGGCGCACGATGGTGGGCGTGCGCAAACGAAGCCCGACGCCCTGCGCCGCCAGTTCATCGCGCAGCGCAGTGACCCGCGTAACCGGGGGCATCGGGTGCCGGAGAAACGGATCGAGCACCACCTCCGTCGCGCCGCCTGCCGCGGCGGCGCGCGCACCGTCGAGATCGTACACAATCGCACGCAGCGCGAGTGGCTCGTCTGCGCGTTCGCTCGCAGCCATCCCGCCCTTCTCGTAAACGGTTACGGCCTCAATGCGCGCCACCTGCTCGGCAATTTGTGATTCGCGAACGGCTTGCTCACTCATGGCCGCCCAACTGCGCTGCTCAAGCAACTGCTCGGTGGCCTGCTGACGCAGCTGGTTGAGCTCACTCACCGGAAGAAACAGTCCGGCGGCGAGTCCGCTGATGTCCACACTCCCCAGCTTGAACGGCGTCTCGCCGAGGCGGCCGAATTGCTCGCGCAACTGGGTCATGTCGAGCGCGCGCTTGCTGGCCGGTGCCAGCGCCACATCGCCACGCACCGTGACTTCATGCTCGCCGCACTGCCACACCGTCTTGAGCGGCCCACCGGCATGTCCGAAGCAGCGCACATCCACGCGCGTGAGGCCCACGCGCGTTGGAAGCGGTACCGCCGCGTAACTGGCCTGCGCCGCCGCAAGCAGCGTGGCGTCGCTCGTGCGCACCACCCGCCAGCCTTCGGACACGCGCACCACCCGCGGCCCACTGCGCACATGGACTGCCTGACGGAATACACCGGCACGCGAAGACAGGGTGCGCACCTGCTGTACGCTGCCCCCGAGCGACGCTGCAGACCCCTCCTCCGGCGCTTCGAAACCGACGCCGTCGCCAACCGCGAGAGCGCGGGACACCTCGACAATGAGATCCTGTCCCTCCTGCCCCACCACCACACCAAGTGGCAGACCACGATTGTCGGGCTGCGTGCGCGTGATGTACTCCCGACCCTGACGCCCGCCGTACATGCCGCCGGTGTTGCCGCGGCTGAAGATCTGCACCAGCGGTTCCACAGCATCCGGCGACGGCGCCTGTCCCCGTTCTCCCCGCGCGATGGCGTCGAGCCACCCGCGATAGGCCTTGGTTACGGTGGCCACGTACTCGGGCTTCTTCTTGCGACCTTCCACCTTGAGGCAGCCGACACCGAGATCAGCAATGGCTTCCAGGTGATCGTGCGCCGCCAGATCCTTGGTGCTGATGAGGTAGCCGCGGTCGAGCGTGGCGCCGGTGATCTCGTCGTTCAGCGTGTAATCCTTGCGACACGACTGGGCACAGGACCCACGATTGGCTGAGCGCTCGCTGATCATGCCGGACATGAAGCACTGGCCGGAGTACGAGATGCACAGCGCACCGTGCACAAAGGTCTCGAGGCTGAGGTCGGGCACTTCCGTGCGAATGGCCCGGATATCCTCCAGCGTATTCTCCCGCGCCAACACCACGCGCTCAACGCCGAGCCGCTGCATGACGCGTGCGCCGGCCACGTCATGAATGGTCATCTGCGTGGAACCGTGCACCTCAAGCTGCGGATACACGCGTTGGATGAGCCGCACCACGCCAAGATCCTGCACAATGGCCGCATCGATGCCGCGGTCCACGCACTCGCCGAGATAGCGCAGGGCTTCGACCAGCTCGTGGGGCTTGATCAGCACATTGAACGTGAGGTACACGCGCACGCCGCGCCCGTGGGCAATGGCGCAGGCCTGTTCCAGTTCGTCGAGGGACAGCTGCGCGCCCTCGTCGCGCGCGTTGTACATGGACGCGCCGAGGTACACGGCATTGGCGCCATTGGCCACGGCGGCCCGTACGGCGTCCAGCGTGCCGGCGGGGGCGAGAAGTTCGGGAACCTGCGACGAGCGGGGCATTCGGAAAATCTAACCACCCCCGAGCGAAGACCGAAGATTTCGCGAGTCTCAATTCCGATTGCGAGAGCCGAATTGACCCTGCACTTTCCAGAAGTCGGACGGCTCCGCGGGTTTCCAGCGCGGGCGGAACGGGTTCACGTCAATGGAGGAGTACATGGCGGTTACGCTCTACCGGATGCGCAGCGGCAAGGTGCACAGCTTCAACCGTATGGCGTACGGGATCGAGAATACCAGTCTCATTCCCGCGACACCGGCCGCGGATGGCAGCAAGCGACGCTATCTGTTCAGTGAGGACGGCGTTGGCATCTACCCGGTGCTCATTCGCGGTGATTCTTCAAAGGAGATCGTGGCCTGGCTGGCGCAAGCCAAGGGGGTGCGGTTCACGATCAAGGGCCGTGAGATCGTCGAGGATGAGGACGATTTTGATGCCATGCTGACGCGGGAGCTGGAGGAGAAAACCGGCGCCTACAGCTACAAGGCCACGAACACCATGGAAGGGTTCACCATCTGCTGCAAATGGCACATGCATCGCACCACCAGCAAGGCCATCGAGATTCACGACGGCGGCATGGACGCCTTCAAGAGCATGGCGTTGTTCACCGGCGGCATGCTCGGTGGGGGCATCAGCAATCTCGTCAGCCCCGCGTCGTCCGGTGTGCCGTCGAACGCCAAGGTGGGCATCGAAGTCACCAAAGGCCTCGTGGGCTCGGCGCCTGATGTCTATGACATCGGCAGCACGCTCAAGGGCGGCGGTGGTGGCAAGTCGGACGTCGGCTTCATGGTGTCGTACTTGCCGCTCAAGGGGGGTACCAACACCGGCAAGAGCAGCATCGCGGCGCGGAGTCTCGCGCGCATTGCCGACCGCATCTGGCCCGGCTGAACGCGGCCTTCGCCAGGTACGGCACCAGGTACATTGCCAGGTTCATCACAGCACAGCAGCGCGCCCCGGGGACCAGCAAGGTTCCCGGGGCGCGTTGTCTTGTGGTGCATCGTTTCCGGTGGCTGCCCGGAATGTGTGGCCGGAACGTGTCAGGACACGCGTCAGGACACGCGTCAGGAGCGGTTGAGACGCCGGAGGAATCGCAGACCCAGCGCAATGAGCACCAGCGCGATGCCCAGCCAGCGCAGCCACTCCTGCCCCGTGCGCTGAGCCATGGTGAAGGCCACCACGCCCCCCACAATGAGCACGAGCCGAAGACGGAGAATCACCGCGCGATCAGCCCGCGTAGGCCGGAAGGCCGGCCGCCGATGCTTCCGCATCGGGAACGGTGATCACCAGGCGCAACAACGCCGTGGAGTACACCTTGCCCTGCGCATCGGTCTTGAGTGACAGCGTGCCACCGCCATCGAGCGCACCATGCAGCAGAAAGTTGAGCGCCCCGAGATTGGGCAACTCGAAGCGCACCACGTCACCCGTGATCTGGCCGGCGAAGTGCGCGGCCACGGCATCACGCGTCACGTAGCGATCGAGGATGGGATACCACGCCGGCTTGAGGGCAATGAGGCCCACGTTGGCGGTGTCTCCCTTGTCGCCGCTGCGGGCGTGGGCGATGTCCAGCAATCGAACCTGCATGCTCACTCCACGATGGTGACAGCGGTGGACACGGCGCGCTTGTCGAGCAGCGCGGGCCAGTAGGCCACGATTTCTTCAACCTTGGGGCGACCACCGGCAAAGCCGGTCACACTCGGCGGACCGTTGAGCACGAGTGGCGCAATCTCGCGCGTAAAGCGCTCGACGGCCGCGCGGTCGCTGCCACGCACGCCAATGCGATACTGCACTTCCGGCGCCTCACGTCCATCACCCGCCAACGGACCATGCGTGGCCGTGGCACCAACGAACTCGCTCAACACCTGATCGAACTTGAGACCGAGGTTGTCGAGACGCTCACGCAGTACGCGGTCGGCCAGCTGCGCCTTCTCCATGGCGTCGGGCCAGGAGTACACCAGCGTGCCCACGGCCTTGTAGCCCGAGCGATAGGCAATGGACACCTTGAGGAAGGGCGTCGGCGGCCCACCGGTGATACCGTGCACCCGCACCCGATTCTCACCGGCGTCTTCGAGACGGATGCTGGTGAAATCGGCCACCACGTCGGGCGTGATGTACGCGTTCGGATCGCCCATTTCGTACACCAGCTGCTCCGTCACGCTGGGCACACTCACGCGGCCGCCGGTGTTGGCGTGCTTGGTGATGACAAACGTGCCATCGGCCTGCGCCTCGGCAATGGGATAGCCGACGTTGGCCAGATCGGGGATGTTGCGCCAGTCGTGCAGGCAGTTGCCGCCCGAGCACTGCGCGCCACACTCGAGAATGTGGCCGGCCACAATTCCTGCCGCGAGCCGGTTCCAGTCGTCGGCGGCCCACCCGAACTCGTGACGCAGCGGCGCCATGGTGAGCGCGGTGTCGGTGCTGCGACCGGTGACCACGACGTTGGCGCCCTGCTGCAGCGCCTCCACGATTGGCGTAGAGCCGATGTACGCGTTGGCCGAGAGCACGCGGTCACGGATGTTCGCGAGCGGCTCGTTGGTGTCCATGTTGCGCAGCTCGTGACCCGCCGCGAGCAGCTCATCGAGGCGATCGAGAATGTCGTCGCCGGTGACCACGCCGATGCGAATCTTGCCACGCACGCCGTGCTTGCTGGCCGCTTCGAGGACGGCGTCGGCGCAGGCCATCGGGTTCACCCCACCAGCGTTGGCAATGACCTTCACGCCGCGCTCGGCCACGGCCGGAAACACACTCTCCATCGCGCCAATGAAGTCCCGCGCGTATCCCATGCGGGGATCGCGCTCCTTCTGCTTCTGCACGATGGACATGGTGACTTCCGCGAGGTAGTCCAGCATCAGGTAGTCCACCTGACCGCCTTCCACCTGACGGCGGGGGGCTTCCAGCCAGTCCCCCCAGAATCCCTGTCCGCTGGCCACGCGCACGACGCGCGACCCGTTCTGTTGCGACTCCGACATCACGAAGCTCCAAAGGTGGGCATGGGCGGCAGCACAAAGGCGCCAAGGTGCGGTCCGTGATTCTGGCTGGCCGCGCGCAGCGCGAGCGCCAACAGATCCCGCGTATCTTCCGGGTACACGATGGCGTCGACAAAGCCGCGCGCCGCCGCGTACCGCGCATCGAGCTGGGTTTCGTAGTCCGCGCGCATCTGTTCAACCGCTTCCAGCACTTCCGGCGCCGGCGTGGTACCGGCCTTCTTGGCCGCGTCGAGCGCCGGACCGTGCACGGCCTGTACAGCGGCTTCGCCTTCCATCACGGCCATGCGACCCGTGGGCCACGACAGGATGAAGTCGGGATCGAAGCCCTGCCCGGCCATGGCATAGTAGCCCGCGCCGCTGGCGTGATTGACCGTGAGCACGATTTTGGGGACGCGGGCGCAGGCCATGGCCTCCACGAAATGCGCGCCCGCGCGAATGATGCCTTCGTGCTCCGCGTCCGGCCCGACCATGAAGCCCGACACGTCCTGCACAAAGAGCAACGGGATGCCCTGCTTGTCGCAGCGCTCGATGAAGTAGGCCACCTTCTCGGCGCTTTCGGCGTAGATGATGCCGCCGAAACGCGGACGTTCACCGGGCCGTCCCTTGATGAGGCCACGCTGATTGGCGATCACGCCAACGGGGATGCCTTCGATGCGCGCATCGCCGCAGATCATCTCCTTGGCGAGGTTGGGCTGGAACTCGTCAAGTTTGCCCTCGTCGAGCACCGCGCGCAGCAGCGCGTGCATGTCGTAGGACATGCGGTGATCGGCGGGCAGCAGGTCATAGAGTGACGTGGGCGGTTCAGCAGGCGGGCGCCACGCCGAGGCCACCGTGCGCGACGGCGCGGGCAGTCGGGAGACCAGCTCACGCAGCTTGTCGAGACAGGCCGGATCGTCGTCGAGCGCATAGTGCGCCACACCCGAGACTTCGGTGTGTGTCACGGCGCCGCCGAGCGTTTCGCCATCCACGGTCTGCCCCGTGGCGCCCTTCACAAGATTCGGGCCGCCGAGGCCCATGAAGGACGTGCCCTTCACCATCAGGATGACATCGCTGAGCGCCGGCAGATATGCACCGCCCGCCACACACTGCCCCATCACGGCCGCGAACTGCGGAATGCGCAGATACCGGCGCATGATGGAGTTGTAGTAGAAAATGCGGGCCGCGCCGTACTGTCCCGGAAACACGCCGCCCTGATAGGGCAGATTCACGCCCGCCGAGTCGACGAGGTAAATGATCGGGATGCGGCAGCGCATCGCCACTTCCTGGGCGCGCAGCGTCTTCGTGATGGTCTCGGGCCACCACGAGCCGGCCTTCACGGTGGCATCGTTGGCCACCACGACCACTTCCCGACCTTCAACCATGGCAATGCCCGTGATGACGCCGGCGCCAGGCGCCTGACCATCATACTTGTCGTGGGCCACCAGCAGGCCGATCTCGAGGAAGGGCGTGTTGGGATCGCGCAAACGGTCCACACGCTCGCGCGCCGTCAGTTTGCCGCGCTTGTGCTCCTTCGCAATCTTGTCCGGTCCCCCACCCAGACGCAGGCGGGCCTCCAACTCGCGGATTTCGTCGGCGAGCTCACGCAGGCGACCGCTCATGCGTCCTGCTGCTGGCGCGACGCGAACCACTCACGGATGTAGTCCACGAGTTCCTGCGTGCTGGTACCGGGGCCGAAGAGGCGCGCCACCCCCTGCGCCTGCAACTGGTCCATGTCCTCCTTCGGGATGATACCGCCGCCCGTGAGCAGGATGTCGTCGCGTCCTGCCTCCACGAGCAGGTCGCGTACCCGAGGGAACAGCGTCATGTGTGCGCCGGAGAGAATCGACAGGCCCACGACATCCACGTCTTCCTGAACGGCGGCCGTGGCGATCATCTCGGGGGTCTGGTGCAAGCCGGTATAGATCACTTCCATGCCGGCGTCGCGGAGCGCGGCGGCCACGACCTTGGCGCCACGATCGTGTCCATCAAGGCCGGGCTTGGCGACCAGCACGCGAATTGGTCGAGTCATCGGATCGGAGGAGCAGGAGGAAAAAGTCGGCGCCCGGCGGCCTGGGCCACTCCGGGACAGCCTTGAACTTACCTAGTGGTCTTTACGCGCCACCAGCATCATCTCGCTGGATCGGCGGGTGAGCGGCTTGGCGCTCCATGCGTCGTAGGCGGCTTCAACCACCAGCCCCACGTCCCGGAGGCGATGCGCCAGCTCGGACGCCGTGTACAGGCGAATGCGGTGCGAGCGCTCGCCATGTCCCTTGGGGCCACGCCAGGTGGACGTGATATCGAGGAATCCCGAGAGCGGATCGAAGCGACGCTCCTGACCGAACACCGTGCCGTCGGCCGAGGACCACCAGTCGCGCGAGAGGAACTTGGCCATCACGCCGTCACGCGCCCCGCCGTGCCACACCAGCACTCCGCCCGGCTTGAGCACCCGGGCAAACTCTTCGAGCACCGTGAGGTCATCGTTCGGATCGTCAAAAAATCCGAACGAGGTAAAGAGGTTGACCACGGCATCGAAGCGGCCGCTCCAGCGCGCCGGGAGACGGCGCATGTCCCCCTGGGTGTACCGCAACTGCTTCCCGGTTCCCCGGCGCCGTGCAACCTCCAGCAGGTCCTCGGAGTAGTCGAGGCCGTCCACATCAAAGCCGGCTTCCGCCAGGAGATGCGCGTGACGACCCTGCCCGCAGGGACAATCGAGCACCCGCGCGCCTGACGGCAGCGCGAGCACGTCGATGAGGCGTGCGACCTCATGGCGGTCCTGCACGAGATCGAACAGCGGCTCGTACTCGTGCAGGTACTGCGCGTCGAACTGCGTCGCCCACCACGGCGCCGCGGCGGTTGCCCCGCCAGCCTTGGCTTTGCGAGCCGGGCTCAGAAGAACACCGGTTCGCGATAGGCGCCGAACACATCCTCGAGGGCGGCGCGAATCTCGTACAGCGTGCAGTAGGAGCGCGCGCAGTCGAGAATGCGCGGTACCACGTTCTCGCTGCCACGCGCAGCCTGACGCAGTGCGTCGAGATTGCGCTCGCAAAGGGCGTTGTCGCGTCCGGCACGCATGGCCGCCATCTTGGCGCGCTGCTCGGTCTCCGCCTCCTCACCGATGCGGAGAATCGGAATGGTGAGTTCCTCTTCCTCGGTGACGAATTCGTTGACACCCACCACCAGCTTGCGGCGCTGCTCGATTTCCCACTGCTGCCGCGCTGCACTTTCGGCGATACGCTTCTGGAACCAGCCGTCTTCGAGGCCCTTCACCACACCGCCGATGTCGGCAATCTGTGCGAAGAGGTCTTCGGCTTCACGCTCCAACTGATCGGTGAGCGCTTCCACGTAGTACGAGCCGCCGAGCGGATCCATGACATTCGGCACGCCCGTCTCGTACGCGAGAATCTGCTGCGTGCGTAGCGCCACCTGCACCGCCGCCTCGGTGGGCAGCGACAATGTTTCGTCCATCGAGTTGGTGTGCAGCGACTGCGTGCCACCCAGCACGGCGGCCAGCGCCTGATAGGCCACGCGCACCGTGTTGTTCATGGGCTGCTGCGCCGTGAGCGTCACACCCGCGGTCTGCGAGTGGAAGCGCATCATCCACGAGCGCGGATTCCTGGCGCCGTAGCGCTCCTTGAGGTGACGCGCCCAGATGCGACGCGCGGCGCGCAGCTTGGCAATTTCCTCGAAGAAGTCGTTGTGGATGTCCCAGAAGAACGAAAGGCGCGGCGCAAAGTCATCGACATCGAGGCCTCGCGCGATGCCACGCTCCACGTAGGTGAAGCCGTCCGCCAGCGTGAACGCGAGTTCCTGCGCGGCCGTCGAACCGGCCTCGCGAATGTGGTAGCCCGAGATCGAGATGGTGTTCCAGTTGGGCGCGTGCTGCGCACACCACTCGAAGCCGTCCACGATCAGACGCAGCGCCGGCTCGATGGGGAAGCACCACGCGTGCTGCGCCATGTACTCCTTGAGGATGTCATTTTGCACCGTCCCCTGGAGCTTGTCCGCACTCACACCCTGCTTCTCGGCCGCCGCGATGTAGAAGCACAGCAGAATGATTGCGGGCCCGTTGATCGTCATGCTGGTGGACACCTTGTCGAGCGGAATGCCCTCGAACAGGGTCTCCATGTCCGCCAACGACGAGATGGCCACGCCACACTTGCCGACCTCGCCTTCCGAGCGCGGATGGTCGCTGTCGTAGCCCATCAGCGTCGGGAAGTCGAAGGCCACCGACAACCCGGTCTGGCCCTGCGAGAGCAGGAACTTGTAGCGCTGGTTGGTTTCGCGGGCCGTGCCGAAGCCGGCAAACTGGCGCATGGTCCAGAGCTTGCCGCGATACCCGGTGGGGTGAATGCCGCGGGTGAACGGCCACTGCCCCGGCACCTCGAAGGCGCTGCCGGCCGAGTCGGCCAGGTCGAGCGCCGTGTAAAGCGGCGGCACTTCGACGGCCGAATTCGTGAAGGCCACATCGCGCTTGCGTCCGCCGTCATACTGCTGTCGCCAGCGGGTCACCTCGGCGCGCAGGGACTCGAGCTCGTCCTGCTGCTGTCGCACTACGTCTTCGAGTTCGCGAATCGTCGTCATGCGCTCATCCGTGCTGTAGCGGCGCAAAGCTCGCGCCGGTGAGTAGCTCTTCACTGCGCGCCCGCAAGGCATCCGCCACTGCGAACGGAACCAACGTCCCTGCTTCCAGCCCATCGAGCTGGTCATCGATCCACGCCAGCGTCCCGGCATCGCGCCAGAGGCGTTGACGCACCTGCTGCTCCACCACTTCCATGACGCGTTCCCGCAGGCGGGCTCGCCGACGTGAGCGCAGCTCGCCGCTGCGTTCAAGATAGCGGAAATGCCGATCGAGAGCGTCCGCGATCTCCGTGATGCCTTCCTGCTGTGCAGCAATGCTGCGCAGCACCGGCGGCGTCCAGTGATCGGTGGGCTCCCCCTGCGCCGCGGCCCGGGCTGCACGGGCCGGATTCATGGCGTCGCGCAGCGCATCCCGGTCCGGGGCGCTCCGTAGGTCTACGCCGTGGTGCGCCGGGACGTTCTGCAGCGCCGCCCCCGCGCGAAGCCCGAGCATGAGCTCGATATCGTTGCGCAGCCGATCCGCACCCGGCCGGTCCGCCTTGTTCACAGTGTATACGTCGGCGATTTCCATGACCCCGGCCTTGAGGGTCTGGATGGAGTCACCCGACTCCGGAACCAGCACCACCAGCGTGGAGTCGGCGGCGCGGGCCACATCAAGTTCGCTCTGACCCACGCCCACCGTCTCGATGAGGATGACGTCCATGCCAAAGCCATCGAGCACGTCGCAGACCTCACGCGTGGCCGTGGCCAAGCCGCCCAGCGAGCCGCGCGTGGCCATGGAGCGAATGAAAACGCCCGGATCGAGCGCCACTTCCTCCATGCGGATGCGATCGCCCAGCAGCGCGCCGCCGGTGAATGGCGAGGTGGGGTCGACGGCCACAATGCCGACACGCTTGCCCTGCTCGCGGTAGAGACGCGCGAGTCGCGTGGTGAGCGTGCTCTTGCCTGCGCCTGGCGGTCCGGTAATGCCGATGCGACGCGCGCGACCCAGCAAGGCGTGCTGGGCGGCCAGCACCTGCTCAAAGCCAGGGCGATGGTTCTCGACAATGCTCACGGCGCGTGCAAGCGCGGCCGGCTTGCCAGCACGGAACTGTTCCAGCAGGCGGCCCAGCGCCGATTCCGTGGACGCGGCGGTGGTGCTACTCGCTGCTGTCGTCATGCTCATCCCGAATGTCTCCGACCAGCTCTTCCAGGAGGTCCTCCAGTGTCACCAACCCGATGACCGTCGCCTCCTCACGAACAATCGCCAATTGCCGCCGCGAGCGCAGCAGCTCGAAAAGCAGATCTTTCGCCGGCTTGTCACCCGTGGTGAATGGCACCGGTCGCACCACAGGCCACGACTCACCCCGCCGACGAAACACGTCGAACACGTGGATCATGCCCACCACCTGGTCGGGCTGCTCGCGGTACACGGGCACGCGGCTGTAGCCGGCCGTCGCCACCTCACGCGCCACTTCGGCCGCACTGAGGCCGTCGCGCAGCATGAACATGTCCTTGCGTGGTGTCATGACGTCGCGCACGACTTTGTCGCCGAACTGCACCACGCCGGAAATGATCGCGAGCTCTTCGGTGTTGCCGATGTCGGCGAACGCCCCGTCCCGCAGCAGCTCCTCGAGGCCATCGCGCATGTCGGCTTCACTGCCCACCGGCACCGGTCGGGCCACCTTGCCGCGCACCGCGTGCGAGATGACGTGAAACGGCGTGAGCATGAGATCCACGACGCGCAGAATGGGGACCGTGACGGGCACGAGCGATGCCGCCCATCGGCGCGCCAACGCACGGGGCAGCGCCTGCCCCAGCACGAGCAGCAAGAGCAAAAAGAGCAGCACGCGCGCGAGAAACCCCCAGGCCTGCAGCCCGTAGGCCATGGCCAACCACGCGCCGGTTGCAAACACCACCAGCATCATGGCGGTACCCGCGGCATGCACCAGTCGCATCGGGCGTTCGAGGTAGCGCGCCATCACGCCCACCCCACCAGTGCGGTGCTCGATCCAGTGCCGGAGCCAGAGGCGACTTACGGCGCGCACGGACGAGGCGGACAGCGTGAGCAGCGCCACCAGCGACACGGCAAGCGCCAGCACGAGCGCCGTCATACTCCACGCTCCGTGTTCTCGCCGCTGTCGTCCGGTCGCTCCATCCGCTCGAGAAACACCCGCTCGATCTTTCGACGCACCACCCGCTCCACGATCACGCGGAAGGGGCCGATGGTCAGTGTCTCACCGGCGCGAGGCACCCGGCCGAGCAGCTCCAGCACCAGGCCGCCCACGGTGGACACATCGTCGCGCGTGAAGTCGTGCTGCAACGCGTCCGACAAGTCGTCAAGCGTGAGTCGACCCGTCACCCAGTAGCGCTGATCATCCTCGTTTTCAATCAGACGTTCTTCATCGTCGTATTCGTCGCGAATCTCGCCGACGAGCTCTTCGAGCACATCTTCGATGGTCACCAGCCCGGCCGTGCCACCATACTCGTCGGCCACGATGGCAATGTGCCGGCCCGCCTGTCGGAACTCGCGCAGCAGATCGGCGATGCGCTTGGAGGCCGGAATGAACACGGGGGGACGCATGAGCGTCGGCCACCCGCCCTCGGGCTCTTCATCGGCCAGCACAGAGGGCAGCAGATCCTTGACGTACAGGATACCAACGATCTCATCGATGGTTTCTTCGTATACCGGCACACGCGAGTGCTGGATGCTGCGTACCCGATCCACCATCTCGGACCACGGCGTCTCACGCTCGATGCCCAGCATGTCCACCCGCGGCACCATCACTTCTTCCGCGGTGGTCTCGCCAAACTCGAAGACGCCAAGCAGGAGATCGCGCTCGTCGCCGCTCACGTCGGGCTCGCTGGTGACCACATCGCGGAATTGTGCGGCGGCTTCATCGCGTCGCTCCTGCGTGGCCTCCGCTTCGGTCACGACCTCGGCAACGAGCCGGTCCACCCAGTTCCCCAGTGCCACCACGGGCGCAAAGAGGCGCTCGATGAGCGCCGTGAAGCCGCGCAGTCGTGTGGCGGCATTGTCGCCCATGGCGTCGCCGGCCACACGCGCCACGCTCTCCGCCACCAGCACCGTCAGCAGGCCCAGCCCCACCAGCGCCACGCCCTTGGTTGCACTGGCTTCGTCGGCAAGGTCGAGTGCCACTGCCAATCCGCAGCCCGCAGCCAGGTGACCTAGCACACGCGCAAAGGCCAGGGCCCGGTGCGTCTGCTCACGACCCGACACGGCGCGACTCACGCCCGGAGACGGCGGGTCATAGTTGCTGCGATCGGGTACCGCCGACGGCAGCGGAGACTCGGCAAACAGCGCGCCATCCGCGACCGCCGCCAACGCGGCGAGGGTGGCACCCGCTGCTGCCAGTCCCCACGCGAGACTACTCATGCGCCAGGGGTCGGCGTGATCCAGAAGCGTTGCAGCAATTGCTCCTGGCGTCGCCACATTGGCGACGAGGTCCGGCGTTCGTCTTCCGGGTGTTCGAATCCGCAGGCGTGCAGCGTACCGTGCACCACAAGGCGCGCGAGTTCTTCACGTACGCCGACGCCATGGCTCTTGGCCTGCGCGCGCGCGACATCCGGGCAGATGTAGATGTCGCCCGTGACGCCGTTCACCGGGTCGGTGCCCAGCGCAAACGTGATGACATCGGTGGGACCTGAATGCCCGAGGTGCCGCTTGTTGAGCGTCGCCATGCGCCGCGACGTGACGAAGGTGACGGACAACATGGCCTTCGGTACACGCAGCGCACGAAGCACCGACAGGGACAGCGCCTCGAGACGCGCGGTAGCCACCGGCAGTCGCACACCGTCGAGGCTGATGTCCACTACCCGTGTCGGCGATGCCGCGCGCCGAACCGCCGGGCTCATCCGCCCCCCGCGGCGTCTTCGTTGTATGCGCGGATGATGTCTCGCACCAGCCGGTGTCGTACGACGTCGGCCTCACTGAAATAGTGAAACGCGATGCCCTCAATGCCATGAAGGATGCGCTCCACCTGCATGAGCCCCGAGTCTTCGCGTCGGGGCAGGTCCACCTGCGTCTTGTCGCCGGTGATGACGATCTTGGAATTCACACCAAGACGCGTGAGGAACATCTTCATCTGCATGCCGGTGGCGTTCTGCGCTTCGTCCAGGATGACGAAGGAGTCGCCGAGCGTGCGGCCGCGCATGAACGCCAGTGGAGCCACTTCGATGGTGCGCGACTCGATGAGCTTCTGAATGCGCTCGAAGGGAATGAGGTCATCGAGTGCGTCGTAGAGCGGCCGCAGATACGGGTCTACCTTGGCCTGCATATCACCCGGCAGAAAGCCCAGGCTCTCACCGGCCTCCACCGCGGGACGAGCCAGCACGATGCGCCGCACGCGCTTGCGCATGAGGGCGTCAACGGCTGCTGCCACGGCAAGATAGGTCTTGCCGGTACCAGCAGGTCCGATACCAACCACGATGTCGTGCTCGGCAATCTTGCGCAGATACTCGGCCTGCCCCGGCGTCTTGGCCTGCACACCGCGCCGCGCTCCCGGCAACACGAGCGCACCGGACACGGCACCCGGCGTATCGGCCGGCCGCTCGCTGAGCGCGAGACGCAGCACGTCATCAGCGCTGACCGTGTGCCCGTCACGCACGAGGGTCACGAGGGCGGCCGCGACGGCTTCCGCCTTGGCCACCGCGTCGGCTTCGCCGGTGAGCGAGAGATGATCACCGCGCAGGGCCACGCGTGCACCGGTGGCGCGACCCAGCTCCACGAGATTGCCATCGTTGACCCCGGCCAGCATCTGCAGGTCGGCGCCCTCCACCGTTACGCGGGCCGTGGTGATGTCGCCGCGCTCCCCCCGTGGGTCACTCACGCTGTCGTCTCCGCCGCCGACCTTTCTGATGCTACGCGCACGGCAATGTGCAGTTCGGCCAGGTCGTCGGCTGGCACCGCGACCGGCGCGCCTTCGAACAGCGAACGTGCGGCCGTGGTCTTCGGGAACGCAATCACGTCGCGCAGCGACGGAGCGCCGGAGAGCAGCATGGCGATACGGTCAAACCCGAACGCGATGCCACCGTGCGGCGGAGCACCGGCGCGCAGACCCTCGAGCAGGAAGCCAAAGCGCCGCTCCTGCTCGGCCACGTCGCCAATACCCAGCAGCCCGAACATGCGGGACTGCACGGCCGGATCACTGGTGCGGATGCTGCCGCCACCCAGCTCGGTGCCGTTCAACACCACGTCATAGGCCAAGGCGCGCCAGCGCGCGGGCTCGTCGGGGTGCGCCGCCATGTCCTCGGGATGCGGCGCCGTGAACGGGTGATGCACCGCGGCCAGCGCGCCGCTGTCCGGATCCTGCTCGAACATCGGGAAGTCCATCACGATGAGGAATCGCTGCGCCGTCTCGTCAACCAGTTCGAGGCGGCGCGCGCATTCCTGACGCACGCGATCGAGCGCGGGGCTGCTGATGCGATCAGGGGCCGCAACAAACAACGCGAGATCGCCATCGGCCAGGCCGAGTGCCGTCTTTGCGTCATCGGTGAGGAACTTGGCCACGGGTCCGTCATAGGCACCATCGGCGCGGCGCAGACGAAGCAGGCCCCCTGCCCCGGCGCCCTTGGCGAGCGCTTCCAGTTCGTCCACCTGCTTGCGACTCCACGCCGCGCCGCCGGGCACGATCAACCCGCGGACGCGATGGCCAGCGGCCAGCGCCGTACGCGTCACGGCAAAATCGAGCGGGGCAAAAATGGCGCTGACATCGCGCAGCCTGAGGTCGTAGCGCAGGTCCGGACGGTCGCAGCCGTAATACTCCATCGCATCGGCATAGCTCATGCGCTCGAAATGCGCGGGAATTTCATGCCCGGCCTCGCGCCACAAGGACCCAATGAGCCCCTCGGCCAGCGCCAGAATGTCTTCCCGCTCCACGAACGAGGCTTCGATGTCGATCTGTGTAAACTCCGGCTGACGATCGGCTCGCAGGTCCTCATCGCGGAAGCAGCGTGCGATCTGGAAGTAGCGATCGTAGCCGCAGCACATGAACAGCTGCTTGTAGATCTGCGGCGACTGCGGCAGCGCGTAGAACTCACCCGGATGCACGCGGCTCGGTACGAGATAGTCGCGCGCACCCTCCGGTGTGGGCTTGGTGAGAATGGGCGTTTCGAGTTCGAGATATCCCCGGTCGCTCAGATAGCGCCGCGTCACCTGCATGAGGCGATGCCGCAGCACGAGGTTGGCCTGCAGCTCCGGACGACGCAGGTCGAGGTAGCGATGTCTGAGGCGCAGCTCCTCGGCCGGCATCTTGTCGCCGCGTCCGCGGGCCACCGGCAGCGCCGGGGTCACAGCGGGTCCAACGATGCGCAGCGCCGTCACGCGCACCTCGATCTCACCCGTCGGCATCTCGGGATTGACACGATCGGTCTCGCGTGCGATCACCTGCCCTTCGATCAGCACCACGGACTCGACGCCAACGGCTGCGGCCTGCGCCTGCACCTCGGCCGAGGTCCAGGCCGGTCCAAACGCCAACTGCACCAATCCGGTCCGATCGCGCAGGTCGATGAATACCAGCCCTCCGAGATCGCGACTGCGATGCACCCATCCTCCCAAGCGGACCGTGCGCCCCACATCACTGCGACGCAGCAGGCCGCAGGGATCCGAACGCAGCGAGGTGGCAAGGACGGAAGGCTCCGAGGCGGACGACATCGAGACGAGTACTCCGGATGTGGAATGGGTGGGGCAGCAAACGGCGACCAGGCCGACGCCCGGACCAGCCTGGTCCCGAGACGTCTCTGCAAGACGCAAACGATGGAAGCTACTCGGCTTACAGCATCGTTGGTAGCAGAGCGCAGCGATCGAGCGCGTGTGACCGGGCCGCCCCAAACCGGCCGCTTTCGCTTGACCGGTGCTCCGGGCGGCGTTTAGGATCCGCCATGCGCCGCGTGCTCGTAGGCGGGCTTGCTGCGTTGCTGTGGTCGTCTGTTGGCCGCGCGCAGGGAGTACCCGCGCGTGATCTGTGGGAATTTCCGCTGGGGGCTCTGTTTGAGCCGCCGGCCTTGGCTGTCGAGCCCGGCGCTGGACTGTGGAACCCGGCCACCATGTCCCTGTCGGCCGATGCGCGCTTCAAATTCGGCGTGGCTTCGCTGTCGGCGGGTGCGGCACAAAGCGTCGATGGCCAGTTGCTCAGCGGGGCGTGGCGTCGCCCTTCGGGGGTGACCTGGGGGCTGTCGGTGGCGCGCGCTGCCGTGGCTGGGCTCGTTCGCACCGATTCCGACCCGCAGAGCCTCGGTGACATTCCCTACCAGACCACGCTGGTGAGCCTGTCTGCTGCCCGGCAGATTGTGCCCCACCTCACGGCTGGTGTCGCCGTGCGCTGGCGCCACGGTCGGGCCGACCAGGTTGGCGGCGATGCCGTCGCGGCGGATGTTGGCGCGGTGCTGCATGACCTGCCGTTCCGCCACGCCCGCGTAGCGGCCTCCAGCTTTCTCTGGCGCCCGGGACGGGAAATCACCGACCGCCCGGCCGTGTTGTTGGCGGCAGATTTCCGCGTAGTGGGCCCGAGCGACACGCGCGAGCTGCGCCTCGGTGTCGCGCAGCAGGCCGTCAATCGCGGAGCGCGGGAACGGGGGCCCTTCGTGTCGGCCCGGCTCGATCGGCTTGAGGCTCGCGCTCAGTTTCTGCGTGTGTCCGCCGGGGCGCGGACCATCTCCCGTGTGCGCTCAGGTCTGGCGCTGCACTATGCGCGCTATACCGTCGGTGTGGCGCGGGAGGAAGGACTCTCCGGCCTCGGACCGGTGTATCAGTTCACGCTCAGTTCGCTGGTCCGCTAGCCACGTTCTGCCAGGCTCCAGTGTCTGCCCCGTCGGCTCGCGCCGTGAGGCAACCGCCCATTCTACGCGTCATGACCACCTCTGCGATCGTTTCCGACTCCCGTCCCGATTTGCTCGACCTCGAGCCTGACGCCGCGCTATCGGTGTTGCGCGCGTGGTTCGCCGAGCGCGGCGAGCCGGCCTATCGCGCCACGCAGGTGCTGGGTCGATTGTGGCAGAAACCGGTGGCGGCGTTTGCCGAGATGAGCGAGCTGCCCATGGCACTGCGTGATGCACTCGACGCGTCGTTCCGGCTGACCAATCTCGAACTGGCCACGCAGCAAACGTCCAAGGACGGAACGCGCAAGTTTCTCTTCCGACTTGAAGACGGGCAGTTCATCGAAACCGTGGCCATCCCCGATGGCGACCGCCTCACCTTCTGCATCTCGTCGCAGGCTGGCTGCGCGCTGCAGTGCGCGTTCTGTGCCACGGGCGCCATGGGGTTTCAGCGCAATCTCCGTCCCTCGGAGATTGCCGGTCAGGTGCGGGCGCTGCGCATGCTGGAACCGCCGCTCATTCCAACGAACATCGTGTTCATGGGCATGGGCGAGCCCTTGATGAACTGGAAGGCGGTGAGTCCCACGCTCACGTTGCTCAACGATCCCCGGGCATTGGGCATCGGCGCGCGTCACATCACCATCTCCACGGTGGGTGTGCTGCCTGGCATTCAGGCGCTTGCCGAACGTCCGGAACAGTTTCGACTTGCCATCTCCATCCATGCGCCCAGCGATGAGCTCCGTCGCTCGCTCATGCCGGTCAACATCAAGTATCCGCTCGCGGACGTGATTGATGCCGCCAAGGCTTTTGACCGCCGCGTGACCTTCGAGTACGTCATGCTGGGTGGCGTGAACGATCAGCCGGAGCACGCCGCGCAGCTCGGGCAACTCGCGCGCGAGTGCCGGGCTTTCGTGAACCTCATTCCGCTGCACCCGGGTGGGAGCATGGGCTTCGTGCCCACGGCGCAGCCCGTCATCGCGTCGTTCGCACGTGCGCTGCGTGATCGTGGTGTGGAGACGGCGGTGCGCCGAAGCCGCGGCCTCGACATCGCCGCGGCTTGTGGTCAACTACGGACGGAGCGTGTCGGCCGGCGGCTGCCAATCACGCCCCAGCACGACGGTGAGGTCCACGTAGCGCAGTGAGTCAATGGACGCCGCAGTCACGCGTCCGACCCCGAGGGCGCGCTGCAGCCTGACACCAAGTGTGCTGTCGCGTCCATGCACCACGACCTCACTGCTGTCGCGTGTCGGGCCGCGGTCGCTGTCGAAGTCCACGACATCGTAGCCCATGCTGCGCAGATAGAACGTGGCCCGCCGCGCGAGACCACGCACCCCGGTGGCGTTGAGCACGCGCACCGTGACCCGCTGATCGCGCGGAGCCATGGCCAGGGTATCGGGCTCTGCCGGCGTGAGCACAGGCTGGCCACTCGCGTCGAGCGCGGGCAGCGCGCGACCGCGAGATGTGCTCCACCAGGCAGCCAGCGAGCCCAACACCACCACCGCGACCAAACCTGCGGCCGCCCAGCGTTTGGCCCCCGCGCTCAGCACACGCTGTTCCACAGCGCCACGGATGGCGCGTGCAAGGTCTTGCCTTCGCGCAGCGTCCACTCGAGACGCAGACGCACCACCTGGCGAAAGGTGTCATCAAAGGCGCTCGCCACACGGTCCGCCAGATACGCGCGATCGGCCTGCATGAACGCGCGGCCGGGCTCGAGGAAATCGGCCATGTACAGCGCACGTCCCGTACGGGTCCACTCGGCATGCCCCACAGTGTGCCAGCGTACGGCGCTCAGCACCGCAGCACGCGACTCCCCCTCGCGCGCGAGTTGATCGGCCGCCGCCGGCCCATGCAGCAGGCCCACGGGACTCGCCGCATCGCCGGTGGCGCGGCGCAGCACCTCTTCCGTCGCATCCCGGAGCGCATCGTGCCAGCGCCCCGCGTCAAGCCACGCCTGGTGCTCATCGGCGGGCAGTGACATCTCGCGGCTCCAGCGTTCGAGCAGCGCGACCACCCGCGCGATGTGCGCGTGACGTTTCGGGGAGACCACCGCCCAGTCTGGCAGTGCGACGTCGGACATCAGCGGTTCAGTCAGTCCCCGTGAGATCACGACGCGTGCGGCAGTTCATCCATCGCCGCCCGCATCGATGCGGCCAGCGCGATGGCCGAGTCCACGGACTCACCCGCGGCGCGCACCAGCGCACTGCCCACCACCACCCCATCGCCGAGTCGCGCCGCCTCGCGCGCCTGTTCCGGCGTGGAGATGCCGAAGCCGATGCACAGCGGCAACGTGGTGGACGCGCGCAGACGCGCCACCGTTTCCGGCAGGTCGTCCGCCAGCGCTGCGCGTTCGCCTGTCACGCCGAGTCGGCTGATGAGATACACAAACCCACCGCCGTGCCGGCCGATTTCTTCCATGCGGGGCGCGGGTGTCGTTGGCGCCACCAGTCGCACAAAGTCGAGGCCACTGGCACCGAACCACGCCTCGCGCGACGGGTCAGCGCCGACAGGCAGATCGGTGACCAGCACGCCGTCCACGCCGGCTTCGCGCGCACGTTGCAGCACGCCGTCGCCGCCCGCCAACAGCGGATTGAGATAGCTGAACAGCACCACAGGAATGTCCAGCGCCGCTTCGCGAATGAGATCGAAGGTGCCGGCCAACGTCATGCCCTGATCGAGCGCGATCTGCGAACTGCGCTGAATGACCGGACCGTCGGCCATGGGATCCGAGAACGGCACGCCGACTTCCAGCACATCCGCGCCAGCTGCGGCGAGTCCAAGCCAGAGACGAATGCTTTCCGATGGCGACGGATGGCCGGCGGTGACATAACAGACGAGGGCCTTGCGGCCCGACGCGGCCAGCGAGGCAAAGCGCGCCTGAAGCCGCGAGGTCACGGGCGAAGTGGCAGTGGTCACGAGAGGGGAGGCAGAGGACACGGTTCAGATTTCCGGCAGGGTGTGCTGACTGATGGTGCCGACATCCTTGTCGCCGCGCCCACTCAGACAGAGCAGTACCGGTTCATCCTCCTTCCAACGTCCGGCTTCGCGCTCAATCCATGCCATCGCGTGCGCCGTCTCGAGTGCCGGAATGATGCCCTCCAGTCGGCTCAGCAGCGCGACACCACGCAGCGCTTCGTCGTCGGTGACCGAGACATACTCCGCGCGGCCGCTGTCGTGCAGCCAGGCGTGCTCCGGTCCGACGCCCGGATAGTCGAGGCCCGCAGAAATCGAATGGGCCGGATGCACCTGCCCATTGGCATCCTGCAGCAGATAGCTCAGTGAACCATGCAGCACGCCAGGCGCCCCCTTGCTGATGGACGCGCTGTGTCGATCCGTGCTCAAGCCTTCACCCGCGGCCTCCACACCCACGAGATGCACGGAGGCATCGTCGACAAACCCGGCAAACATGCCCATGGCGTTGGAGCCTCCACCCACACAGGCCACGACCGTATGCGGCAGACGCCCCGCCTTCTCCAGCATCTGCGCACGCGCCTCGATGCCGATAACCGACTGGAACTCCCGCACCATGCGCGGATACGGCGCCGGGCCGACCACCGAGCCGATGATGTAGTGGCTGTCGTTGACGGTGGTCACCCAATCGCGAATGGCTTCCGTGGTGGCGTCCTTGAGGGTCCGCGTACCCGACGTGACGGGGATGACCGTGGCTCCCATGAGTCGCATGCGGAAGACGTTGAGCGCCTGGCGCTGCATGTCTTCTTCGCCCATGTACACCACACACTCGAGACCGAAGCGCGCGCAGATCGTGGCCGTCGCCACGCCATGCTGGCCGGCGCCGGTTTCGGCGATGATGCGCCGCTTGCCCATGCGACGGGCGAGCAGCGCCTGCCCCACGGTGTTGTTGATCTTGTGCGCGCCCGTGTGATTGAGGTCCTCACGCTTGAGCCACACCGGCGCACCAACGCGCGCACTCAGGCGCGGCGCGTAGGTAAGCTGCGTGGGGCGACCCACGTATTCGCGCAGCAGGTGATCCAGCTCCTGCTGAAAGGCGGCGTCGCGTCGCGCCGCTTCGAACGCAGCTTCCAGCGTATCGAGTGCGGGAATCAGCGTCTCGGGCACGTAGCGCCCGCCGTAGGGTCCGAATCGCCCGGTGTCAGACACCGTCGCGGCCATCGTCATGGTGCAGTCTCCGCAGCGCCGTGCGCTGCCTGAACGAAATGATGCACGAGCGTCGCGTCCTTTTCACCGGGCGCGCGCTCCACACCGGAAGATACGTCAACCACGGTGGGGGACAGCAATTGGACCGCGGCCGCGACGTTGCGCGGATTGAGGCCGCCGGCCAGCACCAGGGTGGCGGCAGGATGCCGTTCGCGCCACGCCCCGACCGCATCGGCCAGTCCGGACCAGTCCAGCGCCACACCCGTGCCACCCAACTGGCCCACAACCAACGCGTCCAGCACCAGCGCGCCGGCCTCAGCGGTCCACTCGTCAACGTTTGTCGGCAGACTGCTGCCCGACACACGCGCCACGGGCCACACGGTGCACGCTGTTTCCCTCTGCAACCAGGCAATCTGTTCGACACTGGGCGCATGATGCAGTTGCACGATGTCGAGATCCAGCGCAGCGGCCATACGCACGATGTCGGCGTCCGTCTGTTGACCGAACACTGCGGCCCGCTGGATGCCAGCACGACGCGGGCCGAGCACGGCGGCCGCCTGCTCGAGGCTCACGAGACGCGGTCCACCGGCGAGAATGGTGCCGAGATAGGCGGCCCCGGCCGCCTCAGCCACAGCGGCGTCGTCCGGCCGCACGAGACCGCAGATCTTCACCGCCACGCGGTGTGCGGTCACGGCGCGGCCGGTCGGGCGCGACGCGGAATGCTGGCGAGTGCCCGCACGTCGTCGCTGGGCGATGCGGAGGCGGAGATGGCACTACCCACGAGCAGCGCATCGGCACCCGCATCCGCGGCGGGCTGGGCGTCGGCCGGCGAGCGCATGCCGCTTTCCGCCACGGCCACGATGTGCGGCGGCATTTGGCGAATGACACGCGGCGCGGTGGCGGGGTCGATGACCAGGGTCTCGAGATTGCGGTTGTTGACACCGATGACCGGCGCGTGCACCGCCAGCGCGCGTTCCAGTTCGGCCTCGTCCCGCACTTCCACGAGCAGGGCGAGCCCGGCCTCCTGCGCCGCCTCCACGAGACGGGGCAGCAGATCCGGGCTCAGGGAGCGCACAATGAGCAGGGCGGCCGATGCGCCCGACGCCCGTGCTTCCCAGAGCTGCACGGGATGCACGAGAAAGTCCTTGCGAATGACCGGCACCGGCACCGCCTGCGACACCGACTGCAGGTCCGCCAGCGTGCCCCCGAAGCGCGTCGGTTCGGTGAGCACGGAAATGGCCGCGGCTCCACCGGCGACGTAGGCCGAAGCCTGAGCGGCGGCATCGAGGCCAGGCGCGATGTCTCCCTTGCTGGGAGACGCCCGCTTGACCTCGGCAATGACGGCGAGGCAGTCCCGGCGCAGCGCGCTGGCGAAGGCCTTGGCCGGGGGCAGGTCGCGCGAGGCGGCGCGCAGCTCCGGGAGGGTGGAGGCCACGAGGGCGGCGCGCTCATGGGCGGCCTCGGTCAGGCTCCCCAGCGTCCCCGTCGGGGGCGTCCATACGGCTGACGAAACAAATCCTTGCACTTCGGCCTGTCTTCGGTTAACGTGGCGGATGGCGGTCTTCGGCCTGTTTTCGGGACGCGACCTGTCTCTCACACTCTGGAGTGACCATGCCGCTTACCAAGCGCCAGCGGGAAATCCTGTCGTTCCTGTCGGAGTACAACGAGGTCAACGGGTTTGCGCCGAGCTTCGAGGAGATTGCCTCGCGCTTCAACTATAACTCGCTGGCCACGGTGCACGAGCATCTCACGAACCTCGAGCGCAAGGGCTACATCAAGCGCTCGTACAATGAGAGCCGTGCCATCGAGATTCTCCCCTCGGAGGTGTACCAGCGGTCGGTGGAGTTGCCGCTGCTCGGTTCCGTAGCGGCTGGTGCGCCCATCGAGGCCATCCATGCCGGAGAAACCATGGCGGTGCCCGATGGGTTCCTGCGCAAGAGCGGCAGTCACTATGTGCTGCGCGTGCGGGGGGACTCCATGATCGAGGAGCACATTCGCGACGGCGACTTTGTCGTCATCAACGACAAGCAGGCAGCCGACAACGGCGAGATGGTCATTGCCCTCGTCGATGGCGGTGGCGCCACGGTCAAGCGTTACTACCGCGAGCGTGATGGGCGCATTCGTCTGCAGCCGGCCAACGAAGCCATGCAGCCGCTGTTTGTGCACGAGGACGACGTGCGCATCCAGGGCATCGTCGTGGGTGTGCTGCGGCGCTACTGAGCGGCGGTGCGTCGGCGCCGGAGCGCAACGGCGGCGTTACGGCGTTACGGCGTTATGGCGCGGCGTGAGGCGGTGCGCAGCCGCTCAAGGGCGGCATAGCCCACCCCATTGCGCAGCGCGGTGCGGGTGTGCGCCACCGCATCGCCATAGGTCAGGTCATCGCGGCTCACATACAGCGCAGCGGCCGCGTTGAGCAACACGGCAGCCTGGGCGCCGGGCAATCCGCCCCCCTGCAACACCGCTTCAATGGTGCGCGCGTTGTCTTCCGGTGCCGCGCCATCCAGGTCGGACGAGGGCAAGGCGGAAAGGCCATAGTCGGCCGGTGTGATCTGCCAGTCGGCGGTGTGCCCATCGCGGACCTCGCGCACCGAAGTCACACCAAGCGGCGAGATCTCATCGAGCCCCGGTTCGCCGTGCACCACCATGGCGCGGTGTGACCCCAATCGGGCCAGCGTGTCAGCCAGCAGCGGCAACCGCGCGGGCTCGGCGACGCCCACCACCTGACGTCCGGCGCGAGCCGGGTTGGCCAGCGGCCCCACCACGTTCATCACCGTGGGGACGGCCAGCTCACGGCGAACCGGCCCCACGTGACGCAACGCGGGATGCATGAGCGGCGCAAACATGAACACAATGCCCGCCTCTTCGAACGTGCGCTGCATGGCCTGCGGAGTCATGTCCACGACCACCCCCAGCGCCTCCAGCACATCGGCGCTGCCGGACCGCGAGGTGAACGAACGGTTGCCGTGCTTGGCCACGGGCACACCCATCCCGGCGGCCAGCAAGGCCGCGGCCGTGGATATGTTGAAGGTGGTCAATGTCCCACCGCCCGTACCGCAGGTGTCCACGAGTTGCTCAGGCGACGCCAGAGGTAACACCACCATGGCATCGCGCAGCGCCTGCACGACACCGGCAATCTCCTCGGCCGTTTCCCCCTTCACACGCAGCGCCATCAACAGGCCCGCGACCTGCGCCGGCGTGCCCTCGCCGCGCATGATCACACCAAAGGCCTGACGCAGCGCATCCGAGTCCACCGGCTGGTGCAATGCCAGCCGGCGAATGACGTGCAGCAACGCATCAGCGGACATCCAGTGTCTCCAACAGGCGTTCAGACAAACCGTTCCGCGACGCAATGAGCGAAATCACCAGGCCCAGCAAACGCACCCGTTCCACGTCTTCTTCCGTGTAAATGCCGCGCTGCGCGCGATTGGTGAGATTCAACACCCCAACCAGTTCGTCATGATACACGAGCGGGAAACTGATGAAGCTGCCCGTCGTGAAATATTGATCGCGCAATAGCGGATGCTGCGCCGCTTCGCGGACATCCTGCACCAGCAGCGGTTCACGCGCGGCCGCCACGCGGCCGGCCACGCCTTCGCCAATGCGGATGCGCATGCCCTCCACCACGTTGGGCGCAATGCCGCGGGCTGCCGCGAGATACAGGTGATCAGGCTCCGGCGCGCGCAGCATGAGCGAGCAGCGCTGAGCCTGCATGTCGTCACCAACCAGCGACAGCAGACCATCCACCAGGGCCCGGGCTTCATGCGCCTGTGCGTCCAGCGTCAGCGCCCGGTCCACCAGGTACAACGTGCGCGTGCGCTGACGCAGCGCCTCACTGCGACGGTGCAGCTCAATGTGCGCCTGTTCGAGTTGCGAGACCGCCGCACCGAGCTGCTGCTCCGCCAGTTCGGCCTTGCGCGTGGAGCGACGTGCCTCTTCCACGGCGCGCGCGGCGTCGGCCTGGAGCGCAATGGCTTCGGCGGGGTTCAGGGCCACGACATCGCGCGGCGTGTTGCGTACGACGCGCAACTCGGCCTCGAGTGCCGAGAGTTTGCGCACGTACTCGCCGTGCACGCGCTGCGTGATGTCTTCGAGCGTCTTGACGGCTTCGAGTCGCGCATCCCGCTCGGCCAATCGCACGAAGGCCAGATCAAACAGGGCCAGCGCGGGCGCAAGGCGCTCTGTGGTGCGGGTGCCAAAGATCTTCCGCGGTTCGTACAGCGCCAGCACCGCACCGAGTTGGCCTTCCACCTTCATGCCCCGGACCGCGAGCACGCCCCCTTCGAGCTGGGTGGAGAACCCACAGAGCCGCGCATAGTCCGCCGACCGGTCGGTCACGTCTACAAACGGTCCGCCTGCCAGAATGCGCTGACGCACCGGCTCCGGCAGGTGATCGAAGGTCGTCTCCATGGCCGTGCGCACCACCCGCGCTCCAACGGGGGCCAGGCGCTCCGCAAGCATGTCGCGGCGCGCATTGTACTGAATAAGCGCAAGCGATGCGCCGCGGTCGAGCTCGAGCAGGCATTCCCCCATGGCAACGAGGGCGTGCTCGAGATCGGGCGCGGCGGCCAGGGCGTGGGCGAGGGAGGCGAGAGAGCGAGGCGGCATGACGATTTCGTAAGACGTGGACAAAACGTCGAAGGCGCGTGGGACGCAATGCCTGCCGGGTTCTCAACCATCAGCCGCCCGCCGGTCCGGCGAGTTGAATGGGCCCCCCTGAATGCCTAGCTTCCCCCGGGCATGGACCTGCGATCGATCCTTCTGGTAACCCAATACGACGGCGTTCGCTTCGCCGGCTGGCAGCGTCAACCCGACGCCCGAACGGTCCAGGGGGACATGGAAGCTGTGCTCCGCCGACTCTGTGGCGACCAGCCCATTTCGGCGGTCGGCGCCGGCCGCACAGACGCCGGGGTCCATGCCCACGGCCAGGGCGTTGGGGTGCGGGTCCCGGCCCGCTGGACCCCTGAGTCCCTGCGCCGGGCCCTCAATGCCCTGCTGCCGGACGACATCTGGGTGGCGGACGCCCATGAAATGACCGCGGATTTTCATCCGCGACGCAGCGCAACCGCCCGCCGATATGGTTATCTTGTGGGGACGGATGAGGGAGCCCGGTCTCCCTTTCGCCGACGCTACGAGTGGGCCGTGCGCCAGCCGCTCGATGCCGCGGCGCTGGCCGACGAAGCGGCCAGCCTGATGGGGGAGCACACGTTCCGGGCGTTTGCCGTGGCCAATACGGCGCCAATCGACGATCACCATCGCTGCGTGATTCAACACGCCGCCTGGGTGCCTCGCGATGGCGGCTGGGTGTTCGAAGTGGCGGCGAACCGGTTTCTCCATCACATGGTACGATTTCTCGTGGGCACCATGATCGACGTGGCGCAGGGGCGCCGACCGCGCGGTACCATCGCGCGGCTGCTTGTGACACCTGACAATCACGAGACCTCCGCACCCGCCCCGGCACACGGGCTGTCGCTGCGGCAGGTGGTGTATCCGGCCTCATGCTACGTGGTGCCGCCGGCATGAGGTCGCGCGCCACTCTGGTGGGCGCCATGGCACTGGTGCTGCTTGGCTGCGAAGGCGCCAACCCGTCGCGCTCGGAAGCGCAAAGTCGCACCCTGCCCCAGGCCCCGCCGCGTCCCGCGGGCCCCGTGCCAGCCGCCAGTGTCGACGCCTCGCGGCGCACGGCCATCACCACCGCCGTGGAGCGCGTGGCGCCGGCCGTGGTCACGGTGCAAACGGAAACCGTCGAACGCTACCCCGTCGACTTCCTCGAGTATTTCATGGGCGGGCGCACTGGCGAGCGACGCAACGCCGGCATCGGCTCCGGGTTCATCGTGCGCGGCGACGGCATCATTGTCACCAATGCGCACGTGGTCGCCGGCGCATCACGGGTATCGGTGGCCATGCGCGACGGGACGCGCTACGAGGCCGAGGTGGTGGGCCTCGATGAATCCAACGACCTGGCCGTCGTGCGCATCAAGGCCAGTGCGCTGCCCACCGCCCCGCTTGGTCGCTCGTCAGACCTCATTGTCGGTGAGTGGACCATCGCCATCGGCAATCCGTTCGGTTTTGTGCTGGGCAACACCGAACCCAGTGTGTCGGTGGGTGTGGTAAGCGGCGTGGGTCGCAATCTTGCGGGTCGCGGTGACGCGGGCGGCGCATCGCTCGACATGATTCAGACCGATGCCGCCATCAACCCCGGCAACTCCGGCGGACCACTGGTCAACGCCTCCGGCGAAGTCATTGGTGTGAACAGCTCCATCTACACGCCGAGCGGCGGCTCGGTGGGTCTCGGTTTTGCCATCCCCATTGATCGCACCAAGCGCATCGTCGAGGATCTGCTCGAACACGGTGCCGTGCGTCAGCCCTGGGTGGGTATTCGCCTGCAGACGCCGCAGGTGCAGACGGCGCGTGAAGTCGCGTCCGTGGGTGCGGTGGTGGCGCGCGTGGTGCCTGGGTCGCCCGCCGAGAAAGCCGGCGTGCAGGTAGGCGACCAGTTGGTGGGCGCCGGTACACGGCCTGTGCGCAATCCCTTCGAGTGGGAAGCGCGCCTGCTCGATCTGCGAGTGGGTGAGCAACTGCCCATCACCGTGCGGCGCGGTTCACGCGACCTCCGGCTCACGCTCACGGTGGCTGACGCGCCCGAAGTCACGGCACGCAAGGTCACCGTTTTGCAGGAGCTGCAGTTGGTCACGCTCACCGATGCCATTCGGCAGGAGCGTGGCGTGGCGTCCAACATGGGCGCCCTCGTGTACCGCAGCTCCGACCGCATTCGCGAGGAGATCGGCCTGCAGGAAGGCGACGTGATCGCTCAGGTGGGTCAGACACGCATCAACTCCGCCGAAGCCGCATCCGCGGCCATCGAGCGCTACGGTGCGCGTGGCCCCGTGTTTCTCGTCTTCGAACGCAATCGCCGGTTCTATCAGACCTCTTTCTACCTGCGATGACGGATTCCACGCTCGTCAGCGCGCTGCATTCTTCAGCCCAGTCCCGTGTCCGCACCTGACCGTACGTCGTACCAGTCGCCGCTCGCTGATCGTTATGCCTCGCGGGCCATGCTTACGCTCTGGGGCCCGCAAACCCGCTATGGTCTGTGGCGGCGCCTGTGGTTGGCGCTGGCCGAGTCACAGCGGGCGCTGGGCATCGACATTCCGGAGGCGGCCATTGCCGACATGCGCGCGCACCTCGACGACATCGACTTCGATGCGGTGGCCGAGTACGAGCGCAAGTTCCGGCACGACGTCATGGCGCATGTGCACGCCTTCGGCGATGTGGCGCCGGCGGCACGCAAGTTCATCCATCTTGGAGCGACGAGCTGCTACGTCACGGACAACGCCGAGCTGATTCTCATGCGCCGCGGTCTGGCGCTGTTGCGCGAGAAGCTGCTCGACACACTGGCCGCACTCGACGGGTTTGCACGTGAGTGGCGCAACGAGCCGGCCCTGGGATACACGCATTTGCAGCCGGCGCAGCTCACCACGGTGGGCAAGCGCGCCACGTTGTGGATGCAGGACATTCTGCTGGACCTGGCCGACCTCGAGTACCGCATGGAGACCCTGCCTTTCCGCGGCGTGAAGGGTACCACGGGTACGCAGGCCAGTTTTCTCACCCTGTTCGAGGGCGACCACGCCAAGGTACGCGAGCTCGACCGAATGGTGTGCGAGAAGATGGAATTCACCGCCAGCATTCCGGTGAGCGGCCAGACCTACTCGCGCAAGGTGGATGCGCAGGTGCTGGGTGTGGTGGCCGGCGTGGCCGCCACGGCATCCAAGTTCTCCGGCGACATCCGCATGCTGCAGGCCTTCGGCGAAATCGAAGAGCCGTTCGAGAAGAATCAGATCGGTTCGTCGGCCATGGCCTACAAGCGCAATCCCATGCGCTCCGAGCGCATTGCGGCGCTGGCGCGTTTTGTGTTGTCGCTCGAGCCCAATGCCAACCAGACGCATGCGGTGCAATACTTCGAGCGCACGCTCGACGACTCGGCCAACCGCCGTCTCGCCATCCCGGAGTCCTTCCTCGCCACCGACGCCATTCTGGTGCTGATGCAGAATGTGGTGCGTGGTCTCGAGGTGCATCCGGCGCGCATTCGCCGCCGTGTCGATGACGAGTTGCCCTTCATGGCCACCGAAGAACTCATTGTGCGCTTCGTGCGCGCCGGCGGCGACCGTCAGGAAGCGCATGAGATCATCCGTGGACACAGCATTGCCGCGGCGCGCGCCGTGAAGGACGGCGCTCCGCATAACGACATGCTGGAGCGTCTCGCCGCCGACCCGGCGTTCGGTGTGCCGCTCGAGGATCTGCAGGCCGTCGCCGAACCCTCGCGTTTCGTGGGCCGTTCACCGGAACAGGTGGATGAGTTCCTCGCCGAACATGTCGCACCGTGGCTGGCCAAGCCGCGCACGCCTCTGGAAGTCGAGGAGGTGCGAGTATGAGCGCCACCGCGCTGACTCACACGGATCTTCCGCTCGAACTGGTGCGACGCGGCAAGGTACGCGATGTATACGCGGTCGATGCCGACCGGCTCCTGCTCGTGACTACCGATCGCATTTCGGCGTTCGATGTCGTCATGCATGAGGCCATCCCGTACAAGGGCGTGGTGCTCACGCAACTGACGGCGTGGTGGCTGGGTCAGCTCACCGGCAAGATTGCGCATCACCTCATTACGGCGGACACCGACGCCATCGTGCGCGAGGTCCCGGCGCTCGCGCCGCACCGCGAGGCCCTGGCCGGACGCGCCATGCTCACCTGGCGCGCCGATGTGGTCCCTATCGAGTGTGTCATTCGCGGCTACATCACCGGCTCGGCGTGGAAGGAGTACAAGGCCACGGGGACATTGGCCGGTGAGGCCCTGGCGGCGGGCCTGCGCGAGAGCGATCGGCTCGATCCGCCCATCTTCAGTCCGGCCACCAAGGCCGAGACGGGGCACGACGAAAACATCACCGTGAGTACGGTGGTGCAGCAGGTGGGGGCCGACACGGCGGCCGAGCTCGAACGGCTGGCGCGGCTGGTGTACACGTTTGGCCGTGACACTGCCGAACCACGTGGAATCATCGTGGCCGATACCAAGTTCGAATTCGGCTGGCGCAACGGTTCGCTGCTGCTCATCGATGAAGTCCTGACGCCGGACAGCTCGCGATTCTGGCCGGCCGACCAGTACCAGCCCGGTCGTGGGCAGCCGAGCTTTGACAAGCAGCCGCTGCGCGACTGGTTGGACGTCGAGCGTCAGGCCGGACGGTGGAATGGCGAGGCGCCGCCCCCCACACTGCCGCCGCAGGTCATCGACGCCACCAGTCTGCGCTATCGCGACGCGTTTGCCCGACTCACCGGCGCACCGCTCGACTACCACCGCCTCGGCCTACCGGTCCCCGCGTGAACGCGCTCTCCGCGTCCCTGCCTCTGGTGGCCCTTGTGGGCCTGGCCACCCTCGCGCTGTTCGCGGGGGCGTTGTGGCGGCGGTCGTGGATTCTCTGGTTGCTGGCCTATGCCGGCGCCATCCTTACCCTGCTGGTGGCCTGGCCATGATGGACGACGTCAAACCCCGTCGCCGCCTCCGTCCGCGGCAGGCAGCCGCCATCGCGCTGCCCAACGGATTCACGCTCGCCAATCTGTTCTTCGGCATCTTCGCCATCGTGTCGGCGTCACGCGGCAACTTCGATGCGGCGGCACGCTTCATCGTGTTTGGTGCGATCGCCGATTCCCTGGATGGGCGGATTGCGCGTGCCACCAAGACGGGCTCGCGTTTCGGCGAAGAGCTCGATTCGCTGGTCGATGCCATTTCGTTTGGCACCGCGCCGGCGCTGATCATGTACTTCGCGGTGTTCCAGAGCTCGCGGTGGGAGTGGATCTTCTGCTTCTTCTTCACCGCCTGCGCCGTCATGCGACTGGCGCGGTTCAACGTGGAGCAGGCCGGCCGGAAGACCACGCACTTCATGGGCTTGCCGAGCCCCGCTGCGGGCATGACGCTGGCCACGTATTACTGGTTCAGTCAGACCCCGCTGTATACCGAAACGCTGATCGGTGACCTGCCCTGGCATCAGATGCTGCGCTGGGTCATGCTCGGCCTCGGCATGCTGATGATCAGCAATGTGCAGTACGCCAAGGTGCCCACGGTCAACTTCCGCACCATCAAAGGCATTCTCGGCTTTCTGCTCGTGGTGGGCACCTTCATTGGCGTGATCTTTCTGCCCAAGAAGTTCTTCTTCCCGGCGCTGATGGGCTATGTGCTCTTCGGCATCGGGCGCACCGTGTTTCTCGGTCTGCTCGACCGTCTGCCTGGCCGCGAGGATGCGGAAGAGGACGACGATGAGGAGCCACAGGGACCGAGCACACCCCGCCGTCGCCGTCGGCGTCGGCGTTCCCAACGTCCCCCTTCCGGTCGTGAGACCGGTTCTGAGGAGTCTTCCGCATGAGCCGTTTCCGTTGCGCCATCCACATCGTTCCGCGGCGCGGCATCCTCGATCCGCAGGGCAAGGCCGTCGCTGATGCTCTGCACTCGCTGGGCTTCGCCGCCGTTGGCGATGTGCGTGTTGGTCGCTACGTGATCGTGGAGACGGAAGCTGCCTCGGCCGACGAGGCGCGTCAGGCCGTGCGCACCATGTGCGACAAGCTGCTCGCCAACCCCGTCACGGAAGATTACGACATCGCCAGCGTGGAGCCCGCGTGAAGGCCGGTATCGTTCGCTTCCCGGGTTCGAATTGCGACGAGGACGCCTTCCACGCGGTAGCCGACCTGCTCGGCCAGAAGGCGGTCTATCTGTGGCACAAGGACCACGATCTGCAGGGCGTGGACCTCGTCATCCTGCCGGGTGGCTTCAGCTACGGTGACTATCTGCGTGCCGGAGCCATCGCGCGCTTCAGCCCCATCATGCAGGAAGTGGTGGCGCACGCAAAGCGCGGTGGTCTCGTGCTCGGCATCTGCAACGGTTTCCAGATTGCCTGCGAAGCCGGTCTTCTGCCTGGTGCGCTGCTCCGCAACGACTCCCTGCGTTTCGTGAGCGCGCCGGTCACGCTGCGCGTGGAGAGCATCGCCACACGCTTCACGGCGCAGTATCACGTGGGGCAGCTGGTACGCATTCCGGTGGCGCATGGTGACGGTCGCTACACGGCCGACGGCGACACGCTCGCGCGACTCGAGGGCGAGGGCCAGGTGGTCTTTCGTTATGTCGACGAACACGGCGAGGCCACACCGGCGTCCAATCCCAATGGGTCGTTGCGCAACATTGCGGGTATCGTCAGCGCCGAGGGCAACGTGCTGGGCATGATGCCGCACCCCGAGCGGGCCATGGAAAATCTGCTCGGCAGCACCGACGGTCTGCCGCTCTTTCAGTCCATCCTCGACACACTGCAGGGAGGCGTGTCGGCATGAGTCAGTCTTCGACCACGTCTCCAGCCCCAACATCCGTGTCCCAGGTTGCGCCCCGCCCCGGCGATCCGGCCATCACGCCGGCGCTGGTGGCCGAACATGGCATCACCGAGTTCGAGTACGAGCGTCTCGTGAACATGCTGGGCCGCACGCCCACGTTCACCGAAATCGGCGTCGTGAGCGCGCTGTGGAGCGAGCATTGCTCCTACAAGCACTCGCGGCCCATGCTCAAGACGCTGCCCACCAAGGCGCCCTGGGTGCTGCAGGGACCCGGCGAGAACGCCGGGGTGATTTCCGTGGGCGATGGTTGGGCGGTGGCCTTCAAGATCGAATCGCACAATCATCCCTCGGCGGTTGAGCCGTATCAGGGTGCGGCAACCGGCGTCGGTGGCATTCTGCGCGACGTGTTCACCATGGGCGCGCGCCCCATCGCCCTGCTCAACTCGCTGCGCTTTGGTCCGCTCACGAGCCCGCGTGTGCGCTGGCTGTTCGCCGGTGTGGTCAAGGGCATCGGCGACTACGGCAATTGCGTGGGCGTGCCGACCGTGGGTGGTGAGGTCGTGTTCGACCCATCCTACGAGGGCAATCCGCTCGTCAACGCGATGTGTGTGGGTCTCATGCGCGAGGACGAACTCATGCGCGCGGTGGCCAGCGGTGTTGGCAATCCCATCATGGCGGTGGGTGCGCGTACGGGACGTGACGGCATTCATGGCGCATCGTTCGCCTCGGAGGACCTCTCGGAGGCCAGCGACGCCAAGCGCCCCATGGTGCAGGTGGGCGATCCGTTCACTGAGAAGCTGCTGCTCGAAGCGTCGCTGGAACTCATTCGCAGCGGTCACATCGTGGCCATTCAGGACATGGGTGCCGCTGGCCTCACCTCGTCTTCGGCTGAGATGGCCGAACGCGGTGATGTGGGCGTCACGATTGATGTCACCAAGGTGCCCGTGCGTGAACAGGGCATGACGCCGTACGAGATTCTGCTGTCGGAGTCCCAGGAGCGCATGCTCGTGGTGGCCAAGCAGGGCCACGAGGACGAAGTGCGCAAGATTCTCGCCAAGTGGGATCTCGAAGCGGCCGTGATTGGAGAAGTCATCGCGGAGCCCGTATATCGCGTCACCGAAGGTGATCGCGTGGTGGCGGAATTCCCCGGCTCGCGCCTCGTGACCGAGTGTCCGCAGTATGTGCTCGAGCCGCGTGAGAGCGAAGCGCTCAAGGCGGCGCGCGCGCAGGATCCGCACGAGGTCACGCCACTGGACGATGAGCGTGACCACACCTGGACGCTGGAGCGTCTGTTGGCGTCGCCCACCATTGCGAGCAAGCGCTGGGTGTGGCAGCAGTATGATTCCACCGTGCGCACCAGCACGGTGCGTGGCCCCGGCAGTGATGCGGCGGTGGTGCGTCTGCGTGGGACGGACAAGGCCATTGCGCTCTGCATTGACGGCAACGGCCGGCATGTGGCGCTTTCGCCGCGCAACGGTGGGCGTGCGGCGGTGTGTGAAGCCGCACGCAACGTGGCCTGCGCCGGCGCCCGCCCCAAGGCCATCACCAACAATCTCAACTTCGGCAACCCCAAGAAGCCCGAGGTGTACTACCAGCTGAGCGAAGCCATCGCCGGCATGGGTGAGGCGTGCACGGTGCTCGAGACGCCGGTCACCGGTGGCAACGTCTCGCTCTACAACGAGAATCCGCAGGGCGCCATCCACCCCACGCCAACCATCGGCATGGTGGGCCTCGTCGAGTCGCTGGCGCACGTCACGCCGTCGGCCTTCCAGCAGGTGGGTGACGAGATCGTGCTGCTCGGCGAGTGCACGGATGAACTGGGCGCCAGTGAGTATCTGCTCACGGTGCATGGGCTCACCATCGGTGCACCGCCGGTGTGCGATCCCGCCGTCGAGCGTCGGCTCATCGACGCGCTGCTCGAGTCCATCCATGCCGGGGTCGTGCGCTCTGCGCACGATTGCAGCGACGGTGGTCTTGCGGTGGCGCTGGCGGAATGCGCCATGCTCGATCGTTCGCGGCAGTTCGGTTTCTCGGTGGATCTCTCGCCGTGGGCCCTGTTGCCGCATCGTGCGGTGCTCTTCGGTGAAGCACATGGCCGCGTCGTGCTCTCCACGGCGGACAGCGCGGCGGTGCTGCGCATCGCGGCGCAGCACGGCGTGCCGGCCCGCGTCATCGGCCGCGTCACCACCGCCGATGCCGGCGCGCAGTTCACCATTTCCGACGACACCTTCCGCGCGCCGGTGGCCTGGTTGGCCAAGGCGTTTCACGAGGCCATTCCGCAGGCCATGGACGGCGAGACGCCGGCCGAGCATGCAGTGTCGGCCTCGCACGCGCCGGCCACCGACTGAGCAGGAGCTACACACACATGTGCGGAATTTTCGGGATCTATGGCCACCGCGATGCGGCGGCTCTCACACAGTTGGGTCTCTATTCGCTGCAGCATCGCGGGCAGGAATCGGCAGGAATCGTGGCCGTGGACGACTCCTCGGGCGCTCGCGTCGTGCGCGCCATGGGCCTCGTCTCGGAGGGCTTTGACGACGAGGAGATGGAGTCGCTACAGGGCCCCATCGCCATCGGCCATACGCGCTACAGCACCGCCGGCGCGTCGGCCATTGAGAACGCGCAGCCCATTCTGGCCCGTGTTCGGCGTGGACACATCGCGCTGGCGCACAACGGCAATCTCACCAACGCCGTCGAGTTGCGGCGCGACCTCGAGGATGGTGGCGCCATCTTTGCCAGCACCATGGACTCCGAGGCCATCGTGCATCGCATCGCCCGCGCCACGGGTGACACGCCGGAAGCGCGCGTCGCGGAAGCCCTGCATGGTGTGGAGGGCGCGTACTGCCTGCTCGTCGTCATTGATGAAACGGTAATCGTGGCACGCGATCCGCATGGCTGGCGTCCGCTCGTCATGGGACGCCTTGCAGACGCCTGGGTGTTTGCCTCGGAAACCTGCGCGCTCGATATCGTGGGCGCGGTCGTGGAGCGTGAAGTGCAGCCGGGTGAGATCATCGCGGTCGATCGGCACGGCGTCCGTTCGCTCAAGATGTCGGAAACGTCGCCGGTCACGCGCTGCGTGTTCGAGCATGTGTACTTCGCGCGGCCCGACAGCAAGGTGTTTGGCGGGTCGGTCGATCGCTCGCGTCGCGCGCTCGGTCGTCAGCTCGCGCGCGAGTGCCCGGCTCCTACGGCCGATGTGGTCTTCGCCGTACCCGACTCCTCCAACTCGGCCGCCCTCGGCTTTGCCGAGGAGTCGCGCCTGCCCTACGAACTCGCGCTCATTCGCAACCACTACGTGGGGCGCACTTTCATCCAGCCCACCCAGGCCGGTCGCAACGCCAAGGTGAAGGTCAAGTACAACCCGGTGCGCGAGATCATCGAGGGCAAGAGTGTGGTCATGGTGGACGACTCCATCGTGCGCGGTACCACCACACGCGGCCTGGTGTCCCTGGTGCGTGCCGCCGGGGCCCGCGAGGTCCACATGCGGGTTTCCAGTGCGCCAATCATCAGTCCGTGCTACTATGGCATCGACACGCCGCGCCGCGAAGAGCTTATTGCGGCGCAGATGACGCACGAGGAACTCACCCGCCATCTGGGCGTTGATTCCCTCGGATACCTCTCGATCGACGGCATGCTTTCGGCCATGCCGGAAGGGCCAAAGGGGTATTGTCATGCGTGTTTCTCGGGGCAATACCCTACCGCCACGCCGGCGGAGCCCGAGTTGTTGCGCGCCGGTAGTGCCGCGGGACTCCCCAGAGGTCGCTGACCTCACCCATTCACCCTGACGTCTGCGAGTGTCCCTGATGCAACGCTCTGTCTACTCCTTCGGCAATGGTAGGGCAGACGGCACACGGGACATGAAAAGAACACTGGGAGGCAAGGGCGCCAATCTCGCCGAGATGACAAATCTCGGGGTGCCCGTGCCTCCCGGTTTTACGATTGCCGCCGACCAATGCATGACCTACCTGGCCAACAGCCAGGTGACTGAAGAGCTGCGGCAGGAAGTGGCCACGGCGCTCTCGCAGCTTGAAGAGGCCTCCGGCAAGCGCTTTGGCGATGCGTCCAATCCCCTGCTGGTCAGCGTGCGGTCTGGCGCGGCCGTGAGCATGCCCGGCATGATGGAGACCATTCTCAACCTCGGGCTCAACGACGCGACCGTGGCCGGGCTGGCGGCGGCGAGCAGCAACCCGCGCTTCGCCTGGGACTCGTACCGGCGCTTTGTGCAGATGTACAGCGATGTGGTCATGGGCGTCCCCATCCATCGCTTTGAGCAACTGCTGGCCACCAAGCGTCTGGTGACGGGCGCCGCGTCTGACGCCGAGTTGTCGGCCGAGGCGCTGCAGTCGCTGGTGGGCGAGTATCACCAGCTCGTGCACGCGGTCACCGGCCAGCCCTTCCCACACGATCCGCAGGTGCAGCTCTGGGGGGCCATCGAGGCGGTCTGGCAGTCGTGGACGCTCAAGAAGGCCGTGGACTATCGGCGTGTGAACAGCATTGCCCACGATCTGGGCACGGCCGTCAACATCGTGTCCATGGTGTTTGGCAACATGGGCGACGATTCCGGCACAGGCGTGGCGTTCACGCGTGATCCGAGCACCGGGGAGCATCGCTTTTACGGCGAGTTTCTCGTCAACGCGCAGGGCGAAGATGTGGTGGCCGGCATTCGCACGCCGCTGCCCATTGAAGAGATGGCGCAGCGACTGCCTGGGGCGTACGAGCAGTTGCTCGAAACGCAGCATCGCCTCGAGCAGCATTTCCGCGACATGCAGGACATCGAATTCACCGTCGAACGTGGCAAGCTGTATCTGCTGCAGACGCGCACGGGCAAACGCACCACCCCGGCGGCGCTGCGCATTGCACTCGACATGGTGGACGAGGGGCTGATCACGCCACGCGACGCCGTGAAGCGGATTCAGCCCGCCCAGCTCGATCAGGTGCTGCATCGTGTCATTGCCGCGACGGCACACGCCACGCCCATTGCGGTGGGGCTGCCGGCCAGTCCCGGTGCGGCCAGCGGCATGGCGGTGTTCGATCCCGACGTGGCCGAGCAGCGCGCACAGCGCGGCGAACAGGTGGTGCTGGTGCGTGAGGAAACTACGCCGGAGGACTTTCACGGCATCGTGGCAGCACGCGCGGTGCTGACGGCGCGTGGCGGCATGACGAGCCACGCCGCCGTGGTCGCACGTGGCATGGGCAAGTGCGCCATCGTGGGCTGCGCGGCCCTCGAGATTTCGCACGAGCAGCGCAGCATGAAGGTGGGCGACGTGACGGTCACCGAAGGCGAGTGGCTGACCCTCGATGGCGGGACCGGCCGCGTGTTCCTCGGCGATCTGCCCACGCAGCCCAGCGAAGTCATGCGCGTCATCAACGGTGTAGTGGCACCCGAGGACGCCCCGTCGTATCAGCGCTTTCACCGCCTGATGACCTGGGCCGACGAGGACCGGCGACTGCGCGTGCGCGCCAATGTCGACACGCCGCGTGATGCGCGGGTGGCGCGCAACTTTGGCGCGGAAGGCATTGGCCTCTGCCGTACCGAGCACATGTTCTTCGAGGGCGATCGTATCACCGCCATGCGCGAAATGATTGTCGCCCGCGATGAAGGCGGACGGCGACGCGCGCTCGACAAGTTGCTGCCCATGCAGCGTGCCGACTTCGAAGGCATCTTCCAGGCCATGGATGGTTTGCCGGTCACCATCCGCCTGCTCGATCCGCCACTGCACGAGTTCCTGCCGCATGGCGGCGAAGAGTCGTCGTTGCTGGCCGCGTCACTCGGTCTCTCGCGGCAGGAGCTGCAGCGTGTGGTGTCGGCACTGCGCGAAACCAATCCCATGCTTGGGCACCGTGGCTGCCGACTCGGCATCGTCTTCCCGGAAATCACCGAGATGCAGGCGCGTGCCATTTTCGAGGCGGCGGTGCGTGCGCAGCGCCGTGGTATCGATGTGCGACCGGAGATCATGGTGCCATTGGTGTCCGATGTGTCGGAACTCCGACACCAGCGCGCGATTATCGAGCGCGCTGCGGAACAGGTCATGGGCGTCATGGGCGATCAGGTGCAGTACCTGGTGGGCACCATGATCGAGTTGCCGCGCGCGGCGCTCACGGCCGACGAAATTGCCACCGAAGCCGACTTCTTCTCCTTCGGTACCAACGACCTCACGCAGACGACCTTTGGTCTGTCACGTGATGACGCCGGGCGCTTCCTGCCCCACTATCTCGACCGCGGTCTGCTGCCCGATGACCCCTTCCAGGTGCTCGACGTCAAGGGGGTGGGCAAGCTCATCCGCATGGCGGTGCGAGACGGACGGGATACCACGCCGGGGCTCAAGGTCGGCATCTGTGGTGAACACGGCGGCGATCCGCGTAGCGTGACGTTCTGTCATGAATCGGGTTTCGACTACGTGTCGTGCTCGCCATTTCGCGTACCGGTGGCCCGATTGGCGGCTGCGCACGCGGCGCTGGCATCCTAGCGCGTCGTGCGCTATCGTCGCGCCATGACACTCCCCATTCTTTCGCTCCCCATGTCCGAACCGTCGCTTCGCGGAGTGGTCCGCCGCAGAGCCGCGGTATGCGTGCTCGGCGCCCTGCTCCTTCCGGCAGGTGCCGCGCTCCACGCGCAGACCACTCAGGCCAGCGCCCCCACAACAGCCGCCGCATCAATGCCGGCGCCGCCACCGGCCGCGCGTCCGGCCGACGTGGGCTCACTCGACGCCATTCTGGCCGCGCTCTATGACGTGATCTCCGGTCCAGCGGGACAGAAGCGCGACTGGGATCGTTTCCGCTCGCTGTTCATACCCGGTGCACGGCTCATACCCACCGGCGGCCCGGCCGGCCAACCGGCGCGGGCGGTGGTCTGGAGCCCGGATGAGTACGTCCAGCGCGCCGGGGCCAATCTTGAGCGTGACGGATTCTTCGAACGCGAGATCGGACGTTCGGTGGACACGTTCGGCCGAATCACACAGGTGTTCAGCGTCTACGATTCCAAGCGCACCCTGGCCGACCCCAAGCCGTTTCAGCGCGGCATCAACAGCATTCAGCTGTTGAACGACGGGACGCGCTGGTGGGTGGTCTCCATCTACTGGGATTCGGAGCGACCGGACAATCCCATTCCGGAGCGCTATCTCAAGAAGTGAAAAACACGAAGGGCCCGGATTGCTCCGGGCCCTTCGTGTTCAGTGGAGGTGAGGGGAATCGAACCCCTGTCCGAGACTAGATCCACCCCAGATTCTACGTGCGTATCCTGTTGCTTGAGGTCTCCATCGGCTGGCCAACAGGAAGCCCACCTCAGGACAAGCCTTCTAGAGTTTTGCCTCGGCGCGGAAGGCGCACACCGAGGCTAGCCCAGATTTGCGATACTCACGTGCCGCCCCGGGCGGGCTGCCGCGTGAGCACTGCTACGTAACCCGAAGGTTAGGCAGCGAGCGCGAGGTTGTTGTTCGCGATTGTGGTTTTCCCGAGTGTTTTACCAGGTGCTCGAGTACCTGGGCACGCTACCAGAGATTCACCAACCCCGTCGAAGCCAGTCACCCCCGGTTCGAACGGTCCAGCCACTACACCACGCCGTACACTACACCGGCCAGCAGGGTTCCGGCAACCAGCCAGCCCGTTGGCCGTGTCAGGCCGCGTCAGGCCGCGTCAGGCCGCGTCAGGCCGCTTCAGGCCGCCTCGCAGGTCAGGTCGGACACATCCGGGTCCCGCGCGGGCACGCCGCGGGCCACGTACTCGTCGTAGAACGCGAGGTACTCCGTGAAAATGCGCTCGACCTCGGCAAAGTCGCGCACCTGATGCAGGCGGGCACGCAGATCGGCCGAATTGGGCAGTCCCTTCACGTACCAGCCCAGGTGCTTGCGGAACTCGAGGGCGGCGCCCACGGCGTCCACCTCATACGACTGCACCATGCGCGCGTGATCCAACGCCACCGCAAAGCGCTCGGCCACCGGCGGTGTCTCCGGCATGGGTTGACCGTCGAACAGCGCACGCGCCTGCCGGAAGATCCACGGCTGGCCGTACGACCCGCGTCCGATCATGATGCCGTCCGCGCCCGTGTGGTCCAGCATGCGTTTGGCATCCTGCGGCGTCTTGATGTCGCCGTTGCCCAGTACCGGGATGTCGAGTGCCTGTGCCACCATGGCGATTTCGTCCCAGTTGGCGCTGCCACTGTACATCTGCGTGCGCGTGCGGGCATGCAGCGCAAACACCCGGGCACCGGCGTCCTGCATGCGGAGCGCGATGCCAACCGGATCGCGCATCTCCTCGTTCCAGCCGCTGCGCGTCTTGACCGTGACGGGCAATGGTGTGGCCTTGGACACGGCGCGGATGATGTCCTCCACCAGGTCCAGATCCTTGAGGCAGCCGGACCCGCCGTTGCGACGCACCACCTTCTTGACCGGGCAACCGAAGTTGATGTCGACGAAGTCCGGTGCGAACAGGTCGGTGACCATGGCGGCTGCGTCAGCCATGGCCTTGGGGTCGGCCCCGAAGATCTGCACGCCGATGGGCCGCTCTTCGGGCGCGAAGCGCAGCTTGCTGATGGTGGCCTGGTTCTCCCGGCGGATGCCTTCAGCCGACAGGAACTCCGTCACGACCACGTCCGCCCCGTGCTGGTGACACAGGCGACGGAACGGGGACTCTGATATCCCGGCCATCGGGGCCAGGTATAAAGGAGTCCGATTGGGGACGGAAAACGGGAACGTCTTGCGGGCCATGGAGTTGAAGCTACCACAGCCGGTTGGGACGGGCAACGCGTGCCGGGCGGGACTGTTTGACTCAGGGCGTCCGTGTGTTACCATACGAGGCTATGGAACTGCGCGAGTTCTTCTCCGAAGACGCTGTCCAGCTTGAGCTGCAAGGCACGAGCAAGGACGAAATTCTCAAGGAACTCATCGGGCTGCTCAAGCTCGATGAGAAGTCCGAGGGCATGCTGTTCAAGATGCTCAAGCGACGCGAAAACCTCGGCTCTACGGGGATCGGTCGTGGCATCGCGATCCCGCATTGCCGGTCGCTGGTCGTCAACCGCCTGCGTGTGGCCTTTGGTCGCAAGCGCGATGGCGTGGACTTCAAGGCCATCGACGACAAGCCGGTCAACTTCTTCTTCCTCATCGTCGCGCCGCCGCTCGAGGTCTCCAACCAGTACCTCCCGGTGCTGGGCAAGATCGCGCAGTTCAGCAAGGAGAGCGATGTGCCGGGACGCCTGCTTGAACTGGACGCTCCAGCGCAGTTCATGGCGCTGCTTGAAGAGAAGCGCGTCTAGCTTCAACGCTCCACGCTGGTGAGACGGTACGGCGCGGCGTTCACGACCTTACGTGGACGCCGCGTCGAGTATGCGGCGTATTGTGCCCAATAGCTCGCTCGCACTGAATGGCTTGGCGACCAGCGCGAGCTCACGCGCCGCGACGCCGCGCATGACGGCATCGTCGTCCGCGAATCCACTCATGAAGACCACGTGCATGTCCGGGTAGCGCTGCTCGACGCGCGCCACAAGCTCCGGGCCCGACACCTCGGGCATGACGACGTCACTGAGCAGCAGTTGTGGTGGTCTCCCCATTGCGGCCAGCGCAGCCTCGGCTTCTGCAGCGCCGGACGCAGACGAAACCTGATATCCGGCTCGTGCCAGCAGAGCCACAGTGGCCGAGCGCACGGCCGGGTCATCCTCCACCACCAGAATGTGTTCACGCCCGCGCATGGACGCAGCGGGTTGATTGACACGCGACTCACGCGTGACAGCCTGCGTGGCCGCCGGGAACGTCAGGTGAAACGTCGTGCCGGTCCCGGGCGCACTGGTGACGCGAATGTCACCGCGAGATCCGGTCACGATGCTGTACACCATGGCAAGACCGAGTCCGGTTCCGCGGTCGCGCGACTTGGTGGTGAAGAATGGCTCGAAAATGCGCGGCAGCACGTCCGCCGCGATGCCCTGCCCACTGTCTGACACGTCGAGTGTCACCTGATCATCGCCGCGTCGACGCGTGGTGAACGACAGGCGACCACCTTGCGGCATCGCGTCGCGGGCATTGGCGGCCAGGTTGAGAATGACCTGTTCGAAACGCTCGGGGGAGAACATCACGGCGGGAAGGTCCGCTGCGCAGTCCATTTCGACGCTCACGCCGTCACCAACGAGACGTGTTACGAGATGCTCGAGTTCGCGCAGTTCCGCATTGATGTCGAGTGGTTCTTCCTGCACGATCTGTCGACGGCTGAACACCAGAATCTGCCGCGTGAGATGCGAGGCACGCTGCGCCGCAGCCAGAATCTCGGATGCTTCACGCCGTTCCCCGTCATCGAGGGCCGGGGCATCGCGCAGCAACTCGGCATTGGTGGCAATGGCCGACAGATAGTTGTTGAAGTCGTGGGCGATGCCACCGGCAAATGCGCCGAGTGCCTCGAGCTGCTGCGCTTGCAGAAGGGCCGCGCGAGACTGCTCGAGTGCCGCTTCCGCACGCAAACGATCGGTGACGTCCAGCAGCACGCCCATGGCCAGCGTCTGATCCTGACGCTCCAATCGTCCGATCACCAGCTCCACGGTTCGGATGTCGCCGCGCGCATCCGGAACCTGCCAGGCTCCGGCGCGCAGTGTGCTGGATTCAAGCGGCAAGGGTAGCGCGGCGAACCGATCGTGTTCGCGATCGACAAACAGATCGAGAATGCGCGTTTGTCCCTCCACGTCGACGCCATCGCCGAAGAAGGTGCGCGCCGCATCGTTCAGTTGCTCGAGTCGCCCATCGACCAATCGCCAGATCACGGTGGGCAAGGGGCTGGTGGCAAACAGCTGCCGATATCGCGCTTCGCTGCGCGCCAGTGCCTGCTCACGGTCTGCCACGGCGTCCGCCATGGCGTTCATCGCGCGGCCAAGCTCTGCAACTTCCGTAGCGCCGTGCACCGTGGCGCGACGACCCGACTCACCTTGTGCGAGTGCGGTCGCTACCAGCGTCACCTCTTCAATGGGTCCCGCAATGCGTGAGGCAAACACCAACGCCAGCGCTGACATCCCGCCGATGAGGATGAGACCGAGGAGCAGGTCCACACGCAACTGCCGCTGCACATTCGCCAGTGTGGCCGTAACCGGCACGCCAACATAGGCCATCGCGGCCAGCGTTCGCATGGGCTGTTGCGCCACGATGCGATTGGTGCCATCGAGCGAACGAAGCGCCCACAGCGTTGAGGGCAGCTTGGGATCGTTCTTGAACGCCGTGGATTCCGCGAAGTTGCGCTCGATCCAGTTATCGAGATCGATACTACGCAGGAACACGCGCCCGTCGGCACGCAGTACGGTCAGGACCGAATTGGGTGGCAGGTCCCGCATGAAGCGGACGGCCGCCATGGAATCCACTCGGAGTCCCGCTCCCACATAGCCCAGCAGCACATTCGAGCCCGCCTCCCGTACCGGCTGCATGAAGGGGATGACCCACTGGGCCGCGGAGTCGACAATCGAGCGCACCGGCTGACTGATGGTGAACTGCTTCGATTGCACGACGTCGCGAAAATATTCCGTGGTCGCAAGTGATGCCGTGCGTCGGAACTGCGTGAGCGGCACCAGCGACCCGCGCACATTGCCCTGCACGTCGGACAACCAGATGTTGCTGAAACCGCCTGACGCATCTCGAAACAGCGCGAGAATGAGCGAGTCGCTGCGCGTCGTCTGTTCACGCGGATCGAGTACGCGCGAGGCACCGGCGAGCAACAGCCGGGCGCGGGTCACATCATCATCGAGCAGCTGAGTGGCGCGAATGGCCGCCTGCCTGCCCTGCTCCGCAAGATCACGCCGCTCCCGTTGCGCGCGCTCGAAGGCCCGCACCACCGCCAGAACCGCCAGCGGAACGGTGAGGGCTAGCGCCAGCAGCGCGAGCTGCCGACGGATGCCGGGGCGGAAGGGGCTCGAGAAGCCAGACATGCCGCCCCTACGCTAGGGCTTCATGTGAAGACCGTCCAGAGGCAATTGCAGTCCGGCCCCATGATGGCGTGTCGATCCCTTCCATTGAGTGCCCCACTGCTGCCCTCAGTGGTCCACCACGACACGGCGAATGGGGGCACGCAGACGCAGCCACACGCGGGCACTCTGAAGCAGCGCCGCCGCCGCCAGACCAGCCACCAGGCCGATCCAGAGCCCGCGCTCCCGGTAGCCGGTGTGGAAGCCCAGGACATAGCCCAGCGGCACGCCGATGCCCCAGAAGGCCACCATGTGCAGGACAGCCGGAATGCGGGTGTCACCCACGCCACGCAACACTCCACTGGTGACGGCCTGGAGTCCGTCGAAGATCTGGAACCAGCCAGCGAGTGGAATGAGGGCCACCGCCACTGCCACCGTTGCCGACTCGGTGGTGTACCGGGTGGCCAGCCACTCCGGGGCAAGGATGAACACGATCGCGCTGATGCACATGAAGCCCACACCGCACACAATGGCGGCGACGGCATCGCTGCGCGCCGAGGACAGATCGCCGCGGCCGATGGCGCGCCCCACCACGGCTGCTGCCGCTCCGCTGATACCAAGGGGCACCATGAACGTCATGGCCGCCATGCTGAGCGCAATCTCGTGGCCTGCGAGGGCCGCCGTGCCCATCCAGCCCATGAACAGGGCCGTGAGCCCGAACGCAAAGCTCTCGAAGAACCACTGCGTTCCGATTGGCGCCCCAATGCGAAGCATGCGCCGCATCGGGGCTGCATCCCACACTGCGGCGCGCCATGGCCTGAGGGTCGGACGGAGCAGCGGCCAGGCCAGCCAGCCGAGCACGATGCACATCACCCACATGGATATGGCCGTGGCGTAGCCCGCACCCTCCACTCCAAGGGCCGGAAATCCCGCACGGCCCTCGATGAGCAGCCAGTTGGCCAAGGCATTGACCAGATTGGCGACCAGTGCCGCAGCAATAATGGGGCGCGTTGGCCCCATGGCCTGCAGCGTCTGGCGAAACACATTGAACACAAAGAACGGCACGGCGCCCAGCAAGCGCCGACGCGCGTAGACGGCCGTTTCGCTCACCACCTCGGGCGGTTGGCGCAGTGAACTCAGCACCCACTCGCCAGGCAACAGCGCGAGCATTACCACCACGGCCACCGCGCTGGCCATGAGGAGACCGCGCTGCACGCCACGCGCCACGGCCTCGGAGTCCCCGGCCCCAACAGCCTGCGCCACCACCGGATCGAGTGCGAAAAGCAGGCCGATGCCGAAGACGCTGACATTGAAGAAATAGAAGTTCCCCAAGGCCACGGCGGCGATGGCCGCGCCGCCGAGGCGACCAACCATGAGCGTATCCACGAGGCCCATGGCCTGGATGCCCACGTTGATGAGCACGATGGGCGCGGCCACCTGCGCCATGTCACGCAGGTCCTGCTGCCACCCGCGCGCGCGTCCCGTCGTGCTCATGGCCTGCCGCGATTCATCGCGATGGTTTCGCCCCGGTGTTCTGCTTCGCGTTCAGCACCAGCTCACGCACCTCACGCAACAGACGCGGTGCGTCATAGGGAATGCCATCCTTGATGGTCCAGGCCACACCGCCACCCGGCCCTGCCGCCGCATCGGCACGCGGCGGATAGAAGACCTTGAGGTCCTCCAGTGGGTTGCCGTTCACGACCACGAGGTCCGCCAGATAGCCCGGGCGAACACGGCCGAGCCGCTGTCCCTCTCCGAGAATCGCGGCGTTGTTGGCGGTGACGTGCTGCAGCACCTTGAGCGGCTGGAATCCCGCTTCCTGATGCAACTCGAGTTCGCGAATGAGACCGAAGCCGTAAATCTGATAGATGAAGCCTGCGTCCTCCCCTGCCCCGATTACTCCGCCAAGTCGCTCGAAGTCACGCACGGCCTGAAACCAGATCCGGTAGTTCTCTTTCCAGTAGGCTTCATCGGTGCTGCTCCAGTTGGCGAAGTACGACCCGTGGTTGGCCGGGTCCGGCTTGAAGAACTTCTCCAACGTTGGATGCAGATACTCGGCGTACCACGGCTGCGTTTCGGCGCGCTGGAGGTCGCGGCTGGCCTCGTAGATGTCGAGGGTGGGGTTCCACGCCACGCCGCCCTTCACCATGGCCTTGAGCACATCCTGCAGGCGCGCCGGATCGGCTTCACGCCAGAGGCGACCCGCCAGACGAAAGCGCATGCCCTCGTCGGCATAGTTGAAGTTGGACGGGAAGTGCTGCACGCCATCGGGAATCGCGGCATCCGGCACACCGTACCAATGCTCGATGGACGTGAGGCCGTGCGCGGCCGCATCCAGCGCATTGGTTTCGTCCACGGCCATGTGATGCGCCACACGCAGGCCCTGCTTGCGCGCTTCGTCGAGCACCGCACCATACACGTCCTTGTCCATGCCAAACAACTTGAGACCGTCCACACCCTGCGCCTTGAGATCGCGCACGCGCTGCCGCGCGTCGGCCTCGTTCTGCGGTACCGGCATGTAGGCGTAGCGCGCATACACATAAAAGCGCGGCGCCATGACCTCCCCGTTCAGACTGCGCGCCCTGAGCGCCAGCGTCTTGGGCGTTTCGCTGGACACATCACGCACCGTGGTCACGCCCATGCCCAGCCACAACTTGAACTGATAGTCGAGTGGCTGCGCGATACCACCGCGCTCGTCCTGCACGTGACCGTGCAGGTTGATGAGGCCCGGCACCACGTACTTGCCGCGCGCGTCGATTTCGACGTCGGCGGGTGGACGGCGCGCCGTCCCGCTTTGCATGGCCACCGGATCGAGACTCACGATCTGCACGATCCGATTGCCTTCAATGATGATGTCCTTGGGCCCCTCGGCCGGGGTGCCGTTGCCTTCCACCACCATGGCGCCGCGAATGGCCAGACGGCGCGGACGGACGCCATGCGTCGGTGCCGTACCTTGCGCGGCCGACTGCGCCTCAAGCACACGCGCGAGCGGTCCAGCCACGCTGAGTGCGACGAGCAACGGCAGGATGGACACGCGGCACCAACTCATGCCGACGGATGGGACGCAACGGCGCAGGCTCATCGGATCACTCCCACTCGATGGTGGCGGGGGGCTTGGAGCTGACGTCATACACCACACGATTGACGCCGTCCACTTCGTTGATGATGCGACTGGAGATTCGGCCCAGTACTTCGTGCGGGAAGGCGTACCAATCGGCCGTCATGCCGTCGGTGCTCGTCACGGCGCGCAACGCAATCACGTGCTCGTACGTGCGACCATCGCCCATCACGCCAACCGAACGCACGGGGAGAAATACGGCAAACGCCTGCCAGATATCGGGGTACAATCCCGCCGCGCGGATCTCCTCGAGGTAGATGGCATCGGCGCGACGCAGCATGTCGAGTGCCGCCGGCGTGACTTCACCCAGCACACGAATGGCGAGCCCGGGGCCCGGGAACGGATGACGGCCCACCATTTCCTCGGGCAGCCCCAGCTCGCGTCCCACGTTGCGCACTTCGTCCTTGAACAGTTCACGCAGGGGTTCGATGAGCGCGAACTTCATGTCCTTGGGCAGACCACCGACGTTGTGATGGGTCTTGATGGTGGCCGAGGGACCACCCTTGGCGCTGACCGACTCGATGACATCGGGATAGAGCGTGCCCTGCACCAGAAACGCCGCATCCTTGCCGGCTTCGGCCGATGCGCTTTCGAACACACGAATGAAGTGCTCGCCAATGATCTTGCGCTTGCGCTCGGGCTCGCCCACACCGGCCAGCGCGGAAAGGAAGCGCTCTTCGGCGCGCACCGTGATGAGCCGGATGCCAAGATGCGCGCCCATGGTGCGCTCCACCTGTTCACGCTCATGCAGGCGCAGCAGGCCCGTATCCACGAAGATGCAGGTGAGCTGATCGCCGATGGCCTTGTGCACGAGCGCCGCCGCCACACTGGAGTCCACACCGCCGGACAGACCACAAATCACCTGTCGGTCGCCCACCAGCTCGCGGATGCGCGCGACTTCCTGATCAATGAAATGCCCCGGCGTCCAGTCTGGCGTGCAGTGACATACCGTGAACAGGAAGTTCTCGATGATTTCCGCACCACGTGCGCTGTGGTGCACCTCGGCGTGGAACTGCACCGCGTGAATGGGCTTGGTGGCATGACGGAATCCGGCGCAGGTGCTGCCGCTGTGCGCCGTGGCCACGTAGCCAGGCGGCACCGTCTCCACATGATCGCCGTGGCTCATCCATACGGTGGTCTTTTCTCCCGCGGTGAAGCCCGCAAACATGCCGGCGGCTTCGTCGATCGTGACTTCGGCCCGTCCGTATTCCCGGCGGCCGCCCCCGACCACCGCGCCACCCTCGAGATGGGCAATGAGCTGCATGCCGTAGCACACCCCGAGCACGGGCGCGATGTCGAGCAACTCGCGCGGGACTGTCGGCGCGTCGGCGTCGGTCACGGAGCTCGGGCCGCCCGAGAGGATGATGCCCGTCGGCTTCCACGCGCGAATCCAGTCGAGAGACTTGGTCGGCGGGTGAATCTCCGAATACACGCGGGCTTCCCGGACTCGGCGGGCGATGAGCTGCGTGAACTGTGAGCCGCAGTCGAGAATGAGGATGCGGCTGTCGGTTGCGTGCGCCATCAGGACTTCCACTCCGGTCCGGTGAGCTTGAGGAATTCCACCGCCTTGGTCTCGAGATCGAGAATGGCGCCGGTGGGCGCGCCGTGCAGCCAGCCGCAGCCCTCACCGGGGTTGACCAGCAGCGAATCGCCGCGCGACTTCATCTCGGGAATGTGCGTGAAGCCGTGAACGATGACCTCGTGGCCGTCGATGCTGCGCTGATGCACATCGGCGAGATCGTGAATGAGCAGCACGGACTTGCCGCCCAGATCAAAGCTGTGCGGCGACTCGTACAGCTCGGCAGCGCCGAAGCCGGTGCGCGCCGCGGCCACGAGTGCATCACGGTCGCCGTCGTTGCGGCCAAACACGCCAAGCAACGGCAGTGACAGATCCTGAAACGGTTGCAGCGAAAACGGGGAGCAGTAGTCGCCAGCGTGCATCACCAGCGACACGCCGCCAGCCAGCATCTGCTCCAGCAGGGCCCGCACAGCGGGCACACGGTCGTGCGTGTCGGACAGCAGGCCAATGCGCATCAGACGGATCTCCACTCTGGGGAAAGACGCTCGCGGCGAACGAGGTCGTCGAACGTTTCGCGTGCGCCCACCACCGCGAAGCGCTCACCATCAACGAGCACTTCCACCGGTCGCGGGCGGGTGTTGTAGTTGGATGCCATCGAAAAGGCGTACGCGCCGGCGGTCTGCAGCACGAGCAGATCCCCCGCGCGAACCGCGGGCAGTTCGCGGTCCTTGGCGAAGAAGTCGCCCGATTCGCAGATGGGGCCGACGACGTCAGCCGTGAGGCGTTCTGTAGACTCGTGCACGGCCTCAATGCCATGATAGGCCTGGTACAACGCCGGCCGGATGAGATCACTCATACCGGCGTCCGTCACCACGAAGTCCTTGCCGGCGGCGTGCTTGCGGTAAAGCACCGTGGTCAGCAGCACACCGGCTTCAGCCACGAGAAATCGACCGGGTTCCAGCAACAGCGTGAGTCCGGTGCCCGCAACTGCAGCGCGAACGGCTGTCGCGTAGTCCGGCAAATCGACCGGCTGCTCACCCGGTGCATACGGCACCGACAGGCCACCGCCCACGTCGATGAACTGCAGCGCGTGCCCCAGGGCGCGGGACTGCGCCACCGCCTCGAGCAGGCGCGGCAGGGCGTCACGCAGCGGCACGGCATTGCTGATCTGCGAACCCAGGTGCATGCCGAGACCGCGCAGGGTCACATGCGGACGTTCGGCAATCACGCCGAGCAGTCGCGTGACGTCGTCGCGTGGGATGCCGAACTTCTGGCCCTTCTCGCCGGTCTTGATGTACGCGTGTGGCGTATCCACCGTGACTTCAGGATTCACGCGGATGGCAATGGGCGCCACCACACCACGCAGCGCGGCACGCGCGTTGACCACCTCGAGCTCGGCTTCCGACTCGATGTTGATGAGGCGGACGCCGGCAGCCAGCGCCATGTCGATTTCCTCGACGGTCTTGCCAACGCCGCTGAACACGACGTCCGCGCCGCGAAAGCCGGCAGCCAGCGCGCGCTGCAGTTCGCCGCCCGACACGATGTCCACACCCGCACCGAGTTCACGCAACAGTCCGAGCACGGCCAGATTGGAGTTGGCCTTGACCGCAAAGTGGATGTGATGATCCACACCCGCGAAGGCCTCGTCGAGGACCCGATAGCGTGCCCGGATGGTTGAGGCGCTGTATACGTAGGCCGGGGTGCCCTCAGCCGCCGCGATGGCGGGCAGCGGCACCTGCTCCGCGTGCAGCACGCCGTCGCGGCGTACGAAGCCGCTGGCCGTCACCGACGGGGCGCCGTCGGCGGGCGTCAGTACGAGCGCGCCCACACGACCTCGTACTTGGCCGGCTCGCCGGTCACCATGCAGGTGGTGGGAGCGACCGGTGAACGGAACTCCGCATCGGGAATGCAGCGAATGGTGGCCTTGGTTTCTTCCTTGACCCGCGCCTCGACGGCCGGATCGCCGTTCCAGCCGGCGTACACAAAGGCGCCCGGTCCTTCCATGACTTCCTTGAACCGCTCGTAGCTGATGGGCTCGCGGATGCTGTTGGCTTCAAGACGGGCACGCGCTGCGGCCAGCATGTCGGCCTGAATCTGCTCGAGCACCACCGGCAGTTCCGTGCGCAGGGTGTCCAGCGCAATCGCGCGCTTCTCACGCGTGTCGCGCCGCACCAGCATGCCGCTCTGCTGCGCGAGATCACGCGGACCGATTTCCATGCGCAGCGGGATGCCGCGCAGTTCCCAGTGGTAGTACTTGGCGCCTGGCTTGATACCCACGCGGTCGTCCACGTGCACGCGAATGCGCTCGTGGTCCGGACGCTTGAAGCTGCCAAGGTCCTCGGCGATGCGCTTGGCCGCTTCAATGGTGGCCGCACGTTCCTCGTCAGTCTTCCAGATGGGGACGATGACCATCTGAATGGGGGCGAGACGCGGCGGCAGACGCAGCCCCGCATCATCGCCATGTGTCATGACAAGTCCGCCGATCATGCGCGTGGACACGCCCCACGACGTGTTCCACGCATGATCCATCTGGCCGGCCTCGTTCTGGAAGGTCAGATCGAAGGCCTTGGCGAAGTTCTGCCCCAGGTTGTGCGAGGTGCCGGCCTGCAGCGCCTTGTTGTCCTGCATCATCGCTTCAGTGCAGTACGTGCGCAGCGCGCCCGCAAACTTTTCCGCGTCGGTCTTCTGACCGGTGATCACGGGCATGGCCATGTACTCCTCCATGAACGTGCGGTACACGCCGAGCATGCGACGCGTCTCCTCTTCCGCCTCATCGTGCGTGGCGTGCGCCGTATGGCCCTCCTGCCAGAGGAACTCCATGGTGCGCAGGAAGAGGCGGGTGCGCATTTCCCAGCGCACCACATTGGCCCACTGGTTGTACAGCAACGGCAGATCGCGGTAGCTCTGCACCCACTTGGCGAACATCGAGTAGATGATGGTCTCCGACGTGGGGCGCACCACCAGGCGCTCCTCGAGCTGCTTGCCACCGCCGTGTGTCACCACCGCGCATTCGGGCGCGAAGCCCTCCACGTGCTCGGCCTCCTTGGAGAGGAAGCTCTCGGGGATGAACAGCGGGAAGTACGCGTTCACGTGGCCGGTGGCCTTGAACATGTCATCCAGCGCGCGCTGCATGCGCTCCCAGATGCCGTAGCCCAACGGACGAATGACCATGCACCCGCGCACCGGCGAGTAGTCTGCCAGCTCGGCGCGCAGCACCAGTTCGTTGTACCAGTCGCTGAAGTTTTCAGCGCGTGGGGTCAGCTTCTTGTCGTCACTCATGGCTGGACTCGTGAGGCATGGATGCCCAGGCCACGAGGGCCTCGAGCGAGGAAAAAACCAGATCGTCGTGCGCCGAGCGCCGAACCCGCCACGGGGCCTCAGTGGACGACGGGTCAACGATCACGAAGGCGCGGGCATCGGCCTTGCGGCCCGCTTCCAACTGCTTGTCGAGCTTCTGACTGCGCAGCGCATACTCCACCGCGCAGTCGGCGTCGCGCAGCGCCCGTGCAGTTCGCAGCGCGGCGTGTGGTGCGTCGCCGGTATCGGGCGACTGTGCCACCCAGAACGCCGGTGTCGCCGGCGCCGCCTGCAGCAGACCACGACTCCGCAGCAATTCACCAATGACAACATCACCCATGCCAAAGCCAAGGGCTGGGAGATCGGTGCCACCAAGGGACTTGAGCAGGTTGTCGTAGCGCCCACCACCACAAATGGCACGGAACTCACCCACGTTGTCGAAGAGCTCGAAGACAATGCCCGTGTAGTACGCCAGACCACGCACGATGGTGAGATCGAACTGCACCCACGTGGCCACGCCCAGCGCATCGAGATGCGCGAGGTACTGACGGAAACGCTCGACATGCTCCCGTACCGCGGGGGCGTCGCCATACCGTGCCGCCACGGTCGCGAAATCCAGGGTGCCGAAGCCAAGCACCGTGTCCACGATGTTGGCGTCGAGTCCGGCCGCTGCAAGCTTCTCCGCTGAGACCTCGCGCGGCTGTCGCTCGAGTTTGTCGAGTACCGCGTACACGGCCGCCCACGAGGCCTCGCCAATGCCGAGGTGCGTGAGCAGACCGTTCAACAACCGTCGGTCACTGACACGTGCGCGTACGTCGCGATCGCTCAGACCAAACGCGCGCATGATCTCGATCGCGATGGACACGAGCTCGGCGTCGGCCAGCACGTCGGCTTCGCCCACGATGTCCACGTTCAACTGGAAGTGCTCGCGCAGCCGCCCCTTCTGCGTGCGCTCGTAGCGGAAAAGCTGCGGAATGGCAAACCAGCGCACCGGCTTGCGCAGCGCCTGCGCCTTCGCACCCACCATGCGCGCAAACGTCGGCGTCATTTCCGGACGCATGGCGACGGCGCGCTCACCCTTGTCGGTGAAGTTGTACAGCTGGGTCACGATCTCCTCGCCGCTCTTTTGCGTGTACAGCTCGAGTGGCTCGAGCGGCGGACCATCGTACTCCTGAAACGCATAGCGCCGCACGACGCGGCGCCAGGTATCGAAGATGTGGGCTCGTTCGGCGAACTGGTCTGGATAGAAGTCGCGAAATCCCGGGAGCGGCTTTTGTGACATCCCGGAAAGTTACCGAGCTACCGGAGGCACCTGCAACCGTTCCATGGCATCGCCCACCGTGTGGAAGGAGCCCGTCACCAACACGGTCGCCGCCTCGGCACGAGCCTCGGCCAGCGCGCTCGAAAAGTCATCCACGCGTGTCACGGGCAGATGCTCGGCCGCGGCCCACGCCACCACCTCGTGCAGGTCCCAACTGCGGTTCTGCGGGGCGGTGGGCGCCATGGTGACAACAATGCGTTCCGCCACGCGTGATACGGCCTGCAGGATGCCCCGCCAGTCCTTGTCGCGCAGGACGCAGACGACCGCCGTCACCGGGTGCGGCACGCCCACGGCCAGCAGATTGTTGACCACCGTGGCCGCCCCGTCCGCATTGTGCGCCACGTCAAACAGCCAGGGGGGCGCGTGGTGGAAGCGACCAGCCAGCCGTACGCCACGAAGGGCTTCCTGCGGATGCTCGGCCAGCTCTGCCCACGGCGATCCGGCGCTGCGCAGCATGGCCAGTGCCACGGCGCAGTTATGGGCCTGGAACTGCCCCACCAATGGCGTGAGCAGCTCACGGGATTGGCCGTTCACCGTCAGCGTGAAGCGCGTGCCCACCGACTCCACACTCACCTGCTCCACCTGCCAGTCACGGCCCGTCACCAGGATCGGTGTACTGCTGGCCGATTCGGCGTGCGCTTGCAGCGCCGCACGAATGGCGGGGTCCGTTTCGCCGATCACCGCCGCGCAACCGGCCTTGTAGATACCCGCCTTCTCGCTGGCGATGGCTTCGAGTGTATCGCCCAGAAACTCGAGATGATCGAAGCCGATCTGTGTCACGCCCGCCGCAACGGGATGCACGAGATTGGTCGCGTCCAGTCGCCCGCCAAGCCCCACCTCCACGACGGCCACCTCGACGCCGGCCTGCGCAAAGTAGTGCAAGGCCATGGCCGTGGTCGCCTCAAAGAACGTGGCGCCCAATTCCGCCACCAGTGGCTCATGGGTCTCGAGCCAGCGCGTGACCTCGGCATGCGCAATGGGCACACCGGCCACCATGATGCGCTCGCTGAAGTCGACCAGATGCGGGGAGGTGTACTTGCCAACGCGACGTCCACTGTGGCGCAGGATGGCGTCGAGTGTCGCGACGGTGCTCCCCTTGCCATTGGTGCCGGCGACATGGAACACCGGATACTGGCGCTGGGGATTGCCGAGTGCCTCGAGCAGGGCGGCCATGCGCTCGAGGCCGAGGCGCCAGGCACCACCGGTGCGCGAAAACAAGCGTCGGAGTGCGGCATGGTAGGCCGACTCCGACGCGCGACTGCCGGCCTCCTCCAGGGGAGGCGGTGCCAGCGGATGGCTCAGGGAATCAGCCAACGCCGGCGGGTCAGGTTTCCTGCTGGGAATACCCCGCTGCAGCGGCCGGCTTGCCCGTCATGTGGCGAAGCAGGCGCGAGAGCGTGCCCTTGAGTTCCTTGCGGTGCACCACACGATCCACCATGCCCTTCTCGAGCAGAAACTCTGCCGTCTGGAAGCCTTCGGGCAGGTCCTGTCCAAGCGTCTGCTTGATGACGCGCGGACCGGCAAAACCAATCACGGCGCCCGGTTCGGCAATGATGGCGTCACCCAGCATCGCGAAGCTCGCACTTACGCCACCAGTGGTGGGGTTGGTGAGCACCGAGATGTAGGGGATGCGCCGCTCGGCGAGCTGCGAAAGCACGGCCGAGGTCTTGGCCATCTGCATGAGCGACAGAATGCCCTCCTGCATGCGCGCACCGCCCGAAGCCGACACCACCACGAGTGGGTGCTTCTTCTCCAGCGAACGCTGACCGAGGCGGGCAATCTTCTCACCCACTACCGAGCCCATGGAGCCGCCCATGAAGGCGAAATCCATGATACCGATGCCCACGGGCATGCCTTCGAGCTGACCGGTGACAGTGAGAATCGCGTCCGTGTCGCCAGCGTTGGTCAACGCCTTCTTGAGGCGACTCGGATAGTCCGGGAATCCGAGTGGGTCGACCGAGCGCAGTTCGCCACCGACTTCGAGCATCGTGCCCTCGTCGAGGAGGAACGACGCGTAGTCGAACGCCCTGAGCCGGCGATGGTAGTCGCACGCCGGGCAGACGTTGAGATTGCGCAGGAACTTGTCACGGATATCCGTGTGATCGCAGGCCTCGCACTTCTCCCAGGTATCCCGTGGGATTTCGAGCCGCTCGCGGAGCGGCTGGCGGGGCTTCTTTTCCTTCCGGAACCAGGCCATAGACCGTGAAAGATCGAAAGACGTCGGTCGGAAGGCTAGGCCTTGCGTCCCGGCTTCTCAGTACTTGGGGCGGTCAGAGACCGAGGGCGTCCGGCTGCCCCCGACCTTCGGCCGAAATGCGAAGCAGGACGGCCACAGCCAGCCAGCTCACCATGAGGAATGAGCCGCCGTAGCTGAAGAACGGCAGCGGGATGCCCGTGACAGGCATCAGGTTGAGTGTCATGCCCACGTTCACCATGACGTGCACGAACCAGGCCGACATGAGCCCGAAGGCCACCAGACTCGGGAACATGTCCGCCGCACGGCTTGCCACCCGCGTACTGCGGAGGAAAAGGGCCAGAAAGAGGCCGAGGGCCAGCGACACGCCAATGAACCCCAGCTCTTCGCCGACAATGGAGAAGATGAAGTCGGTTTGGCGTTCCGGGATGAACTCGAGGCGCTTTTGCGTGCCCATGGTGAAGCCCTTGCCGAACAGGCCACCGGAACCAATGGCCACCTTGCTCTGCGTCACGTTCCAGCCCGAGCCCTGGCTGTCGATGGACGGGTCCAGGAACACCAACAGGCGCTTCTGCTGGTAGGGCTTGAGCGTATCCCAGAGCAACGGGGCCACCACGCCCATGACCACGTTGGCCACGACCAGCGCCACGCCTTCCACGAGGTAGGGGCGATACCAGAAAACGAGGGCCACCAGCACGAGGAACCAGGCGCCCCACACGCCGGTGCTGAACGCCAGAATGAGACTGATGCCGGGACTGGCCAGCATGAGCAGCAGGGGCCAGGGCACGCCGGCCCAGAACAGCATGGCGAACAGAATGCCAATGAACGTGAGGGCCGTGCCGAGGTCCTTGGTGGCCAGCACCAGCACCCAGGGTACCGCCACCACCATGATCGGCTTCCAGAGCTCGCGCAGCGTGGTCACGGTATCGCGCTGCGCCGCCAGTACACGCGCCAGCATGAAGGTCGTGGCCAGCTTGGCCAGCTCAGCGGGCTGCCCGAGACGCACGCCACCGATGGTGAGCCATTGCTTCGTACTGGCGGCAGTGCCGGCGCCGGTGCCCAGAAACTGCAGCGCCACCAGCATCACGCAGGCAAGGACATAGAGCGGCCAGGCACTCCACTCGATGAGCCGAACGGAGCCCTGCATGACCACCCAGGCCACCACAAGCGACACGCCAAAGAACAGGGCCTGCTTCTGCCACAGCGTGGCGACACCCGCTCGCGGCGTTTCCACCTGTCCGGCAGAGTACACCATGGCGACGCCAAAAATGCTGAGCAGCAGCGCCGTGATGAGCAGCGGAATGTCGATGGACTGGCGCCGGAGAATGGAGGTCGGCATGCCGTCAGTCGGTAATGGTGTTGGCGATGGTCAGCGACGTCTTGAGATATCGCTCCATCAGCTTGGTGGCCACGCGAGCTGCCGACGAACCATGCAGCCCCTCTTCCACGATGATGGCCACGACGATCTTGGGATTGTCTGCCGGCGCGTAGCCTACAAACCAGGCGTTGTCCTTTTGGCCGTTCACCTGCGCCGTGCCGGTCTTGCCGGCAATCGTGAGGCCCTTGATCTGTGCGCCAGCCGCGGTGCCGCGGGAGACCACGTCGGACAACGCGTCCTTGATGCCCTGCAGTTGCTCCGGCGTGAGATTGAGGATCTTCTCGCGCTGCGGTTCGCGGGCCACGATCTGCGGCGTGGCGGCGTAGCCATCGGTTGCCAGTGCCGTGTAGAACTTGGCCATGTTGATGGGCGTCTGCGCGTTGTCGGCCTGGCCGATGGACAGGCTGAGCACCACGGACGGATTCCATCCGCGTGCTCCGTATTGCCGATCGAAATACTTGCGCGTGTCTGGCCATGTGGACGTCTTCTCGAATGGCAGGTCCACGCCTGACTTGCGGTCAAAGCGCAAGCGCACGCCACCTGCCAGCAGGCTGTCGAGCCCGATGCGCAATCCAAGCTGATAGAAGTACACGTCGCAGGACTTGGCGATGGCCTCCGCCAGTGTGATGTCGCCGTGCCCCTTCTTGTCCCAGCACTTGAACACGCGGCCCATCCAATAGCCGCCCGTGCAAGGCTGCGGCATGCGCGTGCCCATCGTGACCAGGCCGCGCTCCATGCCGATGATGGCCGTGGCCAGCTTCCAGGTGGAGGCGGGCGCATACGTGCCCGCCACCGCGCGATTGTACAGCGGCGTATGCTTGTCGCCGAGCAACTGGTTGTAATACGACGCCGGAATGCCGCCGATGAAGCGGTTGATGTCGTAGCTCGGCGCGGAGTACAATGCCAGCACACCGCCGGTCTTGGGGTCGAGCGCCACCACCGCGCCACGCAGCGAGTCGCCGTAGTACTCGTGTGCGTACCGCTGCAGATCGATGTCGATGTTGGTGCGCAGTGGTGGTGGCGCCTCGGGCTGCACTTCGGGACGCACCCCGTTGTCCCGCACGACACGATTGCGCGCGTCAACTTCTACAAAACGTTGCCCCTCGCGGGCACGCAGCAGTTCTTCGTATTGTGCCTCGAGTCCCTGCTTGCCGATTTGCTGGCCGGCCTTGTACGACTCGTAACGCTCCTTCGCGAGATCGGCGTCGGAAATCTCACCGGTGTAGCCCACAAGCGCGGCAACCGCGGGCCCGTCGGGATAGTAACGCTTGGGTGAGTTCTGAATGATCAGTCCGGGGAATTCGGCGCGACGCTCCTCCAGCACCGACACGACTTGAAACGAGGCGTCGTTGAAAATCACGGCCGGTCGCGTGCGCGCCTTGCGGAAGCGACGCACGGCAAGCTCCTGCTGCGCCGAGTCGATGTCCACGACCGTGGCGAGCGTACGGAGCGCGGAGCGCAGCGAATCTTCCGTGGGACTCAGAATGGATACCGAGTAGCCCGGCAGATTCTCGGCAATGATCTCGCCATTGCGGTCGTAGATGATGCCGCGTGCGCCCGGCAGCGGCACTTCGCGCAGACGATTGGACTCCGACGCCAGCAGATAGGTCTCATTCTCCAGCACCTGCGCGCGGAAGAACGCGCCCCCGAGCAGGAGGAAGAGACCGATCAGCAGCCCACGCGCCACGCGGGCCCGGCGCAGCACCGCATTGGGATGGTTACTCATGGTGGCTCACCTGCCGACACTCCTCGGCCGCCCGATGGCGGCCGGCAACACGTCAGCGCCCTGGTGGGCGGTACAGCGGACGGAACAGCACGAGCAGCAACACCGCCACCACCGCAGTCAGCGCCGCAGACAGCGGGGCCCACACCAGCAGAGAGACCGCCAGTGACGTGCCCAGTGCCGCGCCCATGAGCAGGGTGGTCGCGATATCAAATACCCACTTCCCCACAAAAACGAACAGGCCCGTCAGGCCCACGTGGTCGGCGAAGAATACCGCCTTGAGCCACGAGGCTCCAAAGGCGATAAGCGTCAACGCCAGCGTGCTCGCACCAAAGCTGTCGGGGGCCAGCGCATCCACCGCGAGCCCCACAAGAAACCCGGTGAGCGCCGCTACGCCGGGCCGGAGGCGCACGGCCGCGAACAACACGGCGATGAGTGCAAAGTCCACGGCCACACGGCCGGGAAAGAGCGGCCGCACGCCGAACTGCGCGAGCATGAGCAACACAAACCCGGCCAGTCCGCGCAGCGCGCTGCTCACACCAGATTGGCCAGCCGGCGTTGGGCGCATCAGCGTAGGCCTCCGGGAGGCGGACCCACCCGTTTGGTCGAATCAGGCCGCGGCAATGTTCCGCCACCGATGGTGTCTGCGCGCGCCAGACTGTCCGCCCGCAACGAGTCCAGCACGGCGCGTCGTGCCGTGAGTTCGTCGAAGGCGGCCTTGCGTGCGATGGAGTCGCCGGCAACGGCCACGGCGCGTGCGGCGCTGTCGGCAGCCGCCACGCTGGTCCACACGCCGTTCACGCCCTGTTGCGCACGCGCCGGCTTGAGCACCAGCACGGGCCCAATGGCTTCCGGCAACACGACGGGACGCAGCAAATAGGTGCGCGCCCACTTCTCCGGCGTGGAGAGTTCACCAATGACCACGCCAACCGGTATCCCGCGCGGATAGGTCGCGCCGAGCCCGGAGGACACCACGAGGGTGCCTGTGTCGAGCTTGGCACGAAATGGCACGCCACGCATCTCCAGCAACCAACGTTCGGCGCCACTCGCCAGATGCGGCTGCACGATGCCAAACGCCGACTGATCCACACTCATGGCGCTGACGCGAAAGTCAGGGTGCGCCCAGGTGATGGCGCTACTCGTGTACCGGTCGGTGCTGGCCACCATGCCCACAAGACCGTTCGCGGTCACGACCGGCGAGAACGTTTCCACGCCGACATCGCTACCGGCCGTGAGCGCGATCGTGAATTCGTCGCCGGGACGCTGCGGCAGCAACTCGGCCGGCACGAAGCCATCCTGCAATCGCGCAGACAGGCCGAGCAATCCGCGCAGCGTGGCGTTCTCCTCGCGCACGGCGCGCATGGAGAACGTGTCCACCACGGCAGAGCCGCGGGCCTGCAACACATCGTTGCGCGACACGACGGCGGCACGCACGGTGGATGCACGCGCTTCGAGTTGCACCAGCGGCATGAGTACGGTGGCGCGCAGCGTGGCTGCCACCTGCTCGCGCACTCGACGCGGTGACACGAGCGCAATCAACCCCAGCACCAGACACACCAGCACGAGGCCGGTGTCGAGACGACTGTCTCCGCGGGCGTTCCGCGCCACGCTGCTGCTCCCTTACGTGGTGAGGACCGACCAGTACTTCTCTTCGTCGTCGAGGATCTTACCCGTGCCGCGTACGACGCAGGTGAGCGGATCCTCGTCCACGTGAATGGGCAGCCCCGTCTCCTGACTGAGCAATACGTCGAGGCCGCGGATGAGCGCCCCGCCGCCCGTCATCACGATGCCACGATCGACAATATCCGACGCGAGTTCAGGCGGCGTGATTTCGAGCGCACGACGCACCGCATCGACGATCTGCTGGATGGGCTCCTGCACTGCTTCGCGAATTTCGCTCGAGTGCACGCGCACCGTCTTGGGGATACCGGACACGAGGTCGCGGCCCTTCACTTCCATCTCGCGCTCTTCGCCCACCGGATACGCCGAGCCGATCTGAATCTTGATCTGCTCCGCCGTGGGCTCACCAATCAGCAGGTTGTAGTTCTTGCGCATGAACTGCACGATGCTGATGTCGAGCTCGTCGCCACCCGTGCGAATGGACGTGTCGCTGACAATGCCACTGAGCGCGATGACGGCGATTTCCGTGGTGCCACCACCGATGTCGATGACCATGTTGCCCGTGGGCGATTCCACCGGCAGGCCCACACCGATGGCCGCCGCCATGGGCTCGGTCACCATGAACACTTCCTTCGCGCCCGCGCCAAGCGCCGAGTCGCGTACGGCGCGCTTTTCCACCTCGGTGATACCCGAAGGCACGCACACGATGACACGCGGCTTCACCTTGAAGACATGCTTGTCGATGACGAGCGTGAGGAAGTAGCGCAGCATCTTTTCCGTCACGTCGAAGTCGGCAATCACGCCGTCCTTCATGGGACGCACGGCCATGATGCCGTCGGGCGTACGGCCGAGCATGCGCTTGGCCTCGAGGCCTACGCCCTTGATCTTTTTGGTCTCGCGATCGAGCGCCACGACGGACGGCTCGTTCAGCACGATCCCTTCGCCCTTGACGTAGATCAGCGTGTTGGCGGTGCCAAGGTCAACGGCGATGGCATTCGCCGGAAAAAACGAATTGGACTTGCTGAAAGGCCAGAACATCCAGGGGGCTCGGGGTGGCGCGCCCGGAAACGGGGCAGCGCCTCGATGAAAGACGGGCAGCGGCGGCTAGCGGTAAGGTATCGGTGCACGCGAAAGCGGACAAGCTGTTGCCATTGCGTGATCTAGACCACGTTATCCGCCTCCGGCTGCCAGCCCGGGACGGCAACGGCCCCCCTGCCCGGTTGGACAGGGGGGCCGCTTTCGGTCCGTCTTCGATCAGGCGACGAAGCTGGCCGCGTCCACGAGGTCCATGCCGAACGCCTCGGCCACCCCACGGTAGGTGACCTGGCCCTGCGACATGTTGAGCCCCTTGAGCAGGGCCGGATTCTCCGACAGCGCCCGCTTCCAGCCCTTGTTGGCCAGCTGCAGGGTGTAGGGGAGCGTGGCATTCGTGAGGGCCAGCGTGCTCGTACGCGGCACGGCGCCCGGCATATTGGCCACGCCGTAGTGGATGATGCCGTCCACCGTGTACGTCGGATTCTCGTGCGTGGTGGGCTTGATGGTCTCCACGCAGCCACCCTGGTCCACCGCCACGTCCACGATCACGGCGCCCGGACGCATGCGCGCCAGATCCGCGCGGCGCACGAGCTTGGGCGCCTTGGCTCCCGGAATGAGCACGCCACCGATGACGAGATCGGCGGTGCTGATCTGCTCGAGAATGTTGTGGCGGTTCGAGTGAATGAGCTGCACGTTGGCCGGCATCACGTCGCTCAGGTAGCGCAGACGCTCGAGCGAGAGGTCGAGCACCACGACCTTGGCACCGAGGCCGGCGGCCATCTTGGCGGAGTTCACACCGACGATGCCGCCGCCGAGAATGACCACCTTGGCCGGCGCCACGCCCGGCACGCCACCCAGCAGCACACCGCGGCCGCCAAAGAGCTTCTCGAGGTACTTGGCGCCTTCCTGCACCGCCATGCGGCCGGCCACCTCGGACATCGGGATGAGCAGGGGCAGATCGCGATTGGGCAGTTCGACCGTTTCGTACGCAATGCACGTCGCGCCGCTGGCAAGGTGCGCCTTGGTCAGCGCTTCATCCGCCGCAAAGTGGAAGTACGTGAAGAGCGTCAGGTCGGGACGCAGATACTGCCACTCGCTGGCAATGGGCTCCTTGACCTTGAGCAGCAACTCGGCCTTGCCCCAGGCCGTCGCCGCATCCGGCACGATCTGCGCGCCGACGGCGCGGTAGTCGTCATCGTCGAACCCGCTGCCGATGCCGGCGCCGGTCTCGACAAACACCTCATGACCCGAGGCCGTCAGTGCTTCCGCACCGGCCGGCACCAGCGCCACGCGGTTTTCATTCGTCTTGATCTCTTTGGGAACCCCGATACGCATGTTCAGCTCGTGTAGAGTGGGGAGTGTCGCAGGGGAACCGTTCGCTCAGCGCACGGCCTGGGGACCCAGGCTCACCAGCACATGGCGATCGGGGTTGAAGTACTCACGGGCGACTTCGCGCACCGTGTCCTCGTCGATGGCCTCAACCAGGGCCATCAGCTGGTCAACCGTGCGAAACGGTTCACCGTAGAGCGCGGTCGTGGCTGCACGGTACATGCGCGACGACACGCCCTCCATGGACAGCACCAGTTGTCCGCGCAGCTGCCGCTTGCCGGCTGCCAGCTCCTCGCTGGTGAGGCCGTTGGCGGCCACCTCATGCATGACCTCGCGCACGGCGTCGAGCGCCTCCTGCGCGGTATCCGGCGCGCTGGCCAGATACACGCCGTGGGCGCCCGTGTCGGCAAAGCTGCTGTTGAACGTGGACACGCTGTAGGCCAGCCCCAACTCCTCGCGCACGCGCTGGAAGAGCTTGGAACTCATGCCACCACCAAGCAGCATGTCCACCACCGCAAAGGCAAAGCGACGCGGATCGCCATAGGCGATGCCCTGCCCGCCCAACACGATGTGTGTCTGCCCGATGTCGCGGCGCAGCACATGTTCGGCATGCGCACCAGCCGCTTCCACGGGATCCACCGCAAAGGGCGTCATGTCACCGCGCGGACGCTGCGTCCAGCCCGCACGATCGAGCACCTCGAGCAGTTGCTCGTGCTCAACGCGGCCACTGGCCGCCACCACCAGACGCCCCGGATGATACGCCCGCGCGTGCAACGCCTGCAGGTCGTCGACGTCAAGCGCGCGCACGGTGTCCCGTGTGCCGAGAATGGCATAGCCGTGCGGATGATCACCCCAGAGCGCACGATTGTGCACGTCGAAGATGATGTCGTCCGGCGTGTCCTCCACCATGCTGATTTCTTCGAGAATGACCTTGCGCTCCAGCGCGAGATCATCGAGACGCAGCATGGGCTCGAACACCAGTTCGCCGATCACCGTGGCTGCGTCGGCCAGATGCTCGTCGAGCACGCGCGCCTGATACGACGTGTGCTCGCGCTCGGTGTACGCGTCGAGCGAGCCGCCGAGTGTTTCGAGCGACAGGGCAATGTCCTGCGCGGAAAACGAGCGGGTGCCCTTGAACACCATGTGCTCGAGCAGATGCGATACCCCCATCTGCTCGGCCGACTCGTGCAACGTGGCCGCGCGCACCCAGGCCCCGAAAGCGACGGACCGCGCCCCCGGAACATGTTCCGAGAGCACGGTCAGTCCATTGGGCAGGTCCGTGCGTTGCAGCGTGGGCGCCGCAGCGCCCGAAGCATCAGCGCCGATCGCGACCACCGCCGTTCCGTCCACCGCGTCCGCCGCGGTCACCACCACGTTCGCCACGCTCGCTGTCATCGCGACGCGGGCGCTCTTCCTGCTCGGGCATGCCTTCCGGCTTGGGCAGCAGCGCCTTCATGCTGAGGCGCAGGCGGCCACGCTCATCACGGTCCACCAGCTTGACCGTGACACGGTCGCCCTTCTTGCACACGTCTTCAGGCTTCTCGACGCGCTCCCACTTCATCTCGGAGACATGCAGCAGCGCTTCCGTGCCGGGCATGATTTCGACGAAGGCGCCGAAGGCCGTGACGGTCTTCACCGTGCCTTCGTAGGTCTCGCCCACCACCGGCTCGGCGGTGATGGCCATGACCATCTGCTTGGCGCGCTCCATGCTCTCGCCACCGACCGCGGCGATGGTGACCGTACCGTCGTCGTCCACCGTGAGCTCGGCGCCCGTCTCTTCCTGGATGCCGCGGATGTTCTTGCCCTTGGGGCCGATGAGCTCACCGATCTTGTCGACCGGGATCTGTACCGTCACGATGCGCGGCGCGTACTTGGACAGCTCGGTGCGCGGAGCGGCGAGCGCCTTGTCCATTTCGCCGAGGATGTGCAGGCGGCCTTCCTTGGCCTGCGACAGCGCCTCTTCCATGATCTTGAGGTCGAGCCCCTCGATCTTGATGTCCATCTGGATGGACGTGATGCCATCCTTCGTACCCGCGACCTTGAAGTCCATGTCGCCGAGATGGTCTTCGGTGCCAAGGATGTCGGTGAGGATCGCGTACTTCTTGCCTTCCTTGATGAGCCCCATGGCCACACCGGCCACGGCCGCCTTCATGGGCACGCCGGCGTCGAAGAGCGCCAGCGAGCCACCGCACACCGAGGCCATCGACGACGAGCCGTTGGACTCGAGCACGTCGGAGACGATGCGGATGGTGTACGGGAATTCCGCGAAGTCGGGCAGCACGCCCTGCAGCGCGCGCTCGGCCAGATTGCCGTGACCGATTTCGCGACGGCTGGTGCCACGCATCGGGCGCACTTCACCCGTCGAGAACGGCGGGAAGTTGTAGTGCAGCATGAACGAGCGCGTGACTTCACCCGCCTCCTTGATGGAGTCGAGACGCTGCGCGTCCTTGGCGGTGCCCAGCGTGGCCGCCACGAGGGCCTGTGTCTGGCCACGCGTGAACAGCGACGAACCATGCGCACGCGGCAGCACGCCGTTGTCGATGCTGATGGCGCGCACTTCGTTGGGCTTGCGGCCGTCAACGCGCAGACCGGTGTCGAGCACCTGCGCACGCAACTCGTGATACTCCACGTCGCCGAGGATGGTGTGGATGTCCTTGGCGTTGTCGGGGAATTCGGCCAGCAGGCCTTCCGCCAACTCCGTCTTGGTGCGCTCCACGGCCTCGATGCGCGTGTGCTTGTCCTTCTGATTCAGCGCCTCGCGAATGCGGCCCGAGGCCAGCTCCTTGACGCGCGTGCTCACGCCTTCCGGCGTCTCCGCCTTGGTCCAGGCCATCTTGGGCTGCTGCACCTTGGCGAGCAGCTCTTCCTGCGCGGCGATGAGCTCACGGATGCCGTCGTGCGAGAGGCGCAGCGACGCGAGCACGTCCTCTTCGGACACCTCGAGTGCGCCACCTTCGACCATCACGATGGAATCCTTCGAGCCGGCCACGACGAGCTCCATGTCGGAGAACGCGAGCTGCTGGAAGGTGGGGTTGAGCACCCAGTGACCCTGCACACGACCCACACGCACACCGGCGATGGGGCCGAGGAAGGGAATCTTGGACGCATTCAGCGCAAAGGACGCGGCGACGAGCGCCAGCACATCGGCGTCGTTCTCCTGGTCGGCGGAGATGACGTAGATGAAGACCTGTACTTCGTTCTTGAAGCCTTCCGGGAACAACGGCCGGATGGACCGGTCGATGATACGCGCGGCGAGGATTTCGTGATCGTGCGGGCGGCCTTCACGCTTGATGAAGCCCCCCGGGATCTTGCCGGCGGCGTAGGTCTTTTCCTTGTACTCGACCGTCAGGGGAAAGAACGGGAGAGGGCTCTGGTTGTCACTCACCGTGACAGCGGCGAGCACCATGGTCTCGCCGAAGGTGACCACGGCCGAGCCGGCCGCCTGCTTGGCCATGCGGCCCGTTTCGATCACCAGGGGGCGGCCCGCGAAGGTCCGCTCGATGCGATGCATCATTTGCTGTAGTGCCTCATGAGAACGCAAATCGCGCGGAAGGCATGATTGCCCCCGCGCGACAACGCGACGTAAGCCGGCTTAGTACCGGAGTCCAAGGTCCTGCACGAGCGTGCGATACTGCTGCACGTCCGTACGCTTCAGGTAGTCAAGCAGCCGGCGGCGCTTGCCCACCAACTTGAGAAGGCCACGGCGGCCGTGGTGATCCTTCGCGTGCGTGCGGAAGTGACCCGTGAGATAGTTGATCCGCTCAGTGAGGAGCGCGATCTGAACGCGGGTGGAACCGGTATCCCCTTCGTGGGTCCGGAACTTATCGATCGTGGTAGCCTTGTCGAACGCCATCGTCGTAGTATTCTCAGCCGTTACAGGCGCGTTCTACGCGCCGCGGGTCCTTGCGCCCAATTGCCGGTAGCACGGTAGCTTACACCACTCCGCCCCGCCTGTAAAGGACTAAAGCGTGCCTGAAAGATATCTGGGGCGAATCGTCAGCAAGTATCGGGTCACCCGCCATCTCGGCACGGGGGCCTTCTCGTGGGTCTACGAAGCCATCGACCAGGACCTTGAGATCCCGGTCGCCCTCAAGATTCTGCGTCCGGAGTTTGCCGGACAGCCCGAGGCCGAATCGCGCTTCCGACGGGAGGCGGCCACCGCCGCCAAGCTCCGTCATCGCCATATCGTGTCGGTGCGGGACGTGGGGCTGGTGGACGGCGCGGTCTTTGTCGCCATGGACCTGTACCCCAGCACCCTGGGCCGGCGCCTGGCCCTGGTCGGACGCTTGAGCGAGCCCGACTGTGTTCGACTTGGCATCGATGTCGCGGCCGGCCTCAGCCACGCGCACGCCAGCCAGATCGTGCATCGGGACATCAAACCCGACAACATCCTGCTCGACGATCAGGGCTCCGCGGTGCTGGCAGATTTCGGGCTGGCCCGCGCGCTCACCACCATCACCGCCGAGCACGCGACGGCGGCCGTGCAGGGAACGCCCCACTACTTCAGCCCCGAACAGGCCCGCGGCGCCGACGTGGACGGTCGCAGCGACTTGTATGCACTTGGTGTCACGCTGTTTCGCGCGGCCACCGGTCGCCTGCCCTTCGAAGGCGACGATTGGTACGCGGTGTCGCGGCAGCACATTGAAGAACCCGCGCCGTCGGCACGCGAGTTGGTACCCGAGTTGAGTGAAGAATTTGATGCGGTGCTGCAGCGCCTGCTCGCCAAGGCGCCAGAGGCACGTTATGCCAGCGCACTGCAATTGGTCGATGCGCTCGCGGCCCTGCCCACTGCACCCGCGTCGGCCGCGCCCTCGCTGCGTTCGGCATCACACACCATCGAGGCCTGGCCGGCTGCACAGTCCGCACCGACGCCAGTTGTGCCCAACCGCCGGTGGGCGCGGCCCGCCTTTGGTACCGCTGTCGTGCTCACGGTGCTGTCGCTAGGGATCTGGCTGGCGGGCCCTGAGCGCTGGGGCTTGGTCGGGATCGGAGGCCGAGGCGCGACGACCGTCACCGACAGTCTGGGCGGTGCGCCGTCGGATACCGCGCGTGGGGCGGCGGCGGTGCCCCTGCCAGGTGGCGCCGACAGCCTGGCGCGAGTCGACAGCGCGGCGCGCGACACCACCGGCAATGCGCGGCCTTCAGGGTTGCCGTCCGCTATCAGGGACGCGGGCGCAGGCGCCAAGCCGTCGCGCGTCGTACAGTGGCAAATCAGCAGCAGCGACAGCGCGCAGCTCTTCATCGACAATCGCGCCGTTGGGGTTGGTGCATTCACGGGTGAGCGCGCGCTCACACCGCGCACCACGGTACGTGCGGTGTTGCCGTCGGCCGCCGCGACGTGTGCGTGGGCGTCGCGCGACACGGTGCTGACGGGACTTCGAGCGGGTCAGACCGTCATGCTCTCGCTGCCCGTACGTCACTGTGTGTCAGTGCAATTCGATATTGAGCCGCGCGACGCGCGAGTCCTCATCCTACCGCTGGACGGCGGCCTGCGGCTTGAAACCCGCGCAGACAGCGCCGGCATGCTGGAACTGCCGGCGGGTCGGTATGAGGTACGCACTTCTGCACGTCGGTGCTTCACCATTACCGACACCATGACGGCCATGCGGCCCGCTGATGGATCGCCAGTGAGTCGTCGCCTTCGGTTACTCTGCAACTGAGGCGACAGGCCGGGCATCAGAACGCCGTCGTGACGAGACTGCCGACGGCGGCGCCCAGCACAGTGCCCCACCAGAAGCGGCTGGATTTCCACCATGGACGAACCGGCTCGAGCACCAGCAGCATATGCTCCCGCTTGACGCGAGCCACTTGCGATGTCACCAGCGCCGTCGCGGTATTGCTGTCGCGCGACACAATGGTCAGCCGAGCGACGAGGGCATCACGCTGCGCGCCATCAACCGCGTACCCCTGCATGCCCGCACGAATCCATCGCGATTCCTGCACGCGAAAGATCGCCGTGCTGTCGGTGACCGAGTCGATCTCAAACCGCGGGGCATCGCGCGGAATGCGCGGCAGCACCGGCTCCGGCGCACTCAGCTTCGGTGACTCACGGCGACAGGCGTGAAGCGTCGGCACGACGACACACAGCGCGCCCACGACCATCTGCCGCGTGCGTCGCGCGTGGTGTGTCACCTGGTAAAGACCGCGCGGAGATCGTTGAACGTGACGAGCAGAATGAGCGCGAGCACCGCCAGCACACCGACGCGCGCAAAGGCCTCACGCGTGCGCATGCTGAACTCGCCACCCTTGATGCGCTCGGCGATCACCATGAGAATCTGTCCACCATCAAGCACCGGAATGGGCACGAGATTCAGGATGGCGATGTTGAGGCTGAGAAAGGCAATGAGGGACCACAGCGTTTCGGCGCCGTTCTTTGCGGCCTGCACCGAGGTGCGCGCAATGGCGATGGGCCCACCCAGCTGATCGGCAGACACGCCGCCTGTCACCAGCCCACCAATCACGGAGACCACCTGCTCCGCCATCATCCACGACGCGCGCGTGCCTGAGGCAATCGCGGTGCCGAGCCCGACGGGTTCACGCACAACCGAGTCGCGCACCATGACACCAATGCGGCCCACGGTCCGCAGTTCACCGCTGATCGGGTCCTTCACTTCGGCGGGCTGTGGGGCAATGCTGCGCGAGACACGGGCACCGTTGCGCTCCACGTCCACGGTCACCGAACCACTGGTGACCGGTGATACCTGCGCAACGACCTCGTCCCACCCACGCACGCTCTTGCCATTGATGGCCACAATGCGATCACCCGACTGCAGGCCGGCCACCTGCGCCGGTGCTCCCGCCACAACCGAGTCCACCACGGCCGGCAGGTACTGGCGGCCATAGGTGTAGTAAATGCCGCTCGACACGCCAATCGTCAGCAGAATGTTCATGATGACGCCAGCCGACAGGATGAAGACGCGCGCCAGCGTCGACTTGCTCTCCACCCACCGATCTGCCGGAACCGCCTTGGGGCCGAACGGTGCCATGGCCTCGTTGTCCCACAAGTCGGCTGGCACATTGTCGGGCCGCTCGCTGCCGGTGTCGAGCGATCCGCGCTCCCCGGCCCCGCCCTCGATGCCGGCCATGCTTTCGTCGTCGCGCGACGCCATGCGCACATAGCCGCCCAGCGGAATGAGCGACACGCGATAGTCTGTCTCACCGCGGCGCCATCCGAACAGCCGGCGACCCCAGCCCAGTGAGAACACGGGGGCGTACACGCCGCACATCTTGGCGGCCACAAAGTGCCCCAGCTCGTGCACGAACACGACCAGACCAAACACCAGCAACGGTGCGATGTAGACTGACACAGCCGTCATCGATTCACTCCCCTGGATGATCCTGCACGTGGAGGCGTGCCGCCTGATCGGCTGCCTGCAACTCGTCGAGCGTGTGGCCTGGTCGGTCGGCCAGCGTTTCGAGGGCACTGGCCACGCACCGGGCTATACCCGCGAAACGCAGCCGGCCGTCAAGAAATCGCGCCACCGCCGCCTCGTTGGCGGCGTTATACACCGCCGGGGCCGCCCCGCCCAGGCGACCGGCCTCGATACCCAACTGCAGCATCGGGAAGGCGTCGTGCCGCACGGCTTCGAACGTCAACGCGCCCTGTGCTACCGGATCGTAGGATGGTACGCCGGAATCCGGCACCCGTTCCGGCCAGGTGAGGGCGTAAAGAATGGGCAGCTCCATGGACGGCACACCCATCTGGGCCAGCACACTGCCGTCCACAAACTCCACGAAGGAGTGAATGATGGACTGCGGGTGCACCACCACGTCAATGCGGTCATAGGGCACACCGAACAGGTGATGGGCCTCAATGACTTCGAGCGCCTTGTTGGCCAGCGTCGCGCTATCGATGGTGATTTTGCTGCCCATCTGCCAGGTCGGGTGCTTCAGTGCATCCGCCACGGTGGCTTCGGCAATACGCTCTGCACTCCAGCTCCGGAACGGGCCGCCTGATGCCGTGAGAACCAGACGACGCACCTCGTCCGGCCTGCGACCCGCGAGGCATTGCAGAATGGCCGAGTGCTCGCTGTCCACGGGCACCAGCGCGCCGCCGAATTGCGTGGCCGCTTTGGTCACGAGGTGCCCCGCCATGACCAGCGTTTCCTTGTTGGCCAGTGCGACTCGCTTCCCGGCTCGCAAAGCCGCCAGGGTGGCATCCAGGCCCGCTGCGCCCACTACCGCGTTGATGACGACCTGCACATCCGGATGCGTGGCGGCCGCAACGAGACTGGTCGGACCCCGGCCCCAGTGTGCCGGCGCCTCCACGTCCTCCTGCACCAGGCCCAGGTAGGCGGGCGACCAGATGTCTTCGAGTTGCGCGAGCGCCTGCTGATTGCCGTTGGCCGTCAGCGCCACCGCCGCAAACCGATCACGCTGTCTCTCAAGAACTCGCAGGGCGCTCGTGCCAATCGAGCCGGTGGCGCCGAGCAGCGCGACCCCCATGCGATGCGCGGACGTTACCATCAGGATGCCCCCGGCGCAGGCAGCAGCAGCACGTCGTACAGGGCGTACACCACCGGCAACACGAAGAACAGCGAGTCGAGACGATCCAGCACGCCACCGTGTCCTGGGAAGATGGAACCGCTGTCCTTCACGCCGCCCTCACGCTTGATGAGCGACTCCGCCAGATCACCAATCTGTGCAACCACACTCACCACGAACGCAAACAACACGAGCCCGAGTGGCGAAAAGGCAAGTTGAGCGCGCGGCACGAGCACCAGCGGCACAAACGCCGCAGCCACCGCGACAGTCAGCACGACACCACCAACGGCACCGGACACGGTCTTCCCGGGGCTTACGGATGGCATGAGCTTGCGACCGCCAATGGCGCGACCGGCAAAGTACGCGCCCGTATCGCTGGCCCAGGTGAGCACCAGCGGCAGCAGCACCAGCAGGGCGCCGGCGGTGTCGCCAATGGCAAAGCGGTGATAGCGGAGACCATACACGAAGGCGAGCGCGCCACCGGTATAGAGCACGCCGAACAGCGTGGTGGAGACCGCCGCCACCGGACCGCCGTCCACACCCCGCAACCAGATGGTGAGGGCAAACAGCGCCAGTACCACCAGCATGGGCAGCACCAGCGGAATGCGCAGCACGCCCAGGGTCTGACCATGTACTGCCAGCGGAATGAGTGCCGACAGCACAATGCCGACGCCGCTCAGCGGTTTGGCACCGGCCCCGCGCGCAATGCGATAAAACTCCCACGCCCCGATGGCTGAGAGTGCGGCGGCCAGGGTGGCCAGTGCGGCGTCGCCAAACCAGATGATTCCAACGGCAAGCGGCGCGCCGATGAGCGCCACGACGACACGACGACCGAGTTCGCTCACGAGGGGATGGGAGGGGTGAGGCGGGACAAGCGATGACACGGCGCCGGATGGGCACCGCCCGGCGCTTCAGGGGCGCGGCTCAGGTACGGGGCTCAGGTACTGACGCGACCGAAGCGACGATCACGACGCTGGAAGTCGCAGATGGCTTCGTAAAGCGCCGCGCGGTCGAAGTCCGGCCACAGCACACTCGAGATGTACAACTCGGCGTAGGCCACCTGCCAGAGCAGGAAATTGGAGAGACGCTGTTCGCCCGACGTGCGAATGAGCAAGTCGGGATCGGGACAGCCCGCCGTGTACAGGCGACTCGCAATGGCGTGTTCGTCGATGTCCGCCGCACGAAGGGCGCCGGACTCGATGTCGGCGGCCAGGAGCCGCGCAGCGCGCACGAGCTCGGCGCGACCGCCATAAGAGATGAACAGATTGAGCCCGAGGCGCTGTCCGCCCGACGTCTCACGGCGCACTCGTTCAACGGCAGCGGCCGCAGCCGGTGAGAGCCGTGTCAGGTCGCCGTGCACGTGCACGCACACGCCCTGGGACTGCAGCTCGGCCGCTTCGCGGGCGATGTACTCCTGCAGCAGCGCCATGAGCGCCGAAACCTCGGTCTCCGGTCTTTGCCAGTTCTCCTGCGAGAACGCAAACAGCGACAACCACTCCACACCGGCTTCGAGACAGGCTTCGACGGTCTCGCGCACCGCCTTCATGCCAGAGCGGTGGCCGAACGGTCGTGGCATGTGGCGCTCGCGCGCCCAGCGGCCATTGCCGTCCATGATGATGGCAATGTGCCGCGGCACCGCCCCGTGCACGCGAATACGCGCCAACAGGTCCGACGCGGAGTCAGTCATGCGGAAACGGGACGGTGCGGTACGGCACGGGGGAGACAGGTCCGCAAGGCGGACTCAAACCTCCATGACTTCAGCTTCTTTGGTCTTCAGGAGCGCCTCGAGCTTGCCGATGGCGTCATCGTGCACCTTCTGCAGGTCCTTCTCGGCCTGCTTCTTGTCGTCCTCCGACACGCCGTCGAGCTTCTTGACCTTGTCGCGGGCGTCCGTACGCGCATGACGGATGGCGATCTTGCCGTCCTCCGCCAGCTTGTGCAGCACCTTGACCAGCTCCTTGCGACGCTGCTCGGTCATGCTGGGCAGCGGCACGCGGATGATGCCGTTCTGGTGGGCCGGATCGAGGCCAAGGTCCGACTCACGAATGGCCTTTTCGATGACCTTCGCCTGACCCTTGTCAAACGGGGTGACGAGAAGAATGCGGGGCTCCGGCGCCGACACCGAGGCCACCTGATTGAGCGGCACCAGCGAGCCGTAGGCTTCGACCTTGATGGTGTCGAGCATGTTGGGCGAGGCCTTGCCCGAACGAATGCCCGCGAACTCGCGCTTGGAGTTCTCGATGGCCTTGTCCATGCCGGCCTTGGCGTCCTTCACGATCTGCGCAGTTGTGCTCATGAAACCAGTGTCCCTACGCGTTCGCCCCGAACGGCGCGAACGATCGCACCAGGGCGGTGAATGTTGAGGACCACCAACGGCAACTGATTCTCCTTGCAGAGCGTGATGGCCGTCTGGTCCATCACACGCAGCTCTTCGAGCATCACGTCGCGATAACTGATGGTCTCGTACAGGGTGGCGTTCGGGTCCTTCTTGGGATCCGCCGAATACACGCCGTCCACGCTGGTGGCCTTGATGATGACGTCCGCCTTCATCTGGATGGCTCGCAGCACGGCCGCGGTATCGGTGGAAAAATACGGGTTGCCCGTGCCGGCGGCAAAGATGACGGTCCGCCCCTTCTCGAAATGCCGCAAGGCACGACGCCGGATGTAGGGCTCCGCCAACTCTTCCATGCGGATGGCCGTCATGACCCGCGTATCCAGGCCGCGCTTCTCCAGCACGTCCTGCAGCGCCATGGCGTTGATGACCGTGCCGAGCATGCCCATGTAGTCGGCACCCACGCGGTCCATGCCCATCTGCGAGAGCTGGGTGCCGCGCACGATGTTGCCCCCGCCGATGACCATGCCGAGTTGCACGCCAAGACGCGCCACCTCGAGAATCTGGTCGGCAAAGAAGCCAATGCGGTCAAAATCGAAACCCACCCCACGCTCCCCGGCGAGTGCTTCGCCGGAGAGCTTGAGGAGAATGCGCTTGAACTTGAGGTCGCCCCCGTCTGCCACGGGCTCCCCCACGAGCGGCGGGTGGTCGTGAGCGTTGTCGCTCATGACCGCTTACTCAGCGCCGAGCTGCAGACGCGCGAAACGGTCCACGGTGATCGTGCCGCCGGCGCGCTTGGCGTGCTCGGCCACCAGCTGCGTGATGGTCTGGCCCGCGTCACGCACCCAGGGCTGGGGCATGAGGGTCACGTCCTTGAGGTACGCTTCCACCTTGCCGGTGGAGATCTTCTCGATCATGGCTTCGGGCTTGCCGGCCTCACGGGCCTGCGCCTCGGCCACACGCTGCTCGCTCTCGAGCTTCTCGGCGGGCACGCCGCTGCGGTCGACGGCGATGGGCGCCGCAGCCGCCACGTGCTCGGCCAGGAACTTCACGAGCTCCTTGGTGGCTTCGTGCTGCGCCACTTCGGGCGACGACGCCGTGACCTGCACCAGCGTGGCCAGCTTGCCGTTGTGGTGGCGGTACATGCCCACCTGACCGTTTGCGTCAGCGTCGAAGCGCACGGTGCGCTTCACGTTGACGGCCTCACCAGTCTTGGCGGCCGCTGCCTTCACGTACTCGGCCACCGACTCCGCCGCGTTGCCGTTCATCGGCTCGGCGAGGAACGTGTCGATATCCGCGGCGCTGGAGCGCAGGCGCTGCGCCACAAGGGCGGCCACGATTTCGCCGAAGGCGTCGTTGCGTGCCACGAAGTCGGTCTCACACGCGACTTCGACGAGGCCCGCCGACTGGCCGTTGTTGAAGACTTCTCCGCCGACGATGCCTTCGCTGGTGGAGCGATCGGCGCGCTTCTCCGCCTTGGCGATGCCCTTCTTGCGGAGATACTCGACGGCCGCGTCCATGTCGCCGTTGGTCTCCTCGAGCGCCTTCTTGCAGTCCATCATGCCGGCGCCGGTGCGCTGGCGGAGTTCCGAGACGGCCTTGGCCGAAATCGCGGTAGTCATCGTCCAGTCCTGGGAAAAACGGTCTATGTGTACGGAAAAATTGCAGCGAAGCTGGGCCCTGCACACGAACGCCGCCGGAGTGGCCGGCGGCGTTCGCGATCCTGCATCCGGTCGCCGGGGCTAGTGCCCGGCAGCGGATTTCGTGCGTCCGACCGCGCGCTTACTCGGCGTCGGCTGCACCCGCGTCGTCGCCAGCGCCCGCTTCGGGCGCCGCGGCTTCCCCACCCTTCAGACGGGCCGCAATGGCCTCGGGCTTGGCCCGACGGCGACGCGGACGGCGATCGTTGCTGCCGCCGCCACGGTTGTCGCCGCCACCACGGTTGTCACCACCACGGCCACGATCGCCGCGATCGGCACGCTCCGCGCCACGATCCGACGAGAAGGTGTACGTCTCGGCCTCTTCCTCGACCGGACGCGCGGGCGCCTCGCGGCGCGCCTCTTCGATTGTGTCGGAGACCACCTTGGTGATCAGCTCGACCGAGCGGATGGCGTCGTCGTTGCCCGCAATGGGCACCGTGATGAGATCCGGATCGGCGTTCGTGTCGACGATGGCCACGATGGGCACGCCGAGCTTGTTGGCCTCGGAGACGGCAATGCGCTCCTTCTTGGAGTCGATGATGAACAGCAGCCCCGGGAGGCGGTTCATCGTCTTGATGCCGGCGAGGTACTTGGACAGCTTCTCGCGCTGACGCGACATGAGCAGCTGTTCCTTCTTCGTGTAGTTCTGCAGCGAGCCGTCTTCGACGCCGGCCTCGAGCTCCTTGAGCTTCTTGACCTGCTTCTTGACCGTCTGATAGTTGGTCAGCATGCCGCCGAGCCAACGCTCCGTGACGAACATGGCGCCGCAGCGCGAGGCCTCGTCGCGCACGATGGAGGCCAGCTGGCGCTTGGTGCAGACGAAGAGTACGCTCTCGCCGCGCAATACGACCTCGCGGACGAGCTTCTGCGCCAGTTCGATCTGGCGGAGCGTCTTCTGCAGGTCGATGATGTGAATGCCATTGCGCTCAGCGAAAATGAAGCGGCGCATCTTGGGGTTCCACCGACGGGTCTGGTGCCCGAAGTGGACGCCCGCGGCGAGCAGTTGCTCGAGTGACGGAGTCGACATGTTGATGTGTCCTGGGGTTTTGATTCGCGTCCGTGATTGTCAGCGTCGGTGGCGACTGTCCCGCAGAGCGAAACGTCAGGCGGGACAGCACCCGCCACCAACTCGAACCACGTGTGAGATAGGCTGGTCGAGCCGTCGGTGCCCGCAGGCACCGACCACGCTCGATTAACGCTTCGAGAACTGGAAGCGCTTGCGGGCGCCAGCGCGGCCCGGCTTCTTGCGCTCGACCTCGCGCGCGTCGCGCGTGAGCAGGCCGAACTCGCGGAGCTTCTTGCGGTTGCTCTCGTCGATCTTGACGAGGGCGCGGGCGACCGCGAGGCGCACCGCGCCCGCCTGACCCGACATGCCGCCGCCGTTGAGCACGCACTTCACGTCGAAGTTGCCGAGCGTGTCCGTGAGCGTGAACGGCTGCTGAATGGCCGACACCAGCGTGGGGCGCGGGAAGTAGTCACCGAGCGTGCGGCCGTTGACGTCCCACTTGCCGGAGCCCGGCGTTATGTAGAGACGGCAGACCGCTTCCTTGCGACGGCCGACGGCGTGGATCTGTTCCGACATTACTTGCTGGCCTCGGCAGAGGAGAAGGTGAGCTTGGCCGGGTTCTGGGCCACGTGCGGATGCTCGGCGCCGGCAAACACGCGCAGCTTGCGGCGCAGCACCTGACGGCCGAGGGTGGTCTTCGGCAGCATGCCGTACACGGCCTTCTCGATGATGCGCTCGGGGTGCTTGGCGAGCATCGTCGCAAACGGCGTGTGCTTCTCGTGACCCATGTAGCCGGTGTGGCTGAAGTAGGTCTTCTGCTCCGCCTTGCGTCCGGTGACCTGCACCTTGGAGGCGTTGATCACGATGACGAAGTCACCCGTGTCCATGTGCGGGGTGTACATGGGCTTGTGCTTGCCGCGGATGATCTTCGCGACTTCCGACGCGAGCCGGCCCAGGACCATTCCTTCCGCGTCGACGATATACCACCGACGGTCGATATCCTTCGGGGTCGCGCTGTAGGTCTTCATGCTGACGTGATCCGTACGTGATGCGGGATGCCCGGTCTCCCGGTGCTCCCGGCAGAGGGTGAACCCTGTTAGATGACTGAAAATTTCCCGCCAAAACGGGACAGACCCGTAGCTTACTCAGGCCAGAAATGGTTGTCAACGCACGGCTTGGGGTCCCGCATAGGGTTTGATCGGCCGCTGGGCCTTGCCAGCCGCCGGTCCCGTCGCCACTGTCCCGCCACTGAGTCCGACCCGTGAACCCACGGGGTCGGTCCGCCCCCTCCCCAGCACCCGGAGACAGCATGTCGATGATGTCGGAGTTCAAGGAATTCGCCATGAAGGGCAGCGTGCTGGACCTCGCCGTTGGCGTGGTCATCGGCGGCGCCTTTCAGAAAATCGTCGACAGCATGGTGAATGACATCATCATGCCGGTGGTCGGCCTCCTGACCGGTGGCGTGGACTTCACCAACCGGTTCTTCGCCTTTGGTGGCGGCAGCTTCAACACGCTCGAAGAGGCAAAGAAGGCCGGCGCTCCCACGCTGGCCTACGGCGTCTTCCTCAACCAGGTGCTCACGTTTCTGATCGTGGCCTTCACGCTCTTTCTCGTGATCAAGGGTGTCAACCGCATGCGCCGGAACGCTCCCGCCGCCTGATCCCGAGGACCGTCCGTTACTCCGGGAGCGGTCCGAGGTCGACCAGGATCGCTCCCTTCTCCACGGCCTGACCGGCCTGGACCCGTACGCCGGTCACCACCCCGGCTGCGGTAGCCCGCAGTTCGTTCTCCATCTTCATGGCTTCGATGACCACGAGACCCTGACCGGCGCTGACCGTGTCACCCGGCTGGACCGCCACACGGACGACCAAGCCTGGCATGGGGGCCACCAACGGCGCGGGTCCACTCGCCGCCGCCGAAGCCGCCGTCAGGTCCTTGATGGCCCGCATGCGCTCATCAAGGGCTTCGGCCTCGACCCGGGCCCCATCCACGTCGAGCTGCCATCGCCCGCGCTCCGTGCCGCGACGTGCCACCACCCGGTGCACCTGCTGCCCCACCCGCACCAGCCGCACCGGGGTCCCCGGGACATGCGTCAGTGAGGCCTCCACGGTCCGGCCATCCACGGTAACCTGCGCGCCATCGAGTTCCACCGTGACACGCTGGCCGTTCACATCCACGAGATACTTCATCGGTTCTCCCGCCGCAGCACGCACACGCTCTCCACGTGCGCCGTCTGCGGAAACATGTCGAAACACTCTACCGACTCCACCTGCCATGACGGCAAGCGAGTGAGATCCCGCGCCAGCGTCGCGGGATTGCAGCTCACGTAGACCACCCCGCGAAGAGCCCCGGGGTGCTGCTCCAGCCACGCCGTCACGTCCTCGTGCACACCGGCGCGTGGCGGATTGAGCACCACCACATCTGCCGTCAAATCGCGCAACGCGGCAACGGCCGACTCCATGCGCTCGGCGCGGATGCTCCAGCGCGCCGCCTGCTCTGCGCTCAGGGCCTCGTGCTGCCACTCCATCGTGCGCACGGCCTCGCTATCCAGCTCCACACTGACAACAGTGGCGCCGTGCTCAACCAGCGCGCGCGAGAGACGTCCCGTGCCCGCGTATCCATCCACGACGTGCCGGGCCTGCATCTCGCCAATGATGTGCAGCACATGCTGGTGCATGGCATCGGCGACTTCGGCATTGACCTGCGCGAACGCCTGGGCAAATGCCTGCGCCTCGGCCACCTCCGGCCCCTCCGGTACCATCAGTTCCACGTCGGCATCGGCCGCGGGCACCCAGTGCACCTGCGTCACCGCGGGTGCACGCTGTTGCGCGACCTGCTGCCATTCCATCTGCTCCGGCCAGGCCTCACCGCCCTGCACCACCACGTGAATCTGCGCGCCGGCGTGTAGACCAGTTGCGTGCGGCGCGGTTGCGTGTAGCGCGGTTGCGTGTAGCGCGGTTGCGTGTAGCGCGCCATCGCGACCTGCGTCTTCCAATGCGGCCGGCGCCGTGCTGGCGATGAGCCGGAGCGAGAGGCGCAGCGTCTCCCCAGACGGCAGGGCGACCACCGCGCGTTCCACCACGCTGCGCAGCGCTGACCAGGTGGCATCGATGAGCGGATGCACGATCTCGCAGTGCTCGAGCGAGAAGAGTCGCGCCCCCGCATCGTGGCGATGCAAGCCCGCCAGCCACCCAGAGCCGCGACGTCGTAGTGCCACCGTCAATCGCGTGCGATACGCCCACTCCGCGCCGCTCACGAGCGACGGCAATGGCACCTCGCGTCTGCCGATGCGCGCGAGTGTATCGCGCACGATCTCCCGACGCGCCTGCTGCTGCGTGGCGGCATCGAGATGCTGCAGTTGGCAGCCGCCGCACGCGTCGCGCTCGTAGTGCGCACAGCGCGCGTCCACGCGCTGCGTGGATGGCGTGATGACCTGCAGCACCCGACCACGCCCAAGGCGGCCCTGCACCCGATACGCCACCTGCACCACATCGCCGGGGGCGGTACGCGGTACGAACACCGCCAGGCCACCGAGGCGACCCACTCCATCACCGCCGGCCGCAATGCGATCGATGGTCAGCACCCCCACCTGCTCGGTGGCCGCGCCCTTCATCGAGCCCTCCGGTGCGCCTCGTGTCCGGCGTCCTCGCGGAGACTTCAACTCCGCAGTCCCTCGCGTCGCGCCATCGCGGCCCACGACACACCCGTAGCGGCTGCGGCTGGTGCGGCTGCCACACTCGGCGCGGTAGCGCTGGTAGCTGGCCGGCCGGCGTTGCGCTCCTCGTGCGCCACGAGTGCCGCGGCAATGGCCGCAAGCTCCAGTGTGCCCGCGTCCGTCACGGGCGAGGTGAGTTCCGGCAAACGCTGTTCGAGCCACTGGATGCTGATGTCGCCGCGCTGGAACTCCTCGTGATCCATCACGCGGAGATGGAAACCGCGTGACGTCTCGATGCCGTCGATGGTGAGCTCGTGCAGCGCGCGGCGCATGCGCGCAATGGCGAGTGCACGCGTGGGCGCATGCACGATCAGCTTGGCCAACATCGGATCGTAGTGCAGGCCCACCACGCTGCCCGCTTCGATACCACCATCCCAGCGCACGCCGGGGCCGCTCGGCAGATGCAGGTACTCGATGCGCCCGGTGCTCGGCAGGAAGCCGTTGGCCGGATCTTCACTGGTGATGCGGCACTCGATGGCCCAGCCACGTGGGGTGAAGTCCTTCTGTGCAAACGGCAGCTTTTCACCCGCGGCCACCCGAATCTGCCATTGCACGAGATCGAGACCCATCACCAGCTCGGTGACCGGGTGCTCCACCTGGATCCGCGTGTTCATCTCGAGGAAGTAGTAGTTCCCGTCGCGATCGAGCAGAAACTCGCAGGTGCCGGCGTTCACGTATCCCGCGGCCTTTGCCGCCGCGACGGCCGTGGCGCCCATGCGGGCGCGCAACTCAGGCGTCACGGCCACGCTGGGCGCTTCCTCGATCATCTTCTGATGCCGACGCTGCACCGAGCATTCGCGTTCGCCGAGGTGCACCACGTTGCCATGCATGTCGGCCAGCACCTGGATTTCGACGTGCCTGGGGCCTTCGATGTACTTCTCGAGATACACGGCATCATCACCGAAGGCGTTCTTCGCCTCGCGGCGTGCGCTGGCGAGCGCATCGGCCAGTTCGCTGGCCTGACGCACAATGCGCATGCCCTTGCCGCCACCACCCGCCGCCGCCTTGAGCAGCACCGGAAAGCCATACTGCGCGGCGATGGCCAGGGCCTCGTCGGCGTCCTTAACCCCTTCCGTGTTGCCGGGCACGACCGGCACCCCGGCCTTGATGGCCAACTGCCGTGCGTCCGTCTTGGAGCCCATGGCATCGATGGCTTCAGCCGGCGGGCCGATGAACACGAGGCCGGCGTCACGCACGGCACGCGCAAACCACGCGCGCTCCGAGAGAAAGCCGTAGCCGGGATGGATGGCTTCGGCGCCGGTTTCCTTGGCCACTTCGATGAGCCGTTCGCCCACCAGATAGCTCTGACTGGAGGGCGGCGGTCCGACGAGCACCGCTTCGTCCGCTTCACGCACGTGCGGCGCTGAGGCGTCGGCTTCGGAGTACACGGCCACCGTGCGAATGCCCAGCTCCTGACAGGCACGGATGATGCGCAGCGCGATCTCGCCGCGATTGGCCACGAGCACTTTGGAGAACATGCCTGGCCTCAGAGCGGAAGGTTGCCGTGCTTCTTGGGCGGATTGCGATCGCGCTTGCCCCGGAGCGCCTCGAGCGCCTCGATGAGGCGGGGGCGCGTATCGCGCGGATCGATCACGTCATCCACGTAGCCGCGCGCGGCCGCGATGTACGGATTGGCAAACTTCTCCGTGTATTCCGCCACGCGGGCATCGAGCGCCGCCTGCGGATCGGCCGCCTCGGCGATCTCCTTCTTGTAGATGATCTCCACGGCGCCCTTGGGGCCCATGACCGCAATTTCCGCAGTGGGCCACGCCACGTTGTAGTCACCGCGAATGTGCTTGGAGCTCATGACGTCATACGCGCCGCCGTACGCCTTGCGTGTGATGACCGTGAGCTTGGGGACGGTGGCTTCGCAGTAGGCATAGAGCAGCTTGGCGCCGTGCTTGATGATGCCGTTGTGTTCCTGCGCCACGCCCGGCAGGAAGCCGGGCACGTCTTCGAAGGTGACCAGCGGAATATTGAAGCAGTCGCAGAAGCGCACGAAGCGCGCGGCCTTCATGCTGGCGTTGATGTCGAGCACGCCGGCGAGTACGGCGGGCTGATTGGCCACGATGCCGACGGACTGGCCCCCGAGATGTGCGAAGCCGACGAGGATGTTGCCGGCGTAGTCGGGCTGCACTTCGTAGAAATGGCCGTCATCGACGATGCGCGTGATGACTTCACGCATGTCGTACGGCTTGTTGGGATGGTCGGGCACCACATCGAGCAGCGACTCTTCACGTCGATCACGCGGATCGCGGCCACTGCCGCGTGGCGGATCGTCGACGTTGTTGCTGGGCACATAGCGGAAGAGTTCGCGGATGTGCTGCAGGCAGGCGAGTTCGCTGTCGCAGGCGAAGTGCGCCACACCGCTGGTGCCCGCGTGCGTGTCAGCACCGCCCAGCTGTTCCATGGTCACGTCTTCGTGCGTGACCGTCTTCACGACATTGGGCCCGGTGACGAACATGTAGCTCGTGCCGCGCACCATGTAGATGAAGTCCGTGATGGCGGGCGAGTACACCGCGCCACCGGCGCAGGGCCCGAGAATGGCCGAGATCTGCGGAATGACGCCCGACGCGAGCGTGTTGCGCAGGAAGATGTCGGCATAGCCACCCAGCGACACGACGCCTTCTTGAATGCGTGCGCCGCCCGAGTCGTTGAGGCCAATGACCGGCGCGCCGTTGCGCACGGCGAGATCCATGATCTTGCAGATCTTGGCGGCGTGGGCTTCGGACAACGAACCGCCAAAGACGGTGAAGTCCTGGCTGAACACGTAGACCAGACGGCCTTCGATGCGGCCGTGGCCGGTGACGACACCGTCGCCATAGATGGGTGTTTCACCGTCGGCCAGCGAGCGCGAGGTGACAAAGCGGTCGATCTCGACGAAGGAGCCTTCATCGAGCAGCACGTCGAGACGTTCGCGGGCAGAGAGCTTGCCCTTGGCGTGCTGGGCGGCCACACGGGCGGCCCCGCCACCCTGTTCCGAGGCATCACGGGCGGCAGCAAGCCGGTCGAGCTTGGCCTGCATGGAGGTCTGGCTGGACTGGGTCATGGCGCGGGAAGCTAGCGCATGCGCGCCGAAAAACGAGACGCCGGCCCCATTCGGGACCGGCGTCGGGTTCAATCGTGTCGCAGACGGGTGACCGTCTGCGCTGTCCTGCATTACGGCTTGTAGATGATCGGCAACACGACCTTGGTCTTCACCGCCGAGCCATTGAGCTTGCCAGGGTTGAACTCGAGCTTGGCCACGACCTTTTTGGCGGCCTCACCGAGGGCAGTCTGCGTGGCGTCCACGACCTGAACCGACGCGGGCTCGACCTTGCCCTTGGAGTCCACCACGAACTGCAGCTCCACCATGCCACCCACGCCGCGGCTCTTGAGATCAGCCGGGTAGGATTCCTGGATGAGGCGGGCCGCCAGCGTCGTGGACGACAGCTTGGGCGGGTTGGTGAGCTCGGACATGGGGTAGACCTTGTCGTCCTGCGCGGCGGCCGTCGAAGCGAGCGGGCCCGCGAGCAGGAGCGTGGCAACGACAGGAACGACGACGGCGCGAAGGGTCGGCTTGAACATGGACAGGGATCCTCTGGATCATTCGGACAGGAAGAGTGCCGGACGGGGTGCCCGACATCGGGACCGTTTCCGGACGCATCGGGGCGCCCCGAAATGGCGCCCCCGATAGGCGTCACGCCTCTCTATCGGCGCATGGGGTGTGGGACTGAAGCATTTCTCACATTCGTGCAATACATTGTCACACTGCCGGCACGGAACCGCGTGTTTCCCCCACGCATGTGGCGTTTGACGCGGCTGGTACGTCCCTTGCGCGATGCGTGGTGTCGGCTTCATCGTGGCCGACGCAGCTTCCTGCCTTTCTCTGCGCAGTACTCCCACCCGACCTATGACTGAACTCCTCGATCTGGCCGAAGATTCCCACGCGCGTCGCCTGCTGATCCTGGCGGCCCTGCTGATGATTGCCGTGCCCCTGTATCAGGTGGGGCTGCAACTGTGGCCGTTGCAGCTGACGAATATGCAGTGGCGTTACCAGGCCGCCGGCAATCTGGTCGGCATGCTGATGTATCCGTTTCTTGGCCTGACGGCGATTGCGCTGATCGGTCGGGGGCTGGAAACGCGGGCCATGACGCTCACGGTCGGTGTCGTTTCTGGCCTGTTCACCCTTGGGCTTGGCGCCTCGCTGGTGGTGTACGCACTCGACGCCCAGCAACTGCAGGCCATCGTCAGCTCAGCCATGGCGCGGCCGTTCAAGATCATGACCATTCGTGTGGCGGGCCTGGCCATCATGTATCTGGTGGGCTTTGGCTATCTCACGCTGGTGTGCTTCATCCGCGGCAAGGCTGTAACCGCACCCAGCCGGCGGGCGAGCAAGGCGTCGGCGGAAAGCGACGAAGATGTGGGATTGATCGTGGGTGTGCGGGACTGAGCCGTAGCTCGACTGTTGTCGATCGTGTCGGCGGGGCGTTCCTCATGGGGCGCCCCGCTGTTGTTTTGATGTTGTATGCGAATGGCGACATGATGTTGCTTTCATGCAACACGTGACATCGGTCACAACAGGTCAAAAACACGTTCTCGGAAACGGTAACGGTATGATCTGCACTACATATGCGCCATTTCATGATTCTGCTGTCACATGGCACGGGTTCTGCCGCTTAACGGTAAGTCAAGCTCCATCGACCCACCACCAATTGCCCCTCCTCGACATGAAGAAGACCTGGTTTATCATCCCGGCCGCGGCGTTGCTGGCGGCGGCGCCGCTGCAGGCGCAGACGATCACGATCGGGGGGATCACGCCCACCTTCGGCAACAAGAATCCGAACAACAGTGGGATCGTCATCGACAACACGCCAGCGAGCGCGATCAAGGTTTGCTGGCCCGGTTCCACCAGCCAGTCGAACTGCGACAACCTTGATGGAAACGGTGGTTTCGGCTCTCAGGGATCCGGTGACTCTGGGTATCTCTTCCAGCGCGTGAGCACACCTTTGAATCTCGATGTCTCGGATGGGTTCGAGCTCTTCAAGGTCGGCACCTTTACTCACTTTAACCGCCCGGTATCCGGCACCACGTTGACATTTGTCGATCTCACGATTGGCCTGTCAATCACTGGTGCGACACCGTCGACCTATTCGGAGACTTTCCGCATCAACCACGACGAAACGGATAACGATCCGGAAACGTGGTGGGGCGGCAACCTGCCTTGCGAATACTCGGGTTCGACCACTCGTTGTGACGACTATGTGAGCTTTGGGCTGGGCGGCGGGAGCTCCTCGTTCCTGTTTGGTGGGCAGACCTACGCTATCGATCAGATTGGCTTCAGCCGCGATGGCGGGCTCACCGTAACGTCCGGATTCCTGTCGCCGGAGAATGGCAACAACAGCGCTGACATGTACGTTCGTATCTCGCGTACATCAACCGTTCCGGAGCCGACGTCGTTCGCGCTGGTTGCTGCCGGCCTGATGGGTCTGGTTTGCGTGGCACGTCGTCGCCGCGAAGACGCTTGATCAAAGGAAGCTGACTGGCACGTGCCAGTCTGACTCAGCGGGCGCTCCACCTCGGTGGTGCGCCCGTTTGTCGTTTCCAGGTGTTGCCAAAAAACCACAAAAGTGATGCAGCTCACGAGATCCCGACCAATTGTTGTGCGCAAAGGGTTTCAGCTCCAACACAAGTCAACTACGTAACCCGTTTAATGATAAAAAGTTAAAAGATAATGAACCCAGCTTCACATTGCGGCATCAATCCTGCTGTACGGCTGAGTTCGCAGGACTGCCTGTAAACACTCTCCTTATTGCCATCACCAGCATGAACAAAACCACCCTCCTCATGACGGCGACGATTGCCGCCATGGTTGGCGCCGCTCCAGCTTCAGCTCAGCTGACGGCAACCCGCGTCGACGCCTGCTTCCTTACGGGCACCAATGCATCGGCCACCAGCCACGAGACCTCGGCGTGCGCGTCGAACTCTGACTGGACGCGTTGGTCGATTCCTGGGGTTACCAGCCCGGACCGCCCTGACGACTACTTCCAGTTCGAACGCGCGGGCACGGTGCCTCTCACCTTCGGCGCCGACAATCGCTCCAACGCCTTCAACCTCGGCTATTTCACGTTCTCCGACAACCTGAACTGCCGCGACAAGGGTCAGAGCTGTGTTCACCCTACCAGTGGCTCGAACACGCTGCGCTTCCAGGTGAACATGACCGGATACGCCGGTGAGTTCCAGTACGATCTCCTCACTGTCAACTTCTTCGGTAGCTCAAACGCCGCCGAGGCGTACTCGTTCTCGGGTGGCGGTTGGTCGAACTGGTTCAACGTTGGTGGCGAGGAATACCGCTTCGCCGTGGTGGGCTTCGATACGCCGCACCCCGGTAATGCCGCCAACTACTGCAAGGACTACGACGCCATCCCCACGGCCGGAAACAACTGGTATGACTCGGCAGACGGCGGCAAGCTCTGCGGTCAGTTTGAAAAGAAGGTGTCGCAGGTCGCTGAGCCGGCTACCCTGTCGCTGGTTGCTGCCGGCCTGATGGGTCTGGTGGGCGTCGCCCGTCGTCGCCGCGACGAGGCCTGATTTCGAAGGTAGGTCCTGAAGCCGTCGGCCTCAGCTGAAAACGGGCGCTCCACTTCGGTGGGGCGCCCGTTCTTTGTTCATGTTGTGGCCTTCATGCGACATATGTGCGCTACGACACCACACCGACCGTTTGCGCGACACCGCCGTTAGAGCTTCGGCATGCATTCGTATTGCTGCAGTAGAGCTCGGTGTTCGGTCATAATGCCCTTATTGTGTCAGCTTTCGAACCCGTGTCCGATACCAAAGTCGGCACTCTCTTCCGAGAAGCAATGGCATGGAAAATGCTCTATCTAACCGTGTAGACAGCGACATTCCCCGAATCCCGATGGTACCCATGAAGCTCTCACGTCTCGCCCTTTCGCTCGCTGCAGCCCTCGTGGCTGGTGCGTCGACGGCCGAAGCCCAGGCGGACCTGCGTTGGTACTCCACCAGTGCGACCTTCTCCGACTGGGTTTTCGCCAACACCTCTGGTACGAGCGGCCAATCCAGCGTTGACAACACCGGATCCCAGATCGATATCCGCTGGGGTTCCACCGTGTCTTCCAGCCAGAGCTACCTCCAGTTCAACCGCTCAGCGCCACCCGACGGTTGCGTCTTTGAAGGTTCCTGCGCGTTCTGGGATGACTATGTCACCCTCAACACCGCCGACGGCTTCGAGCTGTTCAAGGTGGGAACGCTCAAGTACTACAATGACGACAACCCGTCCGGCAACCGTCGCCTCACGTCGGTGGACCTCAACGTCAACGTCGTGCTCGACGCCAACTCGGCGAGCAGCAGCCCGGCCGAGGTCACCGTGGGTGGCACCTTCGACTTCGGGATCAACGAGCCCCTGAACCCTACGGCGGACGACCTGCTGGTCACCATGATCGGCGCGCCGACCTCGTTCGTGTTCAACAGCGTGACCTATTACTTCCAGCTTGTTGGGCTCTCGGCGAACAACGGCGTGACGTTCCTTGACCAGTTGACGGTTGAAGAGAACCAGTCCAAGACCGTGGGTGTGTTTGCCAAGGTCTACACGCAGTCCACGCAGGTCCCGGAGCCCGCCTCGCTGGCGCTGCTCGCCTCGGGCCTTGTGGGACTCGGTTTGGCTGCGCGTCGCCGGGTTTCGCGCTAAGCTGCTCGACGTCACACGATAGTCCGAAGACAAGAAGGGCCCGCCAAACGGCGGGCCCTTCTTGCGTCTCGGCCTTGCCGGTTCGAATTCATGTGCTCGGATGTGCCTACCGCCTCGGTGCACGAATGAGAAGGCGTCTGACATGACAAAGGCCCCGGCCGCATATCGCGACCGGGGCCTTCATCACTTCACGCTGCCAGGAACTCAGAGACCGAGTTCGTCTTCCGAGCTGTGCACCTTGCTCGGCTCGGCCGGCTTGGGCGGCTGCTCTTCCGGGATCGACGTCACGGCGAGCACGATACGGCGGTGGATGGGATCCACCTCCAGCACGCGCATCACGAAGTTCATGCCTTCGTACGTGAAGTCGGCCGGGTTCGTGACCGTGCCTTCCGGGTTGAGCTGGCTCACCGGCACGAAGCCTTCGATGTCGTTGCCGAGATCGACGACCACGCCCTTGTCCATCAGGCGCACAACCTTGCCGGGGAGCTCGGTGCCCACCGGGTAGGTCTCACCGATGCGAAGCCACGGATCTTCCTCGGCCTGCTTGAGGCCGAGCGAGATACGCTTGTTTTCGCTGTCGATGTTGAGGATCACCACGTCCACCGCGTCGCCCTTCTTCACCACTTCCGACGGGTGCTGGACGCGCTTGGTCCAGGACATGTCAGAGATGTGAATGAGGCCGTCGATGCCCGGCTCGATTTCGACGAAGGCGCCGAACGAGGTCAGGTTGCGGACCTTGCCGTTGATGCGCGTACCCACCGGGTACTTGAGCGGCAGGATGACCCACGGATCCTGCTCGGTCTGCTTCATGCCGAGCGAGATCTTCTCTTCGGTCTCGTCGACCTTGAGCACCACCGCCTCGATGGCCTCGCCGATCGACACGATCTTGGAGGGATGACGGACATTGCGCGTCCAGCTCATCTCGGAGATGTGCACGAGGCCCTCGATGCCCGGCTCGAGCTCGATGAAGGCGCCGTAGTTCGTGATGGACACGACCTTGCCGTTGACGCGCGTACCCACCGGGTACTTGGCGGCGACGTCCTTCCACGGGTAGCTCTGCAGCTGCTTGAGGCCGAGCGAAATGCGCTCGCGCTCCCAATCGATGTCGAGCACCTTGATCTCGAGCTCCATGCCGATCTGGACCATCTCGCTCGGATGCGAGATGCGGCCCCACGACATGTCGGTGATGTGGAGCAGACCGTCCACGCCACCCAGGTCGATGAACGCACCGAAGTCGGTGATGTTCTTGACGACGCCCTTGCGCACCTGGTCCTTCGCGAGCTCCTTCATGAGCTTCTCGCGCTTGCCCGCGCGTTCGGTCTCGAGGATCACACGACGCGACACGACGATGTTGCGACGGCGCTTGTTGAGCTTGATGATCTTGAACTCGTACTTCTGGCCGAGCAGCTCGTCGATGTTGGGCACGCGACGCAGCGCGATCTGCGAACCCGGGAGGAACGCGTCCACACCCATGAGATCGACGACCACGCCACCCTTGATCTTCTTGACCAGGGTGCCTTCCACCGGCTCGTCGTTCTCGTAGGCCACGCGGATGCGCTCCCACACTCGCATGAAGTCGGCCTTCTTCTTCGAGAGGACGACCGAGCCTTCCGAGTCTTCGAGGTGCTCGAGGAGCACTTCGACTTCGTCGCCCGCCTTGAGGTCGGGCATGTCCTTGAATTCTTCAAGCGGAATGGTGCCTTCCGACTTGAAGCCGATATCGAGGACGACGAGGTTCTCACGAATCTCGAGAACGCGCGACTTGACGATCTCACCCTCTTCGATCGACGCCAGCGTCCCGTTGTACAACTCCATCATGCGCTCGTACTCGTCGGACGAGAATTCGTCCTCCTCGTAGAGCTCGGGGCGGCGGTTCGCGAGGGGGCGCAGCTGGCTCTTCTGCAGATCGCGCTTTTCGCGCGCCGTCAGGCGACCGTACGCCGGTACTTCTTCGGCGGCTGCGATTTCAGCTTCGAGCTCGGGGCTCAGTTCAGTGCTCATAACGTCGGGTTTCTCCAGATCGCGGAACTGCCCTCGCCGCGCCGAGATAGGGGTATACGGATGAAATACGGGAGCCCAGAAACATAGGGGGCCTGGGGCGTGGCTACAAGGGCGGCGGGGGGCCGACCTATCCGATTTTCAGCCCTGCCCGAGCCGCTCCCGGGTCGCCCTGGCCAGTGCCACAATGCGCTCAACCTGCTCCACCTGCGTTACACTGGTGGTATCGATCGTCACGGCGTCGCGGGCCGGCGCGCTCTGGGTGGCATCCTGTGCATCGCGGGCCACCAGCGCCTCGGTTTCCTCGGCGATCTCGGCATCATTGGGGTGGCGGCCAAGGCGCTGAATGAGCCGCCGCCGCGCCCGCTCCCAGGTGTCGGCAATGAGGAACACCTTGAGCGCGGCGTCCGGGAACACGGCCGTGCCGATATCGCGCCCGTCCACCACGACGTCCACGGCCGCGCCGGCTTCCCGTACCTGGGAATTCACCCAGGTCCGGACTGGTGCCATGCTGGCCACCCGCGACACCTGCCGGGTGACCGGTGTGTCCCGGAGCGCGAGGTCCTGCTCCTGACCATCAATGAGCGGTAGCACCGAACGCTCGGTAAGGCGCCAGGTAATGCGGGAGGTCCCGGCCAACACCAGGTCAGGCGTCCACTGCTCTGGTTCAACGCCGCTCTGCAGCGCCAGCCACGTGGCCGCGCGGTAGAACGCGCCGGAGTCGACATGTCGCACGTCGAGCTGCTGGGCCACCCACTGGGCCGTGCTGCTCTTGCCGGAGGCGGCCGGTCCGTCAATGGCAATGACAAGCCGACGGGTGCCCGTGCCAGGCGATGCCGGGTGACCGATGTGCGCTTCGACCGCTGTTCCGACCGTGTCCAGTGCCGACGCCGTGGTCACCTGCGCAAGATCGCGCCAGAAGCTGGGGTAGGACACGTTCACACAGCCGGGATCGTCGATGGTGATGCTGTTGCCCGGCAGCGCGCCCAGAATGCCAAACGCCATGGCCAGGCGATGATCGCCGTGGGTCTGTACGTGACCACGCAGAGCGGTCGCTGCCCCCACAACGCGCATGCCATCCGGACGTTCCTCGGCATCGGCCCCAAGGCGACGCAGGTTGTCCACCACGGCGCGAATGCGATCGCTTTCCTTGACGCGCAATTCTGCGGCATCGGCAATGATGGTCTCGCCACTGGCCCGTGTGGCCAGACAGGCAATCATCGGCAGCTCATCGATGCAGCGCGGTATCTCAGCCCCCGCGATGTGTGTGCCTCGCAGCGCGGACGGCCGCACGCGCAGTACTCCAACCGGTTCCCCGCCCTGCTCGTGCACGTCGTGCACCTCGAGGTCTGCGCCCATGCGGCGCATCACGTCAAAGGCCCCGGTGCGCGTGGGATTGAGGCAGACGGCGTCAAACCACAGCTCACCCGCATCAGCCAGACACGCCAGCGCTGCAAAGAAGGTGACACTGGACGGATCAGCGGGCACGTCGACATCAAGCGGCGCGAGATGCTGCGAGGCGGCCAGCACAATCTGACGCGCCCCGCTTTCCTGTACGGCGACGGCAAGTTGCACGCCGCGCGCCTGCAGCATGCGCTCGCTGTGGTCGCGCGACGCGTGCGGTTCGTCCACCGTCACCGAAACGCCCGACGTCAAGCCGGCCAACAGCACGGCGCCCTTGACCTGCGCGCTGGCGTGCGCGTTGGTGACAGCGACCGACTGCAGTACGGCGCCCCGCACGCGCATGGGCAGGCCCTCGTGTCCCGGCGCGCCCTCAAAGGCAATGTGCGCGCCCATGCGGCGCAGTGGCTCCGCGACACGGCGCATGGGACGTCGACTGAGACTCGCGTCACCCTCGAACCGCGCGTCCACGCCATCGAGTCCCGCCACGAGGCCCGCCAGCAGGCGCGTGGTCGTGCCACTGTTCGCACAGTCCAGCACGGATTCGGGTGTATGCAGCGCGCGTGGCCCACGACCCTGCACCACAAAGTCGTCCGACAATGCCGGCACCGCGACGCCCAGTGCACGCAGCGCCGACGCCGTGGCATGCACATCGGCCGAAGGCAGGATGCTCCGGATGCGCGAGGGCCCTTCGGCCAACGCGGCGAAGATCAGGGCCCGGTGACTGATGGACTTGTCACCCGGCGCCCGAACTCGACCGTGTACCGTCAGCCGCGAGGCATGACTCACCGCAACCACGCTTCCAGCGCCGTGGCCGCATCGGTCTTGTCGTCGCGATACTTCACGATGACCGGCGTCTGCAGCGACAGGCCCTGCGCTTCACCAAATGCGGAGCTGACGCGACGCGCGCCAGGCACCACCACGGCGCCCTCGGGGATGACCAGCGGCTGGTCGGCCGTGGCGCGATGCACGGTTTCGCGCACGAGGTCATACACCGGCGTGCCGCGCGTCAGGATGACACCGGCGCCAAGAACGGCCCGCGCACGCACCACGGTGCCCTCGTACACGCCACAGTTGCCGCCCACCACCACATCGTCTTCGATGACCACTGGCGCCGCGTTCACGGGCTCCAGCACGCCGCCAATCTGCGCCGCGGCGCTCAGGTGCACCCGTTCGCCAATCTGCGCGCAGCTCCCCACGAGCGCATGCGAATCCACCATGGTGCCGCGTCCGACGTAGGCGCCCACGTTGATGTACATGGGCGGCATGCACACCACGTTGGGCGCGAGGTAGGCGCCACGGCGCACCGTCGACCCACCGGGCACGATGCGCACCTGATTCTCCACGCGGAACTCACGCGTGGGGAAGGTGTGCTTGTCGAGGAAGCTGAAGGGCGCAGCGCCCGGCATTTCGCTGACCTTGCCGAGACGGAAGCCGAGCAGGATGGCGCGCTTGACCCAGGGAACCGCATGCCAATTGCCGTCAGCATCGCGGCGTGCCGCGCGAATGTCGCCGCGCTCGAGATGTGCGATGGTGGTGTCGAACAACTGCTGCGCGTCATGAGCCAGCGGCGCACCACTGTCGAGCAGTTGCGGATCGTTGAAACGGGCTTCGAGGTCTGCGACGGTGAGCGCCATGGAGTGCACGAAGGCGAAAGGGTCGACGAAGATTCGGCTCTACGTGACGGACGAGAGCCGGTTGATCAGTGCGCGGTCAGCGTCACGCCGGCGTGCTCGAGCACCGAGCGTACGCGCGGCAGCAGGCCGTCCTGCAGCGGGACCAGCGGAAGACGGAGCCGATTGTCCATGCGTCCCATCATGGCCAGCATGGCCTTGGCGGGAATGGGGTTGGATTCCACGAAGCAGGCGTCGATGACCGGCGCGAGTCGCGCATCGAGCTCACGGGCCTTGGCCAGGTCTCCACGCGTCATGGCTTCGCACAATTGCGCCATCGCGCCCGGCAGAATGTTGGACACCACGGAGATCACACCATCGGCCCCATGGGCCATGAGCGCGAGGGTGATGCCATCATCGCCGGAGAGCACGCTGAAGTGGGCCGGTCGCTCGCGGATGATGGTGGCAATTTGCGCCAGGTTGCCGGAGGCTTCCTTTACGGCCACGAAGCGCGGGTCGGCAGCCAGCTCCAGGCAGGTGGCCGCTTCGAGATTCACCGCCGTGCGTCCCGGCACGTTGTAGATCACGATGGGCAGGTCACATCCGTCCGCGACGGCGCGGAAATGCGCCAGCAGGGCCCGCTGCGGTGGCTTGTTGTACATGGGCGTGACATGCAGCAGATGCGTGGCGCCGATGGCCTGCATCTCCCGCGAGGTCGCCACCGCCTTCGCCGTATCGTTGGAACCGGCGCCGGCAACGACGGGGACGCGCCCGTTCACCTGCTCGACCGTGATTTCGACCACGCGGCGATGCTCGGCGGCAGACAGGGTCACGGCCTCGCCTGTGGAACCACAGGGAATGAGCATGTGCACTCCCTGTTCGAGCTGCCAGTCGATGAGCGAACGCAGGGCCGGCTCATCGACGGCGCCCGTCGCGTTGAATGGCGTGACGAGGGCCGTGCCGCACCCGCGAAGGCGCGCTGAAGTTGCGGAAAAGGTGCCAGTCACAAGTCAGCGCTCCGGCGTCGAAGAAACAGGCTGCGACCCAACGGAGCCGCTGCGCAGCACATCCCGCATGGTGAACACTTGCGCGTCGTGCTGACGGGCGAGCCAGCGCGCCGCGCTCAGCGCACCGTCGGCAAACACGCGCCGATCGCGCGCTTCATGTCGCAGCACGATCTGCTCAAACGCGGCATCGATCACGATGTCGTGCGTACCCGGCACAGCTCCGACACGAATGCTGCTGATGGGCACCTGGTGCCCAAGCCCGTCCGCGAGGCGCTCCGCGATGGCAATGCCCGTTCCCGACGGCGCGTCCTTCTTGGCCGTGTGGTGCGTTTCGACCACGTGGCAGTCAAAGCTGTCGAGACCGGCCAAACGCCGCCCGGCATCCTCGGCGATGGCGAGGAACAACTGCACCCCGAGCGAAAAGTTCGGAGACCACAGCGCGGCGGTGCGATGCCGCGCAACCAGTGCCTCGAGCCTCGGCAGCTCGGCGTTCCACCCTGTTGTGCCGACCACCACGGGGCAGCCAAGGGCCAGCAACGCGTCCACGTTGGGCAGGGCCGTTTCCGGCGTCGTGAACTCGATGGCCACTTCCGCGTCGTGGAGATGCGCGCGGCTCAGTCCGGCCTGCATCTCCGCGACATCGAGTCGAGCCACCACTTCGCATCCACGTTCGGCCGCCAGCGCGTCCAGGGCCCGGCCCATGCGCCCCATGCCAACGAGCGCCACCCGCACAGGCGACGCACTCATGACTGGGTCTCGAAGAATGTGGCGTGCAAACGCTGCATGGCCGGAACGACCTGCTCATCGTCCACCACGAGCGTGAAGTTGATGCCGGTGGCACTGAGCGACGCCATGTGCACCTTGATGGGACCGAGCGCGGCCATGGCCTGCGCGAGAGCCGCACTGCCGTCGGCGAGTCCCGCACCCACCACCGCGAGCACGCCACTGCGCCGCTCCACCGACACATCGCCGAACTCAGCGAGGTCCTGCAGGATAGCGGCAAGATTGTGCGTGTCATCGAGTGTGACGGACACGGACACCTCGGAGGTCGTGACCACATCCACCGACGTGCGGTGCCGCTCGAACACCTCGAAGACGCGACGCAGAAAGCCCGGCGCGAGCAGCATGCGCGATGACCGCAGCTTGACCATGGTCGCGCTGCGCTTGCCGGCGATGGCGCGAACGGGCAGACGCGGCGCATCGAAGGCAATCATGGTGCCCTTGCCTTCGGGGCGCCGCGAGTTGAACACATACACCGGGATACCGCGCTGCACCGCCGGCGCGATGGTGGCCGGATGCAGCACCTTGGCCCCGAAGGCCGCGAGCTCCGCGGCCTCTTCGAAACTGATGCGCTCAATGAGCTGCGCGGTCGGAATGACGCGCGGATCGGCCGTGAGCATGCCGTCCACATCCGTCCAGATCTCGATGGCCTCCGCGTCGATGGCCGCGCCGATCAACGAGGCGGAGAAATCCGATCCACCGCGGCCAAGCGTCGTGGTGACACGTGATGCGGTGGCGCCGACAAAACCGCCCATGACGGGAATGCGCCCCCGCTGGATGAGCGGCAGGAGGACCTGCTGGGACGCCTGGGCGATGCCATCGACATCCGGTTCGGCCTTGGTGAAGAAGTCGTTGGTTCGCACGACGTCGCGTGCGTCCACGAAGTCGGCCTCGAAGCCGCGGTGACGAAAGGCGGCAGCCACGATCTGCGAGGACAGCAACTCGCCAATGGCGGCCACGGTGTCGAGCGAACGCGGCGTGAGATACCCCAACGTACGGAACGCTTCGGCCAGATGCGCCAACTCATCGAAGGTGACGCCGATTTCGTGCGCGAGCTCTTCCGCGTCCGGCGCACCATCGAGCAACGTGGCCGCCTCGCGCAGGTGCCGCTCGCGCAACTGCTCGATGATCTGCACGGCGGCCAGCAGTTCGCCCTGCGAGGCCTTGTGGGCCACATCGAGGAGCTGGTTCGTGGCACCGCCGAGTGCCGAGACCACAACGACGGGTTGGCGATCGCGCTTGGCGGCGATGATGTCGATGACGCGACCAATGGCGGCGGCATCGGCCACCGACGTGCCGCCGAACTTGCAGACGATCACGAGCCGCGCAGCCCCGCCAGTTGCCCCGTGGACACGAGCAACTCGGCGTTGAGGATGGACCCGCCCGCCGCTCCACGTACCACGTTGTGCGACATGGCCACCAGACGCAGGTCGAAGAGGTGATCGGCGCGCACACGACCGATGGTCGTGGCCATGCCACGCCCCTCGTTTGCGTCACGACGCGGCTGCGGGCGATCGAGCTCGTCGCGGATGATGAGCGCCGGTTCGGGAGCGGACGGCAGTCCGCGCACGGCCTCCACACCGCGCCAGGCTCGCAGCACCTCGAGGGCCTGCTCCGGCGTGGGCTTGGTGGCAAAAGCCACGGACAGACACACCGTGTGCCCATGCTCCACCGGCACGCGGTTGGCGTGTGCGCTCACCACAATGTCGGCCGGCACGATCTGCTGACCGTCATAGCGCCCCAGCAGCTTGCCCAGCTCCGTCTCGATCTTCGGCTCTTCGTCGCCGATGTACGGGATGACGTTGCCGAGAATGTCGAGCGACGGGACACCAGGATAGCCGGCACCGGACACGGCCTGCATGGTGGTCGCGAACACCTTGGTCACGTGAAAGCGCTCGTGCAGCGGCGCCAGCGCCGCCGCGATGACGGTCGTCGCACAGTTCGCGTTGGTGACGATGCCGCCCGCCCAACCACGCAGGGCGCGCTGCTGCGCGAGCATACCCAGATGGTCGCCGTTCACCTCGGGGATGACGAGCGGCACATCTGCGACCATGCGATAGTTCTTGGCGTTCGAGAGCACGAGACGGCCGGCCTTCGCGAAGGCCGCCTCCACCTCACCGGCCACACCCGAGTCGAGCGCCGAGAACACGATGGGCGCCGAGACCTCGTCGGGCGTGCAGGCTTTTACCGTCAGTCCCGCCACCGTGTCGGGCAGCGGTCCCTCCAGCCATTTCGCCGCGTCCCGATACGATTTGCCGGCGCTGCGCTCGGAGGCAGCCACTTCGACGAGATCGAACCAGGGATGGCCATTGAGCAGGCGAATGAAGGCCTGACCAACGGCACCGGTCGCGCCAAGGACGGCGACCGGCCAACGGGTGGCGGACGAGTTCATGCGAGCAGGGAGCGGACGATGTGGATGTAGGCGTCAACCGACGCTTCGAGTTCCGCCACATCGATGTACTCGATGGGCGTATGGGCGACGTGAATGGAACCGGGCCCGAAGAGCAGCGGTTTCCCCCAGCGGTCAAGCAGCGGGATGTCGCTCGTGTAGGCAACGGGCTCCACCTCGAACCCGTTGATCACGTGGAAATGCTGTGCGGGAATGTGTGAACCCCAGATGAGCTCCACCCGATCGCCCGCCCACTCGGCAAATGCGGCCTTGACCGGCGCCACGTCGCCCACGAGGCGGATCATGATCTCGGCCTCGGCCAAGCCGGGCACGATGTTGGCCTCGGTGCCGGCCCGCAGGACGCCGATGTTGTACGTGGTCGGGCCCAGCACCGCGTCCACGGGCAGCGCCAGACGCCGGAGCTGGGGCAGCATTTCCAGCAGTGGGTCGAGGGCGCTCTGGCCGAGATGCGCATACGCTGAATGGGCTTCACGTCCACGAGAGCGCACGATGACGCGCTGCGCCCCCTTGCCACCCGAGGCCAGCTTGCTTTCGGTGGGCTCGCCGTTCACCAGCCAGCGACTGGTGGCCGGCAGACGATTGGCCGCCCGGGCACCGGGGCTGCCCTTCTCCTCGCCCACCACGAACAGCAGGTCGACGCGTTCCTCCCCCATCTCGGCCAGCCGCTGCGCGGCGATCATCATGGCCGCGGCGATTCCCTTGGCGTCCGAGGCGCCACGCCCGTAGAGGCGATTGCCCTCGAGCCTCGGCGGTATGAAGGGCGGTACCGTGTCGAGGTGCGTGGAGAACGTCACCTGGCCGCCGGCCCGGGTGGCCCAGACGTTGGATCGACCCGGTTCGACCTCCTGGAGCGACACATTCCAGCCGTTGGCCACGAGCCAACGGGAGACGAAATCCACCGCGTCGCGTTCGCGACCGGTTGTGGATTCGATGGAGAGCAGTTCGGTAGCCAGCGCGACGACATCGGACATGTGTGGAACATATCGCGCCTCGCAACCGTCCCGCTCCCCCTGCCCGTCCATACCCGGAGCGGGACTCGAACCCGCACGCCCTTGTGAGGCACAAGATTTTAAGTCTCGCGCGTCTACCGATTTCGCCATCCGGGTGAGGAGGGGTTGGGGCCTTCCGGCGCCAGCACCCAGCCCGAAGACACAAAGCTAACCGGCGAGCGGTCGATCAGCCCAGGTTTCCCGAATCCCCAGCACCTCGGGTAGACAGCGCACAAAGGCGTCCACGAGTTCCGGATCGAAGTGGCGGCCGCGTTCACGCCGCAGAAAATCCACCGCGTCCTCCACAGACCACGCCGGTTTGTAGGGCCGTGCGCTGGTCAGGGCATCGAACACATCGGCCACGGCCACGATGCGCGCGGCGTGCGGGATGGCCTCTCCCGCCACGCGGTGCGGATAGCCCTCGCCATCCCATCGCTCGTGATGACTGAGGGCAATGGTGGAGGCGAGCCGGAGGAGTCCGGCCGCGTGTTCTCCAAGAATGCGAGCCCCGATGAGCGTGTGCTGCTGCATGATGCGGCGCTCCTCCGGGGTGAGCGGCCCTGGCTTCTGCAGAATGGCGTCAGGGACGCCGATCTTGCCGACATCATGCATGGGGGCCGCCAGCAACAGTTCATTGGCGGCATCGGTTGCGTAGCCAGCGGCGAGTGCGAGCGTCCTCGCGTAGTGACTCATGCGCACCACATGGAGGCCCGTCTCGGTGTCCTTGAATTCGGCCGCCATTCCGAGGCAGTGCACGATCTGCACGCGGGTGCGCAGGACCTCCTCACTCTGCACCAGCGTGAGGTGCGTGCGAACCCTGGCCCGGACAATGTGCGGGTTGAAGGGCTTGGTGATGAAGTCCACCGCGCCAAGCTCCAGCCCCTTCTCCTCAGTCGCGGCGTCTGCCAGCGCACTGACGAAGATGACGGGGATGACCGAGGTGGCGGGATCGGCCTTGAGTTGCTTGAGCACATCGAAGCCGGAGAGGCCCGGCATCATGATGTCGAGCAGCACCAGGTCGGGAGGATCGCTACGCACGAGTTCCAGGGCCCGCGCCCCATCGCGGGCGAAGAGCAGTCGATAGCGGTCGTTGAGCGTGTGCCGCAGCACCTGCAGGTTGGTGGCTTCGTCATCCACGAGCAGGAGTGTCGCCCGTTCGTCCGAGGGCTGCACGGACTTGGGAGGCTCCGTAACCATGGTCAGACCGCTCACGAGACGCTGGCCGCCGCGTCGGCTACCAAGCACTCAGCCAGGCACGCATCGAGGCCTTGCACCGCCCTCGGGAAATCGAAGCCGTCCACCGCATCGCGGAGTCTGGTTGCCGCAGACCGCGCACCACGTGCAGCAAACGCCACGCACACCCGATCGAGCAGGTCATCGTCGAGCTCACCGCGCTGCAGCAACACGCGAAGCCGATCCGCCAACTGCGCCAGCTCCGCGTCGCTCTGCGCCACACCTGGAGCGCCCGCGTCCGGTGCCAGCGGCGACGAGGCCAACTCACCCTCTTCAGTTCGCGCGCGCTCCGTACCGGACAACATCGGAATCTCCGCTTCAACGGCGTCCATCGCCCTATGCAAAGCCCGCATGGATGGACCATCCGCGGCGGTCAGCAGCTCGCGCCACTGTTCTTCCAGGTGAGAGGCCGTGCGTGCCAATTGCGCCAGACCAAGGTTGCCCGCTGCGCCGCGCACGGTGTGCAGCGCGGTCACCACCGCGGCGACCTCAGTGGTCGCGGCCACGTTCCACAGCACGGCGTGCTGCATGGGCACACTCTCCATGAACGTGGCGATGGCGCGCACCACGCGCTCGCGCGTGCCCCACAAACTGATGGCCGTGTCCCAATCGATCACGGGGGCTCCCACCCCCTGCACGGGCAAGACGTCGAGCGGCTGGACGCCGTCGCCGAGCGCCAGCACGCGCGCCATCTCCTCGCGCAGTGCACGCACGTCGATTGGCTTGACAGCGAATCCATCCATGCCGGCCTGCAGCACGGCACGGCGATCCTCGTCGAGCACACTGGCCGTCAGTGCGATGATGGGCGTGGCCTTTCGCTCCGTACCGCGCTCGTACTGCCGTATGAGCCGCGTCGTCTCGAGGCCGTCCATGCCGGGCATGTGCAAGTCCATGAGCACGAGGTCGAACGACTCCGCCTGGAACCGCTGCAGCGCGTGTGCGCCATCGGGGACCCGCACGACCTGATGCCCATCGCGAGTGAGCACGGCATCCAGCAGCTCCAGATTCTGCGCGACGTCGTCTGCTGCCAGGATGACCAGCGGGGGAAGCGCGGGGCCGCCAATCGCCGCAGGTGATGTCTCAGGTGCCACGCCCTCGAGCAGCGGAATCCGCACCGTGAAGCAACTGCCCACGCCGGCCGTGCTGGTCACCTCGATACTGCCGCCCATGAGCTCCACCAACTGCCGCGAGATGGTGGTGCCAAGCCCGGTCCCGCCGAATCGCCGGCTGATGGACGCATCAGCCTGCGTGAACGGCGCGAAGATCGTGGCCACCTGCTCCGGGCTCATGCCGATGCCACTGTCTTCAACCGCCACCACCACGCCATCTGCGCCATCGACGGTGCCGCGCGCAAACCGCACGGTTACGCCACCACGCTCGGTGAACTTGATGGCATTGCCAACGAGATTGGTCAGTACCTGGAGCAGTCGCAATGGATCGCCGCGGAAGTACTCCGGCAGGTCGGACGCATAGTGGGTGACCAGCGACAACCCCTTGTGCTGGGCCCCAAGACGCAACGAAGACTCGATCTGGGCGGCGAGCCCCTTGAGGGAGAAGTCGATCGATTCGAGCTGCAGTCCGTCCTTCTCGAGCCTGGTGGTGTCGAGAATGTCGTTGATGAGGGCGAGCAGCGAACGTGAGGATTGGCGAATGGTGCGCAGATGCGCCCGCTGGGTGCGCGAGAGCTCACCCTGCAGCAGCAACTCCGTGAAGCCGATGATGGAATTCATCGGCGTCCGGATTTCGTGACTCATGTTCGCCAGAAAGGTGCTCTTGGCCGCCGCCGCGCGTTCCGCGCGCTCTGCCGTTTCGCGCAGCGAAGCCTCGAGCGCGTGCCGCTCACTGATATCAGTCACAAAACCGACGTACAGCCGCTCACCCGGCAGGTCCATGCGACCCACCGCAAGACGCAGCGGGATGTAGGTCCCATCGCGCCTGAGCCCCATGACTTCCCGTGACTGACCAACCCGCTCGGTGTCGTCGTGCGGCGGTACGCCGTCACCCAGACGGGTGGCGCAGGCATTCCCGCAATCGGGCAGCAGCATGGTGATGTTCTGCAGGCGCAATGCATCGGCGCTCCATCCGAACATGCGCTCAACCGACTGATTGACCGAGACAATGCGACTGCGGTCATCAATGGTGATGATGCCGTCGACGGCTGTCTCCAGCGTAGCGCGCAGCCGGGACTCACTCTCCTCGACGCGCCGATACAGTTCGCGCGATCGGATCAGGTCATTGGTGGCGTAGACCAGCAGCGTGCCGATGATCGTGAATCCCGCCAACAGCAGGGAAGCCACTTCGGTTGTGACCGGGAAGCTTTGGCTGGGAGCAATCGGTGTGCCGGAGACGCGCATGGCCGACATGCCGGTGTAGTGCATGCCGGCAATGGCCAGACCCATGACCAGTCCGCTCACGGCGAAGCGCTGGCGCGGTGAAAGCGCCGTGCCGCGCAGCCCGTACCGAATCCAGAGGGCCAGGGTGGCCAGCACGGCCGCCACGACAATGGAGAGTCCGAAGATGACCGGATCGTAGGTCATCGCCAGCGACATCTCCATCGCCGTCATGCCGGAGTAGTGCATGGTGCCAATGCCCAACCCCACCAGCAATCCGCTGCCCAGCAGCGCCTTCCGCGACACTTCGGGGCGCGCGAGCAAGCGCAGGGCCGGCCACGACGCGGCGCAGGCCGGCAGGAAGGAGGCCAGTGTCAGGGACACGTTATAGTGCACTTCGGCCGGCACCACGTAGGCCAGCATGCCGATGAAGTGCATCGTCCAGATGCCGCCGGCCAGTGCCAGCGCACCACTGGCCGTTGCCACATGCCGGTACAGCACCGTTTCGGCGTATCGCGAAATCTGTGCCGACTTGAGCGCCATCGTCGCCGAAAAAACGGCAATGACAAGCGAGAGCAGCACGAGTTCAAGCCGGTACTCACCGCGCAGGACCGTTGCAGCGGCTTCGGCGTGTTGATGCATGAGCAAAAAGCAGGAGGCAGCGGTGCACGACCCGATCGGAGCGACCGTCGGGGACCGATGCCTCCCCACATTGTGAAGCATCTCACATTGGACGATGCGCAATGGACGTACGTCACCCTCCGCCACCAACACAAAACGCCGGACCCATGGGGCCCGGCGCCTGTGTGATGAAGCGTGCATTTCAGAGCGGGAAACGGGACTCGAACCCGCGACCCCAACCTTGGCAAGGTTGTGCTCTACCAACTGAGCTATTCCCGCGTCAACAACCGACCGCGGAATTGTACACCGCATCGGGGTCGCAGACAAGCGCTGCACCCTGACATGGGTTCAAGGCGGCTGGTGTCACACAGGTCACCCCTTGAGCCCCAGCGCGTGCGCGCCGTACCAGAGGGTGTGTGCGAGCAGGCCCGCCAGCGCGGCGTCGCCGCCATTCGCCACGGCCCGCCCCTCCTCGTCCACCCACTCCGCCGCAATGCCCCCGTCAAGGGGAGCGCGGCGTAGCCAGGTCAACACCGACTCGGCGTCCGGACCGAGGAGACGCGCGACCTGCGGCACCAGGGGGCGTGGCGCACCTGCCGGCTCACCAGACTCACCCGGCACACCAAGCGCGCGCACGGTGCGGCGAAACAGCGAATCCTCGCGGTCGAAGGCCTCGTACACGGGAAGCCAGAGCACAGAGGCCACAGCGTCATCACGGGCTCCCTGCCCACCCGCGAGGTCCACCGAGGTGGCCAGTCGCGCCTTCTCGCCACGGTCCATGGCAAAGTGTCGCCGCAGCGCCGCGCGCACGGCCGCCGGGTCCTCGACGCCGGCCGCACTCTCCTCGTCGAGCGTGCGACGGAACACGTCCAGCGCCATGGCCACGGCTGCATTGCCGTGCAGCGTGAAGGGATACTCCGGCGAGTTACCCGAGGGTGTGACTTCGGTGGCGTACAGCGGCACCCGTTCGTCACGACGGGCCGCGATGTCCTCGGCTGCCAGATACAACGTGTCGGCGACGATGGGATCCTCGACGATCTGCTCATCACCGGTGTCGCGGATGTATCGATCGGTTGCGATGGCGAAGGCTGCGGCGCCTTCCAAGGCAAACCCGGGTTGGAACAGCGTGCCATCGAGGTAGTGGACGCCCTGCCCCGGCGCGTAGCCGTGCAATTCACACGCCCGCACGAGCAGCTCGCGCGCCAGCGCGCCATCCGCCAGTTGCACGGCCGGCAAGGTCCACATGAGGGATTCCCAGTCCCGCACGGTGCAGCCGAGACCATGCCAGGGCGCGCGGGTGCGCACGAGGTAATAGTGCGCATCGTCGAGTGCCCGTCCTACACCGTAGAAGTAGGCAAAAAGCAGATTGCGATGGATGAGGCGATCCATCCACTCCGAACCGGTAGTCTGCTCCATGGCCATGAGGGCTTCACGCGTCGCGGTGAGCAGTGCGCGCCATCCCCTTCGGCGCAACACTCCAACGGTTGCCTGTGCGCCGTCACGTTCCGGCCCTACGGCGAGATAGAACGCCACCTGCGCTGCCGCGCCGCTTGCCACGCGCAGCTGACGGCGAATGGCAAAGGGTTGTGGAGCCTGGCTGGTTTCGCCGGTACACTGCAGCGTGGCCGGGCCATCGGCGGCAATGGCCACGGCGACGAGCCCCGGGACAGCCGCCCCCTCGAGGAGCAACACCTCGTCGTCCGTTCGCGTGACGCGGTGCGCGTCATCGAACGGCCGCGCCGTGCGAACCCGCTGCTGTCGGTGACCGAGCGTGCCTTCGAGTGCCACTTCCACGTCCACATCCTGTGGCCCGCGATTCTCGACGGCCACGGTGTAGACCGCACCCGCCATGTCGGCATCACGGCCATACGGCGCGAAGATGGTGCCCCGCAGCACCAGCGTGCCGATGGTGCAGGTAAACGTGGGCAGCCAGCCTGCGGCACGCTCCCAGGCAATGCCTTCGGCCGCCAATGCCTGCACTTCGCCTGCCACCCGCAACACCGGGCGCAGCAGTGGGGTACCGGCACCGGACGCGAAGTCGGCGTGCCCCGCGACCTCGATGGCCGCCCGTGCGCCACGGTGCATCACACCGAGCGCATGAATGGCGCCATCGGTCGGGTTGATGCAGGGGATGGTCAGCCAGTGATTTCCCGTGAGTTGCCACGGGATCGAGGGGATGTTCGCCATCGCGTGCAGGAGTCGCGGTAAGTAGAGTCCATCACTGGGGTTGCGTCACCAGCATTCGTTGACGCTTCCCCCTGAGCGAGCTAATCTAGCCGGTTCGCTCAGCCCCTGTCCGTCTCTTCAGCTGCTGTGTCCGTGGCCTCAGTCCTTCGTCCCGCTCCGATGTTGCGCACGCCGTGCGTTCCACCGCGCTCCTGGTCTCGCGTCGCGCGATCGGCGACGCTGTCGGCCACTCTGTCGGCGGCACTGTCAGCCACGACTCTGGCCGCGGTCTGCGCAGCATCGCTCGTGGCGCTTGTTCCTGCGGCCGCGGCGGCGCAGGCAGTGGCCGGCGTGGGAGAAGACGCCATCCCGGTACCGCGTGGCATTCTGCGCATTGGTACCGGCGGCCTGTGGAACGATTATCGCGAGGCCTGGTCGCGCGAGTCCCCTGGTGGAGCGTATGGTAGAGGACCGCTGCTTGGTGCCTTGAACACCGACCGCCTTGGCACCGGCATACTGGCCACGTTGAGCGATGCGGAGCTGGCGCTGCGCACCCTCACCGGTCAGAGCACGTTTCAGTTGTCCATGGGCCCGCTTGAGGCGCGCGGCCAGGTGCGGCAGAGCATCGCCCCCATCACCCTCGACTATGGCGTCACACGCCGCTTCTCAGTGCGGCTCGTCGTGCCGTACGTCGAATCGCGCGACGCGACGCAGTTCGTGTTGAACCGCACCGGCCTCGGGGCCAATGTGGGCGCCAATCCCGCGTTCGGCACCACGGGGGCTGCGGCGCGGGCCATCAACGGCTCCTTGGTCACGCAGATTGCCACGGCCCGCACACAGTTGGCGGCAGAAATCACGCGCTGCGCCGATGTCGCGGCTACGGGCTGCGATGCCATTCGCGCCGATCCGGCGCGTGCACAGGCCTTGCTGGGCCGCGCGCAGGACATCCGCAGTGCCCTGTTGACCGTGTATGGCGATGCGTCGCGTGGGGGCGCGCCCGTGGTGCCGATCACCGGCAGTGCGCTGCACACGACCATCGTCGGCACGATGACGTCGCTGCGTGACGACTTCACGGCCTTCGGTGTGTCCGCACTGACGGCCACGGGACCATCACCGGCGGCGCTGATTTACGGTCCCGCGGGCATCACCAACATTGCCAGCGACACGGCGTTTGGCGTGGGCTACGAGCGTCTGGGTGATACGCGGCGCGCGGGCATCGGCGACATCGACCTCACTGCCACGTGGCTGCTGTGGGACACGTTCCGCGCCGATCAGGTCGCCCGCCTGCTCGCGCCTCGTCGGGGCATACGGAGCGCCATCAGTGCCGGATGGCGCTTCGGGACGGCGGGTGCAGATCGCACGGAAGACGCCTTCGATGTACCCATTGGCGAAGGCGCGAATGCACTGCTGCTGCGCAGCACCACCGACCTCCTCCTGAACAACTGGGCATGGATGAGCGCCACTCTCCGCGTGGTGCGGCCCCTCGAAGACGAGATCGTGGCCATTGTCCCCCCGCGTGACATCGCGAATACGTTCAGCGGGCCAATCAGCGTCGGGGCCACGACGCGCTCGCTTGGACAGCGCATGGATATCGAGCTCATGCCCCGCGTGGCGGTTGGTTCGTTCTTCGGACTGGCCGCCGGCGTCATCCATCGGCGCTGGAGCAACGATCAGTACTCCGCCACGCCGATTGGCGAGACGCCAAGCAATCCCGCCATCACGTCGTGGACCGTGCCGTCCCGCAGTCTGACGTCGGGCACGGTTGGCGTGACCTTCTCTTCGCTGGCAAGCTACGCGCGCCGGCGCTCGCGCATCCCCGCCGAAGTCATTTACACGCACCAGTTCCCGCTGTCGGGATCAGGCGGCTTTGTACCGGCCGTCTCCAGTGACCGCCTCGAGCTGCGCGTTTACACGGGCTTTCCGCGCCGCTGAGGACCCTTGCGCGTCCGGGACGCGGACGAAGACACGGACGCGCCTTCTGCGTCGGCCGCCGGAATTGGTTCCACATCTTCACCGCGCTCGATGAGTTCCCGCGCATGGGCGCGACTCACCTCGCGATCGGCATCGCCTCCCAACATGCGCGCCACTTCCGTGATGCGCGCATCGCCGGTCACGACAGTGGTGTCGGCCGTGGTGACGGTACCCACCGCGCTCTTGTGCACCACCACATGGTGATGCGCACGCGCCGCGATCTGCGCGAGATGCGATATGGCCAGCACCTGATGATGTGACGCCACCCGGCGCATGAGCGCCCCCACCTGCCAGGCCACGGCGCCACCCACGCCGGCATCCACTTCGTCGAACACCAACGTCGGTACGGCCTGTAGTCGCGCCAGCACCGTGCTCATGGCCAGCAACACACGCGCCAGTTCACCGCCGGAGGCGATGCGCCCGAGTGGCCGCAGTTCGGCGCCGGCATTGAGCGCCGCCACAAACTGCACGGCCTCAGCACCGCGAGGCCCGATCTCGGACAGTCGTTCGAATACCACATCCACGCGTCCGTCAGGCATGCCGAGCTCCGGCAACAGTCCCGACACGGCCTGCGCGTAGTGACGTGCCCCGCCCTGGCGAAGTCGCGTCAGTTCGGCGGCCACCTCCACCAGTGCCCCCTCTGCGGCCGCGCGTGCGTCGGCGATGGCTGCGAGGTCGAGCTCACCACTATCCACAAGTTCCAGTTCGGCCCGCGCGTTGGCCGCTGTGGTGAGCACCTCCGGCAACGAGGGACCATACTTGCGCATCAGACCGAGCAGCGCATCACGACGGCGCTCGAGCGCCCTGAGCCGCTCCGGATCAGCCTCAATCCCTTCAGCGTAGGTTTCGAGCTCTCGCGCCAGTTCTTCCAGCGAATACACGGCCGCGTCAAAGCCGGACTGCAACGCACCCGTGTCCGCATCAATGCGCGCGAGTGACGAAAGGGCGCGTCGCACGCCCGCCAATCGCGACAGCGCGGCACGCTCGTCGCCGGCAATGGCCTGCGCGGCCTGTGCCGCGAGCCCCTGCAGTTCCTCTGCATGCGACAGCCGACGGATCTCGGCCTCCAGCGTGTCATCCTCTCCCACGACCGGATTGACGTCGTCCACTTCGCGCACGACGAAGCGCAAGTAGTCGGCCCGCCGGGCGGCCTCCTGGCGGCGGGCCTCGAGCTCACGCTCACGACGCCGCAACGAGTCGAGCGTGTTGTACGCCTCGGCGACCCGACGCCGCACATCATCGGCCTGTACGTAGGCATCGAGCAGGTCACGCTGATGCTCGGCATCGAGCAACTGCCGGGCATCATGCTGCCCGTGAACCGTGACGAGATGTGCGCCGATCTGCGCGAGTACGGCGGCGGTCACCGGCGAGCCGTTGATCCAGGCCCGCGAGCGACCCTGCGCGGCCACTTCCCGCTTGAGGACGAGCAAGTCGTCGTCACACTCGATGCCCAGCGTGTCGAGCTGCGAACGCAGACCCGGCTGTGCACCGATATCAAACACCCCTTCCACCGTGGCGCGTTCGGCTCCCTGCCGCACGCGGTCAGCCGCTGCACGTTCGCCCAGCAGCATGCCAAGGGCGCCGATGATGAGGGACTTGCCTGCACCGGTTTCACCGGTGAGGACATTGAGGCCAGGAGCGAGCGGCAACACGACCGTATCGATGACGGCCACATTGCGAATGCGCAGTTCGACGAGCATGCCGAGTGACTCCCCTCTTGGCGAATCCGCAGCGCGGAAGACGATCAGGCCGTGTCGCCGTCGCGCTCGGTGAGACCACCCCAACCCAGCTTGCGGCGCAGACGCGAATAGAACGTGGTACCGGGGAAGCGCACGATCTGTACCGGGTTGCGGGACCGACGCACCACCAGCGATTCCCCACCAGTGAAGGTAGTGCCCACCTGGCCGTCGATTGTCACCAAAAGTTCTTCAGGCCCATCATCTGCACGCACCTTGACCTCCACCTGCGGCGGCAGCACCAGCGGCCGCATGGCGAGCGTGTGTGGAGACACCGGCGTCAGCACGATGCTCTCGAATGTGGGCACCACGATGGGTCCACCCGCTGAGAGCGAGTATCCGGTGGAACCGGTCGGCGTGGAGATGATGAGTCCATCGGCCGAGTAGGAGCCGATGAGTTCCTCGTCGACGATGACCGAGAAGCGCACCACACGTGCGAAGCCGCCCTTGTGCAGCACCACGTCGTTGAGCGCACGCCAACTGCACTTCTCGTCACCAGTCTGATCAATGGCACAGGACTCGAGGGTCATGCGTGGCTCGGAGATGTACTCGCCCCGCGCAAAGCGACGCACGCCGTCCTCGAATTCGCTGCCGCTGCAACTGGTGAGGAAGCCCAACCGACCGAGGTTGATCCCGAGAATCGGGACCGAATGCCCCTCCAGCAGTCGCGCCCCTCGCAGCAGGGTGCCATCCCCACCGAGCGTGATGAGCGCATCTACCGACGAGGCGTTGCCGAGGCGCTCGCCCTCTTCGGCGACCTCCCACAAATCGTCTTCGAACGCGAGCGTGAGCCCGAGCGAGGGAGCGATGTCCAGCAGCGTGCCGAGAATGGCCGGCAGGCCGACATAACCGCGATGGCCGACGACGCCGACCCGCATCAGCCGGCGAAGGCTTCCTGATCCCGCAACGCGCGTACCCGATCGGCGATGCCGGCCGGGTCGAGGCCAAGCATGGCCAGCTGCTTCTTGCGCGGCGCGGCGTAGATGATGCGATCGGGTACGCCATGCACCGCAGTGCGCACCTGTGGCGCCAGCCGTTGCACGATGGCCGACATATACGCACCGAAGCCGTTCGTCACCACGCCTTCCTCCACCATGAGCACCTGCGAGTGCTCCGCGAGGATGGCATCGAGGGTGGCGGCATCGTAGGGCTTGATGTAGCGGCAATTGACGACCGTGACATCGAGGCCTTCGCTGGCGAGCTGCGTGGCGGCGGCCATGGACGGCTCGACCATGGTGCCGACCGAAAGAATGGCGACGTCGCGGCCGCGGCGCAGCACTTCCCAGGTGGCGTAGGGCACTGCAGGCACATCGGCAAACGCCGGCGGCTCGTCCGGTGTGACATCACGCGGATAGCGGAAGCAGAACGGCCCGTCCTCATGCTCGACGGCCGCCCGCAACAGTCCGAGCAACTCGGTACCGTTGCGCGGTGCCGTCACGGTCATGTTGGGCACCGTGAGCATGTAGGGGATGTCGTAGAGCCCCATGTGCGTCTCGCCATCTTCTCCGACGAGTCCGGCGCGGTCCATGGCAAACACCACTGGCAGCTTCTGCAACGCCGCGTCGTGAATGATGTTGTCATAGCCGCGCTGCAGGAACGTGGAGTAGATGGTGACGATGGGGCGCACGCCGCGCGTGGCGAGGCCCGCCGCAAACGTCACACCGTGTCCCTCGGCGATCCCCACATCGAAGAACCGCTCAGGAAAGGCTTTGGCGAAGGCCGCCGTGCCCGTCCCACCGGGCATGGCCGCCGTGATCACGGCCACGTCTTTGCGTTCCGCACCGAGTTCCGCGAGGCCCTTGCCGTACACGGCGGTGTAGGCCGGATTGCCCGATGTGGCGTTGAGCACCTTGCCCGTCGCGGGATCGTGCCCCGGCGGCAAGGCGTGCCACTTCTCCCCGTGATCACCGGCAGGGAAGCCACGGCCCTTCTGCGTGATGACGTGCACGAGTCGCGGCGTATTCATGCCACGCACGGCCGAGAACGTATCGAGCAGCGCATCGATGTCGTGGCCGTCAATGGGTCCGAAGTAGCGGAAGCCCAGTTCCTCGAACAGTACGCCGGGCGTCAGGAACGACTTGACGCTCTCTTCCCACTTGCGCAGCAAAGTGCCGGCCGACTGGAACGGACCGGGGGCCTGGTCGACAATCTCGCCGATGCGCGAACGCAGCCGGTTGTACAGCGGATTGCGCTGGATGCTGGTGAGATACTTGTGCATCGCACCGACATTGGGCGCGATGGACATCTCGTTGTCGTTGAGCACGACGATGATGTCACGATCGCTGTGACCGGCGTTGTTGAGCCCCTCGTATGCGAGCCCAGAACCCAGCGAGCCATCACCGATGACCGCCGCGACCTTGAACTGCTCACCCATGACGTCGCGACCTGCGGCCATGCCAAGCGCCGCAGAAATCGCGGTGGCGGCGTGGCCCGCGCCGAAGGTGTCGTACTCACTCTCGGTGCGCTTGAGGAAGCCGGAAAGCCCGCCTTCCTGCCGCAGCGTCTCCAGCTGGTCGTTACGGCCCGTCAGCAACTTGTGCGGATAGCCCTGATGTCCGACATCCCACACGATCTGGTCGTTGGGCGTGTCAAACACGGCGTGCAGGGCGATGGTGAGCTCCACCACGCCAAGACCGGCTCCGATGTGCCCGCCCGTTCGGGAGCAGACGTCGATAAGCCGCTCGCGCATTTCCTGCGCCAGCAGGCGCAGGTCGTCGCGCGAGAGGCGTCGCACGTCAGCGGGTGAAGCGATGCCAGGGAGTAGGGACATGGGAAGAGATGCTGAAGGGTCAGGACCGGCGTTCAACGATGTAGCGCGCGAGGAACTCGAGGGTGGGTGTCAGCAACCCCTCGTCCTGCAAAGCCGCGCAGGCATCGTCGACCAACGCCACGGCCCGTTCGACCGCGCCGTCCACGCCTAGCAACGCGGGATAGGTGCTCTTGTGCAGATCGATATCGCGGCCGGCCGTCTTGCCGAGTTCGTCGGTCGTCGCCGTGATGTCGAGTACGTCGTCGGCGATTTGGAACGCGAGGCCGATGGAGGCGCCGTAGCGCGCCAGGGCGTCAATGCGCGATGCGCCGGCGTGGGCGGCGCGCGCACCCACTGTCACCGACGCCATGATGAGGGCGCCGGTCTTGAGGCGATGCACACGCTCGAGGTCTTCGAGTGACATGCGGCGACCTTCGGCCTCCAGATCAAGCAACTGGCCGCCGATCATGCCGCCACCACCGGATGCGCGCATGAGGTCGCGCACGATGTCGCCGCACACCTCAGGCGAGAGCCCGAGCTGCATGGCACCGTGCCAGGCGCTGCGTGCGGCCAACGGCACCATGGCAAGACCGGCGGCCGTAGCCACGGGGACACCATATACGCGGTGCACGGTGGGACGGCCGCGGCGCACATCATCGTCGTCCATGCACGGCAAGTCGTCGTGCACCAGTGAGTAGGCATGCACCACTTCGACCGACGCCGCGAGGTCGAGCGCATCACCGGTGCCGCCGCAGGCGCGGTAGGCCTCCAGCAGCAGGATGGCGCGCAGCCGCTTGCCCTCACCCAGTAGCGCGTAGCGAATGGCCTCGGCCGTAAGCGGCGCGAGGTCGCCCAGCCAGCGTGCACAGAATCCGTCGAGTGTGCGCTGCACGGCACTGCGCGTGGCCGTGAAAGCCTGCACGGTGTCCTGTGGCACACCGTCGAGTCGCGGAGCGGTGGTGGATTCCATGGCGCTCAGCGCTCGAACTCCACGAGATCGAAGGAGCCGTCGGCGGCTTCCGCCAACTGCTGCACCCGCGCGTCTACCGTTTTGAGAGCCGCCGAGGCGGAACGCAGATGGGTGATGCCTTCTTCGAACAATCGGAGCGACCGGTCCAAGTCCAGCTCGTTGCGCTCCAGCTCGCGGACAATGTCCTCGAGACGCGCCAACGACTGCTCGAACGGGATGTCACTCATGTAAGCTCCTCGGACTTCATGGGGCCTTCGACCTCCGGCGACAGGTTCGGTCGTGCACGATGCCCAGTCACGACGGCGTCCACGAGGCCGTCCCGCACCCAGAGCTCGAAGGCTTCTCCACGAACAAACTCCGCACTCCTGCTCAAAGTAGCACCGCCAGCCGTCCGCGCCACCACAAATCCTCTCGCGAGCGTTTCCAGCGGCGACAGGGCCTGCAGCTGGGACGCGAGGGCGCTGAGCCGCGCCTCACGCCGCTCCACGTTGCGTCGCGCCGCCAGTGCCAGGCGCTGACGCACCTGGCGGAGCGCCGCCACCGCCCGATCCTCACGACGCTGCGCCGCCGACACCAACCGTTTGGCCAACGCGTCCACGCGAGCCAGGGTTTCTCGGCGAGACGGGACCGCCAGTTCGGCAGCCGCAGAGGGTGTTGCGGCACGCACGTCGGCCACCAAATCGCAGAGACTGATGTCTGTTTCGTGGCCAACGGCTGACACGGTGGGCAGCGGGCACTGGGCCAGCGCGCGCGCCACCCGTTCGTCGTTGAAGGCCCACAGGTCCTCACGCGAGCCGCCACCCCGCCCCATGATGACGAGGTCCGCCTCGCCCCAGCGCGCCACCTGTTCGAGTGCCTGAATGAGGGACTCGGGCGCACCCTCGCCCTGCACCTTGGCCGGCACCACCACCAACTCCACGTCGGCGCTTCGCCCACGGGTGACGGTGATGATGTCATGCAGGGCCGCACCATCGGGGCTGGTGATGACCGCGATCCGACGAGGAAAGGCAGGCAGTGGCCGTTTGCGCGAGGGGTCAAGCAGCCCATCACGCTCAAGCCGCAAACGCGCCTGCTCCAAGGCCTTGCGCCACAGCCCATCACCTGCCGCCTCAAGTGCCCGCACCGAAAACTGCAGGTCGCCCCGCACCGGCCACACCGTCATCTGACCAAGTGCCATGACCGCCATGCCCTCATCGGGCGGCGCCGGAATGCGCTTGGCGGCCGAGCTCCAGATGACGCAGTTCACCTGCGCCTCGGCATCGCGCAGCGAGAAATACCAATGGCCGTTGCGATGCGCCTTGAAGTTGGTGACTTCCCCGCGCACCCAAAGTGGCGGGAACGCGCCTTCGATGAGGTCCTTGGCCGCTGACGTGAGCGTGTGCACGGAAATCGCGCTCTCCGGCGCACTGCCCGGATTGTCCGCCACGTCGGTATGCACCGACGGCCCGGAGCCGCTGGTGCGACGCGAGGCCATAGTCAGCGGGTACCCGCCAGTCCGGCAGACCCCATGAGGGTCCGTTCGGCCGCCCGCACCGTGTTGCGCAGCAGCATGGCGATGGTCATCGGCCCCACACCGCCAGGCACCGGCGTGATCTTCGACGCGACTTCAACGGCGCTGTCAAAGTGCACGTCGCCACAGAGGCGCGTTCCCTTGGCCCTGGTGGGGTCCGGCTTGGTATTCATGCCCACGTCGATCACCACCGCCCCGGGCTTGATCATGTCGCCCGTGATCATCTCGGCGCGCCCGATGGCCGCGATGAGGATGTCGGCGCGGCGGGTGTGATAGGCGAGATCGCGCGTGCGGCTATGGCAGACCGTGACCGTAGCATCACCACCGGCCCGCCCCTGCACCAACAGCGCCGCCATCGGCTTGCCGACGATGTTGCTGCGGCCCACCACCACCGCTTCGGCACCGCGCGTATCCACGCCACTGCGCAGCAGCAACTCGATGACTCCGGCCGGCGTGCAGGACACGAAGCCGTCGGTATGCCCAATGAGCAGCTTGCCGACATTCTCCGGGTGAAACCCATCGACGTCCTTGTCGGGCCGGATATGCCGAATGACGGTGTCCGGATCAATGTGTTTGGGCAGCGGCATCTGCACGAGAATGCCATGCACCGTGGGGTCGGCATTGAGCTGCTCGACGAGCGCAAGCAGCTCGGCCTGCGAGGTGCTGGCCGGCAGGCGGATGGTGCCGCCAACCATGCCTGCCGCCTTGGAGGCCTTTTCCTTGGCGCCGACGTACGTGGCACTGGCCGCATCGTCGCCAACCAGCACGACGGTCAATCCAGGCACCACGCCCTGGGCGCTGAGACGCAGTACGTCGGCCGCCACTTCTCCACGAATCGCTTCCGCGATCGCTTTTCCATCGATCAGTTCAGCGCGCAAAGTCCACCGCCCGGCTTTCGCGAATGACCACGACCTTGATCTGGCCGGGGTACTGCAACTCCGATTCGATCCGTCGTGCGATCTCGTCCGACATGGCCGTCATGCGCACATCGTCGACCTGCTCCGGCGTGACCACCACCCGCACTTCCCGGCCCGCCTGGATGGCGAACACGCGCTCCACGCCCCGATAGCTCGACGCGATCTTCTCGAGTCCTTCGAGACGCTTGACGTAGGTTTCGAACGCCTCGCGGCGCGCACCGGGGCGCGATCCGGAAATGCCATCGGCGGCCTGCACCAGCACCGACACTTCACTCTCGTGCGGCACGTCGTCGTGATGCGCGGCAATGCAATTGACCACCAGCGGGTTCTCGCCGTACTTGGTGGCCACCTCCACCCCCAACTGCACGTGCGTGCCCTCGTGCTCGTGGGTGAGCACCTTGCCGATGTCGTGCAGCAGCGCGCCACGCTTGGCCAGCGCCACGTCGAGACCCAACTCCGCCGCCATCATGCCGGCCAGCCACGCCACTTCCTTGCTGTGCGCGAGAATGTTCTGGCCGTAACTGGTCCGCCAGCGCATGCGGCCGATGAGTTTGATGAGTTCCGGGTGCAATCCGGTGACTCCCACATCGTAAGCCGCCTGCTCACCGGTTTCGATGATGGCGACATCCACTTCCTTGCGCGCCTTGGCCACCACTTCTTCGATGCGGCCCGGATGGATGCGCCCGTCGCTGACCAGCTTTTCCAGTGCCAGACGCGCCGTTTCGCGGCGCACCGGATCGAAGCACGACACCACCACGGTATCCGGCGTGTCGTCGATGATGACGTCGACGCCGGTGGCCAGTTCGAAGGCGCGAATGTTCCGCCCTTCGCGTCCGATGATGCGGCCCTTCATTTCATCGTTGGGCAGCGCCACCGCCGACACCGTCGACTCCGCGGTCGTTTCAGCGGCCACCCGCTGCACGGCCAGCGCCACGATCTTCTTGGCTTCGCGTTCCGCATTCCGCTTGGCCGACTCGCGAATCTCGCGCAGCCGGCTCGCGGCATCGGCCATGGCTTCGTCTTCCAGACGACGCACCAGCTCTGCCTTGGCGGCCTCGGCGCTCATCCCCGCCAATTGTTCGAGGCGGCGCCGCTCGTCAGACACCAGGCGTTCGAGCTCGGCTTCCCGTGCCAGGTTGCCCTGCGCCTTGTCTTCCAGTTCGCGGGCCCGACGCACCAGGTCCTGTTCACGACCCTCAAGCGACTCACGGGCGCGATCGATCTGCGACTCGCGCTCGGACAGTCGCTTCTCGTCGCGCTCCACATCGCTGCGACGCTTGCGCACTTCCTGCTCGAGCGACTCGCGCAACTGGAGGATTTCTTCCTTGCCTTCCACCACGACGGTTTTGCGCACCGTGTCGGCTTCGCGCCTGGCCTCCTCGAGAATGCGGGCGGCGGTCTCCTCAGCTGTTGCCTTGGCCCGCTGCTGCGCCGCCACCTCGGCCTGGCGCCCCAAACCCCGCCCCCACACAAACGTGAGGACGGCCACGACTGCACCTGCGACGCCGATCAGCGCCGCGAGGGGAATCTCGCCCATGGGGATCTATGCTCCACCGCGTCGGGAACGCGGGTTGGATCGTAAACAACCGGATCTATCGCTCGCACAGCCCGTTACGTGACATCTGCGCAAGATGCGCACGACACCGCGGCCACGGCACAATCCATGCCCTGGCCGAACAGACAGCTGCTCATGTCAACGTACGGTGCGTCCGGTGCCCCCGCAACATCCAGCGGGACGAGTCGACGGGACGAATTGCGACGGCTAGCCGCCAAGCTCCTCGCCGCGCTTCGCGGGCGGAAGCAGCGGGCGAATATCCGCCGCCAACTGCCGCATGTCGTCTGTGAGCGCCTCCAGCGCGCCCCGTTCGCGAAACAGGTCGTCGGTGATCTGCAGTGCAGCCAGAATGGCCGCCTTCTGGGTCTCCACCGTGGAACTACCCGACATCACCGCCCGAATGGTCCGGTCCACGTGTTCGGCCACTGCCTTCGTATGTTCGGCCGAGGCCTCGGTGCGCAGGGTGTATTCGTCCCCCATGATGCGCACCTTCACCACCGTGCGTCCGTCGATCATCGCTCCACCCCCAGGCTGACCTGCTGCCGGAGGAAGCGCATGCGCTCCGTGAGTTGCCCGGCCTTTTCGCGCGCTTCGCCGAGACGCTGCCGGAGCAGCTGATTTTCTTCGGCCAGCGCCTGGTCCTGCGCTTCCGGGGTGGCGCGCGACAGCGCGTCGGCAAGCGCTGTCTGCGCGCGCTGGAGATCCTGACGGGCGCTGGCCAACTGGGCCCGCAGGGTCCGGGTTTCCATCACGGCAGCGTCGCGGCCACCCTGAAGGTCCTCCACCTGCTGACGCACTTCATCGAGCTTGCCACTCATGCCGGCAAGGATCTGCTCCAACTCGCGGGCACGCGCCTCCGCGGAGAGTGCCCGCCGGCGGTATCCCGCCAGCTGGTCACTCAGGTTGCGAACCAGCGTGTCGAGTTCGCGAAACGCGGACGAATCAGAGCGCACGAGGACGGATACCCAGTTCCTGGTCGAGGAGGTCCAGCAGTCGGGCCCTGCGCCCGTCGATTTCCTTGTCCCTGAGCGTGCGCTCCGGATGGCGCCATGTCAAACGCCAGGCCAGGCTGCGGTGCCCGGCCGGCACGCCCGCGCCGCGGAACTCGTCGAACAGGGCGACCTGCTCGAGCAATTCTCCGCCAGCTCGGCGCAGGGCCTGCTCTACGCTTTCAGCGGTGACGCCGTCAGGCACCAGCAACGCCAGGTCGATCTCGGCGGCCGGCGTGGTGGGCAGCGGCACGTAGCGGACTGCCCACGTGGCCCCCGATTCCCGCTCGGCGGGTGCGTGGGCATTGCGACCAGCCGCGGCGATGTCATCCGACGACATCACGCCAAGCGTGATTTCCACGCCAAACGCCTCACTGGCCCACACCGGCTTGTCGAGCGTGAGCTGATGGACGGCGCCCACGTCACGGTTGTCGGCGCGAACGGTCCACAACAGACCGGCGACATCATTGGCCGTGCGGGGCACGGTGCGCACAGACGCCCCGGGGAACGCCGCCGCGGCCATGCGTTCGGCCAGATCCCGTGCGTCCCACGCATCGTACGCCGGCGGCTCAGGTTCGGTGAAGTGCGGAGGCCGACGTGCGCCCATGAGCAGCGCCCCCACGCGTGTTTCCTCGAGCGGCAGTCGACCGGCACGTGGCGTGAACACGTTGCCGATTTCGAAGAGCCGCAGGTTGCCCTGCATGCGCGAGAGGTTGTATTCGGCGCGGCGAGCCAGCGTGTCGAGCACACTGGCACGCAGATAGGGCTCGTCTTCCGCGAGCGGATTGCGCACGCGCGGCGTGTCCGCACCACCCGTTGCCGTGAAGGGCATGGGGCGCGCCTCTGCGAGGCCCTGCCCCACGAGCAGATCCCGAACGCGCCGCGACGCCAGGTGCACGGGATGATCGGGTGCAGAACCCGGCCGGAACGCACGCAGCTCATCGGGCAGCGCATCAAAACCCACCAGACGCGCCACTTCCTCGATGAGATCCACTTCGAGCAACAGGTCGTGTCGCCACGAGGGCGCCATGACCTGCCAGGCCTCGCCGTGTGCGTGCACGCTGCACCCCAGGGCCTGCAGGTGCTGCGCGATGACCGCGTCATCGATGGGGGCACCGAGCAGGCGCGCCAGACGCGCCGGGCGGAGCGTCACCGCAGGCCGAGCCTGTGGTGACGTACCCACGTCCAGTACCTCCACCACCTCACCAGCAGCGACCTGCACGATGAGTGCAGCGGCGGCACGTGCAACACGCAGTGTGTCGCCGGCATCCACGCCGCGCTCGAAACGATAGCTGGCATCAGTGTTGAGTCCGAGCGCCTTGCGCACACGACGCACGAAGCGCGCATCGAAGTGTGCGACCTCGAGCAGTACGTCGGTGGTGGCGTCCGTCACTTCGCTGTCGAGTCCGCCCATGACGCCAGCCAGGCCAACCGGACGTTCGGCGTCGCAGATGACGGTGGTGCCAACCGGGAGCGCACGTGACACGCCATCAAGCGTGACCAACGTTTCCCCCTCACGTGTCTGGCGCACATGGATGTGGCGACCACCCAGCTTGGCCAGATCGAAGGCATGCACTGGCTGACCGAAGCCATGCAGCACATAGTTCGTGGCATCAACCACGTTGCTGATGCTGCGAAGCCCCACGCTTTCAAGTCGCGCCTTGAGCCAGTCGGGGCTTGGGCCGGCGGTCACGCCGCGAATGACGACCGCCACGTAGCGCGAACAGTCGCCGGGTTCCTCCAGGGTCACTGAGGCGTGTGCGCCCCGCGCTTCGCTGGCCCCGTGAATGGCAGGCACCTCGCTGAGCGGCTGCGTGAGTTCGGCCGGCAACTCGCGCAGCGTGCCCCCGAGAATCGCGGCGACCTCACGCGCGACCCCGCGATGCGACAGCAGGTCGGGACGGTTGGGCAACACATCGAGATCGAGTCGCGCATCGGCGACCTGCAGCACTTCGAGCAGGGGCGTACCGGGCGCCACGGCGGTATCGAGCGTCAGAATGCCGTCGTGTTCCTCGCCGAGTCCCAGTTCACGCGCCGAACACAGCATGCCATTGGATGTCTCGCCGCGGATCTTGCGCTTTTCGATCTTGAGTCCGCCAGGCATGACGGTGCCGGTGCGCGCAAACGGGTACTTGTGGCCCGCCACCACGTTCGGCGCGCCACACACCACGTCGAGCAAGGTGCCACTGCCGTCATCGACCTTGGTCACCCAGAGGCGATCGGAGTTGGGATGCCGTCCCGCCTCCACCACCTGCGCCACCACAAAGCCGCTCAGGTGCGCACCGAGCGATTCGATGCCGTCGAGTGTGACGCAGTGACGACTGAGGGCCTCGCCCACTTCGTCGGCGCTCCGCGCATGCGGAACGAACTGCTTGAGCCATTCGTGCGAAACGATCATCGAGCAAACTGCTCCAGGAAGCGAACGTCTGAGTCGTAGAGAACGCGAATGTCGTTGATGCCGTATCGCGACATGGCGATGCGCGCGGGGCCCATGCCGAAGGCCCAGCCGGTGTAGCGCTCACTGTCGAGCCCCGCCGACTCGATCACGTTGGGATGCACCATGCCACAGCCAAGGATCTCCACCCAGCGCAGCCCCTTGCCGTCGCCGAGATCCACCTCGACATCCATCTGGGCCCCGGGTTCGACGAACGGGAAGTACGAGGGGCCGAAGCGCACGCGCCGGGTGGCGCCGTAGAAGCGGCGCGCGAATTCCGCCAGCGTGGCCTTGAGATCCACGAAGCTCACGCCCTCGTCGATGGCGAGGCCTTCGAGCTGCATGAACGCCGGTGCGTGTGTGGCATCGAAGAAGTCACGGCGATACACCTGCCCCGGCGCCAGCACACGAATGGGCGGCGCGTAGCGCTGCATGGTGCGCACCTGCACGGGCGAGGTGTGCGTGCGCAGCAGCGTGTCTTCACCGAGATAGAGCGTGTCGTGCAACTCCATGGCCGGATGATCGGCCGGGAAGTTGAGCGCGCCGAAGTTGTACCACTCCGTTTCCGCTTCGGGCCCGAGCGCCACGGTGAAGCCGAGTTCGCGGAAGATGTCGCAGATTTCGTCGATCACGAGCGTGACCGGATGCACCGCTCCACGCCAACTGCGACGGCCCGGCATCGTGAGATCAACCTGCTCCGTTCCGCTGGCAGCGGCGAGGCGCGCGGCGAAGGCGTCCAATGCGTCCTGGATGGCCGTCTTGAGCGAATTGAAGGCCGAGCCGGCAGCGCGCCGATCTTCAGCCGGCAGCGCGCGCAGGGCGCCCTGCAGCGCGTTGAGTCGGTCGTCCTTGAGCGCGTTGAGCTGGCCCTTGGCGACATCGAGTCGCGTGGCCGGGTCGAGGCTGTCGAGCAGAGCGCGGCAGTCGCGGGCAAGCGCCTCGGCCTGCGCGAGATAGTCGGAGAGGATCACGAGGGCAAAGCCAGAGGATCGAAGACGGGTGCAGAAAGGGCCGGCATCTGACGACGCCGGCCCTGCAACTTAACTGCGCCGGTGCGCGCCGCGGTGAGTGCGACGCGCCGGCTGGCCCGAAGGCCGCAACTCAGGCCGCTGCCTTGGCCTCGAGCGCCTTGCGCGCCTGTTCGGCAATGGCCGCAAAGGCCTCGGGCTCGTTCACCGCGAGGTCGGAGAGGACCTTGCGATCGACTTCGAGACCGGCCGCATGCAGGCCGTTGATGAACGCGCTGTACGACATGTCGTGCAGGCGGGCGGCGGCGTTGATACGCACGATCCAGAGGCGACGGAAATCGCGCTTCTTGTTCTTGCGATCGCGGTAGGCATAGCGCCAGCCACGCTCCACGGTTTCCTTGGCCGCCTTCCAGAGCTTGGACCGGCCACCAAAGGCACCCTTGGCGTGCTTGAGGATCTGCTTCTTGCGCTTGAGACGAACGACGTTGGACTTGACGCGTGGCATAGTCGGTTATCCTCAGGCCACGAGAAGACGCTTGATACGCTTCGCTTCGCCGTTGGTCTCCACGATCGTGGGACGGCGCAGGTCGCGCTTCTTCTTGCCCGACATCTTGGTCAGGATGTGGCTCTTGTACGCCTTCAGGCGCCGCACCTTCCCCGAGCCCGTCACGGAGAAGCGCTTCTTGGCGCCACTGTGGGTCTTCATCTTCGGCATGATATGCTCACGTCAGCGGTCTACCGCCCGATGGTCGGACGGCCCTGCATCAGCCCGCGCCTGATCACCCTGTGGTGATCACTTCGGCGCGAGAATCATCGTCATCGACTTGCCTTCCATGGCCGGCGCGCTTTCGATCTTGGAGAGATCGGCCAGTTCCTGAGCCACCCGATCGACCACCAGCTTCCCGAGTTCGGGATGGGCGATCTGCCGGCCGCGGAACATCAGCGTGACCTTGACCTTGTTGCCTTCCTCGAGGAATCGGCGGGCATGCCGCGTCTTCGTCTCGAAGTCGTGATCGTCGATCCCAGGGCGGTACTTGACCTCCTTGAGATGGATCACGTGCTGCTTCTTCTTCGCGAGTCGTGCCTGCTTGGCCTGTTCGAACTTGAACTTGCCGAAGTCCATGATGCGGACCACGGGGGGCCGAGCAGCCGCCGCCACCTCCACGAGATCGAGCCCGAGGTCCTGCGCCATGGCCAAGGCCGCATCGACTTCGAGAATGCCCAGCTGACTGCCGTCGGCACCGATCACGCGCACGGGGCTGATCCGGATTTGCCGGTTCACCCGAGGCGGACGCTTCGTCGAATCCTGAATAGTGCGTACTCCGGTAGAAGAAACAGAAAACGCGAACCCCGGTTGCGGAGTTCGCGTCGTGATCGCCCACACGACCGGCGTGCGTGCACACGGGTCGAGGCGATGGCGATGAACTCCAGCAGCACACCTCGCGACTGCGCGTCGATCGAGGGCCGAAGGGTGGGAGGGGCATCGATGCCACTCCACTTCTCAGTTGTTGAGGGCCCGCGGCCAAAAGCCACGGAATCCCAGTCAGGGAAAGCTAGACGCCTGAGCCCGGAGGTCAACCCCCGCGCCCCGGCCCGTCAGGATTGTCCGGACTACCCGGCGAGGTGATAGGCCTTGCCGTCGAAGGCCACCCGTCCAAATCCCGTGTGGGCGTCGTGCTCGAAGCAGAGCAGCCAGTCTTCCCTGAGCGCGTCAGCCAACAGCGCGCGCTTGGACTCCAACGTGACCAGCGGCTCCACGTCGTAGCCCATGATCCATGGCAGCGGCAGATGGTGCACGGTTGGCACCAGGTCGCCCACAAAACACAGTGTTTCGCCGGCGGAACGCAGTATCACACTCTGGTGATGCGGCGTGTGGCCCGGCGTGGGTCGCACCGTCACCCCCGGAAGAATCTCTCGTTCCCCCTGCACCAGGTCGAGACGTCCGCTGGCCGCCACCGGCGCCCAGTTGGGCGGAAAGTACGACGCGGTGGTGCGCTCGTTCGGATGCTCGGCATAGGCAAGCTCGCCAGCCTGCACCACATAGCGGGCATTGGGAAACGTGGGAAGCACTTCGCCCTGCGGCGTGCGCCAGGTGTTGCCTCCGGCGTGATCAAAATGCAGATGGGTGTTGATCACCCACCGCACATCGCCGACGTCATGGCCCAGGGACCGGAGGCCGTCTTCCAACGCCGTGCGCCCCTCGGCCCCGGCATTCTCGATGCCATAGATGTCGTGGAACTTGTCCGTTTCCTTGTTTCCCGAGCCGGTGTCGAGCAGCACCAACCCATCCTCATGCTCGATGAGCAGACAGCGCATACCCAGCGGAATGCGATTGCGCTCATCGGCTCCAATGCGGCGCGACCAGAGCGTCTTGGGCACGACGCCAAACATGGCGCCGCCATCGAGCTGCTGCCCGCCGGCCTGAATGGCGTGCACGCGCACGCGCCCCACCTGGCGGGTTTCGACTGCAGGCTGCGGAACACTCACGCGGAAGAATCCTCAGAGGACGGAAGGGGAAAGGCACGCCGACGCCGATCGGCAGCGGTGCGGCGACGACGCGCGGTGGGGCCCTCGACGTGGCGCTCGAGCGCCGGCCAGTCGGTCAACCCCTCACGCTCGGCGAGCACCAGCATGCGCTGCAGCGCGCGCGCCGTCGCTACGGCGTCGCCTTCTGCCCGGTGACGCGCCTCGATATCGATGCCGAAGTGCCGCGTCACGTGATCGAGCGAGCGGCGCGACAACTCCGGCACGAGGGCGCGCGCCATGCGCACCGTGCAAAGCCGCGGCCCATGCAGTTCACGTCCCGTGCTGCGCCGCAGTTCTTCGCTCACGAAGCGCCAATCGAAGGACGCGTTGTGCGCCACGAACACCGCACCCTGCAGCCTGGCCTGCACCTCGTCGGCCACCTGCCGGAACACCGGCTGGTCGCGCACCATCTCCCAGGTGATCTGCGTCAACGAGGTGATGTAGGGCGGAATGGGGCGTTCCGGATTGATGAGCTGGCTGAACACCTCCACGACCTCGCCCCCCCGCACCGTGGCAATGGCAATCTCGGTGATGCGGTCCCCACCGCTGGGCCGGGTCCCTGTCGTTTCCACGTCCACCACCGCCCAGGTGATGTCGTGCAGAGCGGGCCCCGCCTGGGTCTCTGCACGCCGCGTCTGGGCCCTGCCTGGTCCGAGCCCCTGCTCCGACCTGCCGGCCGGCACATGTGTTGCCGGACCGGTGCCCGGCAAGGTCTCCGAGAGGATGCCATGTGCGGCGGGTGTACCGGCGGCCGCGGCCAGGGCCCAGTGCCCACTGGCCAAGCGGACAAACTCGGGGTGGGAACCCAGCAGGGCCTGGGCCATGCGTTCCGCCGCATCCGTCTGCAGGCGCTGGACCTGGCAGACGTCGCGCATGAGCGTGAGCGGGTCGAGCGGCCCATTCGCCAGGCAGCGGGCAGCACGGGCCGAGAGCGTGGTGGGGCGTGGGGTGACATGAGTGCCGAACACCTGGGCAAGATAGCGGCCGGACCGGAAAGGGTGCTGGAATTGGGGAAGGCATGCCCCTAAGTTTGTGAAGAATTTCACAAGCCTCCGCATCCCGTGAAGCGTATCGCCGAATCCACCGTCCGCCGGCTCTCGATGTACCTCCGCTACCTGGAGGACCTCGACACCCGCGGTCAGCAAACCGCCTCGAGCGACGAACTGGCTCACCTCTGCGGGACCACCCCCGCGCAGGTGCGCAAGGACCTGTCATTCTTCGGGTCGTTCGGCAAACGCGGGCTGGGCTACCCGGTGCACGAACTCACGGCGCACCTGCGCGAGATTCTGGGGCTTGAGCGCGAGTGGAAGGTGATCATCGTGGGCGCCGGAAAGATCGGCGCGGCGCTGGCCAACTATCGCGGATTCCGCCAGCGCGGCTTCACCATCGTGGGCGTGTACGACAACGACCCCAACAAGGTTGGTCAGCCCTGGGGTGAGGCCATCGTGCGGCCCATGGATGAGCTGGCGCGCGACGTGGCCCGGGAAGACGCCTCCATTGCCGTGCTGGCCATTCCCTCAGAGGACGCGCAGGCGGTGGTGGACCTCGTGGTGAATGCCGGCGTGCGGGCCATCCTCAACTTCGCGCCGGCGCAGATCACGGTACCGCCGCATGTGTCGCTCAAGTCGGTGAACATGGCAATGGAGCTCGAAGGCCTGTCCTTCGCCCTCACCAACGGCACCGACCTCAGTCAGGGCGCGGCCTGAGCGCCAACGCGCGCACCACGCGCGCAAAATCGGCGGGCGCGAGCGTTTCGGGACGCGCCTCCGCCGCAATGCCACACTCGGTGCAGAGTGCCTGCGCCGACTCGGCATCCAGATGCGCCACCGTGCGCAACACGCGCACCATCTGCTTGCGTCGCAGGCCGAACGCCGCCAACACGAAGCGGCGAAAGCGCTCCTCGAATTCCGGTTCGATATCCGGTGTGGCGCGTGGCACCAATCGCACGACCGCGCTGTCCACGGCGGGCGGTGGATTGAACGCACCCGGTGGAACGCGACGCAGCAACTCCACATGCACCACGGCCTGCAGATTGACGCTCAAGGCCCCGTAGGTCTTGTCGCCCGGTGGCGCCGCCATGCGCTCCGCCACTTCCTTCTGCACGAGGTACACGGCCACCTCGGGACGCGGCAACGCGAGCGCGTGAAAGATGATGGGTGTGGTGATGTAGTACGGCACGTTGCCGGCGAGCACAAAGGGCCCGTTCGCCAGCGGTGCGAGTGGCTGATCGAGCACATCCCCCTCGACGATCTCCACGCTGTCGCGGCCCTCGTATCGCATACGCAAATGCTGCACGAGATCACGATCCACTTCCACCGCCACCACTTTCGCCGCGCGCTGCACGAGCAGATCGGTCAGCGCACCACGCCCTGGTCCGATTTCCACGACGGTGCGCTGCGACACATCGCCCAACGCGTCGGCAATATCGGCCAACACGCGGGTGTCGCGCAGAAAGTGCTGCCCGAAGCGCTTGCGCGCCTTCGGCAGATCCCGGGGCTTCATGGGCGATCCACCACGACCACCGTCCAGTCATCACGCAGCGGCGCACGTCCCACGTGGGCTTCTACCTGCGCGAACACCGATTCGAGCAGCTCATCCGGCGTTGCCGTAGGCGGGGCGGCGGCCAGCAGATCGAGCACGGCCTGTTCACCCAGACGGCGCCCCTGCTGATCGCGCGCATCCGACACGCCATCAGTGAAAAACACCAGCCGATCGTCGGGCCGCCAACGCACCACACACTCCTCCACCGGATCCTCGGTAAAGCCAATGGACGGTGCAACGGCGCCGAGGCGTGTGAGTTCCCCATCACGGCCAAGTCGGAACGCGTGAGGATGTCCGGCGTTGGCGTAGCGCAGCTCACCGGCCCGACTGTCGATGACCGCATAACACATGGCGATCGACATCTCCGTGGACGTGAGCTCATCACGCAGCGATCGCTGCACGGCGTCCACCGCGATGCTTGGGTCAAACGCCGCCTGCACATGAATGGCCGCCGCGCTGAGTGCGAGCGCCATCACCAACGCCGACTGATAGCCATGACCCGAGACGTCGCCAATCAGCACCCCGGTGCGGTCGCGATCGAGGCGGGCCAGCAGGAAGAAGTCACCACCGACACTTTCCGCCGGCACCACGCGCGCGGCGGCCCGTGCTTCAGGCTGCACGACCGTGGGGCTGGGCAGGAGCTTGAGCTGCAGCTCGTGCGCCAGTTGCATCTCTCGCTGGAATTGCTGACGCTCGACGGCCGCTCGCACCAGTGTGGCATTGTGCATGGCGGTTCCCACTTGCGTGCTGACCGCCGCCACCAGCTTGCGATCACCGGCCGAGAATGGCGTACCGTTGTCACGGCCCGCGAGGACCAGCACGCCGAGCGGCACGGCCACGCCGTCTGCGCCGCGCCGTGAGGGCACCGGAAAGGTGCCCGTGATTCCGAGGCCGGTACTGGGGCGCGTAATGGCCACGGCCATGAGCGCGGCGCCCCGCCCCGCCAGAATGGGGTCCGCCGCCGGTGCTGCCCCCGCGTCGACCGTGCACGCGCCACCAGAGCGATAGGCACGCACCGCGATGTGTTCCTGCGCCTCGAGCGACACCGGTGTGTAGTCGAGGTCGCCGAGGCCAAGCGTGGCAATGGGTGTGAGCGTGTGCGCGTGACGATTGGTCTGCAGGAACACCGCACGCCGCGCGCCGACCGTGGCCGCCAACTCACCAAGCAAGGTGTCGGCCACACTCTCCACCGACGTGGTGCCGCCAAGCAGCTCACCAATGGCATAGAGAAGATTGATCTCCTCATAGCGCTCGACGAGCTCGGTCGTAGCCCCATCGCGTTCGTGTGCCAGGCGATGAATGAGCGGGAACAGTCGACCGAGGAATTGATCGGTCTCCGGCGCGTCGCCGGGTTCGACCATCAGCCAGCCAACGCTTTCGCCGGTGTTCACGAGATGCGCCTGCAGCCCCTGGCCGCGGGCCCAGGCCGACACGTCCCACGCGCCCACCCCGGCTTCGGTGCGTTCGGCAAACTCCGCACTCGTGCCGCCAAGCAACACGGGGTGCGGAGGGGTATCGCGTCGTTCCCAGAGGGCCGCCTGTCGCCCAGTGGCCTCGTGAAACGCGGCCAGAAGGGCTGCGACCTCACTCATGTGCGATACAGAACCAGACGCAGCCGATGCTCGCCGGTCTCGGGGCGCTTGTCATTCTCCACACGATCCATCAGCGACCGCATGAGAAAGACGCCGCGCCCATCTTCCCGCTCGAACCAGTCGTCGTCGTCGGGCGACTGCTGCACGGCGGCAAGGTCGAAACCGCAGCCCTGATCGCAGACTTCGACCAGCAATTGCTCCACACTGACCTGCACCGCCACATGCACCGTCAGCGTGTCCTTGCACGCGTTGCCGCGGAGGATGGCGTTGGCCAGCGCCTCGGTAACCGCCACGGGCACATTGAGACTGCAGTGCCGCTGAGAGAATCCGGCGGCGCGACACAGTCCCACGATATCGTGCACGACCGGCTCAATGCCCTGCACGTCCGACGCGAGACGCCACTGACGCACCGTCACACTGAGCATCTCACCCTTGGGCGAGCTACCGCTGCGATCGGCAGGCACGGAGCGAACGGCGCGGGAGGCCACGGTCTGCTGCTGGGAGTTCAGCGGGCCGCCACCGCGTCAGCGCGCGTGGCAAAGAGCGGGAACAGCGCATCGAGGCGGGTGAGCTCGAAGAGGGTCCGCAGCTCGTCGCTGAGGCCGACCAGACGCAGATCGCCGCCCGCGTCCCGGAGACGTCGGCTGAGGGAAACCAGCGCGCCGAGCCCGGAGCTGTCGATGTAGCTGGCATCGGTGAAGTCCACGACGACGGTGCGCGCCCCCTGCTCCATGGCGTCCAGCACCATCTGCTTGAACTCCTGGCGGTTGGTGACGACCAGTTGGCCCTGGACCGTCACGATCGTCACGTCGTTGCTGTGTTCAAGCGAGAAGCTCATGCGGAACTCGGGCTACGGGGTCAGCGGCGCTGCCGGCTCCCCCGCCTGGAGAGCCGTAATTGCCGCCACATGTACAATGTCGTCAGCGGTCGCCCCCCGTGACAAGTCGCTGCAGGGCCGGGCCAGGCCTTGGAGGATGGGGCCGATGGCCGTCGCATGGGCCAGGCGCTGGGTGAGCTTGTAGGCAATGTTGCCCGCGTCCAGCGAGGGAAAGACCAGGACATTCGCCGTCCCGGCGGCGGCTTCCCCGGCGGCCTTGCGCCGGGCGATCTCCGGGATGAGGGCCGCATCCGCCTGCAACTCGCCAGAGACCACGAGGTCGGGCGCGGCCTCACGCACCAGGGCCAGGGCCTCCCGCACGCGGCTCACCGAGGGCCCGTCCGCGCTACCCATCGAGCTGTAGGACAGGAACGCAACCCGTGGCACATCGCCGACAATGCGCCGCCGCGCCTCAGCCGCGGCCAGAGCGATATCAGCCAGTTGCCGCGCGGTCGGGTCGGGCACGACCGCACAGTCGGTGTAGGTGAGCACCTCGGGTACTTCGCTGCGAAAGGGCGGCACGAGCAGATAGAACGACGACGACACGGTGCGCACACCCGGCGCCGTACCAATGGTCCAGATGGCCGCACGGAGGACATCGGCCGTGGTGTGCACCGCGCCGGCCACACAGCCGTCTGCGTGCCCGAGCGCCACCAAGCTGTCGGCGAAATAGAGCGGATCACGCGCAAGCCGCTCGGCATCCTCGCGTGTGAGTCCCTTGGTGCCACGACGCGCCAGCAAGTGCGCCACGACCTCCTCGGTGATCGGATCATGCAGCGGATCGAGGATCTCGCCGGATGAAGGCACCACGCCCGTGGGTGCATCGCCGCGCCGCACCAGCACCGGCTGGACCGAACCGCGTTTGGCCAGACGCAGTACCGCCTGTACCGTGCGTGGATCGGTGGCCTCAGGAAACAGGATACGCCGCGGCCGACGGCCCGCGCGCTCATGCAACGACTCGAGAAACGCCTCCGACGCGGCCGTCACGATGCCTGTTCCGGCGCGGACGTGGGAAGTGGCGCCAACTCACCGGCCGCCCGCATGGCGGCGTAGCGTGCCATGAGGGCCTCGCCCACCAGGGGGTGCACGAGCCCGGAGACATCCCCGTTGAAGCGCGCGACTTCACGCACCATGCTGGAGCTGATGTAGGTGGTATCGAGCGACGGCGTCATGAACACGGTTTCGAGTTCAGGACGCAGGTGACGATTCATGAGCGCGATCTGGAACTCGTACTCGAAATCACTCACGGCGCGCAGCCCCCGCACGTTGACGCGGGCGCCGGTATCCCGCGCGAAGTCCACGAGCAGGCCGCGAAAGCTGCGCACCTCGATGCGCGGATCGTTGCCGGTAACCTCGCGGATGAAGCGCATGCGCTCCTCCACCGTGAACAACGGCTGCTTGTTCACATTGTGCGCCACGGCCACGATGAGCCGATCCGCAAACGTGAGGGTGCGCTTGATGAGGTCCTCGTGTCCGTGCGTGACCGGATCGAAGGAGCCGGCGTAGAGAGCCACCAGCGGCCGACGATCGGTCGAGGTGGTGGGGAGTGGGCCGGTGTCAGTCATCACGACGGAACACGAAAAAAGGTGAGCGCAGTGCTGCCATAGTTTCGGGTTTCCCCAATGGCCGGCAGCGTAACGGACGCGGCGTGTTCAATACCGAGAATGGCGGCAAATGGTTGCGCAATCCACTGGGCCGCCAGTGCCTCGGCGACGCCCGACGCATACGGCGGATCGGCAAAGGCGACGTCATACGCGCCTTCGCCAAGCTTCTGGACAAAACGCAGCGCCTCATCACGCACGATGCGCGCGCCCTCGTGTCCCCCCAGTGCGGCGAGGTTCTGTTCCAGCACACGCAGCACACGCGGCGACTGCTCCACGAACTCGCAGGACGCCGCGCCACGCGACAGCGCTTCCAGACCCAGCGCGCCGCTGCCGGCACAGAGGTCGAGCACCCGCGCTTCGGGCAGCACCGGATGCACGATACTCATCCAGGCCTCCCGCACGCGATCTCCGGTGGGGCGAACGGTTTCTCCGGGCGGCGCCGTGATGCGGCGGCCCTTCCAACGACCGGCAATGATGCGCATGCTCAGCGCTCCATGGGACGAATGTCCGCCACACGCAACTGCAAGCGCGAGTTGCCACGGTACTCGTCACGTTCGATGCGGAACGCCAACTCATGCTCCCGGTCCAGTGGCAACTGCGACGCCTTGTCCGCCAGCCCCCAGCCAATGCCATCGAGTGTACCCGATGGCACATCGAACGAGAGTCGCAGACCATCGCTGCCAACACGACGTGGCGCCGACGCCAGCCGCGTCCCGCGGGCCCGGAACATCGGCGCGGGATTGCCCACACCGAACGGTTCAAAGTGTCGCACGTACTTCTCGAGTTGTTCGTCCACCGCGTCAAGATTGAGGTCGAGGTCGACACGAAGCTCAGGCACGAGGTCTTCAGCGGAGAGACGCTGGCGCGCCACCTCGTCGAACTGCGCGGCGAACGCCGGCAGATGCACTGCGTCCATGGTGAGGCCCGCCGCGGCGCGGTGCCCGCCAAATCGCTGGAAGTGTACGCGACAGTCGGACAGCGCCGCGTGCAGGTCAAAGGCGGAGATGGATCGTCCCGAGCCCTTGCCGATACCCTGGTCCACCGCCACCAGCACCGCCGGCCGCGCCGTCTGCTCCACCACCCGCGAGGCCACGATGCCGATCACACCGGCATGCCAGCCTTCGGCCCAGAGCACGTGGGCATAGCGATCGCGCGCCGCTGGGTGATCGAGTTGACGCAGGGCGTCATCGAGCACGCTGCGATCGAGGGCCTGACGGGCCTGATTGAGTTCCTCGAGCTCACGCGCAATGTGCAGCGCTTCGTCTTCCTGCTCGGCGAGCAGCAGCCTGAGCCCCAGCTTGGCATCCGCAATCCGTCCGGCCGCATTGAGACGGGGCGCCAGTACAAATCCCACCCGACCCGCCGTGAGCGGCTTGCCGTCGAGGCCCGACGAGCGCATGAGCGCGCGCAAGCCGGGATGCGTGGTGTCCGCGAGCACGCGAAGACCGTAGCGCACCAGGACGCGATTCTCGCCGCGCAGCGGCGCCACATCGGCAATCGTGGCCAGCGCCACCAGGTCCAACTGACGCTGCGCCAGCGCCGGCGAGGCGCCGAGCGCGTCACACAGCGCGAGCGCCAGCTTGTAGGCCACACCAACTGCGGCGAGATCCTTGTCCTCGTGCGTGCAGTCGGGATGCCGCGGATTGCAGATGGCGTAGGCGGCCGGCAGCGGCCCACCAGGCAGGTGATGGTCGGTGATGATGACATCGATGCCGGCGCCAACGAGCGTGGCCACGGGCTCAATGGCCGACGTGCCGCAGTCGCAGGTCACCACCAGCGTGGCCCCTGCGCGCAGCGCGGCCTCCACACCAGCGGTGCCCAGGTCGTAGCCATCGGTGAGTCGATTGGGAACAAAAGGTACCACCTTCGCGGCACCAAGCCCGCGCAACACCCGCGTCAGCAACGCGGTGGAGGCCATCCCGTCGACGTCGTAGTCGCCGTGCACAAAAATGGTTTCGCCGGCGCGAATGGCCTCGGCGAGACGCGACACGGCCCGAGGCAAATCATGCAGCGTGTCTGCCGGGGCGAGCATGTCGAGACGAGGCCGGAGAAACCGCTTGGCCGACTCCGGCTCGCCGTGACCACGCGCCGCGAGCAGATGACAGACGGCCTCCGGCAGGAGCAGTGCGTCCTGCAGCGCCGCCACGTTGCTGGATTGCGGCGCCGGCACCACCGACCAGCGCGGAGTGGGCCGCGGTGAGGCGGAGGCCACCCGTTGGCCGCTACGAGAGGAAGAGAAAGACGTGGTCACGAGGGCAATCTACCAAGCGGTACGGCCAGACGCGCCTGCGGCACGTGTTCACCCCTTGCCGCGGCCACGCCCTCGCGTGGAACGCATGGGCTGGATGCCACGGATCTCGGCCTGAAGCTGCAGGTACTCGCGCAGGTAGCCGTTCTTGGCCTCGACTTCCGTCTCCTGCTGCATGGCCTGGCGCACGTCATCCATCCTTGCCTCGAGGACCCGAACATCGAGCTTCTTGATGCTGAAGCCGATGTCCGCCGACTCGATATCCAGCGGCGCGCCTTCGGTCATTACCCGCAGTGCGGCGAAGGCCTCCGGGCTGAGTCGATCGGCTATGCGTTCGAGCTCTTCGTCCAGCGGGGCGTGCAGCAACACATCGAACAGCTCCCGGTAGCGCGCGTCACGGAAACTGTCAGGCGGGTGCCGTTCCGCCACGCGCTCGGCGACGCCGCGATCCACCAGCATGGCGCGCACCAGCGCCCGCTCCACCGGTTCGTCGCGACTCGGGCGCGGCGGAATTGCCGTGGCCTGCCACTCCGGCCCCTGAGCCTTGCCGCGCCGTCCGCCCTTCCACGGCGGCTTTGCCTCGCCTGGCGGTGGAGGCAACGGAGCCGGTGCGGCTTCAGTCTCGGTGTCGAGATACTCCGGCGGTGGCCCGTCGAAGGGCGGCGGGCTTTCGCCATCGTCGGAGCGCATGAGCCCCGTTGGAGGCGCGGACCGCGCACCACCCGACGTCATCCGGCGATCACGATCGGGCAACGCGTCCGCTTCCGCTGCCAGCGTCGCCTTGTCCAACTGCGTGACGGCGGAAAGTCGCGCGAGATACAAGTCGCGTGTCAGCGGCGCCTTGGCCGCGCGAATGGTGGGCAGCAACTTGTCGATGGCGTTGCGCCGTTGCCGCAGATCGGCAAACCAGCCTCGCCGCTCAAGCAACTGCACCTGACGATCGAACAGGTCGATGGCCTGCCCCAACTGCGTCTCCATGGCCGTGCGTCCCTGTTGACGCACGAAGGAGTCCGGGTCTTCACCATCCGGCAGCGACACCACACGCACCGTGGCCTTGACGCGCAGCAGCTCCAAACCTGATCGGAACGTGGCCTTCTGGCCCGCTTCGTCGCTGTCGTACAGCAAGAACACTTCCGAGGCATAGCGCATCAGCAACTGGGCCTGCTCTTCGGTCAGCGCGGTGCCCAGCGGAGCCACAACCTCCTCGATACCGGCGAGCGCCAGCCGTATGGCATCGAGATACCCCTCGACGACGATGGCCCGGCCCGCGCGTCGCATGCTCTGCTTGGCCGTGTGCAGCCCGTACAGCGTGCGCCGCTTCTGGAAGACGGTGGACTCGGGGCTGTTGAGATACTTGGGCGTATCGTCGCCCATGGCGCGCCCGCCAAACCCCACCGGCCGTCCCAACTCGTCGTGAATCGGAAACATGACGCGGCCACGAAATCGCAGGCGCGGTTCGCCTTCGCCTTCGCGCTGCACAAGCAGTCCCGCCTCGAGCTGGCGTGCATCATCGGCGCCCAGTGCATGCAGGTAGCGTCGCAGGGCCTGCGCGTCACGCGGCGCAAAGCCAAGACCGAAGCGCTGCCATGCTGTCTCGTCGAGACCACGCGACTGCAGATACTCGCGTGCGGCACGACCTCCGGCTTCGTCCCGCAACTGCTGCTGAAACCACTCGGACGCTGCCGCGAGCACTTCGTAGTTGGGCGCGTTGGGATCGGGCGCCTGGGCACGGCGCGGCGCATCCACCACTTCGATGCCCACCTTGTCGCCGATGTACTTGACGGCCGATGGCCAGTCGAGCCCGAGGCGCTTGCGCACGAAGGTGAACACGTCGCCGCTTTCGTGACAGACGAAGCAGTGATAGCTGCCGTGCGACGGTGAGACCGAAAAGTTGGGATTCTTGCCACCATGAAACGGACAGGCGCCACGCCACGTGCCGCCCGAGCGACGCAACGGGACGAACTCGCCGACAATCTCCACGATGTCGGCAGCCTCCCGTACGCGTTCGACCGTTTCGTCGGGGATCACGTTTGGCGCGCCGTCACGCGAGCTCGGCCACAGTCACGCCTGCCCCACCCTCGTTCCACGCACCGAGTCGATAGCCGGTCACGCGTGTGTCCTTCTTGAGCATCTCCCCCACGCGCTGCCGCAGCGCGCCCGTGCCCTTGCCATGAATGATGCGCAGCTCGCGCAGGTCATTTCGCACGGCCGCGTCGAGCGCCTGCAACACCTGGTCATCCACCTCATCGATACGCAAACCGCGCACATCCACCTCGCGCACCGGCTCCACCTCGGCGATGTCACCGGAAAGCGCGATCTTCACCATGGGCGGCGGCGCGGCCTTGCTGTGCGTGAGTTGACGCAGTGGCACCGTGAGCGTGAGTGAGCCCACCATGACGCGCGCATCCTGCCCGCGCACCGACACGACACGACCGACCTTGTCGCCGAGCGTACCCACCAGCACGTTGTCGCCTTCACCAATGGGACGCGGCGCGGCAACGGCAGGCGTGGCAACCGGGCCAGCCTGTCGACGTTGTGCCTTGGCGCGGTCACGTTCGCCGCGCTGCTCGACCACCAGCGCTTCCTGCCCCTGACGCGCGGCTTCCTGCTCAATCGTGCGCCGTGCGGCCCGCGCGGCGTCATCAAGCGAGGAAGCGCCCTGCTCGGATGTCGTGGACGGAACGGCCTGCGCCGCGGACTTCACCGCCGCAATGGCCTCTTCCAACTGGGCGCGGGCTTCGAGCAGGAACTGCCTTGCCTGCTTGCGCGCGTTGCGCTCCGCTTCACGTTCGCGCTCGCGCACCTTGAGTTCGCGGTCAGCCACGGACGCCATGCGCGAGCGGGTACGCTCCTGCTCCCGTTCGAGTTGCTGTTCCCGGTCGGTCAGCACGGCCTCCCGTGCCTCGACGTCGGCCAGCAGCACGGCGAGATCCCGTTCGCCCTGCGGCAGTTTGTCCTCTGCCCGCTGAATGACCGCTTCCGGCAATTGCAGGCGCCGCGCGATGCTGAGACCGTAGCTGCGCCCCGGCACCCCCTTGAGCAGGCGGTACGTGGGCGCCAACTGCACCGCATCGAATTGCAGCGACGCATTCACCACACCGGGCACGTCGGTCGCGAGCAGCTTGAGTTGCCCGAGGTGCGTGGTGGCCAGGGTGAGCGTGCCGCGCGCGGTGAGCGTTTCCAGAATGGCACCACCCAACGCCGCGCCTTCCGAGGGATCGGTACCCGAACCCAGTTCGTCCACGAGCACCAGTGACGCCGGGGTGGCCGACTCGAGGATTTCCCCGAGATTCTTGAGATGCGCGCTGAAGGTGGAGAGACTGGCTTCGATGCTCTGCTCGTCGCCGACATCGGCAAAGACGTCATCGAACACGGGCAGACAGCTGTTGCTGCCCACCGGCGCCGGCACACCGGCCTGCGCCATCATGCACAGCAATCCAATGGCCTTGAGCAGGACGGTCTTGCCGCCGGTGTTGGGGCCTGACACGAGCAGCGTGCGTTCCTCGCGCTCCATGGTCAGATCAAATGCCACGACGGGCACACCGCTGGCGAGCAGCAGCGGATGTCGTCCGTTCACGATGCGCAGCCCATCGGCCGGTGTGCAGAACTCGAGTGGCGCGCAGTTGGCGCTCAGGCTGTAACGTGCGCGGGCGTAGAGCGCGTCGAGGGCCACGAGCGCGTGCCAGGCCTGCAACATGGCTTCGTGATACGGATGCAATTCCTCCGTGAGCTCACGCAGCACCTTCTCGACTTCGCGTTGCTCCTCGAGTTCCAGTTCGCGCACCCGATTGCCGAATTCCACGGCGGCCGGCGGCTCCACGAAAATGGTGGCACCCGTGCCGCTGCTGTCGTGCACGATACCGCCCACATAGCCGCGCGCCTCGCGGCGCATGGGCATGACCCAGCGTCCGTTGCGCATGGTGACCGAGAGATCACTGACCTGGTGATGCGGCTCGAGCTTGCCCATTTCGCGCTCGAGCAGGCGTACCAGCTCGCCTTCGGCCTGACGCAATTCGCGCCGCGCTCGGCGCAACGTTGGCGACGCGTCATCGCGCACGGTGCCGTCATCGGCGATGGCGCGCTCAATGGCCTCCTCACGCGCGCGCAGATCGACCAGTTGCGAGGCGTAGGCCGCGAGGTAGGCCATGGTAATGGCCGGCCTGCGCGGATCGCGCAGTGCCTCACGGGTGCGGCGGGAGGAGCGCAGCAGTGTGGCGCCCTGCAACAACTCGTGAGCTGTCCAGGTGAGGCCGGGGATGCGCAGGCGCTTGAGCGCCTCACCGAGATCGGGGATGTTTTCGGTCGGCCACCCGAGTTCGGAAAGAATGAGCGAACGCAGTGCCGCGACGCGGGCGTGTTCGGCTTCAATCCACTCCCGATCCGTGCGCGGCGCCAACGCGCGCACGGCGGCGGCGCCGGGTGCGGACGAGGCGTGGCCCGCCACATGGGCGAGAAGCCGGGAGTACTCGAGAATGCCGAGGGCGTGCGCGTTCATGGGTGCTGCACTTCAACCTGGAGGCGGGCACGCGATGAGCCAGCCAGGGTGGCCGGCCAATGCCGGCGCAGGGCGGATCAGCCCCGGGCGGCCAGCACGTCGCGTGCGATGGCGTTGATGATACTGCCGTCGACACGGCCCTTGAAGAGCGGCATGACGCGACCCATGATGGCACCGATGTTGGCCGCTCCGCCCTGCACCGCCGCCTCAACGGCCGCTCGCACCTCGGCGGGATCGACCTGCGCGGGCATGTAGGCCTCAAGCGCTGCGGCCTCGGTCTGCTCCTTCTCGAGCAGTTCGCTGCGGCCGGCCTTCGCGTACAATTCGGCGGATTCCTTGCGCTTCTTGATGCCCTTGCGGATCACATCAAGGACATCGTCGTCGGTGACCTCCCGACGCAGCTCCAGCGCGCGATTCTTGACCTCGGCAATGACCATGCCGAGCAGCATCACGTGGTCCTTCCGCTGGTCCCGTCGGGCGGCCGCCTGATCGCCCTGCAATCGCGCCAGCAGCGGAGCTCCCTGAGGGGCGCTGCCGGCGTCCACGGGACTGCTCACCCCTGCCGGGTGCGACGGTTCTTACGGACAGCCGCGTTCATCTTGCGCTTGCGGCGCTCCGACGGCTTCTCGTAGTGACGATGCTTGCGCAGGTCGGACAGGATACCGGCCTTCTCGCACTTCTTCTTGAAGCGCTTGAGCGCACGCTCGAAATTCTCGTCCTCGTGGATGATGACTTCCGACAAACTCGACCTCGGAGGTGTTCGCGCCGTGACGCGAATGGAGTGATGGAACCGCGAAAAAGCCCAATGTGGCAGGGTAGCCTTTAATGCTAGACAAGACAGCCACTTGGGTCAAGGACCGTGACGCCGGCCAGCGTCTGCTTCAGCCCGGCGGCCAGCTCATGGCTCGCCCACCCAGGACGTGCCAATGCAGGTGACCCACCGTCTGTCCCCCGTCCCCGCCCACGTTGGTGACCACTCGGTAGCCGGACTCCGCCACGCCTTCCTGGCGGGCGACCTCGGCCGCCAGCGCCAGCACGGCGCCCAGTTCAGCGGTGTCGGCGGCAACGGCAAGGGAGTCGACGTGCCGGCGTGGAACGACCAGCACGTGCACCGGTGCCTGGGGATGCAGGTCGCGGAACGCCAGGGCCACATCGTTCTGGGCCACGACCTGAGCCGGAATGGTGCCGGCCACGATGCGACAGAAAATGCAGGCGTCGTTCATGCGAGAGAGCCTCCCGTCGGCGTAGCCGACAAACAGGTACGGGCGATGCCGAGGGACACGAGGGCGGCCGTTTCGAAACGCAGAATGGTCGAGCCCAGGCTGACCGAGCGGAAGCCTGCGTCGTGCAACAACGCCAGCTCGTCGGGCTCAACCCCACCTTCCGGACCCACCGCGATAACCACCGGTTCCAGCAAGGGCGCGGCGCCTTCGCCAATGAGCGGGACGCCGGCCGGATCGAGCACCAGGCGATGCCCTGGCGGGGCGGCGAGCACCGCGCGATCGAGTGGCGCCTCCGGAAAGGCCTGGGGCAGCCACGCGCCTTCGGACTGCGCGAGGGCACCTTCCATGCGGGCCCGCACCTTGGCCTGGAAGCTCACGCCCTCTCCGCGCGGCGACACGGAGCGGGAACGTCGCCACATGACCGGACGCCACGAGGTCACGCCGAGTTCCGTGGCCTTCTCCGCCAGCCAGAGCATGCGATCCCTGTCGGCGATGGGCACCAGCAGATGCACGGCCGGCAGCGGCGCGTGCTGCGCCACACGCTGCACCTCGACGTGCACCTGCGACTTGGACAGACGGACCACCTGCCCTTCGCCCACCGCGCCCTGCCCGTCCCGTAGCCCGACTTGCGCGCCGGACTCGAGTCGGAGCACCCGCATATGGCGGGCTGCCTGTTCGTCGAGCACCACGGTGGTGCCGTCGGCAAACGGCTCGGGCGTGATGAACTGCGGCAGCCCGGCGGCTAGGCCTTCGCGATGGCGACCGACCACCAGATGTCCTCCGCATCTTCTGCCAGCACGGTCCACCCGTGTGCCGCCAGCACCTGCAGCATGGTTTCCCGCTCTTCCTGGAGTATGCCGCTCAGAATGGCCGATCCATCGTCGGTGAGCGCCATGCCGATGATGGGCAGGAGTTCGATGAGCACCGACGAGATGATGTTGGCGAGGACAAGCCGCACCGGCGCCACGAGGGGCAGAATGGCCGCCGCGTCCGCCTCGAAGACGTGCACGCGGTCGGCCACACCATTGCGTCGCACGTTGGATTCGGCATCGGGAATGGCCTCGCCATCGAGCTCCACGGCATACACGCGGGCAGCGCCCAGCTTGGCTGCCGCAATGGCGAGAATGGCGCTGCCGGCCCCCAGATCAGCCACCGTGTCTCCGGCCCGCAGTCGCGCCGGCAACAGCCGTACGACACCGCGTGTGGTGGCGTGCTCGCCAGTGCCAAAGGCCATGCCGGGTTCGATGACGATGGTGCGCGCCGGATCGCGGCCCTCGGCCAGCCACGGCGGCGTGACGGTCAGCGCACCGAGTTCGTGCGAGGTAATGCGCGACTTCCACGCCTCCGACCAATCCACATCGGGCACGAGCGAGGTTTCGATGACCACCATCGGGTCGGCCGCCGTGATCGTCGCGTGCACAGCCTCGAGATCGGTACCGGGCGGGAAGTGCGTGACCAGCGACGTCCCGTCTTCGTGCACCCCCTGCGCGCCAACGGCAAACAGGGCAGCCATGCAAGCCTCACGCGGCGCCCCCTCGAACGCGGACGGACGCACGCGCACGCTGGTCCATCGGGCGGATGTGGCGGGTGTATCCCGCGGGGTATCAGGCACCGATGGCTTCCTTCATCTTGGACCAGAAGCCCTTTTCACGCTGCGGCGGAGCGTCGCCCTTGATGCTGGCGAGACGTTCGATGAGCTGCTTCTCCTCGCCGTCCACGGACTGCGGCGTCCAGAGCTGCACCTTGATGTGCAGATCGCCCACACCAGACGCGTTCACCCGTGGCAGCCCCTTGCCGCGCAGGTGAAACACGGTGCCGCTCTGCGTACCGGCTGGGACGCGCAACGACAGGGTACTGGTGAGACCGGGTACCGTGATGTCCGCTCCAAACACCAACTGCGGATACGTGACCAGGGCCTCGCAGAAAAGATCCTCACCGTCGCGGTCGAAACGCTCGTCATCATCGACCTCGAACACCACCAGCACGTCGCCGCGCGTCCCGCCACGCGGCCCGATGTTGCCGGCACCACGCAGCGTCATGTACTGCCCGGTGGCCACACCCGCCGGCACCTGGATCTTGAGCGTGCGTTCGGCGCGTACCCGACCTTCGCCGCGACACTTCTTGCACGGCGACGACACCACGACCCCCTCACCCGCGCAGGTCGGACAGGGCGCCACCGACACAAATTGACCGAAGAACGAACGCTGCGCGCGCCGCACTTCACCGGCGCCACCACATGTGCCGCAGGTGCTCGGCTTGGTTCCAGGTTCCGCACCCGAGCCTTCACAGGCGTCACAGCCATCGAGCACCTTGAGCACGACGGTCTTTTCGACGCCGGTCGCCACTTCGGTGAGCGTGAGTGGCAGGGGCAACTTGATGTCCGACCCGGAACGCGGTCCGCTGCGCCGGCCGCCGGCTGACGCGCCGAACAGGTCGCCGAAGCCGCCGAAGTCGCGCATGAAGATGTTCAGCGCCTCCGACAGGTCGACGTGCTCGTACGCCGCCTGACCGCTGCCACGCAGGCCGGCCTCGCCGTAGCGATCAAACGCGGCGCGCTTCTGCGGATCACGCAGAATGTCGTACGCCTCGGTGATGTCCTTGAATTTTTCTTCCGCCTCCTTCGATCCCCCGTTGCGATCGGGGTGCCACTGCGTGGCGAGGCGGCGATAAGCCTTCTTGATGTCGTCGTCCGACGCATCGCGCGGTACGCCCAGAACCGCGTAGAAATCAGCCATGGGAACCTATGGGGATATCCGGGAAATCGTGCAGCAACCCCGTAAGATAACCCACCCCGGGCTCCGGCAGGGTGTCAGCCCCGGACCGGGGCACCCAACGCCCCGGGGGCCGAGTCAGCAGAGCAGGTCGGACACCAGCTGGGAGGTGTGATCGACCAGGGCAATGACCTTGTCGTAGGGCATGCGCGTGGGACCGATAACGCCAATGACCCCGCTCAGCGAACCCACATGGTATTCCGCGGTGACCACCGTGAACGGCTCCAGGCGTGGATCGCCATGCTCGTTGCCGATGGTGATGGACAGCCCCTTGCCCCCAGCCCGCGTGCCCAGAAACGTGGCCAGTTGCTGACGGGTCTCCGTGAGCTCGATGAGCTGTCGCAGGCGTTCCCCACTGGCAAACTCCGGCTGGTCGGCCAGCAGCGAAGGCTGGGCGAGGACCACCGTGTCCACCGGCTCAGCGGCTCGGCCAAACACCTGCTCCCCTTCCTGCACGAAGATGTTCAGCAACTCAGCGGCGCCGGGTGATGCGCTGACGTCTCGCAGGCGCGAGGCCAGTCCGCTTCGCACCTGATCGAGCGTGAGGCCCGCAAGGCGCTCGTTGAGGACGATGGTGACGTCAACCAGCGCTTCGTCGGCAATGACACCGGGGACTTCCACGAAGATGGTGCGCACGGCGCCGCCAGAAAGACCAAGCACCATGAGCAGTCGGTCGCTGGCCACGCGCACCAGTTCCACCTTTTGCAGCGTGGCCCGCTCGAGACGCGGACCGAGCGCCACACCCAACTCCTGGGTGAGCACACCCAGTGACTGCGCGGCGCGACGGAGGATGTTCTCGATGGCCGAACTGCCGCTTTCGATTTCCATCTGCAAACGGCGCCGCTGCTCACCAGACAACGGGTCGACGCGCATGAGCGAATCGACGTACACGCGGTAGGCCTTGTCGGTGGGAATCCGGCCGGCCGACGTGTGCGGATGGAAGAGAAAGCCCTTCTCCTCCAGGTCGCTCATGGTGTTGCGAATGGTGGCCGGCGAAATGCCCAGACCGAAGCGGCGGGACAGCGTACGCGACCCGGCCGGTTCGGCCGTGGCCACGTAGCTGTGAATGACCGCCTCGAGCACCTGACGTTCGCGCTCGGAGAGCTCACCGCTGTTGGTATTGCCGAAAGGTGTCGTGCCGAAGGCGCTCATGCCGAAGCCTACGAGCGTCCGCGAAACGCTGTCAAGTCGGCAGCGAGTGCATCGAGGCGCAGCCAACCGGTCGCGGTGCAACGCGCACGCCACTCGCCACCGGTTTCAGTGAGCACCACCCATCCGGCCTCGACCCACGGCGCCACATGCAGCCGCTCGCCGGCGTTCAGCACCAGCCCGTCCACCGTTCGCAGCCCGAGGTACACCGCCTCGGCCGCGCGATTGTCCGCCGTGAGCGCCTCGCGGTCTTCCATGGGGTCCCGGCCCTCCTGCACCGCCCGGTCCCAGGCCGCGTAGGCGGACAGATTCCAGCGCCGAAACCTGCCATCAAAATCGTGCGCGCCCGGCCCAAGTCCCACATAGGGCACGCCGCGCCAATAGGCCGAGTTGTGGCGCGCGCGTCGTCCGGCCAACGCGAAGTTGGACACTTCGTAGTGTTCGTAGCCCGCGGCCGTGAGCCGCGCATGCGCGTCGAGAAACTCGGCCTCATAGCGCGACTCATCAGCCTCCTGCACTTCGCCTCGCGCCTGCCAGCGCCCGAGCGGCGTGCCCGGCTCGATGGTGAGGCCATAGAGCGACACATGATCGGCGCCAAGCGACAGAATGGCCTGCACATCGCGTGTCCAGTCGCGCGCCAGAGCAGCGGGCGCCGCAAAGATCAGATCCACCGAGAAGTTGGCAATGCCGCCCCTTCGCACGGCGTCCACGACCTGCCGCGCACGCTCGGCGTCATGCACCCGATGCATCCACTGCAGCACGCGGTCATCGAAACTCTGAATGCCGATGGACAGGCGATTGACGCCCGCTGCCCGCCACGACGCGACGGCTTCGTCGGTGATGTCCTCGGGGTTGGCCTCGAGGGTGACTTCGGCATCCGGTGCGAGCTGCACATGCTGCGCGAGGGCCGCGAGCGTGGCCGCCACGCCCTCGGGTCCGAGGCGCGACGGTGTGCCTCCGCCCAGATAGAGCGTGTCCAGCGGCCCGCAACGCGACGCGATCTGTCGGATGCGGCACTCGTCATGCACAGCGCTGGCGTAGCGCTCCCACGGCACGGTGCGACGGACCGCGATGGCAAAATCGCAATAACTGCAGCGCCGCGCACAAAAGGGGACGTGCAGATAGAGATGGCGCGTCAGCGTGTCCGTACTCACACGCCAACGGCGGGCCGCACCTGTCCGCCCGCCTCCACTGTGACGAGCCCGTCGATCTCGAGCATGGCGAGCAGCGCCGCCACGCGGCGCGGCGCGAGGCCCGTGTGTTGGGCGATGAGCGACGGCTCCTGCAAACCCTGTCCGATGGCATCCCAACAGAGGGCGGCGTCGTCACTCAGCACCGGCCCCTGTGGCGGCAGCAGGTCGATCTGCAGTTCCGCCAGTACGTCCTCCGGACGGAGCAGCGCCGTGCCCTGCTTGTGCAACCAGGCATTGCTGCCGCGCGCCTGTGGCACGTCGATGGCATTGGGCACGACATACACACGACGCCCCAACGCCTGCGCCACCTCGGCGGTAATGAGCGCGCCACTGTCTTCCGGCGCTTCGACCACCACGGTGGCCGCGGCGAGCGCCGCAATGATGCGATTGCGACGCGGAAAGGAACCCGCATGCCCCGGATCACCCGGGGCGTGCTCAGACACCAGCAGACCCTCGCGGGCAATGCGCTCCTGCAACGGCCGATGCCCACGCGGATAGTAGTGATCGATGGCCGTACCGAGAACGGCAGCGGTACGACCACCGGCGGCAAGCGCGGCTTCGTGTGCCGCCCCATCAATGCCGCGCGCCAGGCCACTGATGACACTCACGCCATGCCGCGCGCAGCATTCGGCAATGGCCTTGGCGACGCGCAGCCCGTACGGCGAGGCGTGTCGGGTGCCCACAATGGCCACCGCGGGCGCTGCCGCCGCCAACCACGAGCCTCGCACCCACAGTGTCTTGGGTGGATCGCGCAATTCTTCGAGACCCGACGGATAGTCGCGGTCGCCGCGGTGCACGGCGCGTTGCCCACTGTGCTCCGCCGGCTCGACCGGCGCAGCCCCCTGCTTCTCAGGGAAGAAGCTGCGCATCCCGGATGGGCTGTTCGGCCGCCGTGCGCATGGCCAGCAACTGCCGCCACCACCCGTCGAGCAAGTCATCAAGTCCCATGCGGCCGGCGGCCGAAATGGCATAGCGGCCGAAGGCGCCCGGCGCCTCCACCTCGGGGATGTAGTGCTCTCCCAGCAGATCGAGCTTGGTGAACACCACGCAATAGGGCTTGGCCGCCAGTTCCGCCGAGTAGGCCGCGATTTCGTTGCGCAACTGATCGAGCTCTGCCTGCCAGTCCATGGTGTCGATGGGCACCATGAACGCGAGCAGGCGCGTGCGCTCGATGTGGCGCAGAAATTGGAGCCCGAGTCCCTTGCCTTCGTGCGCCCCTTCGATGATGCCGGGAATGTCTGCCACCACAAACGAGCGATGATCGCTGAGCGGCACCACGCCGAGATTGGGCGAGAGCGTGGTGAATGGATAGTCGGCGATCTTGGGGCGCGCGGCGGAAATCACCGACAGCAGCGTGCTCTTGCCTGCGTTGGGTTGGCCCACGAGGCCCACATCGGCAATGAGCTTGAGCTCGAGCTCGAGGGTGCGGGCCTCACCCTCTTCGCCGGGTTGCCACTCGCGAGGCGACTGATGTGTGGCGGTGACAAAGAACGCGTTGCCCTTTCCGCCGCGTCCGCCCTTCGCCACGAGCAGCGAGTCGCCGTGCTCCATCACCTCGCCGATCAGTTCCTTCGTCTTGGCATCACGTACGACGGTGCCGGGCGGCACCGGGAGAATGACATCGTCGCCGGATCGCCCCGTCCGATTGGAGCCCTCACCGTGCTGGCCCCGTTCGGCCTTCCACGAATCGCGATAGGTGTAGTCCAGCAGCGTGGTGAGATTGCGGTCGCCGCGTACAATCACGTCGCCACCGCGTCCACCGTCACCGCCGTCTGGCCCACCCATGGGCACATACTTCTCCCGACGGAACGAAGTCTGTCCCGAGCCACCGGTGCCGGCTTCCACCTTCACTTGTACGCGATCGACGAACATGAGAATCCCGAAAATGTGCGGAGCGCCGTTGCGCTCTTACTTGCCCTGGACGCGCGCCCAGAGCCCCTGATACCGACGAACATCATCCGCGTCCAACAGTGGTGCCACCACCGCCAGCGTGTCGCTTACAACAGCCGCTGACGCGCCGGCGTGCAGCGCCCCGTGCAAATGCGAGTGCAACTGCCGATCCTGTCGAGCAATGGCGCAGGCTGCGACAATGCAGAGCTCCCGGCGCGCCAGATCGAGCGGCGCACGCGAGAGCACCTTGCCATAGCCTTCCTCGATCATCCACTGGTCGAGGGCGGGATGCAGCTCCGCAATGTTGACGCGCAAGCGCTCATAAAAGCGCCCGTACACCGTGGCACAGGTGCGCTCACCCTGCGCCAGTCGCTCCGCCGGATCATCAATGGCTTCGGCATCAACCGTCGGTGCTGACCGACCGCTGATGCGCCGCCATTCGCGCGCCGCATTGAGCGCGCGTGGAAATCCGGCGAAGAGATACGTCTGCAGGATAACCTCCTCCACCCACTCTGCCCGCACCTGCGCCGCGGCACCCGCCAACGCCTCGCGGATATCGCCCTCCGAGCCACCGGCCAGCAAGGCCGCGAGGCGCACCAGCTCCGCCGTTTCCGCGTCGAGTACCGCAAGCGGCGTGTGGCGGGCGGCGGCGTCGGGCAGTGTAACCTGCTCTGCGTGACCCTGTGTCATCGTTTTGTCGCGCATGCCATCTTCACGACGCGCGTTCATGGGTGGCTCATGCGTTGAACTCCCAGACGTCGCCCACGTCGGCATCGCCGACCGTAATCACGCCCACCGACTCCCCGCGCGTATTGCGCACGCTGCGCTGCAACAGGTCACGCAGGGCCTCGGGCAAGGGATTGGGCAAGGCATCGTACGCCGCGAGCAGCGACAGCACCGCCGGGTACTGCGCCCGCGCCGCCCCATCTTCCACCTTGAGCGCGAAGCCAATGCCGCGATCGACCAGTGCAAAGGTGTGCACACCTTCTGCCCCGATCTTGCAAAGCACATTGCCACCACAGGCTTCCATCAGCAGCGTATCGAACCGCTCGGTGCCGCCGACCAGAAAGGGCTGCGAGGTCATCGCGCTCACCACGCGCCGGCTCGGCGTGTCACCGGACGCGGCTGCCTGCACGAGACGCGCATAGGCCAGGGCCATATTGGCGAGCGGCAAGGCGAACACCGACACGCCGCACCCGTCAACCCCCACGGCAATTCGGTCGACCGGCAGCGCCGCCCATTCCGAAACGGCTCGCAGGCAATCCTGTTGCACGGGATGACCGGCGTGCTGATACCCGGCGGTTGGAACCGCTGTTTGCCGTGCCCGTGCGAGCATGGCTGCATGCTTGCCGGAGCAGTTGTTGTGGAGACGGGTGGGACGCTGCGCGGCCTCCCGCAGGCTGCGTACGCCGCGGGACGCGAGGGGCTCATGCGGCCCGCAGGCGAGATCTCCCTCTTCGAGCCCCAGATGCTCCAACATGCGCGCGGCAATCCGCACGTGCTCCGGCTCCCCGCCGTGGGAGGCGCAGGCCAGTGCCAGCTCATCGCTCTCCCAACCCAACGCATCCAGGCCCCCGCTTCGCAGCAGGGGCATGACCTGGAAGGGCTTGGCGCAACTGCGCCACCACACCGGCAGCTCCGGGTCGCGCGACGCGTCCACGAGCACGGCGTCGGCCGTCACGACCGCCGCATGCACCCGATGCCGTGATTCCACGACGCCACCGCGCGTCACGATCACATCAAGTCGACGTGAACGCTGCGGCGGCGAAAAGCCGTCGGCAGCTTGTCCCCGCGACGTCGCGCCAGGGGCCTTGCTCAGAAAGTCAGGGATCCACACCCCCGAAAGGTAATCGACCCGGCTCGGCTTCCGGCCGAACCTACCGGCGACCCTGCCGTCGACGAGGGACCGTCAGGCGGGGACCGTCAGGCGGGGACCGTCAGGCGGGGACCGTCAGCGGCGTGCGGCCAGCAAGACGCCGCCCAGCACCAGGGCGCCCCCAAACAGGGTCCAGGGTCCTGGTACCTCGGCAATACCGGGCAGAATCGCCGCCAGCAACGTGGCGCCGACCGGCTCGCCGAGCGTCGTGAGGTTGACCACAAAGGCCGGCAGGTGGCCCAGCGCCCAGTTCATGCCGGTATGCCCGAGCAACATGGGCCCAAGGGCCAGGCCTGCAAAAATGGCCAGCTCCCGCGGGGGCTGCGGCCCCAGCTCGCTCCCTGTTCCGATTGCGAGCGCGAGGCAGACCACAAAGGCAGCCCCGTACACCAGGCCCACGTAGGGCCAGAGATCGAGCCGCTGCCTCAGGCGACGGCCGATGAGGTAGTACCCTGCCGCGGTTACGGCCCCCACGAGGGCCAGCAGGTCACCCAGCAGCGCACGGCTGCCGCTGACCGATCCGGTGGGCGAGAGCGCGTCGGCCAGGCCGGCCAGGCCGCCGGGCACGTCAGCCAGCCCCACCACCAGCGCTCCAATCACGGCCACGCCAACGCCCACCCACTGGCGACGTGACGGCGGCTCGGCAAGGAGCCACGCGGAGGCCGCCGCAATGATGACCGGCTGCAGGTTGACCAGCGCCACGGACGCCGCCACGGTGGTGTAGCGCAGCGAGGCGTTCCACGACCAGAAGTGCAAGGCCAGCAGCGCCCCGGCCCCGCAGGCGAGTCCGAGTTCTGCACGGGACAGTGTGCGCCAGCCACGCCAGCCGCCACCAATGGCCAGCGCCGCCGCGACGATGATCAGTGAAAAACCCAGTCGCCACGTGGCAATGACGAGAGGATCGGCAGCGGAGAGCCGAATGAGCGGCGCGGCAAACGAAATGCCTACCAGCGCGGCGCCGAGCACCAGCCAGGGCGACGGCGCGCGGGCAGCGGGGCGATCGGGATGGGCGGGCGCGGATGTCATCGCCGCCAAGGTAACGCCGAGGTTAGCTTCCTCGCATGACGTCACTCATATCCCGCGACCGTCTGGTCGCGCTGCTCGAGGCTGCGCGGCGGCAGCATGTCGTGATCATTGGCGATGCCATGCTGGACGTGTATTTGCGCGGCGATGTGGACCGCATCTCGCCCGAGGCTCCGGTGCCGGTGGTGCGGGTGCGCGACCGCAAGCTCGCCCTTGGTGGTGCCGCCAACGTGGCGCAGAACGTGGCGGCCATGGGCGCAGGCTGCGATCTGGTGGCCGTGGTTGGAGACGACCGCGCCGGCAGCACCTTGCGCGAGCATCTCGATGCCGGGCGCATGTCTTCGCGGTCGCTCGTAACGGTCGACCGACCCACGACCACCAAGACGCGCGTCATGGCACGGTCGCAGCAGCTCGTGCGCTTCGACGAGGAAGACGACCGCGACCTGCACGACGCCGACGTGGAGGCCGTGCTGGCCGCCATTGCGCGCGCCATGCCCGACGCCACCGCCGTGGTGTTCGAGGATTACAACAAGGGCGTGCTGGTGCCCTCCGTGATCGAGGGCGCGATCGCGATGGCCCGTGCACGAAACCTGCCCGTGGTGGTGGACCCGAAGTACCGCAACTTCTTTGCGTATCGTGGTGCGACGGTGTTCAAGCCCAACCGGCGCGAGCTTGAAAGCGCGCTTGGTGCCGCGGTGGATCTCGACCATCCCGCCACCTTGCCCGACACTCTGGCGCGACTTGGTGTGGAGCACCTCCTGCTCACGCTCGGTGAGCATGGCATGGCGCTGGTGTCGGCCGATACCGCCGCGACCGGCGTGGTGCATCGTGTGCCAACCACGGCGCGCGAGGTCTACGACGTGGTTGGCGCCGGCGATACCGTGACCGCGTATCTGGCCACCATGCTGGCGGCTGGCGCGACAGCGCGCGAGGCCGCCGTGGTGGCCAATTTTGCGGCCGGTGTGGAGGTCGGGAAACTCGGCGCCGCCACCGTGTCGCCAGACGAGGTGCTGGAGGCCTACGATCACCATCTGCACAGCGCCTAGGGTCTTGTGCGGCTGGCACGCGAGCACGGCCTCGCGGTACATTGCCTGTGTAAGACGCGTGCATGGCTACAGCCACCACGTGGGTTCGGTCCGGTAGCTTAGTCGGTCAAAGCGCTCGACTCATAATCGAAGGATCGTGGGTTCAAGTCCCACCCGGACCATGGCACGGCCGTTGGGTTTCCCCCGTGGGGTGTCCCCACGGGCGATTCACAGAGGTGTTGTTTGAATTGTCGCGCGAGGTGTTGGGGGGCTTCCCTCTCCCCGACTCTCCCGTTACGTTCTTGTTCCGCCCAGCAATCGGGCGGTCGCAGTACACGGGCGCGTAGCTCAGCTGGTTAGAGCGCTGCTTTCACACAGCAGAGGTCCGGGGTTCGAGTCCCTGCGCGCCCACTTGCACAACAAAAACGCCGACCATGTTTGCATGGTCGGCGTTCTTGTTGTGGTGTCATGGCAGCGGGACGGTGTGCGCCGACGTGCCCAGCGTGTCCAAGGCCGCCCCAGATGACACGGCGCGTGTCACGCCCTTCGTGACCACCACCCGCGCACCAGCCTGGCGGATGCGACCGATGCTCCGCTCGTCCAGCCTGGCACGCAGCACGATGGTGTCGTCCTCGTTGGTTTGCTCCAGCACTTCGCCATCGCGGTGGATTTCCGCAATGAGTCGACCATTGGACGCCGGGACCCGCACCTCGAGCACCGGCCGCTGGCGCTTGAGACTCTCGCGCAGTTCGTCGCGCAACGGATCCAACCCGCCTGGCTCCACCGCCGACACGAACAGCGAATTGGGCATGAGGTTGGCGACACGCGCACGCACCGCGTCGACCATGTCAGCGGGCACGGCGTCCATCTTGTTCATGACGTACAGCAGCGGTCGACCGGAGAGCCCGAGCTCAGCCAGCACCCCATCAACCACGTCACGGTGCTCCTCCCACGCGGGGTGACTGGAATCGATGACGTGCAGCAACAAATCGGCTTCACGCGCCTCGGCCAGCGTGGCGCGGAACGAGGCCACGAGATGGTGCGGCAGTTTGCGAATGAACCCCACCGTGTCGGTGAGCAGCACGGTGTAGCCATCGCCGATGTCGACCTCGCGCGTCAGCGGATCGAGCGTGGCGAAGAGGCGATCCTCGACGAACACTTCGCCATCGGCCGCGAGCGCGCGCAACACCGACGACTTGCCGGCGTTCGTGTACCCGACGAGCGCCACGCGATAGTGCGACTGCCGCTGCTGTCGCTGGATCTCGCGCGCCCGCTCCACATCGGCCAATCGCTCCTTGAGTACACGGATGCGATGCTGAATGAGGCGACGGTCCGTCTCGAGCTGTGTTTCACCGGGGCCACGCATGCCGATACCACCGCGCATCTTCTCGAGGTGTGTCCACATGCGCGTGAGGCGAGGCAGCATGTACTCGAGCTGCGCGAGTTCCACCTGCATGCGGGCTTCACTCGAGCGTGCGCGGGTGGCAAAAATGTCGAGGATGAGTTCCGCGCGGTCCATCACGCGCGTGTGTACCATGAGCTCGACGTTCTTGCCCTGCGCGGGTGTGAGCTCATCGTCGAAGATGACCAGCGTGGCGCCGAGTTCCTGAATGCGCAGCTTCAGTTCCTCGACCTTGCCGCTGCCGAGGTAGGTGGCCGCATGCGGTCGATCGAGTTGCTGCGTAAGGGTGCCCACCACAATGGCCCCCGCGGTGTCGGCGAGACGCGCCAACTCCTCGAGGTGTTCGTCCACGTGATGCTTGGCGCTGCTGCGTTTGAACGGCGCACTCACGAGGATGGCCCGCTCAACGGGCGGCGTCAGGGAGATGATTTCGCGACTGATGTGTCGTTTCCTGGTTCCGGTGATTCGCTGCGCGTCAGCGCCCGTTCCCGGTCATGGTGGAATAGCGGCCCGTCTGATCGTAGGGTCGCGTGAAATTGCCGATGGGGGTGGCCACCTTGAAGTCGCCGCGCACGCGGTAGTTCACCGTGCCCGACTGCATGAGGGCACGACCCGCCGCGCCAAGCCCGGCATAAGTGAACCGCACGGGCAAGCGCACGGTGGACGAATCTCTCTCCGGCACGACAAATCGCCCGTCGAGCTCGCCTTCACCCAGCTTGATCGCATCGATGTCGACCTGATACGTCATGCTCAGCGCGTCGAGCTTGAAGCCGTTGGGGTTGTACACGGACAGCACCACGTCCACGCTGCCGCCCGTCAGACCGAGACCGGTGACGACAACTTCCTTGAGCTGGACGTCGGGCTCCTTGAAGGTGGCCCGACCAAGTGTCGCGCATCCCGCCGCGGCGAGTCCGACAGCCGCGAAGGCAAGCAGACCGGCCGCGCGTGCGGCGAAACGACGACGAGTGAACATCACAGGGGGTCTCCAGAATGGGAGGACGAGGGTTCGGTACGTTCCACTACCGTGCTGCTACCCGGCGACTCGAGCGGCGGTCCGCCACGCTCTGCCCACCAGGCCAGCCGCTTGGCAATCTGGCGCTCTTCACCGAAGGGCCCCGGATGATAGTACGTGCTGCCCTGCAGTTCCGCCGGCTGGTACGCTTGCGCCACAAACGCGCCGGGATGGTCGTGCGGGTACGCGTAGCTCGCGCGTCTGGCAGGGTCTGGGCGTTGGGCATTGTCCAGATTGAGCAGGTGCGCGGGCACAGCCAACGACGGTGTGGCTTCGGCCGCAGCGCGCGCTGCGCCCCACGCCAGATGCAAGCGGTTGCTCTTGGGCGCCGTGGCACAATACACGGCAGCCTGCGCCACCGCCCGCTCGCCCTCGGCCGGCCCGAGGCGGCGAAAGGCTTCCCAGGCGTGCATCACCACGCCCAGCGCCTCCGGGTCGGCGAGACCAATATCCTCGGTGGCAATGGCAGCCAGACGCCGCAGAAACACCTGCGGGTCCTCACCGGCCTGCAGCGCGCGAGCCAGCCAGTAGAGCGCGGCATGCGGATCGGAACCACGACACGATTTGTGAAAGGCCGAGAGCACCGCGTGTGAGTCGATGTCCTGCCGGTCGTAGCTCACCACGCGCACGCCAAGCGCTCCCGACAAGCCATCGACGGTCATGGTGTCGCCATCGGGCAAAGTGAGCGCAACGGCCTCGAGTGCCCCCAGCGCACGACGCGCGTCTCCATCGCACTGCTCCGCCAACCACGTCACCGTATCCGCATCGGCCACAAGACGGCGGCGTCCAAGGCCCCGCCGCTCGTCGCGGAGCGCCCGAGTGATGAGCGTCACAATGTCGCTCACTGCAAGCGGGCGCAGCGCGTACACGCGGCAGCGCGAGAGCAACGCGCCCACCACCGCGAATGCGGGCACTTCGGTGGTCGCGCCACACAGGGTGATCACGCCACGTTCCACGTGCGGCAACAAGGCATCCTGCTGCGAGCGCGCCCAGCGGTGAATCTCGTCGACCACCACGAGGGTGCGCGTCCCATCGAAGTCGCGACGCTCGGCTGCCTCGTCCACAATGGCGCGCAGGCGCGGAATACCGTCAGTCACCGCGTTGAGTGATACCACCACCTGTTTGGTGTATCGCCCGATGAGCGAAGCGATGGTGGTCTTGCCGGTGCCAGCGGGCCCCGTGAGGATGACACTGCCAATGGTACCGCGCCGAATGGCGTCACCCAGCGGACGCCCTGCGGCCAGCAGATGCTGCTGCCCCACGACGTCTTCGAGCGTTTCGGGACGCATGCGTGCGGCAAGCGGTTCAGCATCAGGCGATGCAAACAGCGATGGCCCCTCGGACTTGCGTGCGCTCATCGGTGGGCGCTCATCGGTGGGCGCGCATGGAAGGCGTTCTCATGCGCGACGTTCCTCGAGACCGAGGCGCTCGGCCGCGACCCACAGTGCCTCCTCGAGCGCCGCATCGCGACGACGCGTGACACGCTCCGGATTCCATGTGGCTGCTGGCAACTGCGCACGCGGCTCGAAGCCGGCCGCGTCGAGTCGGTACGTCCAGCGATCCGTTCGGGAATCTATGATCAGCAGGCGATCGCGCGTAATGGTGAATTGGTCCTGATCGGTATACACCGCACACTCCACGGCGCCGAAGGCCACAAGCGTCTGGCGCAGTCGCCCCACCGCTTCACGCACATCCGGCAACGGCAACAGGCTGCCCTGCCAGGTGCGACCGGATCGCAGATCCCGCAGCAGCATGTCCACGGCCGGATCAAAGAAACCCAGCAGGTGGTACACCACATCCATGACCTGCTCCGCCGGTGCGCCCACGATGCTGCGCCACAGGCCAGCGTGTGCCGTGGTCACATACCACGCCCCGCCATGCACGAAGCGCGGGTCCTGCGACGTGGACCGCCACGCGAGTTCACTCATGTGCCGCCTGCCGGAGATGGCCCTGCATCCAATCGCGCGCGTGCCATGGCGCTCAATTCGGACACGGTGTTGCGCGCGGGATCAACGAGCACCGCCTCCAGCATCTCGTGCAGCAGCTGCCCGAGCAGCGGCCCCGGCTTTACGCCAAGGCGACGCAGATCGTCACCATCGATTGCGAGATCTCCGACCTCGATGGCATCACGAAAGGCGATGCGCAGCACACGGCGATGCAGCGCACGCCACGCAGCCGGCGACACCTCGTCACGCACCGCCCAGTGCGCCGCGGCCAGCCGCATGAAGGCGGCCATGCGCAGCCGACCAACCCGCGCTGCGAGCCGCCGGAGCGACGCATCATCCGGCCGTGCAGCGGCGACAAGTTGGCCGGTCAGCGATGGGCCCTCACGATGCCAGCGATCGACCAGCGCCCCAACGGTCGATATGTCGAGGTTGGAGAACCGCAGCGCGCGCAGAGCCTGTTCCGCACGCTTGCCATCAAGTCCGGCGAAGAGCGCCGCCAGCCGCAGCGCCTTGCGCAGCGGGCGGGTTGGGAGGCCGGGCTTGGGCAGACGGTCCACTACTTCGGTCTGCGCATTGCTCACGCTGGCCAGGGCCGGAATGAGCACGGCAAACGCCCCGGCATCGCGCCATCGCTGCAGCGCGAGTGACGGCCTGTCGACCTGCTCCATGGTCTTTTCGAGTTCCTGCTTGACCCGCTCCGGCGACAAACGACCGAGATGCGGTGCACTCTCCACCACCGCCTGCCAGGTGGCGTCATCGAGTGCAAAACCAAAACGGGAGGCAAACCGAATGGCGCGAAGCGCTCGCAGACGATCTTCGGTCAGACGCTCAGACGCCGTACCCACGGCACGCACCACGCCGCGCGACAGATCGTCGCGACCACCGAAGGGATCGTGCAGCGTTTCGGCAATGGGATCCCAGGCAATGGCATTGATGGTGAAGTCACGCCGAGCGAGATCGTCATTCAGCGAGACACCAAACTCCACCACCGCATGACGACCGTCGGTGTGCACGTCGCGGCGAAACGTGGTGACCTCGTGCATGCGCCCGTCCCGGTCCATCACACCGACGGTGCCGAACTCGATGCCCACCGGCACCGTGCGTCGGAACAGACGCTGGACCTGACGTGGTGTGGCGGACGTGGCCAGATCCCAGTCGAGATGCGCATGACCGAGCAGCGCATCGCGCACGGCGCCCCCCACACACCAGGCCTCGAAGCCGGCTTGCTGCAAGGTGGCGGCCAGCTCCACCACCGGTGCCGGTGGACGCAAGCGGTCCCGTTCCGCGTGTGCTGTCACCTGCACGTCATCCGCAGAGCACGCTGCCGCCGTTCACGTTCAGAATTTCTCCCGTGATGTGGCGCGCCAACGGACTCGCGAGAAATACGACCGGACCGGCAATGTCATCAGGTGATGCCACACGGCCCAAGGGAATGTTGGCGGCAATGCGCGACAGGCCTTCGCCGGCAAAGGGGCGCGCGACCGCCTCGGTGTCCACCCAGCCCGGCGCCACGCTATTGACCGTGATGTTGCGCGCGCCCAGTTCGACGGCCAATGACTTCACGAAGGAAATCATGGCCCCCTTGCTGGCCGCGTAGTCGGCATGCCCGGCCTCGCCGCGCTGTCCGGCGGTGCTGGAGATGAAGATCAGACGCCCGCCGTCGCTCATGTGCCGCACCGCGGCTCGCGCGCCGTAGAACAGCCCGTCGAGGTTGGTGGCCATGGTTTCACGCCAACGCGACTCATCCAGCGCCGAGACGGGGACCGCCTCGTCTGGCCAGATGCCGGAGTTGCCAACAAAAATGTCGACCCCGCCCCAGAGCCCCACGGCCTGCGCCACAAAGTCATCGTTGGCGTCCCGTGTGGCGAGATTACCCTGAAACGCAAAGCCACGTCGTCCGCTGGCTTCGATGTCGCGCAGTACCGCGTTCGCCGCATCCTCGCGCGAACGGTAGGCAATGCCCACATCCGCTCCGGCCCGTGCCAGCAAGCGCGCGCAGGCCGCACCGATGCCGCGCGCGCCGCCGGTGACCAGGGCACGACGTCCGCTGAGGTCGATCACAGCGTGACCTCGATGGCATCACAGATGGCGTGCTGAATGCAGAGGTGCATCTCCTGCGCACGGTCGGTGCGGTCAGTCGGCACCACCAGACACAGGTCCGAGCGGCCCTTGAGCGCACCACCATCCCGCGCCGACAGCGACAGCACGGGAATGCCTTTCGCACGCGCCGCGTCAGCCGCCAGCAACACGTTGGGTGAGTTGCCGCTGGTGGAGTGAATGATGAGCAGGTCGCCTGGCTTGCCAATGGCCTCGATCTGGCGTGCGAACAGCTGATCAAATCCGAAGTCGTTGCCCGTGGCCGTGAGCAGCGAACTGTCCGTGGTCAGCGCAATGGCCGGATAGGCACGCCGGTTGCGCATGTAGCGCACGACGTATTCGGTGGCGAGATGCTGCGCATCGGCCGCGGATCCGCCATTACCGCAAAAGAGCAGCGTACCGCCGCGCGCCACGGTGTCACGCACCATGCGCAGCGCCGCGGCAATGTCCTGCTCGAGCTGCTGCGCCGTACGTTCGGCGGTAGCCGCCAATTCGCGCAGTGCGCCAAGCAGAGGCGCCACGTCAGCGGCTGAGGACGGTGTACTCATGAACCACGGACTCCGTGAAGGGAGAAAGGAAGCTGGTCTCAGCGACCAAAGAAGCGCTTCACGCGCCCAAGCAAACCGGGCGCAAGTGGCGGCACGGGGATCGGGTCTTCATCACCCAACACACATTCGGCGTTGCCATGGGTGAGCAAATCCACCTGATCTTCCCCGCCCCGGTCAAGCAACCACTGCCGCACCGCAGACAGATCACGATGGTCGCCATGATTGTCGGACGCGAGAATGTCGATGTACCCCAGCGCCAGCATCTCACGCGCGAAGTCACTGGGTGCCCCACGCCCCATGAGTACCGACGCATCCGTTTGAATGACGACGCCCAACTTCCGCCATTCACGCACGAGATCGAGTGTGCAGCCGAAGTAGCGCTCGGGATGCGCGAGAATGGGCGTGCGGGCCTGACGGGTAATGCGCCGCAACTCGCTGGAGGCGCCGGGCGGCAAGCCACCCCGGGTGAACTCGACCAGCAGCGCGCGCGAGTCTCCAAGCGTGAGCTCCGTCGCCGACAGGTCGACACCCGGGCTGTCGAGCATGATTTCCCAGCCAAGCTGCAGTTCGAGACCAGCCGGCGCCTGTCGCTGCAGCTCCTGCAACAGTTCACGATGATACGCATACGGCGCCGTGACGGCCTGACTCGCGTTCAGATGCGGCGTGCATACCACCGTCGTGACTCCGTCATCCGCGAAGCGCTCCAGGATGGGCAGCGACACGTCGAAGGAGGGAGACCCGTCGTCGACTCCAGGAAGCAGGTGCGTGTGGAGGTCGATCACCGGGCACGTCCTCAGGGCACAGCAGCCGGTGGCTGACTGGCCTCTCGGGACAAGGCACCCGGCAAGGCGGCAATGCGCTGCATGGCCGACGTGGCCCGCTCGACAATGTGCGTGGGATCGTCGGCCGCCGCTTCGAATGCGTAGGTCACCAGCGCGTCCACGGCCAGGAGGTCGAGCGCCGTGGCCCGCGATGTGGAGCCGGACTGCAGCAGTGCATCGAGCAACCGCTCACCGGCGGCCAGGCACACCTCGGGCACCTCGCGTGCCGGACGGTTGACCTCGTTGGCCAGCAACTCCTGCAGACGCTGCAGCAGCGCGGCCGGCGGCGCCGGCTCGAGCTGCGTGATCCATGTACCGACCGTGGCCTCCGGGCCCAAGGAGTTCATCCGGCCGCCACCAGCTTGCCCACGATCTCCGCCGCACCGGCGAGGGCTGCATCCACCTGAGCGGGATCGACACCGGCCTGCGCCATATGTGGCTTGCCGCCGCCACGACCACCCACCGTCGCCGCCACATCACGCACCACAATGTCGGCGCGCAGTCCGCGATCTCTCGCGTCATCCGTGGCCACCGCGAGCAGCGCGCCCTTGCCATCGGCAAACGCGGCACCCAGCACGGCCACACCGCTGCCCAGTGCCTCGCGCACCGCGTCGCCGAGGGCCTGCAAGGCCTTGACGTCCGGCACGTCCACGCGAGCAGAGACCACACGCGTGCCGGCAATGTCGCTGGCCGCCGCCACCAGCTGCTGCGCCAAGCCACCACCGGTCGCACCACCGCGCATGGCTTCATCGAGACGCTTCTCGAGTTGCTTGCGCTCATCCATCAGGCCATCGAGCTTCTTTTCGATCTGCTCGAGACCCGAGGTGAGACCCGACATCGGCACCTTGAGACGCGACGCCACCTGCAGGAGCGCCCGCTCGCGATCGGCGAGGAACTGGAAGGCACGAGGGCCCGTGATGGCTTCGATGCGGCGCACGCCGGCCGCCACGCCGCTTTCGGACACGATGCGAATGAGGCCGATCTCCGCTGTGTTGCGCACGTGGGTGCCACCGCACAACTCGACAGAAAGTGCGGGAATCTCCACGACGCGCACGACGTCACCGTACTTCTCGCCGAACAACGCCATGGCGCCGCGTGCGACGGCATCGTTGTACGACTCTTCCTGAATGGTCACCGGCACGGACGCCCACACGCCGGCATTGGCATCGGCTTCAATGGCCGCCAACTGCTCTGCGGACAACGGACCGTGGTGCGTGAAATCGAAACGCAAACGATCCGGCGCGACGAGCGAGCCCGCCTGATGCACATGATCGCCGAGGATCTTGCGCAGCGCGGCATGCAGGAGGTGCGTGGCCGTGTGATTGCGCTCCGTGTCCCGACGCCGATCCCGCGGCACCATCGCATGTGCGCGGCCAAAGGCTATCTCGCCCGTGGCTTCACCAATGGCCGCGATGCGCCCGTCCACCTTGCGCACTTCGTTGACGGCTACCGACCAGCCTTCACCGGTGATGCGGCCGTGGTCACTGACCTGACCACCCGATTCCGCGTAGAACGGCGATTCACGCAGCATCACAGCCACGCGACCGTCGGGCAGATGACGCACGGCCGTGACCAGCGTGTCCACCTCGATCACGTCGTAGCCCACGAAGCGACCCATGCCCGCTTCATGCTGCTGATCGTGCGTCCACAGTGTCGGGTCGGTAAAATCGTCGGCGCTGACCGCGATCTGCTTGCTCTTGCGCTCATCCTGCGACTGCTTGCGCTGCGCCTGCAACGCGCGCTCAAAACCGGCGATGTCGACAAGGTACCCGCGCTCGCGGGCCATCAGGTCGGTCAGATCGATGGGGAAGCCGAAGGTGTCGTACAGACGGAAGGCGTCTTCACCCGAGAGCGTACCACGCATCGCCGTGCTGCCCTGCGTTGACGCGGCCGGCGCCAGCTCCTCGAAGCGCGACATTCCCGCATCGATGGTGGCGAGGAATCGCTCTTCTTCCGCGCGTGTGGTCTCGAGGATGTGCTTGCGACGCACATGCAGCTCGGGATAGAGGTCGCGCATCGTGTCGATGAGCACCTCCACCACATGGACCAGCGTGGGCTCGCGTCGACCGAGCAACCAGGCGTGACGCACGGCGCGACGCAGGATGCGACGCAGCACGTAGCCACGCCCTTCATTGCTCGGGAACACGCCGTCGGCAAGCAGGAAGCCCACCGCGCGCGCGTGGTCGGCGAGCACACGGAACGAGGCCGGATCGATGGGCCGCCCATCCTTGCCCACCGCGGTCCCCAGACCGACGCCCGGACGGTACGGATAGCCAATGCCCACCACGTCCTCCACCTTCTGAATCAGCGGGCGGAAGAGATCGGTGTGGAAGTTGTTGGTGACACCCTGCAGCACCGCCGCGATGCGCTCGAGTCCTGCACCGGTATCCACACTGGGCTTGGGCAGCGGGACCATCGTCCCATCCGCCTGCCGGTCAAACTGCATGAACACGAGATTCCAGATCTCGAGGAAACGACCCGCCTCGGCGCCTTCGACAAACGCGTCGAGCGAATAGTCCTGGATCTCAGTGTTGGTCCACTCGCCGCTTGCTCCCGACGGAAAGGCCCAGTCGGACGCCATGTGCGCGAGGTCCACGTAGATCTCGGTGCAGGGACCGCAGGGCCCGGTGTCGGCCATCTGCCAGAAGTTGTCCTTGGCACCCAGCCCGTAGATGCGGTTGTCCGGCACGTTGGCCACTTCGCGCCAGAGCGCACGCGCCTCGTCGTCTTCATGGAAGACGGTCACCCGCAGATGCTCCCGGGGAATCTTCAGGTCTTCGGTGATGAACTCCCACGCGAACTTGATGGCGTCGCGCTTGAAGTAGTCGCCGAAGGAGAAATTCCCCAGCATCTCGAAGAACGTGTGGTGGCGGGCCGTATGCCCCACCTGCTCGAGATCGTTGTGCTTGCCACCGGCACGCACGCACTTCTGCGAAGTGGTGGCGCGACGCTTCCCCTCCGGCGGGTCCTCCATACCCAAGAAGACCTTCTTGAACTGGACCATGCCGGCGTTGGTAAACAGCAAGGTCGGATCTTCGGCGGGCACCAGCGACGAGCTGGGGCGGATGGCGTGGCCGTTCTTCTCGAAGTAGGCCAGGAAGCGGGTGCGGATTTCGGCAGCGAGCATATCCGCACAATATAGGCAATCAGTCGACGGTTTCGTCAGCGAGCCGCGCCTCGTCCTCGCCCTCCCAATCGGCGCCACTCTCGTCACGCGCCGACAGGACCTCCCGCGTGACATCACGCGCCACACCCCCGCCATAGCCACGGCGCTGCAGGAACCCCAGCAGCCGCCGCGTCGCGACATCGGGCGGCAAAGCCCTGAGCGCCCTCGCGCGTTTTTCTGCCACCGCTCGGCACGCCGCCCGTTCGTCGAAGTCGTCCTCCGCCATGGCCTCCTGCACCGCCGCCTGCACCACACTGCCCGCCACACCCTTTCGCCGCAGGACCTGCGTCACTCGGCCCGGTGCCTCGCCGCGACGCAACCGCGCCGCCGCCTCCGCCTCGGCCACCTCAGTGTCCGACAGCACGCCGCTGGCCTCGAGACGATCCAGCGCTTCACGAACCTGCAGCGCTCGTTCCGCGCCTTCCTCGGGCCTTGGCGCCGGCTGCCCCCGACGCAGTGGCGGACGCAGCAGACGCCGTTCCAGCTCCCGACGCGTGCGGCGCCCTCGCGCCAGCATGTCCAACGCTCGATCAGCCATGGCGGTGACGGCCGACTCATGCAGCAACCGCTCCACGACCTCCGCTGACAACACTGCCCCGACGCGGGTGGCGCCACAATCCGACAGCACACCCACCCCAAGCACCAGGGTGCGGCCATCCGACATCTGCAGCAGGTAGCGCCCCGGACGACGTGGGGACTCGCGCAGGTCCTGGATGCGCAACGCGGGTGCGCTGTGTGCAGACGGTTCGCCCACCGTACCAAACCGTTCAGCGTTCATCAGGAAGATTGGTTCCTTTCAGGGAAGAAAAAGAGTCGAGGGGCAACTCACGATGAGGAGTGGTGATCCGGGCACCACTTCCCACCGCGAGTCACCCCTCGACCCGGGCTCAACGGTCCTCAACCAGCGACCTACTCTTCTGTCTCCTCGGCGCCGGGCGCGGCCTCTGCCGCCTTGTTGACGCCAAGTACGACCTTCACCTTCTCCTCGACTTCAGCCATCAGCGCCGGGTTGTCCTTGAGGAACAACTTGGCATTCTCCCGACCCTGCCCAATGCGCTGCGAGCCGTAGCTGTACCACGCACCCGCCTTGTCGATGATGCCCGACTCGACACCGATATCGACCAGCAACGACGTATGGCTGATGCCCTCGGCGTACATGATGTCGAATTCCGCCTGCTTGAACGGCGGCGCCACCTTGTTCTTCACGACCTTCACGCGCACGTGCGAGCCGATGACGTCTTCCTTCTCCTTCACCGGGCCGATGCGGCGGATGTCGAGCCGAAGTGACGCGTAGAACTTGAGCGCCTTGCCACCCGTCGTGGTTTCCGGGTTGCCGAACATGACGCCGATCTTTTCGCGCAACTGGTTGATGAAAACCACCGACACCTTCGAACGGGCGATCGCACCGGTGAGCTTGCGCAGCGCCTGACTCATGAGGCGCGCCTGCAGGCCCACGTGCGAGTCGCCCATGTCGCCCTCGATTTCCGCCTTGGGCACCAGCGCCGCCACGGAGTCGATGACGATCACGTCGACCGCGCCCGAACGTACGAGGATCTCGCAGATCTCGAGTGCCTGCTCGCCTGTGTCCGGCTGCGAGATGAGCATGTTCTCGACGTCGACACCCAGCTTCTTGGCGTACTCGGTATCGAGCGCATGCTCGGCATCGATGTACGCCGCCACGCCACCGGCCCGCTGCGCGTTGGCCACCACGTGGAGACAGAGCGTGGTCTTGCCGCTGGACTCGGGGCCGTAGATCTCAGTGATGCGACCGCGCGGAATACCACCCACGCCGATGGCCGCATCAAGATTGATCGCGCCCGTCGGGATGGACTCGACGCGCACTTTGGCGTCGGTCCCAAGGCGCATGATGGAGCCCTTGCCGCAGCTCTTTTCGATCTGCGCGACCGCGAGCGCCAGGGCCTTGCGCTTGTCGTCTGTGATTACCGAACCCGCCATAAGGACCGCCGTCGTGAGGGGTGAAGCCGCCATGCCCTGGCTCGCGAGAATCTAGGGCGAACGCGAGCAGGACCAAGACCCGAATAAAGTACGAAGAAACTGCGATGTGGACAACTCCCGCAAGTGCCCGAATTTACGGCAGGGGGAAGGCGTTCGGCACATGCCTCACCCGGACAGATTGACCGGAAACGAGGATGCCGATGACGTCAAACCGATAATTCAGCGCTTCCGTGCCATATCTGGCGATCCAGACCCTGGCCGATCGGCAAAGCTCCCGCTGCTTCCGGGTGTGCACGGCCTCCACGGGCGAGCCGAACTGCTCCCCATGACGGGCCTTGACCTCCACAAAGGCCACCTCGGCGTTTCGCTGCACGATGAGATCGATATCGCGGCGCCCGTCCCGAAAGCGATGCGCTACAATGGACCAGCCGTCGCGGCGCAACCAGCGCGCCGCGATACGCTCACCAAGGAGCCCGAAGTCCTGTCGCTGTTTCGTCATGGCGCGAGTGTAGCACGCTTCGCTGCGACGTGTTGCACCAATTGCTTGCGCATTTCATCCTGGCAACGCAGGAACACCAATGGGCGACGAGAACCGCAGTCGGCGTTGAACTACTTCGACGCGGATGACACGGATGGGGCGGAAACGACACGGATCAAACAGCAGCAGAGCTCCCCATTGGAGATGGCCTGCATACGAGCCTCTGCGACCTCTGCGTCCTCTGCTTCTCTGCGTGAGCAGTTAGCGGTCCGGCGGCCCACACGACGGCCTGCCCCTTCCTGAGCGGTTGATCCGTGCAGTTTCCGCCCCATCCGCGTCATCGCGACAAGGCCGTTCTCACTGCTCGGTGAATCGCCGAGCGTCAGACCCCGCGCCGCGCGGCGATCATGAGCGCCGGGTCGTCGGAGATGATGCCTTGTATGCCCTGTCGCCAGAGGCGCTGCGCCTTTGCCGGTGAGTTGATGGTCCACACGTGGGTCACCACACCATGCGGACGCGCGGCGCGTGCGATGGCCGCCACAGGCACCGGGATGCCACGATGCACCGGAGGAATGCAGAGCGCCTGAAACCACGGACGCGTAATGCGCTGACGCAGCAGCGCCGGTGCGAGCAGGCGCGCGACGTCGGGCGTACTGGCGCCGAGTGCGAAGCCGCCACCACGCAGATCCCGCGTGCTGGCCGGGTCAAAGCCGGCGACGATGATACGGGACGCGAGCCCATGGCGGACGATCGCGCGGCGCAGCGCCGGTGTGGCGGCTGGCGTTTTGATCTCCACGATGAGTGGCAACGCGGGTGGGAGTGCCTCGATGACCGCGTCGAAGGTGGGCACCGTGACACCGCGGCCACGCCACGGAAAGGTCCGTCCATCCTTCGAGAACCGCGCGCCGGCATCGAACTGCGATAGCTCGGCCGCCGTCAGTGCCGCCACCGGTCCACGTCCGTTGGTCGTGCGATCAAGCGTTGGGTCGTGCAGCGCCACCAGCACGTCATCCCGCGTCACATGTACGTCGAACTCGAGTGCGTCCACGCCAAGGGCCACGGCCTCGAGCATCGACGGGATGGTGTTTTCTGGCGCGTGCGCGCGGTTGCCGCGATGACCGATGACCGGTCGGGCCTGTGGATCGAGCAGGATCATGAGGAAAAGCTACCGGGGTGACACCCTGTGCAGGATGTCACCCCGGTCATGGGAGAGTCACGAAAGTCCGGAGCTGACTCGGCCAACCGCAGCAGACAGGCGGTCGGATTTCGAATCGGAACGCGAACTAGAAGATGTACTGGATGCGCGTCATCACCATGCGGCCGATGTTCGGCACACCGGGGAAGGTGCGCACTTCCTCGTTGAGCAGGTTGGTGGCGTTGAGCGACCAGCGCAGCGACTGCCCGTTGAGGTTGAACTTGCGCGACAGGCCGACATCCAGCGTAACAATCTCCGGCACGCCTTCATAGCAGAAGCGGCCCGCCGTGCTTGTCGGACACCCGGCCACCGCACCGGTCGTCGCCGTTCCGGTCGCACCGGGATTTCCCGCAGCGATCGGCCACGACGCGGTGGTTCCAAACACGTTTGAATTGACCTCGTGACTTTCGGCGTAATTTACGCGACTCTCGAACGACCACTCCCTCCCGAGCGTCTCGAAGCGCGCTGCCAGCGACCCTCGGTTCCCTGGCGAGTTGGACATCAACGGCGCCGCGTTGCCCCCCTGGATATCGGGGAAGATGGTGCGGTTCTGGTGGCTATAGTTTGCCGTGAAGCCAAGGCGCTGCGTGGCTTGGAAGGTGGTGGCCATGTCGAGACCGGTGACCCAGAGCTTCTCATTGCCCGCGTTGAAGTAGGTGGCCAGAATGCGGCGATTGCCGCCCGCGCGATCATCCCAGGTGACCACGCCAAGGGGCAGCGCGGCGGCCGTGGGGACGACGGCATTGGCGAGCGCTGTGGCCAGGCCCTGCGCCTGCTGCTGCGAAACCGGAAGGCCGGCCTGAGCCGCCGCACCCTGAATGACCTGCGTCCACTGCGTGGCGACGTAGTTGCCATAGGCCTGCGGACTGCGCGCGAGCACGATGGGGGTGGCCTGACCGGCCGATGTGCCCACATCACCACGCTGCTGCCGCCAGCCGGAGATGTCAATGAGCAGCTTGCCGTTGGCCAGCTGACCCTTGTAGCCCAGCTCATACGTGTTGTTGAACGAGGCACGCAGGGGTGCGATGTTGGCCGGACCGTTGGCATCGGCAATGAGATTCTGTCCGATGAACAGGCCGGTGGGCAGCTCGGCCTCAGTCGGCACGCGCGACTGCAGCCGCTGGATCATAGCAGGCGCAAGCATGGCGGCAAGCGCCTGCGCCTGCGCGGCCGGAAGGCCGAGACCACCCGCACTGGCCGGCGCCGAAAGCGCCTGCGTGATACCTCCGGTCAGCGTCGGCTGCACGGACGGCCCCAGCGCCGTCCACACCCCGGGAAGCGCCGCACCCGCGCTCACCGTCTGGAAGCCCGTGTTCTGCGTGAAGGGCGAGCGCATGCAGAGTGTGCCGTACGCCGAGCCTGCCGTGCAGGTGCGCGGGAACTGATAGCCTTCCTTGGGCTTGTTGCCCTGCGCAAACACGTCGTACGGGTTGGCACCCGCCGCCCGTGACTGCACGAGGTCGAGGAAGAACGTGAAGTTGGCCGGCGTCTGGAAGGCGCGGTTGTAGGTGGCACGGAAGACGTGGTTGTCACCCACCGGCTTGAACGTGATCGCGGCGCGCGGCGAGAAGAACGTGCCATCGATGACGTTGTTGCCGTCCACACGCAGTGCCGTGAGCAGCTCGATCTTGCGGTCGAGCACTCGCGTGCCGGACTGCAGATAGCCGCCGTACTCGCGCGTGTTGTCGTCGGCCTCGTTGCGGCCGTTGATCGTGCCACCCGTTTCCGGATTGGTCGCGATATAGTCCACGCCGTAGGTGAACGACTGGCGGCCGTCAAGCAGGTCGAGCCCGTGCTGGGCCTGCAGCGCCCAGACATTCGACTTGTCCACGATGGGCTGCCCGCTGCGCAGCAGATAGGTGCCGCCCACGTCCAGCGAATCGTCGTTGCCGGCGTTGCTGGAATTCACGAAGGCCTGGGCAAAGAACCGCCCGAAGCGCACTCGTTGCTGCAAGCTGTTGTAGGTCCAGTTCTTGATCTGCGCACTGCCGTTGGCGCCAGTGAGCTCGATGCCGGAACCCGCGCGCGTGAAGCCGTAGGTCGTGATGAGCTCCACCCCGTCGCGCGGACGCAGGTCGAGTCGCGCTTCACCGGTGAAGCGCTCGAGATCAAAGTCGCGCGCATTGGCCTGTCCGCGGCGGCCGGCCGGCGCCGCATTCGGGAACGTCGCCGGCTCCGACAGGTCGCGATACTGCCAGTCCCGGGCGCGCATGCCTTCACCCGACAGCTTGAACGCCGCCCGGTCGTTCAGTTTGACGGCCGTTCGCGCACCAACGCGCAGCAGATCGCGCTGACCACCGTCCACGCTGAGCGTGGTATTGGAGCGCCGACCGGGTTCCTGGGTGAATGGCGACTTGGTGATCACGTGCAGCACGCCGTTGGCGCTGTTGGGACCGTACAGCGCCGACGCCGGACCGAGCAGCACTTCGATACGATCAATGTCCTCGTTCGTGCCCGTCATCAGGAAGGGCACGTTCACGCGCAGCGACGGCACGCCCGCAAAACGATAGTCCTGCAGCATGAGAATGCTGCCGCTGAACGCGTTGTTGAAGCCGCGCGCGACGATGTTGGCCTGCGCAATGCCGCCGCGGTTGACATCCACACCGGGAATGCCCCGGAGCTGGTCGGTGACCGTGACCGCCGGTCGCTCCGCGATGCGCTCACTCGAAATGACCGAGATCTGCGCCGGGGCATCGAGCGCCTTCTCCGGACGACTGCGGCTGGCCGTGACGACCGTCTGTCCGAGCTGCGTCGGCCGCTCCGTCAGCGCGGCATTGATGACCGCGCCAACCCGCTGCGCGGTGAAGACGCGCTGCTCATAGCCGAGGGCGCGCACCGTGACCGTGTAGCTGCCGTCCGGCAGGTTGACCACGCGGAACCCACCATCCGCGCCGGAGATGGCACCGTAGGCCTGCCCGCCCATGAGCTGCGCCTGCACCTGCGCATTCTCGATGGGACGGCCAGTGGTCGCGTCAGTGACCTTGCCGGTGATGCTGCCGGACTGCGCAGCGAGGTTCGACGACGCCGCAGGCATGAAACCGATGGCCAGCATTGCGCTGGCCAGCAGTCGCCGAAGAGGGAGACGCATTACGCACCTCGAGGGAAAAAAGGACTGGGAGAGTCCGGGCACCTGCGTCGATGCACAGGCAAGGGTGGGAACCGCCGGCGACACGGAAAACATGACGCCAGCGGCTAGGTTGCCCCAATCATTGTGTGCCGCGCTTCACTCGTCAATACGGGAACGACGTACGTCGGGCGTTAAAGTATGCCTTTGACAACGCCCGATCAGGACTCGCCACAGATCCGGTCGAGGTCCTGTATGCCGACCAGCACATCGCGGGGACGGGCCGCGCCCTCCGATGGGGCCAGTACGCCAGCCGCTTCCAACTGGTCGATGATCCGCGCTGCCCGCCCATAGCCGATCTTGAGGCGACGCTGCAGCAGTGAGGTCGACCCCTGGCGATGCTGGATGACGACTTCCGCGGCTTCACGGAAGCGCGCGTCGCGTTCGCTGGAACCGGCGTCATCGTCGTCGTCACCACCCGATTCTTTGGCTTCGGCCGCCTTCACGGCCTCCAGGATGTCGGGTTCCATCGGTGCCGGCGCATCGAGCGCCGCTTCGAAGCGCGCCTTGGCATCGTCGTACCAGCGCAGCAGCTTTTCCGTCTCTTCGCTGGAGAGAAACGCACCCTGCAAGCGCGACGCCTCCGACTTTCCCGGTGGAATGAAGAGCATGTCGCCGTTGCCCAGGAGCGCTTCAGCGCCCGCGCCGTCGATGATGGTACGGCTGTCCACCTGTGAGGCCACACGAAACGCGATGCGACAGGGGAAGTTGGCCTTGATGAGACCCGTGATGACATTCACGCTGGGCCGCTGTGTGGCGAGAATGAGGTGAATGCCGATGGCGCGTGCCTTCTGCGCCAGCATGGCAATGGGCGTTTCCACTTCGCCCTGCACCGTCATCATGAGATCGGCCATTTCGTCGATGACCACGACGATGTACGGCAGAATGCCACCGGTATACGTGCGGTCCTCGAAGCCCACTTCAGGATTGCGTGGCTTCTGCGGTGCCGGCCCTTCCCCTGCGGCGTGCTGCGTGACGCGCTTGTTGAACTCCTGCAGATTGCGGCAGGCGTTGGCCTCGAGCAGCCGGTAGCGATCCTGCATCTCCATCACGGCCCACTTGAGCACCGAGGCCGCGTCGCGATTGTCGGTAATGACCTTGTGCCGAAGGTGCGGTAGCGTGTTGTACACGCTGAGCTCGACCATCTTGGGATCGACCATCAGAAAGCGCAGCGTGCGCGGCGTATGCCGATACACCAGGCTGGTAATGATGGTGTTCACACAAACGGACTTGCCGGAGCCCGTGGCGCCGGCAATGAGCAGGTGCGGCATCTTGGCGAGATCCGCCACCACCGGACGTCCCTCGAGATCCTTGCCCAGGGCCACCGGCAACGCCGCACGGGCCGACTGAAACTCCGGCGCCTCCAGCACGTCACGCAGGCCCACCATTTCCGGCGTCGGATTGGGGACCTCCACACCCACCGCGCCGCGGCCCGGAATGGGTGCAACAATGCGAATGCTGGGCGCCCGCATGGCCAACGCGAGGTCATCGGCCAGGGCGGCAATCTGCCGCACCTTCACACCGGCGGCGGGCTCGATCTCGAACTGCGTGACCGTGGGGCCCGACGTGCGCCCCACCAGCTCACCTTCCACCTTGAACGTACGCAAGGTGGCCATGAGCTTGTCGCCCGCCATGTCCAGCTCGCGGCGTCCGACATCCGCGCTGCGCGCAGGCGCCTGCGTCAGCAGCGACGTGGGTGGCAGGTCATCGCTGAACGCCACGGGCTCGGCGGGCTGCTCGAGTACCTGCTCGACCGAGGGCTCACGCGCTGCGCCCTTGGCGTCGCGTGCCCGTCCCTTGGCGGGCTTTCGCGTGTCCGGCTCGACGGCGTCTCGCGACAACGCATCGCGCGAGAGTACGTCACGCGCCAATACATCACGCGCCAGCACGGGGTCGATGGCCGGCATCTCTTCCGGCTCGGGTGCAAGCCGCTCGGCCAGCGTGGGGGACCAGCCACCAGCCTCATTGCTGGTCTGCCCACGCGCGGGCGTCGGGCCGCCGGGGCCAACGAGCAAACGCAGTGGATTCCAGCGCAGGGTGGCCACGGTGAGCGCGCTGGTGGCCAGCAGAAAAACGATCCAGGCGCCCGCCGCGCCAAGCGCCTTGCGCAGGTAATGCGCCACGAAGGTGCCCCAGAGGCCGGCCAGATCGGAATCCGTCGGCGAGCCGCCAATGGCGAGACCGATGGCCACCGGCACCAGCACCACGGTGCCGGCAAAGAGCAGTGTCCAGTCGCTGGCATCGTCGGCCCGACGAATGCGACCGAACAGCGCGAGTGCGACGACGAAGGCGCCCAGCGCGATGAGCACCATGCCGGGAATGCCAACGGCAGCGACGATGGTGCACTTCACGACGGTGCCCACCGGACCGAACGGGCCGTTCGCATCCCAGCACGCCGCCGTCTCCCACTCCACACGCTGGAACAACAGCGCGCCCAACAGGAACACGGCCAGCAGGGTAAGCGCGACGGCGCCCATTTCACGCTGCAACACCTTCCGGTCCATCAGCCTCTCCTCATCGTCCCGACGGATCCGCCGCGCCGATCAGCGCGCAGAACTTCCGCCAGTTGTCGCTCGCAGCAGTTGCCGGTCCACGTACGCTGTGGCCACGCTGAAGGTGTCGAGCGTGAGACATGCAGAAACATCGGCACTGAACCCGGCATCGGCCAGTGAGCGCGCATGCTGTGCGTCGTACGCCAGCGACGACACGCCGCCCACGTAGGGTCGCTCGGCCAGCTCGGCCACGCGCGCGCCGTCCCCACGCGCGACACCCGGCAGGGCGGCGTGCAGCAAACGCACGAGGCGTCCCGCACACACCACATCCTCAAACGCCAGCCGGCGCTCGTGGCCGGCACATACGATGCTCACATCGGCATCGTGCACCGCACACCGCTCGAGCACGGCCTGCACCGTGGCCTGTGCGTTGACAAAACCCGCAAAGAAGCAGGCGCGTGCGCCGGCGGTTGCGGTGAGCGCCACGGTGCCGTTGGTGGTGGTGAACAGCACGGTGCGACCCGCCAGCGCCTCAGGCGTGTACTCCAGCGGCGAGTTACCCAGATCGAACCCGACAATGCGCTGCATGCGCCGTTCACCGGCCGTCAGCACCTCACCCCGCGCGTAGACCCGCGCACGCGCCGCCACCTCATCCACTGTCTCAAACGGCACGACGGCCCGCGCCCCATGGGCAAGAGCCGTCGCCACGGTGGTCGCCGCGCGCAGCACGTCGAGCACCACTACCACCCGATCGGCTACATCGGCGGGCACCACCGGTGCCTCGCCGAGCAGCACGTCCACTCGCACTCAGCCAGGCTCCTTCAGCAGGTCGGCGCCTTCGAACTCGAGCCACTTGGTGTGCACCTTGCCCGCCTGGAAGCCGGGATGCTGCATGACACGGGCCAGGAACGGCATGGTCGTCTTCACGCCTTCGACCACAAAGCTCTCGAGCGCAATCTGCATGCGCTTGAGCGCCTCCTCGCGCGTGTTGCCCTGCACGATGAGCTTCGCGATCATCGAGTCGTAGAAAGGGGGCACCGTGTAGCCCGCATACGCATGCGTGTCGATGCGCACGCCGGGGCCGCCGGGCTGATGAAACACTTCGAGCTTGCCGGGCGAGGGCTGGAAGTTGCGCGACGGATCTTCCGCGTTCACCCGGCACTCGATGACGTGTCCACGGAACGGCGGCAGTTCCTTCACCGAGAGCGGCAAGCCCGCGGCCACGCGGATCTGTTCCTTCACGAGATCGACGCCAGTGAGCTGTTCCGTGACCGGATGCTCCACCTGGATGCGCGTGTTCATCTCCATGAAGTAGAACGAGCCATCTTCGTCGAGCAGCATTTCGACGGTGCCGGCTCCCACATAGTTGATGGCCTTGGCGCCACGCACCGCCGCTTCACCCATGCGCTCACGCAGCTCCGGCGTCATCACGGGACATGGCGCCTCCTCGATGAGCTTCTGATGGCGACGCTGCACCGAGCAGTCGCGCTCACCGAGGTGAATGACATTGCCGTGCGTATCGCCAAGCACCTGGAACTCGACGTGACGCGGACGCTCGAGGAACTTCTCCACGTACACGTCGCCGTTGCCGAAAGCGGACAGGGCCTCGGAGCGCGCGAGTTGGAAGGAGCGAAGGAAATCGTCCGGATCGCGCGCCACGCGCATGCCCTTGCCACCACCACCGGCCGCCGCCTTGATGATGACCGGGAAGCCGATTTCACGCGCGAACTCCAGCGCCTCCTCGGGGTCTTCGATCGGTCCGGGCGTACCCGGCACGATGGGCACGCCGACTTCCTGCATGGCCCGGCGCGCCGAGGCCTTGTCGCCCATGACACGGATCTGGTCGGGCGTGGGGCCGATGAACGTGATACCCGATGCGCGGCAGGTCTCGGCAAACTCGGCGTTCTCCGCCAGGAAGCCATAGCCCGGGTGAATGGCGTCGGCTCCCGTAATCTCCGCGGCAGCAATCAGTCGCGGGATCTTGAGATACGAGTCGCGTCCCGATGGCGGTCCGATGCACACGTCATCGTCGGCGAACCGGACATGCAGGGACTCGCGGTCGGCCTCGGAGTACACGGCGACCGTCTGGATATCGAGTTCGCGGCACGCGCGGATGACGCGCAGCGCGATTTCTCCGCGGTTGGCGATGAGGACTTTCTTGAACATCCCGTAAGGTTGGCGACGTCACTGCCTCACCGCCAGTCCCGCTCGCCTACCCATCGTTCGGCGGCCCCCTTGACGGAGCCTCCCCCGCTTCACCTGCCGAGGCGGCTGCCCGACCGCCACGCGGCGCTACGCGGCGCTGCTTCCGGGGCGGAATCCGCTGAACGTGTTGTCGCTGGCCGCGTCCACACCCTGTACGCGCAGTGCGAACTCTGCAGGATTGCTGGCGTTGAACAGCGCACTCTCGTAGGAGATCATGCCGCGCGAGTACCAATCCATGAGCGACTGGTCGAAGCTCTGCATGCCGTAGGCCACACTGCCCTCCTTGATCAGGTCGGGAATGTTGAGCGTGGCGGAGAGATCGCGGATCTGGTCGCGCACCGCTTCGGTGTTGACCAGAATTTCGCAGGCGGGTACGCGACCCGGCTGGTCGGCTCGCGGCACGAGGCGCAGGGACACCACCGCGGACAGCGCATTCGCCAGTGCGAAGCGCACTTCGTTCTGCTGGTGCGGCGGATAGAACGAGAGCACGCGATTGATGGTCAGCGTGGCGTCGGTGGTGTGCAGCGTGGAGAACACCAGGTGACCGGTGCCCGCCGCCTTGAGCGCCACGTCCAGCGTCTCGAGGTCACGGATTTCACCGATCATGATGACGTCCGGATCCTGACGCAGCACGCGCCGCAGCGCCTGCCCGAAGGTGGCGGTGTCGGTGCCCACCTCGCGCTGATTGATGTGGCACTTGATGTCCCGATGCACAAACTCGATCGGGTCTTCAATGGTGATGATATTGGCGCTGCGCCGCTCGTTGATGTGTTGCACCATGGCGGCCAGGGCGGTGCTCTTGCCCGAGCCCGTCACGCCGGTCACCAGCACCAGCCCGCGGGGCTTGAGCGCAATCTGCTCGAGCACCGGTGGCAGATTGAGATCGCGGATGTTGGATGCCGCGTGCGCAATGGCACGCATGGCAAAGGCCACGGTGCCCTTCTGCTGGTACACGTTGACGCGGAAGCGCCCGATGCCCGGCACATTGATGGCGAAGTCGGCTTCACGCACTTCCACGAATTCGCGCAGCTGCGCTGGCGGCAACAGGTGTTCCGCCAGCGCGCGCAATTCCTCGGGCCGCATGGGCGGCATGTCGAGGGGGACGAGGTCTCCGTGCAGTCGCAGCGTGGGTGGACGACCCACTTTGAGGTGCAAGTCTGATGCGCCTTCGCGCACCATGCGCTGCAGGGCCGCCTTGAGGTCGAGCCCCGCTGCTGGCGCCGCTCCGTTGCTGGATGCGGACGCTGATCCGCTGGGAGCTGTCTGGGCGACGCCGGAGACCATCGTCATGTGATCATGTCTCAGCCGGTCGGATCGATGCGGAAGAGCACCTGGCCATATTCGACAGCGTGTGCATCGGCCACGTTGACCTCGCGCACCACCCCATCGAACTCGGACTCGAGCTCGTTCATGATCTTCATCGCCTCGATGATGCAGACGATCTGCCCCTTGCTGATCCGATCGCCAACCGCGACATACGGCTTGGCGCCCGGCTCCGGCGCGGAATAGAACGTCCCCACCATGGGCGACTTGATCTCGAGGGCCGCAGACTTCGGTGCCTCGGCCTTCGGCGCCGCCGTCCCTCCCTCCTCGGCAGGACGCGCCGCAGCGGCAGCAGGCAACACGGGCGCGGCAACAGGCAGTGGGGCGGCCGGCAGGGCCGGCGCCATGGTGACAGCGGCAGCGCGCTGCTGCGGGCTCTTCGAGATCCGGAGCTTCATCCCCTTGTCGGAGGAGATCTCGATGGAATCCACCGTGGAGCCGTCGAGCATCTCGATCAGCTTCTTCACGTAGCGCAGGTCGATCATGGAGGAGGGAGGCTGGTAGAAAGGAACGTCGCCCCTGCCGCGCGGTCCATTGGACCTGGCGACACCGGACAACGCGATGGACGGACTGGACGTGGTGCGCCGAGCGCGGCGACTACGACAACTCAGTGAGCCGACGGTCCAGGCGAGTCAGTACCCGCGCCCCGTCTGCCGTGATGAGCACATCGTCTTCGATCCGCACGCCACCCCACCCCGGCAGGTAGATGCCCGGTTCGACGGTCACCACCATGCCAGCCGCGAGGGGAGCCTCGGCACTCCGGGACAGGCGCGGACCTTCATGCACCTCCAGTCCAATGCCGTGACCGAGAGAATGCCCAAAGGCGTCACCATACCCGCGGGCGTCAATGTACTCTCTTGCGAGCGCATCTGCAGCCATCCCCTGCATTTCAGCCCGAATCGCGCCCGAAGCGCGCACATTGGCCTCGCGCACAATGTCGTGAATCTCCCGCTGGCGCGCTGACGCCTTTCCCAGAACCACCGTCCGGGTAATGTCGGCGCAGTATCCGGCGAAAATCGCCCCGAAGTCGATCAGCACGAAGTCCCCCGGGGCGAGCACGCGCTCAGACGCCCGGGCATGCGGCAGCGCGGACCGGGGGCCTGAGGCCACAATGGTCTCGAAGGGGAAGCCCTCGCTGCCCGCATCTCGCAGCTGATGCTCCAGCAGGCCCGCCACGGCCAGCTCGGTCAGACCGGGCCGCAGCTGCTCGAATGTGCGAACCAGCGCGGTCTCGGCAATGGCCACCGCGCGTTCGATGCAGGCCACCTCGCCCTCGTCCTTGCACTCGCGCAATTGTTCGACGCAGTCCACCACCGGGCGCCATTGCCAGCGCGCGCCCTGCTCCAAGAGCCGCGAGAAATCCCGATGCAGGAGATGCGCGGACTCAAAGCCAATGCGCTCCACGCCCGTGGTGGCGGCCAGACGGGCCCAGAGACCGGTCCAGAGGCTGTTGGCTTCAATCTGGACCGTTGCGTGCGCCCCGACCTCGTCTTCCACCTGCGCGGCATAGCGGAAGTCGGTGAACAGCATCAGCTCGAGCGGTGTGACGAGCAGCAGCGCATTGCTGCCGGTGAATCCCGTCAGGTAGCGCACATTGGGCAGCGACGACACCAGCAGGCCGTCGAGATCGGCCCGTCCGAGGGCCTCACGCAGCGCGGCCAGCCGCTCTGGACGCCGATCAATGGCACCTCCCAATGCCGAACGATTCACGCGCGCCGCGCAGCCAGTGCCCGCACGAGGCCACGGAGGCCGTATTCGTAGCCGTCCGCCCCCAACCCGCAGACCATGCCAATGGACGCCGACGCGAGCATGGAGTGGCGACGCTCCGGCTCGCGGGCATGGATGTTGGACAGATGCACTTCGACAAAAGGCAGCGCGGTGGCCGTAAAGGCATCACGCAGCGCGAGACTGGTATGGGTGTAGGCCCCGGCATTCACCACCACGCCATCCACCTCTCCACGCCAGGCATGCAGTATGTCGATGAGCTGCCCCTCGCCATTGGCCTGCGCCGCGCGCAGCTGCACGCCCAGCTCGGCGGCGACGCGCTCGAGGTGGGCGGTGATATCCGCGAGCGTGGCGGTGCCGTACACCGCTGGTTCGCGCGTGCCCAGGAGGTTGAGATTGGGCCCGTTCAGCACGCCAATGATCACGAGTTGCCAAGCCCCTTGAGCCAGGCCGAGAACTGCGCCAGATCGTCAGCGGCCGGTGGCGCGGATGGCGCCGGGTTGCCGGTTACCGAAGGCTCAGCCCCTGATGCTGCGGAGGTCTGCCGCGCCGGATCGGGGAAGAAGCGATCGAACGAAAACTCACCGGTTGCACCAGGCGCGGGAGGCTGCGGCGCGGCCGGGGTGGGCGCAGCGGGAGTGGGTGACGCCGCCACGCCGCGGATGGGCGTGGGTTGACGGACTGTGCCAAAGGCCGGCGTCGGTTCGCGATGACCGGCGGCCCCTGCGAAGAAGCTGTCGCTGAGTGAGCCAACGTCAGGCGACTGCGGGTCGAACGCCGACGCGAGCTGACGCGCCGCGAACTCGTCCTGTGCGGAGGCCGACGCCGGCGCCTCGTCACCAAACAGCGACGCGAGACTGTCGTCATGCGCGGCCTCGACTCCCGGCGCTTGCACGGCAGGCGTACGAACCGGTGTGGCATAGGCGGCGAGCGACGCGGCGGGTGTGCTGCGCAGCGGCGGCGAGAAGACCGGCGTGGAATACGCCGGCGTGCGGCGCGAGACCCGTCGCGCGGCCAGACTCGCGAAACGCTCCCGGGCCGTGTACACGGCGACCGGCTCTGCATGGCGCGTCTCGCTCTCCGGAGCGACGATTGTCGCGGAGACGGGTTCGCCGAACGCTGCTCCGTCTGCTTCCGGTGCCACGTCCACGCCAGTAGCCGCGGACTGCTGCATGTCCTGCAGCTCCTGCAAGCGAGCAGCCAGCACGGGGTCATAGGGACGCCGGCGTACCAGCTCCTCGTACACGGTCACGGCGCGATCGACAAAGCCCTGAGCCACCAGCAACTCGCCCATGGTTTCGGTGACAAACGCCGGCGACGGTTCAGTCGGTTCTTCGGACGCCTCTTCGGACGGTTCCTCGGTCAGCTCGTCGTTGAGCGACGCAAAAGACTCTTCAGATACCGCGCGTATTTCGGTCTCTGCAACAACGACATCTTCAAACGGCGCGACGATCTCCGGCTCTGTCTCCGCGGCGTGCTCCATCACGTCAGCATCGGCGCCGAACGCACGGACATCGTCGACCACATCATGGACAACATCGTCGACGGCATCATCGACCACACCATCGACGGTGTCGATGGCGCTGTCCGTCAAATCCATCAGCGGCAGGGTGATCGGCGAATCGGTCTGTGCGAAGTGTGCCACGTGCTCGCTTGCAAACTCACTGACAGACTCGGCCACCAACTCCGTCTCCAGCTCCACCTCGATTTCCGGCTCAGGCTCCGGCAGCGGCATGCTGAGCGCGTCGCCCTTCTCGAGCCCAAAAGCCTGTGCCGCGTCGGGCGTGACCGGCACGGAGAGCGGCGTGACCGAACGCGGCGTCTCACGCCGAGCCAACAGGTCCGTGGTATCGGGCCACTCGGGCGCGACGAGGCCTTCTTCAAACGCCATCGCCGCCTCTGATTCAGCCTGGGCGGCCTGCGCTTCCAACTCTTCGGCCCTGGTTTCGGCAAAAGCCGCCGAAGACGCGACCGGCTCAGCCGGCGCAAAGTGGAAGGGGTCCGCCTCGGCTTCAATCGCCCGCATGGCCGAATCGGGGGTCGGCATGGTGGGCAGGATGGCCGGGAAACTCTCGATGGGCGTTGGCGCGACGGCCGGCGGGAAGGACGGTGCCTCAGCCACCATGCTGTCGAGATCGATGGGGGCGAAGGCCGCCTGACTGATGGGCGTCGGGATGGCCGGCGCGGCGTTGATCGGCGTGGGAATGGCCGGCGCCGCCGAGACCGGCGTGGGAATGGCTGGCGCCGCCGAGACCGGCGTGGGAATGGCAGGTGCTGCCACGACCGGCGTCGGGATGGCCGGCGCCGCCGTCACCGGCGTGGGGATGGCAGCGAGGTCGATGGGTGTGAACGAGGCCGGCGTGGGCATCGACGGGGCCGGCACGCTTCCGGCCGGTACCGGCGCACTGCCCAGCGCGGGCGTCCCGAACGCCGCCATGGGCACCACCGGCGTGAACGAAGCCGGCGTGGGGATGGCGGCTACCGACGGCGTGGGCGTGGCCAACGAGGCCAATTGCGCCGCGATGTCGTCATTGCGCGGATCCGCCTCGAGCACCCGCTCATACCAGCGGCGGGCCACCTGCGGCTGATCCTGCCGCCGGGCAATGTCCCCGAGATGCCGCAGGGCGATGAGGTTCTCCGGGTCGAGCGCCAGCGCCTGCTCGAACACCCCGCGGGCCTCGTCCAGCTCACCCGTTTCATAGAGGGCCTGACCGAACACGATGTACCCGCTCATGTGCCCAGGCTGCTTGGGCAGATGTTCGCGGCACAGCGCAATGGCCTGCGAGAGATCGCCAGCCTTCCGGAGCTCGTTGGCCAGCGGCGCGAAGAAGCGCCGCGGGTTTTCCTCGAACTTCTTCCGGAGTTCGTCGATGCGGGCAGCGGTGCTCATGCGTACAGGGCCCTCTGGTGTGAACCCGGGGCGGCGACAGGACGCACTGTCACGCGGCTGGCACCGACAGGGTCGGTGATCCGGGGGTTGGATGTATTGATTGTCCGGGGCGATCGGGATGTCAATTGCACGGCGAACTCAGGAAGTGATGACGTGTCTTGCCTTTAGGAGAACGCGACCGCTAGGTTTCGAGGCTCTCTTGCTTCTGCCCCCACCCACGGTGCGGTGGAGGCCTTTCCGTTACGCCGTCCTACCCGACCGAAGGAGTTACGCCCCGTGCTGCAATCGATGCGGAGCGCCGCGAAGTACATCTGGATTTTCATCATCGTGGCGTTCGTCGGCAGCTTCCTGCTGTATGAGACCTCGGGGTTGGCCGGCCGCGCGCCCGTGACCACCACCACGTCCATCGCCACGGTCAATGGTGAGGAACTCCTCCTCACCACTTGGCAGAATGCGGTGAACTCGCTCGAGCAGCAGCAGGTCCAGCAGTCGGGCGGTGCGCTGACGCTCGACCAGCGCCAGCAGCTCGAAGACCGGGCGTTCGACGAGCTCGTGACCGACATGTTGCTGCAGCAGGAAATCAGGAAGCGTGGCATCACGGTTACTGACGACGAAATCCTTCAGGCGGCACGCATGGCGCCGCCGCCGCAGGCCATGCAGTCGCCCGACCTGCAGACCGACGGCCAGTTCGACATGCAGAAATACCTCCGCCTGCTCAGCAGCCCGATGGCGCGGCAGAGTGGCATGCTGGCCGGTCTCGAGGCGTACTACCGCAGCGAGATCCCCAAGCAGAAGCTCTTCGACCAGATCGCCAGCGGCGCCTATCTGTCGGACGAGCGCCTGTGGCAGCTCTACAAGGACCGTCACGACAGTGCCACGGTGAGTTACGTGACGCTGCGTGCGGAGAGCCTTTCGGACACGGCCGTCACTGTCACAGACAGCGAGATCCAGCAGTTCTTCGAACGGAACAAGAAGCGTTTCGAGAAGCCGGGCCGCGCCGTGGTGTCGCTGCTCACGGTGCCGCGTATCGTCTCGGCCGCTGACACCGCGGCTGCCAAGGCCCGCATCGAGGCCCTGCGTGCCGAGATCGTGGGTGGCGCAAAGTTCGAGGATGTGGCGCGTCGTGAATCGGCCGACAGCATCTCGGGTGCCAACGGTGGCGCGCTTGGCAAGGGTGGACGCAATCGCTTCACGCCCACGTTCGAAGAAGCGGCCTACGCGCTCAAGACCGGCGAGCTGTCGCAGCCGGTGCTCACGCCGTTCGGCTGGCATCTCATCCGCGTGGACTCGCGTCAGGGTGACACGCTCGACCTGCGTCACATCCTCGTGACCGTGACGCAGAGCGACTCGAGCGCCTCGCGTACCGATCGCAAGGCCGATTCGCTGGCCAACAAGGCCGCCAATCAGGAAGAAGGCAAGGCCTTCGACGACGCCGCCCGTCAGCTCGGCCTCACGCCGGCCACGGTGGTGGTGACCGAGAAGGAGCCGCTGTCGTTCGCCGGCCGCTACGTGCCGTCGGTGTCCGCGTGGGCCTTCACGGGCATCAAGCCCGGCGAGACCAGCGACCTGTTCGACTCGCCGGAGGCCTACTACCTCGCGCGTCTCGACTCCCTCACCAAGGGTGGCCCGCAGTCACTGGCCGAGGTCAAGGAGGACATCCGTCGCCGCCTTGCGCGCGAGAAGCGCCTCGAGAAGCTGCGCCCGATGGGTGAACAGCTGGTGAGCGCCGCCAAGCAGGGCGGCCTGGAAGCGGCAGCCGCGCAGGTCGGTCTGCAGGTCGAGAAGACCTCGCCGTTTGCGCGTGGTGAGCTGGTGCCGGGTCTTGGCCAGTTCACGCCGGCCATTGGCGCGGCGTTCGCCGTGCCGGTTGGTCAGGTGGGTGGCCCGTTCAAGACGGCGGATGCCCTGGTCGTGCTCCGCGTGGATGCGCGTGTGGATGCAGACCGGACCGCCTTCGAAGCGGAGAAGACCATTCAGCGCACGCAGTACACGCAGTCGCTGCGCCAGCAGAAGGTCGACGAGTATCTGAACAACCTGCGCGAGAGCGTGAAGGTTGACGATCGTCGCGTCGAAGTGCTGAGCCAGTTGCGGCGCCAGTCGGGCGTCTGATCGCACACCCCGCATGACAAACGCCCCGTGAGTCTCGAACTCACGGGGCGTTTGCTTTTGTGGTGACGATCGCGACGAGCAACTGCTGCTCCTACCCGATCGCTCAGCGAATGCCGGCCGGCGTTACTGCAGCAGGCGCTTGGGCTCGGGCCGCTCTTCCTGCTGTGCCGCGGGTGCCCCTTCCGCAATGCGCTGCTCGGTGCGCGGCGCGGCTGGCGGCGGCTCGGTGATCTGCCGCTGCGCGTCGCTGATGTTGCGCTTGAACTCGTTGATGCCCTTGCCGAGCGACCCCGCGATTTCGGGAATCCGCTTGGCCCCGAACAGGAGAAGCACGATCACCAGGATGATCATGATCTCCATGAAGCCGAAGTTCTGTAGACCCATGGGAAACTCCTAGAAGAGGGACCGCGCGATCAGGTAAGCGATCAATACCCCAAGGAGGCTCAGAAGGGAGACATCCAGGGCAACTGGTCCTACGGCGAACTTCAATATAATCAGGTCGATGGGCAGCGGCCCAACCGCCGGTGTGACGCCGGTGGTGAGGAACTCCTTCACTGCCCCCGCCGGCAGGAACCGGCGAGCCACCTGAGTGATGAGCCCGCCCACCACGAACCCGGTGGACAGGACCAACACATGAAACAGCGGCCGGTGTCTGGAAGGTCCGCGTGCCATCACCAGCGCCGCTCCACGACATACGCGATGGAATCCAAAAGGGATGTACGAGCCGTCCCTTCCGGCAGTTCGAGCAGCGCCTCCTCGGCTTCGCGCGAGAACTGGTCCGCGCGCCGACGCGCGTACTCGAGGCCGCCATGAGTCCGCACGATGCCCACCACCTCGGCAATGGCGTCGTCTTCGGGTTCGGGCGAGGCAAACAGCGCCTCCACCCGCCCGCGGGCGGTCTGATCCATCTCGCGAAGCGCGGCGATGAGCGGCAGTGTGACCTTGTGCTCCTTGAGGTCGAGCCCGCTGGGCTTGCCGGTCATTTCCTGCTGCTCCGTGTAGTCGAGCAGGTCATCGGCCACCTGGAAGGCCATGCCCAGGCGCTCGCCAAAGCGCTTGAGGGGCTCGCGATAGCGCGGCGCACCGCAGAGCGCGCCCACATCGCAGGCCGCCATGAACAACGAGGCCGTCTTGGCGCGGATGAGCGTTTCGTAGTCGCGCTCGGAGAACGCCAGCGCGTCAAAGGCACCAAGCTGCCGGATCTCCCCGAGCGTCATCTCGTTGGACGCGTAGGTGATGCTGCGCATGGCCTCGAGGTCACCGATGCTCACCAATTCCCGCAGCGCGCGCAGATACAGGTAGTCACCCATGATGACGGAGACCTGATGACTGAACAGCGCGTTGACCGTGGGCATGCCGCGACGCAGCGCCGAGTGATCGACGGCGTCATCATGCACCAGGGTGGCAAGGTGGATGAGTTCGATGATGGCGGCGAAGGTCACCGCCTTGGACGAGGTGCGCTCCTCAATGCGACTGGCCAGCAGCAGCAGCGTCGGACGGAAGAGTTTCCCCTTCATCCCCATGAGGTGGCCCTGCACTTCCTGCACGAGCGGCACGTCGGCCGCGACGATGCGCCAGAGCTCGTCGGAAACGGCGGCGAGATCGGCCTGCACCGGTGACTGGATGTCGCGCAATGCCGCGGCCAGCGCCGACGGAGTCCGCGTGGTCAGGGTCATCGGGAGGCCTGTTCGACGGCTGCCAGGCGAGCCGTCACGTCTCGGAATTGGATGTCGGTGGCGTACACACGCTGATAATAGCTACGAGCCTCGTCCCAGCGCTGCAGGGCCTCGCAGGCATATGCCAACAAGTACAGTACCCCGACCCGCTGGTCGTCGTTGAGTCCGGGCTCGTGGAGGGCCCGGGAGAGGATGGTGGCGGCCACCTGGTGCCGTCCCTGCTCCACGAAACACTGGCCGAGGGCCTCGTAGGCAGGGAGACGGTGTGAGCGGCTGCGCAGGGCCTTCTGGAACTCCGCGATGGCGTCCTCCAGCAGGCCCATTTCCTTGTAGGCGACCCCGAGGTCGTAATGACTCTCGAAATCGTCTTCTCCCAGTGAACGCGCGACCCCCTCCTTGAAGTGCCGTAAAAGTGAATCGAAGTCGGCCTGTTCGTCCCCCGTGATGGTGGGCTCCCGCATCCGCATGCGGGTGGAGGCGGGCTCGTCATCGTCGCGCAGCCAATCAGCGAGGTCGACAAAGTTGTCGTCCGGGACGGCTGGGGCCGGTGTGGGAAGCGGCGGCGCGGCGGCGCCCAGGGCCGTGCGGGCGCGGTCATCGTACGGGTCGATCTCGAGGACGCGGGCATACACGGCCCGGGCCCGGCCCTCCTCACCCATGCGGACCAGGGCATCGGCCAGATCGAGGTAGGCGCTGCGCAGCCGAGCTTCGCTGTTGGTCTGCACGGCCAGTTCAACGCGGCGCTGGTGATACGGCACCCGGTCCGGACTGACCTGCACCAGCTCGTCGGCGATTTCTGCGGCCGACTCGAACTCTCCGGCGGCCTGGAGGCCCGACTGCGCCGTTTCGAGTTCCGCCAACGCGGCGTCACGCTCTCCAGCCTCGAACAGGGCCTCGGCCAGGCGACGGCGCAGCAGCCAGTTCTGCGGCATGCGAGCCACCGCCGCACGCAGCGAGTCCCGGCGCGCCGTAGCCACCTGCTGGGCCTCAGCCGCGACGGCGGCAATGGGCAGCGCCGGCGTGACGGAAACCGGATGCCCCTCGGGCTCGACAGCCGGCGACTCCAGCTCGTCGTCAGCGATTTCAACGTCCAGCACTTCAGTCGCGGGCGCATCAGGGGCCAGCGCCTGAGCCTCAGACGCCTCCCCCTCAGCCGCCTCAGCCTCAGAAGCGTCAGCTTCCGGTGGCAGATCGTCGACCAACACCGTCGTCGCTTCCGAACGCAGGTCGGATGACACCGGCTCGGAAAGCTCTGGGGCCTGGTCTGGCTCGCCCGTGGACTCGTCCAGTTCCGGATCGAACAACAGATCCAGCTCCACCGGAGCGGCGGGCACTCCGCCGGACTCCGGCGCAGCAGTATCGCCCAGGCCGAGCGACACGGCGCCATCGTCGAGCATGAGCGGCGGCAGCTCGCCCGGCAGAATGAAATCGTGCGGATCGATGCGATACGGCGGCCGATAGGGCGGTGCAAACTCGTCGACGGCTTCGAGCTCGATAACCGGCGTGCCACGCGGCGTGGGCCGCACGGCACGCATGGCGTCCGCCACTCTTGCGGCCTCTTCGGCTCGTGCCACCAGTTCCTCGCCGGCAGCGATGGCCGCATCCAGCTCCGGCACCGGCTCAATCTCGAGCGGTGTGAGTTCGGCCAGGCCAGCCTCGGGCGCAGGCGAAGCGGCCGGCGCTGGCTCCGTCACCTCGAGAACGGAATCCACGACCAGCGGCGTCGGGTCCACCAACCGCGGCGGTTCCTGACCAGTGGACGGCACGCCAAAGGTCTGGGACACCGCCTCTTCCGTCGGCCCGCCCTGGAAGTCTTCGACGAGGAGCTCGTCGAGGATCGGGATGCCGGCGGCGTCGGCCTCTGCGCCACGTGAGGTCAAGTCGAGCGGGGTGACCACTTCGGCGGCCGCGCTGGCCTCGACCTTGGGCAGATCGTCGGAGGTGAATCCGTCGAGAACAGGCACCGCGTCGCCGCTGAATTCGCCGTTGGCCTCGAGACCGAGCAAGGGCTCCACCACCGGCGGCGCCTCGGTGGCCTGCGCGATGGTTTCGGTGGGCGGCGGGGTCACCAGCCGCACAGTCGGCGGCGTTTCGATGACCGGGACCGGTGGCGGCGTCACCAACCTGACTGGCGGGGGGGTGGGCGAACGCGGGGTGTCGACGATGAACGGCAACTCAACCACGGGCTCGGCCGGCGTCGGGACCTTGGTGGTGGCGATCGGCGTCGGGATGCGCGGTGCCGACATCGGTGTGCGGGAGGCCGGCGCGCCGTAGTCGATGTCGAGGAAGACGAGATCGGCCGACTTGAGTTCCCGGCCCGGCGGCGCGTCGCTCTCTACGGCGACACTGCGCGCGGGCGTCTTGCGACGAGGCAGCGTGATGCCGGCGCGCTGCGCGTGCTCCTCCACCATGCGCCGCACTTCCGTGAGCTCGGGCATGAGGTCGGCCACTTCCGCGAGGGCACGCATGCCTTCGTCCACGCGTCCTTCCTGCTGCATGCGCGTGGCGTACTCGAGAAAGTTGCGCGTCGCGTCACCCCGCAAACCCTTGCGGGCGCAGATGCGACCGAGGGTGAAGTACACATTGGCTCGGCCCGGCGCATTGCGCAGAATCTTGTTGCAGAGCGCAATGGCGTTGTTGAAAAGGCCGGAGGTCGCATAGTGCTCGACGGCCCGCTCGTAGTAGGTGATGGCATCGGGCACCCGGCCCTGCCGGAGCGCGAGGTCGCCCACCTTGTTCAGCAGCGCGACGTCAATGTCCTCGCCAGCCGCCTCGCTCTCCTCGATGGCTTTGACGTAGGAGGCGATGGCGCGGTCGATCTGCTTCAGCTGCTCGAACTCAGCCGCCTTCTTTCGGTGCTTCGCGGCGTTGGACATGCGTTCGAGGCTGACTCCACGTGACGGAAGGGCCGAGGGGCCCGGAGGGAGGACGGGACCCGGGGATCGTACCCCGAAGCTCGCCCACGTTCAAGGGACGCGTGGCCCCGGTGTGAGACGAGGAGTGCACAGAGCACGCAACGCCCGTGGCCTCCCTGCCCCACACTCCGTGGCTCAGGGTCTCACCACCGGCAGGATCCGTTCCGGACGCGCCACCTCAGGCTGTACCGTGGCCATCACATCGCGAATGCGGGACATCACACGCAGGGGGGCCTGTGCCTCGCCACGACAGGCGTAGAAGCAGTCGTTGCAGTCGATGGGGGCGTAGCCCTTGTACTGCTCCCAGGGGCCGTCGGCCGGAAAGTCCGGACAGCGCCGCACCTGGCCCTGCGGGTCAATGTGAATGGTGGTGTTGCCGCTCTCACAGGGCTCGGTCATCTCGCCGCGCACGTAGCGCGGAATCTGCTCGAGGTAGTAGTCGGAATTGGTGATGACGCCGGCCCGACGACGCTTGTAGGCCAGCAACTCGTCCACCACGGCCTGCACCGCCGCCGGGTCGAGATCCTGCAAGAGGTGGTCGCGGTTGCCATTCTTGAGCGCCGTGTAGACCGAGAAATTGACCCCCGCGCCCATGGCGGCCGCCTGATGCACAATGGGCAGAATCTGGTCCAGATTGTCGCGCTTGATGACGGTGTTGAACTTGACGCCACCGATGCCGGCCGCACGCATGCGGGGCACGAGGTCGAGAATCTTGTTGGTCAGACCCGGGATGCCCCGCGCCTCATCGTGCCGGCCGTCGAGATAGTCGAGCGAGATGTTGAACTGATCCACGCCCGCATCCCACAGTGACTGGGCCCGCTCGAGCGACAGCATGCCCGCATGCGTGATGAGCTGCACGTAGGTGTAGCGCACCGACTGGCGCACGGCACGCACCAGGTCCTCCAGGTCGCGCCGGAGCGTGGGTTCGCCGCCCGTGAACGTCACCAGCATGGGAGAAAAACGCCGCGCGATGGCGCTGAAGTCGGCGAGCTCCTGCGCCTTGGCGCTGGCCGGCGTCTGCCAGTAGTTGCAGAAACCACAGCGCGCATTGCAGCGCATGGTGACTTCGAAATTCAGCAGCACCGGCCGCCGGCGTAAACGCAGCCAGGCGTACTTGGCCAGAAAGATGGGAACGTGATACGGGCGATACCGGCTGGAAAGCATGGCCGGCGCTCAGAAGTTGCCGGAGCGGTACGTCTGCCGGTCGTAGTTGAACTTGAGCTCCGGCTGCGCCTTGAGGGCAATGAAGAAGTTGAACGCGAAGTTGCCGCTCGGCGTCTGCGAGAAGGAGAACACGGCGTTCCAGTCGTGCAGCGAGCGCTGCAGACCCACCTGCTGGCTGGAGAAGCGCGCACGCTCCACGTCGTACTGCGTGGACCACTGCGCCGACCAGTTGCGCGTAATGCCGAATGACAAGTTGGCCGAGACGTTCTGCGTGGGCGGCTGGATGAACACCGGCGCACCGATGGCGCTCTGACCGGAGTTGAGGCCGGTGGACGGCGCGGTCTGCGCATTCAAAATGCACCGCTCATACGCCACCACACCGAACGGCCGCTGGCCTTCACACAAGGTGGCCGGATCGTTGTTGATCTGGGTGCCGCCCACGGGCGGCCGCTGCCGCGCGGCGTTGTACTGGAGACTGAGGTTCCAGCCCTCGCCCGACTCAGGCAACGACAACTGCATGCCGCGCATGGCCCCACCACCAGCGGCATTCATGCTGCGGGCCTGCCGATCAATGGATTGATCGGACGCTGTCGTAGCGGCGGAGTCAGCGCGCAGCTCAGTATCCACGCCAAACAGCCGGCCGAGAATGCCGAAGATGCCCGACTTGCTGTTGAGCGAGAAGGTGACACCAAACTCGGTGCGGAACGGCTTGAACACGGCCGTGTCCGACGCCGGATCACCCTGGAAAAGTTCGTAGGTGGTGCGGAAATCGAGACCGGGCAACAGATCGGTGCGCCCGTTGATGGAGAATGTGCGATCGGTGAAGCCGTTGCCCGTGGTGTCGGCGCGCACGAAGTCGTACGTGAGCGACGAAAAGCCAAGCGAGAGCAGTTTGATCTTCTGGCCCGCGTCCGGATTGGAGTCGTTGGGCGCCCGCAGCTTGGCTTCGAGGTTGGTGGACATGGTGAGCGCCACCCGATTCTGCGCCAGCGCGCCAATGTAGCCCACGCGGCTGCGGCCGATGGCCTGCAGATAGGCGTCACTCACCGAGGCCGTTGGCGAGTAGCTGTACGACAACGCCGGCGTGATGGCGTGGCGGAAACGCGCCACTGGCCCAAGGCCCGGCAACATGGCGTACAACGTGGGCGAAGAGCTCACGCCGTAGCTGAGTCGCTTGTTCTGCGCCACCCAGCGCCCATTGCTGCGCTCGGTGCGCACGAACAGGCCGCCCTGATCCACGTTGGCCACGCTCACCGAGGGCGACACGTTCCAGGTGCCCTGGAAGAAGCGCGGCAGATTGAAGGAGGTGTTCCAGTCGACCGTGGTTTCGTAGGTCTGGGCGTAAATGCGTGTGACCTTCTGCGACGAATCACGCACGCCAACGATCTCACGCTGCTCGGGAAAGTCGCGGAATTGCTCGTTGATGGTGAAGGAGTTCTGCCACTGGAAATCCCAGATCTTGATGGGCGTATCAAAGGCGAACTGCATGTTGCGACGGCTCGCATTGAAACGCGTGCTGTCGATGCCCCCATCAGCGCGGCGATTGTACACGAAGGGGAACTGCAGCCCCTGGTCGATCCGGCTCTGACCCGAAATGGCGAGACGCAGATTGGGCGTCCAGGCTACCGGCCCCGCCTCCAGGGTTCCCGAGGTCACGTTGAGCGACGGAAAGTCCATGTCCACCTGCGTGCGACCCGGATACTGCACCCGCGAGCCACCGATGTTGATCTGCGCCGGCCCCAGCTTGGTCTGGTAGTTGAGCTGGGAGCGGATGGTGGCGTTGGCGGCCACCGGGTTGATGGTGGTGTTGCGTTGCACCAGGGTGTTCTGCACCCAGTTGAGGCGCGCGGTGAGCTTGGTGTTGCGTGAGAAATCCTGGTTGTGATTCCAGGTGTACGAGGTATTGGTGGTGCCGTTGCCGAGGCTCATATACGACGCGGCCAGCTCACCGTTGATGAAGCGATCGATCCAGCGATAGCGCCACTCGGCGTTGCCACGAACGAAGCCCGGGTCGATATCAGACTGGCGGGCACCTGATCGCCAGTCGAACGACACCTCGGCATTCATGTAGTCGTTGATGGCAAAGAAGTAGCCGAGATTCTGCAGGCTGCGGCGATACGACGGACTGTTGCGCAGCAACTCGGCCACACCGAAGCCCGGTGTGAGCAGGCCACTGCGGCGCCCGGACCGCACGTCCTGGAAGAAGAACGGAATCCAGAACACCGGCACCTCGCCGATGTACAGGATGCCCGGCCGCGCCACCATGATGTTCTGCGACACGAACTTCATGTCGCGTGTTTCAAAGTGAAAATGCGGCTCGGCGTGGTCGCAGTAGGTGAAGGAGCCGTTGCGCGCGAACACCAGGTGCCGGCCGCTGACCAGGGTGTCGGACACGATGGCACTGCGCCGCGCACTCATGAACAGCCGCTGCCCCGACTCGAAGCTGGTGGCAAAGGCGCCGGTGATGCCCGAGCGGCTTTGCAGGTCGTACTCGATGCGTCCGTTGGCGATGAAGTCGTCGGCGTCGCGCTGCGAGGGGTCGCGCAGCAACACCGTGTCACCCAGAGCCAACACTTTCTTGGTGGAGTCGTTGTACACGATCGAGTCGCCCACCAGCATGGTCTCGTCACGCTGGACGGCCGAGGGCTTGCCCTTGAGCACCAGCACGCGGGAGGCCGCGTCGAAGCGCACCGTATCGCCCTGGTACTGCACGGAGCGATACCCGTCGAGCTCCATCAGGCGGCGCATGACGGAGTCGGGCGTGGTCCAATTGAAAACCGTGCGATCCTTGCTGAGCGGCTTGGTGCTGTCGCCCGGCGCCCGCTGTCCGGCGCGGCCGGTGGCCGGCGGCTGACCGGGCCGCACCGGGATGGCCTGCGCATCTGCACGCGTGACCGGCATCACACCAAGTGCGCCAGCCAACACCACACCCAGGTTGAGAGCGCGCCGCAGTCGGCGCACGAAGCCCCCCACAGCGCTCACGCGACCTCGGCGGCGAGACTGCGCTCCCGGCGCCGGACGATGAGGCGGGAGAGGCCAATGGACACTTCGTACAGCCCGTACAGCGGAATGGTGAGCAGCAGCAGCGAGGTCGGGTCACTACCCGGCGTGATGATGGCCGCGCCAATGAGGCAGCCCACCGCCGCGTGACGGCGGAACTTGGCCAGCAGCTGCGGCTGGACGATGCCCAACGCGGACAGCAACGCGATGACCACCGGCAACTCGAACACGGCCCCGAAGGCCAGACACATGGCAATGACGAAGCCCATGTAGTCCTTGACGGTGGGCATGATTTCCACGACGCCACTCTGGAAGGACGCGAAGAAGCCCAGCGTGACTGGCACGACGTACTTGAAGGCCAGCGTCGCGCCGGCCAGGAACAACAGGGCCGCGCCCACCAGGGCCGGGATAACCACCTTCTTTTCGTGCGTGTAGAGGGCCGGCGACAGGAAGCCCCAGATCTGCCACACGATGACCGGCGACGCGGCAATGAGCCCGAGTGTAATGGCCGCGTTCATGGCAATATCGAACAGATCGGCCGGGTGCGTCACGATGAGCTTGCCGCGGATGAACGGGCGGATGGGCTCAGACAGAATGGCGACCACGTCGATCTGCTTGGAGAAAATCAGGAAGAACGACACACCGATCCCGATGGCGAGCGCCACCGCGACCTTGAACAGGCGCCAGCGCAGTTCCTCGAGGTGCTCGAGGAAGGGCATCTCGCCCGGGTTGTTACCGGCCATGGTGGCTGTACGCGTGGTCGTTCATGCAGCAGTTACCGCAGGGTCTTGAGCGTTTCCGTAGCCAACTCGGCTTCATCACTGCGCGGATAGCGGGCCACGACCTGCTCGAGCAGCTGACGGGCCTGCGGCGTGTTACCCTGCTTGATGAGCAACTGCGCCCGCTTGTAGAGCGCCGTCGGCGCCTTGGGCGCATTGGGATAGGTGCTCACCACGGCCGCATAGGCTGCATCGGCGGCCGCGACGTTGTTTTCCTTGGCCAGCGACTCCGCAATCCAGAACTGCGCATCGGGCGCATAGTCCGAATCGGGATAGTTGGTGAGCAGCTCCTGGAACAGCGTGCGCGCGGTGGCGCTACTGCCCCGCGTGAGCTGGTCGCGACCGTTCACGAACAACTGGCTGGGTCCCGGCGTGTTGGACGCCGTAGCGGTCGTGTCAGGCCGCGCCGTCTGCGAAGCCGGCGGCGTGTTGGCTGGCGCGGGACGGGAGCCCGCTGGCACCGAAGCAGAGCCCGTGGGCGCCGCACCGGCCGTGGGCGGCACTGCAGCGGCCGCGGCGCGCTGCTCTTCAAGCTCCGCCCGAAGCCGGGAAATGGTGGCCTGGCTCTGGCCCAGCAGTGTCTGCACCTGCAGCAACTGCTCACGCACGGCGCGGAACTCGCCGCGCACATCGCCCTGAATGCCCACGGTGCGCGCACTCACGCGCGAGAGCGAATCACTGGCCACCTGCAGCAGACGCTGCGTCTGCAGCAGCGCCTCCATGTGCTCCTGCTGCTTGCGCAGCACTTCGGCCCGCAGGGCGAGGATGTCGTTCTGGATGATGCGAACGTCGCCGCGCGTGGCAAAGCAGCCCCCCGTGGCCATCAGGGCCACGAGGGGAATCATCCGCCACACACGGCGGCCAGCAAGCACGGACCGCGTCACGCGGTCACCGGGTGTGGCGTTCATGTTCAACGGGCGGGCTTGAGGTTCTCGCCGCCGGCCACGATTTCGAACTCGTCGCGGCGGTTCTTCGACCACGCATCCTCACCACCGCCCTGCACCGCCGGCCGCTCACGACCAAACGAGGCGGTTTCGATGCGCGACCCATCAATGCCGCGGTCCGTCAGGTAACGCTTGGCCGCTTCGGCACGACGACGGCCGAGGGCGATGTTGTACTCGTCGCTGCCACGCTCGTCGCAGTGGCCGTTGACCTTGATGCGCAGACCGGGATTGGCGTTCAGAATGGCCAGCTTGGCGTCGAGTGAGGCGCGGGCGTCGTCGCGCAACTCATCGGCATCGTACTCGAAGTAGATGGTTTCGAGCAGACGCAGACGGGCCGCCGCCACTTTCTCGTTGTATTCGGCCATCGTGTCACGCGGCGCGGGCGCCGGCGTATTGCGCACCGGGGCCGTTTCCGCAGGGGCCGGAGCCGGTGCGGGAGCGGGCGCCGGGGCCGGCTTCTTCTTGCACGCGCCAAGCGCGAGCGAGGAGGACACGAGGACCAACATCAGACGAGAAGAACGGTTCATCTCGATAACTCCGGTATGTAGTGGAGGGGAGTGAAAGAGCCAGCGAACAGCGAGGAAAACGCCTACGGACCTGCCTACTGCCCGAGCAGGCGCGGCGACCAGGCCGACAAGCGCGCTTCCTGCGCACCGAAGGTCAGTTGCCGTGCCCGTCCGGTTTCCGCGTCCACCACCCAGAGCTGGCGAATGCCACTCCGGGTGGACGTGAGAACCAGGTGACGCGAGTCGGGTGCCCACGACGGGTCGTCATTCCGGCCGTCGTTGGTGACGCTGCGCACCGCCTGGTCTCGCAGGTTGATGATCATGATCTGAAACGTGCCGCCGTTTCGCGACTGAAAGGCGACCTGGCGTCCGTCGGGCGACCAGTCTGGCGCCGCGCGGTAGTCCCGGTCTCCAAAGGCCGCGGCCGTCAGCAATTCCGCGTTGGTACCGTCCAGATCGGAAATATAAACCTCCGGGTGCCCCGAACGATCACTCATGAACGCCACGCGCTGGCCGTCCGGACTGAAGCTCGGCTGCGCGCTGGCACGACCACGCCCCACCGTCACGCGCCGCGCGGACCCACCGTCGATGGGCTGCGCGTAGAGATCGGTTCCGACCGCGGTACCACGCGCATAGACCAGCGTGCGCCCATCGGGCGAAACGGCCGGTGTGGTATGCTCCACCCCGTTCTCACTGACCAACGTACGCTGCGCGCCGCTCACCAGATCCTTGAACATGATGGGATTGCGGCTGCCGTCGAGCACGGCGTACACCAGCCCGCGCCCGCTGGGCAGCCACTGGGGCGACATGCCGTTTGGCGTGACGGCCGTGGCGTTGGCTCCATCGCTGTCCACCACCCAGACGCGGCCACCGCGCTCGAAGGCGATGCGCGACTGCGCAATGCCGCGCTGTCCCGTGACCCACTCTTCAATGCCATCGGACACGCCGTGCACGGCCATGCGCCAGTCGCGTGTCTGGGCCGGCGAAGGCAAAGGGAAATCCTTGCTGTTGCGCACCTTCTTGAGCCCGACATCATGCAGTGCCACGCGAAGCCAGCCGGATGGCAGCACCGAGGCCTGCACGATGCCGTCCACGCCGAGCCGCGTAAAGAGCGCGTAGTTGGGCGTACCCGTGGTGGCCGGCGCACTGCTCGAACCAACCACCGTGAAGCGGTCGCTGTAATCGAGATCACGCGACAACATGCGCGTGAGTGTGTCGCCATTGGCGCCCGCAATCGGCAGCACGATGATGGACGTCTTGGCACCCTCACGATACTGAATGCCAAGGCTCACGCCGCGGTCCTGCGCGCTGGCTACGCTACCGGGCCCAAGGGGCAGCAGCCCGAAGCCAACCAGGAGCGCCGCCGCGGCAGCGGTAGCCGACACGGTGGCGCGGCGCAGAACACGAAATGGCGCGAGGTCGCGCAAACGGGGCATCACAGACGGGTGAAGGCGTGGAAACACGGGGTTACTGCGGACGCAGGGCATAGTCGAACGTGAAATAGACCACCAGCACATCGTCAGCCCAACCGGCCGGCAAGGGGCCGAAACTGCGGGCCTGACCCACGGCCTCCACAGCGCCCACCGCATCAAGGTCGTAGAGCCGATTGCCCGACGCCTTGACCACCTCGATGCCGGCCACCGTGCCATCGCGACGGATCATGAACTTGACCTCGGTCACGAGCGCGGCCGACACGCGTCCCGGCAGCCAGTTGAGCGTGATCTGGCGAACGATGTTGTTGAGGTACCCGGGAAAGGGAAACGCGATCCCGTCGGTACGCAGGTTGGCCACGTCGGCGCCTTTGGTTCCGGTGGCGCCTGCGCCGGCCTTGGGTGCGGCGGTGCTCTTTGCGGACGTGGTGGCGGTCTTGCTGCCCGCCTTGCGTGTGCGCTCGGTGGACGGCGTGGCGCGCGGCGACGGGGCCGTGGACTTCTTGGTGCTGGTTTTGGGCGCGATCTTTTCTTCGGGCACGCGCTCGGCGCCGGCCACATTGGGGCCAGCCGCCGTAGGCGCCGCCGTTGGCGACTCGACACCCGCCTGACGCAGACCGGCCCGGCCCATCAGCTCCACGCGATACACCGGCGGACGTGGCGGCTCCACCTGACTGCCTGCCCACCACGCCAGTGCCACCAGGGCCCCGTGCACGGCCAGCGCCCCCACAAAGCCGCTGCGCAGCCAGGTGGGATGCTGGGCCGAGAGCGCGGCCGCGCGCGCCATTAGCGGCGCTCCTCCGGCTCCGCCACGAGACCGATGTCGGTGATGCCACGCTCACGCATGGCGGCCAGCACCCGCACCACCTGACCGTAGTCGGCGCGCGCGTCGGCGCTCACGAACACACCGCCGCCGCCCTTGCGCTCGGACAAGGCCTTGATGCTGCCTTCGAACTCCTCGAAGGTCAGCGCGGTCTTGTCCACGAAGATGCGCCCCGCGCGATCGACCGTGACCACGAGACCATTCTTGGGCTCGAGCGGCGCCACCTGCGCCTGCGGCAGCTGGATGTCCACGCCACCCTGCATCATGGGCGCCGTGATCATGAAGATGATCATGAGCAGCATCATGACGTCAATCAGCGAGACCACGTTGATCTCGGCATTGACGCCCATGCGCTCACCGCGGCGGCCGCGTCGCATGTTAAATGCGTCCCTCGCGCACCATCAGCGCGATGAGCTCGGAGCCGAAGCCCTCGAGTTCGTTGTCAAAACGATTGAGCCGCGCCGCGTACACGTTGTACGCAAAGGCCGCCGGAATGGCCACGGCCAGCGCTGCCGCTGTGGCGATGAGCGCCGTCGCAATACCGGGCGCCACCGCGCCAATGTTGCCGGAGCCCTTGGTGGCAATGCCCTCGAAGGCTTCGATGACACCAAGCACGGTGCCGAAGAGACCGATGAGCGGACTGACACTGCCGACCGTGGCGAGCCAGGGAATGAAGCGCCCGAGTTCCTCGCGCTCCTTGCCCGACTGCGAATCGAGTACGAGCCGCAATGCTTCCACCTGCGAACCGCTGAGGCGCGCGGTGCGGTCGGTGGTGGCGGCCAGCGCCGGCTTGGTATCGCCGAGGAATTGCACGGCACGCGAGAACACGGCCGTGAAGGCGCTGGGCTTGGAGCGCTGCGCGAGCAACATGGCGTCATCGATGCCACGCGCGCGCTCAAACTCCCGCACAAACGTCTCGCCGTTCTTCTCGGCCGTGCTGAAGGCCCGCCACTTGGCGAACATGATGGTCCACGACAGCAGCGACAGCACAGCCAGCAGCAGCAACACGGCCTTGGTGACCGGGTCACTGGTGATGATGAGTCCCACAATGGACCGCGAAGCCGCCTCGCCGCCCTGCGTGGAGAGCTGCAACATGAAGAGCGCGCTCAAGCCGGCACTCACGCTCACGCCGACGCCTTCGCGCGCCGCGCGGCAAAGAACTGATAGGTGCGCTGGAGTCCTTCCTGCAGCGACACCGTGGGCTGCCAGCCCAACACCTCACGCGCCTTGGCCGTGTTGAGTGCCGAGCGCGCCAGTTCGCCCGCGCGTGCGGGCGCATAGTCGATGGGTGCGGTGGCCCCCGACACCTGCCGCAACGATTCTGCCAGCGTGTTCACTGAGGTTTCGATTCCCGTGCCGATGTTGAACGCGCGCGCATCGAGGCGCCCGCGTGGCGGGAGCGTGCGCGTGGCGGCCGCGAAGTTTGCACCAGCCACATCGCCCGCATACACGTAGTCGCGTGTTTGAGTGCCATCACCGAACACGGTGAGTGCGCGTCCGTCGAGCAGCCGGTTGCAGAAGATGGCCACCACACCCGCCTCGCCGTGCGGGTCCTGCCGCGGTCCGTACACATTGCCGTAGCGCAGCGCCACGGTGTCGAGACCATGCACACGCCCGTAGTAGGCGAGGTAGTACTCCACCGACAGCTTGGCGATACCGTAGGGCGCTTCGGGATCCTTGGCGAGCGTCTCCGCACTCGGCGGCGGATCGAAATCGCCGTAGAGCGCGCCACCAGTGGACGAAAAAATCGTGCGCGTGGCGTGGCCGCTGGCCTTCACGGCCTCCATGAGATTCAGCGTGCCCAAAATGTTGCGCGTGGCGTCGAACACGGGGTCGAGCACACTGCGGCGCACATCGATTTGCGCAGCGAGATGACAGAGCACGTCGAACTTGCCGTCACGCACCAGCGCCGCCGCCTCGGGCGTTGTGATGTCGCCGCGCACGAAGCGAGCCGCCGACGGAATGTTTTCTTCACGTCCGCTCGACAGGTCGTCGAGGATGGTGACCTGCCAGCCTTCCGCCAGGAATCTGTCCGCCACGTGCGAGCCGATGAAACCGGCGCCGCCCGTCACCAGAACCGTGTTCGCCATGCTGTGCCCTGCCTCGGGATCGAATGGTGGGGGGATGGGTCCAATGTAAACGCGCGCCGGGCCCCATGGGGGACCCGGCGCGCACCAGATTTGTGACAGGGCTCTCGGGAGCCCCTGAGCAGGTCAGAACTTACTCGGGCGCCTTGGCGAAACGGCGGGCCGTCATACCTACGGCGATCTCGCGGCCCTGCTGGCTCACAATCACGGCCGTGCTGGACGAGGCATCCACCCGGACAATGCGCGCGGTGGCCATGACATTTTCGCGGGCGCCGGCCGCGGCGGCATAGAGCGCCACTTCGTCGCCCGGCTTGAGCCCCTTGTCTGCGCCGGCACCCAGCACCAGGTAGCTGGAGAGCGTGGGCAGCAGTTCGTTGGGGTCGAGCCAGAGTACCTGAGTGTTCACATCCGGCGACGCCAGCTTCTGCGCCTGCACACGTGGCGCGGCCTCGCCGGACGCGGCCACGAGCTGCTGGCCCTGTTCGACGCGACCAGATTGGCGCAGCACCTCGGCGATGGCCACCGAGCCACCCTCCGCCTTGCGTACTTCCAGGACACCGGTCGGCACCACCACCTGCCGCCCCTTGTTGGCGCCACTCAGCGTTTGGGTGGTGAAGGCCACCAGGCGCTGGCCCACGGCCCAGGTGGTACCGGCTGGCAGCCGGACCTCCACTTCGTCGGTCTTGAGAGCGCGCTGCGGATACGTCTGGTCGGCCTCGGCCGACGCGCCACGCCGAGCCACGATGCGGCCCGCACTCTTTGTCACCGACTCGGTGGCCAGATATGGCGCCGCCTCAAACTCTGCCTGACGCAGCACCGGCACATTGGGACGCAGAGCAGCCCGGGTGCGACGCTCTGCCTCGGCCGCGTCGGGCATGTCGAGATGGAAGATCGTCTCGCCCTCCGCCGGCTTGCGCGACGCCGCCTGGGTGGACTGGTCCACCAGCCCGATGCGCTTGAGACTGCGCTCACCCAGCATGGTGCCGACCTGCGGGGTGAGGTTGGCACGGGACGTATCGGCCTGGGCCTGCGCCTGCGCAGTGGGTTGTGCGGCCTTGGGGGCGGCGGCGGTTTGCGCGGCGCCTGGCTTAGCCGCGGCGCCAGCGGCAGCATTCCCCTTGCCGGCGGTCTGCGCAGCCAGTGAACCCCGACCCGCGGCGGACGTTGCAGGAGCCGCCGAGCGGGCCGATGCCGGAGGCGTGGGCAGCGTGCCCTCGCCCGCCTTGGTGAGCGCCACGCGCGGCACCGTGCTGTCGGCCGGAGCGGCCGCAGTGGCCGCGGCCTTGCTGCCACCGGCCACCCGACGCGCCGGCACTGTAAGGCGCTGCCCCACGCGCAGCGGCGCCCCATCGGTGGTCGCGATGCCGTTGCGGCGTGCGAGTTCCTGCCACTGGTGCCCGTCGCCGTAGTAACGGGCCGCCAGGCTCCACAGCGTTTCGCCCGGCTTGACCACATGCGTGGTGGTGGCAGGGGGCTGGCGCGTGGGCTGCACCTGCGCCGACGCCTGCGCCGAGGGCTGTACGGCGGCCGAGTCGGTGCCTTGCGCATGAACCACGCGCGGCCGCCACACGATGAGCAGCGCGGCGGTGGCAACGGCGGCCATCAGCAGGCGGTAAAGCAGCGCGGCAGCCTGCCGCGAGGGCACGACCGACGTGGACTGCGCTCGACGGACAGCGCGCATCGCACAACCTCTACGAAGTAAGGAAGTCATCCCGCACCCCTCCCATCGATCGGGTGATCGCGTCGGTGCGGGCCCCCTCACCACGAGGCGCGGGGGCTCACACCGGAGACGCCTGCGACGATGTCACGTAACGCCCTCAGCAGTCACGCTGACGGCGGTTTCTGTCACACGCGTCAGGCCGGTATCACCGGCCGGGCGCGAGTGACCATTGACGCCGCAAACCAGGGCGAATCAGAACGGGAGATCGTCGTCTTCGTCTTCCAGCGCGCCGGGGAAGTCATTGAAGTCGTCTCCGCCCGCAGCAGGCGCCGCCGCAGCCTTGGGACGTGAGGCCGGAGCCGACGAACGACGTGGCGCACTGTCCATGTCGTCACCACCGCCACCACCGCCACCCGCACGGCCGCCCAGCAGCATGAGCTCCTTGACCTTGATCTCGGTGGTATAGCGGGTCTGACCGTCCTTGTCCTGCCACTGACGGTACTCGATCTCGCCCTCCACATAGACCTTCTCGCCCTTACGGACGTACTTCTCGACAACGTCGGCGAGACCGCTTCCACGCGCGCTGTTCCATACCACGCAGCGGTGCCACTCGGTCTTTTCCTGCTTGTTGCCGTTGGCATCATTCCACGTGCGACCCGTGGCCAGCGAGAACGTGGCCACTCGGCCTCCCGTCCCCACGGTGCGCACTTCGGGGTCGCCCCCCACGTTGCCAATCAGGATGGCCTTGTTCAGACTGCGGCTCACGGTACCTCCTTGCGATGAACGAACGGGTGATGTGATTCGAGAAACTGTCGGAACACTGGGGTGGCGCCGGTCCTACGGCACCCATGCTAAAGCCGATCCTGCGGGACCGTTGCACCATTCACACGCGCATCGTGCTCTGGCAACGCATGTCACCGCAATCGGAAGTCTGCGGCGGGAAATGGGTGGGAATGGGCGAGAGTCAGCGAGAGTCAGCGTGAAAACGGTGAGGGAGAGGCGTGGTCGTCAGCAGATCGCGGAGACATCGCCGAAGCCCCCCGCGCGCGCCGCATTACGAGCGCGTCTTCGGCCGGCTGCTGGTAGTACTGGCGACGACGGCCGACCTGTACGAACCCCTGCGCCGCATACAGCGCGCGCGCGGCGGCATTCGACTCGCGTACCTCCAGAAATATAGCCTCGGCCAGGGCCTCATCGGCGGCAGCCAACGCTTCCTGCAGCAACGCCCGCCCCACCCCGCGGCCGCGCCAGGCGGGGTGCGTGGCAATGTTCGCGATCTCGCCCTCGCCCCCGGCCAGCAGCAGCACGCAGTATCCGCAAACCTCGCCATTGGCGGCCACCGCCACACGCAGTCTGGCATAGCCTCGCGGCATCAGCTCGGCAAAGGCGCTGCGCGGCCAGGCATCGCTGAAGGACGCCACCTCGATGGCAGCCACAGCCGACAGGTCTTCTTCCTGCATGGCCCGGATGGTGATGCCGGGTCCGGATGCAGCCGCGCGCACCGTGCCCATCCGCGTCAACCCGGAAGGGACACGCCGTGTGCCGCCTCCCACTTGACCTGCGCCTCAGCCAAACGACCGTACTCCGGCTCCCAGTCGTTGAGCGATACAGGCGCCTCGCGCCACGCACCGGCCACCTGCAGGCAGCGTGCGGCATCCGGCCATACCGCAGCCCTCGATGGCAGCGCCAGCACTTCGGGGCCCACGACAACACGATCTGCAGCCGAGGTACCGGCGGCAAAGGCTTCGGTCGATATCCGCGACAGCGATCCGTCAGCTTCGACCCGCCCGCTCGAATGGAACAGGACTGATTGCACATAGCGCTCACCGCGCAGCGCGTCGGCATGCAGCAGGTAGCGGTCGGCCGGCAGGTCGGACGGCAGCGCCGCAGCGGCCAGCAGCAACGACGGCACGGCGAAGAGCGCGCAGCCTGCGCCATGGGCCAAACCCTTGGCCAACGAGGCCGCAATGCGCAGCGAGGTGAACGACCCCGGCCCTGCGCCGCAGACCACGGCGCCGAGTGCGCCGGGCGACAGCTCGGCCTCGGTCAGCAACTCCTGAATGGCCGGAAACAACTGATCCTCCCGGCCCACACCCATGCTTACGCGCCGCACCCGCGGTGCATGCGCGGCCGTCAGCAGGGCCACCGAGCCCTGCGCGGTGGCGGCTTCGACCACCAGAATGGGCTGCGAATCGTTGAGCGCGGTCACGCGCTCATTCTACTCAGCCTCGACGCCGGGAAACAGGTTGGTGGCGCGTCAAGCGAAGGCGCAAAGCGTCAGGAAGGCCCGTCAGGCCGGTGAACTAGGCTGCCGCCGCGCGACGCTCTGCCTCGGGCGAGTGCAGCGGCAGGTGCGGATGTGGCACCAGAGCCTGCAGCGCTTCGAATCCCGCCTCGGTCACCTGCGAGAGCTCGGCAAACGCGCCCGATTCGGCCAGCGCCACCGCGGCGTCAAAGATCTGCGGATCAAAGGCCGTGCCGCGATCGCGGGCCATGATGTCCACCACGGTCTGCACGGGCAAGCCAGCGCGGTACGGGCGCGTCGCGCTCAGCGCCTCATACACATCGGCCACGGCGAGTACACGCGCCGTGTACGAGAGCTGCTCGCCCTCGATGCGCCAGGGATAGCCGCGTCCGTCGAGTCGTTCGTGGTGCCGCGCCGCATCGGGCGCAAAATGCCGGAAGGCACTCACGTGATCGAGAATGTCCTTGGTCCACTGCGGATGCTTGCGAATGGTCGCAAACTCCTCGTCGGTCAGCTTGTCGGGTTTGTCGAGAATGCGATTCGACACGCCCAGCTTGCCGATGTCGTGCAGCAGTCCCGCACGCAGCACCTGCCGCGTATCGGCCAGATCGACACCCATGGCCGAGACAATACCCACCGCATAGCGCGCGACATTGGTGGAGTGCCGAGCGGTGAAGGGTGTCTTGGCATCGATAACGGCGGCGAAGGCGTGACTGATGCGATCGAGCCGCTCATCGGTGGCCACGAGCGGCGTGTTGCTGGGCTCGAGCGCCACCACGGACTCGTCGAGCGTGTCAAAATCAGCGAGCCGCGCCCACCACGCCTTGTCATTGTGCCACTGGCGCAGCAGGTCCACCAATCGCGGCTCGAACCAGGTGCCACGACGCGCCTTGGCCATGTCGAGTGCTGCACGTACGCCGTTCTCGCTCCAATACGCTTCGACCGTTTGCGCCAACAACAGAATGCGCGACAGCAGCGGAATCTCGTCGCCGGCAATACCAAACGGATGCCCCACGCCGCACCAGTGCTCGTCCACGTAGAGAATGGCGTCGCTGGTGGCCTTGGGAAAGCCGAGCACCTGCGCGATCTGCGCACCGCGCTCGCAGCGCGTCTGAATGATTTCGCGCGTAAACGACGGGGTGCGCGCCACGGCGAGGAAGTGCCGGATGCGTGAGAACGGGTTGAGACCCACGCCGCAATTCTTCGCCGTACGCATGGCCAGACGGAACTTGTCGTGCCAGTCCACGAGGCGCATGCTGCGCTTGAGATCCTGATCGTCACTGCCGAAGAGTGCGGCCATGCGCGCCGCATTGCTGCTGCACCCCGAGTCCTTGAGCAGGGCCGCGTAATACAGCGCGCCTCGCGTGTCGCCGTCCAGCCCCAGATCATCAGCCAGTCGCATGGCGATGAGCGTGGTGCGCAGCGTGTGCCCGGGGCGCTGGCCTTCCGTCAGATCGAGCGCATACGTGAGCGCGCCGATGACTTCGGCGAGGCGCACGTCGCCGCGGGCCATGGCGACCGACGGCAAGGATGTCGATGGAGTGAGACGGGACACGGCAACGGGAATCAGAGTCAGCCAGGAGGTCGCGCAGACCCCACCTGAGGCAAGACGACTCGGCCCGTCATCGGGTCAAGAACGCAGCGGCTCCAGCGCAGCACGTATACGCAGGACCCGCCGGTCCGGATGTTCGACATCGTGCGTGAGTGTCAGCGCGATGACATCCGGCGGCAGCGTGCCCGCGGCGCGATCGGGCCACTCCACCAGCAATACCGGACTGGTGGCCACGAGTTCGTCCCAGCCAAGCTGCTGCAGCTCGGCCTCGCTGCGCAGTCGGTACAGGTCGACGTGCACCACGGGCCCGTTGGGGGCCTCGTAGTGCTGCACGAGCGAAAACGTGGGGCTGGTCACGGCCGCCAGATTCTCGACGCCGATGCCCGCGCAGATTGCCCGCGCGAGTGTTGTCTTGCCTGCCCCCAGGTCGCCTTCGAGGGTGATAATGGCGGGACGGGGGAGCGCGGCCCCGACCGCGCGCCCCCAGGCTTCGAGCGTTTCGAGATCCGGCGCGCGCGGCGCGCCGCGTCCCAACAGATGGGCAAACGGCGAGGCCTTATCGTCCACCGCGGCGCCCTCCCGCGCCACCACGCCGCGGCGCACTGCCCGGCGGACGCTTGGGGGCCACGGCGTTGCCACGCGCCTGCGCGGGTGCCTGCCCCAGGGCCGTGCGCACTTCGAACAACTGGTCGCGCAAACGGGCGGCGGCCTCGAAATCCAGGGCCTTGGCCGCCTCGCGCATGGCCACTTCCAGTTCGCCCACCAATTGCTCGAGCTCCTCGCGACTCCGCGCCACCGACTCGCCGCCCAGCTTCTTGGGGGCCGGTGCGACACCTTCGCGTTCCTCGCGGGCGTCGGCCACCCGCGTGATGAAGCGGACTTCGTCGACACTCTTGGTCACACCACGCGGCACGATGCCATGCGCGAGGTTGTGCTCGTGCTGCATGGTACGACGCCGCGCCGTTTCATCGAGCGCGCGCTGCATGGAGCCGGTGATGCGATCGGCGTAGAGCACCGCCGTGCCGTTGAGATTGCGCGCGGCGCGTCCGATGGTCTGAATGAGCGAGCGGTCGCTGCGAAGGAAACCTTCCTGGTCGGCGTCGAGAATGGCCACGAGCGACACCTCGGGCATATCGAGGCCTTCGCGCAGCAGGTTGATGCCCACCAGCACATCGAACTCGCCGAGTCGCAGGCCGCGCACGATTTCCATGCGCTCGATGGCGTCGATGTCGCTGTGCATGTAGCGCACCCGCACGCCCATCTGCTGCAGGTAGTCGGTGAGGTCCTCGGCCATGCGCTTGGTGAGCGTGGTGACGAGCACCCGCTCGCCCTTGCGCTCTCGCAGACGGATTTCGTGCAGCAGGTCGTCCACCTGTCCCTTCACGGGACGGATTTCGACCACCGGATCAAGCAGACCCGTGGGCCGGATGACCTGCTCCACCACCACACCCTCACTGAGCTGCAGCTCGAGCTCGCCGGGCGTGGCCGACACATTCACAAGCCGCGGCACCAGCGCCATGAACTCCTCGAACACCAGCGGCCGGTTGTCGAGCGCACTGGGGAGGCGGAAGCCGTAGTCCACGAGCGTGAGTTTGCGGGCGCGGTCGCCATTGTACATGGCCCGCACCTGCGGCAGCGTGACGTGGGACTCGTCCACCACCACCAGGAACTCGCCGGGCGGGAAGTAGTCGAACAGACAGGCCGGACGTTCGCCGGCCTCGCGGCCACTGATGTGCCGCGAGTAGTTCTCGATCCCGGCGCAGGTGCCGATCTCGAGCAGCATTTCGATGTCGAAGTTGGTGCGCTGCTCGAGCCGCTGGGCTTCGAGCAACTTGCCCTGCATGTTGAGCTCGGCCAGGCGCCCACCCAACTCGTCACGAATGGCCTTGACGGCCTTCTCGATGGTGGGGCGGTTGGTGATGAAGTGCTTGGCCGGATAGATGGCCATGCGTTCGAGCGTGGCAATGGTGCCGCCGGTGACCGGGTCGATTTTCGAGATGCGTTCGACCTCGTCGCCCCAGAGCTCGATGCGCACGGCCTGCTCCTCGTAGGCCGGAAAGATCTCCACCGTGTCGCCGCGCACGCGGAAGGTGCCGCGATCGAAGGCCACGTCGTTGCGCAGGTACTGAATGCCCACCAGTTCGCGCAGAATGTCATCGCGGGCCACCTGCTGCCCGCGGGCGATGCTCACCATGCGCTCGCGATACGACACCGGATCACCGAGGCCGTAGATGGCCGACACCGTGGCCACGATGATGACATCCTCGCGCTCCATGAGCGAACTTGTGGCACGCAGGCGCAGACGATCGATGTCCTCGTTGATGCTGGCGTCCTTCTCGATGTAGGTGTCGCTCGAGGGGACGTAGGCTTCGGGCTGATAGTAGTCGTAGTACGAGATGAAGTACTCGACGGCATTCGTGGGAAAGAAGGACTTGAGTTCGCCGTAGAGCTGTGCCGCGAGTGTCTTGTTGTGCGACAGCACCAGCGTGGGCCGCCCGTAGTTGGCGATGACATTGGCCATGGTCATCGTCTTGCCGGAGCCGGTGACGCCAAGCAGCGTCTGGTAGCGATCGCCGCGCGTCAGCCCGGCGGTGAGTTCGGCAATGGCCCGGGGCTGGTCACCGGCGGGCGGAAACGGGGTCTCCAGGCGAAAAGGGCTCGACATTCCCGTAATATAGCGGGTTGTCGGGTTTTATTCGCCCCACCTCCCATCCGCAAACATTCGTCCACATAACGACCCGGCTGCTGGCATGATGTGCAGCAGTGGGGCTGCCCCGGGCGAATCACCAGACCATGCGAAAGAATTTCCTCTTGCGCAAATCGACAGGGGGGGGGGGGATATTCGCCCGTGAAATTTGAGTCATGCAGTTCATTTGTCGTTCTTCAAAGGGGGCGCAGGTGTCTTTTTCGCGCGAAACTGATCGATGGTGCCATCGTGGTCATCGCTCTTTGTGCTTTGTCGGTCACAGCACTGGCGGCGCGCAATTCCGGCCTGTTCGGTGGATCGCCTCCGGGCGGCTCACCGCCATCTAGCGCTCGTCAGGTGCCGCAGCTGGCATCGATCGCCAAGGAAGCAAACTGGATCGGGCCGCGCGATGCAAAGGTCGTCATCACAGAGTTCGCCGACTTTGAATGTCCAGTATGTCAGCGAGTCAAACCTACTATCGACTCACTTCGGATGAGTTCCCCGCACGAGGTTGCGATTGCGTTCGTCCACTATCCGCTCAGTCGCATCCACCCGCACGCATACCGCGCAGCCCTAGTCGCGGAATGTGGGGCACAACAGGGTCAGTTCGAACGGACATATGACGCTCTATTTGCCGCCGGTTCGAGTCTTGGATCGGTGTCGACGCAGGAGTGGGCCGAATTGGCCGGAGTCCGTGACACGGGTTCGTTTCACACGTGCCTGGATACGGAGGCAGGGCGAAATAGGGTCGAGCGACATCTTTCTTTCGCGGCCGATTTAGGTCTTCGAGGAACGCCGGCTTTTGCAGTGAACAACGTGCTTTTCATTCCAGGTACCCCGATCAAGGAGGTAGCCGACTCTGTCGAGGCGGCTCTCAGGTCCCAGAGGTAGAAGTGCTCTCGCCACGAATGTTGGCGCGAGGCAAGTCACAGTACATCAAGAGGCGAAGTTCATGTCCTCCTCAACTTCACGTACGCGGCGCTTGGCGCTCCTGTCGTCAGTCCTCGTATTGTTCATGAGCGCCCCCGTGGCATTCTCGCAGAAGCATGGAGCGGCGTTCAACGATGCGTGCGCACAGCCCGGCACCTGTTGCCCACTCGATCTAGAAATGTGTTTTGTCGGTGGAGACGTCGTTTTTGACGCCCTTCGAAAGGATTCTGGCAGCTGCGAACCCTCTAGTCCCGGAACAGGGACCTGCTGCGAAGAGACTGGTTCGTACTGCAATGGGGGAGGCTCAACCACATACCTGAACTTCTACTTTGACTCTGACGGGACCTGTTAGGGTCCGACAGCCAGCAATCGACGAGTGGCGCCCACGAGATTCCGAGCACTTGCGGGCGCCCCTCGATCCCTTCTCTTGCCTCTCGATGGAGCCAAAGACTGGTGAGCAATCTCGCATACATCCCTGTTCTCCTGCTTCTGCCATTCGCGCTCCAGTCGCAGGAGCCATGGATGTTGGATCGCTACAAGACGCCGGTTATTCCGCTCAGCGGCAGGGTCTTGGAAGGGAGTGGCGACCTTACTCGCCCCGCGTCGCTTGCGTCAAGTGACAGTGTTCTGGCGCTAATTGACAGAGGGGCAGACAAGCAGGCCATCATCCTCTCCAAGAGAACTGGACGGGTGCTCTTGGAGTTTGGCAGGAAGGGAAGCGGCCCGGGCGAATTCCGTGGGCCTTCGTCCATCGAGGTCGATCCTCGCTCCACGCGTACGTTCTGGGTACTAGACGCGCAACTTCGGCGCCTTACTCGTACAAGGCTCGGTCAAGGTTCATTTTCGCCGAAGAACATCGACGCTATGGTGCAACAACTCAACGAGACATATCTCGAGTTGCGGCCTCTTTCCGGGAACCGATTCGTCGGTTCGGGCGTCTTCTCGAACAATTCACGCCTGTCGATCGTCGACTCGAATGGTATGGTGACTTCTCGTGTCGGAAGCTTGCCAAAGAGACCGGAGGGCGTTCCGCCGTCCGTATGGCAAGAAGCGCAACGCGTTCACATGGCCGTTAGCTCATCAGGACAGCGAATCGCAGTTGGTACCCGCTTTGCCGACCGAATCGAATTGTTTGACGCTAACGGCGTCCGTCTAGTGTGCTGAACCAGAAGTTCGTTGACAGAACCGCTTGACGCTATCGAGGATTTCATCGGCCGTCTTTGTCCAGACGAACGGCTTGGGATCCTTGTTGGTGTGTGCGATGTAGGTCATGATCGCGTGTTCGAGGGCGTCGGTGCTGCGATGCGCGCCGCGCTTGAGCTGCTTGCGTGTCAGTTCGCCGAACCACCGTTCGACCATGTTGATCCACGAAGCGCTCGTCGGCGTGAAGTGCACGTGAAAGCGAGGACGCTTGGCCAGCCAACGACGAATCGGCGCGGTCTTATGGGTCCCGTAGTTATCGAGGATCAGGTGCACATCCAGATCGGCGGGCACACTCCGTTCGATCTGATCCAAGAATTTGCGAAACTCCTGCGACCGGTGGCGCGATTCACAGCGTCCGATGATCTCGCCGGTTTTGGCATCGAGCGCGGCGAAGAGCGAGACCGTACCGTGGCGCACGTAGTCGTGCGTGCGGCGCTCGACTTGGCCCGGCATCATCGGCAACAGCGGCTGCGTCCGGTCGAGCGCTTGAATCTGCGACTTCTCGTCAACACACAAGACCAGCGCGCGGTCGGGCGGGTTCAGGTACAAGCCGACGATATCGCGCACCTTCTCGATGAACTGCGGATCGGTCGACAGCTTGAACGTCTCGACGCGATGGGGCTGCAACCCGAACGCGCGCCACATGCGACTGACCGTGCTTTGACTGAGTCCCGTCTTCTTGGCCAGGGCGCGCGTGCTCCAGTGCGTGGCGTCCTTCGGCCGCGATTCGAGCGTCGTGCGAATCGCGGCCTCGACGGCCGCATCCGAAATCTGGCGCGGGGCGCCGACGCGTGGCTCATCAAGCAAGCCCGCAATGCGCTGCTTGAGAAACCGCCGCCGCCACTTCCCGACCGTCGGGATCACGACACCGAGCTTGGCCGCGATGGCCGTGTTGGTCGCGCCGGCACTCGCCGCGAGCACGATGCGTGCCCGCAACGCCATCGCCTGCGCCGTGCGCCGCCGGCGTGTCCACTCGTGCAGCGTCGCGCGCTCGTCGTCACTCAGGATCACCGGGGGCAGCTTCGCAGAAGGCATCGCATCTCCAAGTTACTGGAGATACGCGCTGCCGGCAGTATTCGTTGATACGAACTTCTGACTCACCACACTAGGAGAAACCCAAAGGCACTTCTCCTTCGAACCAGAGTTTAAGGTAGGCCATTTTTCCATCGCGAGTGGGACGAAGGGCCCAGCCTTGGCACAGGGCGACAAGATTCGGTATGGCTATGTGGGACTTGCAGCCACCGATCAGCTGATTTTCGCAGTGTTTTCCGGCAAGGTGCGCGAGCGCTTCAGGGACTCCGGCCAATTCGGTCAGTATCTTCACGTATTCGACTGGGCCGGCCGCCCAGTCGCGGTATACCATCTTGGTTATGGCCTCCTTGCAATCGCAGTGGAACCCGATGGATCTAGGTTGTACGGCATCCGACACGATCCCGAGCCGGCCGTCCTCGTTTATGACATGCCGAGGAAGAAGTGAACAACAGCGTACAGGCCCATTCAGGCTTGCCAGCCAACCTTTTGATAGTGCGTAGTCGGGGTGTTTGCCTACTCTGCTTCGGTTGGCTCGCGGCGGTGGCCGTACCGCAGCGTCCCTCCGCGCAGACAGTAAAGCCATCGCACGCCATTGCATACGTCGGTGCTCCCGGAGAACTGACCAAACCAATAGATATCGTCGTGCTTCGTGACTATCTGGTGGTTCTTGACGAATCCAGTTACCAACCTTTGGTGGTCTTTTCGAGGAGCGACGGTCGCCTTGTGAGGCGAGTTGGAGTGAGAGGGCCAGGTGGACACTCGTTGATCTCCCCAGTGTCATTGGAGCCTGATCTAGAACTTCCAAATGCACTTTGGGTTCATGACGTGGCGCAAGCCAAGATCGTAAGGCTCGACCTGTCTTTACTCAAACGGGCCTCCGCGCCAGTATCCCATTTGCGACGGCTGCCACCGACGATAACGGTTTTCAATCCAATCCCGGTAGGAGGATTCGGGACCTTCACAACCGGCTTTCTGCCAAACACGCGCCTCGCGAGAGTTGACAGCAACGGGCGGGTGATGGATGCCATGGGTCAACCTCTCGGTGATGAGGCACACCCGATCTCCGTGCGGCAAGAGGCGTACCGTTCCTCCCTCGCTGTGAACTTACAAAAACGTCGTGTGCTTTTGGCGAGCCGACACGCAGACCGCATAGACCTGTACTCCTTCAACGGCTCGCTGATCGCAACAGCGGCTCGTCCGAGAGGCTTTGAACCTTCGTACGACGTTGCTTCCGGTCCCAAAGGACCAGTGATGACCTCCGGTAGGGACCTTCGCTTTGGTTATGTGGACGTGAGCACTACGCCGCACAAAATCGTCGCACTGTACTCAGGCCTTTCGCGTGCTGAAGCGAAAGGAACTGCGCAGCTCGGTCGCGAGATACACACGATGGACTGGGATGGTAGGGGCTTCCGCCGCATCTACTTGCCCAAGCCTGCCCTTGCTGTCAGCGTATCGCCGAACGACAAACACGTGTACGCCTTACATTTATCGCCGAGTCCAAGCGTTGCTGTGTACCACGTTCAACCTTGACGCGGATCGTGGCCCTCAATCCTCCGCCGTGATCTTTTCCCGGCGACTGACCACCGCAATGCCCTTCACGCGCCGCGCGGCCTTCATGATGCGCTCGAGGTGGGCGAGGTTCTCCACTTCCACCATGGCCGAGCCCGTCACCTTGCCGTCGGTGGTCTTGAGCTCGAAGCTCTTGATGTCGGTGCCGGTGGCACTCACGGCCGCCGCCACGTCGGCGTAGAGCCCGCGGCGATCGGTGCCTTCCATGGCGAGCCGCACCACAAAACGCTCGCCGGCCATTTCCTGCCAATCAATCTCGAGCCGCCGCTCCGGCTCATGCGCCAGGAGCAGCAGGTTGGGACAGTCGCCGCGATGGATACTCACGCCGCGGCCCCGGGTCACATAGCCCACCACGTTGTCGCCCGGCACCGGCTGACAACACTGCGCATAGCGCACCAGCAGGCCGTCGGCCCCTTGAATGCGGATGCCCTTGCCGGTGCCGCGCACACGATCGACGATGCGCTCGAGCGTGCTGGGCTTCTCCTGCGGCTCGGGTGCGCTCTCGAGCTCCGGATGCAGGGCCTTGAGCACCTGCATGACATGCACATCGCCCGCCCCCACTGAGGCAATGAGCTGTGGTGTGTCCTTGAGCTTGAGCAGCCGCGCCACCGGCTGGAGCTTGTCGTCGTCGGCCTTGGGCAGACGGCGCCGGCGCAGTTCGCGCTCGAGAATCTCGCGGCCCAGGCGCATGGCCGAAGAGCGCTCCTCGAGACGCAGGAGCTGGCGGATTTTATGGCGCGCCTTGCCGGTGCGCACATGCGCCAGCCAGTCGCGACTGGGCTTGGCGTTCGGATTGGTGAGAATCTCCACCGTTTCCGAATTTTTGAGCTCGCGCGACAACGGCGCGATGCGGCCGTTGACCTTGGCGCCCGCGCAGCGCGCACCCACCTGCGAGTGCACGGCAAAAGCAAAGTCCAGCGGCGTGGCACCCTTGGGCAACTGGATGACATCGCCCGTGGGCGTGAAGACGAAGATCTCGTCCTGATAGAGATCGAGCTTGAGGAACTCGAGGAACTCGCCCGGCGTCTCGGCATCGAGCTGCAGCTCGAGCACCTGACGGAACCAGGCCAATTGCCGATCCAGCTCATCCGCGTTGCGCGTGTTCTCCTTGTACAGCCAATGCGCCGCGATACCGTAGTCGGCCGTGCGGTGCATGTCACGCGTGCGGATCTGAATTTCGAAGAGCTGCCGCCCAGGCCCGAACACCGTGGTGTGCAGCGACTGGTAGCCGTTGCTCTTGGGCTGCGCGATGTAGTCCTTGATGCGCTCCTGCACCGGCGTCCAGCCATCGTGAATGACACCCAGCGCGTGATAGCACTCGAGCACGTTGGGCACGATGACACGAATGGCCAGCAGGTCGTAGATGTCCTCGTAGGGACGATCGCGCTGCTGCATTTTCTTGTAGATGGACCACAGGTGCTTGGGGCGCCCCGTGACTTCCACGTCAGCAATGCCCGCCTCGGCCAGCCGCTTCTCGAGCGGCTCCTTCATCTGCGAGATGAGCGCCTCACGTTCCCCACGCTTGGCCGCCACCAGCCTGGCCAGCGTCTTGTAGGCCTCGGGCTCGAGATGCTTGAACGACAGGTCCTCGAGCTCCCATCGCACCTTGGCCATACCGAAGCGGTGGGCCAGCGGGGCGTACAGGTCGCGCGTTTCCTGCGCGATGCGCCGCCGCTTCTCGGGAGCCAGCCAGTCGAGCGTGCGCATGTTGTGCAAACGGTCGGCCAGCTTGATGAGGATGACCCGCGCATCCTTGGCAATGGACAGCAGCAGCTTGCGATAGTTCTCGACCTGCCGCTCTTCCCGCGACGACATGGGGAGGTTCGCGATCTTGGTGAGCCCATCGACGATCTGCGCCACCTCGGCCCCGAACTCGCGCTCCACATCGCTGATGGACACGTCGGTGTCCTCGACGATGTCATGCAGCAGACCACAGGCCACCGTGGTGGTGTCGAGCTGCAGGTCGGCCAGAATGCGGGCCACTTCCACACAGTGCGAGACATAGGGCTCGCCGGAATGCCGCACCTGCCCTGCATGGGCCACGTCGGAGAACCGATAGGCGCGCACGAGCAAGTCGTGGTCGAGCCGATCGTAGGCGCCATCGGCACCCGGCCCGAACCCCGGAATCATCTCGTGCAGCGCGATCGTCGTCACAACAGGCCTGCCTCCGCAAAGCTGACATAGCGACCACGTCCCACAATGACGTGATCATGCACCGGGATGTCGAGCAGGCGCCCGGCCGCCACCAACTGTTCCGTCACCGCGCGATCTTCGGCACTGGGCGTGGGATCACCACTCGGATGGTTGTGCACCAGAATCACCGCTGCTGCCCGTTCGGCGATGGCCTCGCGAAAGACCTCGCGCGGATGCACCAGCGATGAATTGAGCAAGCCCCGTGTGACCAGCACGTCCCGCTCCAAACGATGCTGCGCGTCGAGGATGGCCACGTGAAATTCCTCCACCGGCGCGTCCTGCAGCCGCGGCGCGTACGCCGCCGCCACATCACGCGGTCCACGCAGCGGCACACCGGCTTCCCGCGCCTCACCGGTCATGCGCCGACCAAGCTCGAGCGCCGCCTGCACCGCCGCCGCCCGTGCCTCACCCACACCATGCGCCCGCGTGAGCGAGGCAAAGGGCATGGCTGCGAGACGCCCAAGCGACCCACCACACTGATCAAACACCTGCTGCGCACAGGTCAACGCGGACGCGCCGCGTGGCCCCGAGCCGAACAGCAGCGCGAGCAGTTCCGTGGTGCTCAGGGCCTGGGCCCCGAGCGCCCGCAGTCGTTCACGCGGCCGCTCCGTAGACGGCAACTCCTTGATCTTAAGACGGGACGTGGGAAACTGGCTAGTGACCGGGACGGCAGAAGACGTCATGCGAAACTCCACGCGGGATGGCGGGTTGGTGTGGCGGCCGGATGCCGCCGCCGCCCACTATGCCACCAGGTGCGCCCGAGGACGGTACCATCGCGCCGCCACTCCTATCTTTCGAACGCAGCACGATTCGGCTGGCCCCCGCGTGATACGTCGACGCACCATGCACGCTCCACGCTCCGACGTGACTCACCGTCCCCAGTTCCTTCGCCCCATCTCAGTGACTCAGCACACAACATTCGACCCCAGTAGCGATGCCGAGTGGGAGGCGCTCCGCCTCCTCGGTCATCGCATGCTCGATGACCTGTTCGACGCCACGCGTGCCCTGCCGCACACGCCGGCCTGGCGGCCCATGCCTCCCCACAAGGCGACCCTGTTCGAAGAAGCCGGACCGGAAGCCGGCTCAGGGGCCGAGGCCGTGTACGAGCAGTTTCGTCAGCATGTCCTGCCATACGGCAACGGCAACTGGCATCCACGGTTCTTCGGGTGGGTGCAAGGCAACGGCACCCCACTGGCCATGCTGGCGGATCTTCTTGCCTCGGGCATGAACCCGCATCTGGCCGGCTTCAATCAGGCGCCTGCCGCGGTGGAACAGCAGGTTATTCGCTGGTTCGGGGAGTGGATGGGACTGCCCGGGGCGAGCGGCCTGTTTGTCACCGGCGGCACGATGGCCAATGTGCATGGGCTGGCCTGCGCGCGCATGGCCATGGGTGAGCGACTGGGCCGGAACCCGCGCCGCGACGGCGTGCAGCGCTGGCCGGAGCAGATTGATGGCGAGGCGGCTTCGGGCCCGCTGGTGTTTTATGGCTCCACCGAAACGCATTCCTGGGCGCGCAAGGCTGCCGAGTGGCTGGGGCTGGGTGACCGGGCTTTTGTTCGTGTGCCAACAGGCCCCGATCATCGCATGGATGTGACGGCGTTGAACGCACAAATGCAGGCCGATCGCGCCGCGGGTCTGGTGCCATTTGCCGTGGTGGGAACGGCGGGCACGGTGAACGCCGGTGCAGTGGATGATCTGGACGCCCTGGCCGACGTGGCCGAGGCCAATGGGCTGTGGTTCCATGTGGACGGCGCCTTTGGTGCCCTGCTGGCACTGAGCCCGCGCTACCGGCACCTTGTGCGCGGCCTGTCCCGCGCCGACTCGCTGGCATTCGACCTGCACAAGTGGGGCTCCATGCCCTTCGAATGTGCCGTGGCACTCGTGCGTGATCCGGCCGTGCACCACGCGGCCTTCCGCGGCAGTGCGGCGTATCTGGGTGCGCTGCCACGCGGCGTGAGTGCGGGCGGTCAGCCGTTCAACGATGTGGGGCTCGACCTCACCCGTGGCTTCAAGGCGCTCAAGGTGTGGATGCAACTCAAGGCCGATGGCGTGCACAAATTCGGCGCGCTCATCGAGCAGAACATCGACCAGGTGCAGCGCTTTGCCGCGCGGTTGGACGCGCACCCGGAGTTTGAACGTGTGGGACCGAGTCCACTCAACGTGTTGTGTTTCCGCTACCTGCCAACGCAGATCTCAGGTGACACATCACATGAACGGGGTGACGAGGTCGTAGACGAGATCAATCGCGAGTTGCTCATGCGGGTGCAGGAGCGCGGAATCGCCGTGCCGTCCAGCACCATGGCGAACGGACGGTTCGTGCTGCGCATGGCGCACGTCAACCATCGCACGACCGACGACGACATGGATGCCGTGTTTGAAGCACTGCTGGAAATTGGGCGTGAAGTGTCGGCCGAGCGGTCTGCGGAGGTGGCATAGCCGTTCGCCGTTGCTGCATGTCTGGATGAACACAAACGGCGGGAGTCCGAAGACTCCCGCCGTTTGTATTCGCACACCGCAATTGTTGTGGAGCCTCGGTGAAGCCTCTGCGGAGCCTCAGCCGCCGCGCGGCTTGGCGGTGCGGCCACCACCATCGCCGCCACCGCCACCTGCCGAGCCGCCGCCAACCGAGCCGCCAGACGACCCCGTCCCGGAACCGCCCGACGGATAGTAGGACGGGCGCGGCCCGACACTACCGCCGCCGCCGCCCTGCGCGCCACCCTGAATGGGACCACGCGTGTAACCGAGGCCATTCACAGCGCGGCCACGCGGCGTGACGCCCACACCGCCGCCGCCCTGCCCCGGATCAACCGGTGGCTGATTGACGATGATGATCGGGCCCTGCCCATACAGTGGCCAGCCCCAGGGGTTGCCCCAACCGAAACGGCCCACGCCATAGCCCAACGGCCCATACGGGCTGTAGCGCCAACCCCAGGGGTCGAACGGATCCCACATGCCGTAGTAGGCCGAACGGAAGCCCCAACCAAAGCCCCAGGCCCCCATGCCACCCGGGCCATAGCAGAACTCGTTCATGTTTCCGCAGCGCGACTGGTTGTCCTGCGGCACTTCGGCAATGGCGGTGCCGGCCTGCCGACCCGCCGCCGTCAGTGCGTCGTTCGGGCGCAGCGTGAAGGCCTTGGGATTGTCGAGCGCCACCAGCAGGTCGATGACGCGTTCGGGCATGCCACCATCAGCAAGAGCCACCAGCCGCTTGGCGTCGAGGTCAAAGCGCAGCCCCATCTCGGCCACCCAGGCCTCGGTGAGTGCCGGCGGTGCCTGTACGGACACGTCGAGCACCTGACCCAGCGTGAGCGGCGCACCGGCGGCGAGGCGCGCGGTGCGCGACGAACGCACCGCCCCCAGGTCGCCCGGGGCGCCGCTGTCGCCGGCAAAGCGGAAACGCGCCACGGTGGTCGCGGTGCTCGTGCCAACCTCGATGGTCTGGAGCTGCAGCCACTCGCCAGTGGAGGCGATGGACATCAGACCGGTCTCAGTGCGACGAATGCCGCGATCACAGTTGAGTTCCGCGCGCAGCAGGAGGCGCGTGTCGTTGGCCAGCCATTCGGCCCGTTCAGTACCGCGGCACTCGTCCACCACCTTTTCGGTGGGTCGGCCTGGTACCGGCAGGGCCTGACGCGAGAGTTCGCGCGAGCCGTCGAGCATGACGAGGTCAACGCTACCGGCCACACGGGTGGACGGCAGGATGCAGGCCCGGGAGGGTACGGCCGGGTCGGCACTGCCAACTCGGCGTTCCGGCGCACCAACCGTTTCCCAGCATCCGATCCAGGGCTGGAAGCGCTCATCGAGCCGCGCAGTTTCCTGCGCTTCAGCCGGCTCAACCAGTGGTGAGAAGCCGCCGAGGCCCGCCAGGACTCCGGCAGCCAACGTGACGGACGAGGCGACCGTCTGCACGCGACGCAGCAACATGGTCATGATCTGGTCCTCAGAGGCGGAAGAAGAAACCTGCGGTGACACCGAGCCCGGAGAGCGAAATCCGATCGAAGCCCTGGAAATCCTGGCCGGTTGGCCCGCGGGCGTGATCGTAGCGCAGTTCCGTGTTGAGGCCGACGTTGCGCGAGAGACTCCAATTGGTCCCAAACGCCCCGTAGGCCATGCCGGCCCAACCCTTGGTCTCGAAGCGATCAGCGAAGACGTCCATGGTCTGGAAGTCGACAAAATCGCCGCGCTGCGAGAAACGATAGTTCATCGCGCCCCCGCCCGCTGCGACGTAGGGCACAACCCGGGACGGAATCCAGGCGTAGCGACTGACGGAGCGGCCAGCCGGGAGCAGGTTGTACTTGAGCCCCAAGGTGAGGGGCACCCGGCGAAAGGTGGTGGACTGTTCAATGGGCTGGTCATTGTTGTCGATGAAGTCCCGGTACTCCGAGCCCACGCGGCGGCTGCTCACGCCAGCGGTGAACTGCAGTTCGAGCCGGTCCTTGAGCGCCACGGAAATGTCAGCGACCCCTCCCAGCGAAAGAAAATCGCCCCGATCCACCGTGAGCTGCTGCGACACGAAGTCGAAGAGCTCGGAGTTGGCATCGGGGCGCACCGCTCCGCCTCGCAAGGCAAAAGTGGCGCGGGGCTGACGGAAGAAATAGCCGTCACCGCCGCGGGGTTGTGCATTGCCACTGTCCCACGGTACTGCGCTGATGAGGAGGAGTGCGACCGTTGCGGCCAATCGCCTGGTCATGGAAGGCTCCAGAAGGAGGGAGAGACGTTCACCGAAATGTGATACCGCGCACCTCGCGATGAGGTTCCGCTCCCCGTTTCCGGGTTCCCCAACCGCGGGCTCCCGTCCCTGAGTTCCCCGTTCGGGTTCCCGCGCGGTCCGGCTGCCGGCCGCGAGCGGGCCCCTCGGGGATCCGCTCCGCTGTCCTGCCACCCCGGCCTGCCCGGGCCGGCGCCTGGCCCCGCTGTGAACGGAGCCAGACTACCGGGGACCGTCAGCGTGTCGTCAGAGATGCGCGCCGTGGCACTTCTTGAACTTCTTGCCCGAGCCGCAGGGGCAGGCGTTGTTGCGCGGCGTCTGCTCCCACCCATCGGGCAGAGCGCCGCCGCCTTCCGCCAGCGAGCGCACCGACCCCGCGCCCACCACCGACGGCGCACCACGGGCCACGACGCGGGCCGCCTCGGCCGTCACCGGCGCGTCATCGTCCTCCTCGTCGTCGTCCGCGTCTCCGTTGCCGGCCGCAGCCGCCTCGAGCAGTTCCTCGGGCGGAATGTCTTCGAGGATGCCGAGGGCATTGTAGCGACGCGTGGGCCGCGCCCCTTCGTCGCGCAGTGGCTGTGCCTCGGGCATGGGCGGCGCAAAAGCCTCCATGGGCGCCGGCTCGAACACCAGCTGCGCCTTGAGGAAGCGCTCGGTGAACGTGTTGGCCAGATCGTGCATGAGATCCACGAACATCGTGTACGCATCCTGCTTGTACTCGACGAGCGGGTCCTTCTGGCCCCACGAACGATAGTGAATGGACGCGCGCAGCTGATCGAGATCGTAGAGATGATCCTTCCACTTCTCGTCGATCACGTTGAGCATCACCAGCGCGAGCAGGCGATCGGCAAAGCCATTGCCGTTTTCGTCCGTCACCTGGTTGAGCGTGTCGATCTTGTGCGCGTAGGCCTCACGCACCGCGGCCACGGCCTGCTCCTGCGCCTCCTCAACGGTGGCGGGGCGCTCGGTTTCAAACGCAGGCACCTGCAGCATGAAATGCAGCAGCAGATCCTGCTGGACAAACGCAAAATCCCAGTCGGCCGGCTCGTCGAACGTGGCCAGCGCCTGCTCCACACGCCGCTGCGCGGCACGCTCGAGCATCTTGATGGCCTCGCCCTTGAGCTCTTCACCACCTTCCAGCGCAAAGGCACGCAGCGAGTAGATGACCTCACGCTGCTGATTCATGACGTCATCGTACTCCAGCAGCCGCTTGCGTGACTGGAAGTTCTGGAGCTCGACGCGCTTCTGGGCCTGTTCGATGGAGCGCGTGATGAGCGGATGCGTGAGCACCTCCCCTTCCTGCGCGCCCATCCGATCCATGAGCTTGGCGATGCGCTCGGAGCCGAAGAGACGCATGAGATCGTCTTCGAGCGACAGGAAGAACTGCGATGCACCCGGGTCACCCTGACGGCCCGAGCGACCACGCAGCTGACGATCGATGCGCCGAGACTCGTGCCGCTCGGAACCGATGATGTGCAGGCCACCCATCTCGGTGACTTCGACGTCCTTGCCGTCGAGGTCCTTGACCATGGACGGCTTGGCCTCGGTGACGCCCTCGCCGAGTTTGATGTCGGTACCACGACCCGCCATGTTGGTGGCGATGGTGATGGCGCCCATCCGACCCGCGTCGGCCACGATCTCGGCTTCCCGCTGGTGATACTTGGCGTTCAGCACGTTGTGCTTGAGTCCCGCGCGCGCAAACATGCGCGCGAGCGTTTCCGACGATTCCACGCTGGCCGTACCCACGAGCACCGGGAAGCCCAGCTCGTGCAGACGACGCGTTTCCTCGACGATGGCGTTGTACTTCTCGCGCCGCGTCTTGTAGACGAGATCCTGACGGTCGTCACGCTGGATGGGCCGGTTGGTCGGGATGACCGACACCTCGAGCCCGTAGATGGCGTGGAATTCGCCCTCTTCCGTTTCGGCTGTACCGGTCATGCCGGCCAGCTTCTCGTACATGCGGAAGTAGTTCTGAATGGTGATGGTGGCGAGTGTCTGGGTCTCGCCCTTCACCTGTACGCGTTCCTTGGCTTCGACGGCCTGATGCAGCCCCTCGCTCCAGCGACGGCCCGGCATGGTGCGACCGGTGAACTCGTCGACGATGAGCACCTGCCCTTCCTGCACCACGTAGTTGACGTCGCGCTCGTACAGCGCATGCGCACGCAGCAACTGGTGGATGATGTTGAGGCGCTCGCTCTTGGTGGCGTACTCGCGCTCCACCGCATTGCGGCGCTCGAGGCGGTCGGCCGGCGACAGCTCATGATCCCGATCGATCTGGCCGATGAGCAGCGAGATATCGGGCAGCACGAAGGTGTCGGGGTGATCGGGCGAGAGCCAGTCGAGCCCCTTCTCGGTGAGGTGCACCGTGTGGCCCTTCTCGTCGAGCACGAAGAGCAGATCGTCTTCGAGATCGCGGAAGGCGCGCTTGGCCATGGGCAGCTTGCGATCGGCAATGACGTCGAGTTCGACGCGCTGCACCATCTGCTTGACGCCCGACTCCTGCAGCACCTTGAGGAGGCGCTTGTTCTTGGGGCCGCCCAACTGCGCCTTGTAGAACTGTGTGGCCGCCGTCTGCTGATCGCCCGACTCCATGGCGCGTTCGCCATCGGCCACGAGCTGATTGACCAGTTCGTTTTGCCGACGCACGAGGCGCTCGACGGCCGTGTTGAACTCCGCGTACTGCCCGTCGCTCTCGTTGCCCACGGGACCCGAGATGATGAGCGGCGTACGGGCTTCATCGATGAGGATGGAGTCCACCTCGTCGATGAGCGCGAAGATGTGCGGACGCTGCACGCGCTGTTCGAGCGAGACCACCATGTTGTCGCGCAGGTAGTCGAAGCCGAACTCGTTGTTGGTGCCGTAGGTGATGTCGGAGGCGTACACCGCCTTGCGTTCCCACGACCCCGGTTCGGTGTCATCGAGACAGCCGACGGTCAGACCAAGCCAGCCGTAGAGATATCCCATCCACTGCGAGTCGCGGCGGGCGAGATAGTTGTTGACGGTGACGAGATGCGCGCCACGCGCCGGCAGGGCGTTGAGGTAGAGTGGCAGCGTGGCCACCAGCGTCTTGCCCTCACCCGTGGCCATTTCCGCGATACGGCCGAGATGCAGCTGAATGCCGCCGATGAGCTGCACGTCGTAGGGCACCATGTCCCACACGAGCTCGTGCCCGAGCACCTGCACCTTGTGGCCCTTGAGACGGCGGCAGGCTTCACGCACGGTGGCAAAGGCTTCGGGCAGCAGCTCGTCGAGCACCTCGGCGATGGTGCTGCGAAGTTCACCTTCCGCCCCGCCACGGCCATCAGCGCCCTGCAGCTCGTTGTCGAGTCGCTCACGCTCGGCGGCATCGGCGGTGTTGTGCTTTTGTGCCTTGAGCTCCGCGATGCGGGCCTCGATGGGGCCGGTGCGTTCCGCGAGGATGCCACGGAACTTCGCGGTCTGCGCCTGAATCTCTTCGTCGGACAGCGAGGCCAGCCGCGATTCGATCTCGTGGATCTCCTCGAGGATGGGCTGCACGCGCCGCCGTTCGCGCTCATGGCGCGTCCCGAACACCTTACTGATCAGACCCTTCAGCATATGGACCTCTCGAACCTCTTCGGCCAGGGGCTGCGCGCGCGGCCCATCTGCCCGAAGGCGTCAGGAGTCCGTTGCTGCGCGAACCCGGGAATTCTCGCGATACAACCCGGTGGATGCGATGTACGTCGCCACGGCATCGGTGACGAAGCCGCGAATGCTGCGGCCCGTCGCCACGCGTGCTCGAATCTCGGTTGACGACACGTCCACCCGTCGCACGGCCAGTCGCCTGGCCTGCACGCCGCCGTGCACCAACTCGTGGTCACCCACACCGCCGCCGTTTCGGTCCATCACCACGAGCTGCACTTGCGTGAGCAGGTGATCGATGTCCTTCCAGCGCGGCAGGGTGGGCACGACATCATGCCCCACGAGCAGGTGGAGGTCTGCATCCGGCCAGCGCCGGCGCAGGTCCGCCACGGTGTCAACCATGAAAGATAACCCGCCCCGCTCGATTTCTGCGGGGTCCACGATGCAATCCGGTATGTCGGCAAAGCAGGCCTGGGCCATGGCCAGGCGATGCGCGGCAGGCGTCTGCTCAGACCCCTTGAGGGGCTGCTGGGCGGCGGGAATGACCAGCAGGCGATCGAGCGCCAACTGGTCCCGCACGTCCTGCACCATGAGCAGATGCCCAATGTGCGGTGGGTCGAACGAGCCGCCAAAGAGGCCGATTCGCAGAGGCGACCGCACAGCTGCCGACCGGATCAGTGGAGGGAGCGCGGGCCGGGCCGGGCGAAGGCCACCGGTGAAGGCACAATGGCCGGTCGCTCGAGCGACGCCGTGTCAGCCGAGACTTTGCCGACGCCCGTGCTGTCACCGGCCACCTTGGCGGTGTCGGCCGGCGCGGCACCACAGGCCGCCGCGACATCGGCGTCACCCGGATAGGCCTTCCACATGGCCGTACACGTTTCCGCGGCGTCTTCCTTCCAGCGGATGCGTGTGTACAGCTCATGCAGTCGCAGCCACGACAGGCGAGCCGCCCGGGTGGCCGGATAGGTGGTGACGACGTCCTTGAAGTAGATGATGGCCGGGTCGATGGCCCGGCGCACCTTGATGTAGTGGACGCCTGTGTCGTAGTCCTTCTGCGCAAACCACTCTTCGAGCTGCGTGATGCGGCGCTTGGCGTCCTCGGTTTCCTTGGCTTCCGGATACGACGACAGCAGCGCCCGCAGAATGGACACCGCCTTCTGTCCGTACTCCGGATCGAGGTTCGGACGACGCCAGAGGCTCTGATACGAGGCCCCGGTGCCCAACATGGCCATGGGCGCCAGCGTGTCGTCCGGGAAACCGTCGGTGACGCGCTCGTAGGCCTGCGCCGCCAGCAGGAACTCCTTCTTGCGCTCATGCGTGAGCGCGAGGTAGAAGTAGGCCGGAGCGAGCAGCGGGTCACGCGAACTCAGGTCAACCGTGAGGCGCTCGAAGCCCAGCTGGGCATTGTCCCATTTCTTCTTCTGGAACTCCACGAGCGTCGCCTGAAACAGCGCCTCGGGGTTCGCGAAGTCCGCCGGTCGGAAACCACGCGAGCAGGCTGCCAGGGCGGCGGCCATGCTCAGCAGCATCAACAGGCGGAACTCCATGCGGAACTCCGGACGATGGTCCGGGCGGGAATGTCGAGCGCTCATGTGGAACAAGATACCCAGTGGGGGGCGTCGGAGTTCAAGTCGATGCTCCGAGGCTGCGGGAACCGGAGGCCAGCGGCACGATACGGGCGCGGCCCGGCGCGAGCGTCGCGGTGACATTGCGGGTGTCCACCAGCAGCGTGGCGTGATCGACCACGCGCTGGTAGTCCACCTGCTTGTGGTCGGTGACGATGACGACCGCGTCGGCCCAGCGCAGCATCTCGTCGCTCAGTTCCACGCCCTTGCGCACGTGGCCCTCTTCGCGGAACTCGCTCACGAAGGGATCGTGGTACTCCACATGCGCCCCACGCTCCTCGAGCAGGCGGATGACATCAAGCGCCGGGCTTTCGCGCACGTCGTCGATGTCGCGCTTGTAGGCCACGCCCAGCACCAGCACCCGGCTGCCACGCACGGCCTTGCGCGCTTCGTTGAGCGCATCGGCCACCTTCTGCACCACCCACTCGGGCATGTGCGAGTTGATCTCGCTGGCGAGGTCGATGAACCGCGTCTTGTAGTTGAGCGTGCGCATCTTCCAGGCGAGATAGTGCGGATCGAGCGGGATGCAGTGCCCGCCGATGCCGGGCCCCGGCGTGAACTTCATGAAGCCGAAAGGCTTGGTGGCCGCGGCGTCGATGACTTCCCAGACGTTCACGCCCAGTTTGTCACACACAATCGCGATTTCGTTCACCAGGCCGATGTTCACCGCGCGGAAGGTGTTCTCCAGCAGCTTCACCAGCTCGGCGCTCTCGGGCGAACTCACCGGCACCACGGTGTCGATGCAGCTGGCGTAGAGCGCCGTGGCCACCTCGACACAGGCCGGCGAAATGCCACCCACCACCTTGGGCGTGTTCTTGGTGTGGTAGACCGGGTTGCCCGGGTCCACCCGCTCGGGGCTGAAGGCCACGAACACATCCTGCCCCACCGTGAGCCCCTTGGCTTCGAGCCGGGGCTGCAGCAGCTCCCGCGTGGTGCCGGGATAGGTGGTGCTTTCCAGCACCACACACAGGCCGGGGTGCGCCTGCCGCGCAATGGCATCGGCGGCGCTCAGGACGAAGGCCATGTCCGGATCGCGCGTCTTGGACAGCGGCGTGGGCACGGCAATGGAAATCGCATCGCACTCGCCGAGGCGATTCTCGAGCGTGGTGGCCACGAACGTCCCGTTGGCCACCGCCTGCTGCACCTGCGCGCCGGGAATATCCTGAATGTGCGACTGTCCACTCATGAGCAGGTCCACGACGCGTTCGCTCACGTCATAGCCTATGACGCGGAAGCCGGCGTGCACGAACTCGAGGGCGAGTGGCAGCCCCACATAGCCGAGGCCGACCACACCGATCACCGCCGAGCGATCGGCGATGCGGGCCAGCAGTTGATCCTTGGTGCTCATGGAGTGCGACCTGGTTGTCAATGTGAGCTCAGTGACCGAAGAAGCCGCGCACGGCGGCAATGACTTCGTCGAGCTGTGCCGTGGTGAGCTCGGGATAAATCGGCAGGGACAACACTTCCTTCGACGCGCGCTCGGCCTCGGGGCACTGGCCTTCGCGGTATCCGAGATACGCGAAGCAGGGCTGCAGGTGAAGCGGCAGCGGGTAGTACACGTTTGAGCCGATGCCCTGTGCCTTGAGATGCGCCTGCAGTGTATCGCGCTGCGTAACGCGAATGGTGTACTGGTTGTAGATGGACGTGTTGGCCGGATCGACAAACGGCGTGGTCACCTCGGCCAGATTGGCGAACGCCGCGTCGTAGTAGGCCGCGTTGCGGCGACGCGCGGCGCTCCAGCCTTCGAGATGCGGCAGCTTGGCCAACAGCACGGCGGCCTGCAGGGCATCGAGACGACTGTTGTAGCCCACGATCTCGTGATAGTACGTGCGGCGGCTGCCGTGCGTCCGCAGCTTCATGAGCGCCTCGAAGAGCGCTTCATCCTGCGTGACCATCATGCCGCCGTCGCCGTAGCCGCCCAGATTCTTGGACGGGAAGAAACTGTAGGTGCCGATGGCTGCGGCTTCACCGGCCATGACCTTCTTGCCATCGATGAGGCGACTCGCGCCAATCGACTGCGCGGCGTCTTCAATGACCGGCAGCCCCTGCGCCGCCGCCGCGACCTGCTCAATGGGCGCCATCTGTCCGAAGAGATCCACGGCAATCACGGCCTTGGTGCGCGACGTGATGGCAGGCGTGACCTGCGCCGGATCGATGTTGTAGGTCTTCGGATCGATGTCGACAAACACCGGACGCGCACCCACGTTGTGAATGGCGCCGCCGGTGGCAAAGAACGTGAACGGTGTGGTGATGACTTCATCGCCGGCGCCCACGCCCAGCGCACGCAGCGCGAGCAGAATGGCGTCGGTACCATTGGCACAGCCCGCGGCGTACTTGACCTGTGAGAGGCCGGCCACGTGGCACTCGAGCTGCGCCACGGGATCGCCAAGAATGAAGGCCTGCTGGTCGACGACCTGCATGAGCGCCGCGACTACCTCATCGCGGATGGTCGCGTGCTGGGCCTTGAGATCGAGAAGAGGGACGGCCATTGCTGTGAACTCTGTGAACTAGAGGTTGACCCGCAACGGCAGCGGCACGTCACGGCCGGTCTTCGCGGATTCGTAGATGCCAAGAATGAGCTCGAGCGACTTGCGCCCGGCGCGCCCGTCGGTGTCCGGCGTGGCCTGACCACGCAGCACCGACACCACGTTGCGGTAATAGCCTTCGTGGCCAAAACCATAGACGCTGGGCGGGTTGGTATTGGCCTGCTCCACCAGCTTGTCATCGTCATCGTAGTCGGCAAACTGCCAATGCTCGACGCGATTGACGGCGGTGCCGCCGATCTTCACGCTGCCCTTCTCGCCGAGGATGGTGATGGAGCCCTCGAGATTCTTGGGGAACGTGAGCATGGTGACTTCGATGACGCCGATGGCGCCAGAGCGGAACTTGAGCACGGCGGCCCCACTGTCCTCGGCTTCGATGCGCCGCGCGAGCGTGGCGGTCTTGGCCATCACGCTTTCCACGGGGCCCACCAGCCACTGCACAAGATCGACATAGTGGGAGGCCTGATTCATGAAGGCTCCACCGTCGAACTCCCAGGTACCGCGCCACGGCGCCTGATCGTAGTAGTCCTGCGGACGCGTCCAGCGCACGGTGCAGTTGGCCATGTAGATGCGACCGAAGCGACCGCGATCGATGGCGCGCTTGAGCAGCACGATGGGCGGATTGAGCCGGTTCTGCTTGACCACGAACAGGTGCACGCGGTTGTCGTCGCAGGCCTGCACCAGGGCGTCGGCCGCGGCCAGCGAGATGGCCATGGGCTTTTCGCTGATGACATGACGCCCCGCGCGGGCCGCCAGCATGCCATGCTGCGGATGCAGACCACTCGGCGTGGCAATCACCACCGCGTCGCTGGGTACCTCGGCCAGCATCTGCTCGATGCTGGTGAAGAACGGGACACCATGCGCCACGCCGGCCTGCTGGGCGCGCTCGGGCACGATGTCGCACACCGCCACGAGCTCGAGCTCGGGAATCTTGGCGATGGCATCAAAATGGTTCTTGCTGATGCGACCGCAGCCGACGAGAGCCAGGCGGATGCGGCGATCGGCGGGCACGAGTGCTTCGCTCACTGCTGCTCCTCAACAGGTGTAACCATGTCGCCGCGACGCAGATAACGTCGGCCGGTGCCGGGACAGCGCAGCTCCTCGGCCGTGGCGTCACCGGCGTGCGGGCCTACGACGTCGAGGCGATGTCCGGCCTCCGACATCCACCCGATGCGACGCGCAGGCACGCCGGCCATGAGCGCAAAGTCGGGCACATCGCGCGTGACGACGGCGCCGGCGCCGATGAAGGCATGCCGACCGATGGTCACGCCACACACGATGGTGGCGTTGGCACCAATGCTCGCCCCACGCCGCACCAGCGTGCGCTGATACTCGTGCTTGCGCGACACGCTACTGCGCGGATTGATGACGTTGGTGAACACCATGGACGGTCCGCAGAAGACATCATCTTCCAACTCGACGCCCTCGTACAACGACACATTGTTCTGGATGCGGGCGTTGTCACCCACCGTCACGCCGTTCATGACGACGACGTTCTGCCCCAGCGAACAGCGGGCGCCAATGACGGCCCCTCCGTTGACGTGACAGAAATGCCAGACACGCGAGCCGGCGCCAATGCTGGCGCCGTCGTCCACATAGGCCGACTCGTGCACGAGCGCACCCGCGCCAAGCGTGACGCCGGCGCCCACGTGTCCCTCGCCGGGCCGGGCGATCATGCCCGGCGGTACGCTGGCCTTGACCGACGGTGACGCGTTGGCCGTGCTCACTGGGCGCCAGCGCTCCGCGAGGCACCAAGGATGGCGTGCCACTCCTGCAGCGAACGCACGCCCGGCTCACGCGTGCGGCGCGCCGCGATGGCCTCAACCGCCGCGTTGGCTGCCGTGAGGGTGGTGGTGTACGGCACGCGGTTGGCGATGGCCGCCTGCCGCAGCTTCTCGTCGTCCACCTGCGCGTGCTTGCCCAGCGGCGTGTTCACGAGCAGCTGCACTTCGCCGTTCAGGATGAGATCGACACCGTGCGGCCGACCCTCATGCACCTTGAGCACCGAGGTGACGGGGATGCCCTGCTGCGTGAAGTAGGCCGCGGTACCGCTGGTGGCAAAGATGCCGAAGCCCAACTCGTGGAAACGCGCAGCCAGCCTGGCCGCCGTGGGCTTGTCGCCATCGTTGACCGTGAAGAACACGGCGCCCTCGCGCGGCAGCGCGTTGTCGGCCGCGATCTGCGACTTGAGGAAGCTCATGCCGAAGTCATCGTCGATGCCCATGACTTCACCCGTTGAACGCATCTCGGGGCTCAGCACCGGGTCGAACTCGCGGAACTTGTTGAAGGGGAACACCGCCTCCTTCACGCTGATATACGGCGGCACGATTTCTTCCGTGAAGCCTACCTGCGCCAGCGTTTCCCCCAACATGAGCCGCGCCGCCACCGAGGGCAGTGACACGCCGATGGCCTTGGACACGAAGGGCGCCGTGCGCGACGCGCGCGGATTGACCTCGATGACGTACACCTGGCCGTCCTTGTACGCGTACTGCACGTTGATGAGACCCACCACGCCAAGCTTCCTCGCGAACGCGACGGTATGCGCCTTCATCTGCGCCACGGCCTCGGGCGGAATGAGATACGGCGGCAACACACAGGCGCTGTCGCCCGAGTGAATACCCGCGCTCTCGATGTGCTCCATGACGGCGCCAATGACCACCTGCTCGCCATCGGAGAGGGCATCCACGTCGGCTTCGAACGCATCCTCGAGGAAGCGATCGACCAGCACCGGACGCTCTTCACTGACGCGCGCCGCGCGCTCGAAGTAGTCACGCAGCGAGGGCTCGTCGTGCACGATCTCCATGGCGCGGCCACCGAGCACGTACGACGGACGCACGAGCACCGGGAACCCGATCTCACGGGCAATGGCCACGGCTTCGTCGACGCTGGTGGCGGTGCCGTTGGCCGGCTGTTCCACGCCCAGCTCGCGCGCAATGGCCTCGAAACGACGGCGATCTTCGGCGGCGTCGATGGCGTCAGGCGAGGTGCCGAGAATACGCACTCCGGCCGCCTCGAGCGGACGCGTGAGCTTGAGCGGCGTCTGACCGCCCAGCTGCACGATGACACCCACCGGATTCTCCCGCTGCACGATCTCGAGCACGTCCTCGAGCGAGAGCGGCTCGAAGTAGAGCTTGTCGGAGATGTCGAAGTCGGTGGAAACCGTTTCGGGATTGGAGTTGACCATGATGGTCTCATAGCCCTGTTCGCGCAGCGCCAGCACGGCGCGCACGCAGCAGTAGTCGAACTCCACGCCCTGTCCAATGCGATTGGGGCCCGAGCCGAGGATGACAACCTTCTTGCGACCCTCGGTGGCCGCTTCGCTCTCTTCGTCGTAGTTGCCGTAGAGATACGGCGTGCTGGACGGGAACTCACCGGCGCAGGTGTCGATCATCTTGTACGCCGGCCGCACGCCCAGCGACCAGCGCAGTTCGCGCGCCGCCTGTTCGGTCTGGCCACGCAGTGCGGCCAACTGGCGATCGGAGAAGCCCAGGCGCTTCATGTGACGCATGGCGTCGGCGTCCACCGACGGCAGCGCCGCGTACTGGGTTTCGGCGTCCAGCAGCTCCTGCATCTGCGCGAGGAACCACGGATCAATGCCGCTTACCTGATGCAATTCCTCCACGCCCATGCCCAGCTGCATGGCGCGCTTGACCTGGAAGATGCGTTCCGGCGTGGGGCGGCGCAGGGCGCCGCGCAGTTCTTCCTTCGAGCCTTCCGTGAGACGATCGTCGACGAGTCGCTCGCCCACCACCCAACCTGCGCGGCCGGTCTCGAGCGCACGCAGGGCCTTCTGGAAGGCCTCCTTGAACGTGCGGCCGATGGCCATGGACTCACCGACCGACTTCATCTGCGTGGTGAGCCCCGGATCGGCGGCGGCAAACTTTTCGAAGGCGAAGCGCGGACACTTCACGATGACGTAGTCGAGCACCGGCTCGAAACTGGCCGGTGTGGTCTTCGTGATGTCGTTGGGCACTTCGTCGAGCGTGTACCCCACGGCCAGCTTGGCGCCGATGCGCGCGATGGGGAAGCCGGTGGCCTTGGACGCGAGCGCCGACGAGCGCGACACGCGCGGATTCATCTCGATGACGATGAGCTCGCCCGTGGTCGGGCTGACGGCGAACTGCACGTTGCAGCCGCCGGCATCCACACCAATCTCGCGAATGATCGCCACGGCCGCGTCACGCATGACCTGGTATTCGCGATCCGTGAGCGTCATGGCCGGCGCCACCGTGATGCTGTCACCGGTGTGCACACCCATCGGGTCGAGATTCTCGATGGAGCACACGATGACCACGTTGTCGGCGCAGTCGCGCATGACTTCGAGCTCGAACTCCTTCCAGCCCAGCAGCGAGCGCTCGATGAGCACCGAGTGCACCGGCGACAGATCGAGACCACGGCGCACCATGGTCTCGAACTCTTCGCGGTTGTACGCCACGCCGCCGCCGGTACCACCCAGCGTGAACGACGGACGGATGATGGCCGGGAAGCCCGTGTTCTCCACCGCGACCAGCGCTTCGTCGAGCGAGGTGACGGTCGTGCCCGTCGGGCACTTGAGCCCGATCTTCTCCATCGCGTCGGCGAAGAGCTTGCGATCTTCGGCCACCCGAATGGCGCGGGCGTTGGCGCCGATGAGCTCGCAGCCGTACTTCTCGAGTACGCCGTCGTCGTAGAGCTTGAGCGCCACGTTGAGCGCGGTCTGACCACCCATGGTGGGCAGCACCGCATCCGGACGCTCCTTGGCGATGATCTTCTCCACGAACTCCGGCGTGACCGGCTCCACATACGTGCGATCCGCGAACTCCGGATCGGTCATGATGGTGGCCGGGTTGGAGTTGACGAGGATGACCTCGTACCCCTCTTCGCGCAGGGCCTTGGTGGCCTGCGTTCCGGAGTAATCGAACTCGGCGGCCTGCCCGATCACGATCGGCCCCGAGCCGATGACGAGAATGCGGTGCAGGTCAGTGCGCTTCGGCATGGATCAGATCGTCGATGATGTCGTCGAGAGTGCGCAGCGGGCGCCAATCGGTGGCGCGCTGCAGCTTGTTCGGGTTCCCCACCAGCACGGGAACATCAACCGGCCGGACCAGCGCCGGATCCTCCACCGGTGTCGCATGCGAACCCGCGCGCGCCAGAACCCGGTCGAGCACCTGCTGCACCGACCATCCGGTGCCACTGGCCACATTGTACGCCTCGCCGGGCGTACCGCGTTGACAGAGCGAAATATACGCAGCCACGACGTCCGAGACATGCAGGAAGTCGCGAATTGGCGTGCGATTGCCAACCGCCATGGGTGTGCCCGGCGCGGCGTCCCGGAGCTGCACCGCGCGCTGCACCAGCGCCGGCAACAAGAAACGCGGCGCCTGCCCTGCCCCACTGTGATTGAAACTGCGGGCGACCACCACCTTGAGCGCCTCGGCCCGCCATTGCTGAAGGGCCAGGACTTCCTGCGCCGCCTTGGTGGCCGCATACACCGTGCGCGGCGCCTGGACGTCGTCTTCGTGCAAACGCTCACCGTGCGACGGATGCCGGCCGTACTGCTCGGCACTGCCGACAAGCAATACGACGGGGTCGCGGCCCTGTGCGTCGCGCTGCTGGCGAACGACATGCAGGAGTCGCGCGGTGGCCGTGACGTTGATATCCCAGGCCGCGGCGGGGTCGGCGGCGGCCGTTGGCACATGCGAGACGGCGGCTAGATGCACGACGGTGTCAGCGGCTGCCTCGCGCGTGACGTGCGCCACGTAGGCATCGTCGCGCAAATCCCCCAGCATCCAGCGCGTATCTGGCGCACCGTCCGCCGTGGACGACACGTTGCCCGGCTCCGTCTCGGTGGCCAACGCCGTGACAGCGGAGGCGCCGGCCTTCCAGAGCGCGGGCAGCAGCCAGCCCCCAACAAAGCCGGCCGCTCCGGTGACCAGCACACGCCCCAGCGGCCGAACGTCAGTGCTCACGCGTTGGAACGCTGATACCGCGCGAGGTCGGCCTCAACCATCATGGCCACCAACTGCGCAAAGGATACCCGGGGCTGCCAGCCGAGTTGGGTCTGCGCCTTGGACGGATCCGCCACCAGCAGGTCCACTTCGGCGGGGCGGAAGAAGCGCTCGTCCTGCACGACGTGATTGCGATAGTCGAGGCCCACGGCGCCAAAGGCTGCCTCGCAGAACTCGCGCACCGAAAACGTCTCACCCGTGCCAATGACATAGTCATCCGGCGTGTCCTGCTGCAGCATGCGCCACATGGCGTCCACGTAGTCACCGGCAAAGCCCCAGTCGCGCCGTGCGTCCAGGTTGCCCAGTCGCAGTTCCTGCTGCAAACCGAGCTTGATGCGGGCAACGCCATCGGAAATCTTGCGCGTGACAAACTCGAGGCCACGCCGCGGCGACTCGTGATTGAACAGAATACCGCTCACGGCGTAGAGCCCGAAGCTTTCGCGGTAGTTCACGGTGATCCAGTGGCCGTACACCTTGGCCACGCCATACGGCGAGCGCGGATAGAACGGCGTGCTTTCCCGCTGCGGTGTCTCCACCACCTTGCCGAACTGTTCGCTCGAGCTGGCCTGGTAAAAGCGCGCCTTGGGTGCGGCCTTGCGCAGGGCTTCGAGCATACGCGTCACGCCGAGCGCCGTGAACTCGCCCGTCAGCACGGGCTGATTCCACGAGGTCTGCACGAAGCTTTGCGCCGCGAGGTTGTAGATCTCGTCGGGCTGGGCTGCCTGTACCACGTCGGTGAGCGAGGTCTGGTCGAGCAGGTCGGCCGACACCAATTCAATGCGATCGACGAGGTGCGCGATGCGTTCGTAGGGCGTGGTGGACGAGCGTCGGACGACGCCCACGACGCGGTAGCCCTTGGCCAGCAGGAGCTCGGCGAGATACGAGCCATCCTGGCCCGTAATGCCGGTGATGAGCGCGGTTTTGGTCACGAACCGATCAGTTCCGTGTTGTGAGTTCGAGTATCGGGTACTGGGTGTCCATGACAACCCGGCGAAGTCGCCGTTGGATACACGACGCGGGGAGACTCGCAAAGCGAGCTCCCCGCGCAACCTGCCGAAGCAGAATGCTTACGCGACGGCGACCTGACCGCGCGGCGCCCGCGGCACCTTGCCGGCGGCGAGGCAGCGCGTGCAGACCTTCACCTTGATGACCTTGCCGGCCTCGAGGGTGCGCACGACCTGGAGATTGGGCTTCCAGGTGCGGCGGGTCTTGTTGTTGGCGTGCGAAACGTTGTTGCCGAAGGCAACACCCTTGTCGCAGCTGTAGCAGCGGTTGCGATTAATGGCCATGGGTGGTGCCTCAGCTGAGGATCAGTTCGATCCGCGCCATCTCCGCGCCGTCACCCTTGCGGTGGCCGGTCTTGAGAATGCGCGTGTAACCGCCCGGACGCGAGACAAACTTGGGGCCGATTTCCTGGAACAGCTTGTCGGCCGCCTCACGCTTCTGGACGTGCTTGCCGGCCAGTCGACGCGCGTGCAGCGTGCCGGTGCGGGCCTTGGTGATGAGCTTCTCGACGAACGGGCGGAGCTCCTTGGCCTTGGCCTCGGTCGTCTCGATCGCGCCCTGCTCGATGAGCGAGGTCGCGAGGTTGCGGAGCAGCGCGAGGCGCTGCTCACTGGTCCGCCGGAGCTGGCGGTTGGCCTTACGATGGCGCATGGGAGATCAATCCTCGTCTTCGTCGTCGTCGGGCGCGTTCTCGGCAGCGCGGCTGGGCGGAGTGCCCATGTCGAGGATACGGACACCGTCCGTGGACTCCTCGTAGCGCATGCCGAAGTTGAGCCCTTCCTTCTCGAGCAGCGCGGCGATTTCCTGCAGGGACTTCTTGCCGAAGTTCTTGACCTGGAGGATCTGCGCCTCGGTCTGGCGAACCAGATCGCCGAGCGAGCGGATGTTGGAGTTCTTCAGGGAGTTGACCGAGCGAACCGAGAGTTCGAGATCGTCGATCGGCGTGCGGAACAGCTCAGCGAGGCGGATGGCGTCCGAGTTGGCGCCGTCACCCAGCATGCCGGGCTGCGCAGACGCGGAAGACCCGAAGCCCACAAAGTACTGGAAGTGGGTCTGGGCCAGCGCGGCCGCGTAGCTCACTGCCTCCTCGGGCGACATCGTGCCGTTGGTTTCGACGGTGAGCGTGAGCCGGTCGTAGTCGGTGCGCTGCCCGACGCGAGTATCCGCGACGGTGAAGTTGGCCCGACGAACCGGGTTGTAGATGGCATCGATGCGCACCACGTCGACCGGCAAGTTCTTGTCGGACGGGTGGGAATCGCTCTCGACGTAGCCACGTCCCTTGTTCACGTAGAGTTCGACCGAGATATCGCGGTCGGACGTGATGGTGAAGAGATGGTGCGACGGGTCGACGACCTTCACGCCACCGGTGGCGACGATGTCGCCGGCGGTGACCGCGCCCGGGCCCGACTTGGCGATGCGGAGCACGGTCTGCTCCACTTCGTCCGGCAGGGACAGGGTCAGCGTCTTGAGGTTGCCAATGATCTGGTGCACGTCTTCCACGACGCCCTCGATGGTCTGGTGCTCATGCACCACGCCATCGATGCGGAACGCCCACACGGCCGAGCCGCGCAGCGACGACAGGAGCAGTCGGCGCATGGCGTTGCCCAGCGTGTGTCCGAAGCCACGCTCGAGCGGCTGCAGACGGAATTCGGCCAGATTCGGGTTGTCCTCGCGCTTGGTGGCTTCCACCAGCTGCGGACGGACCAGCCCAGAGAGATCGATCGTTGCCATGAAGAGATCAGGAGAAAAGGTCACACCGGGAGTCACCGGTGACGCGCTGCCCCGCCCCGAACGCGCGGCAGCCCCGTAGAGGGGTTCGGGCCCCGACCAAACAGCGGCTCGGAGTTCTGAGTTGCGAGCTTTGAGTAAGGCACTCAGAGCTCACAGCTCAGAACTCGAAGCTGCAGTTGTGTTACTTCGAGTACAGTTCGACGACGAGCTGTTCCTGCGCCGCGAGCGGGATGCTCTGACGCTGGGGCTTCTCGAGCACGCGACCGCTGAACGACTCCTTGTCGACCGCGATCCACGAGAGCGAGGCGCCACGCGCCGCCTGCTCCATGGCGCTCTGCACGAGCACGAGCTCGCGCGAGTCCTGCTTCACGCGGACTTCTTCGCCCGGACGCACCTGGTACGACGGGATGTCGAGCAGGCGACCCTTGACCTCGATGTGGCGGTGACGGATGAGCTGACGCGCGGCCTTGCGGCTCGGGGCGAAGCCCATGCGGTACACGACGTTGTCGAGACGGGTCTCGAGGGCGGCCAGCAGGTTGTGACCGGTGATACCGGCCTGCGTGGACACGCGCTCGAACGTGTTGCGGAACTGCTTCTCGGAGATGCCGTAGATGCGCTTGATCTTCTGCTTCTCGCGCAGCTGCTTGGCGAACTCCGACATCTTCTTGCGACGCGCCGTGGCCTGACCGTGCTGACCCGGAGCGTACGGACGACGCTCAACGGGGCACTTCTCGGTGAAGCACTTGGTGCCCTTCAGGAAGAGCTTGGCGCCCTCACGACGGCACTGACGGCAGCTGGGACCAGTGTAACGGGCCATGGATCAGACCCTCCGGCGCTTGGGGGGACGGCAACCGTTGTGCGGAATCGGGGTGACGTCACGAATGGACTTCACCTGGAGACCGGCAGCGGCGAGCGCCTGGATGGCCGATTCGCGGCCGGAACCGGGACCCTGCACGCGCACATGCACGCGGCGCACGCCGAGCGTGAGCGCCTCGCGCGCGCACTGCTCGGAGGCCACCGTGGCAGCGAACGGCGTGGACTTCTTCGACCCCTTGAAGCCCGCCTTGCCGGCCGAGCCCCAGGACACCGCATTGCCATGCAAGTCGGTGATCGTGATGGTCGTGTTGTTGAACGTGGCGCTGACGTGGGCGATGCCTTCCGCCTCGACGACGCGCTTGGTCTTCTTCGCGGTAGCCATGGCTTACTTGGTCACCTTCTTCTTGCCCGCGATGGCGCGGCGCGGCCCCTTCTTGGTGCGCGCGTTCGTGTGCGTGCGCTGCCCGCGCACGGGGAGGCCACGACGGTGGCGCGTGCCACGGTACGAGCCGATGTCCATCAGGCGCTTGATGTTCATCGCGACTTCGGTGCGCAGGGCACCCTCGACGCGATGATTGCGCTCGATTTCCTGACGGAGCTTGTTGAGGTCGGTGTCGTTCAGATCGCGCACACGCTGCGCGGTCGACACGCCGGTGGCCTCGAGAATCTTCTGGGCGGTCTTGCGACCAATGCCGAAGATGTAGGTGAGGCCGATTTCGATCTTCTTTTCACGCGGAAGATCAACGCCTGCGATACGTGCCATAGGTTACGCTTCCCCTCAGCCCTGACGCTGCTTGTGCTTGGGGTTGCGCTTGCAGATGATGCGAGTCACGCCCTGTCGCTTCACGACTTTGCAGTGCTCACAGATCGGCTTGACGCTGCTGCGAACTTTCACGGGTCACCTCGGCGCTCACGCACCGACGGAGTCTCCCGCACCGCCATCAATCGGCGGCCGGCCGGACTCCCCATGTGTTCATCGCCCATGAAGCATCGTGGTGGTGAGACCCCGATTCCGCGCACGAGCGAAGCGAAAGTGGCCAGCGGATTGGCCGGTGAAATGCCCGAAAAAACGGGCAAGACCTTAAGCCTAGCTGACTTGTGCAGGCCCCGCAAGTGCGCTACCTCAAGAGCGTTACCACAAAGGGACCACGCCGGAGACGCGCCCCGGGCCGAGCGCTAGATCAGCTCCGCCCGCACCGCGGCCATCGCCGCCACCGGATCGGCGGCGCCCGTCACCGCCCGACCCATGATGAGCCAGCGGGCGCCCGCCGCCGCCGCGGCTGACGGAGTCATGACCCGCCGCTGGTCGTGGGTGGCGCCGCCGGCCAGCCGGATGCCCGGCACCAGCAGCCCCAACCGCCCACCATACCGGGCCCGCACGCCGGCCGCCTCATGGCCGGAGCACACAATACCCGCCGCCCCGGCGTCCGCGGCCAGTCCGGCCAGGCGCTCCACCTCGCCCTGCACCACCACCTGCTGGCGGCCCCAGGCCTGTTCCACGCCACCGGCGTCCATGCTGGTCAGGACCGTGACCCCGAGAATGCCACAAGCCGCGCCCTCCGCCGAACTTTCCGCGGAGCCCTCCGCCGCACCGGCCACCGCCGCCGCCATCATGTCCGTTCCGCCACTCGCGTGGACAGTGAGCAAACTGGCACCGAGCCTCGCCACGCTCCGGGCCGCGCCCCGGACCGTGTTGGGGATGTCGTGCAATTTGAGGTCAACAAACACGCGCTTCCCTTCGCCCCGCAGCCAGCGCACGACCTCGGGCCCCTCGGCCGCAAACAGCTCGAGCCCCACCTTGTAAAAATCACAGGCGCCGCCGAGTCGACGAACCAGCGCCTGCGCGTCGGCCATGGTGGCCACGTCAAGGGCAACAATGGCTTCGACCACGTCGGCGGACGCGGCAGGGGCAGTAACGGGGCTGGACGAGTTCACGAGGGCCAGGTGAGAGTGCCAATCAAGCTGCGCAGGTCCCGCACGCCTTCCCGTTCGGCCCAGCGCCCAAGGTCGCGGGCGATGCGCTCGGGAGCGCGCGGATTGCGAAGGGCGGCCGTGCCCACGCCAACCAGCGAGGCGCCGGCCATGAGGTACTGCAGGGCATCATCAGCGGTACTCACGCCGCCCAGGCCAATCAGCGGAACCCCCGGCAGGGCGCGGCTCACTCGCCAGGTGGCCAGCACGCCAATGGGCAGCAGCGCGGGCCCACTGATGCCCCCACTGCCAAAGCTGATGCGCGGACGCCGACGCGCCGTGTCGACCACCAGCCCCGGCATCGTGTTGACCAGGGTGAGGCCCGTGGCGCCGTTGTCCACGGCCACACGGGCCGTGTCGGCAATGCCGGCACCAAGTGTTGGCGAGAGCTTCACGAAAATGGGCCGACTGGTGACGGCCCGCGCACCACGCACCAGCGCCGCGAGGGCATCGGGGTCCGCACCGAACTCGAGGCCGCCCGCCTTCACGTTGGGGCAACTGACATTGAGTTCGAAGCCATCGACACCTGCCTCGTTGGTCAGTGCGGCAACAATGGTGGCGAAATCGTCGATGCTGTTGCCCACCACGTTGACGAGCACGCGTGTGCCCGGATGATGAGCCGGCATCCAGGGCAGATACTGCGTGCGCACGGCCTCGAGGCCCGGATTGGCGAGGCCGATGGCATTGATCATGCCTCCGGCAAACTCACTCACACGAAGCGGCGGATTGCCGGCCCGGGGTGAGACGCTCACCGCCTTGGTGGACAGGCCGCCCACCGCATCGAGATCCACCACGTCGTCAATCTCGACACCAAACCCGGCGGTGCCGGAGGCCAGCACCAGCGGGTTGCGAAACGCGAGGCCCGCCACGCTGATGCCCAATGGGGCCTGCACGGCCTGCACCGAGGGGGCGGCAGACGCAGGCATGCTGTGCGGCGCAGGCGTTGTGGAGACCGTCACGTCAGCTGGGAAAAGGGAAACCGCAGATGAGCGGGCAAGACACTGCGGTGTTCAGGAGCCACCGCGCGCGGTCCGCAAACGGCGTACGCTGTCGGCCCACTGCCGCGTGACTTCACTCCAACTGAATCTGAGCATCTCGGGCGCCGTGACAAAGTCCGGCAGTCCGGAAGGATCATCCCCACGAAGTCGCGCGGCCACGGCGCTGGCCGCATACTCGGTGGTCACGCGGCGGCGCCAGCGATCGGCGCTGTCGGCAGTAAGTGGCGAGGGCAGCAAGGTGGCCGCGTAAAGCGCAGCGGGCGCAAGCGGTGACGACGCACTGCGGCGCGCGAGATCCACAAACACCGCCTGCGCCAGTGCCGGGGCCTGCAGCGAATCGCGCAACACTTCCGCCGCGAGAAATTGACCGGCCCCGGTGCCGTCGGCCTTGCCTGCCAGCATGCGAACCAGCAGCCACTGATCAGCAACGCGGCGCGCAAACGCAGTGCGCATGACACCGGAATCGAGCTGCGCCAGAATGGCGTCCGACTCCTCAAGTGTTTGCGCGCGGCGAAGAGCCAGCCACGCCGTGCGCGCCACCGCCTCACGCACCACGAGCGTGTCGCGTCCCGCAAGCTCGCGCGCCGTGCCGAGGTGCCAGGCGGCCAGGGAATCGCGATCCACTCGGAGCAGCTGGTCGCCCAGCGTGTAGTGCAACTGGGCACGCAGCGGCTCCCGCACACGCGCGGCGTCGTAGGCGAGCACCACACGGCGCGCGCCATCCACGCGGCCGGCCGCCGCCATCTCGCGCACGCTGCGCAGGGCCTCGTCACGATAGTCCCCGCGTCGCGCGCGCAGCACGAGCAGGGATTCGCTGCGCGCAAAATCCCGCGCCGTGGTGGACGCCGAGATCAATTCCCAGGGCAGAATCTCGCCACTCGACGCCCCGAGATAGCCGGTCACCGCCTCGAGGTCACCCATGGTGAGCGCCGCACGCGCGGCCCAGAGCCGCGCCTCACGCGCCACCTCGCGGTCACGCGAGTCAATGAGCGAGTCGAGCCGGAGGCGCGCGGTGGCCATGGCGTTGCTGCGGACATCGCAGGCACCAAGCGCCACACGCGCGCGATCGCGCTCGATGGGGGTGACATCGGTGCGGTCCAGCAACTCAAGAATGCGTTCGCGCCCACGTTCACAGTCACCCGACAGGGCATGACCGCGCCCCGCGAGATACAGGGCGCGCGTGCGCCACTTGGAGGTGGGAAAGCGCACCAGCACCGACTCGGCGCGCTCGGCCGATTCGAGAAACCGTGCCTGCGCCTCGGCTTCCTGATTCTCGCGCAGCCGACGGTCGCCCTGCTTTGCCGCGGCCTGCGCGTTGTACACGCCGTTGTAGTACACGCAGCCGGTGGCCAGACCCCACATGCCCAGCACCACCGCGATGCGTCGTCCGGCCGAGGCGACCGCACGCGTCATCCGCCCACCTTGCGTTCGTACTCGGCGAGATAGCGCACGATGGCGTCGGCCAACCGCGCGGCCAACTGCTGCTGCTTCGCCTCGCTGGTCATCCACGCCGCTTCCGCTGCGTTGGTACCGAAGCCGATTTCCACCAGCACCGCCGGCATGAAGGCCGTGACCAACACACGGAAGCCTGCCTGCTTGACACCGCGATCGGGGCCGGGATGCACCCCCTTCATGCCGCCCTGAATGAGCTCCGCCAATCGCGAGGACTCGCGCAGATGTTCGTTCTGCGCCATGTCGCGAATGATGAAACCCAGCGGATCATCACGTGACGCATCGACGGTGGTTTCGAAGCGAATGGATTCGTTTTCCATGGCTTCGACACGCCGCGCATCTTCGGTCTTGGCTTCGGCCAGGAAGTACGTCTCAAAGCCACGTGCGGCACCAGGACTCTTCCATCGCGGATTGGCCGCGTTGACGTGGATGGACACGAAGAGATCGCCCTTGGCCTGATTGGCAATCTTGCCACGATCGGACAGCGCGATGAGCGTGTCCGTCGTGCGCGTCATGACCACATCGATGCCGCGTTCCTGCAGCGCGGCGCGCAGTACTTTGGACACCGCCAGCGTGATGTTCTTCTCGTAGACCTTGCGCGGGTTGCCAATCGGGCCCTGCATGCCGTTGTCCGGACCGCCGTGTCCCGCGTCCACCACCACGACATGCCGGCGCGTTGGCAGCAGCCGGCCCTCATCGGTTCGGGTATTGTCGGTGCGCACGGTGGGCGGCGCCGCCACGGGCGCCGAGGCAGAGCTTGCCTCTGCGCGCCGTGTGGTGGGAGCGGTGCGCCGTGTGCCCACCAGTGGGGCAAAGCGCCGCAACTCGCGCTTTTCCGCATCGTACAGCACCCCGGCTCCCAGGCGGGGGAGCACGTCAGTGGCCAATGACCACGGCACATACACAAACGCGTCACGGCGAATGACGTCGGTGCTGAGCGGCAGCGTGTCGGTACCCGCCAGCGCCCAGGCCGCGCCAGCCTCGATATCAAGGCCGCTGGTGCCGACTTCAAAGCGGTATCGCCAGGGCGCGCGACGGTCGACGACCAGTTGGCCGCCCAGGGCTTCGGCCAGCAGATCGGCACGCAGGGCACGGCCACCCATGGGGTGAGCCATGGTGGGTACCTCACGCAGCCGTTCTCCCATCCGCACGGCGAGCGTTGTTGGCGCCCCCGCGGCCGGCGCAGCGGTTTCCTGCGCCAGAGCGGACGCAGGCGGTACGGATCCAGCCAGAGCCAGCCCGCCGAGCAGGAGCGCGCTGCGGGCGGCCTGCCGGAAGCCCCATGCACCGATGGGCACGATCCGTGGCTCAGTCACGAGGCCAGCTACCGCGAACGCAAGGCACGCGCGATTTCCCGCTCGGCGTCCTTTTTCTTGAGATCTTCCCGCTTGTCATGCTGCTGCTTCCCTCGCGCCAGAGCAATGCGCGTCTTCACGCGCCCCTGCTTGAAGTACAGATCGAGGGGGACCAGCGTCAGTCCCTGGCGTTCCACCGCCCCGATCATGCGACGGATTTCCCGCTTGTGCAGCAACAGTTTGCGCGTCCGGGTGGGCTCGTGGTTGAACACATTCCCATGCCCATACGCGCCGATATGCAGGTTGAGCAGGAAGACCTCTCCCTCGTTCACGATGCCGAAGGCATCGGTGAGGTTGGCACGCCCATCGCGCAGCGCCTTGACCTCGGTCCCCGTGAGCACCAGGCCTGCTTCCCAGGTGTCGAGGATCTCGTAGTCGAGGCGCGCGCGCTTGTTGCGCACGATGAGTTCTGTCTGCTCTTCGGTGTCCTTGGAAGCCATACGTGGTGTTAACGTAATCGAACGAGGCGCAAGCGTTGACTTCCGGGGTGCCCCTCGCCTATTCTTACCGCCTTGCCGCTGCCGGGTTCACCGGCGCGTGGCAAGACGCCGAAGTGGTGGAATTGGTAGACGCGCTGCGTTCAGGGCGCAGTGTCCGCAAGGACGTGCCGGTTCGAGTCCGGCCTTCGGCACCTCACGTTTCCCGGGTCAACCGGCAAACGTTCCCTGAAAACCAACGGGCAGTGGCCATCCGGTCGCTGCCCGTTGTGTTTTCCCACTCTGTCCGCCCGCTCCGGTCTGCCCGCGTCAGTGCGCGAGCGTAGACGGTTTCACGTCCTCGGGCAGCGTGGCCACGCCGTAGGCGGCGCGCAAACTCTCGTTGCATTGGCCGCGCGTGTCCATGACATAACGAGTGGCGTGCTGCAGCACCTCCGGTATCGGCTCGGGAATCCCGACCGCCGCGAGCATGACCCGTGCGAGCCGCACTGCCGGGGCCTCGGCGCTGCCCCGCACGGCCAGCGCGGCCGTGTACGCGCGCCAACGCTCCGCCCAGGCTCCGCCGTACTCCGGATCACGACGGCCCTCGCCGGCGATGACGGGCGCCAGCAGATGCGCCACATCGGCCGCGGTGCGGTCGTCGAGCGCATCGCGCTCTGCGACAATCAGCCCGACGGCACGCCGGCAGAACACCAACTCACGCGCGGCGCGCTCGCCTGACACGCCAAGCGACTGCAACCACTGGAGCTCGGTGGCCGACGGGTCCCGGAGGACGGTGCCGAGATACCGCTCGGCCCGCATTCTGCGCTCACGCGACGCCCGCCATTCTCCCCACATGCCCATGGCGCGCCGTCAGGTCTGCAGGATGGGGAGACCGCCCGGCACGGTGGGGGACGGCTCGTATGCCGGCAGTCCCACCCGATCACGAACAACCGATTCGTCGGCCAGCAGATCGCTGAGCTTCACGCCCTCAAGCACCTCGTCGATGCGCTGCTGCAGCAGCATCCACACCGGCCGAATGCTGCAGTTCTCGGATTCACCGCAACGCCCGGCATCAACCGGATGGGACACGCAATGCAGATCGAAGGTGGCCAACTCGGAGGCCTTGATGACATCCCGCACCGTGATGGCGTCGGGTGTGCGAGCCAACGCGTAGCCGCCCCGCGCACCGCGCGTGCTGTTCACGATGCCAGCCCGCCGCATGCGCAACAGAATCTGCTCGACATAGTCGGCTGGGAGTCGCTCCCGCGCCGCCATGTCGCGACCGGTCACGGGCCCGTCTCCCGCCCGACGGGCGAGGTGCAAGGCACAGATCAGGCCGTATTCGGCCCAGGTCGTAATCCGCATGAGTCCAGTGTAGGCCGACGGGAGGGAACAAACAAGGCGCGCGGGTGCCGTGACGGCGGAGCTCAGCCCCCGGCGCTGCTGCCATGCGCCCCGGACGGGACGCCGATTTCCGTGAGGCGGCGCAGGTCCAGCACCGTATCCACCTCGTCCTCCGGTAGTACCCCTTCCCGGCGGACCAGGTCCCGGATGAGCACGCCTTCACGTACGCTCCGTTTGGCCAGTTCGGCGGCCGCCGCGTAGCCAATCTGGGGCATGAGCGCGGTGGCCAGCGCCGCCGAGCGTTCCACCCAATACGCGCACATGGCTTCGTTGGCCGCGATGCCCTGTACACAGCGCGTAGTGAAGCTGTCGATCGCGTTGGTGAGCAGTTGCATGGACAGCAGCACGTTGTGTGCGATGACCGGCATCATGACGTTGAGCTCCAACTGCCCATGCTCGGCTGCCAGCGTGACCGTGGTGTCGCAGCCGATGACCTGGAAGCACACCTGGTTCACCATCTCCGGGATGCTCGGGTTGATCTTGCCCGGCATGATGCTGGACCCGGGCTGGACGGCCGGGAGCACGATCTCGTCGAAACCGGTTCGCGGGCCCGACACCATGAGGCGCAGATCGCTGGAGATTTTCGACAACTCAATGGCCAGTCCGCGCAGCGCACCGCTGAACGCGGCCACATCTCCCATGCTCTGCATGAGCTGGATGCGATCGGCGCCCACACGCAACGTGGTGATACCCGTGATTTCGCGCAGATGAGCGACCGTGCGCTCGGGATAGCTGGGTTCGACGGTGACGCCGGTACCAACGGCCGACCCACCGATGCCGAGGTCGTTGAGATAGTCAACCGCCTCGTGCAGTCGGCGCAGGGTGCGGGTCATGGTGCCGGCGTAGGCGGCAAACTCCTGCCCGAGACGAATGGGCATGGCGTCCTGCAGGTGCGTACGCCCCGCCTTCACGACGTGATCGAATTCCCTGCCCTTGCCGGCCAGCGATTCGGTGAGTGCCTCCAACGCCGAGCGCAGCAACGGCCACTGCCGCAACACCGCCAGGCGGATGTTGGTGGGGATCGTATCGTTGGTGCTCTGCGCCATGTTCACATGGTCATTGGGATGCACGGGCACATACTGGCCCCGCACCTTTCCCAGCAACTCATTGGCGCGATTGGCCAGCACCTCGTTCACGTTCATGTTGTGCGACGTGCCGGCCCCGGCCTGCCACGGATCGACGACGAACTGTTCCTGATGCTGCCCTGCCAACACTTCGTCAGCCGCAGCAACAATGGCCTGGGCAATCTCCGGCGCCAGCCGCCCCGTGTCGCGGTGCGTGAGCGCGGCCGCCTTCTTGATCCACACCTGCGCGATGACAAACGGCTCGAGGGGACGTTGACCCGAGATGGCGAAGTTCTCGAGCGCGCGCACGGTCTGAATGCCGTACAAGGCGCTATCGGGCACGTCGCGCGTGCCGAGCGGATCACGCTCGGTACGCATCAGGGCAGCGCGACGACGGTGTCGACGCTGGTGACGATGTGCAGCACCGTCTTGGCGTCGGGCAACACTTCGTTGGTGCGCCAGCGCGTGAGCGTGAGCGACCGCAAATTGGCCGGGCTGATGAGGAAGCTCGTCAGACCGTTGGCCGGGATGTCGAACGCGCCGTCGTCCTTCACTTCGCAGTACACCTGGCGATTGGCAAAGCTGGACGACGTGGGGTCAGCGTACTTGAGCTGGATGATGACGGCCGCCGTGGGATCGTTGGTGGCGTTCCAGCGCACTGGCAGCGGCAAACCGGGCTGGGGCAACGTGAGCGCCTGCGGCAGCAGCGGTTCGGCCAGCTTCACCGAGATGTTCTGGGCAGGAAACGCGCCGGCGCTGCCGGGAATGCTGACCTGCGCCACCTCACCACCGGTGTACAGCAGCGGGCTGGCATCGGGTGTGGCGTAGCGCTGCAGGGCATCGGCATACGGCATGGTGATGGTGTTGCCGCTGGCGGTCAGGGCCACCGACTCACCGGCACGGAACTGTCCACGCGCCACCTGCGGCAGGGTGTCTACGCCCTGAAAGATGCAGTTGTCCGACTGCTGCAGCGTGCTGTTGGGCACGGCGATGGTGATGGCTTCGAAGAAGATCACCGTGGCATTCGCGCGCACCGCCGTGTTGCTGGTGGCCCGTCCGCGAATGTTCACAGCACCGTAGCGATTGGGCGTGGGTGTGGAATTGTCGGTGAGGCCGCCACAAGCGCCAACGAGCGCGAGGGTGGCCAGGACAGCGGCGCGGCGGGCCGTGCGCAGGGCAAGGCTGGACATGATGGAAAGTCTCTGGTGCCGGATGCCGCGTCAGGCCCCGATGGGCCGAGCCGCTCCATGCAGAAAGGGATTGGACGCACGCTCACGTCCGATGGTGGTGGTAACACCGTGTCCAGGCAATACCCTCACACTGTCGTCCTGTGTCGCAAGACGCTGAAGCGAGCGGTGCATGGCCTGCGGATCGCAGAGCGGCAGGTCGGTGCGGCCGATGGAACCGGCGAACAGCACGTCACCCGACACACAGAGGCCGTGGCCCACAAACGCCACGTGCCCCGGTGCGTGACCCGGCACATGCCAGACGTCAAAGCGATAGGCCCCCAGCGTCATGACGTCGCCTTCGGCGAGGGTGTGCGTGGCCGGTGGTGGTGTTTCCACCGAGAGCCCCCAACGGGCGGCGCTGTCAGCGGCACGCTCGTAGAGTGGCTGATCTGCCGGATGCAACCAGATGGGCACCTGGGCGGCGCGCACGATGCCGGCGACACCACCCACGTGATCGAAGTGCGCGTGCGTGAGCCACACGCCAGCAAGCGCGCAACCACTCTCCTTCACCGCCGCAAGCAAACGCTCCGGTTCATCGCCCGGGTCGACGAGCACCGCCTCACCGGACTCGGGATCGGCGAGGAGCCAGCAATTCTCCTCCAGCGGCCCCACGGTGAGCTGACGGACCTGCAATGGGCGACTCACGCTCGTGTCCTGTGGTCCTTTCAGTGTGCGGCGACGTGCGCCGCTTCCGGCGCCGCGCTGTCTTCGATGCCGTGATGTGCCAACCAACGTTCGGCTTCGAGCGCGGCCATGCAGCCCGTGCCCGCCGAGGTGATGGCCTGCCGGTAGTAGTCGTCGATGACATCACCCGCGGCAAACACCCCGTCGACACTGGTTGCCGTGCGGCCTGGCGTGACCTGCACGTAGCCATGCTCGGTCGTGCTGAGCTGGCCGGCCAGGAAGCGCGTGTTGGGCGTGTGGCCGATGGCGACAAAGAGACCGCCCACTTCGAGCTCGCTGGTGGCGCCGGTCACGGTATCTTCGAGACGCACACCGGTGATGAAATCGTCGCCGAGCACGTCGGTGACTCGCGCATTCCAGATGACCCGCACCTTGGGATGCGACAGCACGCGCTGCGCCATGACCTTGCTGGCGCGGAAGCTGTCGCGACGATGCACGACCACCACTTCACTCGCGAACTTCGTGAGATACAGCGTCTCTTCCATGGCCGTGTCGCCACCACCAACCACCACGAGCCGCTTGTTGCGATAGAACGGCATGGCGCCGTCACACACCGCGCAGGCCGACACCCCACCGCCCGTGGTGGCCAGACGCTGCTCGTTGGGCAGACCAATCCACTTGGCCGCCGCGCCGGTGGCCACAATGACGGTGTGCGCCTGCACGGGCTCGCTGTAGTTGGGCACAACGGTGAAGGGCCGCTCGCCGAGTCGCACTTCCTTCACGAGTTCGGAGATGACACGCGTGCCGTGATGCACGGCCTGCGCCTTGACGCGCTCCATGAGCTCGGGGCCGCTGAGCGGCTCGGGAAAGCCCGGGAAGTTCTCGATGTCGGTGGTGAGCATGAGCTGGCCACCGGGCAACTCCGTGCCCACCGGTTCTCCCTCGAACACCAGAGGCCGCAGGTTGGCACGCGCGGCATAGATGGCCGCGGTCCAGGCCGCAGGTCCGGAGCCGATGATGACGACGTTTTCTGGCGCAGCGCCAGCGGTCGAGCCGGGAGTCGAAGCAGACATGAGCGACAGTCGGGAAACGTGAAACAATCGAGGATGAACGATCGCGAAGGACCGTTTATGACACGGACAGAACGCCCAGCGCCCCATGACAATGGGAGACCGTACCGACCAACGCGCGAAACGGCCCGCTGGCTCCACGCTCTGCCAGCGCGGCATCGGCCGCGACGATGGGCGCCACGTCGATCATCCCCACGCCGTAGGTCCGATGGACGCAGGGAAAGATAACGGCCGCGTCGAGTGACGGGTCGCTATCGGCGAACTGCTGCATGGCCAGCGGCATGCTCCAGTCCCTGGGCCCTCGCGTGGCCGGACAGCGCGCCGGCTCGACGCAGTTCACCGGGCACATCCAGGTGGCAAAGCTCACATAGTGCCGCAGGTCCGGAGCGGCCCGCTCCCAAGGAGTAGGCGGCGCGGTGCGCAAAGGTTCGGCACGGACCTCACGCCCGGGCCAACGCAGGCGGGCGCGCTCGAGCAGCCACTCGAAGCAGAGGTGCGGCATGAGCGGTGACGGCACCATGGCGTGTCCCGCCAACGCGTCCGGACCGGCACTCCACCAGCGTGCGAGATAGCTGGTCCACGATTCGGTGACGACATGCACCGGCCAGCCGGCGTATTCGCCCTCGCGCCACCTGGTGGCGACAGGACATGCCGCATCCTGATCCACCACATCGACCCTCGCGGCGGTCAGGGCGCCGCGCGACATGGCGCGCACCAGTTGCTGGGTATACCAGCTGCCGTAACACCCACCGCCCATGACCACGATGTGCGCGAAGTGCAGTGGCGCACGCGCGGTAAGCGCACGCGCGCTGAGCGCACGCGCGGTCGGCGACAGGGCGACCAACTCGCGGCCTGCTTCTGCGTCCGGCACCTGTGCCTCAGCGCCTCAGGTGACGTCCGCCGTCCACCGGCAGAATGACACCGGTGATGTATGGCGCGTCCACGAGCGCGTGGATGGCCTGCACCACGTCGTCGGGGCCACCAGCGCGCGCCAGCGGGACATCGCGCAGGAAGGCAGCGACCGTCGCGTCACGCATGCCGTCCGGCGGCAGCACGAGGCCCGGGGCCACAGCATTCACGCGACGATGCGGCGCGAGCATGTCCGCACCCGCGCGTACGAGCTGCGTGAGCGCGGACTTGGTGATCTGATGCGGCAGCAGATTGGGCCAACCCGTTTCGGTGGCCAGATGATCGGCCATCTGCACAAACACGCCGCCGGGTTCGAGCCACCGCGCCGCCGCCTGCAACAGGAAAAACGGCGCGCGCAGATTGACCGCCTCGGTGCGCATCCACTGCGCCGGCGTGACCTCGTCGAACGGCACCATCTCCATGAGCGACGCCGAGCTGACAATCACGTCCAGGCGGCCGAACGCACGCGCCGCTTCCTCCACCACACGGGTCGGCGCATCGGCTTCGGCCAGGTCGGCCTGCAGCAGGTGCGACGTGGTGCCGAACTCCTCGCGCAATCGCCGCGCCAGGTCCTCGGCCTCGGCAGCAGAGTGTCCGTGGTGGATGACCACCCGATACCCGCGCTCCGCGAAGCTGCGCACAATGGCCGCCCCCAAACGACGGGCGCCGCCGGTGACGAGCACCGTGCGAAGCGTGGCCGTGTCGCTCACGTCAGCCGATCCGTCCTCTGGCGATCGCTTCATCCTGCCAATCGAGCCAGACCTTGGGTACCAATTGCCCACCGAGGCGACGCGGCCCTTCGAGGGTGCCATGCCAATCGGACCCCCCGCTGGGCAGCAGCTCCACCTTCTCGGCATGCTCAACGAGTCGCGTGACAAGATAGGGCGGATGGCTGGGATGCAGGCACTCCACGCCGTCGAGGCCAAGCGCCTTGAGACGCGTGAGGCGCGGAACCGTGGCCGCTTCTCCCGGATGCGCCCAGACGGCGAGGCCGCCGGCTTCATGCACGAGCGTGATGGCATCGGCCACTTCGAAGCGTTCACGCGGCACGTAGGCGGGACGCTTCCACCCAATCCACTTGTCGAAGGCGTCGCGAAACTCGCTCACCCAGCCCCCGGCCACCATCGCGCGCGCAATGTGCGGACGTCCCACCGCTGCGTCGCCGGCTTCGGCGCGTACGGCCTCCATGGTCAGCGGGATGCCATGACGATTGAGGATCTCCAAGATCTCCTCGGCGCGCGCGACACGATCGGCCTTGAGGCGCTCGAGGGCAGCGGCCATGGTGTCCGGCTGTGCGAGATGCAACCCGAGCAAGTGCAGCTCGTCGTCCACGAAGTACGTAGAGAGCTCCACTCCTGGCACGATACGCACCCCCAGACGCTCGCCCGCTTCCCGCGCTTCCGCGAGGCCGTCCACGGTGTCGTGATCAGTGAGGGCCATGGCATACAGGTTCGCGGCCGCGGCCGCCTCCACCACAGCTGCCGGTGGCAGGGCGCCATCAGATGCGGTGCTGTGCACCTGCAGGTCCACGAACGCCGGTGTCGGCGACGTGGCGGCATCACTCACGAGTGATAGCCGGCCTCGGGTGCCCGCGCGCTCGGCTGCGACGCGCGGAAAAGTGTGATGACCGTGGCGTCGTCCAGTTCGGCGAGCGCCTGCTCACGAGAGCGGGTGCCCATGGGGGAATAGCGCGTGACGCGCAGTTCGCGCTCACTGCCGGTGCCTCTCACGAAGATGAGGCCGAACTCGTCTCCCACTGACTGCGTGAGAAATCCGGACGGAAAGACCTGCCACTCCGTCCCGTCGATCTGTATGCGCCGTGTCGGCATGTCATGCTCCCCGTACTTCCTGCCAACAGTCGGTGACCGATTCCACGCCGAGGGCCTGCGCCAGCAACTCGGCGCTGGCGGCTTCGGTGAATTCGAGGAAGTGTCCCGTCGTGGCAGCGTGTTCGAATACCCAGAAATGCGCGGGCACTGCGGCCGCACGCGCCTGGCGTGCGGGCAGTGCCGCGAGGTAGGTCGCGCGCTCCGCCTGGTCGACATGTCGGTCGAACACGTGGAGCGCGCGGGCCACTCAGACTCCCGCTTCGGGGAAGGACTCGAGGGCCTTCTTGATGTCGCCCATGAAGCGGTCGGCATCGGCGCCGTCGACCACCTTGTGGTCGAACGACAACGAGAAGTAGCAGCAGGTGCGAATGGCCAGCGTGTCTTCACCATCCGGGCCGGTCACGACCTTGGGCCGCTTTTCGATGGCGCCGAGGCAGAGAATGGCCGTGGTGCCCACGGGGATGATGGGCGTGCCCGTGATGCTGCCAAACGTGCCCGGATTGGAGATGGTGAATGTGGCGTCCTGCACATCGGTGGGACTCAGCTTCTTGCCACGCGCCCGCGCCGCCAGATCGTTCACACCACGCGAGAGTCCGGTGAGCGAGAGCTCATCGGCGCGCTTGAGCACGGGTACGATGAGGCCCGTGGGATCGAGCGCCACGGCAATGCCGAGGTTCACCTGCTTGCGATAGATGATGTCGTTCCCGGCGACGGCGGCATTGAGCACCGGATGCCGCTTGAGCTGCGCGGCCACCACCTGCAGGATGAACGGCATGTAGGTGAGCTTCTGGCCCGACTGCGCCTCGAACTCCTTGCGCATGGCGTTGCGAATACGCGCCACGCGGGTGAGATCGATTTCCCAGAACGTCGTGACGTGGGCCGCGATACGACGTGCGGTGGCCATGTGATCCGACGTGAGCTTGCGCATCTTGGACATCGGCTCCACCACATCGCCCGGCCAGGGCGAGGGCAGCGGGCCATGCGACTCGGTACCGGCGGGCGCGTACATGCTCGCACCGGCCACGGGCGCCGGCGCGCTCCCCGCCGCGGGACGCGCCGTGAGGTAGGCCTCGAGATCCTTGCGCGTGACACGGCCGGCAATGCCGGTACCGGACAACGCGGCGATGTCCACACCATGCTCCGCCGCCAACTTGCGCACGAGCGGCGAGGACTTGGTACGCAGACGATCCTCGAGGGAGCCGGGCGCAGACGCCGGCGCTGACGTCGCCGCGACGACGGGCGTTGCCGGCAGCGAAGCCGACACGGCCGGTGCAGCAGCAGCGGGTGCAGCAGCTGCTACAGCAGCCGCGGGCGCTTCCGGGGCGGGCGCAGCCGCCGCTGCGGCGGCAGCCGCGGCGTCCGTCTCGAGACGCGCTACCACCGTGTTCACCGCAACGGTCTGGCCTTCGGTGATCAGGATCTCAACGATCGTGCCGGCCGATGGCGACGGAATCTCGGCGTCCACCTTGTCGGTGGAAATCTCGAAGATCGGTTCGTCGCGCTTGACGGTGTCACCGACCTTCTTCAGCCAACGGGATACCGTCCCTTCCGCGATGGACTCACCCATCTGCGGCATGATCACGTCTACACGGGCCACTCGATCATCCTCGGTCGTTGGAAGCGGCGTCCGCCGCTCGGTCGGCAAGACGCAGGCGCCACAAGGCCACGATCGGCAACGTCACCGCGCCGATGGCAGCACCGTAGCCGGCGTACACCCACCACTCACAGGCAGGCAGGCCGGGCTCTGGCGTACAGCGATTGAAGAACCCCATGAGTTTGCCGATCCCGACTCCCGTCATGGATCCGCTCACGGCGCCGATGAAGAATGTAAAGCACCCGACGCCGATATTGCGACCGACGCGGTCCTCGGCCATCAGTATCCCGCCGCGATGAGGTGCCGGGGGTCCGCTGTGCGGTGCAGGACGTTGAAGAACTTTTTCACGCCCTTGTCGAGACGGCTCTCCCCGATCTGATCGGTGTGCCCCTCCACCAGCGTGTAGTGTCCTCCTTCCATACGCACGGTCACACGCAACGTACCGAGGGCGCCGGTGTAGGCGCGCGTGCGCGCATCAGCCGACGTACGCGTGAGCCCAAGCGCAGCAAAGTGCGTGTCGGCCGACTCCAGCACGACGTCGGGCGTCAGCGTGGTGCGATGAAACAGCTTCATGTCAGTTCTTCTTGGGTGCGGCGGCCGGCGGCGTGGCCGCCGGCGATGCGGGCGGCACAACCGCGGAGTCCTGCGCCGCCGGATTCGGATCGCGACGCGTGGTCTGCGGTGTCTCAAAATTGCCAGGCTCGTCGGCCGACAGAATGTCTTGCGTCCAGTCGACGGTCTTCTGCAACACCTGCGTGGAATCGCGACGGAACTGGATGGCCATGGCCCACATGCCGGCCGTCACGTACATGAGATTGCTGCGATAGGTGCCCAGCTCCTGGGTCTCTTCGAGCCCATTGGACACGGTCTTCATGTCCTGATTGGTGGCGAAGATGCGGCCCTGCCCGCCCGAAATGGGCAGGCCGGTTTCCGCATCGTGCACCGTGACTCGCCAGTAAATGGGCTCCAGCGCGCGCGTCGGGCGGGTTTCGGATGACACACGGATGACGAAGTCGTCGGTCCGGAAACGAAGCTGCCCCGCCGGCGGCCGTCCCGCGTCGCAGCCGGCCATGGCAAGGCCGGCGGCGACGAGCAGGGCCGCGCGACGTACGAGACGCGCGCGCAGGATGGTCATGATTGGTAGTACTCGAGCCCGAGGTGGGTGATCTGCTCCTCACCCATGAGGTGACGGAGCGTGTTCTTCAGCTTGGTCTGCTGAATGAAAAGATCATGCTCGGGCTGCAGCCCCGCAGCCACCGTAGGCGCCTTGTAATAGAAGCTTAACCATTCCTGAATCCCCTTCATGCCCGCGCGCTGCGCGAAGTCGGAGAACAGGGCGAGGTCGAGCACCAGCGGCGCCGCCAGGATGGAGTCGCGGCACAGGAAGTTGACCTTGATCTGCATCGGGTAGCCGAGCCAGCCCTTGATGTCGATGTTGTCCCAGCCTTCCTTGTTGTCGCCGCGCGGCGGGTAGTAGTTGATGCGCACGACGTGCGAGAAGTCCTTGTACAGCTCGGGATACTTCTCGGGCTGCAGGATGGTGTGCAGCACGGAGAGCTTGGACTCTTCCTTCGTCTTGAACGACGCCGGATCGTCGAGCACTTCACCGTCGCGGTTGCCGAGGATGTTGGTGGAGTACCAGCCCTCGAGGCCCAGCATGCGCGCCTTCATGCCCGGCGCGATGACGGTCTTCATCCACGTCTGGCCCGTCTTGAAGTCCTTGCCGGAGATCGGCACGCCCTGACGGTTCGCCAACTCCACCATGGCCGGGAAATCGGCGGACAGGTTGGGCGCACCGTTGCAGTAGGCCACGCCTTCCATGATGGCAGCGTACGCGTAGAGCATCGACGGCGCGATGGCGTCGTCGTTCTCCTCCATGGCCTTCTCGAACGCTTCGATGGTCTGATGCTGCGGGCCGGCCTTGATGTACGTCTCGGTGGAACCGCACCACACCATCGCACCGCGCGTGGCGCCGTTGGCCGCCATGAAGTTGCGGATGTCGGCGCGCAGCTGCTCGGCGAGTTCCTTCTTGTTCTTGCCCGTCTTCACATTCGTCGCGCCGGTGATGCGCGTGACGTAGCGGCTTTCGAACACCGCCGGCATCGGCTTGACGCTCTTGAGGAAATCGGCGATGGGCTCGATGTCGTCCTTCACGAGCACACCGGCCTTGGTCGCGGCCGTGTACGCGTCATCCGGAATGGGATCCCAGGCGCCGAACACGATGTCGTCGAGCGACGCGAGCGGCACGAAGTCCTTGATGAGCGGGCTGCGATTGTCCGTTCGCTTGCCGAGGCGGATGGTGGCCATCTGCGTGAGGGAGCCGATGGGCACCGACAGGCCGCGGCGCACGCGCTCGACACCGGCAATGAACGTCGTCGCCACGGCGCCGAGGCCCGGCGTGAAAATGGCGAGCTTCCCGGTGGCCGGGGCAATGGACGCGGGGGTGCCGCGGGTCGAGTCGGACACTGCGTTTATTCTCCAGGAGAGGTAGAGGTCGGAGCAGCGGTGGAGATGCGATGCACGTACGCCATGCGCTGGAAGAACGTGATCCAGGCCGTCACCATGAGCAGGCTGACGATGACGCCGAGCACCCAGCCGTCGAGCGCCAGACCGAAGAACGCCTGCGGCGCGGACAACAGCGTGATGCGCTCGGGGCGCTGCAGCACGCCAACACGCGCCGAGAAGCCGAGCCCCTCGGCGCGCGCGTTGGTGTACGACGTCAGAAACGTCGCAATGAGCGCCAGCACGGTCACGATGACCATGCCGTCGTTCATGTGGCGCGGGTGCGTGGCATAAAACACCACCAGCCCGCCCAGCAGAAAGCCATCGGCCACGCGGTCGAGCGTGGAATCGTAGAACGCGCCGAACGCGGACGTGGTCCCCGTGCGACGGGCCACGGTGCCATCCAGCACATCGAAGAGCGCCGTGAGCCCCAGAAACCAGCCACCGGTGCGAATGTGGCCGGTGGCGAAGATCACGCCTGCCGTGCAGGTGCACAGCGTGCCGATGGTCGTGATGGTGTTGGGACGCACACGCTTGGCGACCAACCAGTCCGCCACGGGGGCGATGACGGCCAGGTATCCTTTGACGATGGCGTTCCAGAGTGCTTGCATCACGACGCGGTTGACGGACCGGGGCCGAGCAGTTCGGCCATCCCGCCCGGCATGGCCGGGCTCGGGACTAGCCGGGGAAAGCTAGAAGCGCCCGTGCATCAACGGTAGAGATGGAAGCGCCGGGCATCTTTCTCAAAGGCGAGAATGTCCGGCAGGGCGCGGTCGAGCACGGCGTCCGGGTCCGCCCCACTCATAAGAGCTTCGCGCAGGGCGGCCGATCCCATACGCATGTCCCAACCGGCTGGCGTGACGCGAAGGGAGTCGCCGTGGACGCGGGCCAGCGCCCACAGGATGGCGGCCCCCACGCGGGCCGGCTGCACCCGCTCGCGGTCCAGCACCTCGATGCGCACGCCAGGGATGGCCCGGCCGTTGTACTTGTTGTCACCCGGCTTCTCCGGCGTGAAGCGCTCCGGCCGGAATCGCACCCCCGTCAGCGACAAGTCTTCGAGCAGCCGGGCCACCGAGTCCGCGCGCAGCCAGGGTGCGCCGAAACGCTGGAAGGGTTCGTTGGTGCCCCGTCCCACCGAAACATTGCTGGCTTCGAAGGGCACCAGCGCCGGATAGATGAGCGCGCTCACCAGATTGGGCATGTTGGGTGAGGGCTTGATCCAGGGGAGATCGGTCTGGTCAAACCACATGCCGCGGCGCCAGTTGCGCATGGGAACGACCGTCAGCCGCGTGCTCATCTTGAGCTGGGTCTGAAACAACTTCGCCATCTCGCCCATGGTGAGGCCGTGGCGCAGGGGCACCGGGTAGAGCGCAAAGCCATTGGTGCGCCCGGTCGGTGTGGGATACGCCGGGTTGGCCAGCGCCGAGTCGAGCAGCACGCCTTCGGTGAAGGCGCCCGAGATCGGGTTGGGACGGTCAAGCACCAGGACGGGAATGCCCCGCCGTTCGCCCGCCTGCATGCTGTAGAGCACCACGCCCACGTAGGTCCAGGTGCGCGTACCAATGTCCTGCAGGTCCACCACCAGCACGTCCACGTCCTGCAGCAGACTGTCGGCCGGGGCCATGGTGTGCTGCTTGTAGAGCGAGTGCACCTTGAGGCCGGTCTTCTCGTCCCGCTCGTCGCCGATCCCCTGCACATCGAGCGTTCCGAGCGCGCCATGCTCGGGAGCGAAGAGCTTGACCAGCTTCACGCCAGCGCGCTGGGCGCGCGGGTCGCTGAAGAGCAGATCCACCGAACGCCGCCCCCGCTCGTCCACTCCGGTTTGATTGGTGACCAGGGCGACACGCTTGCCGGCGACGAGCTTGATGCTATCGTCCAGCAGGACGGTGATGCCGGGTCGGACCTTGCGATCGATGTTGCGCGGATCGTAGGGTCGTCCATCGGCGTCCACGGCGGGTCCGCCTCCGGGGCCTGGATTGCCGGCGCAGGCCGCCAGCAGGACGGCGGATGCGACAGCAGTCGCCACGGCGAAACCCCTGCCTGCCAGTCTGCGAAGTGTGGTCACGCCCGCGCGCCCACGGTTGGTTGTTGCCATCTCGATGTGTTCTCCCTGAAATTGGCGGCGCCGTCGCACCGATGGCGCCGGCAGGCCCCACCGAATCAACCCATGAACCGCACGTCGCCCCACCTCCCCACACGCGCCACCTGGGCCCGCCAGTTCGCGCCGACCTCCAAGTTACACGGGCGACGCGGCCTCAGCGGGGCTCTCTTGGCGGGGCTTGCACTGTTCGTCACGACCGGGCCGCTGGCCTGCGCCCGCCGAGCCGTCGGTGCGGAACCCGGTCCGTCTGCCACCGCCGCAGGGCCGCGAGCCAAGGTTGCGACGCGAACGGCGCAGGCGGTGTACGACAGTGTAAAGCGCGTGCTGGATGCCGGCGTGGCCAGTGGGGCCTTTCCGGGCGCCTGGGCCGCCGTGGGCACGCCTGATGGGGTGGTCGCGGTGTACGGGGCTGGTCAGCTCGACAGCGCCGATGCCACCCGGCCCGACGCGAACACCGTGTGGGACCTGGCCTCACTCACCAAGGTGATCGGCACCACCAGCGCCGTGGCGCGCCTGGTCGCAGACGGCGCCGTGGCGCTCGACACGCCCGTGGTGCGCTATCTGCCGCAGTGGACCGCGCGAGGTGCGGAGCGGGTTACGGTGCGGCACCTGCTGACCCACTCAAGCGGCCTGCCGGCCTGGCGGGCGCTGTACAAGGAGGCCGCGACGCGCGAGGAGGCCCTCACGCAGGTCTTTGCCACCGCGCCCGACACGCTCCCCGGGCTGCGTTTCGTGTACAGCGACTTGGGATTCATTCTGCTGGGGCAGTTGGTGGAGCGCGTGTCCGGCACCACTTTGGCCGACTTCGAAGCCCGACAGATCTTCGGGCCGCTTGGCATGCGCGAGACGCGCTTTCTGCCACCATCGACCTGGCTGGCGCGCACCGCACCGACGGAGCGCGACCCGTGGCGGCAGCGGCATTTGCGCGGCGAAGTGCATGATGAAAACGCGCACCGCCTTGGTGGCGTGTCGGGTCACGCGGGCCTGTTCTCGACCGGGCGCGACCTGGTGCGCTTTGCGCGCATGTATCTCAACCACGGACGTCTCGACGGCGTGCGCGTGCTCGACTCGGCCACGCTGGCGACCTTCACCCGGGTGCAGGACAGCAGCGTGTCACGCCGGGCACTGGGCTGGGAGACGCCCACCGGCGGCAACAGCGCCGGCCGCCGCCTGTCGGCCCGGGCCTTCGGCCACACTGGCTTCACCGGCACCTCGCTGTGGATGGATCCGGAACAGCAACTCTTTGTGCTGCTGCTGACCAACCGCGTCAACCCGACCCGGGAGAGCCGCGGCATTGGCACCGTGCGAACGGCGCTGGCCGATGCGGTGTCGCAGGCCATGGCGTCGGCCTCCACGTCCCTGTCCCCGTCGTCCACCCCGTCGTCAGCGGGCACGGGTCGGCGTTGACTTCAGCAGTGGCTCCCCTGCCCGCCCGGCACGAGGCGGTATCGCCCGCCAAGCGTCGGGATCTCAAAACGGCGGCCGGGGTTTCTTGCAAGGGGAGTATTCCTCTCGCTAATTTTCACGAAGCACGACACGACATCGCACGCCCCCTCCGCGAGGGCGGCCCGGGCGGCGCGATGCGGTCATTCAGGCCGGCAGGCTGGCCGGCCGCACTGGAGGACAAGCATGAGCACGATGCAGACGCCCGACGTCATGGTGATCCTGACCCCCGTGGCCGCGGCCGAAGTGCGCAAGTTCATGGAGGCCGAGGGCGTGGCGCCGGACGTTGGCGGCCTGCGTGTTTCGGTCATGCCTGGCGGTTGCAGCGGCTTCAAGTACGGTCTTGTGATCGAAGACAAGTCGGCGGACGACGATCTCACGGTGGAGCTGGAAGGCATCAAGATCTTCGTCGATCCGTTTTCGGCGCAGTACCTGAGCGGCACGACCATCGACTACGTCTCGTCGATGCAGGGCTCGGGCTTCACGTTCAAGAATCCGAACAGCACCGGCGGCTGCGGCTGCGGCAGCTCGTTCTCGGCCTGACGTATTTCCCCATCCGCACCGCGCGCCCCGTCGTGCGCGGTGTCGGAGCGTATTCCCACACCACCCCCCATCATGTCTCTGGCCTCCGGATCCCCGGCGGCCCCTGACGCCACGCAGGCCCGTGCACTCCGTGCGAGTGCCGGGCCTGCGCGCGTTGGTGGCTCGCCGTTTGTCGATGCGCATGTCGTCGGCACTGTTCGCGAACGCATTCCCACCATTGTCATCGACGAACACGGCGCGATGGCGCGTGTCGTCGCCGGTCGCATTGCCACGCTCATGCGTGAGCGCGCGGCGGCCGGTCGCACGGTGGTACTCGGACTTGCCACCGGGTCCACGCCCATTGGCGTGTACCGCGAACTGATCCGGTTGCATCGGGAAGAAGGACTGTCCTTCCAGCACGTGATCTCGTTCAACCTGGACGAGTACTACCCGATGCAGGAGGACAGCATTCACTCGTATCACCGCTTCATGTGGGAGAACCTGTTCTCGCACGTGAACATCAATCCGGCCAACGTGCACATCCCCGATGGGGCGTTGGCACGGGCGGATGTGGACGCGGCCTGCCGCGCCTACGAGGAGGCCATCGAAGCGGCGGGTGGCATCGACTTCCAGCTGCTCGGCATCGGCAAGACGGGCCACATCGGTTTCAACGAACCCGGCTCGGGTGAGAACAGCCGCACGCGTCTTGTGCATCTCGACTCGATCACGCGTCGTGATGCGGCCGCCGATTTCTTCGGCGAAGACAATGTGCCGCGCGAAGCCATCACGATGGGCATCGCGACCATCATGGGCGCGCGCGAGATCGTCATTCTTGCCACCGGTGAGCACAAGGCAGGCGTGGTGCGCCGCTCGGTGGAAGGCGAGATCGATCGGGCCGTGGCGGCCACGTTCCTTCAGCGGCACCCCAACACCACGTTCTACGTGGACGACGCCGCCGGCGCGGAGCTCACGCGTGTGGCCACGCCGTGGCTCATCGACGAGGTGCATTGGGATGAAGCCCTCATGGTGCGCGCGGTGACGTGGCTCGCGGCCAAGTGCAACAAGGCCATCCTCAAGCTCACGCAGCACGACTACGCCGAGAACAATCTCACCTCACTGGTGGCGCAGCACGGTTCGCCGGGTGCCGTCAACGGTCTGGTGTTCAACTATCTCGGCGCCAAGATCCGCGGCAAGAGCAAGCTGCCCCGTGGCCTCAAGACCATCTGCTTCTCGCCGCATCCCGACGACGACGTCATTTCCATGGGCGGCATTCTCCGCAAGTTCGTGGAGAACGGCAACGACATGACCGTGGCCTACATGACGAGCGGCAACATTGCCGTGTTCGATCATGACGTGCGCCGCTACATGGATTTCCTCGTGCGCCTGAACGCCGAGCGCATCGGGGAAGGCGCCAACGTGACGCAGCTCGCGGCCACCGTGCATGACTTCCTGCAGCGCAAGCAGCCAGGTCAGGTGGACATCCCGGAGGTGCAGGACATCAAGCGCATCATCCGCGAATCGGAAGCGGTGAGCGGCATCGAAGTCATGGGCCTCACCAAGGACAACGCGCGCTTCCTCAACCTGCCCTTCTATCAGACGGGCAAGGTGCGCAAGGACCCCATCGGTCCCGCCGACGTGGCCATCGTGGCGGATTTGCTGCGCGAGCAGATGCCCGACCTGATCTTCGTGGCCGGCGACCTGTCCGACCCGCACGGCACGCACCGCATGTGCAAGGAAGCCATCGACCGCGCCGTGGCCGAAGTCTATGTGGGCGAGTTGGCCGCCAAGCGTCCCGAGATCTGGCTCTATCGCGGCGCGTGGCAGGAGTGGCCCATCACGGAAGCCACGGTACTGGTGCCGCTTTCCCAGGAAGAGCTGACCATCAAGATCCAGGCCATCTTCAAGCACCAGTCGCAGAAGGACTCGGCGCCCTTCCCCGGTCAGGACGAGCGCGAGTTCTGGCAGCGCGTGGAGCAGCGCAACAAGACCACTGCCGCGCAGCTCGACCAGCTGGGATTGGCCGAGTACTTCGCGATGGAGGCGTATGTCATCGCCTGACGGCTGGCGTCGGGCTGAGTCGCGGCTGGTGTGCTCCGTGGAGGCGTCGCGATGAGCGGCGGCTTCACGGGCCTCGACTGGATGGTGCTGATTGCCTATCTCATCGGCACCACCTGGCTTGGCATCTGGTTGGGCCGCGATCAGAAGGATGCGCGCGACTACTTCGTGGCCAGTCAGCGCATTCCCTGGTGGGCCATTCTGTTTTCGGTGGTGGCCACCGAAACGAGCGCGCTCACCTTCATCTCGATTCCCGGTTTGGCCTACGTCGGCAATCTGTCGTTTCTGCAGGTGGCGGCCGGCTACATCCTGGGTCGCGTGGTGATCTCCTACACGCTGCTGCCGCGTTACTACCAGGGCGAGCTGGTCACGGCCTACGCCCTGCTCGAGCGCCGCTTCGGTCTTGGCACGCGACGTTTTGCGTCGGTGGTGTTCATGGCGACGCGCGCCTTTGGTGATTCGGTGCGCGTCTTCGCCACCGCCATTCCCATTGGCCTCATCATCGGGCCGGTGGTGCCGCCCGAGTATGTGGGGCCGCTGTCCATTCTGATTCTCGGCGCGTTCACGGTGCTGTACACATACCACGGCGGCATGCGCGCGGTGGTGTGGACCGACGTCGTGCAGACAGGTGTGTACGTGCTGGGTGGCGTGGCGGCGCTGTGGCTGCTGGGCGAGGGCGTGGAAGGTGGCTGGACCGCCATCCTGAATGGCGCGCGCGGCCAGGGCAAACTGCAGTGGCTCGACACCTACTCCGGCATCGATCGACCGCACACGCTGTGGGCTGGCCTGATTGGTGGTGGCTTTCTGTCCATGGCCTCGCACGGCGCCGACCAGCTGATCGTGCAGCGCCTCATGGCGTCGGGCTCGTTGACCGACGCCCGCAAGGCGCTCATGGGCAGCGGCCTCGTGGTGTTTGCGCAGTTCACGATGTTCCTGTTCATCGGCATCGGGCTCTTTGCGTTCTATCAGGGCGAAGCCTTTGCGCGACCGGACGCCATCTTCCCGCGCTTCATCGTGGAAGTGATGCCGTCCGGCCTGACGGGCCTGGTTATTGCCGCCATTCTTGCGGCGGCCATGAGTACCGTGAGTGGCGCGCTCAACTCGTTGGCGGCGGCGTCGCTGCACGATCTGTATCTGCCGCTGACCGGCAAGCGTGCCGAAGATCCGGGCGTGTTGCGGGTGGGCAAGCTGTTCACCCTTCTGTGGGCGGCCATTCTTCTTGGCGGCGCCATGCTGTACAAGAACGAAGGCACACCAGTGGTGACGATCGCGCTGTCGATTGCCTCGTTCACCTATGGCGGCTTGCTTGGCGCATTCTTTCTCGCCATGCTGGTGCCGCGGGCGAAGCAGCGTGATGCCATTACCGGCATGGTGGTGGGCATCGGTACCATGAGCTTCGTGGTGTTTGCCAAGGCACTGAGCGGCTGGTTCCCGGCGCTGGCGCCCACCCTGGCGCCGTTTACCGTCATTGCCTGGCCGTGGTATGTGCTGATCGGCACCACCCTGACATTCACCACGGGTGTGCTGATGTCGTTCATTCCCTCGTCAGCTGACGGGGCTGGCTCTCCTGTTTCGAGGAACGCGTGATGAGTGCGGGACCACTGGATCCGACGCCGCTGGTCGTTGGGGTTGATGGAGGCGGCAGCCGCACGCGGGTGCTGCTGAGTGATGCCAACGGCGTTGTCCTGGCGCGAGTGGAAGGCGGCGCGACGGCGCTGCGTCCCGGCCAGGAACATGCGGCAGCCGACATCATCAAGGCGTTGATCGGTGAGGCGCTGGCGTCGGCGGAGCGCACGGACACGAGGCCGGCCGTGTGTGTCGTGGGTGTGGCCGGCGCCGGTCAGGAGCGGGCAGCGCAGGCGCTCTGGTCGGCATTGGCGCAGCGACGCATTGCCGACGACGTGTCGGTACAGGCCGATGCCACCATTGCCATGGACGACGCCTTTGGCGATTCCGCAGGCGTGCTGCTCATTGCCGGCACGGGCAGCGTGGCCTTCTCCAAGGCGCCCGATGGTCGTATCGAACGCTGCGGCGGCTGGGGCCCCAACGTGGGAGACGAGGGCAGCGCGGCGTGGCTCGGCCGCAAGGCGCTCAGCGTGGTCACGGCCGCGCAGGATGGCCGCGAACCCGAGACGGCCCTCACCGGTGCCATTCTCACCGCGCTCGAGCTCGAACAGCTCGATGACGTCATTCCGTGGGCGGCGGCCGCCACGCCCGGCACCTTTGCGCAGCTTGCGCCCGTGATTCTGCAGGTGGCGGCCAGCGGCGACCTGCGGGCCAACGCGCTCATCAGTTTCTGCGTGGAAGAACTCGCGCTGCATGTGCGCACGCTCGCGCGGCGCTGCTTCGTGGACGAGCGCGCTGCCATTCCCGTGGCGTTCTCCGGCGGTTTGCTCTCTCGTGGTTCGCTCGTGCGCAAGCGACTCGAGCAGCGTCTCAAGAGCGCGGTGCCGGGCGCCATGATTCGCAACGACGAGGTGGATGCCGCACGCGGTGCCGTGCGCCGGGCCCGTCGTCTGCTGGGCATGGAAGTCGCCTGAGGCCGCCCGCGTGACCGACGCCCGCCTGCTGATTGTGGACGATGATCCGGCCATCGTGGCCGGCATCGTGGCGTCGTTTCGCAACACGGCGTATCAGGTCATCACCACCACGCATGCCGAGGAAGCGGCGGCGTTGTATCAGGCGCATGACCCACACGTGGTCATCCTCGATGTGAGCATGCGCCCGTTGGACGGTTTTGCCGTGCTGGCCCAATTGCGTCGCCTCGACCCCGATGCCTGTGTCATCATGCTCACAGGCCACGACGAGGTGACGGTTGCGGTTCGTGCGATGCGCGAGGGCGCGGAAGACTATCTCACCAAGCCCTACGATCGCGAAACGCTGCGGCTGACGGTGGACAAGGCGCTGGCGCACGCGCAATTGCTGCGACAGCACCGACTCACCGCGGCGCAATCAGAGCTCGATGCGCCGTCGGTGGAGGCGGTACTCACGCCACCGGTTGCACGGCTGCTCCAGATTCTCGCGCGCAAGCGCAGCCCTTTGCTGGTGCTGGGTGAGGCGGGCACGGCCAAGCAGTTGGCGGCCTCCATGCTGCACCGTCTCGCCGACGGCCCATGGGAACCGCTGCTGCGGCTCAATGCGGCGCAGAAGTCGCCGGCCGAGGCGGTCGCACGGCTGTTTGGTGAGAGCGGTGGTGACGGCCTGGACAGTGATCGTGGCCTGGTGCACCTGGCGCGCCGCGGCACGATGTTCATTCATCTCGTGGAGTCGCTGCCACTGTCTGCGCAGGCCCGATTGGCTCGGCATTTCGGTTCGTCGCCCGAGGGTGGGCGAAACGCGGACATGCCGTCGCGTGCCCGCCTGGTGGTCAGCAGTCGGCTTTCGCTCGAGGAAGCCACGCAGCAGCTCGACCGTGATCTGATGCATCTGTTCGCGCCCATGCCGCTGGTGGTGCCGCCGCTTCGGGCGCGCGGACGCGACGGGCTGGCGGCCGTCGCGCGCGTGGTGCTGCGCCAGCAGTTTGCGCGAACGGGTGCCGGCCCGGAACGCCTGAGCGAGGAAGCGGCCGACCTGCTGGCGGCGCTGCCATGGCGTGGCAACCTGCCGGAGCTCGAGGACTGCCTGACCATGGCGGCGCTGCACAGCGGCGAGAGCGACGTGCTGACGGCGAATGCCCTGCGGCAGGTGTGGAGCGAGCCGGCCCAGCGTGTCTCAGCCCCGACAGGGCCCAGCGAGACCGGCGTGGTGCTGCGCACGCTGGCCGAGGTGGAACGCCAGCACGTGGCGGCAGTGATGCGCGCCTGTGATGGCAATGTGAGTGAGGCGTCGCGCATTCTGGGCATTACGCGCACCACGCTGTACAAACGTCTGCGCGAACTGGGAGCGTAAGAGCGCCGAACGCTGCGAACCGTTCTACGCTGCGTGAGGAGTTGACGATCCGGCTGCTGCACTGGCGCTCGTTACCGCCGCGAGACCGCGAACAGCTCACGCCGAGAAAAGAAGGGCGCAGAGTTCGCAGAGGAGAAACGCGAACACGCGCCCTTCAGTCGTTTTCTTATCCGTGTAGTTTCCGCCCAATCCGCGTCATCCGCGACAAGGCCGTTCTACGTCGACTGCGATCAGGCGGCCGCCGTCTCCGGCTCGGGCTCCTTGAGCTCGCCCTCCCAGCGGCCCATGACCGCCGTGGCGAGGCAGTTGCCCAGCAGGTTGACCGAGGTGCGCGCCATGTCCATCACGGCATCGACGCCGAGAATGACGGCAATGCCCTCGAGCGGCAGGCCAAACTGGGCCAAGGCGCCGGAGAGAATGACCAGAGAGGCGCGCGGCACGGCCGCCACACCCTTCGACGTGAGCATGAGCGTGAGCATCATGAGCAACTGCTGGCTCAGCGGCATATCGATGCCGGCTGCCTGGGCCACGAACACGGATGCGATGGCCAGATAGAGCGTGCTGCCGTCGAGATTGAACGAGTAGCCGGTGGGCAGCACGAAGGACACGATGCGCCGCGGTACCCCGAACTTCTCCATGGCCTGCATGGCCTGCGGGAACGCCGCCTCCGACGACGCCGTGGAGAACGCGATGAGCCAGGGCTCTTTGACCAGCGCCCAGAAGCGCTTGAGGTTGATGCGGAAGATCAGCGCCGTCGGCACCAGCACGATGAGCACGAAGATGATGAGCGAGACGTACAGCGTGCCCACCAGCTTGGCCAGATTGATCATGACATCGAGACCGCTCTTGCCCACGGTCACACCGATGGCCGCGCCGATACCGATGGGCGCATAGGCCATGACGATGCCGACGAACTTGAACATGATGTCGCTGAGCGACTGCAGCCAATCGAGCATGACCGTCTTGGACGGTCCCTCCACGCGTGCCAGCGCCACCGCGAAGATGATGGCGAAGAACACGATCTGCAGCACCTCGTTCTGTGCCGCCGCCTCAAAGAAACTTTGGGGCACCGTGTGCTCGAGCACCGACGCAAACGTGGGCGTCTTGCCAGCCAATGCCTGGAATTCTTCGCTGCTCGCGTCCGGCGCGATCTGGAGCCCCACACCCGGCTTGGCCACATTCACGGCAATGAGGCCGATGGCCAGCGCCAGTGTGGTCACCACCTCGAAGTAGATGATGGAGCGCAGCGCCAGCTTGCCCACCTTCTTCATGTCGTCGCCATGTCCCGCGATGCCCACCACCAGGGTGCTGAAGAGCAGCGGCACGATCAGCGACTTGATCATGCGCAGGAAGATGTTGGCGAAGGGCTTGAGGTTTGGCGCGAAGTCGGGCGCGAGCCATCCGATGAGGATGCCCACAATCATCGAGATCACGATCCAGCCCGTGAAGCCGATGCCAAGGAAGCCTTTCTTGGCGGGGGCGGTCGTGTTGGTGGCGGAGGAGAGGTGAGCCATGTCAGGAAGGAGGTATCGCGGAAGAACTCAGGACGACGCGCCGGACTTCGGGCGACGCAGCACCGAGTGGCGGTAGCCGTAGGCGAAGTAGAACGCGAGGCCGATGGCCATCCAGACGGCAAAGGCCACCCAGGCAGACGACGGCAGACCGCGCATGACGAACACACAGGCACCCGCGCCCAGCAGCGTCACGCCCCAGACAAAGGGTACGCGGAAGGGCCGCGGGCGATCGGGTTCCCGAATGCGCAGCACCAGTACGCCAATGCACACCACCGAGAACGCGGCGAGTGTACCAATGTTGGTCAGGTCATAGGTGGCCGCATCGTCGGCCACGAGCGCACCAAGGGCCACACACACGCCGGTGATGAGTGTGGTGACCTTGGGCGTGCGCGTCTTGGGATCGAGCTTGGCGGCAAAGGGCGGCAGCAGACCATCACGAGCCATGGCGTAGAAGATGCGCGGCTGGCCGTACTGAAACACCAGCAGCACCGCCGACATGGACACCACGGCACCCGCGGCCACAATCCAGCTGGCCGTATCGAGACCGGCCAGCGACAGCGCCTTGGCCAGCGGGTCGGAACTGCGAAGCTGATCGTAGGGCACGAGGCCGGTGGCCACGAGGCCCACAATCACGTAGATGAGCGTGCACACCGCGAGTCCACCCAGAATTCCGATGGGCAGGTTGCGCTGCGGGTCGCGCGTTTCCTCGGCGGCCGTGGAAATGGCGTCGAAGCCGATATACGCAAAGAAGACGATGGCCGCGCCCTGGTGAATGCCGAGGAATCCGTTGGGCGCGAACGGCTTGTAGTTGGCCGGATCGATGTGCATGGCGCCCACGATCACGAAGAGCGCCAGCACCAGCAGCTTGAGCACCACCATGATGTTGTTGGCGCGCGTGCTTTCCTTCGCGCCCTGCATGAGCAACACGGTGATGGCGGCGACGATACCAAAGGCCGGCAGATTGACCAGCACCGGAATGGGTCCGATGCGCGGCGCCGTATCAAGCAATTGCCGAACGGCCGGGTCACCACTGGCCTTCACGTTCCAATAGCCATGGGTGAGCCAGCCAGGCAGGTCGAGGCCAAATCCCGACAGCAGCGAATTGAAGTAGCCAGCCCAACCGATGGCCACGGCGACATTGCCGACGGCGTATTCGAGTATGAGGGCCCAGCCCACGATCCAGGCCACCACTTCACCGAGGGTGGCGTAGGAATACGCGTAAGCGCTGCCGGCCTGCGGAATCATGGAGGCCAGCTCGGCATAACACAGCGCCGCCAGACCGCACACGGCTCCAAGCAGCACAAAGGACAGCACGAGCGCGGGACCGGCGCCGTAGCGCACGATGGTGCCGTCAGCGAGCGTCTCGCCGGCAGCGGCGGTGCCCAGGGAGGAGAAGATACCGGCACCGATGACAGCACCGATGGCCAGCATGATGAGGTCACCGGCGCCAAGCGTGCGGCGCATGCCGTGCTCACTGTCCGTGACAGCGGCAATCGGCTTTCGAGCGAACAGCCCCATGTTGTCTACTGTGGGTGGGAGGAGGGGTAGGCGCAGCGGAAGCTACACTCGTGTACCCGCACTGCACCACTCACAGCGAGTAGGTAATCTCGGTCTTGGCGCGAATGGGGACGCCCTGCGCGTTGACCGCGGGGCGAAAGCGAATGGCGGCCAGCGCCTCGCGCAACTTGCGATTGTAATTGCCGTCTTTGGTGGGCGGGAATGAGAGGTCTATGACCTTGCCCGTGGAATCGACATCAAACACTACCACGATCGTGCCCTTGGCCTTGTTGGGCACGGGGAGCGGCGGCAAAAAGAGCTCAGTAGGAGCCGGCGGATAGACGGAACCCGTCCCGCCGCCGGTCCCCGGCCCAACGGCACTGCCACGGCCCGTGCCGATGCCGGAACCCACACCACCGCCACTGCCCGGGCCACTGCCCGAACTGCCGTCATTTCCGGAGCCGCCGCCGGTGCCCACGGTTTCGCTCTTCACCTCACCCGACGTGGCGGCAGCCGGCTGAGTGACCGCCGGCTGCGGGGTGGGCTGGGGCTCCGGCTTGGGCTGCGGCGGCGGGACCAGCGGCGGAATGACGGGCTTGACCTCGGGAGGCCGTTGGACCGGTGGCGGCGTGGGAGCCGGCGCTACGCGTACAAACTGCAGTCGCTCCTGCTTGACCTGTCCACCCGTGCCGCGATTGCCGCCTCCCCCACCACCTGCGGGCCCTGGTCCACCAGCACCCAGCACCGTGGCCAGCAGCTCAGGGGACGTGAAGGGCACAATGAGCAGCAGAATGATGAGCGCGTGCAGTACGGCGGCAAGCAGAAAGTTGGCCGCGCGTCGCTGACGGGAGAGTGGCAATCCGATCGGCGGACGATACCGGGGTCGGCCCTGTGCCTGCGTATCGTCGCCAGGTGGGCCACCAACCGGCAGCGGCAGGCCGCCTGGATCGGGAGTAAGTGAAGCCATGTCGTTCGAGCGGGGAGAAGGCGTCAGGTCCTGTCGAAACGGTGTACGGCAAAGTAATACGGCGGGCGCGCCCGAATGGGTTCGCCCGCCGTATCAAACACCGTTCGATGGCTCAGAGTGCCGTGTTTCGTGCACTTGGGCCGAAATGGTGTGCGTGGATCGCCTTACTTGGGCGCGACACCGATGACCTTGACGCCGGCACCGCGCGCCTGGTCCATGGCCCACACGACGTTCGCGTACGTCGTCATGGTGTCACCCTTGACGAAGATGATCTTCTCGGGGCGCGGGTCGTAGATGGACTTGAGGCGGTTGAAGAGCTGCGCCTTTTCCACCGGCTCCTTGTTGATGGCGTATTCGCCATCGGCCGTGATCTCGAGAACGATCTGATCCGGCGCCACGTTCGGCTGAGCCGGCTGCGGGTTCGGATCCGGCAACTGCGTGTCAATGGCCTTGCGGCTCATCGGCACGATGATCATGAAGATCACCAGCAGCACCAGGAGCACGTCGATCATGGGCGTCACGTTGATCTCGTTATTGAGACCGCCGCCGCCGCCACCTGCGGACATACCCATGGTCAGTTGCCTCCCGGACGGATACGATCGCTCTCGACGAGCGATTCGGTACCCGGTGCCTGTTCCGTGATGAGGGCCGCCACGCGCACACCGCCGCGCGACAACACATCCATCGCGTTGATGACCTTGAGGTACTGAAGGTCCTTGTGGGCCTTCACGTACATGATGTAGTCATCGCGTCCTTCCACGCCGTAGATCTCACGCACCGCGGCTTCGAGATCTTCGTTGCGGATGGGCTTCTTGTTCAGGTAGTACTGGCCCTGATCGTCAATGCCGAGTACCTGGTCCCCATCTTCTTCCGGATGCGGCTTGAGGTTCTGCCCTTCGGGCGGAACCGCCGTGAAGCCCGCGTTGATCTGCGGGATCGTGATCATGAAGATGATGAGGAGCACCAGCATCACGTCGATCATGGGCGTGACGTTGGGATCGGCCTTTACGCCGCCCCCGCCGCCTGCGCTCATACCCATGGCGTAACTCCTTGACTCTCGCCCGGCGTCCGCGCGCCCGGATGTGGGCGCGCGTCGCTGGACCGACGTTGGTTACTTCGAGATCGGCGTCTGGCCGGCCGTGTTGAACTCACGCGTGAAGCGCGAGCGACCGAACTCACCCGACACACCCTTGATGAGGTAGTCGATCATTTCCTTCGACGTGTACGTCATCTCGGCCGTGAGGTTGTCGATCTTCGTCTGGAAGAAGTTGAACGCCCACACCGCGGGAATGGCGACGCCGATACCGATGGCCGTCGTGATGAGGGCTTCGGCGATACCGGCCGCCATCGAGGAGATACCACCAGCGCCCGACGTGGACATGGCCGTGAAGGAGTTCACGATACCCATCGTCGTACCGACGAGACCGACGAACGGCGCCGTGGCACCAACCGTCGCGAGCACGCCGAGGCCGCGCTTGAGGTCGACGATCGTCATGAGCATCTCGCGCTCAACGGCACGCTCGGCCGAGTTGATGTCGGCCACCGTGACCGAGCCGTCCTGGATGAGCGGACGGATTTCGCCGAGCGCGCCACCGAGCACGCGGGCGACATGCGACTTCTTGTAGCCTTCGGCGAGCTTGATGGCTTCCGTGAGGTTGTCTTCCTCGAGGAACTGCGAGAACTCCGGGGCGAACTTGCGCGTCTCGCCCTGCGCCTTCCGCATCTGCCACCACTTCTGGATGATGATACCGGTCGAGTAGGCCGACATGATCAGCAGCGTCCAAACGATACCCTTGGCAAACCAACCCATCTCGTGCCAAAGGTCCATGATATCCATGCCCATCTGCCTATCTCCTGATGTGTGTTTGGTGACGGAACCGCTTAGCGGTTGAGCGAGAACTGGAACGGCTGCTGCACGAGCTGCTTCACCTTGCGACCACCCACTTCAGCGGGGAGGAAGCGCATGCGCTGCAGCGCATTCTTCACGGCGTTGGTGAACAAATCGTTGTCCGACTTGAGGGCCTTGAACGTGTTCATCTCGGCCCGACCCGTCGTGTCGACGACGAACTGCGCGAGTACGGTGCCCTCGATGCCCGCCGTGCGGAGCATGTCGGGATAGGCCGGACCCTGCGAGCCAGGCGCCATGACCACCGGCTTTTCCACCTGGAAGTCGAAGTAGGGCTGGTCCGCATTCTGAATGACGGGACCCTTGCCACCTTCGACACCCTTGGCGATACCACCAGCCACACCCTTGCCGGAGAAGTCCGCCTCATCCGTCACCTTCTTGGAGAGGTCGATTTCCGGGATAACGTTGGGAATTTCGATGGGCGCAGAAAGCACCTGGAAACCCTTCGGCGGCGGCGGGGCGGCCACAGCGTCAGGCGGCGGCGGGGCCTTCTCAGGCTCGGGCGGCTTCGGTTCGTCTTTCTTCACCTCGACGAACTCCACCTTCTCGACCTTCTCTTCCTCCATCACGGCGCCCGCGCCCTTCGTAACCGCGATGAGCGCGGCAACGACGGCGGTGTGCACCACGATGGACATGAAGGACCCGCCGGCGCGCTTCTGCTTCTTGGCCTGAGACTCGATCAGGTTGTTGAACATCTCGCTGGTCCGGGGTACGGGCTACGAACGTCGCGACCGGACGGGCTATCCGGAGCTGACAGGCCGAACCTACGTTCCGGACATGAGCGGGCAATGGAAGAAAGATTAGGATCGGATTAATCCGAGGTTAGTGTTCCGTGGAGATCAATCGGCTCATCCCGCAGGTTGACCACCGACTGATACTCGCCCGTCATTCCCGATCCCGGCGAACCGGCCAGAGGCAGCGTCAGCGTGAACGTGCTGCCCCGCCCCAGACGCGACTGGACTTCCAGGCGTCCGCTGTGCGCCTGGGCAATCCACTGCGAAATGGCGAGCCCCAGGCCGAATCCGCCACGTTCGCTGGCCCGCGAGCGCACCCGGTCCGCGCGCCAGAAGCGCTCGAACACATACGGCAGGTCGGCCGCGGCAATACCGATACCCGAGTCCCGCACGGACAGCGTCACCTCGGCCTCGCCACGCACGAGTGCGATCTCCACTTCCCCGCCCTTCGGCGTGTACTTGATGGCGTTCGAAACGAGATTGAGGAACAACTGCCGGAGCCGCACCACATCGCCGAGCACCTCGGCGTTGTCGAGCTGGGTGGCAATGATGCGCAGCTCGTTCTCCTCGCCCAGCAGACGTGCGGTCTCCACAACCTCCCGCACCAGCGGTGCGAGTTCGATGGGCTCGCGATAGACCTCGAAGCGCCCTTCGTCCGCGCGCGCGAGTGTGAGCAGCGAGTCCACCAGATCCGCCATGCGCGTGACCTGCTGCAGCGCCTCCTCGAGCGCCACGGCCCGCTCCTCCTCGCTTACCGTCGGCATCATGGACCGCTCCACGTCGGCCCGCATGACCGCCAACGGCGTCTTGAGTTCGTGGCTGGCATCAGCGGTGAAGCGACGCAGCGCGCCGAACGACAGGTCAATGCGCTCGATGAAGGCGTTGAGCGTGACCGACAGGCGCGCGAGTTCCTCGCCGGCCGCACCGATGACGAGGCGGCGATGCAGCGAGCGGCCGTCGGTGATGGCTTCCACCTGATCGATGATGCGATCGATGGGCCGGAAGGCACGACCGGCAATGACGTACGCAAAGCCCACGGAGAGCATGAGCAGGAAGGGCGCGATGGTGAGCATCGGCCCCACGAGTTCGGGCGGCGTGAGGTTGATGTCGCGCGTGGTCAGCGCGGCGTACACACGATAGCGGTCCTTGTCGCTCAGGCGGACATCGCGCGTGGCGAGCATGAGATCATCGCTGAACAACGCGACCCGCGGGCTGCCCGGCCCGGGACGCGAGGCGCGCGCCGCCGTGGAAAACCGATCACGGTCCGACGTGGACAGCGCGCGCACCGACGGCGAGGCGTAGATGTCGTAACCTGAGCTGTCCTGCACCAGCACATAGCCTTCAATGAGCGACAGGAAGGCGCTCATGCGCTGGCCGATGCTGGGACCGGCCAGCGGGTCGTTCTGCGCGAAGAGGGGCTCGGTTCCCGTGCGACGCGCCACATCAATGGCCAGTACCACCTGATCCGCACGCCGCTGCACGCGCAGCTCATGCTCCTCGAGCAGCAACTGGCGGCGCACCACCAGCAGCGTGCCGGCAAACACGACCAGCGTGGCCACCATGGCGGCGGTCCACGCGAGGGTGAGCTGCGCACGGATGGACGGCGTGCCGATGCGCAGCGTGGCCATTTACGCGCGAATCATGTAGCCCACCCCACGCACCGTGGTGATGAGCTTCTTTTCGTGTGGCGCATCGATCTTCTTGCGCAGGTGGTTGATGACCACGTCCACGATGTTGGTGCCGGGATCGAAGTGATAGCCCCAGGCGTACTCCGTGATGAGCGTGCGGCTCATGACCCGTCCGGCGTGACGCATGAGATACTCGAGCACCGCAAACTCCTTGGGCGTGAGCTCGATCTGCGTGCCGGCCCGATGCACCTCGCGCGTCCCAAGGTCCACCTCGAGGTCGCCGACCTTGAGCTGGGGACTGGCCATGGCACGCGGACGCCGCAGCAGGGCTTCGGCGCGCGCCAGCAGCTCCTCGAAGGCGAAGGGCTTGGTGACGTAGTCGTCGGCGCCGGCACGCAGGGTTTCCACCTTGGCGTCCACGGCGTCCTGCGCGGTGAGCACCAGCACCGGACGCTCGAAGCCACGCGTGCGCAGGGTGCGCAGCACGTCGAGTCCGTTGCGCCCGGGCAACCGCATGTCGAGGATGATGAGATCATAGGGCTGGCTCAAGGCCAGCCGTTCACCCTCGAGCCCGTTGTTGCACAGGTCCGCGTGCCAGCGCTGCTCTTCGAGCCCGCGGCGCACGAACTCGCCGACGGTCGGATCGTCCTCGATGACGAGAATCTTCATGATGTGGGAGGCACGCGATCAGATGCTGCGCCCACCCGGGCGCGCAAAGCCGTACTCGCGAATCTTGCGATAGAGGGTCTTGGGCGAAATGCCCAGCAGGTCCGCCGCGCGGCCCTGATGCCAGTTGGTGCGTTCGAGCACGTCGTGAATGTGGCGCTTTTCGAGCTCGCCCAGTGAAAGCACCTCGCCGGCGTTCGGCGCGGATGCCGTCATCGTACCCGTCATCGTGGTCGTCATCGTGGACGCCGTCGACGCCGGCTCCGGAATACGGGCGGTCCCCTGCACCGGCGTGGGGCGCGCGGCCGCGCCTACATCGGTGCCAAGCGGCAGGTCGCCGGCCTGCACGGTGTCGTGCGTGGCCAGCAGCGCAGCCCGCTCCATCACGTTGCGCAGTTCGCGCACGTTGCCCGGCCAGCGGTAGCGCTCGAGCGCGGCCACCGCGTCGTCGGAGAGCCGCAGCGCCGGTCGGCCCTGTTCGGCGCGTGGAGCGAGGAGCTCGAGGAAGTGGCGAGCCAGGGGCGCGATGTCGGTGGCCCGATCGCGTAGCGGCGGCAGCGCAATGCGAATGGTGTTGATGCGATGCAGCAGGTCATCACGAAACGTCTCGGCCTGCACCATGCGACTGAGATCGCGCGTGGTGGAGGCGACCACGCGCACATCAACGGCCACCTGCTGGGTGCCCCCGACGCGGAAGAAGCTTCCGGTCTCGAGCGCGCGCAGCAGCTTGCCCTGCAGCTTGAGATCGAGGTCGCCGACGTTGTCGAGGTAGAGCGTGCCGCCGGCCGCGAGTTCGAAGAGTCCGAGCTTGCGCTGCTCTGCGCCGGGATAGGCTCCCTTCTCCACGCCAAAGAGTTCGAGCTCGAGTCGCGATTCCTCGAGGCCGGCGCAGTTGATGGCGATGAACGGCCCCGACGGCCGGCCACCCTCGGCGTGCAGGAGCCGCGCCACCAGGTCCTTGCCGGTGCCGGACTCGCCGGTGATGAGCACGGGTGAGGTACTGGCCGCCACCTTGGTGAGCATGTGCCGCACGGCCAGCAAGGGCGCGAACTGCGTGAGGAACACCGGCGCAGGCGCCTGGCGATCGAGCTGCGAGCGCAGCACCACATTGTCGCGCGCCAGCATGCGCTTTTCCCAGGCGCGCCGCACCAGTACTTCGATTTCCGCCATGCGATAGGGCTTGGACAGAAAATCGTAGGCCCCCAGCTTGAGCGCGGCGATGGCCGTTTCGATGGTGCCGTTGCCGGTAATGACAATGATCTCCGGCGGGAGCGGCTCCTCGCGCACCTGACGCAGCACCTCGAGCCCGTCGAGCTCCGGCATGACCACGTCGAGCAGCGCGACGTCAAAGGCTTCGGTGCGCAAACGCTCCAGCGCGGTGCGGCCATCACGCACGATGCTCACCTGGAAACCGCGCGCCAGAAGGAACTGCTCGAGAATGGTGCCGAGGTGTGTTTCGTCTTCGGCAATGAGCACGCGCACCGGCGACCCCAGCGCAGCGGGGGTCGGTTCAGGCGATGACGTGCTTGCGGACGGTGTGATCATGGTCATGCACGCAGTTCCCCCGCATCGGCCGAACGCAGCGGCAGGGACACACGGAACGTGGCCCCCTGCCCCTCGGGAGAGACCAGCGCCAGCGTCCCCCCATGGTCGGAAACGATGCCATAGCAGATGGCGAGACCCAGCCCAGTCCCCTGTCCCGGCGGCTTGGTCGTAAAGAATGGTTCGAACACCTTGGCCTGCAGCGCACGCGGCACCCCCGGCCCCTCGTCTTCGACGTCGAGCTGCGCCATGCGGCGCCCGGCGTCATCGTGGTCGGCGCGTGTGCGAATGGTGACGTGCCCCTGCTCGGGCGTGGCATCGAGCGCGTTCATGGCCAGTGCAATAAGCACCTGCACCAGCTGATCGCTGTCACCTTCCACCAGGAGCGGGACACTGGTCTCGAGGTCGGTGACCAGCTTGATGCGCTTGAAGCGCGGGTGATGCTGCAACAGGAAGAGCCCCTGCTGCACCACCGCATTGAGATCGAAGAGCTCCCGCCCAACCGCCTTGGGGCGCGAGAAATCGAGCAGGCCGTTCACGATTTTCTTGCAGCGCTGCACCTCGAGATCGATGATGCGCAGCAACTCGCCCGACGGCGGCGCCGCATCCCCCAGCTCCCCGGACAGCGACAGCGACTCGGCGCAGGCCGCAATGGTGGCCAAAGGGTTGTTGATCTCGTGCATGACGCCCGCTGCCAGTTGCCCCAGTGCTGCCAGCTTCTCGGCCTGGGCCGTGCGATCGAGCGCCGCCTTCCAATCGGTGATGTCCTCACCAATGGTGATGACGTGCGTCACCGCGCCGCCGCCCAGCCGCATGGGGATCTTGGAAATGCGGTAGGTGCGCATGTCGCCGAAAGCGTTGCTTTCCATCTGGAATTGCTGCAACTGGCCGTTGGCAAAGACCTCGTCGAACTCCCGCTTGAGCAGGCCGGCCGGCTGGCGGTGCAGAATCTCGAAAATGGAGCGACCCACGGCATCAATGCGCGAGACACCCTGCATGCCGGTCTCACGCTTGCGGTTCCAGGCGTGGATGCGGTAGTCGCGGTCTACCACATACAGCCCGTGCGGCAGCGAGTCCACGATGCACTCGATGAAGGCGCGCTGCTGCGCGACCTCGCGCATGCGATCGGACACCTGAGCCTCGAGATCACGGCGATGCGCCTCGCGGGCGAGGGCCACGGCGCACAAGTCGGCAACCGATTGCAGCAGCGTCTGCTCGTCGCTGTCGAACGGCCGCTCGCGATGGACCAGCAGGCTGGCCAAACCCTGGCCGGCGGCGGTCACCGCCAACAGCAGGGGCTGCGCGAGCGGCACCGCCGCTGCGCCGCCGGCTGTCCTGGCACCGGCGCTGGCACCTACGCTGGCACCTGCGCCCTCGGCACGCCACGCAATGTTCCGCGTACGTCCGTCGGCGAACTCCAACGCCACCCGTTCCGCCTCGAGGTCGCGCCCGAGCTGCGCCAGCATCTGCGCCAACCCTTCACTGACCTCGGTGGCATCGGCGAGGTGACGCAGGAGCTGGGGAACGGTCGCGGCGAGCAGCATGATGGCAAGCTACGCATCGGTATTGGACCGGACAAGCTGACCGAAAGTGATTGCGCCCTGCACATCACTATTTCCGGGAGTCCGAACCACGGCGATTCCTCGCTCCGCCGATTCGACAGGCCAGGCGCCTGATTGGCAGCCGACATATATCCTCGCTTGCCAATCCGACCCAGCAACGGTGGCACAGTGCCTGCCCCTCCTGACCATTGGCGACGCCGCCCAGGCGTCCAATCTCCAATCACAAATCTCCACGATCCACAACCATCAGAGGATCCCATGACCTACTACCGCATTCCCGCTGTGTCTCCCGCCCCGGTAACCGCCATCCGCCGCGAAATGGATCGCCTGTTCGAGGAGGTCTTTGCCGGCCGCCCGGCCGCGTCGTGGCAGCCAGCCGTACAGGCCCGCGAGGATCAACAGGGCTTTACGATCGCGCTTGATGTCCCCGGCATTCCCGCCGACCGCCTTGAGGTGCTGGCGGAAGACGGCGTGCTGACGGTGCGCGGTGAGCGAGCCGGCCGCGAGCGGGCGGAAGGTGAGCGTATGCTGATCAGCGAGACAACGCAGGGGCAGTTCGTCCGGCAGTTCCGCCTGCCCAAGACCGCCGACCTGCAGAGCATTCAGGCCGAGTATGACCTCGGCGTGCTGACCGTGCGGGTGGCCAAGCTGGCGCCCGCTCAGCCCCGCCGTGTACCGGTGAGTGTGCAGTCGCCCGCTGTGACAAGCGAGGCCAGCACCGAGACCGCGACGGCCTGATCGACGCGTTACCTCTCGGCAGTTGCAGCAACAGGAACGGGGTGTCGTGATTATCCACGACACCCCGCTTTGTTCAAAAACGTGACTCACGGACGCGACGCACAGCTGCGCCCGTGGGATGTGGAAATCAACCGATCACGTTTTGAATTGCCGCGAGAATTTCCGCATTCTCTCGGCGCTGTCCCAGGGCCTCCTCGACATGCATCCAGCGAATGATGCCCTGCGCATCGATCAGGAAGTAGGCGCGCTCGGAGAAGAAGGTGTCCGGCCGCAGCACACCAAAGGCACGCGACGCCTCACGCTTGAAGTCCGACAGCAGCTCGACCTTCATCCCGTACTTGTTACGGAATTCCTTGAGACTCGGAACCGCATCTACCGAAATGGGAAGCACTTCCACGTTGGCGCCGACGAAGGCGTCGAAATCATCACCAAAGGCACACAGCTCGGTCGTGCAGGTGCTGGTGAAGGCCAGCGGGAAGAAGGCGAGCAGCACCGCCTTCTGGCCGCGGAAGCTCGACAGGCTCACCGTCTGGCCCGAGGTGGACGACAACGCGAAGTCGGGGGCTTCGGTACCGACAGCCAGTGGGGTCGTAACGGGAGTGGGGGTGGCGGTAGACATCCGGTTCTGGGCTGAAAGATGAAAAATACGGGGTGGTCACAATTCATCGGGGGACTGGCGAATGTGGAAACAGAGCGTATCGTGGAGACGACGGCCCGATTCCCTGCCTCCTCCGCCCACCGCACCGTGCCTGACCACATCACGGCTGCACCGTCCGATCCTAGCAGACTGCACGTCCTGCTGGTAGACAACGACGCCGCCGACGCGCGCAGTTCCGTCAGCGCGCTGACCGAGCGGCTTGGTGCGCATGTGACCTGTCAGGTGGTCCACACGCTCGCCGAGGCCATTCGGCAGTTGCTGCAGGACCGTCCCGATGCGGTGTTGCTCGATCTCGCACTCAGCGACGCCAGTGGCATTGCCAGCCTGGCCGGCGTGCGTGGCGCGGCCCCCGGCGTGCCCGTGGTGGTGTTCAGCCGGCATCTGGACGATGCGCTCGCCCTGCGTGCCCTTCGGGCCGGAGCGCACGAATGCCTCGACAAGACCGACGCGGCGCCGGCCGCACTGGCCCGCGCGGTGGCCTTTGCCATCGAGCGCCAGCGCAAGCTCACTGCGCTGGAAGCGGCGCGCATCGAGGCGGCGCACCGCGCGACCCACGACCCGCTCACCGGGTTGGCCAATCGCGAGCTCTTCCTGGATCAACTCGAGCGCGCCCTGGCCTTCGGCGACCGCTACGTGCGCAAGACCGGCCTTCTCTTCGTGGACCTCGACGGCTTCAAGGCCATCAACGACACGCGTGGTCACGCCCTGGGCGACGCCTTGCTTCGTGCCGTGGCGGTGCGTCTGCAGGAGTGTGTACGCCGCTCCGACGCGGTGGCCCGCCTTGGCGGTGACGAGTTTGTCGTGCTCCTGCCGGATGTCACCAGCCGCCGCGACGTGGCCTTTGTGAAGGAGGCCATTCTCGACCGTCTTCGCGAGCCTGTGGAAACTTCCGTTGGCGACCCGCTTGTGATCCAGGCGAGTGTGGGCAGCGCCATGTCCCCGCTCGACGGGTCCACGGCCAAGGAGCTGTTGGATGCCGCCGACTCGGACATGTACCGCGAGAAGTACCGCACCCGACGCGCCAGGGCGGCCCTCCTGCCCGGCGATTCGCTCATGGCAGCACACGAGGTCGACCCGCCACCCGTTGTCGCGGCCTCGGTGACGCACAAGCGCGAGGCCCGCCTGCGGAACGCCATGCAGAAAGGCGAACTGGAGGTGTACTACCAGCCCATCCACGATGTCGTGGCCGACCGCATCATTGCGGTGGAAGCCCTGCTGCGCTGGCGGGACCCCGAACATGGTCTGCAGGGACCGCATGGTTTCCTGAGTCTCGCCGAGGACACCGGTCTCATCGTGCCCATTGGCGAACAGGTACTGCGCGAGGCCTGCCGAGCGATCGTGCAGTGGCGCGCCCTCGGCACAAGCCACGACCTGCGCGTCGCGGTCAACCTCTCGGCCGTCCAGTTGCGCGAGCACGGCTTTGACCGACGCGTGGCGCAGATCATGTCGGAAACCGGCTGCCCCGCACCGGCGCTCACGCTCGAGCTCACCGAGAACAGCACGCTGATCGACGGCGAAACGGCCATGGGGACCCTGCGCGCGCTCAAGTCGCTGGGGCTTCGGCTGGTGGTGGACGACTTCGGCGTTGGTCATGCGTCGCTCACCTTCTTGCGCGAAGCACCGGTGGACGGCATCAAGATCGACCGCCGGTTTGTGGCCCAATTGCTCGCGGATGCGCGCGACCAGGCCATCGTCTCGAGCATGGCTCGGCTGGCGCGCGGGCTGGGACTCGAGGTCGTGGCCGAGGGCGTGGAGAGTGCGGAGCAGGCCCGTCGCCTCGCGCGGCTGCAGTGCTTTGCGCAACAGGGTCGACACTACGGCGATGCACTACCGCTGGCCGCCATGAGTGCCCTGCTGGAGCAGCGGCATCGCATCGGGCCGCGGGACAACAGTTGGGGCACACGAGGGACCAGACTGCGATTCGGTTCAGACGTCAGTTGAAGTGCTGACACGTAAAAGCCAATCGGCCAACATCTTGGTGATGTTGGCCGATTGCTTTTTCACTTGCCGTCTTCGCTTGCTGACGAGCCCATGAGCTTGCCGGCCAGCCCCTGAAGCAAGGCATCAGGCTTGATGCCGTACTGCGCCGAGGCCGCCTCGAGCAACTTGGTCATGGCCCCGAGCCGCTGCTGTGTAGCGGTCGCGGTGCCCTGCCCGTCTCCGCCATCCAGCACGACCAGGCGGTCGATCTTGATGTCGGTGGCGGCGCTGGCGAGCGTCTCGATCATGGCCGGGAGCTGCTGGAGATACAGCAGCATGAGGCCGGATTCGCCAGCCGCCATGATCTGCTGCTGCACCGCCTGCAGGGCCTTGGCCTGGGCCTCACCTTGCGCGATGACCGGTGCGGCTGCGGCCTCGGCCTCGGCACGCGCCGCTTCGGCACGGGCCCGGGCCGGCTCCACCTGCTCCACCTGCAGACGCACCCGCGTCACTTCCACGCGGGCCTCTTCCACTGCCTTTTCGGCCTTGGCCTGGGCCTCGTCGGCCGCGGCGCGCGCCGTGCGTTCGGCAATCTGCGCCAGGCGATCGAGTTCGGCCTGCTTCACGCGCAGCTCGTTTTGCGCTGCCGCGACCATCATCTGCGACTGCGCCCGGGCGACATCGGCCTCCTGTGTGGAGCGCGCCTGTTCCCGTTCGGTTTCAGCCTTGGTGCGAGCCTCGGCGATCTGCGCGTCACGCAGCACCTCGGCCGTGCGGATACGGCCATAGGCGCGCAGGTAGCCCGCGTCGTCGCTGATGTTCTGGATTTTGAGCATGTCGAGCTGGAGGCCGAGCTTCTGCAGGTCACGCGTGACCTCCTTCATGAGCTCCGTCTCGAACTTGACGCGGTCCTCGTTGGCTTCTTCGGGCGTGAGCGTGGAAAGCACACCGCGCAGGTTGGCGGCGAGGGTTTCCTGTGCGAGGTCGGCCACCTGCTTTTCACTCCCCAGGATGCGTTCGACGGCATTGTTGAACACCTCCTCGGGCATGGAGGCGATCTTCACGTTGGCCACCGCCTGCACGTCGATGGGGATACCGCCACGCGCAATGGCGTTCCGCACACTGATGGTGAGCGGAATGGTATTGAGCGTCATCCACTGCGCCTGTTCGAGAATGGGAATGCGGATGGTGCGCCCGCCTCGAACCACGCGATAGCCGACCGAGGTGCCGTCGGTAAGCATGCGCCGCCGGCCGGTAATGACCGCCACCATGTTGGGCGGCACGATGATGAGCAGCTGCTTCACGGTGGCCACGAGCAACAGCAACATGACCACCACAAAGGCCACGCCGCCCAACGAAAACAGCGCCGTGCCGAACCCACCGTCGAGCAATTCGTTCATGCGTTCACTCCGAGGAAGAATGGATACGGTCCCATGACGTTCAGGCCGCTGGCGGCCTGCTCGCTATGGTGCCGTGGGTTGCACGATGGCCACGCCGTTCTCGATCCACCCGATGCGGCAGGTGGCGAAATGAGCGCTGGGGACGTCCTGCACATCGCTGGCCCGCCGGGCGGGCAGCTCGTGCACTTGGCCATGGGCGCGGAAACTGATCACGCCCAGTCCCTCGTCGTTGAATGGCAGCACCAGCTCCGCCACGGTGCCCACGGCCAGTGCGTCGAGCGCCTCCGAGGAGGCCTCACCGCGCTTGAGCATGCGGAAGAGCAGATGCACACCGAACAGCGTGCCAAAACCGGCCAGCAGGGCCGAGGCCCAGGTGGTGACGGGCCCGCGATGAGTGAGTTGCGCGAGGACGCCGATGCCACCGAAGGCGAAGCTGGCCCAGGTGAGATTGCGCAGCGAAAACACGGCAAACAGCCCGGCATCACCCATATGGTGATGCCCATCGGCGCCCAGGTCGCCACTCACGTCGTCGACGTCCGAGCCAAAAAGGCTCATGCCGATCATGATGCCGCCAAAGGCCAGCGCGGCCACGAACCACCAGATCATGCGCTCTGCACTCCCATCGTCGGTCCGGAAAAGGGGCCTCGGGAAGTTGACGCCGTGCATAGGAATGGAACAGCGCCCACTGTGTGATCCTACGCACTTTGTTGGTGATTAGTGACAAGCGGCGATGCATCCGGCCCCAATCGTACGGCGTAGCCGAGGTGTTCTATGCGCCCGGCGGCGTTGGCCGCAGCGCGCGTGCACTTCTTACCGTGCGGGCCACGGAGGGCTCATGCCGTTTTCATTGTCACCGATCGTTGTTCCCCAGGCGTTCGACCGGGGACTCTCGAGTGTTCGTCGGCTTTTGTTGCTGACCGGATGTGGCCTGTCTCTGGCCGCCTGCCAGGGCGACGTGGGCCCCACCGGCCCGGCCGGTGCGCCGGGTGCCCAGGGTCCGGCCGGCCCCGCAGGCCCAACGGGACCACAGGGACCCGCCGGCCCTCAGGGGCCAGTCGGTTCGGCCAACGGGCGCAGCATTTACGGTGTGGATGGCGCCAACTCGCTCATCGTGTTTGGCGCCATCCGTCCGGATATCGTGCTGCGCCGCGTGACGGTGAGCGGCCTGCAGAGCGGTGAGACCGTGCTGGGCATCGACTTCGGTCCGGTGGACGGCCGTCTCTATGCATTGGGCAGTTCGAGCCGCATTTACACACTCGACACCCTGAGCGGTGCGGCCACGGCGGTGAGCAGCACGGCCTTCACGCCTGCGCTGTCGGGCACGAGCTTTGGTTTTGATTTCAACCCCGTGCCCAATCGCATTCGTGTGCACAGCAGCGCGGCGCAGAATCTGCGATTGGTGCCACGTCTCGGTGGGGCCACCGATGGCACGGTGGCTGTCGTGGACGGCACCTTGAACTATCCGCTGGGCGATGCGGGCATGTTGCAGATGCCCATGATCGGCGGCACGGCGTACACCAACAGTGTGAGCGGCGCCGCATCGACGGTCATTTATGCCATCGATTTTGCTCGCGACGTGCTGGTCACCATGGCCGATCCGAACAACGGCGTCATGACCACGGTCGGCCCGCTGGGTGTGAACACGACGGCGGATGTGGGCTTCGACATTGCCGGCAACAACGGCTCGGCCTACGCCACCCTGACCGTGGGCGGCGGCTTCAGCGGCTCCACCCTCTATCAGATCAACCTGCTGACGGGCGCCGCCTTCCCGGTGGGTGGCGTGGCCAACCCGACGCCGCTGCGGGGCATTGCCATCGCGCCGTAAGGGGCAAGCCGTAACAGCGGCGGCGCGTCGCCAGCCTGACGTACCTCATGTGGTCCACAGTCCGCCCGGCTGTGGACCACATGTTTTTGTGACACCAGGCTTCACGTCTGGCGGCCAGCAGCCGACACTCGTTTGCATGCAGCGCCTCTCCACGCCCTCCAACCCCTGGCAGGACCTGCGTCCCCGGGACGTGGTGTCGTTTTGTTTTGAGGGAGCCACGGTGAAAGCCGAAGTGCTTCGTCTGGACGAAAAGGCCCACGTGGAATCGCCGTTGGGTGCGCCGTATCGCGTGTATGTGGTGTCGGCGGAACCGGGCAGCGGGTACGTCGAGGGGCGCGAGTATACCGTGCGCGCGGCCTGTCTGGTGCCCGATGGCGACGTGAGTGAACGGCCACTTCGCGATCCGAAGCCGGGGCCAACCGTGTCGGCTGGTCGGTCGATTGCTGGCGGTGGATCGGGTACCATGGCGGGCGCGTCGTCTGTGTCGGCGTCGCCGATGTTTCTGGTGGGATATCTGCGGGAAGGCGGGCAATTCCCGGTGCAAGGCGTGCTGCTGGTGCAGGCCGCCGGTCTGAATGAAGCCAATGCCCTGGCGACCCAAACCCTGCAGGCCGAGCTGGAGGCGGACCTTGCCGCCGGCCGCGAACAGGAGGGGGCCATGGTGATGCTGGTGAATGCGGCGGAGGTGGACGCCACCGCTGCCGGGGGAGTGATTGGTCAGGTGAGTTGGTAGGAGTGGACTGGTAGCATTGCCGTGGTGGGTTTGCATTCGATGCAATGACGAACGCCGCCCGTGACCTGCTGATGGTCACGGGCGGCGTTTGTGTTGTGTAGCAGATGACAATGGAGCGTATCGGGTTCGAACCGATGACCCCCTGCTTGCAAAGCAGGTGCTCTCCCAGCTGAGCTAACGCCCCGTAAGCCCGCAATATGCGCAAACGGCGCCGGCAGGTGAAGGGCGCAACCAGCTCCGCCAGCCGGAATCGGCCTCCCTGGCCGGGAAGTCCCTGACTGCGCCAACCGCCGCTCCGGCCCAGTGTTACAGAGTCCCTACTGCGGAGACCTGCAATGCTTCAGCCACGACTGGCGGACCGGCTCGACGCCTTTGGCCGGGAGGACCTGGCCGAGGTCGGCGGAAAGAACGCCTCGCTCGGCGAAATGCGACAACACCTCGTGCCATTGGGCATCGCGGTCCCTGACGGCTTCGCGCTCACCACGTCGGCCTACCGGCGTTTCCTCGCGCATAACGCGCTGGACGAGGTGCTGGCCCGCGAGATCGCACGCCTGAACACCGGCACACCGTTGGCCGAAGTGGGGGAGGCCATTCGCACAGCCATGCTGCGGGGTGGCCTGCCGCGGGACGTCACGGAGGTCGTGCTCGGCGAATACGCGGCGCTGTCCCGCCGTCTCGAGCTCGCCGCGCCGCCGGTGGCCGTGCGGAGTTCAGCCACGGCGGAAGACCTGCCCGACGCCAGCTTTGCCGGGCAGCAGGAGTCGTTTCTCAATGTGCAGGGGGAGGCCGCGCTGCTCGAGGCCGTGCCCCGCTGCTTTGCCTCGCTCTACACCGACCGCGCCATTGCCTATCGCGCGCACCACGGTATTGCCCATGAGAGCGTGGCCCTGTCGGTGGGCGTGCAGCACATGGTGCGCAGCGACATCGGCGCGGCCGGGGTGGCGTTCACGCTCGACACCGAGACCGGCTTCCCGCATGTCATCATGATCACGGGAGCCTTCGGTTTGGGCGAGCCCGTGGTGAAGGGCTCGGTCAACCCCGATGAGTGGCGGGTTTTCACGCCGCTGCTTGCGAGCCCGGGATACATCCCCGTACTCGACGCGCAGACCGGCCTCAAGCAGATCAAGATGGTGCTCGATGACGAGGGCACGCCGCAGGTGGTGGAGACCACCGTCGAGGAAAGACTGCGTCGCTGTCTGGGCGAGGAAGAGGTGCTGCAGCTCGCGCGCTGGTGTGCACGCATTGCCGAGCACTACGGACGACCCATGGATATCGAATGGGCCAGGGATGGCGGCACGGGCGCGATGTACATCGTGCAGGCGCGGCCGGAAACGGTTCGTGCGCGCGAGACGGCGGGCGCCGTGAGTTCCTTCACACTTGAAGGATCTGGTCCGGTGCTGGTTTCCGGCGTCGCGGTGGGCAATCGCATTGCGAGCGGGCGCGCCATCGTGCTCTCGGGCATGCATGAGGCGCATGTGTTTGAAGACGGCGCCATTCTGGTGGCGCGACAAACCGACCCCGACTGGGTGCCGGTGATGAAGCGGGCGTCGGCCATCGTGACCGACACCGGTGGACGCACCAGTCACGCCGCCATCGTGAGCCGCGAATTGGGCATTGCCGCCATCGTGGGCGCCACGGGGGCGACGGCGCTGCTCAACGGCCGATCGGTTACCGTGAGTTGCGCCGAGGGGCCCACGGGAAACGTGTATGACGGCACCCTGCCCTTCCGAGAGGACTCCCTCGATCTCAGCAATCTGCCGCAAACGCGTACGGCCATCATGCTGAATGTGGCCGACCCGGCCATGGCCATGCGCTGGTGGCGTCTGCCGGTGCGCGGCATCGGGCTTGCCCGCCTGGAGTTCGTGATCGAGCACATGTGCCGCGCGCATCCCATGGCGCTGCTGCATCCGGAGCGCGTCCCCGAGAGCGAACGCGACGCAATTGCGCAGCTCACGGCCGGCCACGCGTCGCCGGCTGAGTTCTTCGTGGACCGCCTCGCGTCGGGCATTGCGCAAATCGCGGCGTCGCAGTGGCCGCATCCGGTCATTGTCCGATTCAGCGACTTCAAGACCAACGAGTACGCGGGGCTGCTGGGTGGCGCGGCGTTCGAGCCGCATGAAGAGAATCCGATGATCGGCTTTCGAGGAGCGTCGCGCTACTACGATCCTCGATACCGCGAGGGGTTCGCCCTCGAGTGCCGTGCCATTCGGCGTGTGCGTGAACACATGGGACTTGGCAACGTGGTGGTGATGATCCCGTTCTGTCGTACACTCGAGGAAGCGGACAGAGTGCTGAGCGAGATGCAGGGTCAGGGACTCGTGCGCGACGAGCAGGGTCTCGAGGTGTACGTGATGGCGGAGATTCCGAGCAACGTGTTGATGGCGCGGGAATTCGGTGCGCGATTTGATGGCTTCAGCATTGGCAGCAACGATCTCACGCAACTCACGCTGGGCGTAGACCGCGACAATGCGCTGCTGGCGTCGCTGTTTGACGAGCGCAATCCGGCCGTGCAGCGCTCCATTGCCGGTCTCATTGTTGACGCGCACGCGGTGGGCTGCAAGGTGGGCATATGCGGGCAGGCCCCCAGCGATCACCCCGACTTCGCGGAGTTCCTCGTGGAGGCCGGCATCGATTCCATCTCACTCAACCCCGACAGCGTTGTGCCGGTGTTGACGCGCGTGGCGGAACTGGAGGCGCGACGCAGCACCGTTTCGTAGTGCGGATTCAGAACGTCGCGCGCACACCAAACAGCAGTTGGCCATCACGGTTGCTGAGCGCGCCGCGATCCCGCGCTTCGCTGTCGAGGCGTTCGCGGTGCGTCACGGTGAGTTCCAGCGCGGAGCGCAGCGGCACGGCGAGCGTGCTGGTGCTTTCCATGGTGTAGCGCGCGACTCGATCGATGGTGGGCTGGTACAGGGTCAGATGACTGAAGCGCAGCGCGTCGCCAAGTCGTGTGCGATAGCGCAGCCGCAGCGACCAGCGATGACGGGTGCCGCTCCCCGCAGCCCGCGTAGTGTCGGTGAGCCGAAGTCCGCGTGTCTGTTCACTGAGCAGCGCCAGACTGAGACTGGCATCCTCCTGGAAGCCGCCTCGCACCGAGTCCGGACGCCATGCCGTGTACTTTGCGCCGGCGCCGGCAGACACGCGGGAGGCCAGGCGCTGCTGCAGACTGGTCTCGGCCAGCCCGAACGCAAACGGACTCCAGGTGGCGCGCGGCGTGAGGTCGAGACCGAACGTCCCACGTGTGTTGCGCACGATGACGCGGCGCTCGCCGGTCACGAGGTCAATGGCGTCGCCGTATCCGGTTTGCAGATCGGCGCGAAGCTGTCGAGCTGCCGTTTCGCTGGACAGCGACAGGAGGCCGTTGAGCACGCGCTGGCTGGCGGCGCCATAGAGCACCGTCCCGCTGGCCTCGACACTGCGACGCCAGGTGGACGGCGTCGCCTGAGCCTGTACGGCGTGGCTCAGCGGCACGAACACGCCAAGCAGGAGCGCGTATGGTATGGTCACAACGGAACGGAGCGTAGGCATGTCCGTGACCCGTACCCCACGGATGGCGCAGTGAGCCCTGACGTTTGTCCCGACCATCCGCCACGATTCGTCCCGAGCGCACAGATTGATTGTGGACCCCTCTCTCGAAGAGCCTCGCCATGACTGCAATTTCCCCTGTTGGACGTTGGCTTCTCCCCGCCTCACTCCTGCTCTCCGGTCTACTACCTGGTCACTTGTCCGCACAAGCCAGTCTCTCCGGCCGAGTGATGACGCCGGACAAGCGGCCGTTACCCGGCGTGGAGGTAAGCATCGCGGCGCTCTCCCGCCGCACTCTCACCGATTCTACAGGCATGTTTCGCCTCGACAGTCTGGCGCCTGGACGCTACGTGATCGCCGCGCGACGCCTGGGCTTTCGATCGTTCAGCTCCATGACGTCGGTGTTTGCCGGCGAGGGGCCGGAGTACGAACTCACGCTGCAGCCCACCGTCAATGAACTGGCCAAGGTGGACGTGACGGCGAATCCGATGGAGACTCAATTCGCGGACTTCGAAAAGCGGCGCGAACTCAAGCTGGGGCGCTATCTGACCGCTGAGGACTTTGCGAAGAACGACGGGCGGCCGGTGGCCGATGTAGTAGCCGGAATCCCCGGAGTGGACATTGTGCGCGGTCGCCTCAACGAAGCCTGGTTCGGCAGTCGCCGTGGCGCAGAAACCATTCTGATGGATCGAAAGATTCGGGAAGACGACAGGCAGCGTGGAGCCAATCCGGGCAAGGGCATGTGCTACGCCACCGTCGTACTGAATGGCCTGGTGGTGTACCGCGGTGATTCCGGCGAAGGGCTTTTCGATCTGAACTCTCTCAATGCGCGCGACATCAGGGGTGTCGAGGTGTACACTACCACAGCCAACGCCCCACAGCAGTGGTTGACGGGCAACGGCAGCTGCGGCGTCATTGCCATCTGGACCAAGTAGACCGCGCAACAAGGGCACGAAACAAAACGGGCGGGAAGATCGCGATGATCTTCCCGCCCGTCCTTTCATGGTCGCCCTCGCGCTTACTCGTGCGCGGGAAGCGGTTCCATGGTCTTCGCGTCCACCGGCACCTGCACCTCGTCCTTGAACGGCGTGGTCATCATGAACACGCGCATGACGGGGAAGGCATCCATGAACTTGAAGTACGTGAAGAACCACAGGCCGATGAAGCCGATCGTCGTGCCGATCTCCTGCAGGCCGTACGGCAGCGACGTGGCCTCACCGTAGATGCTGGGGTAGATCTCGATATAGCGGTGCAGATACACGCCGATGAGGCTGCACACCGCGAAGAGCACGAAGGTGGGCAGGTACATCTTGGCGGCCTTGGAGATCAGGCCGAAGAACGGCAGCACGAAGCCGAAGATCAGAATCAGCGTCGTGAAAGTCTTCCACACGCCCGACAGACGCAGGCGGTAGAAGTGCGTCTCTTCCGGCATGTTGCCGTACCAGATGACCAGGTACTGCGAGAAGCTGATGTAGCCCACGAAGGCCGTGAAGGCGAAGGCCAACTTGCCGAGGTCCCACAGCTGGTCCATCGTGACGATGTCCTTGGCCTCGAGGTGGTTGCGCCACCACATGGTCAGCAGCGACAGCAGCATGATCATGTTGACCCAGCCGGTCATGAACACGATCCAGGCGTACATGGTCTGCTGGAAGTGCAGCGTGATGGTCATGGAGTAATCCCACGCCATGAAGCACCAGCCCACCACGAACGCAATGCAGACCGCCACGCCCAGCTTGCCCTGCGTGCTGTGCTGCGTGTGCAGCTCGCGACGCTCATCACCGCTCCAGGCCGCACGCATCTTGGCCCGCAGCCCCGCGGCCCATGACGCCCCCGACTCGGGGAGCACGGCCACGTCCATCTTGAGCGAGTTGTACACGAACAGGCCCTGCAGCACCGTGATCGCGCCGAAGAACAGCACCCCACGCAACAGGAAGAACGTGTTGTCGAGGTAGGCCGCCTTCTCGGCGATGGACACCGCCTCACGTCCACGGAACGTGAAGATGTGATCGCCGCTGAAGAACAGGATGGCCAGCAGGATGACAAAGGCCACCGGCACGAAGGCGTAGAAGCCCTCGGCAAAGCGCACGATGGGACGCGACCAGCGCGCCGTGACGATACGCTGCACCGCGGCGAACGCCGTACCAGCGGTGGAAATGACCGCGAAGTACAGCCAGTTGAAATGGAGCGCCTGCCAGGCGCGGTCGGCGTGCGTGAAAAGCCCGTAGGCGAACACGGCCACACCGATCAGGGTGGCTGCCAGCGCCGCATTCATCAGCGAGCCCGGGATGGACTTGCCGGAGAGGCGACGGGCGAACTCTTCCCGTGTCGGGTAGTGATAGTGCTGGCTCACTCGTGCTTCTCCTTGGCCTCACCGTGGGCCGCCGGCGGACCGACGTGCAACTTCCGCATGGTGTCGTGTTCGTTGTTGCCCTTGAACGTGGCCGCGTTGACGTTGGGCGACCCCGGAGTGGGCGTCTGCGTGGGCTTGACGAACGGCGCCGGGCGCGTGGGGGCCGTGAGAGACGGACCGGGCACCGTGGTGCCGTTCTGTCCCGGGTAGCCCGCCAGTGTGGTGTCCGCCGAGCCCGCCTGAAGCGCGCGCAGATAGTTCACCACGTCCCAGCGATCCTGCTCTTCGATGCGGTTGTAGCTCGGCATCGCACCGCGACCATTGCGGATGATGCCGTACAGGTAACCATCCGAACGGCCCTTGGCCGACTCCGTGAGGAGCGAGGGGCTGTAGCCGTAGGCCGGGTTCACCTTCTTGAGGCCACCGTTGCCGTCACCCGCCAGACCGTGGCACACCGCGCAGTTGATCTGGTAGTTGAGACGGCCGTTGGCCAGCGAGGCCGGAGAGACCGGCGTCGGATTCGACAGCGAGGCCATCGAATCCGGCAGCGCCTTGTACGACACCTGGAAGGCCGCCACGGCCGTGCCCTGCACCGGCACGCTGAACTGCGGCTGTCCACGCGGCGGCGTCAGTGAGTCGGCCGCGTTCTGCGACGGCGACTCCCAGGGCTCGATACGCGGCTGGTCCTTGAAGTCGGTGAACCAGGAGCACGCGCCGAACGACAGCGGGAGCACCAGGGCCACCGAAGAGCGCAACGCACGGCTCACGGAAGGAACCTGAAGGAAAAGGGGCTCACGCTTCACGCCGCACCTCCTCAGCGCCAGCGTGGCGCAGGAGTTCTTCGGCTGCCGACGCCTTGGCGGCGTCACAGGCCACGAACACACCGAAGTGGCCCGCGGAGAAGCGATCGTCGTAGCCGACCGTGGAGGTCAGGCGGGGAATGCGCGAGTTGATGAACATGCCAGCCACCGTGGACAGCGCACCCACGAGCACCATGACTTCGAAGCCGATGATGGTGTAGGGAATCCACGACGCGATGGCCTTGCCACCCGTGACGAGCGGCCAGTAGTCCGACGACCAGATGGCGATCCAGTAGCCGAAGCTCACGCCGAGCAGACCACCGATGAGCGTGAAGCGACGCACCACGCTGTTGGGGCCGGCGATAGCGTCATCCAGCTCATGCCGGATGGTGGGCGAGTACACCGTCACATCGCCCAGACGCTTCTTCTTGAGCTCCTCGATGGCCGAGACCGTGGTATCGAGGTGATGGAAGACTCCAAGCACGCCCTGCATCAGTGATGTCCTCCGTGCCCATGTTCCTTCTTGAAGCGCGGCGTCACGATTTCCTTGAGCTCCATGATGGCCATGACCGGCATCTGCTTCACGAAGAGCAGGAACCACATGAAGAACCAGCCGAACGAACCGACGAGGAAGGCCATGTCGATCCAGCTGGGGGTGTAGCTACCCCACTGCCAGGGCTCGAACTCGTGGGAGAGCGACGGCACCACGATGACGAAGCGCTCGAACCACATGCCGAGGTTGATGAACAGCGAGAGAATGAACAGCCAGGCTGGATTGCGGCGGAGCTTCTGCGACCACAGCGACATGGGCAGCGCCATGTTGCAGAGGAGCATGATCCAGGCCGCCCACCACCACTGACCGAACACGCGGTTCCAGAAGAACTCCTGCTCCGGACGCACGCCGCTGTACCAGGCGATGAAGAACTCGATCAGGTACGCGCAGCCCACCACCATGGAGGTGAAGAGCACGACCTTGGCCGTGGCGTCGAGGTGGTTGAGCGTGATGTAGTGCTCGAGCTTGAACCACTTGCGCATCGGGATGGCGATCGTCCACACCATCGCGAAGCCGGAGAAGATGGCACCGGCGACGAAGTACGGCGGGAAGATGGAGGCGTGCCAGCCCGGCGTGAGCGCCATGGCGAAGTCGAAAGAAACGACCGAGTGCACGGAGAGCACGAGGGGCGTCGAGAAGGCCGCGAGGAACAGGTAGGCCTTCGCGAAGTGACGCCATTCGCGATCGCTGTTGCGCCAGCCGAGCGAGAGGATCGAGTAGATCCGCTTGCGCAGCGGGTTGGTTTCCTTGTCGCGGAGTACCGCGAAGTCAGGAATGAGGCCGATGAAGAGGAACGTGGTCGAGATGGTGAGGTACGTCGAGATCGCGAAGACGTCCCACACCAGCGGCGACTTGAAGTTCGGCCACAACAGGCGCCAGTTCGGGTACGGAATGAGCCAGAAGAACTTCCACGGCCGCCCGATGTGAATGATCGGGAAGAGACCGGCCGTCATGACGGCGAACACCGTCATTGCTTCCGCGGCGCGATAGATCGAGGTACGGAAGCCGGCGCGGAAGAGGTACAGAATGGCGGAGATGAGCGTACCGGCGTGACCGATACCGACCCAGAAAACGAAGGTGATGATGTAGTTGCCCCACATCACCGGCGGTTCGTAACCCGCCTGCCCGAGTCCCCAGTAGATCTGGTAGAGCCAGGCCGACGCGCCACAGAGCATGGCGACGATGGCGATGGCCAGACCGATGAACCACTTCTTGGTGAACCCGAGGGTCGCGATGATATCGCGATCGACCTGCTCGTAATCACGGACCGCGGGGAGCTGAACGTCGGCCGATGCGATGTTCGGCCCCCGAATGCCCTCGCGCACCGGATGTGCGACGGATGCCATGCGCGCTTCCCTCAGACCTGCGCCGGTGCAGCCGGCGCCGGATAGTTGACCTTCTTGAGATAGACCACGGCGGTGTACGCGTTCAGTTCTTCGAACACGTGGTACGCGCGGCGGTCATACGCGAGCTTCGCTACGGTCCAGTTTTCATCAGCCGCGTCACCGAACACGATCGCGCGGGACGGGCAGGCCTGCGCGCAGGCCGTCGTGAACTCATCGGCACCCACTTCGCGGCCTTCGGCCTTCGCGCGATGCTCGGCTTCACGGATGCGCTGCACGCAGAACGTGCACTTCTCCATGACGCCCTTGCCACGCACAGTGACGTCGGGGTTGAGCGACCAGTGCATCGGCTCCGGCCACGCATACTGGCGACGCTCCGGCTCACCGTAGCCGAACCAGTTGAAGTAGCGGACCTTGTACGGGCAGTTGTTGCTGCAGTAGCGCGTGCCGACGCAGCGGTTGTACACCTGCACGTTGAGGCCGTCCGGCGAGTGGTACGTGGCGTACACCGGGCACACCGGCTCGCAGGGCGCGTTGCCGCAGTGCTGACACATCATCGGCACGAAGCGCGTGTCGAAATCCGGAGAGAACTCGTTCTCCGTATTGTCGTTGCCTTCGTAGTAGCGCTCGAGACGGATCCAGGCCATCTCGCGGCCCTTGATGATGTTGGCGCCCGGGCGCTCGTCCCACTGCGTGGGGCTGAGCGCACGACCCTGATAGGGCGCGCCCACCGTCGGGATGTTGTTCTCGCTGTAGCAGGCCGTAACGCAAGCCGAGCAACCCGTGCAGCGCGCGAGGTCGATGGTCATCGCCCAGCGGCGCGCCTCGGCCTTGCTCGAGTGATTCGGGTCGTACATCCCCTTGTCCTTGGACTTGGGGTTGGCGTACTCACCCTGCGCGTCGGCGGCCACCGGTGCCTTGAGGCCCGACATGAAGTCCTGCGAGGGCAGACCCGGAATGTCGTGGTGGCCGTGCTCGTCTTCGGCTTCCTGACCGAGCAGCGCCGCCAGCGTCATGGCCTGGCCGATACCGCGGCCGTGCTGACGCGCCGAACCTTCGGTGGTGACCAGCGGCGAATTGTCGCTGCCCACCGTGACCTTGCCCATGAGGGCGCCAAGCGCGAGGCCACCGGCGCTGTCCCAGCCACTCGACACGAGGTCGTAGGCGTTGACACCGATGTTCTGCGCGAAGCGACCGTAGGCGGTGTGACCCTGACCGAGCGCGATGGCCACGGTGTCGGGACGCACGCCCATGTAGATGTAGGCCGGCGCCGTCACCTTGCCCGCCGCCGTTTCGACGGTGAGGTGGGCACCTTCCTTGATGCCAAGCTTCTTGGCGGTCTGCGGGTGCACTTCCACCCACGACTGCCACGCGATCTTGCTGACGGGGTCCGGCAGTTCCTGCAGCCAGGGCTTGTTGGCGCCCGCACCGTCGCCGAGCGTGGCCGACGGGAAGACATGCACGAAGAAGTCACCCGTGCTGGCCGCCGGGGCCTGCGCCGTGGTGCTCAGCGTGCGGCTGGACGTGGCGACGAGCGGCGTGGCCGTGGTCTGCGCCTTGGCCAGTGCCGACGTGAAGGCCGAGGCCCCGCCAGGGAACTTGCTGATGTACCAGGTGCGGTAGTCGGCAACGTTGTAGCGCGCGGCCAGCGCCTGATCCTTCTTGGCCAGGTCGATGAGCACATCGGCCGTGCTGCGCGTGTCGAACACCGGGTCGAGCGTGGGCTGCTGCAGCGCGAGCGTCCCGTTGACGGTGACGGCATCGCCCCAGCTCTCGAGCCAGTGGTTGTCCGGCAGCACCAGATCGCAGAGCTGCGTGGTCTCGTCGGGCATGGCCGAGAAGGAGACCTTGAACGGCACCTTGGCGAAGGCGGCGGCGAAGCCGGCCGACTTGGGCATGGTGTGCGCCGGGTTGGCACCGCGCACGAAGGCCAGCGGCACGCTGCCGGCATCCATGTTCTTGACTGCGGCGGCCAGGTCGGCGTAGGACGCCAGACCGGCGTAGCCACCATGGGCGTTGGCAGGCTTGATGGTGGTGCCCACCGCGCCGGCCTTCTTGTTGATGTCCGCGATCATCGTGGCGCATTCCACCGCATCGGCACCCGTGACACCGCACAGGGCCATGACACCGTTACCGGCGTCGGCGATGGCCTTGGCCAGCGCTTCGATGGTAGCGACCGGCACACCGGAGGCCTCAGCGGCCGCGGCGGCGGTGCCCGTGCCGTTCAGGGCGTTGCAGATGGCCATCTCGCTGCCGGGCTTGGCCGGGATCCACTGATCGGCGTTGAGACCGGTCAGCGAGCGGCGCGCGCCGATGTACACCAGACGCGGCGCGCCCTCGAGCTTGGCGCGGGCATCGGACCATCCAAGCTGCTGCGGCACCGACTGGCCCCAGCCATCGAGGAAGTCCGCGCCGAAGCTGACGACCAGCTTGGCGGCGCCGAAGTCGAGCTCCGGCCAGGCCACGCCATAGGCCTTCTGGTTGGCGGCAATGGTAGCCACCGGCGCGGTGCTGTCGAGCGACAGGTGGGCCGGCATGCCGTTGGCCGACAGCCACTGGTCGAGGAAACCCGGGAAGGTGCCCGATTCGTGCTGGTTGAGGAACACGACGTTGCCGGCCTGTCCCTTGGACTTGACCTCACCGAGCTTCTGCGCGAGCAGTTCGTAGGCCTTGTCCCAGGTGGTGGGCTTGAGGGCAGCGCCCTCGCGCACCATGGGCGAGCGGAACCGGTCGGGATTGTAGAGCCCCTGCACCGCCGACAGACCGGTGGCGCAGATGGCGCCCTTGTTCACGGCCGAGTCGGGATTGCCTTCGAGCTTGATGGGACGACCGTCACGCACCTCGGCCAACACACCACAGGCAGTGGCGCACTCGCGGCAGGTGGTCGCGTAGTACTGCGACACGCCCGGCACGGTGTTGTCGGGACTGGTGACGTAGGGGATGAGCTTGCCCACCTTTTCGGAGGAGCAGCCCACCACGGCCGTCGAGGCGCCGGTGGCGCCAAGGATCTTGAGGAAATCGCGGCGCTTGACGCCGGTCCCCGCTTCTGTGCTCATCGTGATCGAGGGTCGCGGATGATCAGTAGTGGCAGACGGCGCAGTCGTAACGCGCCTTCTTCGGGGGCATGGCTTCGAGCTCCGGCGTCACCGTCTGACCGGCAAGACGCGCACCTTCAGCGGGCTTGTATCCCTGCACGTGGCAGTTGACGCACCAGCCCATGTTCAGCGAGTTGACCTGCTGGACCGGCACATAGTTGGTGTCCGGTCCCTGCTTGCCCTGGTTCTGGATCTGGCCATGGCAGCTCTGGCAGGTCACACCCGCGTTCACGTGACGCATGTGCGGGAACTGCACATAGTCGGGCACCTTGTGCACCCGGTTCCACGGAATGGGCTGACCCTTGGCGTAAGCCTCCGCCACCTTCTTGATCTCAGGCGAGGCGGTTTTGACGATCGTGTGGCAACCCATGCAGGTGGCCACCGAGGCGTTGCCCGGGTCGGGCGACTTGTTCGCGGCGCTATGGCAGTACAGGCAGTTCATGCCTGCCTTCTCCACGTGAGGCGCGTGGACGAACTTGACGGGTTGCGGGACATTGGCGCCCTGCGACGACGAAGCGCCGCTGTAGGCCGAGAGCAGCGTGGCCGCTGCCGCCAAAGCGAGGAACCCAGGGATCACCGTCCACTTCTTCTTGACCGTCATCGACTCGTGCCGGTAAGGGATGCCGAGTAGGGCGAGGTGATGGATCACACACGACATGCACGACGTCGAACCCGCCCTGCCGGTGTGCAAGGTGTTTCCGATGTCATGCGATCCGTGGACCACACGGTCCAGCCCGTTCGGGAAAACGAACGGAACAAACCGTGTAAGTCGGTGTCAACCAAATTTTTGCAAGCGCGAAGTATGCGGGGGGCCGTATTTGTACGCAAGTGCATGAGGTAGCTTCACGTAGATGCGTTTCTGCGACCCGCCGTCCGGTATGCAGCCGACAAAATGACCGCACCGTCCGCAAAGCTGGAACGAGGACCAGCCGGTGCCAGTTCCTCAGGTAGTAAATCCACCAGCGCCTGGGCCTGCTGGGTCAGCCGAAGCGGCCACCAACTGCTCCACACGAGGCGCTCGGGACCGATGCTGCGCACGAGATGCGCGAAGTGATCTTCGGGTGGTCCCCAGACCCAATGCCAGTCGTACCAGACGCGTTGCTGCTCGTCGGGGGTCAGGCCCCAGTGCACTTCTTCCACCAGGTCGCGACCGGCGCCTGACACCACCAAACAGGCCGTCGACCCGCTCAGCCGCGCCACGGCGCGAATGTGCGCCGCCGTGAGGTCGCCGGCCGTGTCGAGCGGGTGCCGCTGCCGGAGATCCTCGAAACGCACCGGCAACTGCAGCGCGAGTCCGGCCTCTCCAATCGCGTGCGCCAGGTCGTTGAGCGCCGAATGGCCCGGCGCGTACCCCCACTGCATGGGATAGGCGCGCACTGCCGGCGCGCCCTCGTTCACCGCGCGCTGGAGCTGCCGTTCCCAGCCGGGCCAATCCGGCCTGACGATGGGCACGGGATGCAGGGTGCGCCGATGTGGCGCCAGCGCGGCATACAGCGCGTCGTTGGACGCGGACGGATCGCGGTGAAAGGCACCGGCAAGAGAACCCACCCAGGCGCCGCCGAAGCCTTCGCGTTCCAGAACTCGGACCAGAATCGCGGGCTCGGGATGCGGGATCTCGCGGAAGGGGTAGCCGCCAATCCAGGCGCAGGTATCGATGGGACGCGGTGTCATCTCACTCATGAGTCAACGCCTCCCGGCATACCGAGCGCCCCGTCCCAGGGTGTGGTGAGTGCCGCCGGGAGAGCCGCCTGCCAGGGTACATCCAGCGCCGCGGTAAACGTGCCCTTGGGAAACAGGCGCTCGGCGTTGCGCCAGCGAATGTCGGCGAGCTGGTCTTCCGAGAGACCCACGTGAGCCAGCGCCCGCAGCTTGGTGAGGCCGGTGCAGAGGGTCAGGTCGGCCGCCCAGAGCAGTCGCTGCGGCCCAACCCAGCGCAGCACCTCGTCCATCATGCCGCGGTCAATGCCGCTGCCCGAGAGGTCCATGACGATGTTGGGCAGGTCCGCCACGGCGGGACCGGTGTGCGCCCAGTCGCCACCACCGCCAATGTGCGCAAGCAGGAAGCGGGTGCGCGGATGGCGCGCCGCGAGCGCGGCGAGCTCGGCGCCATCGGAGGCATCCTGATTGGGCCAGTCGCGCCGGCGATGCTGCCAGATGTGCTGCAGAATGGGGACGTCATACGCGGCGGCCGCCTCCGCCACGGCATCGAGCACCGCGAAGTCGGTGGTGCGCCGCGCCGCCGCCAGTTTGATGCCCACCGCGCCACGTGCGAGCCCCTGCGCGATTTCGTCGAGCGCATGCTGACGGAAATTCGGATTGACGGCCACGAAGGCCTTCACGTAGGGCGCATGGTGTGTCGCGAGCGCCAACATGGCCGCGTTGGCCCGCGTCTGATCATCGGGTGAGGCGAAGTACGTGGGCGAGGTGTGTCCCCACGAGCCCAGAATCGATGCGACATGACAACGCACGCCCATGCGATGTCCGGCCTGCAAGCGCGACTGATTGTAGCGCTGCCAGTCGCCACGATTGGTCCACGGCGTGTGAAAGTGCGCGTGCGGATCGATGAGCGGCGCGGAGCCACCAAGGGGCGCGTTGATCATGGGGGCGAGTGGGGAAAGCGCGAGCGCGCGCGAGTCAGCAGATGCTCGGGAAAGGCTTCGAGTCGCGCGGCCAACGTGGCCAACGCCTCCTCGTCGTGCGCCAGCGCGCCGAACTGATACGCGCCGCGCTTGAGCAGCACGCCGCAGTCGGCGGCGGCGGCCACCACCACGTCGAGTACTTCGGGATCAGGCGACTCGAGCCGCCACATGACATCGGGACCCAGCGCGCTGAGTGATGGGGCGGGCTGGGGCATGCTGCGATCGTCCTGCCAACGGGCGATGGCGCGCTGCAGCGCCGTGCTGACGATGTCGCGCATCGTGCGGCCGGCCTGTGCCATACCAGCGCAGACATCCTGCGCGACGTGGCGCGCGATGACGGCCCGCGCCGCCGCCAGTCCCGTCGTTTCACTGGCGGCCGTGGAGGAAATCCAGGTCTGACGGGCCGCGTCCATGACGGCGCGCGGCCCGAGCACTGCCGAGAGCGGGAACCCGTTGGCCAACGCCTTGCCGAGTGTGGTAAGGTCGGGCACCACGCCATGCAGCGATTGCACACCGGCCGTGCGCACGCGAAAGGCGGTCTTGACCTCGTCGAAGATGAGCAACGCGCCGTGCTGCGTGGCCAGTTCTCTCGCCAACTTCAACCACTCGCGCGAGGCCATGTCGTGCACCAGTGGCTCAATCACGATGGCCGCCGGCGCCCTGCCCTGCTCGACTGCGTCATGCATGGCCTGCTGCAGTGCCGCGCCATCGTTGAACGGCACCCAGGTGACGAGGCGGCGCGCAGCGGCCGGCACGCCCGAGGCGTCGCTGTTCCAGTCGAGCCAACCGAAATAGCCGCAGGCCACGATATGCTCGCGGCCCGTGATGGTACGTGCCAGTCGTACCGCGGCCGCGCCGGCTTCCGCACCGGTGCGCAGAAATCGCAGCTGCTCGCTGCCTGGAAACAACGCCACCACCTGCTCTGCCACCGCCACTTCGAGCGTGTGCGTGAGCGTGGAGACATTGCCCGCGGCCACCGCCTGCTGCACGGCCTGTGTAACGTCGGCGTCCGCGTAGCCAAGACCCACGGCGCCCAAGGCCATGCCGCAGTCGAGATACTCGCGGCCGCCGGCATCCCACACCCGACAGCCTGCGCTGCGAGTGAAGTGTGTGGGCAGTGCGGAGTCGGCAGCCAGTGCGCCATACAGCGCATCCGGACGCTTGCTGCCGGTGGACGCGCCACCCGGCAGGACGGCCCGAGCCCGCTCTGCCCAGTCGGTCACACGGCCTCGGCGTCCGGCTCGCGTGTCGTCACCTGGTCACCGGCCACCCCCGCGTCGGCCAATGCGCGCTGCACCGCACGTCGCGACTCGCGTTCGATGGTGCGCAGCACCTCGATGCTCGCGGTGCGCAGCATCAGCAGTTCGCGCCCGTCGGGGTTGGCGCGGAACACCAGCGAACGCATGGTGCGCATGATGAGCTCTTCGTTTCGCGTCTTGAAGTACGCGATGGCGTCGAGCGCATTGCGCATGTCGGAGAAAGTCTGCTCGTACATCTCCTTGGTGGGCGCACCCTTCGCGTGACGCGGGGCCTGCAGGCGCTTGGTTGAGTCTCCGGCCAGCAGATGCAGTTCGTAGAGCGCCAGCAGACAGGCCTGCGCCACGTTGAGCGAGAAATGCTCCGTGGTGGGAATGGTGCAGATGGCATGCACACGATCGAGGGCCTCGTTGGGCAGGCCATGATCTTCCCGTCCGAACATGATGGCCACGCGCCCCTGTTGCGCGTACTCCAGCAAGTCCACCGCCGCCGAACGCGGCGTGTGCCGCTGCCAGCGCGCCGCCTGTGGACGCCCGGAGAAACCGACCACATAGGCGCAATCGGCCAGCGCGTCGTCGATGGTTTCGAAGTGCTGAATGCGCTCGACGAGATCGCGCGTGTCGTGCGCAATCTGTTCGATGCGATTGAGGTCGTAGCGACAGGGGCGGATGAGCCGCAGATCGCGCACACCCATGTTCTTCATGGCGCGGATGACGGCGCCGATGTTGATGGGGTCCTGCGACTCGTAGAGAACTACCGTGACTGCGTGAAGTACCGATTCGGCCATGCGCGGAAGATAGTGGAGAGCCGGGCTGACCGGTCAGGGCAGCGTCAGCGTCCAGGATTCGGACGGATCGAGCCGGTCACCGCGCAGATAGGCAAAGCCGGCAGTCCCACCCAGCACGAGCTGCCCACGGCGACGCTCGCGGTGCGGCGGTCGCTCGTTGACGGCCAGTCCGAGGCGCAGCGTGCTGCCCGCGGGAAACGCCGAGCGCGGCCAGCGCAATTCGAGGTGCCAGCCCTCATCGTGCACCGCGGCACGCGCTGTCGGGAGGATGGTACCGGGAATCAGTGGAGTGAGACGGACGGCCACCGCCATGGTGGCAGCCGGCGAAGCGGCGACGGTACCGGCCGCCTGTGCCAGAGGCACAGCCAGCACGCCACCGAGCCAGACGGCAGGGGAAGCCAGGACGTGCTCCCCGACTTCGGAGTTTGCCTCCGTGATGGCCCAATGGCACTGCAGGCCATCGGCATTCACATCAGCGCGTTCGTTGTCGAGTGGATTGAATGGCATCTGCGCCGGATCGGCTCCGTCCACGACCACGGGATGTCCGCTGTGCATGTGCACCCGCACGAGCAGCTCGCCTTCGGTGCAGGCAAGCTCCACACGAGCCTCTGGTGCATTGTCGCCGCCCCAAGGCTCTTCCGTACGTCGATACTGCGCGGCACCCAGCACCGTGGACAGTGCGCCGGACAGCGTCTGCGTGACGTCGTGTGGAACGGTGTCGGCGGCACAAATCGGCAAACGCTGAACGGGTGAGCTGGCCGAGACGGCGTGACTGACGGATTGCCCGGACGCGTGCGATGCTTCGCGAAGCCCCTCGAGATCAATGCTGCTGCGCGCGCCGCCCGCTTCGAGGCCAATGTGCCATCCATGCGGCGCCGGGCCGTGCGCCGCAATCGTGCCGCAGGCCGTCTGCACCTTCGCCCACACCGCGTCTGCTGCTGCCGGAGTGAGGCTGACATGTGAAGCCTGCGGGGGCTCGGCGGAACTCTCGGATGACCAGCTCCACACCCCCACCAGTCGCCCTCGTGCCGCTACGCCGTCCACAAACAGGCGCGTGACGTGGCCCTGCCCGGGCGCCGCTGGTGCCACGGCGCGCCAGGGCTGCATGTCGCAGTCGGCCGCATACCATGCCTGCATGTGGCGCGTGACCGGTCGCGCGGGTGTCGTGGCGTATTGTGCCCCTGCGGTCAGACGCAGCGCGACACCTGCAGCAATCGGCGGTGCCGTCTCAATACGCTGCAGATGATCAAAGCCATCTTCGGTGCCACCCGCCCCGTTTCGCACGCCCGCAGTCCATGCGGCGACGGCGCTGAGCGCGGCATTGGGCGCTTCGACCTCCAGTGAACTGGCGTTGACAGCCAGCGGCAGTGTGAGTGTGACGGTGGGGCTGCTCTTGTCCTCGCCCGCATCCGCGCGCGGTTCCCACTCGAGGACGTCCACGAGATAGCCGTCACACACGACCAGTGTGCGCGTCGCCGAGATGCCGGGGGCAAGCTCCGGTGCATGCTTGCGCACCCACCCCGCACCACCGCGGTCCTCCCACGCGGTCACCCACGCCACACCGCCCTGCTGCGACGCGCCGTTGATGAGCGGCGCATGGTGGGCGAGTGTGCTGCGATACCATTGCAGCGTGGGATCGACATAGGAGCCCGCCCCCGGATCGTCCAGCCAGCGCGCGGCCCCAGTCTGCAGGGTGAGCGCCAGTCGGTCGGGATGGCCGTGTCCTCCCGCCGATTCGCCGCCATCGAGAGCGGCGTACACCTGCCCCTGTTCGCGGCGCAACACGGCCAGCCCCTGTCGCGTCTGCAGCACGGAGGCCGGCTGCCACTGGTCCGACGGCACGGGCTGTTCTGCGCCCAGCAGCAGCGCACGCCACGAACAGGACGCACGCGAAAGCTGCATGGCGGGTTCATTTCGTTCGGCATCGGCCGAAGAGCGCGAGCGCGCCGTACTGACGCGCGCCGTGCGTCCGTCGTACAGACGCGTGAGCAAACCGGCGAGCCGCGAGTCGGCGCGATGGGCGTAGCCCAGCTCGCACCACTCGGCAAAGCGCCACTGTCTCGCCGACACCGCGTATTGCGAGTCGCGTCGGCTCGGGAGGGTGTCATCGGGCAGCAGGCCGGCAAAGGGCGCCACGAAGCCCTCGTGCCACTTTGCATCGAGCGCAGCGTCGAGGGGAGTACCGCGTGCCCTGAGCAATTGCACGCCGTACCACAGCCCTCTGTGCGCGAACTGATGGTAGTTCTCGCCCTCGTACCAGGTGCCATCCTCCTGCAGCCCCGTCCGGAAATGCATACGCAGGCCATCGGGCGCAGCGAGTCGCGCCGCAACCGCCTCATCGCGCCCAAGTAGCGTCCAGGCACTCAGCACCGCGACCTCGTTCCACACCTGACGGTTGGAGCGGCCCTCGTGATACGACGCGATGCGCTCGCTCGATGGCTGGAGCAACTGCTCACGCACTGTGGCACGCACCGACGTGGGCGCGGCGGCCTCCAGCAGATCCAGTGCGTGGCAGAGATTGAGCAGCCAGATGGATTCGAGGTAGGTGCTGAAGAACAATCGCGTGGGGCCGAGCACGTTGTCCTCGTCCGGCCACGTTGCGTAGCGCGCCGCGTAGGCGCTGAGGATGGACTCGGCCACGCCTCTGGCCGTGTCGTCACCGCGCAGCGCGGCCAGCGCCGCCGCATGCACGGCCCGCTCAGCCAGCCAGAGATGCGCGTTCATGGCCCACCAGCGATCATGATCCTGGCCCACGAAGCTGCCGTGTCCTACGAGACAGGGGTGCGTGTCAGGTCGCCAGAAATCGAAGTCGAGATAGCGTCCGCACTGCGGACAACGGCCACCTTGCCTTGTCAGTCGTGCCTTGTGCGCCGGGATTGGCGCGCCGTGCTGCAGCACGACCGCACACAGTGGCGCCAACTCCTCGTGCAAGGCATCGGCCAGTGCGGACCATGCGCCGCCCGGTTGCACAGCGGCGCGGCGCGCACCCAGATCAACCGGAAGCAAACGGAGGGACGTGAACGACGTTGAAGAAGAACTCATGGCGTACGATACCACTGTGACACAAAGGCGAGTTCGCCGCGCAAGTCCATTGTCACACCGCCAAGTCGCCTCGACAGGCCTTGCACGCCGCGCGCATGGTAGAGGAAGGCAACCGGCTGCTCGGCCATGAGAATGGAGTCCACGACCTGCCACGCGTTGCGCTGCGCATCGCCCTCCGTACGACGCGCCTCGCGGATGGCCGCCGTGAGTCCTGGCCGATGAAAGCCGCTATAGTCGAGGGCCCCGCCCGCCTGTTCGCCGTCGAACATGGCGACGAGATACCCGAGGCCGATGTCTCCAGGGATGCCCGTCAGCGCGAGATCAAATGTCTTGGTGCTGCCACGCACTGACGACAGAAACGTCGCCAGTTCCATGACGCGCAGTTCGAGACGCACGCCAATGGCCTGCAGGTCCGCCTGCACCAGTTGCTCAATGGCCATGTCGCCGCTGCCAACCGTGAGCAACTCCACACGTAGCGGCTGGCCATTGCGCTGACGGGGCTGACCCGGCGCCGAGCGACGCCACCCCGCGGCATCGAGCAACTGTTCGGCTTCCGCCCGACGTCGCGTGTCTGGGGCTTCGATCGCAGGCGGCGGTGCCATGGGCAATCCCGGTGGCAAGACGCTTGATGCCGGTGTGCCGAATCCCGCCACGGCCGCCTGCACGATGCGTGTGCGACCGAGAGCCAGCGAGAAGGCCCGACGCACCCGCACGTCATCGAAAGGCGCGCGTGTGGTGTTGAAGACGAGCGTGTTGCTGAACAGCACCGGCGGCGAGAGCAGACGCAACGCAGAATCCCGCGCCACCAGCGAAGCCATGGCCGGGGACACGCCAGCCACGTCGAGATCGCCGCTCACGAGGCCGGCAAACTTGGTGGTGGCCTCGTCCACCACGGCAATGACCAGGCCGGCCATCTGCGGCGGTCCACCCATGGACGCGGGAAAGCCCGTATTACGCACGAAGCGCCACTGCCGGCCCGTTACGCGTGCTGCAAAACGAAAGGGTCCGTTGCCAACGGGCCGCGTCGCGAACTGGCTTTGGCGCCAGCGATCGCGCGGCACGCTGTCCAGCAGGTGACGCGGGGCCAATGGCAGTTCGGCGAGCACCAGCGGCAGGCGCGGTTGCGGTGCGGCGAACGTCAGTCGTACCTGGTGGCGGCCCAATGTGTCGACCGACTGCAGGGCCGAGAGATCCGCGCGACGCGGTGAAGCAACCGTGGAGTCCTGCACCGCACGCAGTGTGAAGACCACGTCGTCGGCCGTTGTGGGCACGCCGTCGTGCCACCGCAGCGTGAAGTCGAGTGACAAGGTGAGGGTCGTGCGATCAGCCGACCATTCCCATGAACGCGCAAAATACGGAACCGGCTGAAGCAGGGAGTCCAGCCGGACGAGCGTGACGAACAGCGCGTGCCGATGCAGCTGCCGTGTGAGCGGATGCAACGCGACCAGCGGATGCCCGGACTCGAGATCGCTGCCGGATGCCATGACAACCAGCGAATCGCGCGGGAGCTCGCCAGCCATGTCTGCTTTATCGGCGGGCGACTGACAGGCCACCGCCAGCACGGAACCGAACGGCGCCAGCAGCCCGGCCAGCGCCCGCCGCCCCAACGAGAGTCGGCGATGCGCCTTGAGGCTTTGTGTCGCGACGCGCATCATCTGCTGGTGCCCCATATCTCCCGGCGTCTGATCGACGCATGCATCCTGCTCTGGCTCGTCACCACGCTCACGTTTGCGCTGATTCATCTGGCGCCGGGTGATCCGGCGACTTTGTTGGTGGCGCCCACGGCAAGCGCCGAGGAAGCGGAGAGGCTGCGTCGCAGCCTTGGGCTCGACGCGCCGTGGCCGATGCAATATGCGCGCTGGTTGGGCAATGTGCTGCAGGGTGACCTGGGCATGAGTCTCACGCGCTCGAGGCCCGTGCGTGAGATCATCGCCGACGCCCTGCCCGTGTCGCTGTTCCTGGGTGGAGTGTCCTTGTTGTTCAGCTTTGTGGTCGGGACGGCGCTCGGGCTCTGGCAGGCGCTGCGCGCGCGGCCTGCACTGGACACGGCGCTCACCATGCTCAGCACCACACTGTATGCGGCGCCCAGCTTCTGGCTGGCGCTGGCACTGGTGGCGTTGTTCACCACGGGCGCGGTGCAACTGGGCTTTCCCGAGTGGCTGCGATTGCCGGCTTTCGGCATGCAGAGCCCGTCGCTCGACCCCACGGTGGCGCATTGGGGTGACCGCTGGCGACACGCGGTGTTGCCGCTGCTGGTTCTGAGTCTCCCCGGCGCGGCGGGCGTGCTGCGTTTCGCCAGGCAGAGCACACGCGAGGCCGCCGCGCAGCCGCATGTCGTGTCGGCAGAGGCCCGCGGCCTTCCGGCGTCGCGCGTGGCGCTTGGGCATGTCCTGCGCAACGCCCTCACGCCACTGGTGGTGCTGGCTGGTCTCATGCTGCCCGGTGTCATTGCCGGATCGGTGTTCGTGGAACAGGTGTTCGCGTGGCCGGGTCTCGGGCGGACCATGCTCGAAGCCATCGCCTCGCGCGACTATCCCGTGGTGCTTGGACTCACGCTGGTATACGCTGCGACGGTCATTGTCGCCAATCTCGTGGCCGACGTGCTGCTCTGGTGGCTCGACCCTCGGCGGCGCAGCGCATGACACGCGCCGCGTTGCGACCGGTGTCTCTCGGACTGGCTCCGCGTCTTGGTCAGCGCGTTGCACTGGCGACACTCGGCGGCATGGTGTGTGCGGCGTTGATTGTGCCCTGGCTCGCTGCCGATGGCGCTCGCGAAATCGGCGACGTGCTGGCCACCAGACTCACGCCGCCGTTTTCTTCCGATGGCTTTGGGCAGTGGCATCTGCTCGGCACCGATGCCTTCGGACGCGACCTCGCGGTTCGCCTCTGGGAGGGCGCGCGCATTTCGCTGGGCGTTGGTGTGAGTGGCAGTCTGTTATCGGGAGCGCTGGGCATTGTGCTCGGCGCCGTGGCGGGCTGGTGGGGCGGTGTGGTGGACCGCATCGTGACGGCGCTCGGCGACGCGCTGCTGGCCATCCCGCGACTGGTCCTGCTGCTTGTGATTGCCGCGCTCTGGGGACCAGGTCTTGGCGTGGTCATTACGGTGCTTGCCCTCACGGGTTGGATGTCCGTGATGCGTCTGGTGCGCGCCGATGTGCTGGGCGTTCGAGTCCTGCCCTACGTGGAAGGGGCGCAGGCGCTCGGTGTGCCACCGCGGCGTGTGCTGGCGCGCCATGTGTTGCCCAATGCGCTGGGCAGTGCCGGAGTGGCCATTACGCTGGGTACGGGCAACGCCATTCTGCTGGAGAGTGGCCTGTCGTTTCTCGGTCTCGGCGTGCAGCCACCTGCGGCGAGTTGGGGCAACATGATTGCCGGGGGACGCGAGTGGTTGCTGGTGGCGCCGTGGATTGCGTTGCTTCCCGGCGCGCTGCTCATCGTGACCGTGGTGGCGGTTACGGTGCTGGGCGAGTCGTGGGGTGATCAGCGCGGCGGACGCGCACCGTAAGGACTTCGCGCGGTCCTGCGTCGAGCGTGATCTGACCGTGACTGATGTACGCCTCACCCGTCGGCGTTTCATCGAGGCGGCAGGGCGTCACCAACCATGGCCCGGTATCCGGCAACTGCCACGCCCCCATGGCGTGGCGCGCCGTGAGATTCACCGCACGCAGCACCACCGCTTCGGCGTCCTGTGCGGACAGCGTCACGGCGCTTTGTTCAAAGGCTTCGCCGGCCAATGCCATGCCCTTGACCTGCGCAGGTGAACGGCTGGCATCGAGATCCGGCCAGCTTTCGCCGGTGAGCGGCAGCAACACCTCATCGCAGGCGTCTCGAATGCGGGCGAGCGTGTCGTCGTTCACGGGGCCATGCAGCATGAGCGCCGCACGCGCCGCGAAGGGTCCCAGACACTGCGCCTCCGGAATGTCCACCGGCCAACCCGCATGCCCGGGTCGTTCCGGCAGATCCGAACGTGAGAGCGCACCGGTTCCTCGCACGAGCGTGAGCGCAAGGCAGGCGGGATGCTCATCACGCAGACGCGCCTCCACTTCCGCCAGCCCATCCGCAAGGCAGGTGAGTCCCTGCATCGCATTGCTGACGGTCGCCCAACGGTGCATGGGCATACCCGGTGGAACGGATTCCATCAGGCTGGCATGGCGACCGCCGGATTCTGCTGGAGCGACGATGGTGCGACTCACCGGACCCAGTGCGGCGTCGGCCCACACCTCGGCTTGCGTGACATCGCTGTTCAGGACGAGATGCAGACGCTGATCAGGACGCTGCACCTGCCCACGCAGCGACATCTGCAGCAGCGTGGAGTCCGCGTCCACTGACAGGTCCACGTGCACCCGAATGTGCGGCGCGTGCGCGGTGCGATAGCCAAGGCGCAGTGTGGCGCGCAGTGGCCCGCGGGCGATAACCCGCACGGATGTGCACTGAAGTCGCTCCGGTGCACCACGCGGCGCCGGCGTGTAGCTGTCGCCGACATCGGCGCGTGTCTCCAGCCACAGCACATCGTCAATGCGCCGATCGTCCACCTGCCACGACACGCTGGCGCGCCCATCGGCGGTACGACACACGCTGCAGCGAGCGCGCGCATTGCCGATGGTGAACGCCGGTTCGGTGGCGGATGTCGCGTCACGTGCCGTGTGTGACCAGACCGGGTCCGCTGGCTGCGACGCCGGCCCAGTCGGGTGGGCTCCGCCGTCCATGACCTGCAGGCCGTTGGCGGGCAGAGCCGGCACCCACAGCAGCGTCTCCTGCACTTCAGCCCAGTCGTTGTCCGGGTAGTGCTGCGGGGATTCCCGTCGCACGCGCTGGCGGCGCCGACGCAGGACCTGCCGTGTGGCGGTGTCACCCGGCAAGGCGGTGAGGTCCAAAGGCGCCACATCGCGTGCGATGGCCGGCCCTGCACTGCCTGGTCCAACTGCCTCGTCGGCCACATGCCGTACGAGACGCACATGCGCCACGCCACCGCGAGCGCGCGGCGCCCTGTTGCGCAGCACCACATGTCGCCAATCAAAGTTGCGCTGTGCGCGCACGGCGACCACATCGTGCTGCAGCAGCAGCTGCAACGCGGCCTGACGCAGCTCATGGCCCATCGCGGCGGCTTCATCCTGGCGCGCGTCCATCTGACGCGCCACCTCGTCCACGGAACAGCCACAGAGCGTGTCGTGTGGGTGCGTGCGAAGCACCGTTTCCCAGGCACGCGCCAAGACGGTGGGGAGCTGCGCCATGGAGAGCCGGGCATCGCGTGACACGCCCGCGCCAGGAGACGGCGACTGGAGGCGAAGCAGCGCCAACCAGGGCTCCACGTCACGCAGCAGTCCGCGTTCAATCCGCGCATTGCGGCGCTTCTGGTGGGCTCGCGTGGCGAGGGTGCCGCCGAGTGACCAGGTGTGGCCCGCGGAGTTGCGCAGTTCGCCCTCAACCGTGGGCAAGTGTGTGTCCCGCGCGGCCTGCGCAAAACGCTGCGCCCACTCGTGCAACCCCATGGCCTGCACATCCACGCCATCACCTACGGCCGCCTCACGCAGACACGCGAGGGCTTCGGGCAGATCCGGTTGCCGTGCGTGATGATCGGCGCCATTGGTGAGCAGCACCACTGCGGTCCGCGCCCGGGACAGCGCGTCCGCTTTGAGTTGCTGCCAGCGACGAAGCGCAGCATCGCGCTCAGCCGGCAAGGCGCTGCCATACTCGTAGCCGTCACGCGGCAGATGCCAGACGAGCAGCGCCGTTCCATCGGGTCCGAGCCAGCGAACACTGTCTCCTGCTGGATGCATCGGACCACCTAGCCCGCGCCACACCACACCCACCTCAAGCCCAAAGCCCCGCGCGATGGTGGGCATGGCGGCCGGGTGCCCGAAGCTGTCGGGGCACCAGGCCACGGGCGGTGCGCTGGCTCCCAAGGCAGCCAGGCGGCGGGTACCGGCCTCGAGATTGCGAATGATGGCTTCGCCGCTGACAATCAGATTGTCGGCCAGCACGTACCACGGGCCTGCCTCGACCTGGCCCGTGCGCAGTGCCTCCCGTACATCCTGCGCCCGTTCGGGGCGCCAGTCGAGATAGTCCTCGAGGACGATGGCCTGTCCATCGAGCAGGAAGGGCGCAGCCTCCCGTTGCCCGAGGACCGCGTCCACGAGCGCCAGCAAGCGCACCCGAAAGCGTGCCGCCGGGTGATACCATTCGCGGTCCCAGTGGGTGTGCGACACCACACAGAGCAGGCGACCGGGCGAGGAATGCGGGGAGACAGTCACAGCGCAAACCTCGCCCGCGGTTGACCCCGACGGCAACCCCGTCGAGCTTTCCCGGGATCGTTCGTGCCTGCAACCGAAAGACGCGTCCCCGTCCCCGAGTCCCCCTTGGAATTCCTGTCTGAGTTGTTCGACAAGCTTCGCGACCTGCCGGCCCTCGTGCAGTGGGCGGGGTACGTCGGACTGACGCTCATCATCTTTGCCGAAACCGGTCTGCTGGTGGGCTTCTTCCTGCCCGGCGACTCCCTGCTCGTCACCGCCGGTCTGCTGGCCGCTGATCCGGCGTTTGGCCTCAACGTGTGGCTGCTGGGCGCCATTCTCACTGTGGCGGCGATCGTTGGCGACTCCGTGGGGTACAGTGTGGGCAAGGCGACCGGCCCCCGCATCTTCACCCGCGAAGACTCCCTGTTCTTCCACCGGGATCATCTGCTGCGGGCCCATGCGTTCTACGAGAAGCATGGCGGCAAGACCATCATCATTGCCCGCTTCATGCCCATTGTGCGCACATTTGCTCCGGTGGTGGCCGGCGTGGCCCGCATGGAATATCGGGCGTTCATCACCTACAACGTAGTCGGCGGTGTGCTCTGGATCTGGAGCATGCTCATGACGGGTTGGGTGCTCGCGCGCACCGTACCGGGCGTGGCGGCGCACGTGGAGAAAATCATTCTGCTCGTGATCTTCCTCAGCATTCTGCCCGGCATCATCGCCTGGTGGCGCGAGCGTCGCGCCCGCCCGACACAGGCCTGATGGCGTTGGCCTGACACCTGATGCCTGTCGCCTGTCGCCTGTCGTTTCGTGCAGTTGACTCACCTCTTCCTCAATCCCGGAGACTGACTGATGGCTCATACGTTGCCGCCGCTCCCCTACGCCCCCGAGGCGCTCGAGCCGCACATCGATGCGCAGACCATGAACATCCATCATGGCAAGCATCACCAGGCGTACGTCACCAACCTGAACGCGGCCATCGAGAAGGCCCCCGAGCTGGCGGGTTGGTCACTTGACGACCTGTGCCGCCGCATCAACGAAGTGCCTGAAGCCGTGCGCACCGCCGTGCGCAACAACGGCGGCGGTCACTGGAATCACTCCCTGTTCTGGCAGCTCATGGCGCCCAATGCGGGCGGTGAGCCCACTGGCGCGCTCGGCGAAGCCATCGTCGCGGCCTTTGGTTCGTTTGCGACGTTCAAGGAGCAGTTCCAGGCTGCCGGCATGGGCCGCTTTGGCTCTGGCTGGGCCTGGCTCGTGTCCGACCATGGCAAGCTGTCCATCGTCAGCACGCCCAACCAGGACAACCCGCTCATGGAAGGCAAGCACGCCATCCTCGGCGTGGATGTGTGGGAGCACGCCTACTACCTCAAGTACCAGAACCGCCGTGCCGACTACCTCGGAGCGTTCTGGAACGTCGTGAATTGGGCGGAAGTGGCGAAGCGGCACAACGGCTGAAGCAGCCCGGACTCAAAACTCAGGACTTCAACTCAAAGCTCACAGCTTACCGACGCATCGGTGAGCTGTGAGCTTTGGGTTCAAGTGGGGAGTTTGGGGTTCGGTCTTTAACCGATCAGTTTCGAGTGGTGAGTTCAGGTTTCGTGTGTAGAGTCTTTGATTCGAGCATTGCGTCGGGCTTACCCCGCCACGACCTCATCCGTCTTCCGCCTCGCCGCCAGCAGTAGCGTGACCGCCGTGTACGCCACCACGATGGCCACCAGCCAGCGCAGCGCCGTCAGCGGCAGCGACTTCACGATGTAGGCCGCCACCAGCACGGCCGGCACGCCGCCGATGATGTTGCCCACCACCGCGCGCGGGTCAACCTTGCCGAGGCGAATGAAGCGGTCACTGGCAAAAGGCATAAGGAAGGCGCACGAACCCATCATGATGGGAAAACCCGCCGCCGGATTCATGCCCAGCATGCTTACCAGCAGCAGACTGGGGCCGTAGAGCCCAATGCCGATGGTCATGAGCACACCAAGCACGAAATTGCCAAACAGGGCCACGCCGAGCTTCACACCCGACACCCCAATGGCCTCGCCGCCACCGGGCAGCGCGCCGGCCGCCTGTGCCACCGTGAGCAGCGCGGCGCCGGCCAGACAGAGGCCCATGCCCAGTTGGATGTAGCGCGTCGGCCAGTTGGACACGAGACCGGCGCCCACCCACGAGCCCACGACCGCTGCGATAATCATGCCGATGAGCGTGACGGGCTCCACCTCCACCACCTGCGTGTAGATGAACGCCTGCGCCAGCGTGGCAAAGGTGTGCCCCGCGTTCAGCGTGCCCGGAATGAGCGCGTCCTTCACCCACTTGGTGGCCCGATAGATCGTCGTCGTCGTGGCGAACGAGCCAATGCCCAGCGTGTCAAAGAAGTCCGTGACAACGCCGGTGAGGATGAATCCCGGGGTCGGTTTCACCGAGCCAAGCTTGGGCAGGCCGCGTACCAGCGAAATGAGGTGGTACACGGCAACAATGCCGAGGCCGATCAGCAGCAGGAGCTTGGCGTCGAAGTTCATGGCGCGCGCAGAGGTGGGATGGGGCGGCCGCGGGTCAGAGCCCGCGCCGGAGGCAACCGCGGTACAACCTAGCCTGCGGACATGCAAAGCGCCCGGGGTCCGCCATAACGGACACCGGGCGCTTGCACATCATGTGGGCCGACGAGGGACGAACCGTCGGCCACAACCAGCGGTCAGGCGAGAGCCTGCGGGATGAGCTGGAAGGCCGTGGTGATGGCGAAGGCAATCAGCGCCGCGATGTAGCCGGTGCTGCGTTCCTTGCGCGACAGCACGGCGATGCCGATGGCGCAGATGAAAAACTGCCAGATGTTGAACACGTCGACCTGTGCGACAAGGCCCATGACCACCGCCGACATCTTGGTGGGATCCATGAATCGCGCCGGTCCGAGCGATGCGTCAAACAGCGAACGCACATTGCTGGTGTCGAGCACCGCGCCCTGCACCGCCATGGCGAGGAAGCCCAGCACACGCGGCACGGTGCTCAGCGTGGCCACCAGAGACGCCTGACCGAACGACATCGGCGCGCTCACCAGCTTGCCGGCCAGGAAAAGAATCAGGCCGAAGAGCACGGCCGTGGCCGGCACGTACAACGCGGAGAATCCCAGAAAGCCGTACGACGCGAACTTGCGGCCCGCCTCTACGGCCTCAGGCGGCATGGCCTGGCCCTTGGCCGCCGCCTGCTGCATCGTCAGATCGAAGTTGGCATCGATGTACGGCTGGATGAGTCCCTTGGTGGCAAACAGCACCGCCACCAGAATGCCGGACAGTACCAGCAGGTACATGCCAATCCCGTTCCCGCGTGCGCGGTCGAATACGGTGGCCGGTGCCCACAACACCTCGAGGATGTCCTCGAAGACACTGCCCTTCTTGCTGCTGGCGGTCGTCACTTCACTCATCGTGCGGCCTCTCCCTCGAGATAGGTGTAGCCTTCCAGACCTGCCACGTAGTCGGCAATGAACGCGTTGGCCTCCTCGCGCGGCAAACCTGATGCTTGGTTCACCTTACGGCGGAATGTGGCCAGAAGTTGCGAGGCGCCGAACTGCACGTAATTGAGCACCTCGGTGACCGTATCGCCCTCCACCAGGTCGGTGATTTCGTACGCGCCCTGGTCGTTGAGCCGTACATGCACCGCGTTGGTGTCACCAAACAGGTTGTGCAGGTCGCCCAGGATCTCCTGGTAGGCACCCGTGAGGAAGATGCCGAGAATGTAGTCCTCGCCGTCGCGGAATTCGTGCATCTCCAGCGACGGCCGCCCGGCCTTGCCGCCCACGAATCGATCGATCTTGCCGTCGGAGTCGCAGGTCACGTCCTGCAACGTGCCGCGACGCACCGGCTCTTCGAGCAGTCGGTGAATGGGCATGATGGGGAAGAGCTGATCGATGGCCCAGCTGTCCGGCAACGACTGGAAGAGACTGAAGTTGCAGAAGTAGCGATCCACGAGCACCGCTTCCAACTCCGCCATGATGTCGCCGTAGGTGTTCGTGTCCGCCTTGGCGATGCGGTAGATCGCGTTCATGGTGGCCAGCCACAGCACTTCGGCCTTGGCAAGACCGCGCAGATTGAGCACGCCCGAGTTGAAGTACTGCCGCGCGCGATCCTTGTCGAAGGACGCGTCGTGGAAAACCTCGAGCACCTTGCGTGGGCGCGCCCCGCGCTCGGTGAGCGTACGCCAATCTTCGTACATCTCGTGCAGCAGCGAGTGATCATCGTCGTCGAGCGGCGGCACCGGCTGCTCGGCCTGCGACTCCACGTCGATGACCTTGAGCAGCAGCAGCGCGTGGTGCGCCGTCAAGGCGCGTCCCGATTCGCTGATGATGTGCGGCATGGGCAGCTCCGCCTCACGGCACGCCTCGGCGATCGTGTAGATCACGTCGTTGGCGTACTCCTGCAGCGTGTAGTTCACGCTGGCATTGTTGGTGGAGTTGGTGCCGTCGTAGTCGATACCGAGCCCGCCGCCCACATCAACGTGGGTGATGTCCACGCCCAGGTTGCGCAGCTCGAGATAGAAGCGCGCCACTTCCTGCAGTCCCGACTTGATGAAGCGGATGTCGGTGATCTGGCTGCCGAGATGGAAGTGAATGAGCTTGAGGATGTCGAGGCGACCCGCCGTCTCGAGCTTGTCGATGAGCTTGATGAGCTCGGCCGAGCTGAGGCCGAACTTGCTCTTCTCGCCACCGCTCTGCGCCCAGCGGCCGGCGCCTTCACTGGCCAGTTTGATGCGCACACCGCAGGTGGGCGTGACACCCAGCTCGTCTGCCACTTCCATGAGCACGTCGAGTTCACTGACCTGCTCGAGCACGATGAACACCTTGTGCCCGAGCCGCTGGCCCATGAGGGCCAGGCGCATGAACTCGTGATCCTTGTAGCCGTTGCAGACGATGAGGTGCTCCGTGGATTCCGAGAGCCCCAGCACCGCCTGCAGTTCCGGCTTGGAGCCACACTCGAGGCCCACGCCGTGCGTCTTGCCGAAGCGCACGATCTCTTCGACCACGTGGCGTTGCTGATTGACCTTGATCGGATACACGGTGGTGTAGTCGCCCGTGTACTCGAACTCCTTCATGGCCGCGTCAAAGCGCTCCGAAAGCGTTTCGATGCGCGAGCGCAGAATGTCAGAGAAGCGCAGCAGGACCGGCAGCTGCACACCCTGGCCTTCCAGGTCGGCCGCCAGGTCACGCAAATCGAGCGTGAGATGCGGACGCTGTGGATCGGGACGCACCACGACGTGGCCCCGCTCGTTGATGTCGAAATAGCCGGCGCCCCAGCCCTCCACGTTGTAGAGGGCGCGCGCGGATTCGAGTGACCAGGGCTCGGCAGGCGCCGGCTCGGCGGAAGGTTGGATGCGGGTGGCCATAGGGGGTCAAAACTAGACGGTTCGCGGCGGCGGAGGGAGCCGTCACCGCGAACCGTCAGAATTGTGACAGCGCGAAGCGCCGGCGTTCGGGAGTCGGCTATCGGTCGCCGTCGAGCAGTCCGCCGAGCCCACCGAGCACAGAACCCTCGCCACGGCGAGCGCCGCCGATGCTGGGTGCCGAGGCCACGATGCGGTCGGCGAGGCGGGAGAACGGCAGGGTCTGCAGAATCACCCGGCCGGGGCCGGTGAGCTGGACGAAGAACAATCCTTCGCCACCGAACAACGCCGTCTTGATACCCGGCACCCGCTGGATGTCGTAGTCCACCGTCGGCTGGAAGGCCACGAGACAGCCGGTGTCCACGCGCAGCTTTTCACCGGGTGCGAGGTCGATGGCATGCAGCGTGCCCGAGGCATGCAGGAAGGCCAGTCCGTCACCCTGCAGCTTCTGCAGAATGAAGCCCTCACCGCCGAAGAAGCCGGCGCCGATCTTGCGCGTGAATGCGACACTGATGTCGATGCCTCGCGCCGCCGCAAGGAAGCTGTCCTTCTGCGCCAGCACCGTGCCGCCCCAGTCCCGCAGGTTGAGCGGCACGATCTTGCCCGGGTATGGCGCGCCAAAGGCCACATCGGCGCGTCGCATGCCCTCGTTGCCAAAGAGCGTGACGAAGAACGAGTCGCCCGCCAGCACGCGCTTGCCCGCGCCGACCAGCTTGTCGAACAGGCCACCCGACCGTGCGTTCGGGTCGAGCGTCGTGGCCATCGTGATGCCTTCGCGCATGAACATCATGGCACCGGCTTCGGCAAAGACCGCCTCGCCCGGATCCAGCGTCACGATCACCGCCTGCAAGTCATCGCCGATGATCTGGTAATCGATTTCGTCAGCCGCCATCAGTTGTTCCCCTGCGGTGTGGTTGCGGACTTCACCTGATCGCGGCCCTTCTCCAGGAAGGGAATGCCGCGCACCATCCATGACGGCGGTTCGGCCCCCTGAAGTTTCACCGCGAAGAACTCCTGCATCTTGCGGTCGATGTCCTTCTGGTTGGCGCGCTTGGTCGGATTGTGCTCATCGCCGTTGTACACGACCATGTACGCTTCCTTCTGCAGGCGACGCATGGCCACCCAGAACTCGATGCCCTGGTACCAGGGTACCGCGCCGTCGTTGTCGTTGGCCATGAACAGCACCGGCGTCGTGACCTTGTCGAGACGGAAGAGCGGCGAGTTTTCGATGAAGCGCTCGGGATACTGCCAGAGCGAGCCGCCGATGCGGCTCTGCGTGTGCTCATACTGGAAGGCGCGCGCAAGGCCCGAGGCCCAGCGAATGCCACCATAGGCACTCGTCATGTTGACCACCGTGGCGTTAGGCACGGCGGCGGCGAACATGTTGCTGACGGTGATCAGATACGCCGTCTGGTAGCCACCCCAGGACTGCCCCGTAATACCGATGCGCTTGGGATCCACGAAGCCCTTCTGGATGAGCGACTGCACGCCAGGTATGATGGCTTTGGCCGCGCTCGGCCCCGGCTCACCGTCGGTGTAGACGATGTCGGGCATGAACACGAGATAGCCGAGCGAGTTGTAGACCAGCGGATTGACGGTATTGCGTCCGCTCGGGGCCTGATAGTTGTGCAGGCCGTCGCTGAGCTTCTCGTAGTAGTACACCACCATCGGGTACTTGCGGGATGTGTCGAAGCCCTCGGGCTTGTACAGCAGACCACGAAGCGGCTTGCCATCGGCGTTGAGCCACGACACCAGCTCCGCCGTGCCCCGCGGATACTCGCTGTCCTGCGGGTTGGCGTTGGAGATCTTCGTGGTGGACGCCAGCGACGTGCCCGTCCAGAGGTCCGGGAACTCACGATAGGTGCTCTGCGTGAGCAGGTACTGTTCGGCGTCGCGGGCCTTCTGCGGCGCACCAAAATTGCGGTCGGCCATCACGATGCGCTCGGCCGGCGCATCGGCACCGAGTCGCTCGCGCCAGAAGCCGCTGGCCTTGGTGAGCGTGTCCACCGCACGGAGCATGAGCGGCTGCGCCGGATCGAGGAACGGATCCTCGCGATCGAGGTCCACCACGCGGAACGTGAGTCCCTCGCGACGACCCTGGCCTTCGGTCACGTTGCGCGGGGCCGCCACACCACTCGGATCGACCTCCCAGATGTCGAAGCGGTCGTACACGAGTACGCGCTTGTCACCCGTCGTCCAGCCACCAAGTCCGTAGGGCGGCGGCACATCGGGCGAGTCGAACTCCTCGTTGAGGAACTTGACCGGCAGCTTGTCGGTGAGCACGACCTTGCGGCCGGTCGCCGCGGCATACGCCACCCACTGGCCGTTCTCGAACCAGGTGACGTAGTTGCCGCCCGGCGACAACTGAGCCTGACCGTCGAGTTCACGCGCGACGAGCGTGCGCGCACCGCTGAGCGGATCGATGAGATACACGTCCGTCGCGCCCTCGCCCCAGAACTGCGGCGTGGCATACTCGAGACTGTTGAGGCCGAGCACCCGCTTGCCATCGTTGCTGATGATGACACGCAACGAGTCATTGGCCAGTTGCTTCCACGAATTGCGCGCGATCGTGTACAGCGCGGTGTACGTGCGATTGCGATCGCGGTTGGCGCTCAGCTTCTGCTGCACCTGCGTCTGCGCGTCCTTCCAGTGCCAGAGGTCGTAGATCGCCTTGTCGGTCAGCGAATCGGCCGGAATGGAATCCATGGGCGGATTGGCCAGCGAGAAAATCAGCCCGCTGCCATCACGCGTGAATCCCACCTGCCCACGCTCAGCCACCAGCAAGCCGCCCGGTACTTCAGCCGACGAGACGAGTCGACGCGCGGCCACAGTCTTGCCCTTGGCCGGTACCAGCGAGGCGTGGTACAGCGCAAAGCGCGGACGGGAGGTGCTGTCGCCCGCGTCGGACACAAACGCGACCTGTGTGCCGGCGCGATCGAAACCGAAGCCGCGATACGTGGCCTGACCGACGAGCAGCGGCGTCACGGCGCCGGTGGCCAACGCACGCACAAACGCGCCGTTGCCCGCGCCGTCGCGCGTGGTGACGGTGTACCCGAGATACTTCTCGTTCTCGTCAAACGTGAACGAGGTGACGCCTTCGATGCGCGTCTCGCTGCCGTTCGACAGATCGCGCAGCACCAGCGTGTTGCCGTAGTCGCGGCGTGGCCCGGCCGCCTGCGCGGGCGCCTGCCCTGCTTGCGCCGCCCCCGCTCCATTCTGCGGACGCGCGGTGGTGTCATCCACTTGGTAGGCCAGGAAGCGCCCGCCGTTGCGCGCCAGCCGGAAGCTGCGCACCGCCGGTACGCGCGTCACCGAGCCATCGGCGAGCTGCAGGATGCCCATGCTGTTGCGTGGGGCCGGCGCGCCGCGGCGACCACGCGCACGCTCCACCTCCGCACGCGTCGGATAGATGGTGAACACCACCACGCGCGAGTCCGCGCTGACCTGTGCCGGTTGCGCACTGAACTGCGCCCCGCTGTCGGCCGAGGCCATGAGCTGCGGGCGGCCTGTGAAGCCACGCGGCACACGATATTCGGTGCTGCCACTGGTGGAACGCACCACCAGTTCTCCCTCGCCAACCACGGGACTCTGCGTGTACACCGCCCACTTGCCATCGTTGGTCAGCGACGAGCCGCTGATCGTGCGCCAGAGGTCGTAGACGTCCTGCGTGATGGGCCTCTTGCCGGCCGGAAGGGGCGGCGGCGTCCAGCGGGACACGGCCGTGAACGGATTGGCCGGCGCAGCGTCCTGAGCCAGCAGCGTGGCAGGGACGCCCGAGGTCAGCGCAGCCAGCGCGAGACCCACGGGGCGCAGTGCGAGGCGGGAAGGCGATCGCATTGGTTCGGATGTGCGAGAAAGGAGGAACGGACTGGTCGCGGGCGGGATGGGGCCCCAACTTGCGCTGGGGACCACACGACGAAGGTTAACGGCGCGGCTTTGGCAGCGTGAGGAGTGGGATGCGACGGCTACTTGGTTTTTTCGCCCGGGGACTGGTGCTGCTGGCACCCCTCGTGGTCACCGTGTGGATCTGCTGGCTGGTCTTCACCAGCGTGGACGGGTGGCTTGGCCTGCCCATCCCCGGCGCGGGTTTCGCCGCCACGATCGTGCTCATCACACTGGTGGGCTTTTTCGGCTCCAATCTCCTCACCCGATCGGCGGTTGGCGCACTCGAGTCGCTGATGAATCGCCTGCCCTTCGTCCGCCTGCTGTACGGATCCACCAAGGACCTGCTCAACGCCTTCGTGGGAGAGAAGCGTCGCTTCGACAAGCCCGTCCTGGTGTCGCTCACGACCGACGGCAGTATGCAGGTCATGGGCTTTCTCACACAGGAATCGCTGGCTCACCTGGGCCTCGGCGGACGGGTGGCCGTGTACTGCCCGCATTCGTACAACTTCTCCGGCCAGCTTTACGTGGTGCCCGCCGACCAGGTGCAGCCGCTCGACGTGGCCAGCGCCGATGCCATGGCCTTTGTGGTGTCGGGCGGCGTGGCCGGCATCGTGCCCGCCGCGCAATCCACCGGTGAGTACGCGGCCGTTGTGGCCCGTCGTCCCGATCGTACCCTGTCCTGATCCATTGGCCATGCTTCGCCAAACGTTGACCGCCGTTGCCGGCCTCACGCTGTCCGCCGCACTCTTCACCAGCCAGACGGCCGCGCAGGCCAGCAAACCTGCAGCATCACCCACGAAACGCACGCTGCTCGTGCCGGACGCGGTCTTTGATGGCAGCAGCGATCAGCTGCACCGTGGCTGGGGCGTGCTCGTGGCCGGCAATCGCATCGCGGCCGCCGGGCCGCTCGGCACCCTGCCCTCTGGCGCAGACATCGAACGCATCGCGTTGCCCGGCACCACGCTGCTGCCCGGACTCAGTGATCTGCACAGCCACGTGCTGTTGCATCCCTACGACGAAACGCCGTGGAACGATCAGGTGCTGCGCGAGTCGTGGTCACTGCGCACCGCGCGCGCCGTCAATCACCTCAAGGCCACACTCGACGCCGGCTTCACGGTGTTGCGTGATCTTGGCACAGAGGGCGCCGGCTACGCCGACGTGGGTCTCAAGGATGCCGTCAATCAGGGCATCATTCCCGGTCCGCGTCTCTTCGTGACCACCAAGGCCATCGTGGCTACGGGCTCCTACGGCCCCAAGGGCTTCGGCAGCGAGATTGGTGTGCCGCAGGGCGCCGAGGAAGCGGATGGTGTGGACGGCCTCACGCGTGTGGTACGCGATCAGATCGGCCACGGCGCCGACTGGATCAAGATCTACGCCGACTATCGCTACGGGCCGCGCGGTGAGGCGCGTCCCACCTTCACGCAAACAGAGTGGCATGCCATCGTGAGCACGGCCAGCGCCGCCGCGCGTCCGGTGGTGGCGCACGCCAGCA